>WNFR01000001.1_pt1 | contig 484509 bp, 433 predicted proteins | sample 5400221 | NCBI WGS metagenome assembly WNFR01 (sample SAMN13153357, study PRJNA577476) | soil metagenome | isolation source: 40 cm soil under Madrone tree | place: USA:California | collected 2016-06-14
AATCAGTGGCGCCATCCGCTCCCACGCCGCGTCGCTCAAAACCAAACGCTCCATCACACCCAAGGCTGCCTCCCAAAAAGCAGCCTTGAATCACGCTTCCATCCAAATGGGAATCCTTAGAGTCCACACCACCTAAAGCGTTTTCGAGCGAAGTGGATGCCGGTTCGCGTCAAGAAAACGCGTCAAAACAAAGAAATAGAGCCTCCGTTCCGATTCAATCGGAACGGAAAAGGCTCTAGCAGCCCAGGCATGCGGCCGCCGTTGGTCGATGCGCGGGGAATCGGGACTTGAGGCCATGCCCCGCCACGCCAGCCGAAAAAGCGCATCGAATGTAGCCGAACAGCCGGGCTCTGAAGGGATCGATATGGTATGAGGGGCGTTATGTCCCGGGGGTACGCATATTTCCACGGTCGGCGCAACCTCAAGGGCTTGTTGACAAAATTCAACGTCACGCCAGAACAGGTTGCGGTAAGCTAGAGACGCAGCTCGAAACAGAACAGAACATCATGAATCCCGTCAAAGCACTCGAAAAACATGGTCAGTCGGTATGGCTGGATTTCCTCGCCCGCGGCTTCGTCGGCAAGGGCGAGCTGAAAAAGCTGATCGAGGCCGATGGCGTCAAAGGCGTCACCTCGAACCCGTCGATTTTCGAGAAGGCGATCGGCAGTTCGGACGAATATGACGGCGCCATCCGAAAGGCGCTGCAAAACGGCGATCGCCCGGTGGCCGAGCTGTTCGAGAATCTCGCCGTCGAAGACATCCAGAATGCCGCGGACGTGCTGCGTCCGGTCTACGATCAGCGCAAGGGAAACGACGGCTTCGTCAGCCTGGAGGTGTCGCCCTATCTGGCGATGGATACCAAAGCCACCATCGCGGAAGCAAAGCGGCTTTGGAAAGATGTGAGCCGCAAGAACCTGATGGTCAAGGTGCCGGCGACACCCGAAGGTCTGCCCGCGATCGAGCATCTGATCGGCGAAGGCATCAGCATCAACATCACTTTGCTGTTTTCTCAAGAGGTCTATGTGCAGGTCGCCGAGGCCTATCTTGCGGGCCTGGAAAAATATGTCGCCGGCGGCGGCGATCCCTCCCATGTCGCCAGCGTCGCCAGTTTCTTCGTCAGCCGTATCGACAGTGCGGTCGACAAGGAACTCGACGAGAAGATCGCAAAGGCCAATGACCCGAGCGAGAAAGCGCGCCTCACGGCACTCAAGGGCAAGGTCGCGATCGCCAACGCCAAGCTCGCCTACCAGAAATACAAGCACCTGTTTTCGGGCGCGCGGTGGGACCGGCTCGCGGCGAAGGGCGCCAAGCCGCAACGCTTGCTGTGGGCCTCGACCGGAACAAAAAACAAAGATTACAGCGACGTGCTTTACGTCGAGGAGTTGATCGGTCCCAACACCGTCAACACCATCCCGCCCGCCACGCTGGAGGCATTCCGCGACCACGGCAAGCCGCGCGACAGCCTTGAGGAAAACGTCGAGGACGCCAAGCGCGTGCTCGCCGAGCTCGATCGGTCCGGCATCTCGCTCGACGCGATCACGGCCGAGTTGGTCAAGGATGGCGTCAAGCTGTTCGCCGACGCCGCCGACAAGCTTTACGGCGCGGTCGCGCACAAACGCGCGGCGGTGCTCGGTGGCGCCATCGACCGGCAGGAGTTGGCGCTCGGGAGCGAGATCGGCAAGGCCGTCGAGAAGACGACCGAAGATTGGCGCGCCTCGGGCAAAATCCGTCGTCTCTGGCATCGCGACAAATCGATCTGGACCGGGACCGACGAAGCCAAATGGCTCGGCTGGCTGACCAGCGTGGCATCCGCCGATATCGCCGACTACGAAGACTTCGCGCGCCGCGTGAAGGGACAGAATTTCACCGATGCCGTGGTGCTCGGGATGGGTGGCTCGAGTTTAGGTCCGGAAGTGCTGGCGGAGACTTTTGCGAAAAAGCCCGGTTTCCCGAAACTGCGCGTGCTCGACTCGACCGATCCTGCCCAAGTGCGCGCGATGGAAAAGGCGATCGACATCGCCCGCACTTTGTTCATCGTCTCCAGCAAATCCGGCGGCACCACCGAACCGAACGCGTTGAAGAACTACTTCTTCGCGCGCGTCGCAAAGGCCATTGGCCGTGAGAAGGCCGGACATCGGTTCATCGCGGTGACCGATCCCGGCTCGTCGCTGGAAAAGGTCGCAACCCAACAAGGCTTCGCCCGCATCTTTCACGGCGACCCCTCGATCGGCGGGCGATACTCCGTGCTGTCGCCGTTCGGGCTGGTGCCGGCCGCGGCTGCAGGCATCGACGTCGGCAAACTCGTCAAACACACACTCTCCATGGTGCGCTCCTGCGCCGACGATGTACCACCGCACGAAAATCCGGGCGTGCAACTTGGTCTTGCGATGGGGCTGGCCGGTCTCGAAGGCCGCGACAAGGTGACGATCTTGTCGTCGAAGAAGATTGCCGATTTCGGTGCCTGGGCCGAACAACTGATCGCGGAATCCACCGGCAAGGACGGCAAGGGCCTGATCCCGATCGACGGCGAAATTTTAGGCGATGTCGCGGTGTATGGGAGCGATCGCTTCTTCATCGACATCCGAACGGAAGGCGAAACCGACGCGAAGCATGAAGAAAAGCTCGCCGCGATCGAGAAAGCCGGGCATCCGGTGGTGCGCATCGTGATGAAATCGATCGAGCATATCGGCCAGGAATTCTTCCGCTTCGAGATGGCGACCGCGGTCGCGGGCTCGGTGCTCGGCATCAATCCGTTCAACCAGCCGGACGTCGAGGACGCCAAGATCAAGACGCGAGAATTGACCGCGGCCTTCGAGAAGACCGGCCGGCTACCGCCGGAAAATCCCGTGATGTCATCCGCCCAAGCCGATCTCTATACCGACGACAAAAACGCTAGCGCTTTACGCAAATCCGGCGCCGACGGCGACCTTGGCTCCTGGCTGAAGGCTCATCTCAACCGCAGCTACGCCGGCGACTATGTCGCGCTGCTCGCCTATATCGAACGTAATTCAGCGCATGTCGAGGAACTGCAGCACATGCGGCTTTCGGTGCGCGACGGCCACCACCTTGCGACCTGCGCCGAATTCGGCCCGCGTTTCCTGCATTCCACCGGACAGGCCTATAAAGGCGGCCCCGACAGCGGCGTGTTCCTGCAGATCACATCGGACGATGCCGACGATCTCCCGATACCCGGCCAGAAGGCGAGCTTCGGCGTTATCAAGGCGGCGCAAGCCCGCGGCGATTTCGACGTTTTGACCGAGCGCGGCCGGCGCGCCTTGCGCGTGCATCTCAAGGGCGATCTCGAAGCGGGATTGAAGATGCTCGACGGCGCGATTCGGAATGCGTTGAGCTAAAGTGGTTTGGAATACCTATTGATCGTCATTCCGGGGCGCGCTCTTGCGCGAGCCTGGAATCCATAACCACGATCGGGAGTACGGATTCCGGGCCTGCGCCAAGTGGCGCATCCCGGAATGACGAACTTTGGGTGAGTCCGCAACAAAAGGATTCTAGCATGCAACTAGGGATGATCGGCTTGGGACGGATGGGCGGCAACATCGTCCGTCGATTGATCAAGCACGGGCATTCTGCGGTCGTCTACGACAAGGACCCCAAAGCCGTCGCCGCGCTCGCGGCCGATGGTGCTCTCGGCGCTAATGTGCTGGAGGATTTTGTCGCCAAGCTCGCAAAACCGCGAACCGCCTGGGTGATGCTGCCGGCCGGCAAGATCACGGAAGCAACGATCGAGGCGTTGTCGAAATTGATGGACGCCGGCGATGTCATTATCGATGGCGGCAACAGCTTTTGGCAGGACGACGTGCGCCGCGGCAAAGCGCTGAAAGAACGCGGCATCCATTATCTCGACGTCGGCACCTCGGGCGGCGTCTGGGGTATCGAGCGCGGCTATTGCATGATGATCGGCGGCGACAAAGCAACCGTCGATCGTCTCGACCCGATCTTCGCGTGCCTGGCACCAGGCATCGGCGATATTCCGCGCACGCAAGGGCGCGGGGGGCGCGATCCAAGGGTCGAGCACGGTTATATCCACGCTGGCCCTGTCGGCGCCGGGCACTTCGTCAAGATGGTCCATAACGGCATCGAATACGGCCTGATGCAGGCCTATGCGGAAGGGTTCGACATCCTCAAGAACGCCAATATCGACGCCCTTCCGGCCGAACATCGCTTCGATCTCAACATCGCCGACATCGCCGAGGTTTGGCGGCGTGGCAGCGTGATCCCGTCTTGGCTGCTCGATCTCACGGCTTCCGCGCTCGCCAAGACCCCCTCGCTCGAAACCTATTCGGGATTCGTGGAAGATTCCGGCGAAGGCCGCTGGACCGTCAATGCGGCGATCGACGAGGCGGTTCCGGCCGAGGTTCTGACCGCGGCCCTGTTCGCACGTTTTCGCTCGCGCAAGGAACATACCTTCGCCGAAAAAATTCTCTCCGCGATGCGCGAGGGTTTCGGCGGCCACAAGGAGCCGGAGCCACATACAGAGCCGTCGCAGCAGAGTGCGCCCAAGATCGTCAAACCAAAGGCCTAACGCTCGTGACCAATGCTCCGCAACAGAAGCGGCCCGACCCGTGCTCCTTCGTCGTCTTCGGCGTCACCGGCGATCTGGCGCATCGGCTGGTGATTCCGGCTTTATATAACCTCGCCGCGGCGGAGCTTTTGCCCGACAGATTTTGCGTGGTCGGCATTGCCCGCAAGGCCATGCCGAACGATGAGCTACGCGACAGCCTCATGAAGGGCCTACGCGAATTCGCCACCCGCCCGGTCGAAGACAAAATCGCCAAGCGCCTGCTTGAATGCGTAACCTGCATCGAAGCCGATCCCACAGTGCCGGAGACGTTCGACAGAATGCAGGAACGGCTCGAGATGTTGGAGACCGTACAGGTATCCGGCGGCAACCGCCTGTTCTATTTGGCGACGCCGCCCGACGCGTTTTTGCCGATCACCCGTGAACTCGGCCGCACCGGTTTGCTGAAAGGGGAAGAAGGCGGCCCGTGGCGTCGGCTGGTGATCGAAAAACCGTTCGGCACCGACCTCGCTTCGGCGAAAGCCTTGAACGCCGACCTTTTGAAAATCGTCGACGAGCACCAGATTTACCGGATCGATCACTACCTCGGCAAAGAGACGGTCCAGAACATCCTGGTGCTGCGCTTCGCCAACGGCATGTTCGAACCGATCTGGAATCGTAACCACATCGATCATGTGCAGATCACGGTCGACGAGAAGCTCAGCGTCGGCCATCGCGGCAGTTTTTACGACTCAACCGGCGCGTTGCGGGACATGGTGCCCAACCATCTGTTTCAATTGCTGGCGCTCGCCGCGATGGAGCCGCCGATCCGCTTCGACGCACGTTCGGTGCGCACCGAAAAGGCCGACGTGTTGGCGGCGATCCAGACCCAGAGCGAGGAAGAGGCGTTGCGGAATTCGGTGCGCGGCCAATATCTCGGCGGCGCGATCGATAGCGAGGAGATTCCAAATTACCGCAAGTCCGAAAACGTCAGGCCGGACAGCACCATCGAGACCTATGTCGCGCTCAAACTGACCATCGACAATTGGCGCTGGGCCGGCGTTCCGTTTTATCTCCGTACCGGCAAGGCGCTCGGGGTCAAACGCACCGAAGTGGCGATCAAATTCAAGCGGGCGCCATTTGCGATGTTCCAGTGCACCCCGGTGGATCGGCTGTCGCAGAACTACCTCGTGATCTCGATCGAGCCGACCGAAGGCATTACGCTGCAGTTCAACACCAAAGTGCCGGGGCCTGCGATCGTCATCGACGGCGTCGAGATGAAGTTTCGTTACAAGGATTATTTCAAGGCGGAACCGTCCACCGGCTATGAGACCCTGATCTACGACTGCATGATCGGCGACAACATCCTATTTCAACGCGACGACAGCGTCGAAGCCGGCTGGAGGGCCGTGCAACCGTTCCTGGATGCGTGGAAGAAAGCGGACGACAAGGGCCTGGAATTTTACAAGGCCGGCAGCGAGGGTCCTTCCGGCGCCGAGGAATTGCTCAAGCGCGACGGCCGCAATTGGCGGAAGCTCGGTTAGTCGGATGACGTCGAGCGATCATCGCCGTGCGAACGTGCCAGCGGGCATAAAAGTGATCGTGGTTTCCGACGCCGATATTTTGGCAAAAGCTGCCGCGGATCGCGTCGCGGCAAGGATCGCCGCCAATAACGGCCGCGCGGCGATTTGTCTGACCGGTGGGTCGAGCCCGAAAGCGCTCTATCGATTGCTCGCAAGTGAGGCCTATCGAGATCAACTCCCCTGGGAGCGCGTGCACTGGTTCATCGGCGACGAGCGCTTTGTCGCAGGCGACGACCCGCTCAACAACATGGGAGTGGCGCGGCGGCTTTTTCTCGACCGCTATGCGCCGGCTGCCAATATCCATCCGATTCCGACCGATGCAGACGATCCCGAACAGGCGGCGCGGTACTATGAGCACGAGCTGAAATCGTTTTACGGCGCTGACGGCCTCGATCCGAGCCGACCGCTGTTCGACCTCGTGCTGATGGGCGTCGGGCCAGACGGCCATACCGCCTCGCTGTTCCCGAATGATCCAGCTCTCGACGAAAAGGCGCGCTGGGTGGTGGGCGTGCCGCAAGCGCCGGTCGCGCCACTCGTGCCACGGGTGACATTGACCTTGCCGGCACTGAATTCCTGCCGTGAGATGCTGTTCGAAGTCGCGGGCGCGGAGAAACGCGCGATCTTGACGCGCGTGCTCGCCGGCGAGAACCTTCCCTCGAACCGCGCGCAGGCAAACGGCGAGACAATTTGGCTGGTGGACAAGGCCGCGTTGCCGGAGAATTTTCGTGAACAATGAAACCGACGAGACGCCGTGCGCGCTGATCGTGATGGGCGTGTCGGGCTCCGGCAAAAGCACCGTCGCGGAGAGATTGGCCAAACGGCTCGGCTGGCGCTACGAGGATGGCGATGGGTTTCATCCGCCTGGCAACGTCGCCAAGATGAGCGCGGGGCAACCCTTGACGGATGAGGATCGTTGGCCCTGGCTAAGGGCAATCGCCGACGAAATCGATCGGGTCTGCGAGGCCGACCAGCACGTGGTGATCGCATGCTCCGCGCTCAAACGCGCCTATCGCGAGGTGCTGATCCATGGCCGCACCGACGCCCGCATCGTTTATCTCAACGGCACGCAGGATTTGATCGCCAGCCGCATCAGTGCACGAAAAGATCACTTCATGCCGCCGGAGCTGTTGGCAAGCCAGTTCAAAACGCTCGAGCCGCCCGATGCAAGCGAACATCCCGTGATCGTATCGATCGACGTTTCGGTCGACGCGATCGTCGATGACGTCATCCGCCAGATCCACACCGACCGCGTCGCACCCAACGAGAGCCGCCCATGACCCGAATCGCGCTCGTGGTGTCCGACGTCGACGGCACGCTCTTGACTCACGACAAGACCCTGACCGACGGCGCAAAAGCCGCGGTACGGCGGTTGCACCAGGCGGGGATCGGCTTCACCCTCACCTCCAGCCGGCCGACGATTGGGATGCGCTTTCTGATCGCGCCGCTTGCGATCGCATTGCCGATCGGGGCTTTCAATGGGAGTTCGATCGTCGACCCGCAGTTGAAGCCGATCGAACAGCATTTTATCCCCGTCCCCACCGCCGAGCGCAGCCTCGCGGTGCTCGACGAATTCGGCGTCGATAGCTGGCTTTTCACCAACGAATCCTGGCTCGTCCGCCGGCCCGACGGCGCTTACGTTGCGCATGAGGCCCACACCATTAAAGCCAATCCGACCGTCGTTTCGGATTTCACGCCCTACCTCACATCCACTTGCAAGATCGTCGGCGCCAGCGCCGATGCGGCGCTGTTGGAACGTTGCGAAGCCGTAATGCAGAAAGCGGTGGGGACGCAGGCCACCGCCGTGCGCTCGCAAAGCTATTATCTCGATGTCACGGCACCTAGCTGCGACAAGGGCACCTTCGTGCGATCGATAGCCCGGCGTCTCGACCTTTCGACCGATGCGATCGCGACCATCGGCGACATGGAGAACGATTTGCCGATGTTTCGAACCAGCGGCCTCTCGATCGCGATGGGCAACGCCAGCGACGCCATCAAGAAAAAGGCGACGTTTGTCACGGCGTCGAACGAGGATGAGGGTTTTGCCAAAGCGGTCGAGATAATCTTGAAGAAGAACGAAACTAATTGAATCAACCGCTAATTGCGCATGCTGTTGAATGCGAGCACCCTGTATCGTGAATGACAAGCCGGCCATGACAAGATGAAAACCTGCACTCCTCGACTGCCGTGCCGGCTCAGCTCTTTTGGTTACTTTGCGGCTCACCGACAAACACGACCGGCGTTCCCTTCTTGATGTTGTTGGCCAACAGACCCACGTCCCAATTCGTCAGCCGGACGCACCCATGGGATTCAGCCTTGCTGATCTTGGAAGGATTCGGCGTGCCATGGATGCCATATCCCTCGGCCGACAGCCCGATCCAAAATGATCCCACCGGATTGTTCGGGCCCGGTTTGATCGTGAACGGTCTTTTGGAGTTCACGCCTTTGAACTTGTACGCTGGATTATAGCGGTAGGTCGGGTTCGGATCGACGGAAATGACCTTGAGGCTACCGCTTGGGGTCGGCTTTTCTTCGCTGCCCACCGTTGCCGGAAAGAACGCGATCAGCGCACCCGATGGATCGAATGCCTTCACCGTTTGCAGGGTTTTATCGACCTCGATTCGGCCGACGTTCAATTTTGTGTCTTTGAGTACATTGGTGACGAAGATAACTTCGCCGGCGCGGTTGAATTTCTTGCCCGGGTTCAGAGCCGCCAGCAGGCCCTCGCTGATATGAAATTTCCCGGCAATGGCTTGGCGGGGGCTCGTGTAACTGAGCGCCTTGAAACTTTTCATGTCTTCCATTTTCACCGGCAATTTCTTCAGGAACGGTCCCTTCACATCGCCTTCGGTGATCGTGTATTCGGTGATGACGGCGTCTTGGCTGGTCGCCGAAAGCGCCGTCCAAATCTCAGAGGTGAGCGGCTTGTCGGAGGCCAGATTGTGGGCCTCCGCGAAAGCCTTCAGCGCTTTTTGCGCGTTTTCGCCGAGCTTGCCGTCGATTTCGCCGGGAGAAAATTGAGCTCGGTCCAAAAGAACCTGCGCTTTCACGACGCGCGCGTCGATCTTGTCCTCGGCAGGCGGCTTGGAGCCGAGTTGCGTGTTGTTGATGGCTCCCACATCAAGCCGGGCACCAAATGCCGGCAGCGCCAGCCAGCCCAACACAAGAGTCGTGGCGAACAGGCGCACCATCCGACGATGCTCCGCTTTGCGACAAACACTCGCCAAAACAACGAAATTCAGGGTCGCAAGTTCCCTCGCCCGCGAGGCGGAGGTGCGCGGCGCGAAGACGGTTGGTCTGGACGACGCGATCCGCTTCCTGCCTTTACGCCGACCGCTGCACCACCGGCTTCTCCGACGGCCGCTTGGCGTCGCTGAGATTGTGGGCGGTATTGATCAAGGCGATATGGGTTAAGGCTTGCGGAAAATTTCCGGTCTGGCGCCCCACGCCGGGGTCGAATTCTTCCGCAAACAGACCGAGATCGTTCGCCACCGCGACGACGCGCTCAAACATCACCTGCGCCTTCTCCGTCTCACCCGCCAGCACATAGGCGTCGGCGAGCCAAAGGCTGCAGGCGAGAAATACGCCTTCGATCGGCTGTTGTTCCTCCGAGAGCTCCCGTGGATCGAGCCGCAACACGAAGCCGTCGCGCATGAGATGTTTTTCGATGGCGGCGACGGTGCCGAGAATACGCGGGTCGGTCGCGGGCAAAAAGCCGACCGCCGGCAGCAACAATAGGCTCGCATCGAGCAATTGCGAACCGTAACACTCGACAAACGCGTTCTGCTCGCGGTCGAAGCCGTGCTCGCAGATGTCGCGACAAATTTCGTCGCGCAAGGCCCGCCAGCGATCGAGCGGTGCTGCCTCGAACTGAAATCGCTCGACGGCTTTGACGGCGCGGTCGAACGCCACCCACGTCATCACTTTCGAAAAAACGTAATGCTTTTTCTCGCCACGCCTCTCCCAAATGCCATGATCGGGCTGGTCCCAGACCTCCTCCAAATGTTCAAGCACCGCCCGTCCCAGCGCCCAGGAGCTCGCATCGAGTTTCAGCTCTGCGATCCGCGCCTGATATAGCGCGTCGATCAATTCGCCATATACATCGAGCTGCAGTTGGGCATGCGCGGCATTGCCGATCCGAACCGGCCGTGCGCCTTCATAACCCACTAGCCAGTCCGCCTCCCATTCGAGGAGACGCCGCTGGCCCAAGATGCCGTACATGATCTGCATGTTCGCCGGCCAACCCGCCGCGGCCCGCAGGAGCCAATTGTACCAGGCCAAAGCCTCCTCGGTGTAACCGGAATTCATCAGCGCCAGTAACGTGAAGGTCGCGTCGCGCAGCCAACAAAAGCGGTAGTCCCAGTTTCGCGCGCCGCCGAGCTTCTCGGGCAGAGAGGTCGTCGGTGCCGCGACGATGCCGCCGGTCGGCTCGTAAGTGAGTGCCTTGAGCGTGATCAGCGAACGCATCACCAGATCGCGGTACTCGCCCTTATAAGTGCAATGGCTGCACCACTCTGCCCAGAACTCTTCGGTGTCGCGCAACGCTTGCGCGGGATCGATCGGCTTCGGTACCGGCAGGTGCGAAGGTCCGTAGGTCAAGACGAAGGGGATGGTCTCGCCGGCATCGACTTCGAAACTCGCCACCGTGGTCAAATCCTCGCCGTGGGTTTCAATCGGCGTTCGCAGCACGGTCATGTCCTGCCCCGCGATCGCCAGCAGCGCACCGTCTTCGGCTTTTCTCACCCAGGGAATATCGATACCGAAGTCGAAGCGGATCACGAGCTGCATCTGCAGCTTCACCTTGCCCTTGACGCCGCGCACCAGGCGAACCACGTCGGAGGCATGGCCTCGCGGCGGCATGAAATCGATCAGCGCGACGACGCCACTTTCCGTTTCAAAGCGCGTTTCCAAAATCAGCGTATTGTCCCAATAGCGGCGGGAGGATTTCGTGATTTCTTCCGCCGGCGTAATCAGCCAGCGGCCGTTGCAATGCGTGCCGAGCAAGGCTGCAAAACAGGCGTCGGAATCGAAGGCGGGCCAGCACAGCCAATCGATCGATCCGTCGCGGCCGACCAATGCCGCCGTCTCGCAATCGCCGATCAACCCGTAATCTTCAATTCGGCTGGACAAATTCAATCCTCCACCAACGTTAGAGCATGATCCGGAAAAGTGGAAACCGGTTTTCCGAAAGATCATGCGCAAACAAAGATATGAACTCAGGTTACGGCTCGCCTCCGCTCCCCTGTCGCAATCTTGAGCGCAGGAACGTCGATTGCTGACGTAATCTCCTCGATCGCGAGCGGCAGCCGCCGCCGCCAGTTCGGATGCTCGTTCACGGTGCCTGGAATATTGGGCTGATCGACCACGCCAAGCAAATCCTCAAGCGATATCGCCAGCAGGCGGGATTTGGTCCGCGCCAGAAAACCTGCCACCGCGTAGAGGTCGTGACGATCGATGCCGTGTTGGCGCAATATGTCGGTAAGCATCGTCAGCGCATGCCATCGCGCGTCGTCGGTCTCGCCGGGATCAATCCCGAGCGAACGTTTGAGTTTGAGATCGCTGAACGAACGCCACCCGGCATAGGTCGAGAGATCGTGGGTGTTGAAGGTAACCAGCGCGTTCGGCGCATAGTGATCGATGCCTCGAAACGACCCATACTCGTCGCGCTCGAACATCATCACCTGATACGACCAGATGCCCCATTCGGCCATTTTCGCACGAAAGCCTTCGGGCACGGTGCCGAGGTCTTCACCGATCACCACGCAACGATACGCGACGCTTTCCTGCGCGGTCGCCGCGAGCAACGGCTCGAACGGCATTCGCACATAGACGCCGTTGTCGGCGGCAAAACCATGCGGCACGAGATAAAGCCGCTTCAAGCCGAGCACATGATCGAGCCGGATCGCTCCGGCATAGCGCATCGAAGCCCGGAGCATTTCCCGATATGGCTCAAAATCTTTGACTTCCAGCCCGGCGGCATTGAATCCGGCCAGGCCCCAATTCTGGCCCGCGGTGTTCAACGGGTCCGGCGGCGCGCCGACGGAAAGATGGCGGGAAATCGCGACCTGCTCGTTCCAGGCATCGAAGCCATCGGATTGCACGCCGACTGCCACATCGAGATAAAGCCCGACCTTCATGCCAAGCCGCCTTGCGAGATCGCGGCAATCCCACAACTGGCGGTCGGCGGTCCATTGCACGAATTCGATGAATTCGATTTCCTCCCGCTCCGAACCGCTACGCAGCCGCGCGCATTGCCCTTCGTCCGGCTGCCGCCATTGTTCCGGCCATTCCCACCACGGTCTGTTGAATTTATGCCGGAGCACCTCAAAGCAGACGAAGCGCGACAGCAGCGGCGCGCGTTCGGCACGAAATTTCTCGAAATCCTGCCGGCGGCCGCCGTCCGGATGAGCCTTGAATTTCTCGAAGGCCGATCGCAAGGCTCGCCACTTCAACTCGGCCACCGTGACATAGTCCACAATATCGCCCGCGCGCAGCCGCGCCAGGGCGTCGCTGTTTTCCGCCAAAACGCCGGGCTGAAATTCGGCGAGCTTTTCGACGTCGATATAAAGCGGATTCAAAAACAGCCGACTATTCGGCGCATAGGGGCTGCAATCGGCGGGACGGTCATCGAACAATGCATGCAGCGGATTGAGGCCGATGCCGTCCGCGCCTAAGCGACTTGCGAGTTCGATCAATCCTTCCAGGTCAGTGAAATCCCCGATCCCCCAGTTGCGCCCCGAGCGGACGCCGTAGAGTTGCACGGCCAACAGCCAACTCCGGTCGAAATCACCGCCATAGGCCTCTAGCGGCGTGACGATCAAGGGCACGTCTTCGGTGAACGAGGTCGCGTCGGTCAGATGAAGCTGGTACGAGCCGTCAGGTAAATTCTCCGGCCAGACGATGACGTCGTCCTGGCTCTCGCCTTGCGCGATCACCTCACGCTCGGCAACGATTTTCCAACGCAGCGGAAGCTTGGCGGCCGCCTTGAACTCAGTCCGCAACGGCCGGCCGGACCGGACCACCACCGCCTCGCCGAGAAGGCGGTAAGGCGCACGAGGCGGCAGGGCGTCGAGGATGACCTTGAGCGCGGCTTCGTCCGTCACATGGCGGCGACCCTGACCGTCCACGAATTCGGTCTGGATTTCCAGTTCCTTAGCTCTGGCGAAAAGGTCCATTCGGCACGCGATCTGCCCGTCACGTCGGGAGAGGAGAAACAATTCCGTAGACAAAATAAGAGGATAGCCATCCTCAACGCCTAGCTCGCCTCGGTGTTCCCGGGAACCAATACCCGCGAGCGGCTTTATACCTTGAAAGCGTCTCCTTTTTCGAACATCGAAACGGGACGTGATTTCCATGGCAATGGCATCACCGTGAGCAAAACAATTCAAACTGTCGAGAGCGCCAAGTCCGGCGGCGCCTCCTGCATTAAACAAGTTTACTCGCTCCTTGACGGCGACCATTTTCCTATGAAGCGTATCGGCGACCTTCGTTGGCGGATTGATGCGGCGCACGATCCTGCCTTGATGCTTCGCACCTTGTTTCGCTGCCTGGCGTGAGGGACGGCATGAACCTGATGTCATCCGTCGATGAAGCCGAGCTTCCCGTCACCGAACTCGACGGCGATGGGCTGTGGTATAAAGACGCCATCATCTATCAGCTCCACGTCAAGGCCTTTGCCGACAGCAACAATGACGGCATCGGCGATTTTGCTGGGCTCACCGAAAAGCTCGGCTATCTGCAGGACCTCGGCGTCACCGCGCTATGGCTGTTGCCGTTTTATCCCTCCCCCGGGCGCGACGACGGCTACGACATCGCCGATTACGGCGCGATCAACCCCGATTTCGGGACCATGAAAGACTTTCGTCGCTTCATCGTCGAAGCCAAGCGGCGAGGTTTGCGGGTCATCACCGAACTCGTCATCAACCACACCTCCGACCAGCACGACTGGTTCAAGCGCGCCCGCCGCAGCGACCCGAAATCGAGTGCGCGCAACTGGTATGTGTGGAGCGACACCGACCAGAAATATCTGGGCACGCGGATCATCTTCACCGATGCCGAGAAGTCGAACTGGACCTGGGACCCGGAAGCCGGCCAGTTTTATTGGCACCGTTTCTTCTCGCACCAGCCGGACCTCAATTTCGACAATCCGCGCGTGGTGAGCGCGCTCGTCCAAGTCATGAAGCGCTGGCTCGACGCCGGCGTCGATGGCTTTCGTCTCGACGCCATCCCCTATCTGTGCGAGCGCGACGGCACCAACAACGAGAACCTGCCGGAGACCCACGCCATCATCAAGAAATTCCGCGCCGAGCTCGACGCCTATGCCAAGGGCAAGGTGTTGCTCGCCGAAGCCAATCAATGGCCGGAGGACGTACAGGAATATTTCGGCCAGGGTGACGAATGCCAAATGGCCTACCATTTCCCGTTGATGCCACGAATCTACATGGCGATCGCGCAAGAAGACCGCTTTCCGATTACCGACATTTTGCGCCAGACCCCGGATATTCCCAGCAACTGTCAATGGGCGCTGTTTTTGCGTAACCACGACGAACTGACGCTCGAAATGGTCACCGACGTCGAGCGCGACTATTTGTGGTCGACCTACGCCAACGATCCCCGCGCGCGCATCAATCTCGGCATTCGCCGACGCCTGGCGCCGCTGATGGACAATGACCGGCGCAAGATCGAGCTGATGAACTCGCTGCTGCTGTCGTTTCCCGGCACGCCGATCATTTATTACGGCGACGAGATCGGGATGGGCGACAATATCTATCTCGGTGACCGCAACGGCGTGCGTACCCCGATGCAATGGACGCCGGATCGCAACGGCGGCTTCTCCCGCGCCGATCCTGCGCGGCTGTACGCCCCGACCATCATGGACCCGGTCTATGGCTATGAAGCGGTCAATGTCGAAGCCCAGTCGCGCAGCCTGTCTTCGCACTTGAGTGCGACCAAGCGACTGATCTCGGTGCGCAAGTCGACCCTGGCGTTCGGCCGCGGGACGATGACGTTCATCCGGCCAGCCAACCGCGCGGTGCTCGCCTATGTCAGGCAGTACAAAGACGAGGTCATCCTCTGCGTTGCCAACCTGTCGCGATCGGCACAAGCCACCGAACTCGATCTTTCGGCCTGGAAGGACCGTGTCCCGCTCGAAATGCTCGGCCGCACGCGATTTCCGGCGATCGGCGAACTACCCTATATGATCACGCTCGCTCCTTACGGCTTCTACTGGTTCCACCTCGAGGAGCGCGAGAAGTCGGAGCACGTTGCACCGCCGATCGCTCCCGAATTCGAAACCCTCGTGGTGCCGCTCGGCGCGACATGGGTCTCATTGGCCCGCACCCGTAGCGTTTTCGAACGCGACGTCCTGCCGGGGCATCTGGCACGAACCCGTTGGTACCGCGAGCGTTCACCGGACACCATACGTCCTACCCTGACCTCGGCGATCCCCTTCTGCGATATCGGCGACAACCGGCCCTGGCTCGCCTTTTTCGAAGCAAATCAGCGCGACGCCGCAGCGCGCTACGTATTGCCGATGCGGATCGAGTGGGTGCGCTTCGACCGCGAACGCTACAATCCCCGCGCGCTCGCGGCCGTGCGCCAGGGCGCGCGGGAAGGAACGCTGTTGGATGTGGCGACCGACCATATCTTCACCGCGCTTCTGCTGCGCAACCTCCGCAACTCGTTGATCATCGAAGAAAACGGCTTGCGCCTGGAATTCAACCCAACCAGCAAGCTTTCGGACCGGCCGCTGAAAGAGCCCGAGCACATTCGCGTTGTCGAAACCGAAAAATGCAATAGCAAGGCACTGATCGACAACGATTATGCGGTCAAGCTTTATCGCAAGCTTGAACCGGGCATCAATCCCGAGATCGAAGTCGGCCGGTTCCTGACCGAGGTTGCGGGCTTTTCCAATTCACCCGCGCTGCTCGGCAGCGCGGAGCTGGTCGAAGGCAACGCGCGATACGCGATCGCGACCGTTCATGCCTATATCGAAAACCAGGGTAACACCTGGACCGTGACGTCGGCCTACCTCGATCGCTTTGTCGACGAACAACGCCTGCTGGGCACCAGCGAACACGCCCCAAAAAGCGAGGAGCAAGTCCCGTATCTGCGTCATATGTCGCAGATCGGAAGACGGCTCGCCGAATTGCACCTGGCGCTCGCCGACAATCGCGAACTCGCGGAATTTGCACCGGAACCGATTCGGCGTGCGGATGTGCAGCTCTGGATCAAGGATTCGCTCGACCGCGCCGAGGGGGTGCTAGGCCTGTTGAAACAACAGCGCGAAGCCGCAAACGAAGCCGATCGTGCATTGATCGATCAAGCGCTGGCCCAGCACGCTGGCCTGCACGATCGCCTTAGCGCGCTGCTTCCGCATGATGTCGAAGGCCTGAACATCCGCCTCCATGGCGATTTCAATCTCGGTCAAACACTGATCGTCAAGGACGACATCTTCATTATCGGTTTTGACGGCCAACCCCATCGACCGCTGGCCGAACGGCGGCGCAAAGCGCCCGCGGCGCGCGATGTCGCCAGCCTGATCCGCTCGATCGATTATTCGGCGACCGCCGCGCTGGAGCGTGCGCTGAAAGTAGCGCCCGACGAGCAGGGGAAACTCGCCGCAGCGCTCGCCGAATGGCGTGATCGTGCGGCCGCGGCCTTCCTTGCCGCCTACCGTGACGCCATGGCCGACCAACGGCTGTGGCCTTCCGATCCGCGGGCCGCCGAGCAGATGTTGAATTTCTTTTTGATCGAAAAGGCGCTTTGCGAGACCGAATACGAATTGGCCCACCGGCCTGATTGGCTGCGCGTTCCGCTGACCGGGATGCTTCAACTATTGGCTCCGCCATCCGCCGAGGCCTCATGACCAAATTGCCCGCGGAGGCCTACGCGATTCTAGAAGGCCGCCACTCCGATCCTTTTCACTACCTCGGCCTGCATCTTGAGGGCGGCAAAACCATGGTTCGCGCGTTCCTCCCCGAGGCCTCGAAGGTCGATGCGATCGACGAGCACGGCAAAACGGCAGCGCTGACGCGCATTCACGACGCCGGCCTGTTCGCGGGGGCACTCCCGAACGGCTCGCAGCGTTACCAGCTGCGCGCCCGCTTCGGCGAGACCGTGGTCGATCTCGACGACCCCTACCGCTTTCCGCCCGTTTTGAGCGATTTCGATTTGTATCTCTTGGGCGAAGGTACCCATCATCGAATCTACGACGAGCTCGGCGCGCACCCGATGACACTCGACGACGTCGAGGGCGTCGCATTTGTGGTTCTCGCCCCCAACGCGCGACGAGTGAGCGTGGTCGGCGATTTCAATTTTTGGAATCCACGGCGCCATCCGATGCGCGTGCGCGGCCTCGGCTATTGGGAACTTTTTGTGCCGCACGCCACGCCGGGCGACCATTATAAGTTCGATATTATCGGCCCGCAGGGCGAGCAAGTGCCGCTCAAATCCGATCCGTTTGCCTTTGCGACGGAGATGCGTCCGAACAACGCCTCGGTCGTTTTCGACGAGGCCAAGCTGCCGCGCCCGGCTCCGGCACCCGTCGGCATCAACGCGCTTGGCGCGCCGGTTTCGATCTACGAAGTTCATCTCGGCTCGTGGCGACGCAAGGGCAATAATGAATGGCTGAGTTATCGCGACCTCGCCGAGCAGCTTCCCCGTTATGTGCGCGATCTCGGCTTCACCCATGTTGAGTTCCTGCCCGTCAGCGAGCACCCCTTCGACGGCTCTTGGGGCTATCAGCCGACGGGGCTTTATGCGCCCACCAGCCGGTTCGGCGGCCCAGAGGATTTTGCCGCGTTGGTGGACGCCTGCCATCGCGAAGGGCTCGGCGTATTGCTGGACTGGGTGCCCGGGCACTTTCCCGACGATCCGCACGGTCTCGGCCGCTTCGACGGTACCGCGCTTTATGAGCACGCCAACCCGTTACAAGGCCGCCATCTCGACTGGGACACGTTGATCTACAATTACGGTCGCACCGAGGTGGTGAATTTCCTGGTGTCGAACGCCTTGTTCTGGCTGGAACGATACGGCGTTGACGGCCTGCGCGTCGATGCGGTCGCCTCGATGTTGTATCTCGACTATAGCCGGCCAGCCGGCGGCTGGATTCCCAACAGATTTGGCGGCCGCGAAAATCTCGACGCCATCGCTTTCCTGCGTCGCTTCAACACCGAAGTGTTCGGCCGCTTTCCGCAGGCCACCACGGCGGCGGAAGAATCAACCGCATGGCCGCAAGTGTCGCGGCCGGTCGAATATGGCGGGCTCGGCTTTGGCTACAAATGGAACATGGGTTGGATGCACGACACGCTGAAATATATCGGCAAGGACCCGATTTACCGCCGGCATCATCACGGCGACATCCTGTTTGGCCTGCATTACGCGTTTTCGGAAAATTTCATCCTGCCCTTGTCCCATGACGAAGTCGTTCACGGCAAGCGCTCGATCCTGGGGCGGATGCCCGGCGACGACTGGCAGCGCTTTGCGAATTTGCGCGCTTATTACAGCTTCATGTTCGCCCATCCCGGCAAGAAACTGATGTTCATGGGCTGCGAGTTCGGCCAGGAGCGCGAGTGGAATCACGATCGCTCGCTCGACTGGCACCTGCTCGAGCACAAACAACACGCGGGCGTTCAATCGCTGATTCGCGACCTCAACGATCTCTATCGCGCTTTGCCGGCATTGCACCAGATGGATTGCGATCAATCCGGCTTCGAATGGGTTGTGACCGACGATGCCGACCGCAACGTATTCGCCTGGCTTCGTAAGGGCAACGACGCCCGCGCGCGCGTTCTCGTCGTGATCAATTTTTCGCCCAACGTCTATTACAATTATCGCGTCCGGGTGCCGTTCACGGGCAAATGGCGTGAAGTCTTCAATTCTGACTCGGCGCATTACGGCGGCAGCAATGTCGGGAACGTCGGCGAAGTCCGGACCATGGATGGCATTGTGCCCGAACTCAATCTCACCCTCCCGCCTCTGGCCGCCATTTTTCTCGTACCCGAAGGCTGATGCATGCGACTTTCCGCCGGAACGTCCACACGCCTCGGTGCAAACTGGGACGGCCGGGGTACCAATTTCGCGTTGTTCTCCGCCAACGCTCAAAAGGTCGAGCTCTGCCTGTTCGATTCGCAAGGCCGGCGCGAGCTTGAGCGCATCGAATTGCCCGAGCGGACCGAAGACGTCTGGCACGGTTACCTCGACGACGTCTCTCCCGGGCAACTCTATGGCTACCGGGTTCACGGGCCCTACGAACCCGAGCACGGCCACCGCTTCAACGCCAACAAGCTGCTGCTCGACCCCTACGCCCGGCGGCTCGCCGGACGATTGGTGTGGAGCGATGCCCATTTCGCCTACCGCACCGGCAGCGCACGCGAAGACCTCTCGTTCGATCGGCGCGACAATGCGCGCGGCATGCCGAAGGCCGTCGTCGTCGATGAAACCGTCAACTGGAGCCGACGCGAACGGCACCCCGACATTCCTTGGGAAGACACCATCATCTACGAGGCGCACGTCAAGGGGTTGACGCAGAGACACCCCGACGTACCGCCAAATCTGCGCGGCACCTATGGCGGACTTTCCTCGCCCGCGATGATCGAGCATCTCAAACGACTCGGCGTCACCACCGTCGAACTGTTGCCGATCCATGGCCTCATTGACGACAGGACGTTGGTCGAGAAAAAGCTGTCGAATTATTGGGGTTACAACACGCTTTCGTTCTTCGCGCCGGAGCCGCGTTACGCCCAGGACAATCCGCTCGACGCTTTCCGCACGACGGTGGCGCGGCTGCACGATGCCGGCATCGAGGTGATGCTCGACGTCGTCTACAACCACACCGCGGAGGGCAATCATTTGGGCCCGACGCTGTCCTTTCGCGGCATCGACAACGTGTCTTACTACTGGCTCAAACCCGACAATCCGCGATTCTATGATGATTTCACCGGCTGCGGCAGCTCGGTCAACCTCACCCATCCGCGCGTCTTGCAGATGGTGATGGACTCGTTGCGCTACTGGGTCGAGGTGTGCCACGTCGACGGCTTCCGCTTCGATCTCGCCACCACGCTGGCGCGAGGGCCGAACGGATTCGACCGCAACAGCGGCTTCTTCACCGCGATCCGCCAGGACCCGGTGCTGGCGACGGTGAAGCTCGTCGCTGAGCCGTGGGACCTTGGCCTCGGCGGCTATCAGGTCGGCGCATTTCCGTCGCAATGGTCGGAATGGAATGACCGATATCGCGGCGCGATGCGACGTTATTGGAGTGGCGAAGGCAGCCTGATCGGCGAGGTCTCCAGCCGCATGACCGGATCTTCCGACCTGTTCAATCACGACAACCGCGCGCCGCGTGCGAGCGTCAATCACATCACCGTGCACGACGGCTTCACCCTGACGGACTTGTTCAGCTACAACGCGAAGCACAACGAAGCCAATGGCGAAGACAATCGCGACGGCTCCAACGACAACCACAGCAACAATTGCGGCCATGAAGGTCCGACCGACGACCCGGCGATCACGGCGATTCGCCGCCGACTTCGCAAAAACCAACTTGCATGTCTGCTGCTCGCACAAGGCGTGCCGCTCATTCTGGCCGGCGATGAAGTCGGCAACTCGCAGAACGGCAACAACAATGCGTATTGCCAGGACAACGAAACGGGTTGGGTCAGCTGGGATAGCCTCGACCGGGACGGTGACAACCTCATCGACTTCATCGGCCATCTCACGCGTCTACGAAAGCGCTTTTCGCAACTCCGTTCCCGGCGCTGGCTCGACGGCCGGCGCGCCGACGGAACTTACGGCGTGCTGTGGCTAACGCCGACGGCCGAAGAGATGAAAGAGCAAGACTGGAATTTCCCGGAAGGGCGGTTTCTCTCCTATGTTTTGGGACCGACCGAGCCGGAACAGGCGCCGATCTTCATCGTGTTGAACGCCGCGCCGGAAGCGATCCCCTTCAAACTGCCGAAACTGCCGGTGTACAAGAGCTGGCAGCAACTCTTGAATACCGCGGACGGCAAGCAAATGAATGCGACCTTCGTGTCTGGGAGCGACACCACCGCACTTCCCCGCTCGGTGCTCGCCTTCGCGGGTTTGGCATGAATGAGCGGCACTTCGGCGCAAGGCTGACGGCAGAGGGCGTTTCCTTTCGCCTGTGGGCGCCGGCGGCGAAGCGCGTCGATCTGCTGCTGGAAAATTCCTACCCGATGCGTCGCAGCGAAGACGGCTGGTTTTCCGCTGATATCACAACCGTCAGGGCCGGCGCACGCTACAAGTTTCGGATCGACGACGAGATCGACGTGCCAGATCCGGCCTCCGCGTTTCAGCCCGATGACGTCTTCGGCCCGAGCGAAGTCATCGATCACGCCAGCTACCGATGGCGCGCCTCGAATTGGCGCGGACGCCCATGGCACGAGACAATTATGCTCGAGACCCATGTCGGCACCTTCACGCGACAAGGTACCTACCGCGCGATGATCGACCGGCTCGATCATCTCACTGAAGTTGGAATCACCGCGCTGGAGCTGATGCCGCTCGCCGATTTCGCAGGCACGCGCAATTGGGGTTATGACGGCGTGTTGTGGTACGCGCCCGACAGCGCCTATGGCCGGCCCGACGATCTCAAAGCCCTGATCGACGAAGCGCATTTGCGCGGGCTCATGGTGTTTCTCGACGCGGTCTATAATCACTTCGGCCCCGAAGGAAATTTCCTCGGCCGATACGCGCCAAAATTCTTCACCGAAGCCCGGACGCCTTGGGGCAATGTGATCGATTACCGCCTTCCCGAGGTGCGCGCCTTCGCCATCGAAAACGCCGTGTATTGGTTGGACGAATTTCGCTTCGACGGCTTGCGGCTGGATGCGGTGAACACGATCTACGAGCCCGGCGAAACCGCGTTGCTGCACGATCTCAGCAGGGCTGTAGGCCGCCTCGCCACGGAAACGAGCCGTCATATCCATCTCGTGGTCGAAAACGGTGACAACCGTGTAAGCCTGCTCGATGCCGAACAAGACCCACCGCAAGGCAAATACCGCGCGCAGTGGAACGACGATTATCATCATGCCTGGCACGTGTTGCTGACCGGGGAGACGCAAGGCTATTACGCCGATCACAGCAAATCGCCGCGAGGCGACATTGCGCGCGCGCTCGCGTCCGGCTTCGTCTACCAGGGCGAAGCTTCCGCCTTTCGGAAGGGAAGGCTGCGCGGCGAACCGAGCGGCAAGCTCACGCCCATCGCCTTCATCCATTTCCTGCAGAACCACGACCAGATCGGAAACCGGGCGCTTGGCGATCGGCTCGAAAGCCATGTGAGACCCGAAGCGATCGAAGCGGCCTTGGCGATCACTTTGCTCGCACCCGCAATCCCGATGCTGTTCATGGGCGAGGAGTGGGGATCGAGAACGCCGTTTCCCTTCTTCTGCGATTTTAAGGCCGCGCTTGCCGATGCCGTGCGTCAAGGCCGGCGCAGGGAATACGCCTTCGCCTACGCGACCCACGGCGAGGAGATCCCCGATCCGCTTGCCCAATCGACATTTCAATCGGCCGTCCTCGATTGGACATCGCGCGCTGAGCCAGCCGGGCGCAAGCGGCTCGAGCTGGTGCGCGACCTTCTCACGACGCGGCGGCGCGAAATCGTGCCTCGGCTCGCCGGCGCGGCTTTCGGCGATGCGCAGGCGGCGGACGATGGTTCGCTGACGGCGCATTGGCGCATGGACGATGGCACAACGCTGCGGCTGATCGCTAACCTCACCAACGCCGCGATTGAAGGCAAACAATCACCGACGACCGGCACCCGCCTCTGGGGCCGCGATCCCGGCGAAGTGCTTCCGCCGTGGTCGGTGTTCTGGCATCTGGAAGCGCGTTGATGCGGCACATTCAGTTCCGCTTCGTCAGCAATAGGTTGCCTCGATTCTTGATCGCGATTTGGGCGGCTTGCGCGAAACGCTGCAGCAACCACGGCAGTGTCACCTCCAATTGAACATGGTCTTCCGCCACATCGACCGTGCCCGACGCCACCTGCCCAAGCGCGCGAACGCGAAAGATCATGCGATTCTCCTCCCATCTCTCCTCATCGACCTTCAACCCGGGGAAGCTGGAGGCCGCACGCGTCAAGCCCCCTTTGAGACGACGGATCGCCTCCTCGCGGCCAAGTTGATGCGGAATCGAGACGACGAGCGGCGCGGACATTTGACGGACCTGAAGTTCTTCGAACGCATCTAACTCCGAATCGCTTGAGGAAAAGGGACGACGGCGGAGTTCGGCAGCGCAAAAAGACGGAACCTTTACGGGTTCCCATTCGTTTTTCCGACGGAAGGCGCAGCAACAGCGCTCAGCGCCGGGCGGAGGAGATAATGCGATGTCTATTGGAACGATTATCCTGATTATTCTCATTATTGCTTTGCTCGGCGGCTTCAGTGGTGTCGGCGGCGGGCCGTTCTACGGCACCGGCTATTACGGCGGTGGCGGCCTCGGCCTTGTCGTCGTCATCCTGTTGATTCTGGTGTTGTTGGGAAGAATTTGATCCGCTCATTGTCATTCCGGGGCGCGCAACGCGCGAACTACGATGTGCAATAGCACATCGGAGAATCCATAACCGCGACCGGGAGTATGGATTCCGGGCCAGCGCCTACCGGCGCATCCACGATGTGCAATTGCACATCGGGGAATGACGCGGTTGGAATGAGACATCGCTTCGCCCACCCTACTTCCCCCTCCCCGCGAGCTTCTTGATCGCGGCTTTTATCGACGAAGCCGACTCATCGTAATCTGCCCACGCCTTGGTCTTGGCGAGCAGCGCCGGCACGGTGCGAACCGTATAACGCGTGGGATCGAGATCGCCGCGCACCTGCGCCCAGGTCAGCGGCATCGAAACCGTGGCGCCTTGGCGCGCCCGCGGGGACAGCACCGCGACTGCGGTCGCCATGCGGTCGTTGCGAAGGTAATCGAGGAAAATCTTTCCGTTCCGCAACTTCTTCGACATATTGAGCAGATAGCGCGCCGGCGCGTCATCGGCCATCCACTGGCAGATGCCTTGCGCGAAGGCTTTCGCCTCCGGCCACGTCACTTTGTCTTTTGCGCCGTACAGCAACGGCGTCACCACGTGAAGCCCTTTGCCGCCGGTGGTTTTGCAGAAGCTTTCCAAGCCAAGCTCGGCCAGACGTTGTCGCATGCCCTTGGCGGCCTCGATGACGTCGGCGAATTCGACATCCGGGGCTGGATCGAGATCGAACACGAGCCGACCCGGAATATCAGGCGCGTGCGGCGAGCAATTCCAGGGATGCAATTCGACGGCACCGATCTGCGCCACCGCCGCCAACCCCTCGACGTGGTCGATCTGTAAGTATGGCTTGCGATCGCCGGAGACCTTGACCAACTCCAGGAGGCTCGAGGTACCGGGCATCGCATGGCGTTGGAAGAAGTGCTCGCCCTCGATGCCGTCCGGCGCGCGGACCAGCGAGCACGGCCGGCCTTTCAAGTGGCCGATCATCCAGTCGCCGACCGCCTCGAAATATCGGGCGAGATCGAGTTTCGTCACGCCCTTGCCGTCGCCGGCGTCGGGCCACAATTCCTTGTCGGGCTTGGAGATGACCACGCCCATCACCACGGCGGATTTGTTCGCCGCTTGCTTTGCGTTCGCCGTGACCGACCTGTCGGCTTCCGCTTTCGCCGCCTTTTTGACTGGCGCCGGCTTGACGATCTTCGTCACGGCCGGCCCTTCCGCCCTCACCTCGTCGGCTGGCTTGTCCTGCCGCAAACCCTTGAAGGCCGCCTGGCGGATATTTCCGGCATCGGTCCAGCCGGCGAACTCGATCTCGGCGACCAGTTCCGGCTTGATCCAATGCACGTCGCGGGTCTTGCGCGGGGCTTCCTTGCCGCCGAACGGGCTCTTGTCCGAGGCCAAGGCCTTCAACGCCGGCATAAGCCGCTTGACCTTGTCCTGCCCAAAGCCGGTGCCGACGATTCCCACATAGGCGAGATGATCGTCGCGATGAACGCCTGCCATCAGCGAACGGAATTTGCCGTTGGTGGTTTTCCACCCGCCGATCACGACCTCATGCCCGGCGCGACATTTCGCTTTGGTCCAATCCTCGGATCGTCCCGAGCGATAGGGCGCGCTCAACTTCTTCGAGACGATGCCTTCGAGCGCGAGCTTGCATGCCGATTGCAAAATCGCATCGCCGCCCGATTCGAAATGCTCGACATAGCGGATCGATTTGGCCTTGCGCTTCCGCGCCTCCAGCAGCTCTTTAAGCCGCTGCTTTCGCTCTCGGAGCGGAAGCTGTCGAATGTCCATTCCGTCCGCAAATAACAGATCGAACGCGAAGAAGATGAGATTGTCGGTCTTGCCGTCGGAAATCGCGGCCTGCAGCGTCGAGAAATCGGGCGCGCCGTTGTGGTTGAGGGCGACGATTTCGCCGTCGATCAGTACATCCGCAAATCCGCTTCCTTCTCTTGCGATCGCCAGAAATTTTTCGGTCCAATCCAGACCCTTGCGGGTCTTGAGCGCGGCCTCGCCATCCGCGACGCGCAGTTGCACCCGGTAGCCGTCGAATTTGATCTCGTGACACCAGCCTTCCGCATCGGACGGCCGGTCGACCGAGACACAGAGCTGCGGCGCGACGAAATCGGGTATCGCCGAAACCCTTTTTCCTATGGACTCTTTGGCGGGTGCGCTGCGCGATGCAGCTTTCTTGTTTCCCACGCGCGTTTCCGCGGCATCTCCCCGGCTCGAATTCCAGACGGCGTCCGCGCCCACGCCGCGAGACTTGGCCGTCATAAACGGCGTCGGCGCTTTACCCTTGCCCTTGGCGATCTGCTCCATCGTCCGTCCCGAGGCCACCGATTCGTCGGCCTCGAGGATGTCGTCGCCTTCCTTGGCAAATTCGTCGCGATGCTTGATCAAAAGCCAGTTGGTGCGCTTTCCCCCGTCGCGATCGTGCCGCATCCGCACCAGCACCCAACTGCCGCGGAGCTTGTCGCCGTAAAGCGTGAACTTCAGATCGCCCTTTTTGTATCCGCGCTCCGGATCGTCGGATTCCCAATAGCCGCGATCCCAAAGCTGCACCGTGCCGCCGCCATATTGCCCTTTCGGAATGGTGCCTTCGAAATCGCCGTAGTCGAGCGGATGATCTTCGACCTCCACCGCCAGCCGCTTGTCGTGCGGATCGAGCGAGGGTCCGCGCGTGACTGCCCAGGACTTGAAGACGCCATCGTACTCCAACCGCAGATCGTAATGCAGGCGCGTCGCCGCGTGCTTCTGGATCACGAACCGGCGGCGCTTCGACGGCACGACGGGCGTGTCGCCGCTCGGCTCCGCGGTCTTGTCGAAATCGCGCTTCTTTCGATAAATGGAGAGGTTTCTCAAAGACACGATCAAATCTCGTAGCCAAATCCCGGGAAGTGTCGCCGCCGCTTCACGCGGCGCCAAGAACCCGGAGCCAAAACACGCAATACAAGTTGAAGTTCCCGAACTGGTCCAAACAGCTTGTCGTCATTGCGAGCGTAAGCGAAGCAATCCATCGCGCCAAGCAGGGATAAGGACAGATTGCTTCGTCGCAGAGCCAGGCGAGAATAGAAATATTTTAGCGAAGGGAGCCGGACAGAGACCAAATCAGTGAGCGGAGCCTCTGCTATTTTTTACCTATTTCTTTGACCTGCTCTTCTTGGCCGCCTTCCTCTTCGAGGTCTTCTTCGGCACTCTCTTTCCTTCGGCCCTCGCTTCGGAAAGACCGATCGCGATGGCTTGCTTGCGGCTCTTGACCTTTCGCCCCGAACGACCGCTCTTGAGAGTCCCGGCCTTGCGCTTCTTCATCGCGCGCCCGACTTTGGCGGATGCTTTTCTCGAATATTTCCGTGTCAAATACTTCCGTGCCATGAGTGTTCTCCCGGTTACGAGAAAACAATCGTCACACCTTGGGAAAGTTCCGTTTCGTACCAGGGCGTGGACTCACAGGCCCATCGCCAAATTATGATCGATGCGAGTTTGATGAAAGCCATACATGACGCCGCATTATGGCTTAACGTAAAGGCTCTCATACAATCCTGCGTATTCCTCCTTCCAACCTCTCTTATCCACGAGAAACCGCCTTAACTCTTCGTGCGCCTTCACCCAAAGCACCGCATCGATTTGGTATTTCTCAAGCACCGCGTCCCAAGCGGTCTCATTAATCTCCCGTTCGACCAACTTGAAATAGTCGCGCAGTAAATCATCTGGATAGGCGGTAGCGGCCCGACCGTCTACGAATACAGGCACGGCACCTCGCGTCCGGAAAATCAAAAGTCCACCGACGTTCCAGTGGTTTAGAAGCCGCGCATGCAAAAAACGTGTTTGAAGATAAAGAGCATCCTGCTCTGAAAGCATTTCTGAAAGTCCGAGAGCCGGTTCTATTTTCATAAAAACCAATGGCAGAGCGCACGCTCCAATGATGCCGGCAACCAACAGACCCTTTTGTACTTTAAAGTTGTTCAGCTGCTTGGGTAGCAGTCGGTCAAGCTGAAGAGCCATTGGAACCACTGAGAAAATAAAGAAGAAAGACATATATCTAAATTGATAAAGCCCTAAAAATAAAAAGAGCCAGGAAAGCAGCCGTGCCTCCAAAGGGATAGGACAACGTCTGTCGCGCAGTTCAAACGCAATAAATGTCAAAATATAGACGATACCAGGAATGCTCCCCGGCACCGTTATGCTCCGAAAATAAGACCACCACTCGGTGATGTACACTTGCACAAAGTGACCTAACGTAGTCACTACGCCTTCATAGATATGCCAGCCAAGAGGGTTGATAAATATTGCAAGAAAGCAACCGACCGTCGCGAAACTATAGTTTTTAAAATTCACCCAATCCCGTCTGAGCAGAGCCACTCCGCTAAAAATGCCAACAATAAGAAAGCCAAGCAAAAAGCCACCATGCAAATTAACCCAAAGGACCATCATCACAGGCAGCAAAAAACATCTCGTTCTTTTCAGACATTCTCCGTAGAAAATTACGCAAAACAACATAGTGGAAGTGTTTGGCGAAGCCGCGAGATAAGAATTTGGGGCTGTCGCAAAAGTCGGATAGAACAAGCACGCAGAGGAGACGGAAACACAAACTGCAATTGCTGAGGCTCCGCTTCTTAAGCAGATGGACGTAAGATACCCGACTATGATTGCGCCACATGCAACTACAAATATGACGAGACCGCTAAATTTCGTGTATTGAAATATCACACTGGCAATCACGTCCCAAAGCCACGAAAGATTGTACCATTGCTTGTTGCCAAGGGTGAATGACCATGGATCTTGGAAAGGAATATTGCCTCGGTCTCTGATTAAATCTCCGGCGGCCAGGTGCCATCCCAAATCATAGTGGCCAAGCAGGAGCGGCGCGTTTGAAAGATAATACACACATGCGAATGAAATCAGGAAAAGATAAATTCCGAATGGCTTCGAGTTTCCGGTCGCGATCGAACGATTGTCGATTGCGATAGCCGTAGTATCATCGGTAAGAAGTCCGCGAATTGTCTTCATGGGATCAAAAAAGCCGTCTCCTTGGAAAAATGAATAGCGATTTGAACCTCAGGTGCTCGATCAAAACGAATTGATTTATTTCGCTTGGATTCGTATTGCCGAATCTTGAGCATAAATCAGCGCATCGAACGGGTGCGAGCACACCATCGCGTCATTTTTTGCGCCGCAGAATTCGATAGTTATCGGGATCATAACGGGCATCGGTTAAGCCGCGCCAACCATGTCGCGTGATAAGTACGCGCCCTAATCCGGCGCTCTTGGTGAGGTAATCGTCGACACCGAGATTGAGTGCCTGCCGGCTTCGGCGCCGCGGCTCGACAGCACAACGATCGGCGCGCTGTCGTTGCGCCCGCGGATCATGCGCAGCAATTCATGACCCTGGATGTCCGGCAGGCCGAGGCCGAGAATGATCACAAATTTGCAAGAATGTCGGCCTTGACGGCGCGGATGCGCTTTTCGTCGCGCCGGTAGAATGTCCACTGCTTGATTCGCTTCGGCACGATGAGCTCTGCCTGGACCAGCACCCGCATATGCTCGCTCAGCGTCGCCTGGGTGATCCCAAGCTTCTCGGCAAGCAGCAATGCGCAGACCCCGTCCCTGACCAGATCGCCATCGACCTGCGGCGGGAAATGGCTGCGTGGATCCTTGAGCCAGTCGAGGATCGTCAGGCGCCGTTGATTGGCGAGGGCTTTAATGACATCGCTTGTCTTCATTTCGTTAGTTTGCTAACTTCCTAAATATATGTCAATCCACCGGAGCACCGCAAATGTCGCTGGACGCCGCGATCACCCCGGACCGCATCACTGAGACCGAGCGGCTGATCCGGCCGCACGTTCGCCATACACCTGTCCTGCATGTCGACTTGGCGGACTTCGGCCTCGCACCGAGACCGCTCGCGCTCAAGCTCGAATGCCTGCAGCATTCGGGTTCGTTCAAGGCGCGGGGGGCATTTGCCAACCTGCTGACGCGATCGATTCCGCCCCTCGGCGTGGTCGCGGCGTCTGGCGGCAATCATGGCGCCGCGGTGGCTTATGCCGCAATGCGGCTCGGCGTGCCCGCGACGATCTTCTTGCCCAGCGTCACCTCGCCGGCAAAGGTCGAACGCATCCGGAGCTACGCCGCGAATCTGGTTGTCGCCGGCGAGCGCTACGCCGATGCGTTGGCGGCAAGCGAATTGTTCCGCGACAAGCACGGCGCGCTCGCCGTACACGCGTTCGACCAACCGGAGACCCTGTCGGGACAGGGCACCGTCGGATGCGAGATCGACGCCGATTTGCCTAACATCGACACACTGCTGGTCGCGGTGGGCGGCGGCGGTTTGATCGGCGGCGTCGCCGCCTGGTTTCGCGGCCGGGTCAAGATCATTGCGGTTGAACCGGAAGGCGCCCCGACGCTGTGGCGCGCCTTCGCGGCGGGCCAGCCGGTCGATGCGGAGACAGATGGTATTGCGGCCGACTCGCTGGCGCCAAAGCGCGTTGGCAAAATCATGTTTCCGATCGCCCAAGCCTTCGTCGAGCGATCGGTGCTCGTCTCGGACGACGACATCCGCGCGGCGCAGCAAGCGTTGTGGGAGAAGGTTCGCGTGGTGGCGGAGCCGGGAGGCGCGGCCGCCTTCGGTGCGTTGCTGTCGGGCAAATACACACCCGCGCCGGACGAGCGCGTCGCGGTGCTGATCTGCGGTGCGAATACGACCGCCGTGCGGTTTGATTGACCGCCCTACTCCGCCGCGGTGCGCATCTCGACGCGTTCGGCCCTCACCGCGCAGAATTTGAATTCGGGAATCTTTCCGAATGGGTCGAGCGCCGGGTTGGTCAACAGGTTTGCGGCTGCTTCCGCGTAGCAGAACGGCATGAACACCATGTTTTCCGGAACGTCGCGATCGGAGCGCACCTTCACCTCGACCGCGCCACGGCGCGTTTCCAGCCGGATGAAATCGCCGGGCCACACCTTCAACCGCCGCATATCCTTGGGCGACATGAACGCGACTGCTTCCGGCTCGATGCTGTCGAGCACGCTGGAGCGGCGCGTCATCGAGCCGGTGTGCCAATGCTCGAGCACGCGGCCGGTGGAAAGCACCATCGGATATTCATCGTCGGGCAGTTCGTCCGGCGGCACGACGTACGCCGGCACGATTTTGCCGCGGCCGCTCACGGTTGGGAAACCCGTCGTAAAGATGATTTCGTTGCCGGGCTTGTTCGGATCGTCGACCGGATAGGTCACCGCGCCCTCGCGCACCAGCCGCTCCCAGGTGATGTTCTTCAAGGACGGCATCACCTCCGTCATCTCGGTGAAGACATCGGCCGGGCCGGCATAGTTCCAGTCGAGACCCATGCGCCGGGCGATTTCCTGGATGATCCACAAATCCTGCCGCGCATCGCCGGGCGGCTTGATCACCTCACGCGCCAGTTGCACGCGGCGATCGGTATTGGTGAAAGTGCCGGATTTCTCGGCAAAGGCCGAGGCCGGCAGGATCACGTCGGCATGGAAGGCGGTTTCCGTGACGAATAAATCCTGCACCACCAGATGATCGAGCATGGCGAGCGCCTCGCGCGCGTGCTGCAGGTCCGGGTCCGACATCGCGGGATTTTCGCCTTCGATATACATGCCGTTGATTTGGCCGGCGTGGATCCCGTTCATGATCTCGACCACGGTGAGGCCGCGCACCGGATCGAGCTCCTGATGCCAGAGACGCTCGAACGGCGCCCGCAAATCGGTTCGCCCGACCGGCTGATAATCCGGCAGGAACATCGGGATTAGCCCTGCGTCGGAGGCGCCCTGCACGTTGTTCTGGCCGCGCAACGGATGCAATCCCGTGCCGGGACGACCGACCTGCCCGGTGATCAACGCCAGCGCGATCAAACACCGCGCGTTGTCGGTGCCGTGCACATGCTGGCTGATGCCCATGCCCCAGAAAATGATCGACGCCCGCGAGCGCGCATACGTTCGCGCGACTTCGCGTAAAGTGTCCGCCGGAATGCCGCAGATCGGCGCCATCTTCTCCGGGGTGAATTCCTTGATGCGCTCTTTCAGATCGTCGAATCCCTCGGTGTAGCCGGCGATATATTGCTCGTCGGTGAGGCCTTCGGTGATGATGGTATTGATCATCGCGTTCAACATCGCCACATCGCTGCCGGGCTTGAACGCGAGGTGCATCTGCGCATGGCGCGACAGCGATTGCCGGCGCGGGTCGATCACGATCAGCTTGGCGCCCTTTTTCGCCGCGTTCTTGATGAAGGTCGCCGCCACCGGATGATTCACCGTCGGATTGGCGCCGATCACGATGATGACTTCGGCGTCCATCGCCGCCGAAAACGGCGCCGACACCGCGCCCGAGTTCAAGCCTTCCATCAGCGCCGCCACGGACGAAGCGTGGCACAGTCGCGTGCAGTGATCGACGTTGTTGGAGCCAAATCCGGTGCGCACCAGCTTCTGGAACAGATACGCCTCTTCGTTCGACCCCTTGGCCGAACCGAAACCGGCAAGCGCCTTGACGCCCTTCTCGTCGCGGATTTTGACGAGGCCTTTGGCCGCGATATCGAGGGCTTCTTCCCAGGAAGCTTCGCGGAAATGCGTGAACGGGTTGGCCGGATCGACCTGATCGTTGGCGTCCTTCTTCGCGTTCGGCAGCCGCACCAGCGGCCTGGTCAAACGATGCGGATGATGGATGTAGTCGAAGCCGAAGCGGCCCTTGACGCAAAGCCGGTTGTGATTGGCAGGCCCATCGCGGCCCTCCGCGTAGATCACCTTCTCGTCCTTGACCTGATAGGTGACCTGACAACCGACGCCGCAGAACGGGCAAAGTGAATCGACCTTTTTGTCCGGATAGGTGACGCGAGTCTGGTTTTCGTCGAGCATCACCGAGGGCATCAACGCGCCGGTCGGACAAGCCTGCACGCATTCGCCGCAGGCGACGCAAGTCGATTCACCCATCGGGTCGTCGAAGTCGAACACGATCTTGGCGTCATGGTTGCGATAGGCCATGCCGATCACGTCGTTGACCTGAACCTCGCGGCAGGCACGCACGCACAGGCCGCATTGGATGCAGGCGTCGAGATTGACGCGCATCGCGGGATGGCTGGCGTCGGCTTCCCAGCGCATCGCGCGCGGAAAGCGGCTCTCGGTGACCTCGACTTTTTCCGCCCAGTGCCAGAACTGCGAATCCGGATCGTGCGAAGTCTCGCGCGCCGGCTGATCGGCGACCAGAAGCTCCATCACCATTTTTTGCGCCGCGATCGCGCGCGCGCTCGCCGATTTCACCTTCATGCCGACGCTCGGCGTGCGCTTGCAGGACGCAGCTAGCACCCGCTCGCCCTCGATCTCGACCATGCAAGCGCGGCAATTGCCGTCGGGCCGGTAGTCCGGTTCGGGCCGATAACACAGATGCGGAATTTCGCGGCCCTGGCGCATCGCGACTTGCCAGATGGTCTCGCCGTTGATGGCTTCGACCTGTTGGCCGTCGAGTTCGAAGGGGATCTTGGTCATTCCGCGGCCTCGTTGAATTCTTCCGGGAAATATTTAATCACTGTCGTCAGCGGATTCGAGGCCGCCTGGCCGAGGCCGCAGATCGATGCGTCCCGCATCGCCTGGCTCAATTCGTCGAGCAACTCCCGGTTCCAGACCGGCTTTTCCATCAACAGCGCCGCCTTCTGGGTGCCGACGCGGCACGGCGTGCACTGGCCGCAGCTTTCGTCCTCGAAGAAGCGCATCAGATTGAGCGCGGCACCTTTGACGCTGTCCTGCTCGGACAGGATGATGACGGCGGCCGAGCCGATGAAGCAGCCGTATTTTTCCAGCGTGCCGAAATCGAGCGGAATATCATCCATCGACGCCGGCAGAATGCCGCCCGAAGCGCCGCCGGGAAGATACGCGTGGAACTTGTGTCCATCCACTATGCCGCCGCAGAATTCGTCGATCAGTTCGCGCACGGTGACGCCGGCGGGCGCGAGTTTCATGCCGGGATTTTTCACCCGCCCCGACACCGAATAACTCCGCAGGCCATGGCGGTCGTTGCGGCCGTGGCTCTTCCACCACGCCCCGCCTTTTTCCACGATGTCGCGCACCCACCACAGCGTCTCGATATTGTTGATCAGCGTCGGCAACCCGAACAGTCCGACCTGGAACGGGTATGGCGGCTTGTGCCGCGGCAAGCCGCGTTTGCCTTCGATGCTCTCCAGCAGCGAGGATTCCTCGCCGCAGATATAGGCGCCGGCGCCGCGGCGCAGATGCAAGGTTGGGCCGCCGGGCGGCAATTTCGCGATCTCACGTTCGAGAATTTCACGTGAGGCCGGATATTCGTCGCGAATGTAGATGTAGACGTCGGGGGCTTCCACGACATGCGCGCCGATCAGCGTGCCTTCGAGAAAACGGTGCGGATCGGTCTCGAGATAATAGCGATCCTTGAACGTACCGGGCTCGCCCTCGTCGCCATTGACCGCCATCAGCCGCGGACCGGGCTCGCCGAGCACGGCGCGCCACTTCCGCCCCGTCGGAAAGCCGGCGCCACCGAGACCGCGCAAGGACGCGTCGTCGAGCGCTTTGAGCAAATCTTCCTTTTTCAATTCACCGGAGCGCAGGCGATTGAGCAGCGCGTAACCGCCGCCGGCGACGTAGGCGTCGTAGTCGATGTATTCGGGCAGATGCGCGTGGGTATCGCCGCCCTTCGCCGCCGCGAGCACGCTCGCGACAGTGGCGCGATCGACAAAGTGATGACCGACCTCGGTCGCGGGCGCGGTATCGCAGCGGCCGACGCAGGGCGCGCGCACCACGCGAATGCCGGGGCCGGCGCTCGCCTGCAATTCATGCAGCAATTTCTCCGCGCCCAACATCGTGCAGGTGAGCGAATCGCAGACCCGAACGGTCAGCGGCGGGATGTCAGCCGCACCTTCCTTCACCACGTCGAAATGCGCATAGAAGGTCGCGGTCTCGAACACCTCCGCGAAGGAAAGCTTCATCTCCTCGGCAAGGGCTGCGAGGTGAGCCGCTGAAATCTGATGATATGTGTCCTGGATGAGATGCAGGTGTTCGATCAAGAGGTCGCGCTGCCGTGACCGGTCGCCGAGAAGAAGCTCGATCTCGTGCGCGGCGCTCGGATCGATCTGGCGGCCCTTGGGCGTCGACTTGGCGCGCCGGCGGCCCTCGCCGGGATGTTCGAAGGCGCGGACTTTTTGAACGTCATGCGGCGCGTCGTGACCCATCGAGCTTCAATCCCGTCTGGTTCGGACCAGATCATGATGCGATTAAGTGGAATCGCATCATGATCTTATTCTCTATTTGAGCATGATCTTTTCGGAAAACCGGTTTCCACTTTTCCGGATCATGCTCTAAGTCTAAAGCTTGGTATGCCAGATGCCAATTAAAAACAGCAATCCCCTAACGATTTGAGGGGCCTGACAGCTCTCCACCACCACGCCCCTCCCCGCACTTCGTAGCTAATCCCTGACGGTCAAAACCGCATCAGGTCTTGCCCATGCAGTCTTCGATGTAGAACCAGCGGTCGTTGCCGGTCAGGCCCTTCGCTTTCACATCTTTGCGGCAAGCTTTCAGCTTGGGTCGGTTGACCGCCCATTTGGCCTTCATCTCCTTCAGCTTTTCAATGGTCAGCTTCGAGGATTTGGCCGGCGCCGGCGCCGAGGTCTGGGCTGAAGCCGTATGGAGGCTGCCGGTGACAAGCAGCACGGCGGTGAGGCAAACACTGATGCGAAGCATGAAAAAATCCCCTGGTCTGATTTCTTTGATTAATTGGGCAGGCGAAAATCGCGGGACGATTGACCGTCCCGCGATTGAAGCGACGACTCAGAATATCTTCGCCGCGCTCTCCAACGTCTTCCACACGCCCCAGGCGAGCGGAATGCCGACAAAGGCCCAGAACAAGGCGGCCTTGACGTCGAGCCCGCCCTTGCCGATGCCGAACGAGCCGTGCTGCACCGCGGAGGCGCTCTTCGCGCTTGCCGCCTGGAGTTTTGCGACCTCCTCGGCGCTCATGTGCCACTTGGAGTCAACCGGCTTGATCGTGTAGTTGCAGATCAGACCGATGATCAGCATCGCGCACAGAATATACATGGTGAAGTTGTAGAGCTGGTCGCGCGGAACGCCGGCCGCGAGCTGGGCTTCGCGGATATAGTTTACCACCACCGGGCCGATGATCCCCGCGGTCGACCACGCCGTCAGCAGCCGCCCGTGGATGGCGCCGACGAACTGCGTGCCGAACATGTCGGCAAGATAGGCCGGCACGGTCGCGAAGCCGCCGCCGTACATCGACAGGATAATGCCGAAGGCGAGCACGAACAGAACCTTGCTTCCGATCGCCGCGAAGGTCGGCGCCGACGCGTAGAGCGCAATGCCGAGCAGGAAGAAGCAGAAATACGTGTTCTTGCGACCCATATAGTCCGACAGCGACGCCCAGAAAAACCGGCCGCCGATGTTGAACAGCGAGAGCAGACCGGCAAAACCGGCCGCAATGCCGGCGACGATGGCTTTTTGCTCGGGGGTCAGCGCGTTGAAGCCAACGTCCGGCAGACCGATCAGCTTGCCGGCGAAAATCTCCTGCAACATCGGAGAGGCCATGCCGATCACGCCGATGCCGGCCGAGACGTTCATGCAGAGCACGAGCCAGATCATCCAGAACTGCTTGGTCTTGTGCGCATTGTCGAGGTGCACGTGATGCTGCGAGATCATCGTCTTGTTTTCGCTCGGCGGCGTCCAACCCTCAGGTCGCCAGCCGGCCGGCGACACGCGGTAAGAAAAAGCGCCGATCATCATGAAGGTGAAATAGATCACGCCCATTACGACGAAGGTCTGCCAGACGCCGACCGATGTCGGCGTCTTGAAGTAGTTCATCAGGAGGTTGGCGAGCGGCGCGCCGATCATGGCGCCGCCACCGAAGCCCATGATGGCCATGCCGGTCGCCATGCCGCGGCGATCCGGGAACCATTTCACGAGTGTCGACACCGGCGAGATGTAACCGAGGCCGAGGCCGACGCCGCCGATCACGCCGGAGCCGAGCCACATGATCCAGAGCTGATGGGTGTAGACCCCGAAGGCGCCGATCATGAGACCGCCGGCCCAGCATAGTGCCGCGACCACACCCGCCTTGCGCGGGCCGACGCGTTCGAGCCAGCCGCCCCAGATCGCCGCCGACACGCCAAGCAGCACGAAGAAGAGCGTGTACATCCAGCCAAGGCTCGCCACCTTCCAATCGCAGGTGGTGGTGAAGAGCTCCTGCCACAGCGTGATATCCGGGCAGGCCTTCGACGCCGTCAGGCCGATCGAACGCGACAGCGGCAACCAGAACACGGAAAAGCCATAGGCCATGCCGATGCACAGATGAATGCAAAGCGCCGCGGGCGGCACCAGCCAGCGATTGAAGCCGGCTTTTGCGATTGTGTGCTCGCGATCGAGAATCCCCAACCCGGCGCCGGACATGGTTCCAGCACTGCTAATCGACGTCATTTGTTCCTCCCTACAGCCGCCCCTGCCGGGCAAGTCTGCCGCCACCATCCTGTTGTCTTCATTCATTCAAGGCGTGACAGCGCGCCCACATTGCTGCCCCGCACAATTTTCGAGATGCGCCAGGATCGCGACGCGCATTCGAGAATCTAACACCCAATCCGGCACGTTATGCCAGCTGCCGCCTTTACGCCAACCCAGACCCACGTGCCACAGCCGCGACCAATCTCCGCACCCCTGCGGAGATTTCGATTGGGGCAGAAGGCAAACCTAAAGGCAAGGCTTGTGTCGATAGGCAAAAGGTAGCGATCCCGACCGCTTCGCCCAGGTTCCGGATGCGTTAACCCGGCCGATTTCGTGACCCGCTCGCAGTGATCTCGGGCGAGAGCCCGTTTAGCTTTTCGATCCGGAACACGATCCGCTCCTCCGCGCGCTCAGTGATCTCGACCTTGTCGCCGGTTTCCCGGATCAAATTGGGGATATCGATCACCGACAAGGGGTCGGTGCAATGGACTTCCAGCACGTCGCCCGGGGACAGTGGTTTGAGCGCCTTTCGCGTCTTCAATGCCGGCAAGGGGCATTTCAGCCCGGTGAGATCGAGTTTTATCGTGGTCATCCGGCCAAGATGGCGAAGGGAAATTGCATCGTCAACCGACAGCGCCCGGCACGGAGTTGTCAGATCAGGTTGGCATAGCCCAAAAATCCGACGCTCTCGCCCGGTTCAACTTGCGTGATCGCGTCCCCAAGCTCGACCAGGCCGTCGGTTTCCACCAGCGACGACAGGAGGCCGGCGCCCTCGCGCGGGAATTTCGTCACCTCTAACGCGCCGTCGGGCGCTTTTCGCAAATGAACCCGGACATATTCGCGGCGGCCAATTTTCTTCTTGTAGCTGAACGCGGCGCGAACCGGCATCGGAACCAGTTGCTCCGGCAGGGCGCCGGCCAGCGCCAGCACGGTCGGGCGCACTACGTGGACGAAGGTGACAAAACTCGCCACCGGATTCCCCGGCAATCCGATCAACGGCGTGCCGGCGATAATTCCCATCGCGACGGGGCGCCCCGGCTTGATCGCCATCCGCCACAATACAAGCGTGCCGACGCTTTCGACCGCCGCCTTGACATGGTCCTCTTCGCCGGTCGAAACCCCACCCGTGGTGAGGATGAGGTCGTGGGCGCCGGCGACCTTTTTCAGACCATCCGCCAGCGACGCACGATCGTCGCTTACAATGCCGAGGTCGCTCACCTCGCAGCCAAGACGGGCCAGCATCGCCATCAGCATGAAGCGGTTGGAGTCGAACAATTGCGGAGGCGCGCGCTCGTCCCCCGGCGAGACCAGTTCGTTGCCGGTCGAAAACACCGCAACCCGAATCGGTCTTCGCACCTCCAAATAAGTGAGGCCGAATGCGGCCGCGAGCGCGACATGCTGCGGCCGCAAACGCTGGCCGGCCTTGAGCGCGGCGAAACCTTGAGGAATATCTTCGCCCGCGGGCCGGACATTGGCGCCGGGTTTGAGGCCCAAGGGGAGAACGACCCTGCCCTCCTCGTCGAGGCGCACGTCTTCCTGCATGAACACGGTATCAGTGCCCTCCGGCATCGGCGCGCCGGTGAAAATCCGCACCGCATGGCCGCCTCGCACCGGCTCACGCGCCGAGGCGCCGGCTTGAACGCGCTCTGCAACCGGAAACGCCACTTCTTTCCCCGGCGGAAGATCACTCGCCCGCACCGCGTAGCCATCGACGGCGGAATTGGTGAACGGCGGCAACGGCAGGGACGCGGAAATGTCGCGCGCGAGAATCCGCCCATCGGCCATCGCCAGCGCCACGGTTTCGACCTCCCGCACCGGGTTGACCCGCGCGGCAATAATGCCAACGGCTTCATCGACCGACATCATCGGCCCGCCGAAGGCAAAGCAGTCGTCGGACAATTGCGCCATTTTGGCTCTCAGTCTTTGGCCGCACTTTTCGCCAGCACGTCTTCGATCGGCATCGCGGATTTTTCCATCATAGCGGCGATGGCCGGAATGTCATCGAGATGGGCAAGGGGAAGCACGGTCTTAAAGCTGGCGTCGGTCGCGATGCCGACGATCTCGGGATCGTTCGGAAACAACATCGCCTTGCCGTTGGCTGTGCGGTGCACCTCGATCTTGCGATGGGCCTCGGACTTGAAACCCTCGACGATGACAAGATCGACCGGCGACATCCTCGTCAGCAATTCGGGCAGCCGCGGCTCGCTCGCCCCGCGCAATTCATGCATCAAGGCCCAGCGCGCGTCCGACGATACCAGCACTTCGGTCGCCCCCGACTGCCGGTGCACCCAGGAATCCTTGCCCGGAACGTCCACATCGAAGCTATGATGGGCGTGCTTGACGACGGAAACGCGAAGACCCTGCTGCAGGAAATGCGGGACGACGCGCGTGAGCAGCGTCGTCTTGCCGGCGCCGCTCCAGCCTGCGAGGCCAATCACCTTCATGTCATTCTCCAGAACCGGCATCCTCCGACGTCATTGCGAGGAGCCAACGGGTCGTGCGTAGGCGCGCCCGATGACCGGCTCCGCGACGAAGCAATCCAGCTCCTTGCTACATTTCTGGATTGCTTCGCTTCGCTCGCAATGACGACGTTGGCCACATTTCGTTCATCCGCTAAGATGCTTATATCCGCCTGAGGCGCAATGTCATGCTAGCTTGCGAAACCATGACCAGAATTGAAAAGGCCCCGGTCCCTCTGATTTTACCCAATCCGCACGATCCGCGGCTGACCGAGCGCGTCGCCGGGACCGATCAGACCGGCGCCGCGGTGGAGATCAACGTTCCGGTGGAGCGGCCGCTGACGCTTTACCTGAACACGCAGGAGATCGTCACCATGATGACGATCGGCGATTATCCGGAATATCTCGCGCTCGGCTATCTGCTCAACCAGAACATGCTGAAATACGACGACGTCGTCACCGAGGTCGAATATGACGACGATCTTCAGGTGGTGGTGGTGCGCACCGAACACCACACCAATTTCGAACAAAAACTGAAAAAGCGCACGCAGACTTCGGGCTGCGCGCAAGGCACCGCGTTCGGCGATCTGATGGAAGCGGTGGAAAGCGTCGCGTTGCCGGAAGCGGAGTTGCGCACCTCCTGGCTCTACCAGATGACGCATACGATCAACACCATGCCCTCGCTTTATCTCGAGGCCGGCGCGATCCACGGCTGCGTATTGTGCAAAGAAGGTACGCCGGTCTGCTACACCGAAGACGTCGGCCGCCACAACGCCGTCGACAAGATCGCCGGCTGGATTTACCGCCACGGCGTCGATCCCGCCGACAAGATTCTCTACACCACAGGAAGGCTGACGTCCGAGATGGTGATCAAGACGGTGCGGATGGGAATTCCGATTCTGGTGTCGCGCTCGGGCTTCACGGCGTGGGGCGTCGATCTGGCGCGGCAAGTGGGTTTGACGCTGATCGGGCGCGCGCGGGGCAAACGCTTCGTCGCGCTGTCGGGCGAAAACCGCATCGTCTACGATCAGAACCTTGCTTTCGTCGAGGAAGAATCCGCCCGCCACAAGCGCAAGGGCAGCGACCGTGACGAGTGAATTCCGGGCGACGTCAAGGGACGCGCCTACGACGTCAAGCGACGCGCCAACGACGTCAAGCGACGCGCCTACAACGCCGGGCGTTTTGCTCGCCGGCGGGCTGGCGCGGCGGATGGGCGGCGGCGACAAGCCGATGCGCGAGATTTGCGGCCGCACCATCCTTTCGCGCGTGATCGCGCGGCTCACGCCGCAATGCGACGGGCTCATTCTCAATGCCAATGGCGATCCGTCACGTTTTGCAAGCTTCGCTTTGCCCGTGATCCCCGACGGCGTTGCGGATTTTCCGGGACCGCTGGCCGGCATTCTCGCCGCGCTCGACTGGGCGGCAACCAACCGGCCTGAGGTGTCGTGGGTCTTGAGTGCGGCGGCGGATTGCCCGTTTCTGCCACGCGACCTCGTCGCACGGTTGCACCGCGCCCGCGCCGCCGAGAATGCGCAGCTCGCGGTCGCGGCCTCCGACGGGCAATCGCATCCAGTGATCGGCTTGTGGAGCGTCAGCTTACGCGACGAGCTTCGCCACGCGCTGGTGGTGGAAGACGTCCGCAAAATCGACCGCTGGACCGCGCGCTATAAATTGGCCACCGTGACCTGGCCGAGCGAGCCGCTCGATCCGTTTTTCAACGCCAACACCATGGACGATATCGCGGAAGCGGAGCGGCTCGCGGCGTTGGATGGGGGTTAGGCTGTGCGTTCCCCGGATGCTGCGCAGCATGTAACGCTGCGCTGCTGATCCGGGGTCCAGATTGTACACTAACGTTACAATGGATCCCGGCTCTGCGGTGCACCGCAAGATGCGCTGCTACCCGCGTCCGGGACACGATAGCGGTGACCGCAGTCATTTGGCGACCGTCACCGCCCCGATCTCGCGAAAATATTTCATCACACCGGGATGGATCAGCTCCAGTTGAGGCGCGGCCGCGATCGTATTCGCGACCGTGGTCTCGCAGGCCTGCGCGAGTTTCTTGCACAGCGCGCCTTCGACGCCGTGCAACGAGCGCGCCAAGCGATAGGCGACATCGTCCGGCAAATTCGCGCGGGTGAGAACAAAACTCCACGAGCCGAGCGCATCGATCGGCGCGTTCTGGTTCGGATAACTACCGGCCGGCACGGTCATCGGCTTGAGAAACGTGTGCTTCGCCTTGATGCGCGCGATCTCATTCGCATCCGGCGCGATGAACCGCGCGCCGCCCGGGCTCGCCGCCACCGCCGCAAATCCGGGCCAGCCGATGCCGGCGCCCCAGAGCGCTGCAACCTGCCCATCGAGCACCATCGCCGGTCCGTCGCCGGCGCGGTCGAGATAGATCGACTGGAAATCATCGTCCTGCTTCAGCGCGAGACCATCGAGCACGTAACGCGACAGGATCGGAAGGCCGGAGCCCTTGGCGCCGAACGCGACGCGTTGGCCGATGAGATCGCGAATCGACTTGTACGGGCTATCCGCGCGCACCACGAACATGCCGGGGCTCGAATACATCGCGGTCAGAATTTTCAAACGGATGCGCGGCCGCCCGATGCCGGCGAAGGCCTCGTAAGCGGGTTCGCCGGCGATGAGGGCGATGTCGAGGCCTCCCTCTTCCAGCAGCGGAATGTTCTCGTTGCTGCCTTTGGTGTTGCGCGGCTCGATCGAGAGGCTCGGGTCGGCCTCGTTGATGACTTCCGCAAAGGCGGCGCCGTAAAGCGGGAAGCCGCCGCCGGGCGTCGCCGTGCCCAAACGGATCGTGGTCTTTTGAATGGGTTTGCCTCCCTCTTGCGCCGCAGCGCTCCCCACCAGCAGCAGGACGCCTGCGCAAACGACCCGAGCGATGTTCATCGCGCTTCCCTCACTTCATTGGGCGCCGGGCCCGCAAATACGCCGGAACCGTTTTCGCCGAAGGGCAATGTAGGCAAATTCCGATTTGTATGAAAGCATGGACGGGAAGGCGAGCGGCGGCACCACCAGGGAATACAACGGAGGGATTATGATCGCATTTTTGCGCGCGAGCGTGTTGAGCCTGGTCTGTCTGACGAGCCTTGCGGCCAGCGTGAGCCCGTCATCCGCCGCCGACTATCCGAACCGGCCGGTACGCTGGCTGATCGGTTTCGCCGCCGGCGGCCCGGTCGATATCGTGGCGCGCATCATGAGCCAGTGGCTGTCGGAGCATCTCGGCCAGCAATTCGTGGTGGAGAACCGCGCCGGCTCCGGCGGCAACATCGCCGCCGCCGCCGCGGTCAATTCGACGCCGGACGGCTATACGTTGTTGTTCGTCGCGCCCAACAACGCGATCTCGGCGTCGCTCTACAAGAAATTGCCTTACGATTTCATTCGCGACACCGTGCCGGTCGCCAGCATCATCCAACTCACCAACATGATGGTGGTCTCGAATGCGATGCCGGTCAAAACCGTTCAGGAGTTCATCGATTACTGCAAGGCCAATCCGGGCAAGGTCTCCTTTGCCTCGTCGGGCAACGGCACCTCGGTGCACATGTCGGCGGAATTGTTCAAGGCGATGACCCAAATCGACATGGTCCACATCCCCTATCGCGGCTCGGCGATCGCCTTTCCCGACATCATCTCGAATAAAGTGCAGTTGATTTTCGACAATCTGCCCTCGGCCCTCGAACAGGCCCGCTCCGGCACCGTGCGCGCGCTCGGCGTCACCTCGCCGCAACGCTGGCCCGGCGTGCCGGATGTGCCCGCCATCGCCGAGACCGTGCCCGGATTCGAGTCGGTCGGCTTCTATGGCATCTCGGCGCCGAAAGGCACGCCGCCGGAGATCATAGCTATTCTCAACAAGGCGGTCGGCGAGGCGTTGCGAGATCCCAAGATGGCGGCGAAGCTTTCCGAAATCGGCGGCATTCCCAAGCCGATGACGCCCGCCGAATTCGGCAAGCTCATCGCGGATGAGACCGAAAAATGGCGCAAGGTGGTCGAGTTCGCGGGCGTGTCGGTGGAATGAGGCGGAAGGCCTTCAGGCGCGGCATGATGCATCAATAGAACCGGCATTGCCGGATGCCGCTTGCCATTGTAAGGGGTCTGCAGCACCGTTGCCTGCCGCGAAAGCGGCAACCATGCGGCGGGGCCTGTAGCTCAATGGTTAGAGCCGGCCGCTCATAACGGTCTGGTTGCAGGTTCGAGTCCTGCCGGGCCCACCAATAAGATCAGATGCTTACCAAATCCAAATTGGGGGGCACCGCTCCAGAAACGCCACCCTTCACTACGGCTTGGCCAAATCAAGGTGATACCGAGTGTGACGCAGTTCTCCGGTCTTGGTCAACGCGCCCTTCTCCATAAGTCCCTGCAAATCTCTTGTCGCCGTGGCACGGGACGTTCCGGTTATGCTGATATAGTTCTCTGCGCTTAAGCCGCGCTTGAAGCCGTCGATGCCTTCGCGGAACATCCGGGCGATGACTTTCTCCTGACGTTCGTTGAGCGTACCGCGATGCTTCTCGTAGAACTTCGCCTTGGCGACGTGAAAATCCACACGTCTGATGGTGTTGTTCTGGGCTTCCAGAATCGTGTTCGCAAAATATTTGAGCCAGTCTGTGATCTCGGTCTCTTTGTTATTGCGCTCCAATGATGCGTAATAATCGTTACGCTTTCGCTCAATGGTATAGGCGAGCGCAATCAGGCTGGGTTGACCAAGATTTTGCGCGAGGGATTTTTCCGCGAGGGCACGGCCTATGCGGCCGTTGCCGTCTTCGAACGGGTGAACACACACGAAGTACAGATGGGCAATGCCGGCGCGCGTCAGCGGCGACAACGGAGTCTTGCCTCCGGGGGCAGTGTCGTTGAACCATTTGCCGAACTGGTTCATCGCGGCCGGCACGTGGCTGGACGGCGGAGCCTCGAAATGCACCGTGCGTTTATGGATCGGGCCCGAAACGACTCGCATGGCTTCGGCGTGCGTCCGGTAGCCGCCAAGGACCCGGATGGACGTATCGCCGCTCAGCAACATGCGGTGCCAGTCGAACATCGCCTTATCGGTAAGTGCGTCCGTAAAGCTGCGGTAGAGATCAACCATCATTTTCGCGATGCCGCGTTCCGCCGGTGTAATGCCCGGCCTTTCTCCTCCCAGCCCAAGCTGATGGCGCAGTGACGATTGAACGCTGTCGCGATTGAGGATCTCGCCCTCGATTTCGGAGGTTTTTACGGCCTCGTCGCTGATAAGCTCGATTTTGAGGGTATCCTGATCATCGGCTCCGATATGCTTGAAAGCGCCGATGAATTCCCCGGACTGGAGCAGGAACCGGTTTTCCAGAGGCTCCAAAACCGCTGAGTCATATGTGAAATTCGGCCAATCTGGCTTTTCCCAATTCCAGCTCATGAGCTATAGACGCCTCCTCTATAACTCATAATATCATGTAAAATGAGCTATAGCAATAAATCCTATAGCTCATGAAATATGGGCAGACCTCGATGAAAATCGGTGGCTTCTGCACAACTCGCGGGCAACGCAAAATTTGCGTTGGCGCATTAAGACACCCGAAATCTTTCGACGAAAACCTTGCAAGAACAGCCCGATGCGGCGGCGGCCCATTTACCTCTCTTTACAGTGTTACCTCTAGTGTTTCCGACATCGCGCCGTCCTGTCGGTATCGTCAAATGTTCAAAGTCTACAACTGCATCGCCACCGAGCACGATTTGCGGCTCGTCGTTCTCGCCGCCCTTGTCTGCGTGCTGGCGTCGTTTGCCGCGATCGATCTGCTTCGCTACGCGCGAAAGTCGCGCGGCCATATGCGAAGCGCGTGGCTGCTCGTCTCCGCGATATCCACGGGCTTCGGCATTTGGGCGACGCATTTCGTCGCGATGCTGGCGTTCACGCCGGGAATCCCAAGCGGCTACAACATCCTTCTAACCGTGCTGTCGCTGGTCGCGGCGATCTTCTTGACCGGCGCGGGACTGGCGGTATCGCTGATTCCGCACTGGCGCCACGGCGCATGGATCGGCGGCGCCATCGTCGCCGGCGGCATCGCCGCGATGCACTACACCGGCATGGCGGCTTTTGAAATCGCCGGCAGCATTTTGTGGGATCCCGTTCTCGTCGTCGCCTCGATCCTGATCGGCGCGTTGATCGGCGCGGCCGCGCTCCCCGTCGGCCTTTATGGCCAGACCGCCAAATGGAAGGCCGGCGGCGCCGTGCTGTTGACGCTCGCGATCTGCAGCCACCACTTCACCGCGATGGGCGCGGTGTCGATCATTCCCGACCCCACTATGGAAGTTTCGCAATCGGCGCTGCCGGCGGCGTGGCTCGCGGTGGGTGTGGCGATCGCGAGCATCGCCATCATCGGTTTGGCGCTCGCCGCCGTCGTGCTCGACATCCGCGAAAATCGCCGTTCGGCGCTTGAGATCGACCACATGCGCGATCTCGCGAACGCCTCCGTCGAAGGGCTTTTGGTTTGCGACGAAGAAGTGATCGTTTCCGTCAATACGAGCTTCACAACCCTGACCGGTCTGTCGACCGCCGACCTCATCGGAACCAAGCTCGAGCGCTGCTTTCCGGACCTCGATGCGCGCGACAAGCTCTTGTCCGGATCGAACGAAACGATCGAGACGGATTTGCGCCTCCCCGACGGCTCGACCACGCCCGTCGAACTGCTCTTGCGGCCGATCGTTTTTGCCGGGCGACCCCATCACGTCGTCGCGGTACGCGATCTCAAAGCGCGCAAGGAAGCCGAACAACACATCTATTTTCTCGCCCATCACGACGCCCTCACCTCGCTTCCCAATCGCAGCCATTTCAATGCGCGGGTGGATCAGGAAATCGCGGCTTTGACGACGGGCAAGAAACTCGCGGTGATCTGCTTCGACCTCGACAAGTTTAAGGAAGTCAACGATCTGTTCGGCCACGCCGCCGGCGACAAGATGTTGCAAGCGGTTGCCTCGCGCGTCACCGCGGTGCTTGGCGAGCGGCAAATATTGGCGCGTCTTGGCGGCGACGAATTTGCCGTTCTGGTGCCTGACGTTGCCAATCCGGCCGCGGCAAGCCGGCTCGCCGAGGCCATTCTGGACGCGTTGCGAGCGACCGACGACGTGCCGGAGATTCGCATCACGGCTAGCATCGGGATCGCGCTGTGTCCCGGCGATGCCGCGGATCGCCAGTCGCTTCTCAACCACGCCGACACCGCCCTCAATCGCGCCAAGAGCGAAGGCCGCAACACCCATCGTTTCTTCGAAGCCAAGATGGGCGCCGAGGTGCGCGAGCGCCGAATGATCGAACATGATCTGCGCCATGCGATCGCGCGGAACGAGTTGCGGCTGCTGTATCAGCCGCAAATGGACATCGGAAGCGGAAAAATCGTCGGCTTCGAAGCCTTGCTGCGCTGGAAACATCCGACCCGGGGCGAGATTTCGCCGGCGGTTTTCATCCCGATTGCCGAGGAGAGCGGCGCAATCCTGCAGCTCGGCGACTGGGTGTTAAAAATCGCCTGCCGCGAAGCCGCGACATGGACGGAGCCGTTAAAGATCGCCGTCAATGTCTCCGCGGTGCAGCTCTATAGCGAGAGCTTCGTTCAGGATTTGCACGAGATCCTGCTCGAAAGCGGTCTATCACCCCGCCGCCTGGAAATTGAGATCACCGAGACCGCGCTGGTTCGCGACTTCAATCGGGCCCTCACCACGCTGCGCCAGATCAAGCAGCTCGGCATTTGCATCGCCATGGACGATTTCGGCACCGGCTACTCGTCCTTGTCGAATTTGCGAGCGTTTCCGTTCGACCGGATCAAGATCGACGGCTCCTTCATCAAATCGGTCAATTCCAATCGTCAAGCCGCAACCATCGTGCGGGCGGTGTTGGGCCTTGGCCGCGGGCTTGGCCTTCCAGTATTGGCGGAGGGCGTCGAGACCCAAGCCGAATTGCAATTCCTGCAAGACGAGCAATGCGACGAGGCGCAGGGATATTTGCTCGGACGCCCGGCCGCGATCGACAGCTTCCGCAACCTCACCCATGGGGAGGTCGTGGAAGACGCGGACGATCTCCTGCGGCGAGCTTGAACCGCGCGGTTTCCTAGAGCCTTTTCCGTTCCGATCGAATCGGAACGGAGGCTCTATTTCTTTGTTTTGACGCGTTTTCTTGACGCGAACCGGCATCCACTTCGCTGGAAAACGCTCTAAATCCGATGCATTAAAATCTTACGCCAGCGCCAGCCGCTGTCGCGCGCGCATTAACAACGCAAACATGATGGTGACGTTGAGCGCGTTCCAGCCAATCCCGTTGAGGAACGCCGCGCCGTAAGACCCTGTGGCGTCGAAGATCACGCCCGACACCCAACCGCCGAACGACATGCCGACGACGGAAGCCAAAATGACGATGCCGACGCGGGTCGCGGCCTCGCTGGCCGGCATCGATTCCCGCACGATGATGGCGTAGCTCGGCACGATGCCGCCCTGAAACAGGCCGAACATCGCCGAGATGATGTAGAGCGACGTCAGGCCGTCGAAGAACAAATAGAACAGCAGCGCGGCGCCTTGCGCGACCGAGCCGATCATCAGCGTGCGAATGCCGCCGATCTTGTCGGCCAGAAAGCCCGACCCGATCCGGCTGATAACCCCGAACGCCATCATCAGCGATAGCATTTCGGCACCGCGCGCCACGCCGTAACCGAGATCGCCGCAATAGGCCACGATGTGGACCTGCGGCATCGCCATCGCCACGCAACAGGAAACGCTGGCGATGCACAGCATGGCCGTCAGCGTATTGGTGGAGAGCTGCAAGTCGACCCGTGGCGGCGGCGCGTTGGCGTGACTTCGCCGTGTGGCGCCGTTCATCCTTGCGCGAAGCAAGACGAGCACGATCGTCATCGTCACCGCGCAGAAGGCGCCGATGGCGATATGGGCGGTGCGCCAGCCGGCCGACTGGATTCCCCAATTCACCAGCGGCGACCAGATCGCGCCGCCGACATAATTGCCGCTGGCGACGATGGTCACGGCAAGGCCGCGATAGCGTTCGAACCAGTGCGAGGCCTCGGCCATCAACGGGCCGAAAGTGGCCGAAGCCCCCAGCCCGATCAAAAAATGCACCGCGATGAATTGCCACAGCGTGCTGGAAAGGCCGGCGGCCACATAGGCCGAACCCAAGAAAACGATGCTGAGCGATACCGCCGCCACGATGCCGAAGCGATCGGTGATCTTGCCGGTGGCGACGCCGCCGAGCCCGAAACCGAGCATGGTGAGCGTAAAGGCCAGCGACACCGCGCCGCGCGTCGCCCCGAATTCGGCCTGGACCGCGGGGAGCACGACCACGACCGACCACATGCCGACGCTGCCGATCGAGCCGATCACAAGCGCCAGCGCGAGCCTCACCCAGGCCTGGGGCGAGTCCGGAATGAAGGCGGTGGGGTGTCGGGAATCAGAAGGAGCGTGCACAGCCGCAACTTCGGCGCCCGCAATCTTCCGGTCAAGCAACATGGCGCGATAATAGGCATGCAGATGCGCGGCACCAGAACTGCACCCGTCGTTCCGGGGCGATGCCACCGGGTCCGCGCGAAGCGCGGCCCGAAGACAGGCTCCGCGTCGAACTACGATGTGCAATTGCACATCGGAGAACCTCGAGATTTACGATGTGCAATTCCACATCGGAGGTCTGGTCCTTCGGACCATCCCGGAATGACGGGCTTGAGGGTACGGATGGCGTCATCCCGTTAACCCTTTCCTAACCATAAACCGGGCAAAAATTGCCGAGTGAAGTCGAGTATCGTCGATCGCGTAGAACGGGAGGAACCCCGTGGACGCCAGTGCGGTGCCTCACTTTCGAAACGGTGGTCCTTTGGCCGCCGCGCAGACGTTTGGCGCCCGCGAGCGGCATTCGCGGGGGGAAGCAGCAACCATGGTCGATGTCACCGCGGGTCAGAGTACGGGAACGCCGGGGAGCGCATTTCCGAGTATCGGTGAAATCGGCATGATCTTAAGACGCGGCGACCTGGCGCTGGCGTTCGGCATCCTCACCATCCTGGTCGTGCTGATCCTGCCTCTGCCCTCGCTGGTGCTCGATCTCTTCCTGGCCATCTCGATCACGTTGTCGATCCTGATCCTGATGACCTCGCTGTTCATCCAGGCCCCGCTCGAATTTTCAGCGTTCCCGACCATCCTGTTGATTTCGACGATGCTGCGGCTTTCGCTCAATCTGGCTTCGACGCGGCTGATCCTGTCCCATGGGCACGAGGGCACCGCGGCGGCCGGCCACGTCATCGAGGCGTTCGGCAACTTCGTGATGGGCGGCAATTTCGTGATCGGAATTATCGTCTTCGCGATTCTAGTGATCGTGAATTTCGTCGTCATCACCAAAGGTTCGGGCCGCATCGCCGAAGTCGCCGCGCGCTTCCACCTCGACGCGATGCCGGGCAAGCAGATGGCGATCGACGCCGACCTCTCGGCCGGGCTGATCGACGAGAAGGCCGCGAAAGAACGCCGCAAGGCGCTGGAAGACGAAAGCGGCTTCTTCGGTGCGATGGACGGTGCGTCGAAATTCGTGCGCGGCGACGCGGTCGCCGGCCTGCTGGTGGTCTTCATCAACGTCATCGGCGGCATCATCATCGGCGTCGCCCAGCAGGGCCTCGGCTTCGGCGAAGCCGCGCGCACTTACACGCTCCTGACCGTCGGCGACGGCCTCGTCACGCAGGTGCCGGCGCTGATCGTCTCGACCGCGGCGGGCTTGCTGGTCTCGAAAGCCGGCGTCAGCGGCGCCGCCGACAAGGCGCTGATGAAGCAGCTTTCCGGCTATCCGCAGGCGCTCGGGATGTCGGCCGGCGTGATGCTGGTGCTGGCGCTCTTGCCGGGCATTCCGATGCTTCCCTTCCTCGCGCTCGGCGCCGGCGCCGCGGCGCTGGCGTTCTCGGCGCGCCGCCGCAAACACGCGGCCTCGGCCGCCGAAGCGAGCGCGGCCGCCGCTCCCGCCGCCGCCGCCGCGAGCGCCGCGGCCGAAGAGCCGATCGCCACCGCGCTGAAGATCGACGATCTCAAGATCGAGCTCGGCTATGCGCTGTTGCCCTTGGTGAACGGCCCCGACGGCACCGACCGCCTGACCGAACAGATCAAGGCGTTGCGCCGATCGCTTGCGATAGAGATGGGCTTTGTGATGCCGGCGGTGCGGATTCTCGACAATGTGCAGCTCGAAGCCAATACCTACATCATCAAAATCAAGGAAGTGGACGCGGGCACCGGCAAGATCTGGCCGAACCAGTTCATGGTGATGGACCCGGCCGGAAATCAGGTTTCGGTGCCCGGCATTCACACCATCGAGCCGACATTCGGACTACCGGCGACATGGGTCGACGCCAACCTCAAGGAGGAAGCTTCGCTGAAGGGCTATACGGTGGTCGACGCCGCCACCGTGCTCTCGACGCACCTCACCGAACTCCTCAAGGGCAACATGTCGGACCTGTTGTCCTATGGCGAGGTGCAAAAACTCTTGAAGGACCTTCCGAAGGAACAGGGCGAACTGATCAAGGATATCGTACCGGGCCAGGTCACGATTTCCGGCATTCAGCGGGTGCTTCAACTTTTGCTGTCCGAACGCATTTCGATCCGCGATCTCTCGACCATTCTCGAAGGTATCGCCGACGCGCTGGCGTTTTCGCGCAACCCGGCGACCGTGGTCGAACATGTTCGCGCCCGGCTGGCGCGGCAGATTTGCGCGCAGAACACCACGGCCAACGGCTACCTGCCGCTGATCGCGCTCTCCGCAAAATGGGAGCAGGCATTCGCCGAATCCCTGGTCGGCCAGGGCGACGAACGCAGCCTCGCGATGCAGCCTTCAAAACTCTCCGAGTTCATGACCGCGGTGCGCGACCGCTTCGAACAGGCCGCGCGCGACGGCGAAGCGCCGGTGCTCGTGACCTCGGCCGCGATCCGCCCCTTCGTGCGTTCGCTGGTGGAGCGCTTCAGGGCGCAAACCACCGTTCTGTCGCAGGCGGAAATTCATCCGCGGGCACGGCTGAAGACGGTCGGAAGCGTGTAGCGGGACAAAAGTCGCAAGCCTCGACGCCGCGGCTTTTTTGTCACAAGCAAATTTTTATTGTCTGCGTGGGCACGACATTCATTACGCCGCAAGTCACGGCTAAAGCATCAACACCTTGAAATCACTTAAATTTTATATCCTTCGGCGCGAGCCAAATCGCAACCATTCACATATATTCACCGGTTTGTGATCGCCCCTTAGGAACTGGAGGATGAATCCTTACGTTTGTTGCTGGCGGACGTTGAACCTGCGGACGGATGCAACAGACGAATCTGTGAAAGGCAGGAAGACGGGCAGGAGGCTTCCATGAACCATTCGATCTACAGCGCCGATCGCTCGACACACCTCAAGATCGTGGTCGTTGCGCTTGTTGCGGGTATCGCAGTGGCAGCCTTCGGCATCTCGGCGCGCAGCACGTCGGACGACTACACCCAGACCGCGCGGGTGATGAAGGCCGGCAAAGCGGTGACGATAACCAGTTCGAACAGCTCGGTAGTCCGCTGATGATTTTTTCGAATTCACGTGGCGCTTTACCAGCCCCCCAAGGTCGCCACGTGGGTATGTGAAGACCCCAACTACCCCAAGTTGGTTAGACGACGAAAACGCCCGCTCCCCACGGGCGTTTTCTTTTTAGAGCGTTTTCGAGCGAAAGCCTGCCCCGCACTCGATGCGGGGTGGATGCCGGTTCGCGTCAAGAAAACGCGTCAAACAAAGAAATAGAGCCTCCGTTCCGATTCAATCGGAACGGAAAAGGCTCTACGGGTTCAGCGGGCCGCCGGCACGCTCTCGATCAGCTTGCCGATAAAGACGGGCGCCGAATGCGGGTCGCCGTCGGGTGATCCGCCCGCCTGCTCGACCGTGACGGCATAGGTCGCGGCGTTGATCACCTCGGGATCATACGCCGCCAACACCGGACGCGCGGTGAAATCGCTATCCCCGATCACGCCGAGCGAACGCGGCCGCGGCAGCCTGTCCGAAATCAGCCAAAGCTCGAAGCTCTTGCCGGGCTCGGCGGCGGCGTCAACCTTGCGGACCGTGAAATTCCTGGTCGCCGCATCCACGGTGAGAATGAAGGCCGGCGATCCACCGTCCTTCTGCAAGACCGCAACATATTGCGCCGACGATGGCGGAGCCTGCGGCGGCTTCACGTCGACCAGTTGCGCCCGCGGCTTGGAGCGAAGCAGGTCGGGTTGATAGAGGCCGACCGCGATCAGGACGACCAGGGCGGCCGCAATCGCGCTGCTTGCCGCCGCCGCATTGCGCCAGCGCCGGGCCGCGCTGGACAAGCGAACGACGTTGGAAGGGTCCACGGCGGCGGAAACTTCGGGCGCTTCGGGGGCCATGAAAACCGGCGGCGGCGCATCGGGAAGCATCATCGGCGCCTGCGGCTCGGCGAGTCCCGCCGCGGCCTTGATCCTGTCCCAGACTTCCGGCCGAGGCTCCACAGATCCGACCATCTGGTTCAAAGCGCCTAGCCTGCGCTCCCACGCCTCGATCATCGCGGCGAAGCCCTGGTCGACCGCCATCATGGTCGCGGCTTGCGCGCGCTCATCGGCATCAAGCGTGCCGAGGGCATATTCCGCGGCGAGCGCGATATGATCTTCGCTGTAGGCCATCATCTAAAGTCCAAGACACTCCCGGATATCCATCATGCTGCGGCGCAGCCAGGTCTTCACGGTGTTCACCGGCACCTCGAACTTTGCCGCCAATTGCTCGCGGCTCCAGCCGTTGTAATAGGCGAGCAGTACGAGTTTTTGCCGATCGGGCTCCAGACGACCAACGCATTCGAGCAACCGCTTCAACTCCTCCGTCATCTCCCGGCGCGCCAGCGGATCCGGGTTGTCGCCGGCCACTTCCATCGCCGACGGCTCGTCCTCGATCGAGGCTTCGCCGCGTTTGCGCACGACGTCGATGGCGCGGTTTCGGGCGACGGAAACCATCCAGGTGATCGGAGACGACAGCCCGGGGTTGAACTGTCCGGCGCCGTTCCAAATCTTGACGTAAGCTTCCTGAATGACCTCCTCCGCGAGTTCTTGCCGATGCAAGATACGGAGCACGACGCCGAAGAGTTTCGCGCGCGTGGCGACGTAGAGGCGCTCGAAAGCAGCCTCATCCCCCTTCGCCACGGCGGCAATCAGCCAGACCAGCTCAGCTGGCGTCAGCATTCAGCGTCCCCAAAATCCCGGTGCCCATTGCTTTTGCACGGTCCAGAACCTTGTCGTATCATATCTTGCGCAAGGCAAATCCACTAAGTCACCGGGACTGAACCGGCCGGAGCATGATCCGGAAAAGTGGAAACCGGTTTTCCGAAAAGATCATGCTCAAACAAGGAGATGAGATCATGATGCGATTCCGCCTCATCGCATCATGATCTTACATTCAACAGAAAACCCGGACCTCGCGGCCCGGGTTCTGACGATGCTAGAGCCTTTTCCGTTCCGATTTAATCGGAACGGAAGCTCTACTTGTTTATTTTGACGCGTTTTCTTGACGCGAACCGGTATCCACTTCGCTGGAAAACGCTCTATATCAGGTGAGGCAAGAAAGGGCGGTCAGGCAATCGCCCCGATCCGGGCCCGCATCAGGCCGATGCTGTCGAGATCGGCCTGTTCGCGGGCATTTTCCTCAGCGCGCTCGCGCGCCTGATCGCGCTCGTCGAGCAGCTCGACTTTCTTGAGCTCCTCGAAAGCCTCGGCGAGCAGGCTTTTAGCCTCTTCAAGCTGAATGCGCAGTTCGTCGGCGGAACGGGTCAGGTTTTCCCGGCGTTGGATCGCGGCCTTGGCATAGGTCGGATAGGCAAAATGCGAGGGATCGTTGATCCCGGCGCGCTCCTGCTCGGATTGGATTTCGCGCTCCAAATCGACCGACATGCGCTGGAAGTCGGCGATCATGCCTTCGATCTGGGCAACCCTTCGGCGCTTTTCGTCGACCTGAAACTTCTTCAGGCGGATTAACGTTTCACGTGACTTCATCGACTCATACTCCCCAGAAGTCCCAATCTGAACGCGGGACGGAACCGGTTTCCCCCAGGGGCCCCACCGGCATCGCTAGTTGTGTCGCGCGGATGATGGCCTGACAAAGTTAGCGTTCCGTTTCCAAATCCGTCAGTATTTTCTCGAGTCGGCGGTAACCCTCGTTCAGGCCGGTCACCTCGTCCTTGGCCTGGCGCAAAAAGCCTTCGAGCGGCTCATGGAGCGCGATCGCCTCGTCGACCTCGGGGCTTGAGCCGGCTCGGTAGGCCCCAAGCCGGATCAGTTCCTCCATGTCGGCATGGGTGGCCATCACCTGACGCGCCCGTGTGATGACGGGCAAATAGGCCGGATCGGCCGACCGCGGCATGGTGCGGGATACCGATTTGAGAATGTTGATCGCCGGATAACGCCCGCGCTCGGCAATGGCCCGCTCCATCACAATGTGCCCGTCCAGGATGCCGCGGACCGCGTCCGCGATCGGCTCGTTGTGGTCGTCGCCATCCACCAGCACCGTAAAGATGCCGGTGATGGTGCCGGTGCCGGTGCCGGGACCGGCGCGCTCAAGCAGTTTCGGCAATTCGGTGAAGACGGTCGGCGTGTAGCCCTTGGCGGTCGGCGGCTCGCCCGCCGAAAGCCCGATCTCGCGCTGGGCCATCGCAAAGCGGGTCACCGAATCCATCAGGCAGAGCACGTCCTTGTCTTCGTCGCGGAAGTATTCGGCGATCGCCAAGGTCAGGTAAGCGGCCTGCCGCCGCATCAAGGCAGGCTCGTCGGAGGTCGCCACCACCACCACCGATCGGGCCAAGCCCTCTTCCCCGAGGTCGTCCTGCAGAAACTCCTGCACCTCGCGTCCGCGTTCGCCGACAAGGCCGATCACGGTGATATCCGCATCCACATTGCGTGCCAGCATCGAAAGCAATACCGACTTGCCGACGCCGGAGCCGGCGAAGATGCCGAGCCGCTGGCCGCGGCAGCAGGTCAGAAACGTGTTGAGCGCCCGCACCCCGAGATCGAGCGGCGCGCCGACGCGCTTGCGCGAATGCGCCGGCGGCGGCGAGTTGCGAAACGGCATCGGCGAAGGCCCGACCGGCAACGGCCCCTTGCCGTCGATCGGCTCGCCCATCGCGTTGAGCACGCGCCCGAGCCATAACGGCGAAGGCCGCACCTGGCTTGCGGCATTGGCGATCACGGCGCGACACCCGCGCCGGACGCCTTCGAGACCGGCAAACGGCATCACCACGGCGTTGTTGCCGCTAAAACCGATCACCTCCGAGGGGATGAAACGATTGCCGCCGGTCTCGATCACGATCCGCGCGCCAACCGACATCGCATGAATGGGGCCTGCGATCTCCACCATCAGGCCACGCACGCCGACGACGCGGCCATAAATCTTGACGCCGTCGATGTCGCTGATTTGCTCGGCAAGCGCTTTCATTTCGAAAACCTTAAGTTTTCGCGCTTCGTAGCGCCGACCTTAACTTCGTATTTACCCGCATCGTTAATCATTGCGTCACTGTCTTTGGTGACTGAGAGCGCTCACCCCTCAGAAGGAAGGGTGAGTCGTGGGAGTCGGTTAGGCCCGTCTCTTAATGTGGAGCTTGAGCGGCAACGGATACGAAAACCTGCTTCGACGCAATATCTTAGGGCGATTCGACAAAAATTGCACTGATAGAGCTTGCGGAGAGGAATCAGATTTTGTTAACCATATGCCGTCAGGATCCGAATCAGTTGTTCAAAGGCGTTTTGAGTGCCGCAAGTGCGGCCGACCTGACGCCCGGAGCGGCGACTATAGGGGACTGGCATGCGCGTATTGCTGATAGAAGATGACAGCGCCGTCGCGCAGTCGATCGAATTGATGCTCAAGTCTGAGAGTTTCAACGTCTACACCACCGATCTCGGGGAAGAAGGCGTCGATCTCGGGAAACTCTACGACTACGACATTATCTTGCTCGACCTCAATCTGCCTGACATGTCGGGATACGACGTGCTCAAGCAGCTTCGGGTGTCGAAGATCAAAACACCCATTCTGATCCTCTCCGGCCTCGCCGGCATCGAGGACAAGGTCAAGGGTCTCGGCGTCGGCGCCGACGACTACATGACCAAGCCCTTCCACAAGGACGAACTGGTCGCGCGCATCCACGCCATCGTGCGCCGCTCCAAGGGCCACGCCCAGTCGGTGATCCAGACCGGTGATCTCGTGGTCAATCTCGACACCAAGACGGTCGAGGTCGGCGGCCAGCGCGTGCATCTGACGGGCAAGGAATACCAGATGCTGGAGCTGCTCTCGCTCCGCAAGGGCACCACGCTCACCAAGGAAATGTTCCTCAACCATCTCTATGGCGGCATGGACGAGCCGGAACTGAAGATCATCGACGTCTTCATTTGCAAACTCCGCAAAAAGCTCGCCAACGCCTCCGAAGGCCGCAACTTCATCGAAACCGTCTGGGGCCGCGGCTACGTGCTGCGCGAGCCGCATGAGGTTGAAGAGCGCATTCCCGCCTGAGAATCAAGTTTCACGGCGAGCCGCAAGGCTCGCTCCTCCCGACTGAACCCCGCCGCAAATGGCGGGGTTTTTGTTTTTGAGCATGATCCGGAGAAGTGGAAACCGGTTTTCCACGCGACAAACGCAAAGCGTTTGCGCGCAGATCATGCTCGAACAAAGAGATGAGATCATGATGCGATTCCATTCAATCGCATCATGATCTCGGGCTTGAATGTTTCGTGCTGCCGGTGGCTCGGGTTCCGGCGGTTGACGGAACCGACCTCACGAAGCTTTTGCTTGCCCGGTTGGCTGCAAATGAGCGACTATCGATCATCCATTGAGAGGCCGCAGGAGCCGCACCATGAAGCGCTCGCGCCGTGTCGTTTTGACCATGATGGGTACGGCGGCCGTCGGTGCCGTATCGGTGGGGTTTGTGCCGCGAAGCGGTTGCGGCCCGCTACCTCCTTCGCAGCGCGGCCCAGACAGCCGTCCCGCAGGAAATTGCAACGCGACCTATGGCGGTTTCGGAGGTGGGCCGCATCGAGCGCATGGGCATGGCCACGGTCATGGCGGCTAACATGTTGCCGCCTACCATGCGCTGACATCGCTTCATGCAGCGTATTGCCTGCCCCGAACGCAGCGATTGGCGCGCCACCGCCGAAAGCGCCGGATTTTACTTCCACTCCATCGACGGCGAACGCTATTGGGACGAACGCGCCTATTACGCCTTCACGCTTGACGAGATCGAACGCCAGATCGAAGAACCGACCGGCGAGATCGACGCGATGTGCCTCGAGTTGGTCGGCCGCGCGATCGACAATGAAGACTATCTGCGCCGCTTGAAGATACCGGAAGCATTCTGGCCGCTGATCGCGGAAAGCTGGCACCGCGACGAAGCCAGCCTTTACGGCCGGCTCGACCTCCGTTTTGACGGCCAAGGGCCCGCGAAACTTTTGGAATACAACGCCGATACGCCGACTTCGATCTTCGAGGCGGCGGTGTTTCAGTGGACGTGGCTCGAGCAAGCGATCGAGCGGCATATCATCCCCGACCACGCCGACCAGTTCAATTCGATCCACGAGCGGCTGATCGAGGCCTGGAAAAAACTTGGCAATGGCGGTCACCTCCATCTCACCGGCGCGACCGAAAGCGTCGAGGACACCGGCACCCTCGCCTATCTGGAGGACACAGCGCGGCAGGCCGGCCTGCAAATCACATTGCTCGATATCGCCGATATCGGATGGCGCGAGGGCGGCGGCTTCGTCGACCTGGAGAACCGCGAAATCGAGCTTGTGTTCAAACTCTATCCCTGGGAGTGGATGTTCCAGGATGCATTTGGCGCGCGGCTTGCGGACGCACCGACGCGCTGGATCGAGCCGCCCTGGAAGGCCATCCTCTCCAACAAGGGCATCCTTCCCTTGCTGTGGGAGATGTTTCCGCATCACCCGAATTTGCTGCCCGCCTTTTTCGAAGACGACCCGAACGTGGCCGAACTCGGCGCCTCCTTCGTGCGCAAGCCGCTCTATTCCCGCGAAGGCGCCAACGTTGCGTTGATCCGCGAGGGAGTTACGCTCGTGCAACAACAGGGGCCGTATGGCGCCGAAGGTTTCATTCGCCAGGCCTTCGCGCCGCTGCCGAATTTTTCCAACCAATATCCGGTGCTCGGAAGCTGGCTGGTCGACCACACGCCGTGCGGGCTATCGATCCGCGAGGACGAAAATCCGATTACCGGCAATACCTCGCGGTTCTTGCCGCACGCCATTTTGTAAGTGGCTTACCGCGTCGCCGCGGCGACCGTCTTCGGCGGTGACATCGCGGCGGCGACCGGCGCGGTTCGAGCCGCGTTCGGGCGATAAAGCCCGCGCCGGTCAGAATACGGCTTGAAGGCGTCGGAAATGCCGACGACGGATTCGGCGGCGCCGAGCGCCAGCGCGCCATCGGCTTCGAGCACCTTTGCAAGACGAGCGAAGATGTCGGCCTTGGTATCCTGATCGAAATAGATCAAGACGTTGCGACAAAAGATGAGATCGAACGTTCCGAGGTGAGAAAAATCCTGCAACAGGTTCAATTGGCGATGCTGCACCATGGCGCGGATGTCGGCGTTGAGCTGCCACAACTCTCCGGTTTGCGTGAAATATTTGACCAGCATCTGAATCGGCAGCCCACGCTGAACCTCGAACTGGCTGAAGATGCCGGCCTTGGATTTTTCGAGCACGCCTTGGGACAGATCGGTGGCGAGAATTTCAATCCGCCATCCCGCCAGCGCCGCACCGAATTCCTTCAGGCACATGGCGATCGAATACGGCTCCTGCCCGGTGGAGGAAGCCGCGCACCAGATCCGAATCAAACGGCGGTTCGCGCGCGCCGGCACAAGTGCCGGCAGTATCGCCTCCCGCAGATGATCGAACGGGAGTTTGTCGCGGAAAAAGAACGTCTCGTTGGTGGTCATCGCTTCGACCGTCTCGGCCGTCAGCGCGTCCGCTCCGCTCTTGATCTTCTGAACGAGTTCGGTGATTCCCGGCAGACCAGCCCTTCGCGCCAACGGCACCAAGCGGCTTTCGACCAAATATTGCTTGTCGGGAGACAGGTCCAACCCGGAGCGCGTTTTCAGGAGTTTTCGCAAAAACTCATAGTCCGACGGTGTCACGGTCGCTCTCCCAAAAACAGACGGACCAGTTTTGGCGCGATCTGACAAAGCGGCAGAATGGCCGCGCAAATGCCGGCATTCGCGGCAGCGCCCGGCATTCCCCACACCACGCTGGAAGCTTCGTCTTGCGCGATGACGTTGCCACCGGCGGCGACGATCTCCTTGCCGCCGCGCATCCCGTCCGAGCCCATGCCGGTCAGCACGACGGCCAGAACGCCACCTTGCCAGACGTCGATCGCGGAGGAAAACAATGGATCGACGGCCGGCTTGCAGAAATTGACCGGCGGACCGTCGTCGAGGGCGATCGCGGCATCGGAGCCTCGCCGCACCACCCGCATATGGTGACCGCCCGGCGCCAGATAAATATGGCCGGGCTTGACGATCTCGCCATCGATGCCTTCGTGCGCCGGCCGATGGCTCGATCGCGCCAGATGCTCCGCAAGGATCGTCGTGAAGGTCGGGGGCATGTGCTGCGTGATCAGCACGGGAAAGCGGTCGATGACGGGACCGAGTTCGGTGACCAGCGTCATCAATGCCTGCGGGCCGCCCGTCGACGACCCGATCAATAGCGCGCGCGGCGCGTGCGCGCTGAACGCGCGGCGAGTTGGCTCGGGATGATGGGCAACCAGTGCCACCGGCGAGCGGGCAAGAGGCTCGCGCAGCCGATCCAGCGTCGGCACCAAGGGAGGACTCGACGATGCGGGAGCTGTGCGGCGAACCTTGGCGCCGAGATGCCGAATTTTCTGAATGAGGTCGTGGCGAAAGGTCTCCGCCGCGGTCGGCTCGCGGGTGCTTTCGGGTTTCGGAATGTAGTCCGAAGCCCCGAGCGAAAGCGCCTTCAGGCTGACCTCGGCGTTGCGGCGGGTCAGTGTGGAGGCCATGATGACGATGAGGTTGCGCTTCTTGCCCAGCAACAAAGGCAGCGCCGAGATACCGTCAAGCTCCGGCATTTCGATATCGAGCACCGCGACGTCGGGGTCGACGCGATCGATCTGGTTGACGGCGTCGAGGCCCGTGCGCAGCGATGCCGCGACAACCATATCCGGCTCTGATCCGATCCAGCGCGCGATCAATCCCCGGATAACGACGGAGTCGTCGACCACCATAACCCGCAGCGGGTCGTGCTGCGTCAAACCCGGGGTCGAGGAACTTGCCAACGCAACACTCATCAAATTCGACTCACACGCCACGCCAAGACGACACGCCGAAGGCTCTTTCGGCCGCCGGATCGAAAGCTCAGATCAGGCCCACTTCCTGGAATTTCGCCGCGACGATGTCTTTGTCGAAAGGCTTCATGATGTATTCGTTGGCACCGGCGTGAAGCGCGCGCGCGATATGCGCGACGTCGTTTTCGGTGGTGCAGAAAACAACCTTGGGCTGATCTCCGCCGGGCATGCGGCGCAAATTGCCGAGAAATTCATACCCGTCCATGATCGGCATGTTCCAGTCGAGCAGGATCGCATCGGGCAATCCGCGCTTGCAGACCTCCAGCGCCTTCTCTCCGTCTTCGGCCTCGACGATCTGGAAATCCAGACCTTCCAGGATGCGCCGTGCGACCTTTCGGATGACGCTTGAGTCGTCGACCACCAGACATGTTCTCATTTCAGCCTCTGCTTCTCGGTCTCCCGAAGGAGACGTTTCCATTGCGACTCACGTTCACCCTTGGCGGTGGCACCGATCTTACGCCGCGAGCAGGTCAGGCACGATTTCGAGGACGCGATCGACATCGAGGACGACCATGAGCTGACCATCGAGGCGATGCACGCCGCCTGCGAGCTTGGCCATGCGGGGGTCGAGGTTGACGGGGTTTTCCTCGCGGCCGTCGTCGGCGAGCTTGAGCACCTCGCCGATCTGATCGATCAAAAGCCCGTAGGATTCACCGCGCAGATCGACGCCCACCGCCATCGGCGGCCGGCCGTCGTCGTTTTTCGGCAACCCCAGGCGGGCGCGCATGTCGATCACCGTGACGATGCGGCCACGCAGATTGAGAACGCCCGCAATCTCACCCAGCGAGAGCGGCACGCGGGTGAGACGCTCCGGCATGAAGACGTCCTGTACCCGCGAGATCGGCAGGCCAAACAACTGGCCGCCGATCACGGCGGTGACGTATTCGACAACGGCGCCTTCGGTGGTTTCGGTCTTGCTGGTCATGCTGGCCTCTTTCATGCGATCCGGCTGAACTTTGCTCATGCCGCCGCCCGGTTCATTTCAGCCGTCTGTTCCTTCAGCGCCGCGATCAAACCGGGTCGGTCGAATTTGGCGACGTAATCGTGGAAGCCCGCGAGGCGACCGCGTTCGATCGCCGCCGGCGAGACCAGCGAGGACAGCGCAATGATCGGCATCGCGTTCAGGTGCTGATCGGCCCGGATCGTCTCGGCGAATTCGAACCCGTTCATGTCGGGCATTTCGATGTCGGTCAGCACCACGTCGAACGCCTGGCCCGAGCGCAACGCGGCCAAACCTTCTTGCGCGTTCGGCGCGACCCGCACGCGATAGCCCGCCGCTTTCAATACCGGCGCCAGCATGTTGCGGAAGAACGCGCTGTCGTCGACCAGCAGTACCGATTGCGACATGGCCGAAGGGCGCATCTCCTTGCGGCTGAACCAATCGGCGAAAGCCATCGGCAGGAAATGACCGACGTCGATCACCTCGGTCGCCTGTCCCTTGATCACGGCGGAGCCGAGAATCCCCTCTTCGCTGCCGGTCACCTCGATGTGGAGCCGCTCCTCGACGATGTCGATGATCTCGTCGACAACGAGACCCATCGAGCGTCCGTCGTCGGCGAACACCAGTATCGGCTGGGTACCGGAGGTGCCGACGCCGACGCCGTTCATTTGCACCAGCGGCATCAGTTGATCGCGGTATTGCACCATATAGCGACCGTTGGAGAGTTCGATCTTGTCGGCGGCGATTTCTTCGAGCCGGGTCACGAGCCCGAGCGGCACCGCCTTGGGTTGGGTGGAGCCGGCACGGAACACCAACAGCGAGGTCAATTGCTCGGCGGCATTGGCGCGCAGCGCCGCGTTATCATCGGCGATTTCGTGGCTGCCTTCGACCGAGGTCCCGAGCGCCTTGGCGATGCCATTGGGATCGATGATCATGATGACCGCGCCATCGCCCAAAATGGTGTTGCCGGAGAACATGTCGATGTGACGCAACTTCGTCGACATCGGCTTGACCACGATTTCCTCGGTGTGGAACACGCCGTCCACCACGATGCCGAAGGTCTGGCTGCCGACCTGGGTCACCACGATGAAGCCGTTTTCCGGATCGGAGGAGGAACCGTCGTCGATCTTGAGCAGCTTCTTGAGATGCATCAGCGGCAAGAGCTTGTTGCGCAACCGCAATACCGCGGTGTCCTTGATCCGCTCGATGCGATGTTCGGAATTGGCCCGTGCCCGCACCAACTCGACCACCGCAAGCTGCGGGATCGCGAAGCGGTCGCCGGCAGCTTCCACGATCAGCGCCGAGACGATCGCAAGCGTCAGCGGGATCTTGATGGTGACGCTGGAGCCTTCGCCGGCCACCGACTTGACGTCGATGGTGCCGCCGATCTGGTCGATATTGGTGCGCACCACGTCCATGCCCACGCCGCGACCGGACACCGAGGTAACGGCGGCTGCAGTCGAGAAGCCCGGCGCGAAGATGAATTTGTGGATTTGCGCTTCCGTCATCTTCTCCAGTTCGGCCTCGCTGACGAGGCCGTTCGAGAGCGCCTTGGCCTTGATCCGCTCGGTGTTGAGCCCGCGACCGTTGTCGGCGATGCAGATGATGATGTGGCCGCCTTCGTGATAGGCCGAGAGCCGAATCGTGCCCTGCTCGGGCTTGCCGGCGGCGGCGCGCTCGGCCGGGGTCTCGAGCCCGTGATCGGCCGAGTTGCGCACCATATGGGTGAGCGGGTCCTTGATGAGGTCGAGCACCTGGCGGTCAAGCTCGGTGTCGGCGCCGTGCATCTCCAGTTCGATCTGCTTGCCGAGTTCGCCGGAGAGATCACGCACGATCCGCGGCAACTTCTGCCAGGCGTTGCCGATCGGCTGCATCCGCGTCTTCATGACGCCTTCCTGCAATTCCGCGGTGACGTTGGAGAGCCGCTGCAGCGGGACCTTGAACTCGGTATCCTCGTTGCGGCGGCTGATCTCAAGCAGCTGATTGCGGGTCAGAACCAGTTCCGACACCATCGTCATCAGATGTTCGAGCGTATCGACATTCACCCGAATCGACTGGTTGGCGACGCGGTCGCTATCGGATGGTTCCAGATCGATCGCGGCTTTTTTCGCGGCCGGCTTTGCCGCCTTCGGTGCTTCGGCGCGGGCTACGGGCGCAGGAGCGGGTGAAGGTTCGGGTGCCGGCGCAGGTGCCGCAGCCGCGCGCGGCGCGGGCGCCGGTGCCTCGATCGAGGTTTCGCGGAACGCACGTTCCAACTCATCCAGCGAAACTTCGCCGGGGCGCAATTGCCGCTCCAGTACCTGCGGCAACGAGGTGCCCTGCGCAACGGCTGGGGCGGCGGGTTCGGCCGGCGCTGCCACCGCCGGCGTCTCGTGCTCCCCGCGCTCGGCCATCTCATGAAGCATGACGATCAGATCCTCGTCGGCGCCTTCAGGCTCGGCCTCGGTGGCCTCAAGCTGCGAAAGAATTTCCTTGATTCGGTCGATGCTGCTCAGGATCAGCGTGACGGCCTCGGCCGTCACCGGCATTCCGTCGCGGAATTTGCCCATCAGGGTCTCGCCGGCATGGGCGAGCGCTTCGAGGCGCGGCAGGCCTAGAAAGCCGCAGGTGCCTTTGATGGTGTGAACCAGGCGAAAAATATTATCTAAAATCTTGGCGTTGTTCGGATCCTGCTCGAACCGCACCAGTTGATTATCGACGGTATCCAGGCTTTCGCTCGTTTCCGTCAGAAATTCTCGCAATAGGTCATCCATGAAACCGGCCTTCGAACGTATTGGCGTGCGACTTCGCGACGCCTTTCGGAGTTAGGCCAGCTTCTACGCAAAGCGTTTAATATTGGTTGAGCAATTGGAAAAGAACGCGCTCAACAAAGAGATAAGACCGTCACATGGCATCCGGGGCGGCCAATAAACGTTTGGTTAACCATATTTCCGCCCGCGCGGGCATTTCCGGCCAGCGAAATCCGCCGTCTAAGACGCGGTCACGACTACCGCATCGCCCTCGGGTGCAAGCGCGACCTTCAATCCGCAGGCCTGCGCCAGAAGCCGCGTGTAATAGGGCTGCACCGCATGGCCATCGATGGCCGAAGTCGAGCCTGCGCTTAAGAGATCGGCAATATTTTGCGGCATACGGGCATTGAGTCCTCTGGCGGCGACGCGGAAGCCGATCGCCTCGCCCTCGCCGACCGGATCGACGGTGAGCACGCCGCCCCGCGGGATCGTCTGCTGCGCGATCACCAACATGTTCAAGAGCAGCTTGACCCTGTTCTTGGCCAGCAGCACGCGCGGCAAATTCCACGCGATCGTGGTCTTGCCGTCCTCCAGATGACCCCGCGCCATGGTGTGCGCATCGCCGAGGTCGATCTGTGCGCCCGCCGATCCCGCAGCACCAAACGCCAGCCGGCAAAACTGCAACCGCGCCGACGCGGTCTTGGCGCTCTTGCGGATCAAATCGAGGGCAAATTCGCGATCCTCGGGCTTGGGATTGTCGTCGAGAACCTCAAGCCCATTGACGATCGCGCCGACGGGGCTGATGAGATCGTGACAAACCCGCGAACAGAGTAACGCCGCCAGTTCGAGGGAATCGGGGGCGGGACCGGGAAGTAGGGGGCCAGACATGAGATATTCCTGGAGGTCCCGCGTGAGCGAGGACGAGGCGAATCACGCATGCTCGCCGGTTTGATACACTGCGGACGCGCGTGCTGCCAGCTTAAGGCCTACCGGGGTGCGCGGGATGACTATCCTTGGCGTGAAGATAATGGAGAATGCGAGTTGCAGATGAGGCCCGCCGATGAATAAGGCACCGAGGGCGGGACCCGCGATCGGGCGCGACGCCGCGGCCGAACTCATGGAACCCCTGACCGATCTGGTCATCCGGGCCGGTGCCGCCATTCTCGGCGTCAACCGCCTCGCCATGAAGATCGACGGCAAAGTGGACGGATCGCCGGTGACGGAAGCGGATCTGGCCGCCGACCTCATCATCGGCGAAGGTCTGGAGAGGCTTGTTCCCCATGTGCCGACGCTGTCGGAGGAGCGAATCCATCTGGCGACGCCCCCATACAATAATGGCAGCTTCTTCCTGATCGATCCGCTCGACGGCACCAAGGAATTCGTCGCCGGCCGCGGCGAGTTCACGGTCAATCTTGCGCTGGTGACGAATGGAACGCCGTTATTGGGCATCATCGGCGCGCCGGCTCTCGGATTGATCTGGCGCGGCCTGGTCGGTCGCGGCGCCGAGCGGTTGACGATAAGCGAAGGGGCGATTCGGGTGACGAAGCCGATCCATACCCGCCCTTTCCCGCCGCCGGGCGAGCCATGGATCGCGGCCGTCAGCCGCTCGCACGGGGATGACAAGACCGAAGCCTTCATCGACGCCCGGCCGGGTGCGATCCGGGCGACGCTCGGCTCGGCGCTCAAATTCGGCCGGGTGGCGGAAGGTGGCGCCGATATCTACCCTCGCCTCGCTCCCACCAGCGAATGGGACATCGCGGCGGGACACGCCGTCGTCACCGCCGCCGGCGGCAAGGTCACCGACGCGCACGGCGCGGATTTGAAGTTCGGCGAGGGGCGCGAGGGCTTTATCGTGCCGGAATTCATCGCCTGGGGCGATCCCGCGGCGGCGGGCGTCGTCTGAACGCATCTCTACCGCACCAGACCCTGTTCCAACGCCGGCCAGCGCGTATTTGCCTTTCGCAGGAAACGTCGCGGGTCGGCGGCAAAGGCGTCGCGATTTTCCTCGCGGCCGAACAGATAGAGCCGTTGCGCCGAGATCAGCCAGAATCGGGGGTTGCCGGCATAGGTGATCCCGCGCGCCAGGTCGCACGGGTCGTAACCGCCGAATTGAGGGCCATAGATGTCGGGGTGGGCGACGAAGGAGGCGCGATTGCCCTCGTTGCGAAAACGCCAGACCACCCCGGCCTCCGCCGCCTCGAATTCCGGAAGACCGATCATGGGGCTGGCATCGACGAAATACGCAACCGGGTCGAACCCCTCGATGGCGATACCCGAATAGCGATTGGCGACGACCCGCTCGGTGGTCGCGGCTTGGGCCCGATGGCCCGCCTGCGTCCCCAGCACAACCGCCGCCACCACAAGGCCGGACGCGATAAAGGCTATTCCGGGGCCTCGGCCATTTGCTTCCTGCCGTTGTGCCGTCATAGTTGATACCGATAACATCCGAGTCGGGGGACACTGAGCGCAACCCTAAAGCCATGCTTGTTGGCATCCGGTTAAGGCGGCGGCCAGATTTCAATACCCAGGGGTTCTTTATGATTCTTGCCTCACGTTTGGCAGCGGCGACCCTCGCCGCGCTGATCTGCTGGACCGTGCCAGCTTCCGCGCAGCAAGCGCCGCCGGCGCCATACCAGCCGAGTCCCAATACCTACGGACCCGGAGAACTGGTCGACGCCGGACATCGGTTTTTCGGCAACGTATCGCGCGGCCTCGCCTCGGTGATCGAGCGGGCGGTGAGCCAATGGGGTCTGCCGAACGGCTACATTCTCGGCGAGGAAGGCTCCGGCGCCTTTGTCGCCGGATTGCGGTACGGCGAAGGCACGCTCTACACCAAGAACGCCGGCGACCTGCGGGTCTTCTGGCAGGGTCCCTCGGTCGGCTTCGACTGGGGCGGCGACGGCGCGCGCACCATGACGCTGGTGTACAATCTTCCGGCGACCAACGCGATCTACCAGCGCTTTGCCGGCATCGACGGCTCCGCCTATATCATCGGCGGCTTCGGCATGACCGCGCTGACCTCCAACAACATCGTGCTGGTACCGATCCGCTCCGGCATCGGCCTGCGCCTCGGCGCCAATATCGGCTACCTCAAATATACGCCGCGGGCGACCTGGAACCCGTTCTGACATTGTCTGCCCCGACGCTCGGGCGGGTTCGATAACGGATTCATGATTAAGCGGCGCCGGGCTGGCGTTTACGCCGTCCGCCATGGCATCATGAGTTAGAAAACTTTCACGCGGGGAGTGGCCTTTATGATCGAGCCGATCATGTATCTGGCGATCGGTTTTCTGGTCTCGATGCTGTTCGGGCTGATGATCGTTCCGCTCGTGCATAACCGCGCGGTGCGACTGACGACCCGTCGGCTCGAAGCGGCGACGCCGTTGTCGATGGCCGAGATTCAAGCGGACAAGGATCAACTGCGCGCGGAATTCGCGATGTCGGCGCGACGGCTGGAGATGAGCGTCGATCAGCTCAGGAACAAGACCACCAGTCAGCTCGCCGAGCTCGGCAAGAAGACCGACGCGATCAACCGCATGAAGCTCGAGCTTGGCGAAAAGAACGCGACGATCTTTTCGCTCGAGGCGCGCGAGAAGGCGATGAAGGAGCAGTTGCGCGCCACCGAAGAGGAATTTGCGACGAAAACGGGCTCGCTGCGCAGCGCCGAGCAGGCGCTGGCCGACAAGCAGAGCGAACTCGCCAAGCTCAACACCGAATTGTCGGACCGATCGATGATGGCCGAGAGCCGGCAGGTCGAACTGGTTTCGGTGCGCACCCAGATCGATGCGCTCAAGGGCCGCGTCACCGAGGCCGAGAAGGAATACGCCACCACGCAAGCGCGGCTTGAGCAGGAGCGCCGCGATTCCGAGAAGGCTTCGCGCGAACTCGTCGAGGCGCGAAGCCGCGTCGAAAATTTGAGCCAGCGCGTCACCGTCCTCGACCGGCAATTGATCATTCAGGTCAAGGAAGCCGAAATGCTCGGCAACCGCGTCAGCGATCTGGAAACGCGGCTGACGATGCAAGGCAAGCTCCTGGCCGAGCGCGACTATGAGAACAATCAACTGCGCCAAGCGAACCAAACCGCGGAACGCACGGCCAAGGAATTGCGCGACGAAATCGCGCTCACCAACAGCGGCAAATGGCCGGCGCTCGAAAAATTGAAGGCCGAGAAAGCCGCGGCCGAAGAGCAGTTGCGCGTCGCGCGCGACGAGCGCGCCAAACTGCAGCGCGACATCAACGCGATGCAGCAGCAGGCCGAAACTTCGTGGGCGACCGAGCGGATGGAAAATGCGCTGCTGCGCGAACGCATCAACGACATCGCCGCCGAAGTCGCCAAGCTCGCGATGCAGATCGAAGGGCCGAACTCGTCGATCGAGACGATCCTGGCCGAACCGCCGACGACCGCCAACGGCACCGCGCCCGCCCATGGCGGCGTTCCCGAAGGCGGGACGCTCGCCGAACGCATCCGCGCGCTGCAATCCCACGCCTCCCGCGCCCGCCAAGGGGCGTGACGGCCGCTTCACGGTCCGTCTTCGCGAAACTGATTCACCTATTCGAATGTCAAACAGCTGCTTACGCTCCTTGTCATTGCGAGCGTAAGCGAAGCAATCCATCTCTCCACACGAAGAAAGAATGGATTGCTTCGTCGCTAGCGCTCCTCGCAAAGACGTGGCAGCACCTCTTCGTGTCCCGGGCGTGGATAGCGGCGTGCAACGCCGCTTCGCAGAACCGGGACCCATTTGTGCTGGAACCAAGGTGGGTCCCGGTTCTGCAGCGCATCATTTCGCTGCGCTCATGCTGCCCCGCGCCCGGGACACGCGGTCACACCTCCGCGTTCTCGCCGCATATTCTGCGCGAAGTTTTTCACTTTTTCGGCCCCTCAAAATCGAAGGGCGCAGGGAATGCCGGCCGCGCGATGCGCCCGCAGCCTCGCGTGCGAAATGAAAAAGCACACGAGCAAGTCACCACGAGGACACCGGCATCACCCGGCATTCCCTACGCAATGGTTTTAACGGTTTCCTTCGCGCTCTCCCCAGTGACCGGGCTTTTTTGCCACTGTCATCAGCGGAAGTGACTTCCGCCAACTTGACGCCAGCGTCGGGGCGTCAGGACCACACGACTTCGCCGTCCGCATCACGCGCATTTCGTCAAGCGCACGTTCGCGTCCACCGCATCTCGCTCCCGACGTCCGTGACGATCGCGATACGCCCCTCCAGGGGGAACGAGATGGCGTGGGATATATCGGTGATTTGGGTCAATCGAGAACGGAAATATTTTTTGAAACAGGACTGGACGACTAAAATCACGTTGATCCGGCTCAACAAATTAGCTTTTGCGTGAAACTCCCTCCGCAGACCAAGTAACCCGCCGGAGACCCCGTCGCACGCCTGTTTTGACCCGATGACAGCTTGACACCCATGCCCCCCGCTTCGTAAATCGCGGGCGCGGCACTATCCGATCCGACGCCGATCTTCGGCCTTCGATCCTGCACTGAAAATCCCGGGCGCATAGCTCAGCGGGAGAGCGTTCCCTTCACACGGGAGAGGTCCAAGGTTCGATCCCTTGTGCGCCCACCATTCAAGCCGCAAGCCTCGCAAAGTTCGACGCCGTTGTTCCGGCTAAATCCCGAGCACCCAGACCGCAACGATCGTCCCCAACACCGCCAGACCGGAAATCGTCCAACCCGCCGCGTACACCGCGCCATCGGTTTCGGGCCTGTCGACCATCTTGTCGTGCCAGTCGGTCATGCCGGCCTCCCAGAGCTTGCCTCTGGTAATTAAGTCGCAGCCAAAGGCTCAAGGGTTCAGTCCTGCTTTGACAATCGTGGCGCAGGCTAACGGTTCCGTCGGCCCAAGGCTCAGCCGACGCCTTCCCCTACTTCCCCTGCCGTACCGCGAGCGCCGGCGTGGACACACCATCGAGACCGGCCAGAACTAACATCGTCAGCAGCGCGTTTTGCGGGCCCAGATAGGCGTCGATCGGCTTGTACCACTCGCTGCGCGAATGCCAGTTGCCGCCTTCGCCGCCGCCGCCGATGGTGACGGCGGGAATGCCTAACGACATTGCGAGGTTGGAATCGGTGCTGGAGCCGGCGAAGGTCACGCGCGGGGCGCGGGTGAGGACCGAGACGGTGCGTTGGCTGGCCTGCACGATCGGCGAATCCATCGCGACGATCCCGGCGGGCCGGTCGCCGATCAGCTTGATCTCGACGGAGAGCTGGTCGGATTTCCACCGCGCGTTTTCTTCCACCACTGCGCCTTTGACGAGATCGAGCAAACGCACCTCGAGCTTGAGCAATTCTTCCGAAGAGTTCGAGCGCATATCGACCGCCATTCGCGCTTCGCCGGCGATGGCGTTGACGGAAGTGCCACCGCTCACGGTGCCGACGGTGAAAGTGGTCTTGGGATCGGTGGGCGTCTGCAAGTCCGAAATCTTCGCAATCGCGCGGCCCATCGCGTGGATCGCGCTCGGCAAGCCGAACTCGGCAAAGCTGTGACCGCCGGGGCCCTTGAAGATCATCTCGTACCGATGGCTGCCGGTCCCCTGATTGACGATGCGCGTGGTGCCGAGCCCGTCGATCGAGATGAAGCCGTCGATATCGGCGTGATCGCGAAACAGCGCTTTCACGCCCCTGAGATTGCCGAGTTCTTCCTCGCCTACGGTGCCGACGAACATCACGTCGCCCACCGTCGCAATCCCGTTGGCATTGATGGACTGGATCAACGACAGCAACGCGGCGAGCCCCCGGGAATCGTCGCCGATGCCCGGCGCGAGAATGACGCCGTCTTTTTCTTTCACGGTCACATCTGTGCCTTCGGGAAACACCGTGTCGAGATGCGCCGAGACCACGAGCTTTGGCCTGCCGTTGCCTGAGCCCTTGCGCAACGCGACTACGTTGCCTTCACTATCGATCGAAGCGTCCTTGAAGCCGAGCTCAAAAAAGCGCTTGAGGAAATACTCGGCCCGGATTTTTTCCTTGTACGGCGGGGCGGGAATTTCGGTGATGCGCTTCTGCTCGGCGAACGCCCTGTTGTCATCGGCCTTGATGTCGTCGAGCGCCTTGATCGCCTTCGGGTTCGCGAGAATGGCTGAAGAGGCGGCTTCGATTGCCGATCCTGCGGAGACTTGCGCGGTGACGGGTGCCGCCCATGGCCCGGCCGCCAACAACAGCGCGGCGATCGCGATGGATCGTTTCAAGATTTTCATGCATAGCCTCTGCGTTGTCAGAATTAGGAGTCTAACTCCTGAATTGAAATTGGCACACGCTACATTCTCGGCCCAACCTCTCCCATTGGGAGAGGTCGGCGCGTAGCGCCGGGTGAGGGGTTACAGCCTAACGATAGACCGTAACCCCTCACCCCAACCCTCTCCCAAAGGGAGAGGGAGCTCACCGTTTATTTGGCGCCGACACAGTGCTCAATCACAGTGATCAAACTCTAACCCAAGCCCATATCATTCAGCCTTCCAGCGAACCAGAGCGACAACGGCTTGTCGAGTACGCCGCCGACATAGACCTCCGACGCCGTGACGGTCTTTTTTCCCAAGGTCAACATCGCCCCGATCCGGTAGGCGAACCACAAATGCGGATCGGTCAGCGCCTTTAATTTTTGCTGGTCATGTTCGTGCGGCTGATGATTGCTCACCTTGCGCACTTCGATCGCCAGCAGATTGTTAGGAATGTCGCGCTGGTGCACGACGATGTCGGGATACACCGATTTTCCGAGATGGTCGTCGGTCGAGACGATGCTGCCCTTCGGCAATCGCAGGGTTCGCTCGCCAAGCCGATTGTAATCGCAATCGACCTCCCAACCCATGAAATGCTTTTCCAGATGCACCGCGAGCCGGTGCGTCAGCGTGCGTTCGCCAAGGTCCTTCTCGAACAGAGTTTTTTCGTGCGCATAGAATTCGCCGAGGGCCGCCACCACCTTGTTCAGCTCGGTCTGCATGTTGCCCTCCGACGATAGATTCCCGTCATTGCGAGGAGCGTGAGCTCCGAAGCAATCCAGAAACCTCGGCTCTATCCTATGGACTGCTTCGCGGAGTTTACCAGCGGGCGCGCATTCGCGCGACCCGTTGGCTCGCAATGACGAATTTATTGTCACGTTCGGCTTACAATCTCACCAGCAATTCGGCGCTCCCCCTCACATCTGCACTTCGATCAGTCGCGGCCCCGGCTCGACTATCGCTTCCGCCAGCGCTTTGACAAATTCGTCGGCGGTCGCCACCGCGCGGCCCGGAACGCCCATGCCCTTGGCGAGCGCGACCCAGTCGAGCGTGGGGCGGTCGATCTTGAGCATGTCTTGCGCGCGTTGGCCCGGCTGGCCGGCGCCGACGCCGTCGAATTCGCCGCGCAGGATTTGATAGATGCGGTTGGCGAACACGATCGTCACCACGTTGAGGCCTTCGCGCGCCTGCGTCCACAGCGCCTGCAGCGTGTACATCGCGCTGCCGTCGCCGACCATGCAGATCACTTTGCGATCCGGGCACGCCACCGCGGCGCCGGTCGAAACCGGCGGCGAAAAGCCGATCGAGCCGCCCATGTTCTGCAGCCAGTCGTGCGGCGCGGCCGCCGCGGTCGGCGGAAAAAAGCTACGTCCGGTGGTGATGGATTCATCGACCACGATGGCGTTTTCCGGAATCGCCATCGCGATCGCTTGCGCGATCGAAGCGTGCGTCAGCGCGCCGGTCGGTTTTGCGAGATCAACCATGGCCTGCGGTTTGACATCCACTGGCTTGGCGCCGACGGCGGACGCCAGTGCTTCAAGTGCTGCGATCGAATTTTCTCCGCCCGAGGTCATGCGGTGGACCTCGCAGCCTTCGGGCTTCAACAGGCTCGGCTTGTTCGGGTAAGCGAAGAACGCCACCGGATCGTTGGTTTCGATCAGAATGATGTGGCGAAAATCCTTCAGGATCGGCAACGCCTGCTCGATCACATAAGGAATCCGGTCGATCGAGAACCGCCCCCGCCCGCGCGCCATCCGCGGATTGTAGGTCTGGCCCATCACCTTGCAGCCGGTCTTGCCGGCGATTTGCGCCGCCAGCGCCAGCCCGCGTTCGGTCAAGGCGCTGCCGGTGAGCAGCAACAGCGTTTGTTCGCCGCCGCGCAGCACCTTTGCCGCCACGTCCACCGCTTGCGCGGAGTAATTCGCGCGTTGCGATTCAGGCGCGACTTCCGCGATGCCGTCGGCTTCGTTCCAGGCGGTGTCGGCGGGAAGGATCAAGGTTGCGATCTGCGGCGGGGAGCTTTTGGCCGCGGCGATCGCGGCGGCGCCGTCTTTGGCGACGGACTTCGCACCCGGCGAAGTGCGCACCCAGGCCGACATCGGTCGCGCCAGGCCTTCGATGTCGGAGGTGAGCGGCGCGTTGTATTCGATGTGATAGGTCGCGTGCTGGCCGACGATGTTGACGATGCCGGAATTCGCCTTCTTGGCGTTGTGCAAATTGGCAAGGCCGTTGGCGAGGCCGGGGCCGAGGTGCAACAGCGTCGAGGCCGGTGTCCCCTTCATGCGGAAATAGCCGTCGGCCGCCCCGGTCACCACGCCCTCGAACAGGCCGAGCACGCAGCGCATGCCTTCGACCCGGTCGAGCGCGGCGACAAAATGCATCTCAGATGTGCCGGGATTGGCGAAACAAACGTTCACGCCCCCCGCGACCAAGGTCCGCACCAGACTTTCCGCGCCGTTCATCGTTCCACTCCCGCCAAAGATGCTCTTAATAGTTTAGAGCGCGATCGGACGCAAAACCGCCCTCCACCCACGGATCAAGTCCGAGGGCATGCTTTTGCTGATCGCGCTCTCTTGACGATCGAAGATCAATCATTCCCCACGCGTTTCGTCAAAGGGGCGCATTGCTGCCATGGTGTCAATTCGCTAACCGCAATCAAGGTGCCTAACCGGCCGTGGCTTGCGAAATCACACGAATTATGGCCTGCTTCGCCCATCAAAGCGACATTGAGCGAGGACGAAATGATCCGGGCGTTTGCTTTGCTGTTGGCGACGGTGACATGGCTGGCCGGCGCCGGCCTGGCGCATGCCCAAGGCTTTTTCTTCGATTTCGGCGGCCGTGGCACAAGCCCGATTCAGCGCACGCTTGTGAGCTTTCCCAACAACTACAGGCCCGGCACCATTGTCGTGAGCACCTCCGAGCGGCGGCTTTACCTCGTACTCGGCGACGGCCAAGCGTTGCGCTACGGCATCGGCGTCGGCCGCGACGGCTTTCGCTGGGGCGGGGTGCATCGCATTTCCGCCAAAAAAGAATGGCCGAGTTGGACGTCGCCCAGGCAGATGCTGGCGCGTCGGCCCGATCTGCCGCGCCATCTGGCGGGCGGTATTGAGAACCCGCTCGGCGCCCGCGCGCTCTATCTGGGATCGACACTCTACCGTATTCACGGATCGAACGAGCCGGAAACCATCGGTCAGGCGGTATCCTCCGGATGCTTTCGCATGACCAACGAAGACGTGACCGATCTCTATAATCGCGTCTCGGTCGGCGCCACGGTCATCGTGAGAAATTAGAGCATGATCCGGAAAAGTGGGAACCGGTTTTCCACGCGACAAACGCGAAACGCGTTTGCGCGCAGATTATGCTCAAACAAAAGAAGCCCGCGACCGCGATCAGAGTTTTGACGCGGACGTGCAGATCGATTTTAGCGACGCCCATTCCTGCGCGCTCAACAGCGGCGGGCCGCTCGGCGGTCGATCCTCGTCGCTCATTCGCTGCAACCGATCTTCCGTCAAAGGATGGCTGGAGAGAATGGACAAGCTCTTGTCCACTTGTTTTCCGGTAATGCGGAACATCAATTCACCCATGCCCTTTGTCGGCCGGCCGAGCCGGTGCATCACGTCGATCGCAAACGTATCGGCATCTTGTTCCGCCTCGCGCGAATGAGACGCCGTCACGAGCGAGCGCGAGGCAAAAATCAGGGCGCCGGAGCCGGTGATGTCGCCAAACAGCAAGCCGATCAGAAACGAGGTTCCGCCGTTGTAGATCAGGTTGCGCGTACTATCGCGATGTTTGAGATGGCCGAACTCGTGCGCCAGGATACCCGCGATCTCGTCCGCGTTTTCCGCTTTCGCCAGCAAGCCATTGAACACATAAACCTTGCCGCCGGGCAGCGCGAACGCATTGGGGACGGGTGTCGACAACACGGCGGCTTGGATCGATGTGTCGAGCCTCGCGGACTCGCGAACGGTCTTCACGAGCTTGGCGAAGGCGGCCTGCCCCGCCGCGCTGTAGCAAGTCTGGCCGCCAAACAGTGCCTTGACCTGCCCCTCCGCGACGTCGCCCAGCCGCCGCTCAAATGCTTCCGGCACCAGCGGTGCCAGACGATCCGCCGCGAGCGGCACGCCGAACAGAACCACGCCGACGATCGACACCGCCGCCGCCAACGACCAGCCGACGATCGCGGAAACGCGGTGCCGGCCCGGAACATTTTCGTCCAACTGGCCGCAGCGAGAGGTGAGTTCCGCGGCAATAGTCGCATCACGGATCTCAAGCCGCGCCAACGCCGGCCCCGTGCGGCAGCTGAGCCGAAGGGTGCCGGCAGGGCCGTCGGCCCGGCGGATGTCGAAATAAGACCACTGGATCACGATGTCCGGAGACACGTGGATTTCGAGCCCATCCCCGAATGTCAAATTTACCGAGTGGCGTCGGCTCGACATTCCGTCGAAATAAATCACCGAACCGCCCGGTGGCGGCGACGACGAATCATTTTCTGGCCTGCTATCCATCGACGCAGGTGCTCATACGTTAGAACCCGACCACGTCGAGTCCGCCGGCAAGCCCCTCACCGACCGCATCGGCCAGATCGCCGTCGACGGAAATATCTGTCACCGCGTCGATATTGTGGACCGTCGCCGATCCGACCACTCTCGCCCACACATCGCGCACCAAATAGACCCGACTCACGACGTTCAACGCGAGGATGAAGGCAAGATAGCCTATTCCCGCCAGCACCAACATCGAAACGCTTTGCTGCAAGATCGCTGGATTCATGGAGAAGCCGCTCGCGCCGGTAATCAAGCGCGCGCCAGCGAATAAATAGGCAGTGAAAAGCACGACCAGCAGCAAGAACCAACCAATCACCTTCCAGTAAAGGCCGACCAGCGCGCCACGGCGCAAAGCCGACTCGAACCGGACCTCACCGAACCGGATACCCGAGAGCCACCAGCGCCATTCCAAGGCTTTGAACAAGCCATAAATGAAGGGTGCCAACAGAAGTATGCAGAGTGTGGCCACCCCGGCAATTTGAGATTTAGCTAGCGGCGACGCGACGGGAATGAATTTGGATAGCGGCACCATAATGAGCGGAGCGATGGCTATGAGCCACAACCACCAGCCGCGCTTGAAAAAGTCCCAGCCGCTGCCTTCGAAACTTCCCTGAAGCTCGCCGTAATAGCAGTGCCGCATCTTGTAACGCTCGAGCGCGGCTTCACGCCACGGCAGGATCAGCCCAAGGGTGAGCGGCATCAACATCGCCCAGAGCGCCGCCCGCACCGCATAGGCCCAACCCGACCCGCTCATCCAGAACCGCACCCCGCGCCACACTGTGCGCGTGAGGCGATAACGTCGCGCCCGATAGATCGCGAACTGTCCAAACAGGTAGAAAAAAGCGAACAGAGGAAGGCCCGCGAAAGCCTTGAACCGTTCGGCTTCGATGCTGACGAGAAAGTAGGCGAGATAAATCGGCACCAGGATCGCGAGCGCGAACAGAAAGCCGATCAGCAATTCCTTGCCGCGGCCGGTGTATTCGGCCGCGTCGCCGTCAACATGGGTGTTCGACCACAGATGACGACGAATGTCGGTGGCGAGCCAAAAACGATAAAAGCCGATCGTAATGAGCTCGAGCGTCGCGCCGCGCGTCACTAGGCGACGGAATTCGCCGCGATCGCCGGAAAACGACACGGGTGTCGGCTGCGGATGCTGCAGCACGAAGCTGATCTGGTTCACGGAAACAATCCCCTGAAGAATTGAATTCGAAATTAAACTACAGATAGAGAAACCGCGGATGGAGATTCGTCAATCGCAAAACTCGATCCACCTTAATGGACCTTTAAGCGAATTTCTCGAACAGTTCGCGTCCGATCAGCATGCGGCGGATTTCGCTGGTACCGGCGCCGATCTCGTAAAGCTTGGCGTCGCGCAACAGCCGCCCGGTCGGATAATCGTTGATATAGCCGTTGCCGCCGAGCAGCTGAATCGCGTCGAGCGCGCATTGCGTCGCTTTTTCGGAGGCGTAGAGAATGGCGCCAGCGGCGTCCTCGCGCGTGGTCTCGCCGCGGTCGCAGGCTTTCGCCACCGCGTAGACGTAGGCGCGCGACGCATTCATGGTCGTGTACATGTCGGCGATCTTGGCCTGCACCAGTTGAAAGCTGCCGATCGGCTGGCCAAACTGCTTGCGTTCGTGGACGTAAGGCATCACCACGTCGAGGCAGGCCTGCATGATCCCCAATGGACCCGCCGCGAGCACCGCGCGCTCGTAATCGAGCCCCGACATCAAGACGTTGACGCCGCGACCGACCTCGCCGAGCACGTTTTCTTCCGGCACTTCGCAATTTTCAAACACCAGTTCGCCGGTGTCGGAGCCGCGCATGCCGAGCTTGTCGAGCTTTTGCGCGGTCGAAAATCCCTTCATGCCTTTTTCGATGATGAACGCCGTGATGCCGCGCGGGCCCGCGGCCGGATCGGTCTTGACATAGACCACCAGCGTTTCCGCGATCGGGCCGTTGGTGATCCACATTTTGGAGCCGTTGATGACGTAGCGATCGCCCTTCTTCTCGGCGCGGGTCGACATCGACACCACGTCGGAGCCGGCGCCCGGTTCCGACATCGCCAAGGCGCCGACATGTTCCCCGGAAATCAGCTTCGGCAGATATTTGCGCTTTTGGGCCTCGCTGCCGTTGCGGCGCAGTTGATTGACGCAGAGGTTCGAGTGCGCGCCGTAGGACAGGCCGACCGAAGCCGACGCGCGCGAGATTTCCTCCAGCGCGATACAGTGCTCGAGATAGCCGAGCCCCGATCCGCCATACTCCTCCTCGACGGTTAATCCGTGCAGGCCGAGCGCGCCGAGCTTCGGCCAGAGATCGCGGGGGAACTGGTTGCTTTTGTCGATTTCCTCGGCACGCGGCGCGATCTCGTGAGCGGAGAAATCGTGGACGGTTTCACGGATGGCGTCCGCGGTTTCACCAAGATCGAAATTGAACATCCGATGCGCGTTGGGGATCATGGTCGGGCGGCCTCCGGGCAAATCATGCAGGCTTCTCGCGCACAGCCTTATTCCCTGGGACTAAGCTTGTCACGCGGCAGCAATGCAGAAAAGGGTTTCCGTCATATGGCCGCGGCAATACGCTGCGATGCGGCAGAACATTGAGGTGGTCGGCACGCCCAAGCGGGTGTAGCTTCGTCGAGACTTTGGAACCCATGGTTGGGGACGGTAAACGATGAACGTCCATGCATCCGTCCGAGCCGAGACAAGAGAGCTTCAACGCGCCGCGTATGAGGCCGCCTATGCCACGCCGCTGAAGGATTTTCACCCCGGCGCGCCGCAACTGTTTCGCAACGATACGCTGTGGCCGTATTTCGAACGGCTGCGCAAGGAAGAGCCGGTGCATTATTGCGCCAACGCGCCGATCGAGCCGTATTGGTCGGTCACCAAATATAACGACATCATGCATGTCGACACCAATCACGGCATTTTTTCCTCGGATGTCACCCTCGGCGGCATCATGATCCGCGACGTGCCGCTCGGCTACGACTGGCCGAGCTTCATCGCGATGGACCAGCCGCGACATTCGGCGCAACGCAAAACTGTCTCCCCGATGTTTACGCCGACCCATCTCGACCAGCTCGCCATCCTGATCCGCGAACGCGCCGGCAAGGTGCTCGACGCGCTACCGCGCAACGAGACCTTCGATTTCGTCGACCGGGTGTCGATCGAATTGACCACGCAGATGCTCGCAACCCTGTTCGATTTTCCGTGGGAAGAACGCCGCAAGCTGACGCGCTGGTCCGACGTCTCGACCGCGCTGCCAAAAAGCATGATCGTCGAATCGCCCGAACAGCGGCGCGCCGAGATGGACGAATGCGCGGCCTATTTCACCAGGCTCTGGAACGAACGCGTCAATTCCGAGCCGCGAAACGATCTGATCTCGATGATGGCGCATAGCGAGGCGACGCGCCACATGGACCGAGACAATCTGATGGGCAACATCATTTTGCTGATCGTCGGCGGCAACGACACCACCCGCAACACCATGAGCGGATCGGTGCTCGCCTTGAACGAGAACCCCGACCAATACCAGAAGCTGCGCGACAATCCGGCGTTGATCGAGTCCATGGTGCCGGAGGTCATCCGCTGGCAAACCCCGCTGGCGCATATGCGGCGCACCGCCTTGGTCGATACCGAACTCGGCGGCAAGACCATTCGCAAGGGCGACCGCGTCGTGATGTGGTACGTCTCGGGCAACCGCGACGACGAGGTGATCGAGACGCCCGACGACTTCATCATCGACCGCCCCCGGCCGCGCACGCATCTGTCGTTCGGCTTCGGCATCCACCGCTGCGTCGGCATGCGGCTTGCCGAACTGCAGCTGAAGATCGTCTGGCAGGAGATGCTGAAGCGTTTCGACAATATCGAGGTGGTCGGCGAGCCGAAGCGGGTGTATTCGAGCTTCGTGCGCGGTTACGAATCCTTAGCCGTGCGCATCCCAGGGTAACGGCGGGCCGCGCTTGATGGTGGGCACGCTTGCGCTTTGCCCACCCACCATGCGAGATCGTAGGGTGAGCAAAGGCGCATTTGCGCCGTGCCCCATCGTTTGTACCCCGATCCGCCAGCCGAGTTCCGATGACCGCCACAGAACAAGAAGAATACGCCGACATCCGCGAAGCCGTCGCCAAGCTCTGCGCCCAATTCCCCGGCGAATATTGGCGCAAGCTCGACCGCGAGATGGCCTACCCCTCAGCCTTCGTCGATGCGCTCACCAAGGCCGGATATCTCTCGGTCCTGATTCCGGAAGAATATGGCGGCGCCGGATTGAAACTCTCCGCCGCCGCCGCGATCCTTGAGGAGATTCAGCGCTCGGGCTGCAACGGCGGTGGCTGCCACGCGCAGATGTACACCATGGGCACGCTGTTGCGACATGGCAGCGACGAGCAGAAAGCGAAATGGCTGCCGAAGGTCGCGAGCGGCGAATTGCGGCTGCAGGCGTTCGGCGTCACCGAGCCGACCAGCGGCACCGATACCTCGTCGCTGAAGACCTTTGCGCGGCGCGAGGGCAACGACGGCTACATCGTCAACGGCCAGAAAATCTGGACCAGCCGCGCCGAACATTCCGACCTGATGCTTCTGCTCGCGCGCACCACGCCGAAGGAGCAGTCGAAAAAGCGCACCGACGGCCTCTCGGTCTTCATCGTCGACATGCGCGAAGCCAAGAATCATGGGCTCTCGATCAGCCCGATCCGCACCATGATGAACCACTCCACCACGGAAGTGTTCTTCACCGACCTTCGGGTGCCGGCCGAAAACCTGATCGGCGAGGAAGGCAAGGGCTTTCGTTACATCCTCTCCGGCATGAACGCCGAGCGGATCCTGATCGCGGCCGAATGCGTCGGCGACGCCAAATGGTTCATCGCCAAGGCCTCCAGTTACGCCAAAGAGCGCGCGGTGTTCGGCCGTCCGATCGGGCAAAACCAAGGCATCCAGTTTCCGATCGCGAAAGCCTACGCGGCGATGCGCGCCGCCGAATTGATGGTGAAGGAAGCCACCCGCAAATATGAGGCCGGACAAGATTGCGGCGCGGAGGCCAATATGGCCAAGATGCTCGCGGCCGACGCCTCCTGGGAAGCGGCGAACGCCTGCGTGCAGACCCATGGCGGCTTTGGTTTTGCCGAAGAATACGATATCGAACGCAAATTCCGCGAGACGCGGCTCTATCAAGTGGCGCCGATCTCGACCAACCTGATTTTGTCGTATCTCGCCGAACACGTGCTCGGCATGCCCCGCTCGTACTAGAGAACGTCCCATGCTGCCGCTCGAAGGATTGACCGTCATCGCCGTCGAACAGGCGGTCGCCGCGCCGTTCTGCAGCTCGCGCCTTGCGGACGCCGGCGCGCGCGTCATCAAGGTGGAGCGGCCGGAAGGCGATTTCGCGCGGGGCTACGATGCGGCGGCGAAGGGACAAAGCAGCTATTTCGTCTGGCTCAACCGCGGCAAGGATTCGGTCGTGATCGACCTCGCCACTCGGGACGGCCGCGCAAGCCTCGAAAAACTGATCGCCGGCGCGGACGTCTTGCTCCAGAATCTCAAACCCGGCTCGATGGACAAGCTCGGCTTCGCGCTTCCACGCCTGCGCAAGAATTACCCGGCGCTGATCTGTTGCACCATTTCAGGCTATGGCGATGAGGGTCCGTATGCGCAGCGCAAGGCCTACGATCTTTTGATCCAGGCCGAAAGCGGGCTGGCCTCGATCACCGGCGGCCCCGACGGCCCCTCGCGCGTCGGCGTTTCGATCGTCGATATCGCGACCGGCGCCACCGCGCATGCCGCGATCCTCGAGGCGCTGATCGCACGCGCACGCACCGGCAAGGGCGCCGATATCCGGATTTCGATGTTCGACGTGATGGCCGACTGGCTGTCGGTGCCGCTGCTCAACTCTGAGGCCGGCAACCCGCCGCAACGGATGGGCCTCGCTCATCCGTCGATCGCGCCCTACGGCGTGTTTCGCTCGAAAGACGGCAAGGACATTCTGATTTCGATTCAGAGCGAGCGCGAATGGAAGAAATTATGCGCCGACGTGCTGGGCCAGCCGAACCTGCCGAACGACCCGCGATTTTCCAACATGGTCGAGCGCGTCAAGAACCGTGCCCTCACCGATCAGACCGTCGGTGACATCTTCGCGACGATGACCCGCGATGAATTGCTCAAGCGCCTGTCCGACGCCGACATTGCCTTTGCCGAAGTCAACACCATGGCCGACCTCGCTTCTCATCCGCATCTGCGCCGGATCGAGGTGGGTACGCCGGCGGGACCGGTGAGCTACCCGGCGCCGGCCGCGATCGTCGTCGATCAGCCACGGCATTACGGCGCCGTGCCCGACATCGGCGAGCATGCCGAGATCGCCAAACCTCACCCCGTCTGGAGCAAATCGTCATGAGCGACAAACTCGATCTCGACCATTTGCGTCAGTGGATCGGTCGCACCTCGGAGGCGTCCGACATCGTCACCGCGCAACTGGTGAAGGGGCTGCGCGCCACGCTATTCATGGAGATCGGGACGCCGAAGCTTGGCGACGCCGCGCCGTGGACGGTGCATTGGTGCCTGGGGCAGCCGGTTTACCCGATGTCGGAACTGGGCCCCGACGGTCACCCCACCCGCGGCGGCTTTTTGCCGCCGGTGCCGCTACCCCGCCGGATGTGGGCCGGCGGCGAATTGGAATTCTTCGAGCCGCTGCGGGTCGGCGACGAGATGACGCGAAGCTCGCGCATCTCGGACATCACCATGAAAACCGGCAGCAGCGGCACGCTGTGTTTCGTCTCGATCGAACATCTGATCAAAACGCCGCGCGGCACCGCGATCCGCGAACGACATGACATCGTCTATCGGGATATGTCCTCCACGCAAGCCTCCGCGTCGGCAAAGCCGTCCGCGCCGCCGCCTGCCGCGCAGCACCGCGAAAGCCACATGGCCGATCCGGTCCTGTTGTTTCGTTATTCGGCGCTGACCTTCAACGGCCACCGCATCCATTACGACCGCGACTACGTCACCAAGGTCGAGGGTTATCCTGGTTTGATCTTCCACGGCCCGATGCAGGCGGCGTTCCTGGTGGAATTCGCGGCAAAACTTCACGGCGCCGCGGCGCCGAAGAAATTCACCTATCGCGGCGTGCAGCCGCTGTTCGAAGGTAGCGAGTTCAGCGTCAATGCCAACGACACCGGCAATGGAATGGACTTATGGACGGCGAATTCGGACGGCCAGCCGACGATGAAGGGGACTGCGACGTGGTGAGATCAATCTATTCCGCGTCAACGGCAGTCTACCCCCTCTCCCACCCAACTCGGGTTTACCCGAGTTGGGCATCTAAATCTGTCGAAGTCGGATATATCCGACTTCGATGGGAGAGGGTTGGGGTGAGGGGTTACGGTCTATCGATAGGCCGCAACCCCTCACCCGGCGCTTCGCGCCGACCTCTCCCCCTGGGAGAGGTGGAAACGAACTCGTGGCGCATAGCACAGAAAGCCACTCACCTTGTCGCGTGAAAAGCCGAAAGCAACCAGCTCATCAGTTAGCGTCAAGGACGCCACCCTCAACCTGTTGCGGGCGTTCGGCATCCGCAAAGTGTTCGGCAATCCCGGCTCGACGGAATTGCCGTTTCTGAGCGACTGGCCCGACGACATCGACTACGTGCTCGGCTTGCAGGAAGCCTCCGTGGTCGGCATGGCCGATGGTTACGCCCAGGCCACCCGCAACGCCGGCTTCGTCAACCTTCATTCCGCGGCCGGCGTCGGCAACGCGCTCGGCAATATCTACACGGCGTACCGCAACCAGACGCCACTCGTGATTGTCGCGGGCCAACAGGCGCGCAGCATTTTGCCGCTGCAGGCCTTTCTTTATGCCGAGCGCGCTTCGGAGTTTCCGCAGCCTTACGTCAAATTCTCGGTCGAGCCCGCGCGCGCCGAAGACGTTCCGGCGGCGATCGCGCGCGCTTATTACGTGGCGATGCAGCCGCCCTGCGGACCGACCTTCGTCTCCGTCCCGATCGACGACTGGGCCCATCAAGCGCAAAACCTTGAGGCCCGCGAGATCAGCCGGGAATTCGGTCCCGACACCGGCGCGATGAAGGCGCTGGTGGCAGCGCTTTCGGCCAGTCAACGCCCGGCCTTCGTCGTCGGCCCCGGTGTCGATCGGGCGCAGGCCGTCGATCTGATGGTGGACTTGGCCGAGAAAGCGCGGGCGTCGGTGTGGGTTAGCCCGTTTTCGGCGCGCTGCAGTTTCCCCGAACGGCATCCGCAATTCGCGGGCTTTCTTGCCGCTTCGCCGGCGCAGCTCTCGGACGCGCTGCACGACCATGATCTCGTGGTCGCGATCGGCGCGCCGGTGTTCACGTTTCACGTCGAAGGCCATGCCTCGATCTTCGACGGCGCGACCACGATTTTCCAGATCACCGACGATCCGACCGCAGCGGCGGTCACGCCGTTCGGCACCAGCATCGTCGCGACGATCAAACCCGCATTGGCGATGCTGATCGATCTTTTGCCCGAAACCAAACGCGCGATACCGGAGGGGCGAATTCTGTCGCCCGCGCCGCGTGCCGCCGATCCGATCCCGGTCGAGTTCCTGCTGCATACGCTTTCGCAAGCCATGCAGGATGACGCCGTGCTGGTGGAAGAAGCACCCTCGCATCGCCCGGCGATGCAGAGTTTCATGCCGATGCGCGGCGCGGACAGCTGTTATACCATGGCGAGCGGCGGTCTTGGGTTTGGCCTCCCGGCCTCGGTCGGCATCGCGCTTGCGCGCCCCGACGTCAGGACGGTTTGCCTGATCGGCGACGGCTCGGCGATGTATTCGATCCAGGCGTTGTGGACCGCGGCGCAACGCAAGCTGCCGCTGACGGTCGTCGTGATCAACAACGCCGGCTACGGCGCGATGCGCTCGTTCAGCCAGGTGATGCAAGTGCGCAACGTGCCCGGGCTCGATCTACCCGGCATCGATTTTGTGAAGATCGCGGAAGGCATGGGCTGCGATGCGGTGCGGATCGAGAAATCATCCGAACTCGCGCCCGCGTTGAAGCGCGGTCTTGCGCATGACGGCGTCAGCCTGATCGAGGTGATCGTGGATTCGGCGGTGCCGCTGCTTTATACGAAGAAGGGGTAGAAGGAACGTTTCTCTCTGAGAGAAACGGAGTACAGCCCGCTATACCTCGGCACGTCCCATCATGGATCTGACAACGAAGGGATGGATGCGGCCGACCGGCGCCATGTAGAGACGGCCCAGAAGGTTGTGCACATGTACGACGGTCGATACGACGTAGTGAGGCAGACCGTTCCGCTGCGATTTCAGCACGGACACGCGCACATCCAGGTGACGGTCGTCTATCCCAAGCAGGAGCTCTTTCTCCGTCTTGCCAAAAATGCTGAAAATGCCGAGCCGGTCGCCGATCTGATAGGCATCGGATGCCTTCATGGCAGCCTTCATCGCACCGACATCCTTGAGACCGAACAGACGCACAATTCGATTTCTGATGGCCATGAAGTCATCGACCCATTGCGGCGTGGAGCGGGAGGCGCGCAGGAAAATCTCCGTCGGCGACAGCATCGCCGTGTTCAGAGGTGCCTCGTAGGCGTCGTAAAAGTCGGCACCAGCCAGCCAAGGCTGCAGCGCGCTTTCATCAGGCACTGTTGTCGCGGTGACTTTAGTCAAAATGCACCTTTCCTCTGGTTGGGCATCTCCGCACGAAATCTACCATGAGTTTTCGTTTAATAGGCTGGCGCCGGACGAGGCAACTCGTCACATGCAAGTGTTTGGTGCTGTCATTGCGAGGAGCAGTAGCGACGAAGCAATCCATCTTTCCTTACTCCCCATGGATTGCTTCGCTTTGCTCGCAATGGCACGGGAGAGCGTGTCGCGCTCCTCACCATGAGGGTCTATCACTTCCCAAACGCTTCCCGCATCTTCGCCTGGATCTTCGCCATGCTCGCGATCCAGCGGTCGTAATTCTCGGTTTTGTTGCGCATGTAACCCAGAACTTGCGGATGCGGCAGGATGACGAATGTCTCCTGCTCGATTCCCTGCAACGCATCCTTCGCGACTTGCTCCGCCGAAAGATCGCCGTCGCCGGATTGCGGGCCTTTCGGGATCGCCCGCAGCATGTCGGTATCGACGCCTTGCGGGCACAGGATGGAGACGCGGATGCCATCGGCCTTGTGCGAGATCGCAAGATTTTCCGCAAATCCGACGGCCGCATGCTTGGTGGTCGAATAGGCCGGGCTGCCGACCTGCGATAAAAGCCCCGCGGCGGAAATCGTGTTGAGGAAATACCCCTCCCCGCGCGCCTTCATCCGCGGAACCAGATGCCGCGCGGCGTAGACATGCGCCATGACGTGAATGGCCCAGCTTCGCGACCAAGGCTCGTCGGACGTGCCGCCGGCGTTCTCCGACAATGGATCGAAGCCCGCGCCGATGCCGGCATTGGAACAGAACAGCGCGATCGGGCCGAATTGCTTTTCGGTTTCCTCGATGACGTGGCGGATGTCTTTCTCCTGCCCAACGTCGCATTTGAACGCCGCGCCGTCGATCGAGGCCGCCACACTTCGCGCCCCTGCGATATCGACGTCGGCGACGATCACCTTCGCCGCACCGGCGCGATGGAGGACCTCGCAAAGCGCCCGTCCGATGCCGTTGGCGCCGCCGGTGACCACCACGATTTTGCCAGTCACCTGCATCGCGGCATCGGCTCTTTCAAAACCTTTTTTTTGAGCATGATCTTTTCGGAAAACCGGTTTCCACTTTTCCGGATCATGCTCTAAGTCAAAACCAGATCGAGCACGGCCGTATAATGGCAGGCCGCGCCCAACAGCACAAAACAATGCCAGATGACGTTCTGGAAGCGAAGCCGTTGCCAGGCGTGAAAGATCACCCCGAGGCTATACAGCGCACCGCCCGCGATCACGAACCATAGCGCCATGGTCGGCAGCGACGCCACGCCGGCATCGTAAACCATGAAGCCGCTCCAGCCCATCGCCAGATAGAGGACGACCGAGAGCTTGTCGAAACGGCCGGGGAAGACCAGCTTGAACACGATGCCGACGATCGCCACGCACCACACGCCGATCAACAGCGCGACGGCAAACATGCTGTGCTTCATCTGCGTGATGAACGGCGTGTACGTCGCCGCGATCAACAGATAGATCGCCGAGTGATCGAAGCGGCGGAGCACCCATTTCACCCGCGAGACCGGCCATAGATTGTAAGTCGCCGACAACACCAGCATCGCCAGCAAGCCCGCGACATAGACCGACACGATCGCGACCTCGAATGCGGTGGCATAGATCGCCGTCAGCACGATCAGCACGGTGGCCGCGACCAATCCGCCGAACACGCCGATGCCGTGCACGATACCGTCCGCGATCAATTCGGCCCGATCGTAATTCCAGCGCACCGCGCCGGCCGCCGCATGGACCGAACTTGAAGCCAGTTGTTTCAACCTGAAAATGGACATGGCGGCGCGTCGAACCTCACGATACTGACGATACCTTTGGGGAAGTCAACGAACCCCTAAACACAGCTCGGCTCAAATCACGTCCTAAATATGAACACTCGAATTTAGAGCATGACACGGCCGGGAAATCACCCGCCAGCACGCGCCAACGGAACAGCGGCGAATTTGGCGGTGGCGAAAGCTCCGGCGTCCAATTGGTCAGTTTTTCGAACGCGTAGGTGTCCATCACGACCCCGCGCCAACTGCGCTCCACTTGTTCGAGCGGTTCCTTGAGCGCCGTCGTGAAACCCCATATTAGATTGGCACTGTCCGGCTCGCGCGCGACGTAGAGGCCCGTCCGACCTGCAATCAGCCGCATGCCGGGATCATGGAAGCCCATGAACCGGCCGCGCTCGTTGACCTGGATCACGGGCACGCGGTCTTTGAAATACCAGCGCAACATCGCGTAGGTCCGGTAATCCGTGGTCGCAATCCAGCTCGCACCGGTCTTTTCAAGTTGAGCTTGCGCCCGGGCCACGACCTGCTCAAAGCCCGCTTCCTTGCCGACCGGATCGGCTTGGCCCGCGAAATTCCAGGGGCTGACGACGTAATAAAGGAAGACCAGAACGACCAGCACGATGCCCGAGGCGATCGCCGCATTGGCCCACGCGGCGGTCGATTTGATCATCCATGCCGACCATCTTTCTCTCGGCAGCATCGCGATGTGGATGGCCGCAGTGGCAAATCCGATCGGCCAGATGAACATCGGCCAGGTATCGCCGACCCGAAGGCTCAACGACTTCCAGAAGAAATAACCGAAGGGAACGAGCACGGCGGTCGAAAGCAGGATGGCGACGGGGTCGAGCCGGCGATAGCCGCGCCACGCCGTCACCACCGAAGCCGACAGCACGACCGGCAACAAAATCGGCCCGACCAGGCCGAACTGCAGTCCAATGAAATCCCCGACGGTGCGAAACGACCATTCGTGGGTCGCGGTTGCGCGGACGGACTGGAATCGGAACGAAGCCCAATCATGCTCGGTATTCCAGATCAGGACCGGGAGAAACACCACGACCGCGATCAACGCGGCGAGCCAGGGATACGGGCTCCGCAACCAGCGTCGGCGCCAAGGCGGCACCAGCGCGAATGCCACCACCGCCGGGAGCAGCATCACCGCGGTGAATTTCGACAACAGCGCCAGCCCCGCGAACAGGCCAGCCGCCAGCCACCAGCGCGCATCGTTGCTTTCGTTGAGCCGGATCAGCGCCCAGACCATCGCGACGACAAACGGGATCAGCGCCACGTCGGGCGCGACCTTGGCCATCAGCAAGCCGTAATAAACCGCGGCTTCCGGCATCAGCACCGCGACCAGAACCGCGCGCACATTGCGCGTCACGCGCCAGACGATATCGGCGAGCAGCAGTTGCGTGGCGAGCATCGCCAGCACGCCGGCGAACCTGACGCCCAAATTGGTATCGCCGAAAATGGCCGTGCCGAAACGGATGAACCACGCGATCATCGGCGGATGGTCGAGGAAGGAAAGGACGTTCTCCTTCGACCAGGTCCAGTAATAGGCCTCGTCGGTGCGTAGATCGGTGACACCAGCATAAATCACCCGCAGCGCCGTCAGCGCGGCGATCAAGGCAACAACGGCAAGCAACTGCCGGAAGACAGGATGGTCCGGCTTCGCGCGGTCTCGTTGGGGGATGGCAATCGTCACGGGGCTTTCTCCCCGACCGGCCCGGAGGTGTCAACTTGCCGGGGCAGCGAGGTCAACCCTTGAAGTGCGGAAAGATGGTCTCCGAGGGAATTAAACTCTGCTATCTTCGATCTATTATAAGAAAGCATCGATTGGATCGCATGGCCCCGTTTTCTCAAGAGCGGATTGCAAACCTCATCCGCGGCATCGGCGTGCGACAGATCCGCCTCGCCTGCGGCCTGGTGCTGTTTGCCTATCTGGTCAGCCATTTTTTCAACCACGCGCTCGGCAACGTTTCGTCGGAAGCGCTAAGCGCTGGCCTCTACTACCACATGATGTTTTGGCAATTTCCACCGGTGGCATTGGCGTTTTACGCAGCCGCCCTCGTGCATACCGGCCTCGGCATTTCGGCGCTCTATAATCGCCGCGAATTTCGCTGGAGAGCCATCGAACCGCTCCAGCTCGTGCTCGGCTTGAGTGTCCCGGCGCTCATCATTGGCCACATTTCCGGCGTGCGGCTCGGCCAGGCTCTGTTCGGACTGAAGAAACTCTATCCGCAGGTGTTCTACGTGGATTGGGTCGTGGCGCCGTCCAAAATGTGGCTGTTGCTTTTGGTCTTGGTGATCGCCTGGGTCCACGGCTGCATCGGGCTTTATTTCTGGCTCCGGATGAAAGTCTTCTACAAACGCGCGGCACCGTTCCTGCTTGCCGCCGCGGTGTTGGTCCCGACGCTGTCCATGCTGGGCCTCTACCAGGGCGGACGCCACGTCGTGCGCGACGCTACCGGCGCCGAATGGAGAGAAAACAATCTGTCACGCAACCAGGCCGGCACGCCAGCCGAACAAGCCACCCTAGACTCGATCACGGATTATTTCCTGATCGGCTACCTCGGCTTGATCGGGCTGGTTTTGGTGGGAAAGGGCGTGCGGGCGTTGAACGATCGCCGCAGCGGCACGATCACCCTCTCGTATGGCAACGGCCAGAAAGTTCGCGTGCCAAAGGGATTGAGCGTGCTCGAGGCGAGCCTGCGCCACAATGTCCCGCATGCGAGCGTCTGCGGCGGCCGCGCCCGCTGCTCCACTTGCCGCATTCGCATCATTGGGGATTACACCTCGCTGCCGGAGCCGTCCAAGCGCGAGGCGTTCGTGCTCAATCGGGTCGGCGAAGTCGATCCAACGGTCCGCCTCGCCTGCCAGTTGCGCCCCACCACCGATTTATCCTTCTTTCAGCTCGTGGCGCCGCAGGCGATCCCGGCACAAGCGCAACTCTCCCAGGCGCACCGCGCCAGCCAGGAGCGCTATTTAGTCAGCCTGTTTGTGGACATGCGGGACTCGACCAAAATCGCGGAACATCGCTTGCCGTTCGATACCGTTTTCATCGTCAACCGATTCCTCGGCGCGGTGTCGCAGGCGGTGATCGAATGCGGCGGTCAACCCAACCAATTCGTCGGCGACGGCGAACTGGCGCTGTTCGGGCTTGACACAAATCCGCGCACCGCCAGCCGGCAGGCGCTCAAGGCGGCGGCGATGATCGCCGCCAATGTCGAGGAGCTGAACCGGTTTATCGCGCACGATCTGCACGAACCGATCCGCTTCGGCATCGGCATTCACGGCGGCGAAGTGATCATCGGCGACATCGGCTACCGCGACCACATGGTGTTCACCGCGCTCGGAGACGCCGTCAACGTCGCCGCGCGGCTGCAGGAGATGACCAAAAGCCTCGCATGCGAGGTGATGCTTTCGGAGGAACTTCGCGTCACCGCCGGCCTCACCGAGGACAGTTTGCCGCAGCAGGAAGTCGATATCCGCGGGCGTGCCAAACCTATGGTGGTCCGATGCGCGGTAAGCGCGAAGACGCTTTCGGCGCTGGTTGACGAAGTGGACGTTGCCGCGGTTTAGACCGGAGCCTGATTATTTTTTAGGACAAATTGACTTAAGCCTCGCGGGTACCAATATCCACGCAAAGAATAAGACGAGGCGACCCGGCCTCGATCGACAAAGTCCCGAGGAAAATTGGATATGCTCGACAGGCGAGAAATGATGAAGCGCGCTGCAATGGCGGCGCTCGCAACAGGTTTCGGTTCGCTTAAAGCGTTCGCCCTCGACACCGTGACGTTGCCTTTCGACAACGGCGAACGGCCGCTGGTGAAATACCCGCAAAAGCGACCGATGATCGGCTTGACCAGCCGGCCGCCGCAGCTTGAGACGCCGTTTTCGGTTTACAACGAGGGCGTGATCACGCCGAACAATGCTTTCTTCGTCCGCTATCATCTGGCGGACATCCCCCTCAACGTCGATCCGAATAAATTCACCCTCGAAATCAAAGGCAAGGTCGATCGTCCGCTCACACTGTCGCTGACGGAGATCAAAAAACTTCCCGCGGTCGAACTCATCGCCGTCAATCAATGCTCGGGCAACAGCCGCGGTTTCTTCGATCCCCGCGTCGCCGGCGGCCAAATGGGCAACGGCGCGATGGGCAATGCGCGCTGGCGCGGCGTGCCGCTCAAGACCGTGCTCGACAAGGCCGGCGTGCAACAAAGCGCCAAACAGGTCACCTTCAATGGAATGGACGGGCCGGTGGCGGACAAGACGCCGGATTTCATCAAGGCGCTCGATATCGACCACGCCCGCGACGGCGAAGTGATGCTGGCCTACGGCATGAACGGCGAGGATTTGCCCGTCCTCAACGGCTTTCCGCTTCGTCTGGTCGTGCCCGGCTATTACGGCACCTATTGGGTCAAGCACCTCAACGAGATCACCGTGATCGACAATATGTTCGACGGCTTCTGGATGAAGACGGCCTACCGGATTCCGGACACCCCGTGCAGCTGCGTCGAGCCGGGCACCGCGCCCAAGGCGACGATCCCGATCAACCGCTTCACCGTCCGATCCTTCATCACCAATGTGACCGACGGCGCGAAACTGAAACCGGGCGGAACGACGTTGAAGGGAATCGCTTTCGACGGCGGCAAGGGCATCAAGGAGGTCGCGGTCTCGCTCGACGACGGCAAGACCTGGACGCCGGCGAAGCTCGGCAAAGATCTCGGAAAATATTCGTTCCGCGAATGGAGTTTGCCGGTGAAGCTCGCGGCAGGTTCTTACGAGCTCAAGGTTCGCGCGACCAACAATGCCGGTGACACGCAGCCGAGCGAGCCTCGCTGGAATCCGGCCGGCTACTTGCGCAACGTCGTCGAAACCGTTCGCGTCACCGCGGCGTGAGGAGAAAAGTCATGACCGTTCGGCTTGTTCTTACCTCCCTGCTCGCAGCCGCGGCGCTCGCGGCTTTAAGCCTGGGTGCGACGAATGCGGCGCCCCGCGCTTACACGCTTCCGAACGAAACCGCGGCCTTCAGGCCGGGACCGAATCTAGAGGTGGTGCAGAACAATTGCACCGCGTGTCACTCCGCCGACTACATCTCCATTCAACCGCGCGGGCCGAAATTCAAAAAGGATTTCTGGCAGGCCGAAGTGATGAAAATGATCAAAGTCTACGGCGCCCCGATCGACGAGGCGGACATCGGAAAGATCGTCGACTACCTGACCGCGACCTACTGAATCCCACGCGAAGCCGGGCCTCGCATTCGCGTCCGTGGACCGAATGGAACACGGCGATGTCGCGCCGCAAAAATCGGAACCGTTGAGATTTTTCGGTTCCCATCATGGTTAAGTCATCGCAAACCAGGCAAAAACCCCGAATTGACCGCGATATCGACGATTTTGCGCCGAATCCCGATGTCGTTTAAGCTATCAAGCTTGCCCCATACCGCGTATCCTGCATTCCTCGGACATGCCGGTTTGCGGGGATGGCAGTTCGTTGTCTGTTTTGATCCCGCGGAGACGACGTTATGGCTAAAGGCACTGTGAAGTGGTTCAACGCAACCAAGGGTTATGGATTCATCCAGCCCTCGAGTGGCGGCAAGGACGTTTTTGTTCATATTTCAGCGGTCGAGAAGGCTGGTCTTTCCTCGCTCAACGAAGGACAGACGGTCGAATACGAAGAAGTCGCCAATCGCGGTAAGACTTCGGCCGAGAATCTCAAGGTTTGACGCAAGCGCGCCATCATTGACCAGCGCCCTCTCGGACACCATCCGGGAGCGGGGCTTCGGAAAATCTCAAAAGATCAAGGCATACGGCAGGCGCGATGCCTGCTGCCGTGCGCGTTCGGCGTATGTCCCCGAACTGCGGCCCACCCAACCAGTGTCGCTCACGATACGGCATCCACGCCGGCGCCGCTTCAGGCGGAGCCGATGTGCTGCGCCGTCTCGCGCGCGGTTACGGTGGAAAACGCTCTAAAAAACTTCTCACAATAGCGAGCGTAGCGGTTTCACGAGAGCCGGACTGGCGGCATGATGGCGCATGGGACCTACCGGGACATGCCCATGAAGTCCGATTTCTCAAGCCGACCTCCCTTCAAGGCGCCCTACGCGCCGGACGATCGCATCATCGCGGCGCGGCTTCTCGAAAAGGCCGGCTTGAACGCCGAGCAAAATGCGCGGATCGACCGCACGGCAACGCGGCTGATCGAAGCCATCCGCGCGAATGACGACCGGCTCGGCGGCATCGAAGACATGCTTCGCGAATTCGCGCTCTCCACCAAAGAAGGCCTGGCGCTGATGGTGCTCGCGGAAGCCCTGCTGCGGGTGCCGGACGCCCGCACCGCCGACCAATTTATCGAAGACAAGCTCGGCCAGGGCGATTTCGTGCACCACGAGACGAAATCCAGCGCCTTTCTGGTCAACGCCTCGGCCTGGGCGCTCGGAATATCGGCGCGCGTGATTGTGCCCGGCGAAACCCCCGAAGGCACGCTCGGCCGGCTCGCGAAACGGCTCGGCGTTCCGACGGTGCGTGCCGCGACGCGTCAGGCGATGCGGCTGATGGGCAGCCATTTCGTGCTTGGCGAGACCATCGAAGCCGCACTTGCGCGCGCCGACCCGCATTCGGCGCACGCGCCGCGCTACTCTTTCGACATGCTCGGCGAAGGCGCGCGAACGCTTTCGGATGCGGAACGTTATTTTAATTCCTACGCCCGCGCGATCGAGGCGATCGGCCGCACCGCCGACAACCGCCCCCTGCCCGACCGGCCCGGCATCTCGGTGAAGCTCTCCGCGCTGCATCCGCGCTTTGAGGCGTTGAGCCACGCCCGCGTGATGACAGAACTGGTTCCGCGGCTGATCGATCTCGCGCGCCAAGCCAAGGCCCATGATTTGAACTTCACCGTGGATGCCGAGGAAGCGGATCGACTGGAACTGTCGCTCGAGGTGATCGCGGCCGCGTTCGGGGACGCCTCACTGGCGGGCTGGGACGGCTTCGGCCTTGCGGTCCAGGCCTACCAGAAACGCGCGCAAGCCGTGATCGACTACACCGACGATCTTGCGAAGGCGTTGAACCGGCGGATGATGGTGCGGCTTGTCAAGGGCGCCTATTGGGACAGCGAGATCAAGCGCGCGCAGGAGCGCGGCCTTGCCGACTATCCGGTGTTTACCCGTAAAGCGATGACGGACCTGAACTACATCGCCTGCGCGCAAAAACTCCTGACGCTGCGGGGTCGGATTTTTCCGCAATTTGCCACCCACAATGCATTGACGGTCGCGACCCTTCTCGAACTCAGCGGAAATGAAAGCGGATTCGAATTTCAGCGCCTGCATGGGATGGGCGAAGCGCTCTACGCACAACTGAGCCAGGATCGTCCGGGGCTCGCGCATCGGACCTACGCGCCGGTCGGCAGCCATCGCGATCTTCTGGCCTATCTGGTACGTCGCCTTTTGGAGAACGGCGCCAATTCGTCCTTCGTGGCGGTCGCCGCCGATGACACCGTACCGATTGCAACGCTGTTGCGGCGCCCGGCCGATATCATCGGCGGACCTGACAAGGCGCGACATCCGAACATCCCCTTGCCGCGCGATCTCTTTCAGCCGCAGCGGTTGAATTCGCAAGGGATCGAATTCGGCGAGCGCGCGGCGTTGAGTGCATTGGTGTCGGCGATCGCGGCAGAAGCCGCGTCCGTCACGGCCGCGCCGCTCATCGATGGCGAGACGAGAACCGGCAGATCGCGGCAGATTCTCAGCCCGATCGACCAGACAAGCGTCGTAGGGCACGTCATCGACCCGACCCCGGCACATGCCCACGAAGCTGTTGCCGCCGCACGCGAGGGGTTCAAAATTTGGAGCCGAACGCCGGCCGAAACGCGCGCGAAAATCCTGGAGCAAGCCGCGAACCTGTTGGAACAGCGCGCGGCGCGCTTCATCTCGCTGTTACAGCGCGAAGGCGGCAAGACGCTCGACGACGCATTTTCGGAAGCTCGCGAAGCGATCGACTATTGCCGCTACTACGCCGCGGAGGGCCGCAAGCTGTTCGGTGCGGGCGAAACGATGCCGGGCCCAACCGGCGAGAGCAATGTACTTAAGCTGCGCGGCCGCGGCGTATTCGTCGCCATCTCGCCATGGAATTTTCCGCTGGCGATTTTCACCGGGCAAGTTGTCGCCGCTTTGATGGCCGGCAATGCGGTGGTGGCAAAGCCCGCCGAACAGACGCCTTTGATCGCGGCGGAGGCCGTTCGGCTGTTGCATGAGGCCGGCATTCCGACGTCCGCTCTGCATCTGATGCCGGGTGACGGCAATATCGGCGCGGCGTTGACGGCGCACCCCGACATCGCCGGCGTCGTCTTCACGGGCTCGACCGACGTCGCGCGCGCGATCAACCGGACGTTGGCAACCAAGGACGGCCCGATCGTGCCGCTGATCGCGGAAACCGGCGGCATCAACGCCATGATCGTGGACGCGACCGCCTTGCCCGAGCAGGTCGCCGACGACGTCGTCACTTCCGCGTTTCGTTCCGCCGGCCAGCGCTGCTCGGCGCTGCGGTTGCTGTTCGTTCAGGATGATGTGGCCGACCGCATGATCGAGATGATCTCGGGCGCGGCGGGTGAACTTGAGATCGGCGACCCGCGCGAAGTCGCCACCCAAATCGGCCCGGTGATCGACACCGAGGCAAAGCAGCGGCTTGAGACGCATATCGCGCGAATGAAGAACGAGGTCCGCGTGCACTACGCCGGGAACGCTCCCGCCGGCCGCTACGTCGCCCCGCATATTTTCGAATTGGCCGAGGCCGCCCAACTGACCGAAGAAGTGTTCGGACCGATCCTGCACGCGGTGCGCTACCGCGCAACCGACCTCGACCAGGTACTGCGATCGATCGAGCGCTCCGGCTATGGGCTCACGCTCGGCATCCACTCGCGGATCGACGACACCATCGAAGCCGTGATCGACCGCCTTCAAACCGGCAACGTCTATGTCAACCGCAGCATGATCGGTGCGGTGGTTGGCGTGCAGCCGTTTGGCGGTCATGGCCTGTCCGGCACCGGCCCCAAGGCCGGCGGGCCGCATTATCTGACACGCTTTGCGACCGAACAAACGGTAACGATCAACACGTCGGCCGCCGGGGGAAATGCCGCGCTGATGTCGGGCCTGGAGTGAAGGTGTAAGCCCCGTTGCATCGCACGACCCAGATGGGTCAAATGGTTTCCTGTATCAACATAAGCCAAACAAACCTCGCGGGAGCGACCTCACCATGGAAGACGGCATCTTCGAAGGCCTCAAGGTTCTGGACTGCGCGAGCTTCATCGCAGCGCCCGCGGCCGCGACGGTGCTGTCGGATTTCGGCGCCAAGGTGATCAAGATCGAGCCGCCCGGCTCGGGCGATCCCTACCGCAACCTGCCGAATTTGCCGGGCTATCCCGTCAGCCAGCATAATTTTGCGTGGATGCTGGAGTCCCGCAACAAGCGGAGCCTGGCGCTCGACCTCTCCAAGCCGGAAGCGCAAATCGTGCTGCATCGTCTCGTCGCCGAGGCCGACGTCTTCATCACCAATTTCCCTCCCGCGGTACGCGAGCGGCTCGGCGTGACCTACGCCGCGCTGGCGCCGCTCAATGCGCGACTGATCTATGCGTCCTTCACCGGGTACGGCGAAAAAGGCGAAGAAGCCAACAAGCCCGGTTTCGACAGCAACGCCTATTGGGCGCGCTCGGGCCTGATGGACCTGGTGCGCGCGGACGAAAATACCACGCCGGCGCGCTCGGTCGCCGGCATGGGCGACCATCCTTGCGCGATGGCGCTTTACGGCGCGATCGTCACCGCGCTCTATAAGCGCGAGCGCACCGGCAAAGGTTCGCATGTCTCTTCGAACCTGATGGCGAACGGCGTCTGGGCCAGCGGCGTGCTCACCCAAGCCAAACTGTGCGGCGCGAAATTCGGCGAACGGCGCCCACGCGAGCGCGCGCTCAATGCGGTGACCAACCATTACCAATGCAAGGACGGCCGCTGGCTCATTCTCTCGCTGCTCAACGAGGACCGGCAATGGCCGGTGCTCGCGCGATGCTTGGGGCGCGAGGATTTGATCGCGGATGCACGATTCGCCACGCGGCCCGACCGCCATGCGCGTTCGCTGGAGCTGATCAAAATCTTCGACGAGATTTTTCTCACAAAAGACCTCGCCGAATGGCGCAAGATCCTCGACGGCAACGGCCTGGTGTTCGGCGTGGTCGGTATCCTCGACGACATTCCCAACGATCGGCAGATGATCGAAAACGAAGTGCTGGTGCCGTTCGAAAACGACACGATGTTGACCATCAACAGCCCGATATGGGTCGACGGAGCCAAGAAAATCCCGCCGCGGCGGGCGCCCGATATCGGCGAGCATAGCGATGAAGTTTTGCGCGAGGCCGGCTACGACGACGCCTCGATACAAAAACTGCGAGCCTCGGGCGCCGTGGCGTGACCGTCGCGCGACTCTAGCCGCCGGCTTCCTTGCCGTTTCCGCCCATCCCCTTAAGCCGGCTCAAGCAAAACGCCGCCAGCGCCGCGCACAAGGCCGCGGTCGCAGCCGTCGCAAAGACCGACGCCGCGCTCCATTTCAGGGTGAGCAACGCGCCGCCGACCAAGGGACCGACGATCGAACCGACCCGGCCGATCCCGAGCGCCCAGCCGACGCCGGTGGCCCTCATCGCGGTGGGATAGAACGTCGCGGCCAGCGCGTTGGCGGCGATCTGGCCGCCGACAATGCAAAAGCCGGCCACGAAGATCGCCATGGTGACGAAAACCACGGAATGACCGAGCTGCCCGATCGCGCCCACCGCGAAAACGGCGATGAAATACACCAGCGCCAGCGCGCGAAACGAAAACCGGTCGATGACGCTGCCGAGCAAGAGCGTTCCGACCACGCCGCCGACCTGCAACATCGATCCGATCGCGACCGCCTCGGACACCGAGGCGCCGAGGTCGTTGAGAACCGTCGGCAGCCAGTTCGACAGGAAATACAGATCAAGCAGGCTCATGAAGAACACGACCCACAGCAACAGCGTCGCAAGCGTTCGCCCGGCCTTGAACAGATGCAGCACCGGAATCCCGGCAAGCCCCGGCTCATGCACGACGAACCGCGTCGCCGGGGTGAACATCGCGTTGGGATTGATGAAGCCCAGCATCTCCGCGACGCGGTCGTTCGCGCGGCCGGTGAGCGCGAGGAAGCGCACGGATTCCGGCAATCGCAGCACCAGGATCGGCGCCAGCAGCAATGGCGCTATGCCGCCGACGACAAACACCGCGCGCCAGCCGAATTGCGGAATCAGTGCGGCGGCGAGAAAGCCGCCGAGCGCGGCCCCGACCGAAAATCCGCAAAACATGATCATCACCATGGTGGCGCGCCGGCGATGCGGGCTGAATTCTGAGGTCATCGCGATGGCGTTCGGCATCGCGCCGCCGAGACCAAGCCCGGTGAGAAAACGGACCGCGAGCAGCATCCCGACGTCCTGGACCAATGCCGTGGCGAGCGTGCCGAGGCCGAACGCAAGCGTCGAGAAAATGATGATTTTCTTGCGCCCAATGCGGTCCGCCAGCGGCCCGAACACCAGCGCGCCGATCATCAACCCGACCAACCCCGCGCTGAACACCGGCCCCAACGCGCCCTTGCTCAGGCCCCATTCCTTGGCGAGCGCCGGCGCGACATAGCCGATCGCCTGGGTGTCGAAGCCATCGATGAACAGCACCGCCGCACAGGTCAGAAGCAGCCGGACTTGAAACCCGCCGACCGGTTGCTGATCGATAAATTGGGCGACATCGACTGACGATGCGTCGCTGCTTTGGGCTCCGGAACTCGCCATCCTTGTCTTCCCCCTGAAACGTCGAGCCTTCGATTTTTATTGGCCGGTCTTTTTTCAATTCAAAGCGCCGCACGAATGCCGCCCCATCAGCCCCGCAAGGCGTCCTTCGAATAGCCCGCGATCCGCTTGTAGCCTTCGGACAGCGCGACCAGTTCGTCACGACTGATGACGTCGTCGATCGCGCGGAAAGGTTGGTCGTTGGTGCGCTGAAACACCTCGCGCAATATCGCATCGGGCGGGTTGGTGCGGTTGGTCAAAACGATCCGTGTGGTCGCCTCCAGGCGCTGCTTCTCATAGGCAGCGAGCGCTGCAACGGGATCGTCGTTTGCGAGCAATGCGGTTGTCAGCGCCCGCGCATCCAGAATGGCTTGCCCGGCGCCGTTCGCGCCGCGCGGCACCATCGGATGCGCCGCGTCGCCGAGCAGCGTGACCCGATCGAAGCTCCAGCGCGGCAGCGGGTCCTGATCGACCATCGGGAATTCCAGAACGCTGTCGGCCGCGCGGATCAACGCCGGCACATCGAGCCAGTCGAAATGCCAATCGGCGAAGGCACCGATGAAATCATCGACCGCGCCCGGCCTGTTCCAATCGCGTTTGCGATAGACCGGGGTCTCGATTTCGGCCACCCAGTTGATGAGCTGCAGCCCGTCCGCATCGGCCGCACGGATCGGATAGATCACCATCTTGCCGTGCGACAGCCATCCCGCCCGCACCATGCTGGCGCCGGACAGCATCGGCTTCCAGCGCGTCACGCCACGCCACATGTTGATGCCGGAATAACGCGGCGCGCCTTCGCCGGGAAAAAACTGCTTGCGGATCGCCGAGTTGATGCCGTCGCAGGCGATCACGACACGGCCATGGACCGTGCTACGGTTGTCGCCTCCCGGCCCGTCCGAAAAATGAACGCGCACGCCGGCATCGTCTTGCTCGACGCCGATGCAATGATGGTTGGTAAGGACGCGATCGCGCCCGGCGCGCGCAACGAATGCCTCGAGCAAGGCCATCTGCAAATCGCCGCGATGAATTGAGAATTGCGGGTGGTCGTAGCCGGCCGCACGTCCCGCCGGCTCCTGATAGATCAACTGGCCGAAGCGGTTGAAGAAGGCCGATTCCTTGGTCTCGATCGCAACGCGCGCCAGCGCCGCTTCGAGCCCGAGGGCTGCAAGCTCCTTGGTCGCGTGGGGCAAGATATTGATGCCGACGCCGACGGCCCTGATTTCGGCGGCCGCCTCAAATATCCGGCAGGGAATACCCGCCGCGTGCAGCGCGAGCCCAAGGGTCAATCCGCCGATGCCGGCTCCAACGATAATGACGTCGTCCATGTTTCCTTCCGGCACGCATAAGATCATGATGCGATTAAGTGGAATCGCATCATGATCTTATCTCTTTGTTTGAGCATGATCTGCGCGCAAACGCCTTGCGTTTGTCGCGTGGAAAACCGATTGCCACTTTTCCGGATCATGCTCTACGAGGCAATTGCCGCGATGAAGCAGAATAGTGAGACCACTGTCAATCTCACCTATTCGAGCCGGTAGAAGCACGATCTTACTTGCGATCCCCCACGAAGCACATGCCCATCCGGGAGGCCTGGCTGGCGACCTGACAGGCGAGCCCCGCGGCGCAGGTCCACGACCGGAAACTCCTGTCGTTGTCGGTGGCTTGGGGCTTTTGCGCATAACAATGCCCACCCCAACCATCGTTATATTCGGTGCCGGCAAGCTCGGTGCTGCCACGCAATTGCGGACGGTTGGAGAATCCCCGGGAGTAATCCGGGCGCTTTCCGTCACCAAACGCGGTCAGAATATCGCGCCGGCGGATCTGGTCGCCGAAGAAATGCGGCGAGGCCGGAACCACGGTTGAATTGGAGGGATGCGCTGCCATCCAATCGACGCCGGGGAAATGAAAGCCGCCGATGCCACGCGTTTGATGGCATCCCGCACAGGTCACGTCGTTGAGGCGCCGCTCAAAGCCTGCGAGCGAGCGGATGTTTTGCAGCGTCACGCCACGTTGGGCGGCTTGCTCCAAGGCGGCGACGACGTCGCTTTCCTTAAATAGCGCCTCAGTCGAGGCATCGTCGCCTTGCACAAGGCCGAAAGCGGGTTGCAGGTTCGAGACCAAAAAGCCGACCGGGGTCGGGGCGATCGCTCGGAGAGCTAAAAATCTCTCTGGGATCAGGAGCGTGCCGCGATCCAATTCACCGAAATGGGTGGGATCGAGCAGCCACGCCTTGAACTCACGCCCAACTTTTACATCGGCCAACATCCGATCGCGATCGATCTGGTTTTCGAGCGGCGCCTGCTCGAAGGTTTTGGATTCCGCGATGTAACGAAAGACTTTCATCAGATAGTCGGTGCGAAAATCGCGGACCGGCGATTTCGGTGCGTGGGCGATCTGAAGATTGGTTTCGATACGGTCGATGTTCTGCGGACCGATCAAAGCAAGCGGACCGTCCCTTGCGGTGAGCCTTTCGGCAAGCGCCGCGCCGGTCAACGGCAAGTCGCCGGCGGCGAGCCAACGCCGAGCGATTTCGGCGCAGGTGACCGCCGCGCCGCTCTCCGCGCTCGCCTGGTCGGCCTTGGCGTGAAGTACGACGTTGAGAGTCATCGGCAAACGCGGCGAGGCCGGCTCCTCGCCGCCTTCGACAGCCGTGGTGCGCGTCAGGCGATAGATCAGCCGGATTTCGCCGCAATGCGCTTCCGACACATAGGCGCGGTCCATCCGGTTGACGATGCCCGCGAGCACGAAGCGCGAATCCTGGGAATAAAGCAGCGCGCGATCGAACAATTGAAAATTGTACGTATTTCCGACCCCGATGGTTTCGTTCGGAAGGCTGGCTTTGTGCGTGGCAATGTATCGCTCGAACTCCCGATCGAGGGCGCTACGGAGCGGAAGCATGGACGGCAGGGCGAACAACCGGCCGTTATCGATCGGCGCGTCAGACGATGCCGTCGGCAGAAGGATGCGACCGAGGCCAAATCTTCCGCGATCGAGTTCGCGTAGCGCCAGCGGATCGGTAATCGCCGTGCCGCGTTCCAACGCGGCCGCGCTCTGCGCATCGCGCAGCGGCAGGGCGACGCCCAGACAAGCGAAAATGACGGCAAGCAAACGCAACGGACGGCTCATGTCTTTACGAACACCGCGCGGAGAGACTTATTCAAGGCTTTTGCGAACGAAAATAGCCGAAATGCGGCCGAGCGCCTAAAGCGCAACGGCCCTAATCAGCCAACACCCCTTTCGCATCCCTGATCGCCTGCCAGATTTTCATCGGCGTCAGCGGTGTGTTGATCGAGGTGACGCCGAACTCGCTCAGCGCATCCATCACGCCGTTGACGATGCAGGGCGGTCCGCCGATCGCCCCGGACTCGCCGCAGCCCTTGGCGCCCAACGGATTGGTCCGGCACGGTGCGGAATCATCGAGCGTGACCTGGATCGGCGGAATGTCGTCGGCGCGCGGCAAGCAATAGTCCTGATAGCTCGCGGTGAGCAATTGTCCCTCGCCATCGTAGGTCACGCCCTCGTACAACGCCTGCCCGATGCCTTGCGCGACGCCGCCGTGAACCTGCCCCGTCACCAGCATCGGATTGATGGCGACGCCGACGTCGTCGACCGTCGTATAGCGGACCACACGGCTGACGCCGGTTTCGGGATCGACCTCGACTTCGCAGATATGCGTGCCGTTCGGCCAACTCGGCCCATCGACTTCACCCTCGGTATCGACGCTGAGCCGCGCGCCGTTCTCGCCTCTCGCAATCTCGAACAGGCCGATCCGCTTGTCGGTCCCGACCACCGTCAGCCAGCCGTCGCGGTATTCGATGTCTTCGATCGCAGCTTCAAGCATGTTGGACGCCTTCTCGCGCGCTTTCGCGATCAGGTCGTTGGTGGAGACCGCAACCGCCGTGCCGCCGACGAACAGCGAGCGCGAACCGACGCTGCCGAATCCGGTCGCCAAATCGGTATCGCCCTGAACAATATCGATCTTGTCCAGCGCAATGCCGAGCGAAGCCGAGACCATTTGGGCATATGTCGTTTGCAGGCCCTGCCCCGTCGCCTGCGTGCCCGAATGCAGAACGATGCGCCCTTCGGCGGTGGCGTGCAGGCTGACCTTTTCGGTATGGGCGCGCCCGCCGGTCCACTCGATATAGCTGGTCAAACCGCGGCCGTAGAGCAGGCCTTTCTTTTTCGCGGCTTTCTTGCGCGCGGCAAAACCGTCCCAATCCGCGAGTTTCGCGGCACGCTCCAGCATGTGCGCGAACGCGCCGGAATCATAAACCTGACCGACCGGGTTGGTGTACGGCAGTTGCGCGGGCTTAATGTAGTTCACCTTGCGGATGGTGCGGGGGTCGATCCCGATTTGTCGCGCCGCGGCGTCCATCAGCCGCTCGACGATGAACACCCCTTCAGGTCGTCCGGCGCCACGATAGGCGCCGACCGGCGCGGTGTTGGTCATCACCGCTTTGACGTCATAATGAACCAGCGGCAGATCGTACACGCCGGACTGGACGAAGGGTCCGAGCACCAAAGGAATGATGGCGCCGGCACCAGCGATGTAGGCGCCGGTGCCGCCGAGCGAGCGGACCCGATAGGCCAGCACGCGACCTTTGGCGTCGAGCGCGAGTTCGGCGGTCGAAGTGAGGTCGCGGCCGTGGGTGCCGCCGACGAAATCGTCACTGCGTTCGCCGCGCCAGCGTATCTTTCGTCCCAATTTGACGGCGGCGTAAGCCACCATGGCGTCTTCCGGATAGAGGCTGGTCTTTTGACCGAAGCCGCCGCCGATGTCGCCGACCAGCACGCGGACACTTTCCTTCGGGCGCTTCAGCACAGCCTCGGCGAGAAGGTCGCGGGTCGAGCCCGGTGTCTGCGACTGCACGTGCAAGATCAGGCGTCCGGATTTCTTGTCGATCTCGGCGATGCTCGAGCGCGGCTCCATCGCCGATGGAATCAGCCGCTGGCTGACGAGGTCGAGCGAGACGACATGCGCCGCCTTGGCGAAAGCCGCTTCGACCGCGGCCGTGTCGCCATAGCTCATCGCGGCCACGATATTGTCGGGCGCCCCCTCCCACACCGTGGGTGCCCCGGCTTTGATGGCCTCTCGCGGATCGACCACCGAGGGCAGCACTTTGTACTCGACCGAGATCGCCTCCGCCGCGGTCTGCGCGGCAACGCGCGAGGTCGCCACCACGGCCGCGACCGGCTCGCCGGCAAACCGCACGACCTCATGCGCCAATAGCCGGCGCGGCGGCACCGTCATCGGCGAGCCGTCGGGGCGGGCGAAAACCATCAGCGTCGGGAGGGTGCCGATATCGTCGGCGACCAGATCGGCGCCGGTATAGACCGCCTGAACACCCGGCATTTTCGCCGCTTCCTTGGTGTCGACCGACACGATCTTGGCATGCGCGTGCGGCGAGCGCAGCACGTACAGCCACAGCGCACCGTCTTCCGGTTTGTCGTCGATGAACTGACCCTTCCCGGTGAGAAGCCTTTGATCCTCAAGACGCTTGACAGGCTGGCCCGCACCGAAACGCATATTGCCGGGAAAAATGTTCATCCGTTTGTCCTTAAGGAGTTTTGTTCGATCGGCCCGGTTCTAATGCTTTTTCAGTTCGAAACAACTCTCTCTCATATGCTTCGCGTGAACCGGCCGGCAAAAGACGGTGCAAGTAACATGCCCGAGGGGACGTGGTCATGGTGCGATTGAGTTAACCCAAATCCCGCAGCACCGCTTCGACCGCCTTGCACTCTTCCGCCGTCAGGGGTGCTTGCGGCGCGATGGGATCGCCGATCTCGTAGCCCTGGATCGCGAGGCCGGCCTTGATGCAGGCGGCGAGGTTATAGCGCGCGAAGGCTTCGTTGAGGCGCCACAACCGTTGCTGCAGGGCCATCGCTTCGTCCCAACGCGCGGCCTTGCAGAGATTGTAAAGCTCGACGCTTTGCCGCGGAATGATGCAAGCCGGTCCCGCCATCCAACCCACCCCGCCGATCAGCATCACCGCGGCCGGAATATGCGCAGACGCGGAGAACACCGAGATCGCGTCGCCGCAACGGTTCATGATCGACAACAGCCGCCCGGTGTTGGTCGAGGCGTCCTTGATGTAGTTGATCCGCGGATGGCCGGCGAGCCGCGCGATGCAATCGAGCGACAGGTCCGAGCGCTGAAATTGCGGGTTGGTGTAGATCACGACCGGAATATCGACAGCATCGGCGATCGCGCGAAAGTAGGATTCGACCTGCGCGTCGGAAAGCGGAAAATACACCTCCAGAATCGCAAGGATGCCGTCGGCGCCGAGTTGCTGATAGGTCCTCGCCTGTGCCACCGCATCCGATGTCGAGGTCGAGGCGACGCCGGCGACAACGGGCACGCGACCTTTGGCGGCTTCGATCGTGGTTTGCACCACGGCCTTGCGCTGGGCATTGTTCAAATAAGCGAATTCGCCGGTCGAGCCGAGCGGCGTCAACCCGTGCACGCCGGACTTGATCAGATCGTCGCAAAGGCGGCCAAGCACCTCGGTGCGAATACTTCCGTCAAGCGCGACCGGCGAAACCGGATAGGGAAAGACGCCGTGGAATTCTGCCATGGCTTATGGAAATCTCAGTTCGGCCGACCAACGTCAACCGCTAACTCACGCCATACTTCTCAATTGAGCGGACCGGGCTCCGCCAGGCGTTTGACGGCGGCGATGGCGGCCGGGAGCGGCGCGCGGATCGGCGGTAGCAGTTCGTCCAGCGACCAACCGCCGCCGAGCGCCTTGTAGACGGCGACGAGGTCGTTGGCCGCCGCCTGGCGTGCAGCAACCTGGCGTGCTTCGAGATCGAATTCCTGCCGCTCGGCATCGAGGACGTTCAGAAAATCGGTCAGACCGCGATCGTATCGCTCGGTGGCGATCTGCGTTGCTTGTCGCGCCGCAGCCAAGGCGCGGTTGAGACTTTTGAGACGCTCCTGCTGTGCCCGGTAGGAACTGATGGCGTCATCGACTTGCCGAACCGCCGTCAATATCACTTTCTTGTAAGCGACAAGCGCCTCATGCGTTTGCAGATTGGCAATTTCTATTTGCGCGTCGAGCGCGCCGAAATCGAGCAGCGGCCAATAGAGCGAGGGACCGATCGATCCAATCAACGTCAATGGGACGGCCGACGACGAACGTATGCCGCCCTGCGCGCCACCGGCGGCGGTAAGGGTCACCGACGGAAAGAGATCCGCCGTGGCAACACCGATGCGGGCACTCGCCGCGGCAAGGCGACGCTCTGCCTCAAGGATGTCCGGACGCCGCCGCAACAGGTCGATGGGTTGGCCGACCGGTATTTTTGCCGGCAGCAACGGCATGGGACCCGGCTTCGCCAATTCCTTGGCGAGGTCTTCAGGAAAAAGGCCCAGCAAGACTGAAATGGCATGGCGGCTTGCGTCGATTTGCGCCGCGAGCGGCCTTAAATCCGCTTGCAAAGTCGCCAGCTGTCGCTTGGCGAGTGCGACGTCCATTTCATTGGTCAGTCCGCGATCGAAGCGTCCCTGCGCCAAATCAAGGCTGCCGCGTGCGGCCCTAATGTTTTCACCGAGCACCGTCAGCAGGTTTTGCTGCGCGCGCATGTCGAGATAGGCGCGCACCACCTCGGCGACGACGGTTACGACCAGCCATTCACGGGCGTCGCGGAGCGCCTCGGCGTCGGCCGTCCGCGCCTCGATCAGCCGGCGGTACTTGCCGAACAGATCGAGTTCCCAAATGACATCGAAACCTCCCGTTTCGCTGATCTTTCGCAAGTTCTGCGCATTGTTGCCGGCCCGAAGCGGCCCCTCTACCCGGCCCTTGGTTTCATCCGTTCCGGTACCGACGCCGCCGCCGGCGGTCCCTTCGCCCAGCGGCAGCGCATCGCTGACCGCAATCGCGATCAGCATTCGCGCTTCCTGCAACCTGTCGAGGGCGATTTCGAGATCGGGATTGGATTCGCGCGCGCGCGCGACAAGCGAATTCAGCTCGCGGTCGTGCAGGGTCCGCCACCATTGCGTAAGGTCGGCGCTTTCGGGACTTGTGAGCTGCGGTGCGTTGTCCCTCGCCTGCAAGAGATAACGGTCCGGCAGGGAGGCCGACGGCGCCTGATAATCAGGACCGACAGCACAGCCAGCCAAGGCGAGGCCAACCGCTAGCGGAGCGAAGCGAAGCCATTCACTCACGCGGCAAATCCTGATCCAACGTGAGCGACCCAAGTACAGGTGCATTCATGACTCGAGCTACGCGGCTGACGGCCCATCGATATTTCCTTATACGATATCGTTACCGGACCAACGCGCTTTTTGTATCGCCCGAACCTGCTTTGACCTTCGTGCCGGGGGCAATCTGACTGCTGAGGTTGAGAGCGACTCGATCTCCGACCGCAAGACCGGAGCCGATCGAGACCACATTGCCATCATCGCTGGCGATCGTGACGTCGCGGAAGGATACGGTGCCGGTCTCGTCGACCACCGCCACTTGCGGGCCCCCAGACCGAAACAGCAGGGCGGCCGCCGGGATTTGGATCAAGGCATCGCTTTCAATTTCGAAATCCGCCTGGACATACATGCCAGAGACCAGCGAACGTTCCGGATTCGGAATGTCGATTTCGACGCGAATTGTTCGCGACCTCGGATCGATCGCTTTCGCCGTCCGCGAGACTTTGCCTTTGATGTGCAAATTGGGTTGATCGCTGCTGGAGATCACGGCACTGGCGCCGAAGGCCATCAGCTGCGCCGCGACGCTCTGCGGCGCGTGGACGAAGATTCGCATCGGGTTGTTCTGGGAAAGCTGATAGAGCGCGGTCGTATTGGCCGTGCTTCCCGCCGTCACGAGATTTCCGGTATCGATGCGCCGCTGAACGATGGTCCCCTCATAAGGAGCCTTGACCTCCTTAAACCGCGTGAGCGCGGTCAGGCGATCGATGTCGGCCTGTTCCAGCATAACTTGCGCGCGCGCCGCATTCAGCTCGGCGATGGCTTCGGCACTGCCGGCCTTCTTGGATTCGCGCTCCTGATCGGAGACGATGCCCTTCGGGGATTCGCGCCAACGCTCATCCGTCGTCGCCGCAAAATCCGCACGCGCCTGTTTGACGGCGACCTGCGCAATACCGGCATGCAACTTGGCCTGCGCGGCCAGCAACTCGGCGTCCAGCTCCGGCGTATCGATGATCGCAAGCGTCTGGCCGGCGGTGACGTTGTCGCCGATATCAACGAACCATTTGGCGACGTAACCGTTCACGCGCGCATAGATCGCCGTCTCGTTCCAGGCCGCGGTCTCTCCGGGAAGCCTGAGCGAGTGCATGGCGGGACCGGGACCGGCCGTGATGACGTCGACGGTGGGGGCCTCCGCGGCGTCTCTGGCCGTTGCATCCGCCAGGCGCACTTCCGCGTCCACCTTCGCGCGGTGCACGAAGAAGAAGCCGAGGGCAAGCATCAAACCGATCACGCCGACAATTCGCAGGATTCTCATGCCGGTTCCTTGCGCGATGGCCGTCTGGGCGGAATTGTTCGTCGTCATTTCAGTTCCTGTCTGAACCACAGCTGGGTATCTCGGCGCAGCATCCGGTAAACCACCGGCACGAAAATCATGGTCGCCGCGGTGCCGAACAAAAGTCCGCCGATAACCGCGCGCGCCAACGGTGCATTCTGCTCGCCGCCTTCGCCCACGCCCAAGGCCATCGGGATCATGCCGAGGATCATGGCGCCGGCGGTCATCAACACCGGCCGCAACCTGGTATAGCCTGCGGCGATCGCGGCGGTCGTCTTATCGTCCCCCGATTCCATTCGCTGATTGGCGAAGGTCACGACCAGAATGCTGTTGGCCGACGTCAGGCCGATACACATCAACGAGCCCATCAAGGCGGGAATGCTCAGATGGGTTTGCGTGAGGAACAGCATCCACATGATTCCGCCCAAGGTGAATGGGACCGCGGCCAGCACGATCAGCGGATCGATCCAGCTCTGAAAGTTGATGACGAGGGCGAGATAAACCAACACCACCGCCATGGCGATGCCGGAGAACAGCCCGTCAAAGCTTTCACGCATGGTTTCTACCTGACCGCTCAGCGTAATGTTCACGGGCGAGGTGGCGGCCGCGCGCTCTCTGTCCAGCACCTTGTCGATTTCCGCCGCGGCAGAAGCGAGATCCCGGCCCTGAACGTCGGCATTGACGTCGAAGACCGGGCGAATGTTGAGCTGCGAGGCGACAAGCGGCACGTTCTTGCGCCCGAACTTGGCGACGTTCATCAGCATGTGGCTCGACTGGCTACTGCCGATCGAGACCGGCACGACGGCCAGATCGTTGGTCGAGGTCACCCGGTAACTCGGCATCTGCACGACCAGCGGATAACTCACGCTGTTTCTGGGATCGACCCAGAAATTGGGAACGGTCTGCGCGCTTGAATTGGCGGTGACGAGGACATTCCTTGCGATCTGATCCTCGTTCACACCGAACTGCTGCGCCAGCGTGCGATCGACGTCGATGGTCAAGGCGGGAGCGTCGGGGACCTGAAACACATGCGCGTCCACGACGCCCGGGATCACGTTCAACTCACGCACGATCTTTTGCGCCAACGCGTAAGAGTCCTCGCTCTTCGCCCCGGAAATCCTGATGTCGATGGGCGCCGGCTGACCGAAATTCAAAACTTGATTGACGATATCGGCCGGTTGAAAGAAAAATTGCAGAGCTGGAAAGCGCCTCGGCAAATCATGCCGTAGCGCGGCGACATGGTCGGCCGTCGGGCTGTGCTTTTCCTTCAACGAAATGAGTATTTCGCCGTCCATCGGACCGACGGTGGCCGAATCACTCAACGCGATATTGATGCCGCTATACGGCAGGCCGATATTGTCCAGCACGACGTCGATCTGGTCGCGGCCGACGATCTGGTAAATCGCGCCCTCGACTTCGGCGAAATAACGCTGCGCCTCCTCGAGCCGACTCGCAGGCGGCGCACGAACGTGAAGCCGCATCTGGCCGGCGTCGACTTGCGGGAAGAAGTCTCTTCCCAGTTGCGGGAAAAGAAGCAGCGAGCATGCGATCAACAGCACAAAGAAGCCGCTGGTGACGCCCGCGCGCCCGACGCAAAAAGCGACATAATTGCGATAGCTTTCGCGCAAGCGGTTGAAGCCGTTTTCGAAGCCGTGGTGAATTCTGCTGAAAACATTCAGCCGCAGGCGCGAGGCGGCGCCGTGCGGCTCATGTCGCGCCGCATGGACCTCTAGCGAGGAGCGCATCAGGTAAGCGAACAGCACCGGCACCAGCGTGAAGGAGAGCACAAGGCTCGCGATCAACGCCACGCAGACCGACAACGACAAGGGAGAGAACAGATATTTGGCCGTGCCCTGCAGAAGGAATACCGGCACGAACACGATGCAAATGCAGATCGTCGATAGCGCGGTCGGAACCGCCACTTCGCCGCAACCGGTAATGATCGCCTGACGCAGCGGATCGCCGTCTTTGACGTGACGCTCGATATTCTCGATCACGACCGTGCTGTTGTCGACGAGAATGCCGACCGCAAGCGCGAAGCCGCCGAGCGTCATCGTATTCAGGGTCTGGCCGCCGACAAAGAGGACGAGAATGGCGGTGATGATCGAAATCGGAATCGTCGCAAGAATGATGAGCGTCAGGCGCCAATTGCCGAGAAACAGCAGAATCATCAACCCGGTCAATCCGGCCGCGATCAAACCACCCATCAGCACGCTATTGAGCGAGGCGTTGACGAAAACCGATTGATCGAAAATCGCCTTGATGTCGACGCCCGGCGGCATGATCCTCGCGATGTCAGGCAGCACCTGCCGGATGCCGTCGATCACCGCGAGCGTCGAGACCCCTCCGGTCTTGCGCACCGTCATCAAGGCGCCCGGGCGGCCGTCGACGCTCACCGAATTGGTTTGGGTCTGAAAGCCGTCATGAACGTTGGCGACGTCGCGCAGGAACACGACTCGGCCCGACTCCTGCTTGACCGGAAACTGATTGATCGCCGAGATCGCGTCGGGGCTGTTGTTGAGGGCGAGCGCGTAATCCTTGCTGCCGATTTTGACGTCGCCAGCCGGAAGAATGACGTTTTGCTGCTGGATCGCGCCCGCGACGTCGGAAGGCGACAATCCGCGCGAGGCGAGCGCCTGTTGATTGAGGTCCACCATAATGACGCGCGGCTTGCCGCCGTAAGGATACGGGACCTCCGCGCCATGAACGACAGCCAGATAAGGCCGAATGATATTCTGGCCGAGATCGTTCAGTTTGGAGTCGGGCAGCGAGCTGGAGGAAAGGCTGAGCTGGATGATCGGGACGTCGGTCGCACCGTAACGCAGCACCAATGGCGGCGTGATGTTGGGCGGCATGTATTTCAGGACGACAAGCGCGCTGCTCGCGAGTTGCGAGACGGCGCGCGACACGTTGGCGCCTTCGTGGAGATACACTTTGACGACGCCGACGCCGCTATAGCTCGTGGCCTCGATCCGGCTGATGTCGTCCACCAACGAGGCGAGTTGTCGCTGGTGCAGAGTCAGAATGCGGTCGCGGATGTCCTGCGCGCTCATTCCGCCATAGGTCCAGACGACGCTGACGACGGGAATATCGATCTCGGGGAAAATATCGATCGGCATGCGTAGCGCGGCGCCGACGCCCATCAGGCAAACAAGAATCAGAGAGGCGACGATCGTGTACGATCGCCTCAACGCGAATGCGGCCAGCCACATTAGGAAGCCTCAGCAGTTGACAGCACGATTCTCGCTTTCACTCCGTCGCCCAAGTTCGGGTCGCAAAAAATCCGATACTACTGTCACTGCCTCGCGGTTTTGAAAAAGGAATTTTCAACCGCGTAGCCGCGATGAATTTCATGCCGCTTCCGACAATTTCGGGTTGATCGTAGATGATTTCACCCATTGCGGCCATAGCCTAGGACCATCGGGGGTTCTGTAAAATTAGACCTACGGCCAGCACCTTGCCACGCGTGCCGCGAACCTGGCCGCAACATGATCCTCACCGCGATCGCGACAGCGTTGGAGCGATCATTCGACGCCCGAACGACAAAACCCTCCTCTTCGGTCGAATTCCCCGGGGCGGCGCGATTTTGGTCAAAGACATCAAAAGGTAAGTATTGTTGCCGTTTGACGTTCTGTAAATAAGATACCGCTTGCTGCTGCGTCGCCATAAGCGATCGCTTCTTAAGCAGATTCTGATGCGGGAATGCGCGATGGCACCGACAACAACGCGGCTCCGCAACCAGACACGCAGAAGCTCTCCAACTCCAAAGTGCCGATCGGCGTCCGGATCGGGGGGATGGCGGTCCGCGCGGTTTTTATAATCGTTCTGACGGTGGTAACGGCGCGCGTCGCGAGTCCGCAGGTCGAAAACATCTGGTCTGTCTTCGAGACGCCTGGCGATCTCATTCGGGTGGCGTTGGGTTTCGCCGCCTGCGTGTGGTTCGTCGCTCAGGTGGCGCAGCTCGCCTGCTCGACATTCTGGCGACGCATGTCGGCCTCGTGCTGTTACCAAGCTTCGCCATTTGGCGGAAAGCTGCTCGAAGCGTTGCTGGAAAATGAACGGGCGGTTGCGACACCGATCGCTTAATCATCCGATGTGGAAGCCGGCTCGAGTCGACAGAACCGCCTGACGCCGCGCCTTGGCTTCCCGCGCTCATCTGCGCCGGAACCCGACCACGCTTACATTGTTGCACCCAAGGTAGCGCCACGCGGAAGCAAATCACCGTTACTGCGACTTTGCTGGTCCGCGATATCGCCGTTCGGTTAAGATCGCCGTCGGAAGACTGCCCAGTGAAATTCCCCGCGGCGGAGGGGGCTGCCGTTTTGGTTGTTCGATGGATCAAACCCAGGAGCAGCGCACATGGCAACGTGGAAACCCGACCCCAGCTTCTATCCCTCCCCGCGCATGGCCTCGAAGGCCGCGCCCGAATCCGTGGCTTACGTCGCCGCCTTCGACCCCAACCGAAAGAAACCCGACGCGATCGCGGTCGTCGATGTCGATCCCAAGTCGACCTCCTACGCCAAGATCGTCCATACGACGCCGATGCCCAACACCGGCGATGAACTTCATCACTTCGGCTGGAATGCCTGCTCCTCGTGCCTGTGCCCCAACGCACCGCACCCGCACGCCGAGCGCCGCTATTTGGTGGTGCCGGGCTTGAGATCGTCGCGCATTCACATCCTTGATACCAAGCCCGACCCTCGAGCACCCAGAATCGTCAAAGTGATTGAGCCCGACGAGGTCGCCGACAAAGCGGGCTACACGCGCCCGCACACCGTGCATTGCGGCCCCGAGGGAATTTACGTCGCCGCGCTCGGCAACCGCGAAGGCAAGGGACCGGGCGGCATCTTCCTGATGGATCACGAGACCTTCGACGTGCTCGGACAATGGGAGATGGATCGCGGGCCACAGTATCTCGCTTACGATGCCTGGTGGCATCTCGGCCACGACACGCTGGTCACCAGCGAGTGGGGCACGCCCGACACATTCGAGAACGGCCTTATTCCGGAAGTGCTGCTTGGCGCCAAATACGGCCGGCGGCTCCATTTCTGGGATTTGCAGAAGCGGAAGCATCTGCAGACGATCGACTTCGGCGACAAGTATCAGCTCGTTTTCGAGCTGCGGCCGGCCCACGACCCAACCAAGGCCTACGGCTTCGTCAACTGCGTGATCAGCCTGGAGAATCTCTCGTCCTCGATCTGGACCTGGTACCGCGACGGCGACAGATGGGCGGTGCAGAAAGTGATCGAGATCCCGGCTGAACCCGCCAGCGAGGATCAACTTCCTCCCGTGCTCAAAGGGTTCAAGGCCTGCCCGCCGCTGGTCACCGACATCGACCTGTCGATGGACGACAAGTTCCTCTATGTCGCCTGCTGGGGCACGGGCGACCTGCAGCAATACGACGTCTCCGACCCGTTCAAGCCGAAGCTGACAGGCAAGGTGCGCATCGGTGGCATTGTGTCGAAGGCAACGCATCCGGCTGCGAAGAACGGTACGCTGAGCGGCGGTCCGCAGATGGTGGAGATCAGCCGCGACGGCCGGCGCGTCTATTTCACCAACTCGCTCTACGGCGCCATCGATCCACAGTTCTATCCCGATGGCATCGAGGGATGGATGGTCAAGCTCGACGCCAATCGGAACGGCGGCATCGCCTTCGATTCCAGATTCTTTGTGGGATGGCCGGCATCGCACAGGCCACACCAGGTGCGGCTTGAGGGCGGCGACTGCTCGTCGGATTCCTATTGCTATCCGTGACTCATGAGCACCGCCCTCTGGCCTTGGCTCGCGCTCGCCGGCCTCGGCGCGTTTCATGGCCTCAATCCCGCGATGGGCTGGCTGTTCGCGGTCGCATTGGGACTTCATCGCCACAGCCGGCGCCTCGTATGGCTGTCGCCGCTTCCCATTGCATTCGGACACGCGCTCTCGATTGCGGTCGTGGCCGGTGCATTCCTGTTGGCCGGCTTCGCGATCGATCTGCGCGCGATCCGCGTCAGTGCCGGTCTCGTTCTGATCGGCTGGGCTCTGTATCACTGGCGCTACGGGCATCGGCGTCGCGTGCGCGTCGGCATGCAGGCGGGATTGGCGGCGCTCGCCGTGTGGTCGTTTCTCATGGCAACCGCGCACGGCGCCGGTCTCATGCTGTGGCCGGTGCTGATGCCGCTTTGTCTTTCGGCAGCGCCGGAACCATTTTCGATCGGCCCGCTCCCGACCGCGCTATTGGGGATCGCGGTTCACACGCTGGCGATGCTGGCCGTGACTACGGCCGCTGCGGTCGCCGTCTACGAATGGATCGGACTCGAAATCCTGCGTCGCGCTTGGCTCAACGTCGATCTGATCTGGACGCTGGCGCTCCTGATGGCCGGCGGGCTGTTGCTGCTCGGCTAACCATGGCGCTCCCCAGGGAAAAGTGAGAACCTAGCGAAATCAACGGGTTTGCCAGTTTTTCATACTGGAAATCGCACATTGTTTGACAAGGGAAATTTTGAGCTAGCAAATTATTTGGGAGGCGTGCTCGTAATTAATCTTTCGAACGTTTGAGAAGCTTCTGCCAGCGATACGGGCGGATGAAGCAGGCCAACAATTTGCGAAGCGCCTACACAAGCAGTAAGTGCCGCCGTGCACGCAAAGATTAGCACTTCCGTTAGCTGCTCCGAAGTAGGAACGGGTTCTACGACAAAGATCGGCGATCCGTCCTCAGCTCCATCAAATTCGAGAGTGTCGGCCAAGGCTGCTTAAAGTTGGATGGGAGTCGCGAGACAGAATCATGTAGGCTAGGTAAGCCTCAGATATGTCCGTCTCGTCTACAACTTGTTTAGGTGCGAGCGTGGATACACCTTGATGATGTTTCTTGATCATCCGTAGGATTTGTCGAATGTCGTTCTTTCGCTCAGGCTCAATTTCGATACGCCCTTCGAGGAGTCTTTGTCCGCGCGCTTTTACGTTTGCAACTTCCTCGGCCTTCATTTCCCTCACAAATGAATTGCCATCTTTGTTGAGGCGAGCGACCCGAAAGCTATTTTCATAACAGCTGCGCGTAAGCGTTAAAGCCTCGATGAGCATTCCGGCATTCACGAGCAGCACTACTGACTTAAGATGTCCTAGCGTTCGCGCTACTAACTGGAGCGCAATGACACGAGGATCGTCGAGATCGGCGTGGCTGATGGTCCTACCTGCGCTTTGCACGAATTCAATGCCACCTTGCCGCATCTTACTGGCAAGTGTCATCCATTGATCTATGGCTGGATTATCTGTCACGCCAACTTCTTATCGAAATGCGGATTCGTAGCGAGCAGTTCGCGCGGCGCGATCCACTTTCCATCTAAATCAGGATTGTCCGCTAGAGTTTTTTCATCCTCAATGGCAAAACCAAGAACGAAGAGGCTCTGGCAAAAAACAGTCGGGTCTTTAAACACTGATTACTCCGGGAGGCCTCCCAAACGAGCACAGAATAGCTTACAAGCTCTACGGTCAAAATCTACCGCTTTCTCGTCCTCAATGCACCGTCGCTGGAGTGCTCCTACAAACTCGGCAACGTAGCCAATCACGGTATCCGCGAGCGCCGCATTCTGATTGGAAAATACCCCCATGAGTGACCCCAAGCCGAGCAAAATCGAATTGAGTGCACCCGTTGCAACTGCGGTCAAGAAATTTCACGACTCCAGTATGGAACGCATGGCAAAAGCCAACGCGGTAGATGAACCTACTAAGCCTTTGTCTCACTATACGAGCGAAAGCGCGCTATCTAGCATCATTGAGTCTGAGCAATTTCGGTTCACTAGCATCTATCACATGGACGACACGGAAGAACTGACATTTGGATTTGGTGTCGAGCGGAAATTATTACAGGAGGCAATTGCGAGCGGCGACGAACTAACCCGCATGTTTTGCGAGGAGCTGGCAGACGCAGAAGAGACCAAAAAAATCAAACAGCTTTTCGAGTTTTACTCCGTCAGTTTTGGAGTAAGGGACGATCCAAAACAGTGGGAGAAATATGCTGATAAGGGGCGCGGGATCGCACTCGGCCTCGCCCCGGCATTTTTTAAACCGCTAATGACGCCGAACCCAAAGCCGGAGGAGACAATCTTTCTTGGGAAAGTCGTTTACGGCGAAGCTAGGGCTAGAGCGCGTCACTCGCAGGTTATCAATGAAGCAATTGATACGATCAAGCGCACGCAAGCGGCAGGTGTGATTAAGGACGGTCAAGAAGCTAGGCTCTTCTTTCAGCACATGGCCGCAGAGATGAGAGTAGAGACTTTGTGGAACAGCGTGACCACCAAGGACAGCTCGTGGAGCCATCAAAATGAGACAAGGCTGCTTGCACTGAATAATCTAAAAGACCCGCACCTAAAAATTCAGAATGCGGCCATGAGGCCACGCCTAGAGCTTCCGCAGCCATTGCTCAAGCAAAGCATTACCGAAGTGATGATTGGGCCAAATGCGGACGCGGGTACCGAAATCAGGATACGTGCATTTCTCAGCCGGCATGGTCTTGCTCATGTACCAGTAACGCACACCCGATTAGCCACCTACTATGATCATTGCTGTCATCAAATTATTCGCCGTTTCTAGCTAGACTCGCATTGATAGATATCCAACTACCCACATAAATAGTACCTTCGAATGCTCAAGGCTATTGCTAAAGGAGCATTGAGTGTCGTCCTCGCCGGACCATTTTGATAGGGTTGCCACATCCCTCGGTCACCTCGTGATCGCTTTCAACGAACTCGAAGTCGCATTGGGTGGCGCCCTTATGCATTTGCTGAAGCGGGACGAGGAGGTGGGCGCAGCGTTCGTCGCCCACCTAACCGCATCCCAGAAGATTCGGCTGCTTCAGGAGCTAGAGGGCAAGATTGACCATGAGACCACTCGACAGGACCTTCACGACATTGTTTGTCGAATCAATGAGGTTAACTCGCAACGCAATCATCTCATTCACTCCGAGTATTGGTCCGTATCTGCGACGGAGCATCTCAATGTTCTGCTACACCGCCGCCTTCGCGACTCCACCAAGCCAGTAAAGTTTCCCGTGACGCTTGAAGAGCTGTCAAAGAATTACGTTCAAGAGGCTGATCCAGAGGAAATTATGGACCTAGCCAATGACGCGGCTGAGTTATCAATCAGCCTCATTCAGCTCTCGGAGAACCTGTACTAAACTACGCAACCAGATCGATAAGCTTTTGGTAAAAGTCTTATCAATCGCGGCCGGATCGACGCCTGTAATGGACCTGATCCACCAGTTTGCCAAAACGCGCCGAAAGCGAAACGAAATCAAAGGGGAATTTTCAGGCTGGCGCGCCATTCAGAATAAAACTACGAACTCTTATGTCATTGAAATTACGATATAATCTCGCAAATGCTCTTGCGGCGAAGGCCGCATTCGGCGCCGATCTTGGTCGAGCTCGGCATCACCGACTGGTTGCTATCCTGACATACGTTAAGTGCCAGCTCCGATTAGGGCGTGCGAGCGATTCCTTCGGCTCCTTGTCGGCCGACGCGCCGTGCGCAGACACTCCAACGGATTCCGCGACGCGAGAATGACAAATGACGTCGGCACTGCGGCTTGCCAGTTGGCCTTGGTGAAGCTGGCAGCGTTCAATTTTTAACGGTATCAAAGCTGGTGCGCTTTTGCGGTCGCTTCCGTCGAACGGGTCGGCGGACGTTTTCAGGATGTTTGTAGAGCTTTCAAAGGAGCGGCCACATGCTTCTACACCGAAGGCCTTGGCTATTAGTGCTCTACCTCATCCTTTTCAGTATCCCAGACCAGTTGCAGGCCATAGAGAGCTGCGAAAGTAAATTCGATGCAGGGTCGGAGCATTTCTCAACGCAAACCAGGTACCTTGAGATGTTGAAGGAGGCCGCGGCTGCAGAGCAGCGTGGCGAAACGCTTAAAGCACTTGAAACTACCCGGGCGATATTCAAAGAAATCGACAAAAGACCTAAGCAAGAACAGATACAGAAGACTGCGCTGCTCCCCGACTATATCAGGATAGCTGACGATCTGGATCAGCATGACGTCGGCGACGAAGGATCCAAGCAACTGTTAAACATCTATGTCGAGAACTGCAGCGTTTCGGACGATTTTTTTATTGGCTGGCTGCTCGATCAAGTGAAAGAGCGCGGCGATGTTGGCTCGACTGAATTCATCTCCGACCTATATCAGCGCGCTATTAAGGGCCTTGAATCGCAAGTCCCACCTCTCGTTTCAAAAATAGGACAATTGAAATACGCGTACGGTTTTTTCTTCCTGAAGAGGGAGAGGGCCGCTGACGCCTTTACCATCCATTCTGAGATGCTCAACGTCCTTGAAAAGCAAATCGGTCGTAAAAGCGAACGATTTGGCGGGACGATCTTCGGGCTCGTCGGCAAATACCAGGACGCGAAGGCCTATGGGGAGACGGAAAAATTGCTGACAAGACTTCAGCAAGTCGTAGAGGACCCTGAGGCAGGCCTCCCGTCAGCGCGAGTTGTCCAGACTTTCGATGCTAAGGGTCGCCTATTTGTTGAAATGAGGCGGGCTAAGGATGCCGAAACCGCCTTTAGCAAGGCATTCGAAGTTGCCAAAGCGCTGAAAGACACCGAACCCGCTATCTATGCCACGGCCCGAGGAAACCTTCAGCAATTCCGAGAGATTGCTGAAACCCTCCAGGACGACGCCGTTACGACAGAGCTGCGCGGAGAACTATCACACGCTGAGTCGAGTTACGGAGCGCTGGACCAACGATCTGTCGCTGCTCGGAAAAAGCTTGTAGAGCAGCTGCAGAAGCTCGGGCGGACTTCGGCAATAGAAGCTCTGCCCGGGCTCGAAGGCTCCGCAACCAATAAGAATCCCGCGTCAGACGATGGGGGAACGTACAACGATCTTCTAAAAAAACCGCCGGCTCGTTCTAAGAACTAGCGGTAAGCCGAACCTTCTATTGAAGTCTTACGGTGGGGGTATGAACGTTAAATAAAATGAACCCTTTGGTTCGGATGCCGCTCTCGTTCTCAGCTTTTTCCAGCAACTCATGTGGCTTCGCGTCAAAGATATTAACGAAGAATTCGTAATCATGAAACAGAACTGCACCTGAATCATCGCCGGAGACAAGCGTTCTATTGTCGCCAGAGAACTGCAACGCGGTGATGGTGCTTCGATGGCCTGGCAGGGTGGCGCACTCGCGGTTGTCTTTTAGGTTGATAACATGCACAAGCCTATCTTCGCCGCCCGCTGCGAGCCAACGTCCATCATCGCTGAACGCTAGAGCCTGACTCCAAAAGGAAAATTGGGAGATTGGACGATCCACATCAAGCTTCCATATCTTGACACGTTGGTCATTCGACGCGCTGGCAACAATACGGCCGCCCTTCTGAAACACAAGCGTCTCGATCGATGCATCATGTGCTTTTGCAGCCAGTCTTTCGATACCTTCTTTGTTCCAAATCCGAATCCAGCCATCGCCATAGCCGGATCCAACAATTCCGGCGTCTGGATCCACTGCGACCACCTCCGCGGAGCCGTGCGTTCCATCTCCAAGCTCTCGAAGGATTTTGCCGGTTTGCGCATCTATCACCAGCACCGCTCCATTTTTGCAACCCACCACGACTACATCTGCTGTATTGCCGAGAGCGAACGAGTACGGAAAGCAGCTGTCCACGCTCGCAATTTTTTTGATCCTTTCGCGAGTAATCAGACTCCATAATTCGACACTAGACTCTCCAAGCTGGGGGGCGACCGCGACGATCGATTCAGTGGGCGCGAATGCAAATGTACTTGGTCCCCTCATACCGGGCCGCAACGGTAGCTCCTGTAACACCTTCTGCGATCCCGCATTCAATGACAATAGCGGTCCATTCAGTGTTGAAACCAATAGATTACCATCCGCCATAAATTTAAGAGCGGATACCCTATTAGTTATACGACCTGAGCCAAGAGCTATTTCCAACGGATGCGTTACCCCTGGATGCTCCTTCTTGAATCTTTCAATGGTTGCCAATAGTTCGGGCTGCCGAGGCGCTTGAAAACTGCTTACGCCAGGGTCCGAAACTTTGTAAACCGACGCTCCGTTGCCATCGAGCGCGAGAATGACGTCATCTGATTTCGAAAAAAATCTTGCCGAATAAATTGGCGCACCCTGAAACGGGATAGTCATATCAAGCCGGCGTTCATCTAGATTCCAAACCTTTGAAACACCTCCCGCGTCAGCGGAAAGTAACTTTCGACCATCTTCATTGAAATCGAGGGAGTAAATGTCTGATTTATGCCCCGCAAGATCGAAGCTCTCGCCGGTCGTCAAGCTAACGATACGAATCGCCCTCCTATCGATTTGGAATGCAATCCGCGCTCCCGCGCGATCGATGGAAAGCGCGTAACCCCACGTCTTGCCCTTGTTGAGTAGCTTGTTAGATTTTCCCGTTGTCGCGTCAGTTACCCAAAGCCACTCCTCGCTTCCACTCCAGTACAGAAATTTTCCATTTGGCGAATAAACCAAACCTTGCGCACTCTGTCCGTGCCCTTCAAGCTGCCATTCACGCTCATCGGTCAAAAGGTTGAACTGGCCGACTCCGCCTCCATCAAATGCAACCCCCAACCTTGGCACCGTCGGGTTAAAGGCCAAGTTGAGCACATCAGCATCGGTCTCGATATTTCCGACAAGCTGCCCGTCTTTGAGCGACCACACTTTGATTCTCTTGATCTCCTGATCCTTGCCTCCGGCTGCTAAGAATGAACCGTCGCGAGAAACAGCGACGGCACTCACACTATTTCCCAGATGAAACTGGGCTCGCCTCAAGCCCGTTACCGCATCCAACTCGTCGACATTTCCGTCGCCTCGCCCTAAAAAAATTCGCGTGCTGTCAGGAGCGACGGCAAGCGCTTTGCAGCATATCCCGCTCCCGGGAGGAACAATTTCCGTAGAAGGTTGAGAAGCGGCCTGCGAATCTGCGCCGTAGGAGTACCCGAAACCAACTGAAGGATGCCAATTTTCTGCAAGGAGCTTACGCACTGTCGGTGAATCTCGAAGCTGCAAAGAATTTGCGAGAAGCACTCGGGCAGAGAGGACATCCATTGCTTCGAGTGCAACTGCGCCTTTTTCGGTAAAGGCGGTCGCCAAGTTATCGAGAGCCTGTCGTCTGTTTATCTCAGCCCAAACGGCGAGAGCTGCCAGCGTCATAGCCACAGCCGTCATGCCCGAAATCCATATCCGCAAGCTTCGACGCCGAGCTTGCTCCGTGCGTCGAAAGATGTCGTCAGTTGGTAAGCTTGTCAGCCCGGCTACGATCTTGGCTACCGCAAGGCTCCGGCCGTCGCCGCTTTCACGTACGTCTGGCGCGAGGATCGTTACGGGCTGATCCGTAATGCTGCCATCAGCAGTCACCAGGTAACGTACTGCGGCGGGAAAATTCCGTGGTGGAATACCGTCGATGATGACAGGGATCAGTGGACGATTAGGATGACGTGATTTGAAGAGGCGAACTTCTTCATTAACGTAGATGCTGCTAGCCGCGGCAGGAGAACACACAACGATAAGAGCTGCCGACTGATCAAGAGCGGCGACAGTAGCGTCTGTCAGTGTGCTTCCGCCGGAGAAGTCTTCGCGATCCCTAAATATTGGCCGCAATTTACTCGGCACCGATCCCATCACCGTGTCACGGCCAACAAGATCTTTGTCTACGTGAAAGCGTTCTAGCCGAGTGTGCAACCACCTGGCCCAGCTTACATCCGTGTGGCTGTAGCTCAGAAACGCACGATACCTGAGGGAGATCGCTTCCATTCTGCGGATTCCGACAAAGCCAGCGTCCTTGAGTGAGGTGATGTTGTTCTGGTTTTTAGATTTGGGTCAAGCGCAACTTTGTCGGTAACGACGGGCAGCTCACGCTCTTATCTCATAAAGCTTGCTTCGTCAGCCGAGGTCCGACTTAACGTTTGCGACGACATACGGAACAGGTTGGGCCGGGCCACACCAACATCCGCAAGGCTGATCCGGCCAATCATGGCCTCAAGCTTTGAGGCCTGCGATAGAAAGCGGGCGTGTCGTACTTCAGGGCGACGCGGGACTTTTTCTGTGAAGCGTGCCGCACGCTCATTTCTGCGGCAGCCTTTGCGCGTGAAGTCCGAGCTATCGGACAACCATGCTGGGTCGTTTGATGGGACCAAGGACAATACTCCAGGCGATTGTGAGTTGCCGGAAAATATCCCGATCTCGGAGAATGAACTCCGAGCGCTGGAAACATTGCTCGGTAACTGAAAGAACTGCTCGCTAAACCAGCCGGCAAGCCTCTAAGATAACTTGCCTATTCAGCAGTTGACAAATCGCTCGGAGAGCTGCGCAAATTGCAGTTTGGAAGCGTGGACTTTTGCTTCGACAGACAGTTGGTGACGCGATGACCAAGCATGTTTTCCGGAGCGCTGCACAAGCCGATGCAAACGGGCCGAAGCGCGCGGTCTTGTACCTGCGCGTCAGCACCGGTCGGCAGGCCGCGAACGATGTGTCATTGCCGTCGCAGCGGGATATCACCACGTCCCCATGCATGACCAACAACTGGATCGTTGTCGACGAGTATATCGAGGCCGCCACCGGGGCTGATGACCGTCGACCTGCTTTCCAGCAAATGATGGAACGCGCTTGCGATCCCGGTAGGCCGTTCAACACGATCGTCTTCTATTCGTTTATCCCATGTCGCGCCTGGCCGCTGTTCGATCCCGTCTCGGGGCAGACAACACTTTTTCGGCAGTCGGCACGATGCCGAGAGCAACGGCGCCGCTCGAAAATGCGATGTCTGCTGCGGAGCGAGGCCGTTGACCAGCCTTGGCGACGACGCGGCAAGCTCTACCTCCCGCCAGGCCCGTCTAAGTCAGGCCGAGCCGGATACACTCTGTCTGGGGTCTCGATTGTGTGAAGCAGTTCGCACGACATCGGTCAGCTATGTGGCCTGATAGGGTCGGCAGCCCGCGGCCATCGGCAAATGCATTTTCGCTCGCTGGTTGCATTAATCTGAGATAATGTATTGCCGTGCCACTTGCTTCCTCCGGCCACGATCGTGGCACAAAGGCCGCTTTAGGGGCTGATAATGAGCACGTATTTCACACTATCCAACGTCGCGTTGGCGACGACCGCAATTTTTCTCACTCATTCATTCGTTGTCCTCCCCGCGCTCGCAAAGGCGCTCCGTCAAACCAGCGTCAGATGGGTTGGATTCTGGGCGACCCTCACCACAATCGCAGATGCGTCGCGGCTGATGTGGATGATGCTGGCGCTAAGCTCGCTCCTTACCTGGGCCACCATTGCCATCGCCTGCGCCATCGGCAGCGATACAGCGGCAGCGGTGGAAGGTGCCATCGAGCGGTTGCAGCGCGTTCGCACAGCGATCCTAACGATGGAGCAAGGCGGCAGTGTCCTGCTGCTGCTGCTCGGATCGGCTGCATTGCTGTTCTGGATATGGCGTTACCGGACCCATCATGTGTCCGGAGTGATCCAGCAGATTCGGTCAACTCAGGCGAATGCCCTGCTGGAAAAGCTGAATGAATAGGCGAATGGTCCTGTCGTCCGGAACCGGCCCTTCGAGCCTAGAAATCCGCGGCCGTCCACGCAGTAGCCAGACCAGTTTTCGCCACCAGAAAACGAGCAGCCAATACCAATCACTGACCATCAGACCAACCAAAGTGCGGTGGCACATCCATTTGCCTGGCAAGCATTCCTGGATCGCACCCGCGATGACAATGCCTTGCATGCTACCACATCCTAGCTACTCCCTCGCAGGTCGCGCAACGTATACTCGCTAACGCCAATCTCTGTGGTCACGACACTATGAGCCAGACAATCGATTGCAGCCGTTGTCATCCAATTTGGACGCTTGATAGAGAGATTCTGACAGCTGGGCATAAACTTGATCGAACGTCTTCCCTTGCTGCAACTCAGTCAACAAGCTTCGAAATGCGGCGACGGTGCTATTGCCTCGCTTGCCATAAGCTGAGAGCAAATCGCATGCACTCTCGAGCAACCTTGCAGCGCGCTCCGGATATTGTCCGTCCGCATAGCACATCGCTATTGGAGTCAACAATTGATCAAATGGAGATTCTAAAGCGCAAAACGGATATCCCTCTCTCTGCCAGGACCGTTCAATCATGCGCTCTATTACGTCGAACGCATCTGAAATTAGCTCTGGATGAACCGCCTTCGGGTGTGGCTCATACTTGTAAAATGAGAAGGCAGCTCCCTTCAACCGCTCAACTTCTGTCCAAAAGCTCATACGGTTCGCGCCGTACGGACTTTGCTCCAGCAAAAGGTCAATACGACGAGAAGCAAGCGCCAGACGCTCCTTTACCGAAAGAGACTTCGGGTCCAGGTCGCGGCCGGTGCGAACGCGGCACTGAATCGCCTCTGGCAGAGAAGACAAGCAAGCATCATCGAGACGACCATCGGCAAAAGTCGATGCCGTCGCAACTGCGAGCAATACAACAGATCGGGTGCCCCCTTCCATCTGATCAAAGTGCTTACTGATCCAACGGAATGCCATCGAGATGACACTGGGATTTCGTTCAACTGATAGAAAAAATGTTAGCCGTGCAACCGCATCTCGACTTCCAAATTCGGCTAGTCGAGCCATCGTGCCAATCGCATTCGCTCTGTTGTCGTTGTCTTCACTGAATGCTGGATCAGCGCAGGCCCGGAGCAGCATGGAGCTTAAACCGGGCAGCCCCTCCAATTCGGATCGGTCCATACGATCGACCGAGCATCTCATACTTTGCAAAGATTGATTGAACTCGCTAGCTTCAGGCATATCAATGCGCCAAGGCAACCCGAAGAGCAATTCGACATTGCTCGGTGTGCTCCTCCTCTCAGCAGGAGCGTCGGCCAGGTGAACGAACTCGTTCGAAACTGCGGTTTTAACTTCCTCAGGTTCAAAATCAAAACGATTGCCAGATTTGGCGTACTCGGCCAACTCTGCCGAGCTATCGCCTTCGACCTCAAAGGCGACGCAGCGTGCCAATTCGGCAGGTATCTCAACTTGCGAATCCATTCGGGCAACCAGTACTCGCTTGTAGCCCCATTTCTTTTCAGAAGCTAAGCCAGCTGCAAATTCTGCGCTCATCCATTCCGAGGGAGACGTCTCAATACCCACGCAGACAATGATGTAGCGCGAGTGAAAAACGGCATGCCCGATCTTCTCGATGAGCTGCCCATCGGCTAGATCCTCATCTCCGTTTTCATCCCACCAAAGAGCGAGGCCAGCGTTGCGTAAGAGGTCAGCCAATCGATGAGCCGCCTGTGCATCAGCGCGTCTGTAGCTCAGGAGAGCGTCATACTTGAATACTCTAGCGCCATATTCCGGCTTCCAAGGAGCCGCTCCAATCGACTCGTTGTTGTATGCCATCGATCTCCCCAAATATGCGGTGGGTATTCATCGACGCTTTGGCAAGCCGCCAAAACTCGGACTTCAATCGATAATAGATTGTTTTACACTCACACCCAAGCGGAAGATTTCGAAATGTGCAACAGGCTATCAGAGCCGATGCTGAGCGACCCGGCGACGTTACCACTCGTCGCGACAATGACGCCCGAACCGATTACGCCGGAACCACTATCGCGTTAGCATTCACGCTCTTTGCCGGCGGAAACGGCTTTGGCCGAATGAAAGTCTCTTATGTTAATTGAATTACGATATAATTTACGAGATTCTTATTGCCTCCGCAGAGCCTTGTGGACACGACTCACTCAATAGGAGCAACTTGCGCTTGTCGCATCTCGCGGCGGCACTTCGGCAATTCGAATCGAGCGGCGTTGTCTGCGAAGGTTCAAAGCATTAGTGAAGATTGGACACCCTCACTTGATCCACGAGGCGCCCCTAACGGATGGGTACTATATGAAAAGCTTTTCGGCTCTATTGCAGTCAATCTTCAATCGGGGCCGGCGATCTGGAGATCTCGGGGGAACCTCCATTTCGGGCTGTCTATGCGTGCGCTAACGAGCTACGAAGATTGCAAAGAGGGCGATCCAGCAAAGCTACGACAAGCCTGCGGGAAGATGCTTTCGTCTGATATCCTCACGTGACGACGTATCGTAATGGGCGGAGCCTGTAGAGGCATCGTGTTCTTTCGTCCAATGCTCTGAAATAGCATCAGAGATGGGGCGATCCTTGCACTGCTAGTTGAGCGCATACGCGGTTGAAAGCTGGATGAACCCACCTTGGGCGTTCGTGATCGGTGATGCGGACTTTGGTTAGAAACTCAGAATCTGGCTGACCCGCGGTACGGAGAAGGTTCCGATCGTCGTTACTCAACCCGCCCAACTCAACTGACAGCGCAAACTCAGTCAATTCACTAGCGTATTGGTTTGAAATACCGGCGCATCGACTTGCTAGTGAGCACCAGGAGAGCGCACGTAACATGTCTAACACGATTTTCCTCTTCCGTCGCAGCAACAACTCCTCCTTGAAATGACTCAGAGCAACATCAAAACGCCCTTCAAGAATAGCGAGCTGGCCTAGCCAAACATTGGCAAGTGCAACCCCATTCAGATTAAACGTGGCCAGCGATGTACGTAGATATCTCTGAAGAGCCGGTCTGGTTCGAATTCGAACAGAATTTGTTCGAACATCAAGCCATCCCATGCGCCCAAGTGACGCCCCAATCATTCGCCGGTTTTCTAATATTTCTCCAAGAGCCAATTGCTCGGAAAAGCAGACAAATGCCGACTTCTTGTCATGCTGCCGTGCCAACCGCCTGCCTTCATGACTTGAGATGTTGGCGAAGGTGCCAACCGTCTCTACAAATCCATTTCTGTCAAGCACAGTCCAATCCCTGTTCTCCCCTAGCGCTGACCTCGCTCGCTCAAGGTAATGAGGGACGGCTGCCATATCCCCCCGCTCAAGCGCCACCAACGCAAGGTTGGCCTCAGCAATTGCTACGCCAATATAATCTTTACTATCAAAGCAACTCGCGGATGCTTGAGAGAAAGCCCCTTCGGCTGCTCTCCAATCTCCTGTATAAATATAAGTTATTCCGAGATTGTTGAGCAGTATGTTTTTTGCTTCGCGGTCCACGTGATCGGCGTGCACTGCTGAACTTAGAACTGATTGAAGCCAGCGCTGATCCGATCGAAGATCAAAAAAGAGCGACAATTGGCGCAGCCAAGAAAGCTCCTGACTAAAGTCCACCGTAAAGCTTGCTTCCGCTGCCGTGTTGAGCCGTGCCTGCAGCGTGGGAAAGATGTCGTCGAATGTATGGACGGCTTGCACGGCAGTTGGGCCACCCATTAAGTATTTTGATCTTAAATTCTGAACGACCGAATTCAAGGCTATTGAGTTCGTCACCCGAGATTCGGTGGCTTCGAGTGCGAATAAATTTTCGGCGTCGTCATTTAATTCGACTAGTTTGAAGATTTTGGTGAAGGGGATTTCAGGAATCGCGTGGACGTCTTCCGACACAGCCAAATATATTCTCGGTTGCCCTGTAGCTATCCATTGAGCCGAGGCGACATTCCACTCGTGCTCAACCCAGGGCTTTGCGAGGGCTGACCTTGTGAGAACGGCGACAAAGTCGGTGCATGAACCGAGAGCCTCCCAAACGCGCGCGCTGACGACATCGATATTTTCTGCAGGATGCATCTGACTGTTGTCGACCCAGGATCGGAGTCCAAGCCTGTCGCAAGCCGAAGTGACAATTCCAGCTTGCGTAGTGTCTTCGCTCGCGTGCGAGACAAAAACGAGTCTAGACGAATGACGATTAAAAATAGACGATGGCGATCGCACTGGCGCACCAAGCATTAGGGCGATGAATTTTGAGCATCAGATTACTACCTGAGCTGCTGCCGATTTTGATAGACATCGTAGTTAAGCTAATCCGAGCTTGCGTTCGAACTCAACAGGACTGAGGTGTCCGATCGTTGAATGACGCCGGATGGCATTACCGTCGACGTGGTCGAACGTATCGGCCCTGGCCTCGTTTCCTAGTGCGATAGGTATTGCGCTCAGTACGCTCGGTTTTCAGCCCCGCAGGATACAAGATCGCGGCAACTGGTAAAAGCACCAAACCATACAGGAGCGACCTTCGGACAGGAAAGAGGTCTTGTCTGGCTCGATTGACCACGCGCTGCAGAACCGACAAGAAGAGTGCGTCACAAACCAATATTTCTATTAACCCAAAACATTCCAAACCCGGGTCGTTGCCCATTCAGCGTCGGGATGTAGCGCCAGCTCTCTCCATTCTATTCTGACGAACTCTGCTGCCGGACTGCGATTGCGGCTGACGAATTCGAGCACCTGGAACTGATTACCTGTCGAATGTTCCAATTCGGATTTAGCTACGCCACAGCTGCCCGCTCCGCAGACTATCAAAGGCTTAATATAATCTTGTGAGTGACGGTCCCGGACTACCGTTTCGCGCAGTTGCGGTCGATGCTTGTGACCGTGAAGCACGAAATCAAAGCTACGTCGTTCCAAAAATCTCTCGAAAAGCCCTCCATCGCGGATCGTTGACATATCCATCCAGTGTCCAGCGCCCCCGACCGGATTTTCAAAATCTGGATAGGGATGGACGTGATGGTGCACGACGGCAATACGAACGACATCGGCGGGGATATCCATCTGATCAAGGAGAGTTGCAACTTTTCGCTGCTGCGCTTGCGAAATGAACCCATAGTGATGCTGTTCGGTCTCGTAAACACAGGAATTGAACGAAACGAAGAGAAGACCCTGATCTTTGTCCAAATGAATTGACACAATATCGGACGGCTCAGGTCGGGACGTCATTATGCTGAAATCCCACGTCACAAGAGGGTAGAGTTCCCGGAAGAGCGATGGACCGTAAAATTGACGGAGGAACATGAGATAAGGGTCGAACCGCTCCGCCTTGTTAATGCGTGACTTCGCCCAGTTGACGTCATGATTGCCGGGACAGAATACAAATTGCCGCGCGTCCAGCTTTAGTTCGTCGCGCAGTCTCGCAAATAGTTGCCCGGCTTCGTCGAACTCTTCTGGCGTGGCGGAATACACGAAATCGCCCGACGCGACGACCGTGACTGGTTTGCCTACCAAGCGAAATCGCCCTCTTGGATGTGCGAGTTCGCCTTGCAAGTGCTTTGTAAGGGTCTGTGAATAGTCACCGTCAAAGAACCGGTGCATGACATGCCTTGCACCATTCTCGTCAATCCGGCTTCCGAAGTGAATGTCCGACACATGGACGATCGCGGATAGCGGACCACTCGGCATTGTCTTGGAAGGATGCTGGGCGCTTTCGTCGCTTGAGAGAAATTCTGTCGGAGCAGATAATTTGCGCAGCTTCGCCGCGATATTTTTGGCGTCCAAAGATCGGAAGCCTTGAGCTCCCAAGAGATCCAACTGGTCAGCTGGCGATTTAAGAACTGTCGGATTTTCAGACAGCCGCGCGGCATCCGCAAAGTACCCGAGGGCGTCCGCCGGTCGCCCCAAGACGAAGGCACATTCACCCAGTATGGTAAGGCTCCACGCATCAGTCTTGGTATTTTTATTCGCCAACACCTCATCGAAAAGTTGACGATATAGTGTGAGCGCCGTGGTGGGATTTTGCTTGTCACCGATCTCGGCAAGAAGTGCCATGCCCGCATGAGCGACACGAATATACAGGGACCCCGGCGAGAGCAGGCGCGCCTTATCATAGCACTCAGCCGCGTCTTTATAGCGGCTCGCTCGTTTTAATAGGCCACCAAGCATTCCCAGCGTCTCGGGGTCAGCTGGATTCAGATCGAGAGCAAAGCGAAACTGCTCCTCCGCTGTCGCATAATGCTCAGGCCCGGCGTTCCGCAAATACCAGCCATAGCGCCTGTGCAATTCAAAGTCGCCATTTTTCTCGGAAATCGCACGCGCTGCGATGGCCGCCGCAAACAGCCAATCATCATACGCTGAAATACGATCCGCTAGATCGAGTAGCAAGTAGGGCGGCAAAGGTGATTGCTCGGACGCCCAATGCCAAATCGCCACAAGTTGTTCCTGTGTCGATGCCCTGGCTATTTTTTGTCGGAGATCTGCCTCGAACGCCGATCTATCCGATGGACTTGGTAAAGTGCCGAGTTCTCTTAAGTGTGAGAGGATGGGGCTGCGCACCCCTTTCGCGTTGGCGGTTCCCACCGAAGTGGAAAGCTCGGCGATTTGACCCGCGGTGAACGGCGCCGTCGGATACTCGTAAAATACGACTCTTTGGTCGTGGATATCGAACGGCAATTGCGTTCCAGCACGAGCAATCAGGATTGTAGGGCGTTCCGTAAGAGACTGGCGGATGCCTAATTCGAAATAAACGTTCGGATTTGCGGATGTCAGGTCGGCAATAACGACATCCGACGATGCGAGATGCTTAATAATCTGCCTGCTTATAGGACCTGTGAACGAGACTTCATCGATCCGGCTACATCCCCATCCAAGGGCACTACAGGCGGGCACAATGAACTTCTGATAGACCTCGTCAAAATCAATAGCATATACCCCGTTCGACGGATCGATCGCTTTCTTACCAAAGGGCATGATTACAAATACATCGGCCATTGCTCGTGCCTACAGCAAGAAATCGTATGCACAATTCGCGGCGCTTCGACTCCATAACGATATCACAGTTGTCATCCTTGGGGTCGCGAGCTCGCAAGACTGACAATCTTTCGATCTTGCCGCTCAGCCGCAAAGGGAGTCAAAACTGGATAGAGCACCTGCAATTCTGTCTCGTAACTTGATTTCATTAGCCGTTAGAGCTCCCTGATGGAGGACGATTACGTTGGACGGACCATGTACCCCGGGGTTATCGCGTCCCTCACCGCCCACTTGTAACTAGAGACCTAGCTTCTTGTATTGCTCGTCGCTGTAGCGCCGCGCACCTTTTGCTTTTGCTGCAGCGTCCATTCTGCTGAATTCGGAAGCCCAGTTGTCCAATGCCAATTTGATCGCTTTCATCTTGAACGGAATATGGACCGCACATTCGTCTCTGATGATCGGAGGACAGCGATCAGGATCCTGCGCGCGTTTCTCGTTCAAGTTAACGGCTATTATCGGAAGCCCGAGCTCCAACGCTAAGTCGAGCTCCCATCGCACGAACTTGTGCAAATTCTTAGTTTTTTCGCCGACAAGAACAATGACTGCCGATGATTCTGCCATTCGCGCGCGCAGCCGACTTTTTACATACTCCTCGCCCTGAGCACGGCTTGTCATAGAGTCCAAGTCGTGAGCGTCCTGAAACTCGAAATCAATGTTCTCCAAGGCATTCCAGCCTTTCATCCGCCCGTAAGCCCATTTGTCCTCGTCACCGTCGAAAATTACGTAGGAGGGATCGTTGTAAGCCACGTTCGTTCATCCGTGAGGGTCAAATCTTGAGCCGCAGCGTCGCTAGTTATGCTGCAGTATGATAGTCGCCGCAACCATGAAGTGCAGGATGTAGACATTGCTCACGCCTCGTTAACGCAAGCCGGGACATTCGTCGTGCTATTGTAGGATCGCGCTCGCTCCGCCTAGGCGGAGCCGCGGCGTCACCAACGCAGACGAAGCGATCGGTTCACTTCAGTCTTGCCCTCCCCGTTTTTCGTCGGTCTCGGTCCCTTCACTCCAAGACCGAACGGATCAGTTTGTGAGCACGACATGCAGCGTGAAGCCAGCTTCGACGGCTGCCGTCTTGAAATCGTCTGTCAGGTCGTTATCAGGTCGCGGCTGCCCTTCCCACACGATGGCGGCGACGAGCCGATGCGGTCCTCCCGGCATCGTCTGCGCGAGCATCTTAGCCTCGTGGAGGATGAGTTTATTGGCCGCTGCAAAAGCCGCGTCCGTATCCTTGCCTTGCTCGAGAATGATGATGTCTCCGTCTTCCTCGGCAAGATCGACCAAATGGTCAAAACTCGCCCCCCATTCTCCAGGCCGGTCGACAACCGACGTCGCCCGAAATTTTTCCCGCGAAAATGGAAGAACGATACGACGGCGAATGTGAATCCGTTCCGCCTCTTCAAGACCTATAAGATCAGAGCCGCACGCCGCCGAAGATACGAGAGCGAGGGCCTCTTCCTGCTCCAACAGCCTTGCCAGCCGCTTGCGAACTGCCGGAATACTGTTTGAGGAAAAACGCGAGGGATCGGCATCCTCAGCGTCGATGCGCCGACCGGCGAGAGCGACTACGGCTGTGTCTGACACTGGATTGGACGCCCTGTTACAACCATCTCCGGAACTCTCGCGACCTCGTTTAGCAAAATCAGGCGAACCCGTCAAAATGGCTACGGTCAACCATGCGTTTGCCAACTTCCGATCCTACCCGTCGCAACGCATCCACTGCAGCGATTGAATCCAGCTTCTGAACATCTTCCGGATTGATGTCGCCGCAGCCGATCGCCGTGAGGCCGGCCTCAGTCAACTCAGCATTGTAGCGCACATAAGTAAAAAGCTTGCCGCCCTGCCTCAGCGGCCCGGACGAACCGATCATGTCGTCGACCTCGCGGTCGAGTTGGTCTCCCGCCAGACATTTGCCAAAGACGCGGCAAAGAAAATCCTGTTCGTTCAACGCCGCGAACATGAGAGCGGAAGGAATATTCGACGCATTGAACAGCAGATTCATGTCCTCCGGTTTCAACCGTTCGTTCGCCCCCGGGCTTGTTCCCGTGCCGACTGACACTACCAGCATCTTGTCCTCGCCAGTCGCCCAAGGCCCCTTTGCTGCCGGAGCACCGGGCCAGTAGCGGTCGACAGTCGCCATCAGAAACATCTGGAATGCCGGGTTGTTGTACATGGTCACGCCGCCGTCGACGAATATAAAGTCCCTTGCTCCCAAGCTAATGATTTCAGGCGGGAAATAGGTCGGTGCGGCCGTGCTGCCGCGCACCAGTTGCCACAATGGCAATTCAAGATTGCAGTCGGCGCGCGCGCGGTCATTATACTTCGCAAATGGATTGTTCCAAATTGGCCACGGCGAATCTGTCGTGGCGTTTCGCAGCACAATCAATAGCAACGAGCGAAGCTCATCCGACCCGAGCGTCGTCTTTCCGCCGAATACCTCACGTAATTTCGCCGCTAAGGGCTCATCCTCATAGCTATATCTCAACCGCTGAACCAAGCCGGCGCGGGTGAACATGTCGGCTCCGCAGCGAATATAAAAATCGAGAATTTCTTGCACCTGCATTCCTTTGGCAAGACCGGCGGCGACTATCGCTCCAGTGCTGGTGCCACCAATGAAGTCGTAATAGTCGCCAAGACGAAGGGTCTTGTCTCCAATCTTATCTCGCAGTTCTGTCTCCATCTTTGCTAGAATCTCGAGCGCGAGCACACCTCTGATGCCGCCGCCGTCAATCGCCAGAAGCTTACGATGCCCCCGAGCGTCTAGCCGTGTTTCGAGCGTCATGTCCTATCTCCATCACGGCCGGCAGAATCGGCGCGCCACATCAAGGCTTCAGATAGTCGTCCAGCAATCTCAGTCCGCTCTCAAAGCCTGGCAAGCTTGCCCCCGCCGGCTTGAGCAGGCTCAGACTGTTGCGCACCGTATCTGCCTGCCAGCTTTCGGTCACGCTTTTGATACCCTGTTCGATCAGGGCCACATAATCGTCGCTCTTGTCATCGTAAAGTCTGATCTCAGCCAAATCGAAAAAGCACCACGGGCTATCGTAGGGAGGATTGTTGGTCGTCTGCAGTTGCCGAATCCGTTCGGCGCGCATTAATGCCCGCCGGTCTTCACCGGTAAGGTCGAGCTTCTTGTTAAGAAAGGCACGCAGCTTCAATTCGTTGAGCAGCGGATAAGGATGATCGTTGGAAACCGCACGGGCCTGCTGATAACTGCGCCATGCTTCGTCGTATCGGCCCGCGCGCTTGAGGACGCCACCAAGAGAGGCATACGCGTCAAAGTCGCTCCCGTTCAGTTCAATGGCGCGCCGCAAATCTGCCTCGCCGGGGGCCGGATTTGCCTGGGGTACACTGTTGGTTTTGCCCGCAAGTTTAAAGGCAAGCTTGTTCTCGGCAATTCCCTTCTCTCGCCACGCCTCGGCATAATTTCCGGACAGACCGACAGCGGCATTAAATTGGCCGATAGCATCGGTCCACATTCCCTGCTCTTTTTGGAGAAGACCAAGTTTCATACGATGCAAGGGATTGGATCGGTCGACTGCGATTACCTGCTTGTACAGCTGGATCGCGCGATTTGTGTCTCCATTGTGAATGGCGTTTTCAGCATCTTTCAGACGATCTTGTACAGCGCCGCTCTGTTGCTGCTGATGGTCGAGGGTCAGACGGATTGGACTGTCGATCCGGTTATTTGCCAGTGACTCAGTCAACACCCGCAATATTAATGTGCGTGCATTCTCGTCTTTTTCCGGCGTCCCGTATTCGTACGAAAACGCTTTGATTGTCTGGATATCGAACGGGACCGTCGCACCAGCCTGACGGAATATGGCGGTACCGGATTCGCGCGTATGATGCCGGGCACCAAGTTCATAGAAGACGTTGGCATTGAGCCCTGAAATGTCGGCGATCGCAAAGCGCGCGTATTCGATGTACAGGAACATCTCGTTGTTGATGTCGGCCGTAAAGAAGTCCTTGTCGGTGCGCCGAGGCTGCAATTGCCCGCCCTCCGGGAGTAAGACGCGCGCGACCGCCGGCGCAAATATGTTGTCGTAGATGGCATTGAAGTCGACGTCCGCACCGTCTACGCGCTTCTTTCCAAAGGGCATAATGACAAAGCAGACCTGTGCATAGTCGACCATAAGGTGACGCGCCTATTTGCTATCTTCAATTGATTTTGTCGTACTATTCGCGCAATATGACGCATTGATTTACGGATATCAATGCTCATTCGCGGCAAAGATTTTTCGTTGCATCAGTTTTGGCTGATGCCGCACGGGAGCCGATCTTAGCGCGACGTTCGGGTCTAATCTGAAGACGGGAGCAATTGATCATGGCCGGGCTATTTATGGCGGTCTCCCGCCACCGTCCGCGCCAGCACTGTAGCTTCCCGAAGAATAGCATCGGCTCGAAGTGCGAAGGACAATGGGACCACGGTCTAATCGATGGTCGGCGCGACCTGCAACTTCCGGCCGGCACAATATGTCGGCCATTTCGCCCAAGGGAAGGGGCGCGGTGACGGTCGATGCGGCCGGAGGGATACGAGCGTCGCGCGCCCTTTCGGAACCATCACCGGGTCGACAATAGTACGGACAAAACCTTTCGCCATAGCGGCAATTGCTTTATAGTTGCAAGGCATCCTCTGGGCCGCTGGCGAAAAAATGCTGCGGTGCCGAGGAGAGCCCAAAAGTCGAGGTGCAGTCCGAAAAGCTTTGCTCGTAAGAAGTCTGTCCTGGCGGCCCTATCTTTGAACTTGAATGGAGCATACTGGACAACGTCGATACATCAGGTGGCTCTGAATGCCGGAGCGCGGTCCGCGACCTGAACTTGGTAACAACAAATCAGACTGAACCTGTACGTAAAATACAGCCTTAACTTGATCGTTGGCTGCTCGCCAAAATTGCACCGATCGAACCAAAGACGAAAGCAATCGGCGTGGAAACAATCCGAATAAACTCGCCGAGGCGCCGGCGGGCATGGGCACAATAATACTTTCAGAAGCCGGTCATTTCCCGCGTCCTGGCGTTTCTTACCATCAGCATATTATATGGCTCGGCCTAATGTACCCGGGTCAATAGTGTCATACTCCGCGGCGTCGAACTGCGTAGGTTGTGCGGGACAGGGGTTGAGGACATGAGTGCAAGTCATGATCCTTTTAACCTCGCTAATGCAGATGGCGCTTTGAGCGTCGCAACGCGCGTATCTGCTGTTAATCGGGCCTTCGCAGTGCGCCATACTTCCCGGGCGACCAATCCACCCGCCATAGTTGGCAGCAGAACCTTTAAGGGCTAGAGCAATATCTATGGAGATCGCAGGTGGATTCTACCGCGAGGTGTGCGAAATTCCGACTTGGGATGAGCAGATGGGATCAGGCGGTCGCGCGGCTGCCGCAGTGCGTGCGCTCTCGCCGGGGAGCGTCCTTCATACCTATTCCCCGCCGGGGGTTGGCTGCGGCGCTGCGGTGTTGAAGGCTCTGGGCATAGATGTGCGTGTGCACCCTTCTAGCGTCGGCATCGCGTTCGCATACTTTCACCCACTTTCGCGGCCGCACATCGAGCCGTCCCCCGAGAGAATTCCCTGCCAACCGCCTATTTATGTTTCTGGAAATGCCGTCCTTCGTTTCGGCTTCCTCGAAGGCGATGCCATCGTCGCTGCCGACCGGGCAATCTATGACCCACAGAACGGCAAGGTCCCCGCGCCCTTCGGGGCAAATGGTTCCCGCGCGAACGAGCTGGCGTTGGTTCTCAACGAACGCGAGCTATGCACCATGGTCCGAGTCAGCGATATTGGGGCTGCGGCTACCGAGCTGATACGATCACAGGGAGCGTCCGTAGTCGTGGTAAAGCAGGGACCGTTAGGTGCGACCGTTTTTCAGCCCGGCGAAAGCCCAACACACATACCGGCCTATCGCTCGGAGCGGGTGTTCAAAATCGGGTCCGGCGACATATTCAGCGCCATCTTTGCGGTGCAATGGGGCGAGGCGAAACTGACAGCTTCACATGCGGCTGATCTTGCTTCACGTTCAGTCTCCGCATATTGCGCAACCCGTCGCCTACCTATATCGGCCGCCACGACACAGAACATTAACCCAGTTGGCGGCGAACTGGCTGGAGCGGTTCTCCTCCTGGGAGCCGTCACTACTTTGGGACGGCGGTATACCATGGAGGAGGCGCGCTTTTGCCTCGGCGAACTCGGTGTAGCGGTCGTTAGCCCTGCGCTGGATCGCACAATCGTCCAGGCCGGCGACAGTCTCGCTGCGTTGCTTGTACTGTCGGAAGGGATGCCAGAAGACGATGTAGATCGCGCGATAGGCGAACACGCAGCGCACAGGCCTGTAGTCGTGCTCGCGGAGGGACTGTCCAGGTCGCACCCGCGTGCGCCCCGACCAAACACGTCGCTCACGGACGACTTCACGTCGGCACTTTACATGACCGTTTGGGCGGCTGCTGCCGCATCTGTTGCAAGTTGTAAATAACCTGATTTAACTCCTAAATTGTGATGTGATTATTCACTTGGGGGCGACATCTGCGAATGGCGGACGTTTGCATCATTTACTCGAGGCACAATCGGGAGATTGTTCGTAAGCTTGCCGCCATCCTATCGGCCCGCTGGACGCTCTGGTGGGATGACATGATCGTGGGCAAGTTCGCCGAGGCGATCGAGCGGGAGCTTCCGCAGGCAAAGTGCGTTGTACCAATCTGGTCTTCCACTTCACGCGACAGCGACATGGTTAGGGACGAGCTCGCCTTGGCAAAGGCTTCGCGGATCCCGCTGGTTCCCGCCAGCATCGAAGAATGCAGGCCGCCTTACGGATATGGATCGTATAGCTCGGTCGATCTTCGGGGGTGGGACGGCGGCCAGGATCATCCCGGTCTTGAGCAACTGTTACGCAGAATCGCGGCTGTTGTGCCCCCGCGTACCAAGCCCATGCGACCTCCAGACTTGGCCAAAGGAAAGGTTCCTCTGCCTGCAATCTTTCTCTCTGTTTCGTCTCACGAGACGCAGCTCGTGCCGGTCGAGGCCGTGAGGGCGCTGCGCCTATTCCGGGCTCCGACCATCCTCGTTTCGGCGTACGATCTGGCACCTAAAAGACGCCCAAAAGGCATGGCGCGTGAACTCGCGCTTTTTCGCGAACAAGGAGGCTTCGTGCTCGTCGACTCAGGCAACTACGAGGCCTCGCGCCTCGGGGACAAGAGCTGGCGTCCCCGAGCGCTGCGGGCAGCCCTTGCCGGCATCCCACATGATTGGGCCTTCTGTTTCGATGTCATGAAGCCGTCAGCAGATCCGCTCGTTTCAGCCAACCAAATTGTAGCAGCGGTGGAACGAGACCATTTGGTGACAGGCGCCCCCGTCCTTCCGATCATTCATTTGCCCAAAATAGGGCGCGGCCGCCACGACCTTGAGAACATACCGGCGGTCGTGCGGACTGTATCCAGTCGCCTTCAGCCTCCCCTCGTCGCGATTCCAGAGCGTGAACTAGGTGCAGGCCTGATTGCCCGCGCCCAAACGGTGCGACGGATTCGGGAGGAGTTGAACAAACTGCCATTTTATCAACCCATTCATCTGCTTGGTACCGGAAATCCATGGAGCATCGCGGTTCTCGCGGCCGCAGGCGCAGACACCTTCGATGGGCTAGAGTGGTGCCGCGTGGTCGTTGATCGCAGCACAGGACGACTGCATCACTTTCAACACTTCGACTTCTTTGCGTATCAAGCCCGCGTCGCGGAATCGGCAGTGACCGTCGGCGCCATGGGAGACGAGAAGATCGATTTCGCTGGAAAGGTTGCTTTCCACAATCTTGATTTCTATGCGGAGTTCGAGAATAGCCTCCGCATCTCCGCTGCGCGGAATGGAATTGAGGCCTTGGTCGCAGGAATGCTCGGACAAGCAAACACCAAACAGCTTGCCGGACAGATGCCGGAACTATTCCAATGAACAAGTATCCCACGGCTCGAATCGAGCAGGCTGTGGCCGCCATTTGCCCGGATATTGCTATGCGTGTCGCGTCACGTCGACCGGAATCAAGCGAACGCCGACTGTGGGTGGAGTTCTCAACCTGCCTTCTTAGCAGCCAAGTTCCTTACCCGCTGGCGGTCGCAGCTGCAGAAGCCTTAGACCGTACGGGTGTGCTGCATGACCGGCGTGCGGAGGAAGACGAAATATTCGAAAGGATCACCCGAACCCTGCACCAACCGTTGCTGGTGGCAGGCCGACGCCGTTTCTACCGCTTCCCGACTGCTCGGGCCAGACAATTGGCCGCCTCGCGAGCTGAGGTGACCCGATTCGCCGGAAACCTTCAACCGTTGCTGCTCTCCTTCGGTGACGGAGCCGCAGCGAGGGCTTGGATCGTTGCGAACCTCCCGGGAATCGGCCCAAAACAGGCCAGTATGTTCCTTCGCAACTCTGGCGTGAGCTATGATCTCGCCATTCTGGACCGTCACGTACTTAATTACATGGCCGCGCTAAGTATCCAAGAAGAACTCAAGCCGTTCAGGTCCGGTCTCGCGCATTATTGCAGATACGAAGTGAGGCTGCGTTCCTATGCGAACGAGATTGGCTTCCCGGTAGGCCTCCTGGATTGGGCAATCTGGATTGTAATGCGCGTAGCGAGCCGCAAAGATCTGGAGATCGCTATCCCATGAGCGTCGTGACTCTTGTATCAGGTGGACTCGATTCCACACTCGTCGCAAAACTCGCCCTCGAAGAGGGACTGCGACAATATCCACTGTTCATCAACTACGGGCAGCGCTCGCGAGTACGGGAACTCGCAGCCTGTCGGCAAGCGATGGCAAGCCTCGGCCTGCCCGAGCCGATGGTCGCAGATCTCTCGGGTTACGGCACCCTCATTCGATCGGGCCTGACAGATCCGACTATGCGAGTTCTAGAAGATGCGTTTACACCCGGCCGAAACATGCTTTTCCTCCTAACCGCAGCAGCTTACGCTTACCAACAAGACGCCGACGCAGTGTCAATCGGACTACTCCATGAGGATACGAGCCTTTTTCCGGACCAAACCTCGGCTTTCGTGCAAGAGGCCGAGGCAATGATCGTTCGCTGCATGGGACGCAGCATACGTGTTTTGGCGCCGCTTGCCGCCTTCCACAAGCGGGATGTAGTGGCGCTCGCCCGCGTAAAGGGGATCGAGGACACGTATTCCTGTCACATGGGCGGTCCCACTCCGTGCGGTGCTTGCATAGCCTGCAACGAATTCAAGTTCGAGGAGGTCTGAAATGGGTGGAGGCGGTGGCGGGAGCTGGAGCACGCTCGGCGACATCCGGGGGCTCGAACAAAAGGCAAAGGAGGCCCTTCAGGGAGGGAAACGAAATGTGTTCATCAGTTTCGCCACGGAGGACATGGACGAAGTCGACCTCTTGCGCGCCCATGCCAAGAACGAGAACAGCGACATCGAATTCAACGATCACTCAGTCCGCGAACCCTATGATAGCGAGCGCGCGGGCTACATCCGCCAGAAGATCGGCGAGCGTATCGCCAGGGCTTCCGTGACGGTTGTTTATCTTTCCGAGAACACCGCGCAGAGCCGTTGGGTTGAATGGGAGGTCGAGAAGAGCGTCGAGTTGGGAAAAAGAGTCGTTGCTGTTCATTCGAATGATCAGCCAAGAGGCCGCATGCCGGGGTGGGTGGAGCGGCATGGGGTGAGGGTCGTGGCCTGGTCGAAGCTGGCTGACGAGGTCAAATAGCTCTGACGACAAGGCCCTGATCTAAAGCTTAGTCTCCGCCTTTCCGAAACGCCCCGCGCGTTAGTTCGCCGCCAACTGCCATTTGCTCCCGACGGGCATTCGGGATGCACAGGTGTGCCAAAATTTCTGACGGCCTTTTATGTGGTACTTGGTGTGGTCCTTGAGTGGAGCTTACTGGCCTTCGACTGTCCTAGCATAGTTGCTAAGTGGACCTCGAGTGGTCTCGGATGGTTAAAAACTCCGAGTTGGACTTGAGTCAGGGTCGTCCAGCCTCGGCAAACGCTGACCGCCCAGTGACCGGTATCGCGGATATTCGTAAAATTGGCCCGATTCAGATGCTGCTTCGTTAGGCGCGGCTTCGCCTCTCGTGTGGCCCCGTGTGTTCCTTCAACGGCTCGTTAACACGCCTTGGTTAGGCGTGGGGCCATGAAGATCGATCTGAGGCGCCTGCGATCCGACGTGAAGCGGCTTAAGGCCGACCGCGTCGATTCCCCGATCGGAAAGGTCAAGACTGGCGCCACTGAGGTCATCCGCGAACATTTCGATGAATTGGAGCGCATGCATCACGAAGACGATGCGTCTTGGACCGAAATCGCAGCAGGCCTGGCCGCGCAGGGCATGACGCAAGGAGAGGGTCAGCCTCTGACGGGCAGGCGTCTGACGGCGTTGATGCATAACATCCGGGCTCGTGCGGAAAAGCTCAAGAGCAAGTCGATCGAGCGCCGCCCAAGCGAGATTTTCCCCAAAACGGCCCAAAGACCCGGTGGACAGTCTAAAAAGACGGTTTCACTCGCCCCGGAAATGAGCCGCCAGCGAGGCGCGCAGTTGCCGAATCTGGTTGTCAGCGAAGAAGATATCCGCCGCGCGGAGCTTTCGAAGCACGCCCACCTGCTTCGAAAGCGCTGATCCAGGCTCATCGCACCTAACTTTGCACTCCAATTCCTGAGTGCCCCTTTTCCTTTAACGATCAATCCACTCACCCGCCAGCGCGCAAGACTGCGTCAGGCCGAGGTGGGTACATCGATTGTCCCGTTTAGGAGAAGTAGCGTGACCCGTATCTTGCTTGTTGCCCAGGAAACTGGCGGTGTTGGTAAATCCACCCTCGCCCGCGGTGTCGCAGAAGGGATCCCCGACGCACCGATCATCGAGATCGAGTCGACGCAGCGGATTCTCGAATACGACCACGGGAAAGCCAAGGGGAGGAAACGTGTAGCTCACTTTCCGGTGCGCGCCGATCGTGCTTCGATCGACCGGACCGGGGGGCAGGCCGCACGCGCCGAATTCGACGCGGTCATCAATGCGATGGTTAGCGTCACCATGCCGTCGATCATCGATATCGGCGCCAATACGGCGGGCTCGTTGCTTGGCTCTTTCGACGACGAGTTTGTCGCCGGTCTCGCCGAGACCGGCATCGAAATCGGTCTGTTGGTAGTGGTCACCTCCGATGCCAGCGCGCTGACCGACGGCGCCAAGCTTTTGGCGCAGTCGAAACGCTGGACGAACGCTCGCTTCGTAGTCGAGAACAAGCTGCGCGGCGATATCGATCCGACGATGCTGAAGAAGGTGGCGGGCGATGCCGAGGTCACCATGCTGGCAAAGTGGGAATTCGAGCCACGCACCGTGCGCTTCCTGCAGGCAACGGGCCTCTACGCCATTCCCGGACTCAAAACTTCCGATTTCCAGAAGGAATACGGTTTCAGCGAAGCGCGGCGGATGGTCAGTGACCTCAAGGGTTTCCGCCTGGCTGTCATGGAAGCGGTGCGGCCAGCGGCGGTGTGGCTCGCGTCATGAGCAAGCGCCTAGCAATCCTGAAGACGCGGCTTTTCGAGGCGAAGGCTGACGTTGACGCGTCGAAGCATGAGGTCCGCGAGGCCAGCGCGCGGAAGCTGGCTAAGCTGTTAGCCAAGCCGGACCCGGCGGCAAGTCTGGCGGGATTGAAAGATCCCGCCTTGACGCCTTACGATCGGGACCGCCTGGAGCGGACGATCGCAGATCTCCTGCCACGTCGCCAACCCAACATCCCCCGCTCGCTTGCCGACACGATGCATGCCGGTGTTCGCCACGCTCGCTACCATTGGCGGGGCTTGGGATTGCTGGGCCTGCTCTCGATTCCCATCATGGTGCTCGGAGCGGTCGCGGCGTCCCATACCGGTCAGTCCAGGGGTACGTTCAACAACAACTACGAATTTTCGTGGACGTTTTCTGACGGCCATACCGAGGTCATTCCCGTTCTTGCCGGGACCGTGGCGGTCGTCGCGGCTCGCTTGCCGAACGGGGACTTCCAGTTGCGGCACTGGTCGACAAGCGCAGGATACGGCGTCGCCGTCGTCTCGCCGGAGACGCTCGACCGCATCACAAACTTCTAAGCTAAGAGTAAACGCGCAATGTTCTGGAAATTCTCCCTCCCCTTCACGCTGGCTACCTTCGTCCTCGGGTTTCCGATAGCCGAGTTCACAGTTCATGGGCTCGATATGTCGCTTTGGCCGGAAGTCGCTCAGCACCCCTCGGCATGGTTTTCCGTGATGGTGAACAGCTACGGCCTCGGATCGCTCTCGATCTATCGCGACATGGCATTCGGCCATACGAATTCGCTCGGACCGACCGGCCGGCTTGCCGCCGCCTGGATACTTGCGGGACCACTACTTGCTCTAGTCGCGTGCTTCGTGCCCAACTACGGGCCCCGACGTGACCCGAAGGGCACGCATGGAAACGCGCGGTGGGCAACACGTGGCGAGCGCGCAAAAATGCGTGTTGGCCTTGAACTTGGTCTTGATCCGGACACCAGCCGCCCAATCCGGGTCTCGACGGAGAGTCATCTTATTACTGTTGCGCCACCGCGCACCGGTAAGACGTCCGGTCTTGTCATCCCGAATCTCGCCGCGCCGGAAAGGACGGCCTGGTTTGGACCGGCGGTGGTCATGGATCCAAAAGGGGAAATCTTTCACGCGGTTGCTGCGCGCCGCCGACAACTCGGCCGTACCGTACGCTGCCTCGACCCCATCGGAATCGTGGGTGGCGTGGACACGTGGAATCCGCTCGCGACGCTCAACCCCAACAACGTTTTGCATCTCCAGCGCATTGCCCGCGCACTTCTCCCGGACCACGTGAGTGGCGAAGCCGTTTATTTTCAGAACAGGGCCGTCGACGTCATCGTCGGTACCTTTCTGGCGGCATATTCCGTCAGGCAAGCGACGCCAGCGTACGCCGCCTGGCTTCTCTCAAACGTAGATGAGTTCGAAAGGATTCTTAAGCCGCTGGAGGAGGCTGCCGCCAGCAGGGCAATGGCCGTCCTCCAGATGGAGGCCAAAGGTCGCGATTCCATTTTGTCCACTGCTGCGCAGGGGTTCAGTTGGTGCGCTGACCCACGACTGCAACATTTGACTAGCACGAGCAGCTTTCGTCTATCCGACCTCGCTTTCGGTAACACCGACTTGTTCATCACATTGCCGGTTGAGGACATGACGACGCTCACCCCACTGATGCGCTGGTTGCTTTGCGAATTGTTCGCCGTTGTTCGGCGGCAGCGGCCGCGCGAACCAATTGTCTGCTTTATCGATGAAGCGGCAGCTCTCGGCAGATTCAATGAGCTCGTAGCCGTCGCCGGCGAGCTTCCTGGGCATAATTTGAGGCTTTGGACATTCTGGCAAGCCCGCAGCCAGATGGTCCAAATATACGGCGAGGACGGCGCAAGTACCCTTCTAAACACGGCGGAAGTTGCCACCTATTCCGATCTTCCACTAATTGACCCCGATGAGCGAGAGTTCATCTCGCGTGCGATCGGCGATTACACCACGATCGAGCCCGTGGAAACCCGGGACGAGAGGACCGGCAAGAAGTCTACGTCGTTTCAGCCGAAGGGCGTTCGCCTCTTGACCGGCGACGGCGTTGGCCAAATTCCGAGTTCTGACAACATCGTCTTCCTGAACGGTAAACGCTATCCCAAGCGACCGATGATCTTGCGCAAGACGACGCACAACGATTCAAGATTGGTCAAGTATGTGATGTCTAGGCGCGAGTGAATGAAAGAATCCAATCGTGTGGCGCAAAGGCCCGGCCAACTGTCGGTACAAACCAACTCGTTCAATGCAAAACATGACACTGTATTTTCCAGCTAATTGGCAGCTACCTGGAACCCTTCCCCTACTCGCTCGGCAGGGCTCGGCCGCCGCTAAATTTGAATTACCGCCGAAGCAAATAGGCCGAACATCAACTACTTGAGCAGCTTTCCCCGAGGTAAGGAGCCTCCCGGCGACGGGTTCGTTTCGAACAGTGCCGCGCATTCGATTTTCAAGGCGATAGCCAATCGATCGAGAGATTCGAGGGTGGGATTTGCGGTCCCGACTTCGATCGCGCTGACGAGCGCCTGTCGCATTCCCGCTTCGGCGGCAAGGTCGTCTTGGGAAATACCCCGTTCAAGCCTCAACCGTCTTAGGTTGCGGGCCAAGACCCTTTTGGTGGATAGAATTGCCCGCTTTGCCATCCATCAGGATCAATCATCCTGACGCCAACCCTGCCACACGCTTTACCGTTTAATACACGCCTGACCGTAGGCGCCGTCAGGTCACCCTCGATTTTTCGAGAAGCCAGTCGACTGCCCTTTGGGCAAGCGCGGCAGCGATGAAAATGGCCCGCTTGTCGGATTTCAGAACGGTCAGCCATGTCGCAATGTAGGCCGCGTGATCTGGGCGCGGTTCGAGCGCAATGTTGAGATCGGCACATAGGAATGCCGCGCCGATTTCGGCGACGAGTTCTTCGCGGGCATAGGCATGATCGGCGAAGCGCTTGCCGAGATCGCGGTCGCAACGGTGCACCGGCGATGTCCAGTGGATCAACTCATGCAGCAAGGTCGCATAATATCCCTCGGCGGCCGTTGACGTCGGTGTATCCCGAAACTGCGAATAGAGCGGCATCTCGATGCAATCGATTGAGGGTATATAACAAGCTCGGTTGCCTCTGTGCTGGACGTTCACGCTGGTCGCAGTCACAAAGGCGTCGGCATGGTCTATGCGACCTGAGACGTCGATCGTCATTGTCGCCGGAGCGGACTGCGGCATGTAGCGGCTGGGCAATCCATCGATCTGCGCAACGTTGAAGACCGTGTAAGCCCTGAGAAGCGGTATAGTCCGCGTACTGTCTTCATCGGTCGTGGGATCCTCACTGAGGAGCGGGATCGGCTTAGCGTAGACGATCGTGGCGCCGCGTTCACCCTTTCGGACTTGTGCCCCGAGCGATTGCGCCTGGCGATAAGTCATCCAGGTTGAAGATGGGTGCCCGCGGTCGGACGCTTCGGACCATAGAATGAGAACATTAATGCCGCGGTAGGGCGTGCCGTCGTGACGCAACGGCCGGATAGCGCTGGGTAACGAAGATGTCGTGCTCCAGGGTTTGGTCCATGGACGTGTGCCCTGTTCAAGATCTCGAACGATGGTGTCGGTGATGCGCTGATAAAAATCGGCGCGCGGGTTCGTGCTGATGCTCTTGGTCATCGGCGTGGCTTTCATGATGGGTTGAAGAGACCGGCGCGGCCGTCGGGCGACCGCGCCGTGCTGCGGATCAGTCGGCGCTACGGCGCGACCAGATCAACTGGCGGCTGCTGTCTTCGCTTTCGATCAGGTTCGCGAAGATCGGCGCGGCGAATGAGGGATCGTCGAGCCTGACCGAGAGATATTCACGGCCATTCTGTGCGGTCTTCTTCCAGGCGGCGCCGAACTCCACGGTGCCCGCAAGGATTCGATAGTCGGGAGCCTTATCGCTTTCTTTCTCGGCCGGAGCGAACTTCGCCTTGACGTTAAGGCTCAGCGTTTTCACCGCGCCTGCAAATCCGTTGTCGCTCTTGGTGAAGGTTCCGATGGTCGCCATAATCAATTCTCCAGTTTGCTATCGGGCTCGCGTGATTGCGGCCTCGATGGCGGTGCTGGCGACGGGAGGCGATCGGCCCGCACCCGAAGGGCTAAAGCAAAGCGGAGGACGGCGAAAAGGCCGGCTTTTTTGCCTTGCGCGAGGAAGCCGAGTACGACGAGGCGGGGAAAAAAGTTGGCCGGAGCCGTTGCGGGAAGGTGATCGGGGCGCAGCCCGAACCTCTCGTCGATAACCGCCCATTGTCCGAGGCCGCACACCTGCGTGGCCGACTGGCGTAAACGGAGAAGTGATCGCGATGTCACACCTTCACGAGGGAAAATTTCGGTGCGGGTGCGGTTTCAAGCGCAGAGATCGTCGGGCAAGTTTCTCCGACCGACAGCAGGCTCGCGATACCATCAACCCGAGGCAGAGATCGCTCCGCCTGACTGACCGCTCCGAATGGACGGATAATTTCGAAGTCGCTCGTCAGACGAGCCTCGACAAGACGCGCGCAGCAATCGAACACTGATTCAACGCAGCGGACAAGGTGTTACAGGGCCTGGCGCCGTTAGCCACACATCGATGCGGCAGCCCGAGCGGCTCGACGAGCAAACGCTGCCGATCGCGCAAAAGCAAATTATCATCAGCTTTTGGCCGCGATGATGATTGCGCTTTCGGCGACGAACGCCCGTCGGGGCGCACGATGGACAAAATGGTCGAGCTATTGGAATCCGCTATGGCCTTGGAAAAGGCGAGCAATGATCAAGGATTCGTCAGCCACAGTGTCACAAGCGTGGAGAAACCTTCGACACACTTGATGATCCGGCAACAACCATCAAGGGAGTGGAGACACTATAGCTCGGCGAGACATGGCAGTTCGGATGCACCGTCCAACACGCTTCGCGCAATGTCATTCGACCGGGCTTGACGTGCATTGACCGACGCCACACGACAGGCGCCGGACGGCGACACCTTGAGGATCACTAGTTCCTCGACGTCGCGCTCACGTCCGTCCGAAGCAGAAGCGACCCGCCAGATGCGCAAGATCGCAGCATAGGGTGTTCCAGCCGCCATATGCCATTCGAGCTTCTCACCGAAGACACGACCAGCCCCACGCCAGCTCACGCTCAGTGGAGATCGTTGTTGTCCTATCGGACGCCAGATGGAAATCCCAGCGATGTTGCCCTCGTCAGCATATTCGGCAACATATCCAGCGGGGCCGGGACAACGCCATTGACTGAAACTACTGCGAGATCGATCGTCGCAAGACGGTCCACGGGTAGCGGTATAAACATTTGTTTCTTGCGCTGCATGGGCCAACGGTGCCGTAAGAGTCACCAGCCCGACGAAGAATCCAGCGCGTACAGACCTCATATGCGTACCGACTGCTGCTGCTGTAGACGCCGGGCCTCGCTGGGATTCGATCCATAGAAACATCGGCTACGGTTTACACCGCCCGAGAGAGTGGTCATCAAACTGGCGAGAGCGGGCAGCAGGCAGAATAGCCCCACCCCAAAGAACGGCAGCAAAAATAGCCCATATAGGAAATGGTGAGCCATGACCATCTTTCGCAGGTCATTGCGGTCGAGCACCGCCATGTTGTCGGCCTTAATCCCCCAAAGTTGGCAATGAAATTTCCGACCGTAAATGAACATCTTGTCAAAGAAGAACTCGCCGGTGCCCCCAAGCTGAAGCAGTGACGACGTATCGTTACAGACCGCGACCTTGTCGATCAGGATGCGCCGCCCCGACATCTCGGTGACTTCCAAATAGGCGAAAATCGTCAGATTATTGTCAAACAGACTCTGGCCAACCGCCGTGACCGTTCCCCTGATATTGAACAAACTCATTTGTCTCACCTGTCAGCGTTGCGGATCGCATCATACACCTGAAACGTGTTTCATACGTTAAAACGTTTAGCCGTATTTTCGTATAAATGCCCTTCGATCACCGGCGCAGCAATCCGCGTTAACGTAGCGATGTGAGATATCATCACCGCCCGGCTGGCGCGTGAGGTCACAATGTCGCTTTGCGTAAGGGATGACCGGGTGCGTGAACCTTCAAGGTGACGCCGCGAGCCGGTAACGACGGCCCTCGGCTTGGTAAGTGGCTCCGCTTCATTCAGCGGCGATCATTTCAACCGAGTTTTCCAAGATGCGGGCTCCGGCATCGATCGTTCCATCTGCAGGCGTAATGATGATGGCGGGACCGGCCATGACTCCGGGCAACCATCCTGTTCCCGCGAGCAATTGTTCTGCGGCTTCCGCCATCGCGTCCTTCTTCATGCTGGCGATGCGCTCGGCTGCCTCGACGCCGACCGCCTCGCGAACGGCTGATATGATACCGTCCTTGGTGACCCGCCCAAAATAGCTGCGGACGGTGGGTGACCAATGCGTGGTCATATCGAGACCAACCACGCTGGCGATAGTGTCCGCCGTGGCCCATGCGCGGGGTTTCTTCTCCCATGGCACTTTGACCGCGAACACTGTGAGCGCCACGCAGTGTGCAAACAGCATCATGCGGCTGTCGTAGTCGAGCCCCACGACAAACTCCCAGAGGTCAGACGGGGATTTAGGCAACTGCGACGCCCATCGATCATGACGGTCCGCCAGCGCCTTGGCCGCTGCCGTGTCCTCAATTCCCTCGGCATGTGCCGCAAGCGCGGCGTTGTTGGGACGGATATCAAGGCATGACACATCTTGTCGGAAAAAGGTCTGCGCCACCATGGCATGGATAATTGCGATCAGAGCTATGTCCGGCTGCTCACCAAGGGCGAGCCGCAGAGCGAGCGTTCGATGCGCGGTCAGGTCGCGGATGAGAGTATCAGAGAGCGGCTTGCCGATCTCCGGGTGATCTTCTTCATTTGAATGAGCAAGATTACGACCGCCGTCACCATCATGAATGGTGTCGCCTTCCCCGACCACCCCGACATCATCGCCAATACCATTATCCGTCGACGGTTCGTCTTCGTGCCGGACAAAACCACGCTCGATCCGGAGCGACCCGTCATGGCTCAGGATCACGAACACGCCGGATCGAACGATCACTTCCGAACTGTAGAGCAACCGCTTGGCTTCTAACCGCTCGATCTCGGCTTCAAGCTCGCCAAACCGCTCATCGACATCATCGGGAAGCTCTTCGGCGCTTTCATACTGCTCCGAAAGCGCTTTGAATGCCGACTGCACAACCTCATACGCCGCCGTATCTTCCGGCGATAGTTCGACTGTCTCGGGATACGTTCGCCGCAAACCGTGTGCATTGGGATAGTCCATGAACGCTTGCGCCCACTTCCACCCCTCGGTATCGACTATCGCGATGGCGATGACGTCCAGCTTTTCCTTGGTCAGCCGGTCCAGCAGAGCAACGTCTTCGAGATAGCCGCCCTGATCTTCGGAAAACAAATCCCGCAACGTTGTACCGCCCGCAGCTTCATAGGCCTCCAAGCCGACGAAACGCACGCGGCGATCCCGAACCGGAACGTTGGCTTCGGTCAATAGTTTCCGGATCGCATACGGTTCGCGGTTGTGGCTCAGTCGCTCGAACGCAGCCTCCTGCCGCTCGCGATCTTCGGTGATCGCAAAGGCCATCAACTGCTCCAACGTCAGACCACCGTCCCGATAAACTTGCATCAGATTTGGCGAGACCGAACCAAGCCGCAATCTCTGTCGCACGACATGAGCGGTAACGCCGAAGCGCGCCGCGATTTCTTCCGCGCCGTAACCTTTTTCTTCAGCGAGATATTTGAACACGTCAAACTGGTCCGCCGGATGCATATCCATGCGAGTGATATTTTCGTCGAGACTGATTTCCTTGGGATCATTCGCGGTATCGAGAACGCCGCGGATCGGCTCCGACTTCTTGATCTGCTTGCGTTTGGCACGCAATAGCTGCGCCAGCCGCCGTCCCTCGCCGACGGTGACAAGGTAGAAGCCGGTCCCTTCACCGTCCGCGTCGAACTCCGGCTCGACCACAAGATTTTGCAGCATCCCCTTCGCGGCAATGCTGCCCGCCAACGCTTCGATGGCCGCTTCGCCATGCGGCATCTTACGTGCATTCTTCGGCGATTTCTTGAGCCTATTTAACGGCACGAAGATTTCCGAACCGCTCGGGACTTCCTTCTCAATTGTCTTGGTACTCATATCTCTCACTCCTTTTCCTGTTACCGCCGAAGGCACGACACCGGCGTGACTTCCGGGGGCGCGAGAGCGCGCGGGAGTGAGGGGGGCGATTGCCGGCGCGCGGGGCTGGGCTGCGCAGTCGCGCGGAGCGGATGACTGGCAACGCGACGATGAGTTCATTCCTCGCTCTGCGGGCGAGCGGCCTCGCCCTGCAACAGGCGGTGATCGCGGGGGAGCGAGGGGAAGACCCTCGCTCCCCAAGCTATTTTGTACGGGACGACGGGCTGAGGTAAAAACACGTTGAACTGCTCGGTGACATTTTTGCCGAAATCGAAGAGCGTCGCTTCAATATCGTCGGCCTTCCACCAAGCGTTCTTCCGACGCATAACATTTACAATTTGATTAATCTTTGACGCAAAATTATCTCCAGTCTTGAGGTGAGGACTTTCACGTAACCTCAAATATTTTCAATTAGTCCTATCTTCGGCACTCAGGGCGACTCCTTCCAATTCCCGGTTCCCGAACTTCCAACAGATGCAAAGAGCGGACCGCAATTTTTGGTCCGAACCTGTACTTGTCCGGAAACCGGAAAAGCTGCTCTGACGTCAAACGAAACACCTCGGAAGAGAACGCTCCTCGAAGACGGATGGAAAGATGGGCCTGGAAACGTTAAGAGCAATTGCCGCAACTTTCGACAACGGTGAAAACGACTACCAATATGATGGACCTGATATTCCGGCTCATCTCGACGAAGCTCCGCCCCTGCAGCCGTGGGACGCAGACTACACTCATTGTGTGTTTTTCAATCCGGATCGATTTCCGACGGATGCAGAACGCGATGAGTTGCTGGCGCGCGTTCGACGCCAATTTCCAGGGTACCTTCGATGGTGTCTTGACCCGGTGAGCGCGGCGACTTTGCACGGCCGCATGAATATCTACAGTGCGTATCATACCAGACTTTTTCAGCAAAACGGTTATGTCGCGGAAATCGAACGGCCGCGATTTGAAAGCGGGCCTCCAGCACGTTCAATTCGGAGCCAGGGGGCGTGGGATGCATTCCTCGTCAACGCGGTCGTTGCGGAGGCAATCATCGATGCATGTGGTGAACTTCCGGCCGAGCGGCAGCGCAACCGGGTATTCCGCAACGCCTTCACGGATGCCCTGACACCGATCTGCGGTCTGATGGACCAAACCGACCAAACGCGGGGAAGAAACGTTCTCTGCGATCTCGGGGGGTTGCTAGTAGCCCCGAGGACGTTCGATCGGAAGCGGATCATGTTCCCCGCCGATCCCGTCACCTGCCAGTGGGCATTGAAAGCAGGTCGGACACAATTCGCTAAGTTCTATGCTCCGACTCGCCGCGCTATTAGACGACGCGCTGACTTGGAGATCAAGGCATGGTCTGACTTCCTCGGAGACGAATTCAGCATCGATGGGCTCATTCTCTGGTCGACGCAAAACTTGGCTCTGCTCCGGCTTCAAGCGACTGAGTGGAAATTTCGCGAGCGACCCGGTTATGTGAAAAGCGGGACGGCACTCTTTGCGGGCCATCCGGACGCGCGCGGGACCAAGGTCGATTATGCAAACGAACAACTCCAGCATATCGAAAACGACCTCTGGGCTGACGGAAACTACAGAGCTCCAGCTCTGAAGCGACCGGCTGCCAGTATCCTTGACGACGTGAGGTCGATCCTGGCCGGTGGCATCGGATTGGAAGACGAAACAATTTGGCGGGACGATCTAACGCTGTGCCATGCTTACTCTCCCCAATTGCTCGAAACAGTTGCTGCTTGGATCAGCGAACTCAAGCGTATGCAGCATACCCCGTTGACTGAGTTCATGGCCTTACTTGTCCAAGAAATCGTCACAGGCGAGTTGGATCACCTCAACGGATTGACAGATAACGACGGCCTGTCGGCTTTGCGTTTGGTGAGACGTCAATTTCCGGATGCTATTTGGCGGGAAATGTTGAACATCGCAATGAACGCTCCTGACCATATCAACGCACTCGAAGTCCGCTACCGCTGGAACGACAATCCGACCGATTCAATCGCCCTGGAACGCGACGGTGATGCAATCGTAATCGTCGGCCCAATGATCGATTTGAGGACTAACGATCACGCTCTCTGGGGCCGGCGCGCCGAAATATTTCGAGAGCGGGGTACTCTGACGATCTAGCCCCAACGTTACGCTTCCAATTTTGAGGCAGCATCTCCAGATGCCGCCCCTTTTTGTCGTGGATGTTCGCGATGCTCAAGGCTCATTTCCGAGCAAACCTTTGTCTGCCGATGGTTGCGGGGTTCACGGTAAGCCTCTTTTGCCCTCCAAATCACAGCACCTCGAAATGAGCTTTGATAAACTCGGTCGGTGGAATCATCGATCGGAGCCAGGGGCTGGTCGTTGTTTCGGACACTAGTTTGACTTGGACTCCTTCTTCACGAAGGAGATCACTGTGGAGAACGAAGATGCGACTGTGGATCCCTCGGTCCGTGCATGCCGGGAGCTGTTCGAGATTCTCGTCAGGATCTGTGGCACGCAAAACGGCGCCACAGAGGTCCGGAAACGAGCCTTCTGGTTCAGCTTCGACGGCAGCACGCCCGTTGCCATTCCGGAACACAGCGTTGAAGAGTTCGCTGGCTGGGTTAACGGCGCCACCAAGTTGATGACTGTGCTAATTGACGACGGCTTCTTCAAACAGTTAACGTCATTGCCAGTCGATGGGGCAAGATGGGTCGGGCGATAATCGTCCGGCTCATTCGCTTTTGATAATCGCCCGGAATCGACAATTCTGTTATTGCCGACCGGATTTCGAATCACTACTGAAAATTGCATCGCAACTCCCCGCTTCTCAAAGCATCCACTCTTTGTTCGTTCGCGAGTTGGTGGTGATCGCTCGAACTCGATTTCCATCTCGTCTGCAATCGCGTCCCAAACGTAATTTTGCACTCCAAATCATAACCTACCTAACTCTGATTGAACTGGCCTCCTTCGATGGAGGCTATCGTGGTTGCGACGATCGCAGCTGGCACAACGGCGCAGTATTACTCAAAGCAGTCCGAATATTATGTCGGCGGACGCGAACCTGCAGGCCGTTGGATCTCGGCGACGAACAATTTTGGCGTCACCAACGGCAGCACCGTCGACAACGCGCCGTTCGAACGTCTGCATGCCGGTCTTGATGATAGCGGTCAGCCGTTACTAACCAATTCAGGTGACGTGACAAAGCGCGTCGCCGGACTCGATCTGACGTTGTCGGCGCCAAAATCTGTGTCGATTGTCTTCGCGCTGGCTGACGAAGGGACGCGACGTGCGATCGATGCCGCACAACATCGGGCTTGTGAATCCACGATTGCGTTTCTGGACCATCACGCGGCGTTCTGCCGTCGTGGCCGCAATGGGCTTCATTTGGAGCGAGCGTCGTCGCTCACCGTGGCGTCGTTCCGGCATGGCGAAGCAAGGCCTGTCGCCCACGACGACGGAAAGATATTCGCCGACCCTAATCTGCACACACACAATGTGATCCTGAACTGCGCCGTTCGCGCCGACGGCACGATCGGTGCCTTGGACGCCCGACATCTGTTCTCTTACAAAATGGCCGCTGGCGCTGCTTACCACCTGGCGCTCGCCACCGAACTGCAGAAGCTCGGTTTTGCGATCGATGGCATTGGCAAAAATGGCATCTTTGAAGTCGCCGGCGTTCCCCGCGGCCTGCGGGAGTACTTCTCGGCAAGGCGCCGTGAGGTGGAAACGGCCCTTGCCGCGGAAGGACTTACGACATCGGAGGCGCCGGTGCTGGCCGCGGCGATCGCGCTGGGCACCCGCTCCTCAAAACAACAACAGGGTCCAAACGACCGGTTCACACTTTGGTCAGAGGAGGCTTCGCGGTTCGTTGAAATCGAGCGGTTCGTGGCGACGCTGCAAACCGATCACGAGACTGATCCTAAGGAACGGGAAAGGATCATTGCTGAGCGCATGGCGGCGCTGCCTGACGAGTTGACGGCGCACGAAAGCGTTTTTGAGGCGCGGCATCTGTATGCGGCGGTCGCAACGGCGTTGGTCGGTACCGGCGCCAACGCTGAGCGTATCGACGCCGAGGCCAAACGGCTTGTCGAGGCCGGCTTGGTGGTCGAACTCGGCCGCGACAAGCTTTCGCAGGCGGTCTATTCGACCGCGGCGCAGATCGCAATAGAGAGGAACCTGCTTGCACTCGCCGAGCGCCTGCTTCATGAGCGGCGTTCCGCACCCGCCGAAGAGCGCGTGACCGAGTTGTGCCGTGCCCGCGGCCTCAACGATGAACAGACGCGAGCCGCGCACGCCGCCACAAGCGCCGCTGCGGTCGCAATCGTTGAAGGCGCCGCCGGTTCCGGCAAGACGACGGTGCTGGCGCCCGTGGTTGCCGCCTATCGCGACGCCGGGATGCGGGTCATCGGTACCGCGACGGCGTGGAAAATCGCGACCCAGCTCAAGGACGACCTCGGTATCCAATCCAGGGCAACTGACGCGTGGATCGCATCGGCGCGTTCGGGAGGTGGGTTCCTGGACCGCAATACCGCTCTAGTCGTCGATGAAGCCGGGCTTCTCTCGTCGCGCCAGATGCACGACCTGCTCGCGGAAGTGGAGCAAGCCGGTGCCAAGGTCGTCCTTATCGGCGATCGGAAGCAACTCCAGGCCGTTGGCGCCGGTCCGGGGCTTGCCATTGTCGCCAGCGTTACCGATCAGACCAGGGTCGACGGCATCGTCCGCCAGCATGAGAAATGGGCGCGCGAGGCCGTTACCGATTTCGCCGTGGGGCGCGCTGCCGAGGGTCTTCGGGCCTTCAGCGAGCGTGGGCTGCTGACCACAGCAGCGGGCGAAAAACCGACGATCAAGCTGTTGATCGATGCCTGGGTAACCACACAGCAGGTCGTTTTTAACCCGGCCACCCTCCTGATCGCCAAGACCAATGCGCAGGTGCGTGCCATCAACGAGGAAGTGCGCGCGCGGCTGAAAGCGTCTCGCCAAATCCTGGGCAATGAGATCGCCATCTCCGCAGTTACGCCATCTGGGCATGGCCAGACCCTGAATTTGGCCATGGGGGACCACATCAGGTTCCTGGTGCGTCAGGATGCCCTCGGCGTCATCAACGGTACGACGGCAACCATCACCCACATTGACGGCGCGGACGGCGCAAACCCCACCATCAGCGCTGTCATCGGTGACCGGCTCGCAATCTTCAGGCCGTCTGATCTTGCCGATGAGCATGGCCGCGCCCGGCTCGGGCACGCCTACGCCACCACGATCTACGGCTGCCAGGGCCTGACTACGGATCAGGCGTTCGTCCTACTCGATCCTTCAATGAACCGGCACGACATCTACGTCGCGGCCAGCCGTGCGCGAATTCAAACGCAGCATTTCCTGAACAGCCAGGGATGTGACACCCGTCTCAAACTTGAGCTGCCGTTGTCGGAACGGCGCGAGGCGGTCATCGACCAGGAAACACGCATGGCTTGGCTCTCGTCCCAGCTGGCCCGCGTCCAAGTCAAGAGCTGCACGCTCGATCCAACTCTGGAATTCGCCGCGCGATCGCGCACGCCGGAACGCGAGCGGTCACGGAGCTATGACCGTGGCTAGGGCAAAAAGCGCTTCGCGACCGCGGCAGCTGCAGGACAAGCCTCCTGCGCCCTTCCTGCCTCAGCCCGAGTGCCGCCCGACGGCGGGCGCCACGACCGACGACCCCGTCGTCGTCGACAATTTGCCCGCGGTGATTCCCGTCACTGGGCCGGAGTTGGACGTCATCGAAACCTACCTGGGCCATCTGATCGACCGGCTGCTTATGCACGCCGCCTCCGACAGCGCCGTGACGCCCGCTTCCACCGCCAACCCAGGGACGCCCATCCAGGCTTCCCGCCCTAGATCGTGACTAGTCACGCCATGTGCCCTCCTGACCAAACCAGCGACAAACCCGACGACGGCGCCTCCACTGGAACGGCTGACGGCAACACCGAAGCCGCCCAGGAGCAGAATCACGTCGTTGGCCCTCTGACGGACGACGAACTGCAGGCGGGGGGCATGGATCGCGTTGTGGCCTTCATCCGAACGAAACGGTCGAAAGATGCACTGCGCAAAGAAAAGCAGCGAAACAAGCAGGAAGGCAGCGGCAAGCGCCAAATCAACCTCGTCGTTCCCGACGACGACCGTTCGCGCGCAAGCATGCGGGGCGCGGCAATTGCCATCGAAGACGAGGTGGCGCACCGGGCCCTCGAATTGCTGCTGGTTAACGAGGACTTGCGACCCCTGATCGTCGGTGTCGCCGCTCGACCCGAGCTTCGCGAAATAGTCGACCTTGTCCACCAGCGACCACCAAGAGCAAATTCGCTGAACGCCGCGAGACTCGTTATCATCGATCCAGCCATTGCCGAACTGGTAGATAGGGCGACTACGACCAGCCGCGTGCGAGAGGCCATGGAGCTGGCAGCCGCCAATCCGGAATTTGTGTTTTTTGGTCGCAACGCCGCCACTCAGCGCAGCCTCTGCGCACGGCTGGCCCGGCTCTTGCTCAGGATTCGCAAAATCCGTCAAACCGAGAACACCCCATAGCGCTGCGCTGAGCCAATGAAGTCTTTTCGGGCGCCGCCGCGGCGGCAACGCTCAGGAAAAATCCTCAGCCGAAAAAGAAAATCAGTTAACCGCTCGAAAAAATAAGACTTTGCGGTGGCGTCCCGAGCTGCAAGACTCTTCCCAATTCTTTCAAACTGGAAGGCGTATGAGCAACCGTAAGCGCCAAGCAAAGCCCATCATTGGGATCAACAGGACCCGCGTGGCTCTGTATCTGCGCGTCTCAACAGATCGACAGCGTCAGCACGATTTGTCGATTCCGGATCAGAAGGCGCAAATCTTGTCTTGGTGCGAAACCCAAGGCCATGAGGCGGTGGCGGAATTTGTCGAGGCCACAACCGGGACCGATGACAAGCGACCGATATTCCAGCAAATGATCGAACGGGCCTGCGACGGCGACAATGCGTTCGATGTCATCGCCGTGCACAGCTATAGCCGGTTCTTTCGCGATGCGTTCGGCCAGGAATTTTATCTTCGCAAACTGGCCAAACAGGGCGTCAAGCTGGTCTCCGTTACCCAGCCGCTTGGTGACGACGATGACCCGGCACAGGCGATGATGCGGAAGGTCATTGCGCTGTTCGATGAATATCAGTCCAAAGAAAACGCGAAACACGTGCTGCGCAACATGAAACTCAATGCTCAGCAGGGCTTCTGGAACGGTTCGCCCGTCCCTCTTGGCTACGTGCTGGTCGAGGTCGAGAAGCGCGGTACCAAGATCAAGAAAACCCTGGCCATCGATCCCGTCGATGCCGAAACCGTCCAGCTTATCTTCAAGCTGTATATTTATGGCGACGGTACGTCGGGCGCGCTCGGCGTCAAAGAAGTCGTCAAATGGCTCAACAGCCGCGGCTACCGGACTCGCAAGGGCAAGACGTTTGGTGTCGGCACCATCTACAAGATACTCACCAGTACGACCTATATGGGCGAGTGGAAATTCAACCGGATGTCGTCCCGCACCGGAAAATGGAAGCCGGACGAAGAGGTCGTCATGTCAAAGGTTCCCGCGATCATCGAGCCTCACCTGTTTGAACAGGTCCAACGCCAACTTCATGCCCGCAGCCCGAAGGTCGCCGCGCCGCGCGTGACGACGGGGCCGATCTTGCTGACCGGCCTTGCGGTGTGCGCGACCTGCAACGGCGGGATGACGTTGCGGACCGGCACCTCGAAGACCGGCGCCGTCCATCGTTATTATACCTGCTCGACCTGCGCCCGAAAGGGCAAGACGGTTTGCAAAGGCCGCTCGATACCGATGGCGAAGTTGGACGCCATCGTCACCACCCACATGAACGAACGGCTGTTCCAGCCGGAGCGCCTGGCCGTTCTTTTGTCATCACTCTCGTCACGGCGTTCGGAGAAGGCAGACGCAGTCAACGCCCGTGTTACCGCTTTGCAGCGCGAGGTCGCCGACGCCGACGACAAGCTCAAGCGGCTCTATCGGCTGGTTGAGGACGGCATGACCGAAATGGACGACGTCCTGAAAGATCGCTTGAACTCGCTGAAGGCGGATCGGGACCGCACCAAGGCCGCGCTGGAACGGGCCAAGTCGCATTCATCGCAAGCCATCCAGATCGACCCCGCGCTGCTCGAGCAGTTTGGCCGCACCATGCGCGAGAACTTTACCTCCGGATCGATTCCGCTCCGCAAGACCTATCTGCAATCCCTCATCGACGTGATCGAGGTCGACGATACCCAAATCCGTATCAAAGGCAGCAAGGACGTGCTCGAAAGGGCGGTCCTGGCCAGTCGGAATGGGGCCATTCCGGGTTCGCAGATGAGTACTGAGTGGCGCTCCCTAGGGGAATCGAACCCCTGTTTCAGCCTTGAGAGGGCCGCGTCCTAACCGCTAGACGAAGGGAGCGTGGCTTTGAGGGATAGCCTCGAAATCCATTTGCCGCAAGGCGGCTGGAAGTTAAGGCTCGTTAGCGAATTTCAGTTGGCCGGCCGGCTTTAAGGTCCGCGCGTCAAAGGTGCGGATTTCGGTCGCGCCGCCGATCTCGACCGTCACCACCAGCCGGTCGCCGGCGGTCCCGGTCGCGACGATCCGGGCGCCTTTCGGCAATATCGTCGTGATGTCGGTGGCCGCAGCGCTTCCCTCGGTGCGGAAAAGACGATAGCCGATAGCAATCAGAACGGCCGCCACCGCCAGCGCCGTGGTAAGGCCTGCAATCAACATCATCCGGCGGACCCGCGCAAAAAGCGCGGCCTGCTCTGGGGTCGGTTCGGGCACAACGGTTTCAGTCATAGGATTTGATCTTTGGAACATGCCGCGCTGTCGAATAGCGCTCAGAAGCTTCGGGTTACGGTCACCGGCGAGGAGGGATCGACCCGGCTCGACCGCGTGCTCGCAGCAAGCCTTGCGGAGCTGTCGCGCTCGCGGTTGAAGGCGCTGATCCTGGCCGGTTCTGTCAGCATCGAAGGCGCCCCCATCCGCGACCCCGCTTATCATGTCGGACCCGGCGATACGATCACAATCGACGTGCCGGAGGCGGCCGCCGCCGAGCCTTTGGGCGAAAATATCGCGTTGCAGGTCGTCTACGAGGACGAGGACATCATCGTCATCGACAAGCCCCGGGGTCTCGTGGTGCATCCCGCCGCCGGGCATGAAACCGGCACGCTGGTCAACGCGCTGATCGCCCATTGCGGAACCAGCCTTTCCGGGATCGGCGGCGTCAAGCGCCCGGGCATCGTGCATCGCCTCGACAAGGACACCACCGGGCTGATGGTGGTCGCAAAGAACGACCGCGCGCATCAATCGCTGAGCGAACAATTCGCCGACCACGGCCGCACCGGCGCGATGCGGCGCGGCTATATCGCCTTCGTATGGGGCGTGCCGAACCGCCAGCGCGGCACGATCGACGCGCCGATCGACCGCCATCCGCATGCCCGGGAGAAAATGGCGGTGCGGAACTCGGGCCGCACGGCCGTCACCCATTGGGAAATCCAGGAGAGTTTCAACGGGCGGGACAGCAAGCCGATCGCGACGCAACTCGCCTGCCAGCTCGAGACCGGCCGCACCCATCAGATCCGGGTGCACCTTGCTCATATTAACCACCCATTAATGGGTGACGGCGTCTACGGCCCGCATTTCAAGACCAAGGCCAGCCATCTCGGTCCCAAAGGCCAGGCCGCCTTGACCGGCCTCGGACGTCAGGCGCTACATGCATACCTTCTGGCCCTGGAGCACCCCCGAACCGGCGAGATTTTGGAGTGGATTTCGGATTTGCCCGACGATCTGGTCCGCTTGAGAGATTGCCTACGGGCGGCGCAATGACGCAGGGGCTCCTAAAAAGCGGTGCTATACCAAAAGCTTATATCAGCCACACGGTGACGTGACGGCGACTATTCTTCCAAAAGCTCCCCGATTTGGTGTAATGTTGCACTTGCGTTGAATATCCAACGCGGAACATCGCAGCGTGACCGGCTTTAACAAAAGCGGCCGCCTGCCGGGCCCGCCGCTGTCGGGGGCCTGAACCACTGGAGGGCGCTCAATGGCCCGTGCAGCTACCTTGCCGATTCTCAACGGAGAATCCGGCCTTTCACGATACCTCGCCGAGATCCGCAAGTTTCCCATGCTGGAACCCCAGCAGGAATACATGCTCGCCAAGCGTTGGCGCGAGCATGACGATCGCGACGCGGCACATCACCTCGTCACCAGCCATCTCCGCCTCGTGGCCAAGATCGCCATGGGCTATCGCGGCTACGGCTTGCCGATTTCCGAGGTCGTCTCGGAAGGCAATGTCGGCCTGATGCAGGCGGTGAAGCGGTTCGAGCCCGAGAAGGGCTTTCGCCTGGCCACCTATGCCATGTGGTGGATCAAGGCCTCGATACAAGAGTACATCCTGCGTTCGTGGTCGCTGGTGAAGATGGGAACCACCGCGAACCAGAAGAAGCTGTTCTTCAACCTGCGCAAGGCGAAGAGCAAAATCTCCGCGCTCGAGGAAGGCGATTTGCACCCCGACCAGGTGAAGCTGATCGCCAAGCGCCTCGGCGTGACCGATCAGGACGTGGTCGACATGAACCGCCGCCTCGGCGGCGACGCCTCGCTCAACGCGCCGATCCGCGAGGACGGCGAGGCCGGCGAATGGCAGGACTGGCTGGTCGATACCTCGCCCAACCAGGAAGCCATCATGGCCGAGCACGAGGAGTTCGACCATCGCCGTAAGGCGCTCAACGGCGCGATCGGCGTGCTCAATCCGCGGGAACGCCGCATCTTCGAGGCGCGGCGTCTGGCCGAAGAGCCGATGACGCTGGAAGACCTCGCCGCCGAATTCGGCGTGTCGCGCGAGCGCGTGCGGCAGATCGAGGTTCGCGCCTTCGAGAAGGTGCAGTCTGCCGTCAAAGGCGCGATTGCGCGGCAGGAACAGGCGGCGCTGGAAGCGGCGCACTGATTTAGAATATTGGCGGATCGAGACAAGAGAGCCGGCGGCGACGCCGGCTTTTTTGTTAAGATGAAGTCCTAATCTCCCCATTGCCTCGCCATGGTCGCGAGCGCACAGCCTTCGCAATAACGCGCGTCTTTGTAGTCGATCCAGTTGTGCGCATAAACGCGCTCGGCGGGAATGCCGTAGCGCATGCGCAGCACTTGCACCAAAATCCGCCATGACGCGATCTGCGCCTCCGTGGCACCGCGGGTCACGTCGGGATAATTGCCGGCAAATTCCACGCCGATCGAATTGGCGCCAACCACTTGATGATAGGTCGCGCCGTTGTCGATGTATTTGTTGTCGTTGCGGTTGGCGCCGTCGCCATGGGTCGGAATCAGATTCTCCGCCACCGCCCAGTACACCGTGCCGTCGGTTTCCACCCAGACCGTGACGCCACGCCGCGTCGGGGTCTTCGCCTGCGCAACCGCGCCGCCGCGCGCCGAGCCGGCCGGGCCTTCGGTCTGGTGCACAATGATATTGCGCCAGGGATGGGCCTTCGACACCTCGCCCCACGGCGCCAGCCAAACCACCTTCAAGCCGGGAATCTCGGGCATGCCCGATCCGCGCGCGATCGTCGCGAGGTCGGAGCTCTCGGCAAATGCCGGGCCGATGATCCCGACGAGGCAGAGCGCAGTCGCAAGCAGACGGAGAAGATTCATTTCGACTGATAAACCTTCACGCGTGCTTGCGCAGGGCCTGCTTCGGCATCGCCTCGAACCCGGGCACCAATGGCGGCGCGGGCTCGTACACGGCATACCGGTTCTTGCCTTCTTTCTTGGCGGTGTAAAGCGCGTGATCCGCGGCCGCCATCAATCGATCCGGGAACAAGCCGATGTCTTGGCTCCATTGTGCAACCCCGATCGATAGGCCGATCGGGATATCCCCGCTTCCGCAAGCCGCGGCGTCTTGACGGCACACGTCCAGCACGCGGCGCGCGATCATCGCGCCTTCTAGCACTGAGGACGCGGGCAGCACGATGCAGAACTCGTCGCCACCGGTGCGCGCCAGCATGTCGCCGGGCCGCAACCTTGTTTGCGCCATCAACGTGAAGTGCTGCAGGCACGCGTCGCCCGCGGCATGGCCGAAGGTGTCGTTGACCGCTTTGAAGCCGTCGAGATCGATCACCAATAGCGCGAACGGCTCGCCGTCGCGCTCCGACCTCGCGCATTCCTCGGTCAGTCGCTGCAACAAATGCCGCCGGTTGGCGACGCCGGTGAGATCGTCGAGCAACGCGAGATCGGCGACCTCGTTGCGCAAGCAGTCGATTGCCATCAAGAGGAAGCCGAAATTCCACGCCATCGCCAGGAACATCAACGTCAGTACCAGCGCCGAATGCACCGGATTGGGTTGGAGGAAGGAAAACTCGCCGCCGACGTGAAGCAAATTGCCAACCGGTCGAACCAAACCCAGCGCCACGATGATAGCGGCGACGAAGCCCGCCAACCGCGCGCCGGGGTTTTTGTTTCCGTCGCGCTGCGACAGCAACAGCTTGAGCGACAACGCGAAGGGGAGCGACTGGCCGAGCGAATAGACCACAATCCGCATCGGCATGCTGTCGTAACCGAAGGCAAAGACCACAAGGCCGGCGAGGCTCAATCCGGTGACGAGCGCGGCGGCGCGCCAAGTGACTTGCCGGTCGTAAAACCGCTGGATGCCCATCGTGCCGAGGCAGGCGGCAAAAATCAGTAGCGTGCCCGCGACCACAAGCGGCGTCAGCGAATCCGTGAGGAAACGCAGCGTCGCCAGCGCCGCGCCGACCGCCGCAGCGAACGCCGAGCCGGCCCAAAATCGTGCCGCCGCCAATTTGGGATAACTGCGCATGACGTAGGCCCAGATCAGGCCCAGCGCGAGAAAAATGACGACGAAGGCCGTCCACAGCGTCGGAATACTCAGCATGGCCGATCCAGAACGCGCATTGGCCGCGTCTCTCCTTGGGTCGAACACCCGCCAAGATGCCCACCGTTTATTTGGCGCCAACATGCAACCGCGCCGCTTAACGGACTCTCACCGGAGTGATAGAATCCCGGCCGTGGTTTTGAATTGGTGAAGATGGCTGCCTCATCGACCGCGCGCGCGCCGAACCGATCGACGATGCGCGGCGCGTTTGACGCATCCTTAACCCTGGCGCGAATGGTTGCGTCGGCGGTTCGATCGTTCGCCGCGCCCGAAGATTTGCGGGAAGATGCATCCGTGGCCGCGAAAATGCGTCCAAACTGCATAACAACTGTGGATAACGCGATGACAACGAGGTGACAACGCGGGGCAGCGCGCCGCGAATCTGTTGGGATCGTCATCGAGGCTGTTGCGAGGCTATAGCCCTCCCCGAGCATGCCTCGTGTGGCGTTTCCTTCCATTAAACCAAATGAGGATGCTATGGCTAAGAAAGCAAAGAAGGCGAAGAAGGCGAAGAAAGCCAAGAAGTCGAAGAAGAAGTAACCTTCAAGCCCGGGTGGGGCCTTCGCTCCGCCCGGGCACCCGGTACGACGGTAAGCTTTCGGAAAAACAGCGGGCCTTGCGCCCGCTTTTTGATTCCGCGTTTCGCTTTCCGTTTTCATTTTTTCCCCGAGCTGGAGCGACGTTCGATGACTGCGATCCGTGGATCGGCCGCCGCCATCACCGGCGCCGCCAGTGGCATCGGCCGGGCGCTGGCGCTTGAACTCGCGGCGCGCGGCTGCGATCTCGCGCTTGCCGATCGCGACGAAGCGGGGTTGCAGACGGTTGCCGCCGAGATCGCCAAAGCCCATTCGTGCAAAGTCACGATCCACCGCATCGATGTCGGCGAACTGAGCGAGATCGAAGCCTTCGCGCAAGCCGCGACCGCGAACCATCCCGGCCTCAACATCCTCATCAACAATGCCGGCGTCGCCGTGCTCGGCCAATTCAACGAGATCGACCAGGCGCAGTTCGAATGGCTGATGAACATCAATTTTTGGGGCGTGGTGCATGGAACGCGCGCCTTCCTGCCGCATCTCGCGCGCCAACCTGAAGCCCATATCGTCAACCTCTCGAGCGTGTTCGGCATCATCGCGCCGCCGGGCCAGACCGCCTATTCGGCGTCGAAATTCGCGGTGCGCGGCTTCTCGGAAAGCTTGCGGCACGAGTTGCAGATCGCGGCAAGCCCGGTGCGGCTTTCCGTGGTGCATCCCGGCGGCATCGCCACCAACATCGCCCGCAACTCCCGCACCGGCGCAGGCATCAGCGACAACAAGGTCCGATCCGACGCGATCGAGCGGTTCGAGAGTGCGGCGCAGACGACGCCGCAAGCCGCGGCGCGGCGCATCATTCGGGGAATCGAGAACAACGAGTTGCGCATCCTGATCGGGCTCGACGCTCGCATCATCGACGTGCTGCAACGGCTGCGGCCCGCGAATTATTGGGCGTGGCTGCGGCGCCTCTTCGCAATTCGAACGCGCGGCGAGAAGAAAGCCGAAGCCAAGGCTTAGCGTTGGTCATTCCGGGGCGTGCGAAGCACGAGCCCGGAATCCATAACCACGATCGGGAGTATCGATTCTCTGATGTGCAATTGCACATCAAAGCCTGCGCCAAACGGCGCATCCCGGAATGACGTGGTTGACCGACGAACGCCAATCGCTGCCTCACTTCGCTGAAAAACGCTCTAACGTCGTCCCTGCGAACGCAGGGACCCATAACCACAGGCGTGAGTTGTGGCCCGAAAGCCGTCGAACAGCGTCCTTCAAACGAGCGTCACGGCGTATGGGTCCCTGCGTTCGCAGGGACGACATCGAGGCAAGTATGTTGCCAACCTTGAACACCAATTCCAAACACACCTCCGCATTCCCGCGGCGCGCTCGCGCCCGAGTCGTGCATGAAATCTTTCGCCCGATGAGGGCGTGGGGAATGCCGGGCGCTCGAATAGCGCCCGCAGCCTCGTATGCGAAATGAAAAAGCACACGAGCGTCGTCACCACGGTCGCGCCAGGATCACCCGGCATTCCCGCACGCGAGTGGTTTTAACGGTTTCCTTCGCGCTCTCCCCGGTGATCGGGCTTTCTTGTCACCGTCGCCTCGCGGAATTGTTTCCCGCGAAACTTGACGCCAGCGTCGGGGCGTCAGGACCACACGACTTCGCCGTCCGCTTCAAGCACGCTCGTCGTTGCGCACCATTCGCGTCCACCGCATCCCGCCCCGCGTCCGTGACGTGCGCAACGCCCCTTTGTTGGGGTGGGATGGGGCGAGCTTGTAGAGATGATTTGCCCGACGGGGAAAGCGGAATATTTTTCGCGGGAAGACTGGACGACCCAAATCACGTTGATCCGGTTCAACAAATTCGCGTTTACGCGCAAGACGGAAAAGCACGTAGGGAAGCCGAAGGCGTATCCGGCGGAGTGAACGGTGGTTACGCTTCGCTAACCCACCCTACAAAAGCAAAGCCAAACTCAGTTAGGCTTCGCGGCCTCACTCGCCGCCGTCGATCTGCCGGCCCATCAGCGCGATGGCTTGTTGATAGACCGACGCCGCATTCCAGGCCTGGATGGCCGCGAAATTGGCTTCGCCCGGCTGATAGCCCGCGCCCGCGCGCCAGCCATTGGCTTTGAGGAACGCCGCGGTGGAAGAGAGCGCGTTGGCCGCATTTTCGAGATTGCCGGTGCCATAGGCCAAAATGTTTTTCGGCAAAAACTGCGTCTGGCCGACTTCGCCGTGCATCGAGCCGCGCTGGGAGGCCGAGAGCATGCCGCGATCGACCAATTGCAACGCCGCGTAAAGCTGATCGGTGAAATATTCCGGCCGCCGGCAGTCATAGGCGAGCGTGGCGATTGAGGAGAGCATGTTTTGATTGCCGCGCTGACTGCCGAAACCCGTCTCCATGCCCCAGATGGCGATGAGCGGCCCGGACGGCACGCCGTAGCGCTGCCGAATGGATTCGAACATCGCCGCCTGCGACTGCTTCAGCGCGCGACCGCGCGCGACGATGGTGGAAGCGCCGCGTTTGGCGAGAAACTGATTGAGCGAGAGAGAAAAACTCCGCTGGCCGCGATCGGCCGCAATCGTCGCGCTCGCGTAATTCGTCGTCATCAAAGCTGAAATGCCCGAAGCGCCGATGCCCTTGGCTCTGGCCTCACCGGCGAATTGTTGCTTCCAGGCATCGAAACCGCCGGGACCGCTGCCGCATTGAGCGGCGTAGGCGTGCGGGGTCAAACAAGTGAGTGTTGCAAGGACCGCGAAAGTGGCTGTCGTAAGTTCGTTTGCCTTGGTCATTTGAAAAAATCCCTTGGCTTATCGAGTTGATGAACAAGCGCCGGCGAGCGGCGGGCGGTTCTATTCGCGTGAATAGCTTAGCGAAACCATGGCCGTGGTCTAGTACTGACTATACGAGGTCAGTGAGTCGCTTGTTGCCCATGCTTCGAGACGCTCGCAAACGCTCGCTCCTCAGCATGAGGTTGTTTTGTTTCAACACCTTAGAACCTCATCCTGAGGAGGCCGCAAAGCGGCCGTCTCGAAGGATGGGCTGCAATAATGATTTGTGATTCCGGGTACTAAACAGGTGACCAAAACGTAGACGGCCGGGACGAGCCCGGCCGTAGAGAAAAAATGATCCCGGGTCTGCAGCGCACCACTTCGTGCTGCGCCGCGCCCGGGAAATGAGGATCAATTATCCAAGAAGCTCCGCAGCTTCCGTGACCTCGACGGATGCTTCAACTTCCGCAACGCTTTCGCCTCGATCTGGCGAATACGCTCTCTCGTCACCGAGAATTGCTGGCCGACTTCTTCCAGCGTGTGGTCGGTGTTCATGCCGATGCCGAAGCGCATGCGGAGCACGCGTTCTTCGCGCGGGGTGAGCGAGGCGAGAACGCGGGTGGTGGTTTCGCGCAAATTGCTCTGGATCGCAGCATCAATGGGCAGGATCGCGTTCTTGTCCTCGATGAAATCGCCGAGGTGGGAGTCTTCCTCGTCGCCGACCGGCGTTTCCAGCGACAACGGCTCTTTCGCGATTTTGAGAACCTTGCGCACTTTCTCCAAGGGCATGCCGAGTTTTTCGGCGAGTTCTTCCGGGGTCGGCTCGCGGCCGATCTCGTTGAGCATCTGCCGCGAGGTGCGCACGATCTTGTTGATGGTCTCGATCATGTGCACCGGGATGCGGATGGTGCGCGCCTGATCGGCGATGCTTCGCGTGATCGCCTGCCGGATCCACCAGGTCGCGTAGGTCGAGAATTTGTAGCCGCGGCGGTATTCGAATTTGTCGACCGCCTTCATCAGGCCGATATTGCCTTCCTGGATCAGATCGAGGAACTGCAAACCGCGATTGGTGTATTTCTTCGCGATCGAGATCACGAGCCGCAAATTCGCCTCGACCATTTCCTTCTTGGCCTGGCGCGCCTCGCGCTCGCCCTTTTGCACGCCGTGCACGATCTTGCGGAATTCGCCGATCTCAAGCCCGGTCAAGGCCGCGAGCGATTGAATCTCGTGGCGCAGTTCCTTGATGCGATCCTTTTCGTGATGCACGAAATTCTTCCAGCCCTTGGCGGAGAGTTTCGAGACCCGGTTGAGCCAGCGCGGGTCGAGTTCCGAACCTTGGTAGTTGCGCAGGAAATCCTCGCGCGCGACGCCGTGGCTGTCGCCGAGGCGAAGCAGGCGGCCCTCGAACGACACGAGCTTCTTGTTGATGTCGTAAAGCTGCTCGACGAGCGAATCGATGCGCGCCTGGTTGAGCCGCAGCGACTTCACCTCGACGATGATTTCGTCCTTCAGCTTCTTGTATTTGCGCTCCTGCGCCGGCGAGAGCGTCTCGTTCTGGAGCTGGTTGGAGATGTCCTGCTCCTGAAGGCGCCGCAGCTTCTTATAGTTGTCGGCGATCTTGTCGAACGTCTCGACCACCTTCGGCTTCAGCTCGGCCTCGATCGCGGCGAGCGACATCTGGTTTTCGAACTCGTCGTCGTCCATGTCGCCTTCGGCGGCGGTCTCGCCGGGGTCTTTCTCTTCGCCTTCGGGCGCACCGGCTGGCGCGGCGCGGAACGGGGTCGGCGACGGCGGGGCGGCGGGCGGGGCGGCCGCGGCGGGCATCGCGGCGCCGTCGCCGGCCGCAACCGGCTGGCCGTCGGGGCCGACGGCTGCGCCCAGCATCGCCGGGTTCATGTTGTTCTTGGCGTCGGGGCCGGCGTAGGTCGCCTCGAGATCGATGATGTCGCGAAGGAAGATTTTCCCTTCGTTGAGTTCGTCGCGCCAGATGATGATGGCCTGGAAGGTGAGCGGGCTTTCGCACAGGCCGGCGATCATCGCCTCGCGGCCGGCCTCGATGCGCTTCGCAATCGCGATTTCGCCCTCGCGCGACAGAAGCTCGACCGTGCCCATCTCGCGCAGATACATGCGGACGGGATCGTCGGTGCGCTCGCCGGGCTCGGATTTCTTGACTTCGGTGACGGCCTTTTGCGTGACCTCGACCAATTCGTTGTCGGTCTCGTCGTCGGCCTCTTCCTTGGTCTCTTCTTCGCTGTCGGCGTCTTCGGCTTCCGACACATTAATGCCCATGTCGGAGAGCATCGACATGATGTCTTCGATCTGTTCGGGCGAGGTGGTGTCGGAGGGCAAGACTTCGTTGAGCTGATCGAAGGTCACGAAGCCGCGCTTCTTGGCCTGCTTGATCATCTTCTTGACGGCGGCGTCGGACAGGTCGAGCAACGGTGAGGGCGCTTCGGCTGCGTCCTTCTCAGGAGCGTCGGCGGCCTTGTCGTCCTTTTCCTTGTCCTTTACCTGCAGCGCCTTTGCCTTGCTGGCCATTCATAGCTCCCGAAACACACTCATGCAGGATGCGTCGCCGCGCCTGCTCTGAAACACAAATTTGTGGCGCGCAACACTTATGACGCGCAAAGGGCGGCGCCGACGTGTCGCCACCCCCGATTCCGTTTCGCCGATGTCGAACTTGGTAACCCCGGCGCCTTTTTCGCAACCGCAAAATGCGCCAAAGCTATTAAGCTTCGCTTAACCCTGTTTTTGCAGCCAAACCATGGGTTTGGCGAGTCATTTCGTGCCTGCGGCGGCGGCCGTCCGCATCATTTTTGATCAGACACTCCGCTGGAACCGGCCCGAAGACTCGCCGAAACCCTCGATCAGGGCTTCAGTACCGTCCACCTCGGCTAGCCTGGCTTTGACGTCGCGCAGCCAGGCCAAATTGACCTCGCTTGCCTCCTCGCCCAAAGCCACTTCCGCGTCCTTCAATTCCCTAAGTAATGAGTGCCATTGGCGATGCAAGGAGACCAATTGGTGCCAGGTGGCCAGCACGTCGTCCCGGGCCGCGCCGGTTTGCGCCCCCCACACCGCCGAGGTCGTGATCGCGCGGTCAACCCTTTGAAGAATTTGAGAAAATCCGCCTCTCTCGAGGTCGGCCCGCATCTTCTCGGCCTGCTCGGACGGCTCGGGACTGTGGTGGTGGTCATTGGCGAAGGCGCTGATGATGCCGGCGCGCAATTTATGCGCCTCGGGATGGGCCAATTCCAGCGCCGCCACCTCCTCGAGATGCTCATGAAGCAGCCAAGGGTGGTTAATCAGGGATTGCAAAATCAGCGCCTCGCGGCGGGACATCGCGCTGCGCTGGCCGCGCATGATCGGGCTCAAGGCGAGCTGAGGGCTCGCCGCCTGATAGGGTCCGCGGCTCAAAAGAGGACTGCCGCCCTGGGGACGGCCGCCGGGGGACGCGAATCGGCCGCCGCTCCCCCCGGCAAACGGACCACGGGGCGGAAAACGCCGGCCTGATTCGCTGCCAAAATTGCCGGCCCCGGCGCCAAAATTTTCTTTACGAAAATTGCCCCGCTCGTAGCCGCGCGCCCCTTCCGGCGCGAAGGTCCGCCGCAAGCGCTCGGTGAAGTCCTGGCGATAATAACGCCGCACCACTTCGTCGCGGATGCTGTTTGAAAATTCGCCGATCCGCGCCTCCAGCGCCGCGCGGCGTTCCGGCGTGGCGTAACTGCCGCCTTCGATCTCGCGCGACCAGATCACCTCGACAAGACCGCGCGCAGCCCCAATCACCTCCTCGATCGCACCGCGCCCACCGGAACGCGCGAGATCATCAGGGTCCTGGCCTTCGGACAACAACGCGAAGCGCAAACTCTTTCCCGGCTTGAGATGCGGCAGCGCCAAATCAGCGGCGCGCCACGCGGCCTTCTGCCCGGCTTTGTCGCCGTCGAAACAAAGGATCGGCTCGTCCGCCATTTTCCAGAGCAACGCGAGCTGGTTTTCGGTCAAGGCCGTGCCGAGCGGCGCGACGCTTCCCGCAAAGCCCGCGCTCACCATGGCGATGACGTCGACATAGCCTTCGACCACGATCAGCGCGCTGCCGTTATGGGTCGCAAGCCGCGCGGGGGCGAGATTGTAGAGATTGTCGCCCTTGTGAAACAGCGGGGTTTCCGGCGAATTCAAATATTTGGCGGCCACGTCTTTTTCGAGCGCGCGTCCGCCGAACGCGATCACCCGCCCGCGCGCATCCGTGATCGGAAACATCACGCGATCGCGAAACCGGTCATACGGCACCGGGATATCGTCGCCCGCGACCAGAAGCCCCGCTTCCACCATGTCCTCGACGGGAATCGATTTCGAGCCGAGATATTCTTTCAGCGCGAAACGCTCGGGCGGCGCATAGCCGAGGCGAAACTGCAACTGCGTGGCGGGTGAGATCGCGCGGTCGCCGAGATAGCCGCGGGCTTTCGCGCCGTTTCGCGAAGCCAGCGTCTCAGTGAAGAATTTCGCGGCCAACTCCATCACGTCGTAAAGCGTCTTGCGGCGCTGCTCGTGACGCGCGGCATCCGGCGTCGCGGCCGGCAGCGGCACGCCCGCCATCGCCGCGAGCCGCTCGACGGCTTCGGGAAATGAGACGCCTTCGGTCTCCATCACGAAGTCGAAGATGTTGCCGTGCTTGCCGGACGAGAAGTCGTGATAAAATTGCTTCTGGTCGTTGACGGTGAAGGACGGCGACTTCTCCTGTTGAAACGGCGACAGCCCCTTCCACTCCTTCCCCGCCCGCTTCAACTTCACGCGCCTGCCCACGACTTCCGAAACCGGAAGCCGGGCGCGAAGCTCTTCAAGAAACTGGGGCGTGAAGCGCATGGGTTATTTTCGTCGAGTCGAAGGCCTGAAGGGCAATCGATCATGGATATAGAGGCGGCGGGGTAAAATACGAGAATTGTTGGCTTTATCCGGGCTATTCACAGGGGCCGCGCGGCGACGCTAACCATTGTTCCCCGGATGTTGCCAGCGCATCTTGCGGTGCGCTGCTGATCCGGGGTCCATGGTTGCAACAAGCGAGTGCGGTGCCAGCGAAGCGTGGATCCCGGCTCTGCGGAGCAGCGTAAACACGCTGCACCGCGTCCGGGGCACGAGAGTTATCCCTCGAGAAACCGGCCCGACGCAATCCGCGGCAAATGCGCGACCGGCCAGTTGTAGACGTAGGTCCAGGCCTCGCCGGCGGTGCCATCCTCCAACGTCACGCGCAACGTCTGGCGCACATATTCAGTCGGCTCCTTAAAACCCTCGCCGCACGCCTCGTACATGTCGAATTCGCGCAACAACTCCTGCGGCGCGCGCAGGCGAAAGAGCTCGCCGAACACCACCTCCGCAGGATCGTCGGAAAGCACCAAACCGGGATAATGCTTGACCCGATAGAGCCGACCCTGGCAGCGCGCGTCGCCCAAAAAATCCGCAGCTCGCGACAACAGTTGCGCCATCGGATGATCGAAGCCACGCATCAGCGTGCCGTAGACGAAGAGACGATCGGACATCGAGGGAGCCCCGGGGCGGCAAAATCCTTCACGCCGCCACGACCTCATCGCTGATGACGAGGAATTTGACCAGATCCATTCGGCCGAAATTTGTGGTCAGCGCCACGTCGGCGGCGTCGCGCCCCGTCGCCATCAGGATGCGGCCGATCCGCGGGATATTGTGACGGGCGTCGAAAGAGTACCATCGGCTGGAAAGATAAACGTCGAACCAGCCGGAGAAATCCATCGGCGCGGGATCGCGGGGGACGCCGATGTCGCCGAGATAGCCCGTGCAATAGCGCGCCGGGATGCCCATGCAGCGGCAGAAGGTCACCGCCAGATGGGCGAAGTCGCGGCACACGCCGGCGCCCTGCTGGTAGACGTCGTGCGCCGATTTCATGTGATGGGCGTGCTGATAGCCGAAAGAAAGGTGGTTGTGCACGAAATCCGTGATCGCCTGGACGCGTTGCCAGCCCGGCTGTGTGTTGCCGAACAGCGACCACGCGATGTCGGTCAATTTATCGGTCTCGCAATAGCGGCTCGCCATCAGGTAAATCAAAACATCGTCGGGTAGCTGTTCGATCGGCAGTTGCTGCGCGGTCGGCGCCACCGGGTCAGGCAATCCAGCGTCGCGCACCAGCGCGTTGCCGCGCAACGTCACGCCGCCCGGCGGCGCCACCAGCCGGCCGCAGATGTTATCGAAACTGTCGCGGTAGAATTTGATCGGCACGTTCGGCTCGGCAAGGATGGTCTCGGCGCCGACGATGTCGGCGCGGCGCGAGGGGTGAATGCTGAGCATGATCACCATCGGCGTCGGCGTCATCGCGACGTGGGCGATCTCGAAGCCGAGCTTGATTTCCATGGTTACGTCTCCGCCGGCATGTCGGCCGAAACCAGCCAAGTTCCACCGAGACGCGCGCGGCGGTGCATAGCGCGATATTCGGCCTTGTGATGGACCATCGGCGCGGGCATCGTTGAGGCAATCATCGTGGCTGTGTGCAATCCAATCTATACCGATCTTGCGGATCGGTATGCGGCTTTATTGGGCAACAGATCAGGGAAAAGAACTTGGACAGGGCGGGCGACATAACACTACTCCTCGGAAGCGCAGATGTTTTTCCAGTCCTTGAAGAAAACCCCCTTAGCCGCTCGCCGTTCCTGTTGACCTGCGATCATTACGGCCGCGCGATCCCGCGCGCGCTCGGCGATCTCGGGTTGCCGGAAAGCGAACTCACGCGCCACATCGCCTGGGATATCGGGATTGCCGGCGTCGCCAAGGCGCTCGCGAAACATCTCGACGCGCATCTGATCGGACAGCGCTATTCGCGGCTGGTGATCGATTGCAACCGCCCGCCCACGGCGCCAAGTTCGATCCCGCGCATCAGCGAAGCGACCATCATTCCCGGCAATGAAGGGCTCACGCGCGAGGCGGCCCTGGCGCGGCAAAAATCGATCTTCGATCCCTATCACCGCCGCATCCGCGAAGCGATCGAGCGCCGCTTGCACAATGGCGTTCCAACCGTGCTGGTCTCGCTGCATAGCTTTACGCCCGTCTACGCCGGGATCGCGCGGCCCTGGCACATCGGCACGCTCTATCATCGCGATGTGAGGTTACCGCCGCTGCTGCTCAAACTGTTACGCGCCGAACCCGATCTCGTGGTCGGCGACAACGAACCCTATGCGGTGAGCGAGGAGACCGATTACACCATCCCCGTGCATGGCGAGGCGCGCGGGTTGATGAACACCGGAATCGAAATTCGCCAGGACCTGATCGCGGATCAAGCCGGCGAAACGGAATGGGCGGAACGGCTCGCGCGGATTTTCGCCGAGATCGAAACGGCGTTGCGGACGCAACTGGTTTTGCCGGCTTAGGCTTTCGCTTAACGCGGCCCCTCCATCGCCACCGTCATCCATGGCGTGAGCTTCTCCGAGCCGAGGAAATCGAGCGCGACGCGCTGGACGCCGGATGCCGCGCCCTTGCCTTGCGCGACCACGACCAAGAGATCGCAGCGCCGCGCCACCGCGATGCCGATGGCGCTATGCTTCGAGCCGTCCGACATCTGCAGGTCGTAGGAGCGCAACCGTCCGGGCATGTCGGCGATCTGGACCGCCTTGCCCAGTTCGTGCGGCGCGAAACGTTCGCTCATCAAATCGAGGTCGGCGACGCGGTCGACCTCGTCGTCATCGGCCACGCCGGCGTCGCAATTGCAGAAGCCGATCTTCGGCCGCACATACAATTCCACATCGTCGCCGCACAGGCTGGCGCCGCAACGGAAGGCGCGGCCGGCGGGCCAGCCGTCGCGCGGAAACGGCCAGGCGATCTCGCGCCAGCCGGCGATGTCGGAGCGCGCATATTGATGCGCGGCAGTGAGGCCGAAACCCGCGCAAATCGAAAAGGCAAATCCGGCGAGCAGCGCTTTACGCATGTTGGATTCCTTAGCGTCACGGTAGGCCGGCGACCGCGCGCGCAGGGCCCGTGAGCTCGAGAATATGCAAGCCCGTATTGGCGCGGTCAACGATGTAGATGTAGCCGCGGTCGTCGGTCTCGACATTGTTGGTCTGGATCGCGACCTTGCAGCGCGGCTGGCCGTCGACGGTGACGCAACGCTTGTCGGTCGCGGGCGTGATCGAGGGGATGAAATAGCCGACTTCAAGCGGATGATACGGATCGCGAATGTCGAGCGCGCGCACCCCGGCGTTGAAGAAGGCGATGAACGCCATCTTTTTGTAGAACACCGGCGCCATGCTCTCGTTGGAGGAATGCGCGCCGAAGCGCCCGCCCCGTTCGCAGAACGAACCGCTCGTCTCCTTGACGGTATAGCTCGAAATCATCATCGGGCGGTTCTCGACGGTGACGTCGGCGAACCACACCATCTGCCGCGGCTCGCCGCATTCGAGCGCGATCGCCTCGTCGACGATCATCACGATGTCGCGCGACTTGCCGTCCTTGTCGTGAGCGAATTCGGCGATCGGCATTTGCTTCATCGGAAACGTCGTATGGGCGCCGTTGAACGCCGACATCGCCATCCGCGAGATTTCGGGCAGGCGAAGATTTTCCGGCGTCGGCTCTTTCGGCCCGTTGAGCAGCTTGTCGCGATCGACGATCTGCAGGAAGCCGCCTTTGTTGGTGCCATATCCGAAGTAGACACGGTTGGCTTCGGCGCCTGCCGAAATCGGGCCGTGCAATTCGGTCGGCACCGCGCCGGTCGAGCCCGGCTCCTGGCCCGGAAGGCCGAAGTCACGAATCTTTTTCGGGCTAGCGGGATCGCTAAGATCATAGACTTGCGTCATGCGGCGGGTGCGCCAATCCGGCGCGCCCGACACCAAGAAGGCGATGCCGGTCTCGCATTCCCACCAGCTCTTATGCGTGTCCTTCAAGCCGCCGATCCGGGTGACGAGCGTTGGATTGGCCGGGTCCGCGACGTTCCAGATTTCATGCGCCTCGCTGCCGAAGGTGCGCAGCATGTACACCGCGTTGCGATCGCCCTTGGGCAGCGCCTTGCCGTCGCAAACGCGCGCCATCTGCGCGCCGCCGCCTTCGTATTTTCCTTCCTGCCCGGGAATGTGCCGCAGATATTTCGGCGCCGCGGGATCGGTGACGTCAACGATGGAGGTGCCGTTCGGCTCGGCCTTTCCGGTCTGCGGATTGACCGGGTTCGGAACGTCGTTGGTGCCGCCGTGATGCCCGATATAGGCGATCCAGCGGTCGCCCTGGTGATGGATGGTCGGCTGATAGGAGCTGCGGGCCTGCAAATCATTGGCGCCGACCAGCCTCATATTGGAGGCCTCGGGCGGCGCGCCGATCGCTTGCGGCTCTGCAAAAGCGCCGCCGCAGGTCAGCAGAAATGCCGAGAGAAGAAATGCCGAAAGATAGCTCGCCAGTTTGACGTGACCGGTCATGTTTTTCCGCCCTGGTTTTTGAAACAGTCTTTGTGGTTGGAGGCCAACGTAGCACAGCGAAATGCGGCGCCAAACACCATCTTGACATGTTACCGTCCAGCCTCAAGAGCATGCTTGAATCCGGAAACGCGTTGGCAACTCCTCCTTCCGCGCTCGGGCTCGAAACTGGCGAGGCGCTCGTGATCAAGATGGAACCGCCGCGGCAGATGCTGGAGGCGTTGAAGAGACTGGGGATTGGGACGCCGTAGGTAACGCGTCGTTGTGACGACCTCTTCGTCGTCCCCGCGCACGCCGCCGAACGCAGTGTGCACTCCCTCGCCCCGCTCTTGCGGGGAGAGGGTTGGGGTGAGGGGCTCTTTGATCCACGAACGCTGAAGAAGTATTGAGTGCGGTACCCCTTCACCCGCCGCGCGAAGAGCGCGGCGACCTCTCCCCGCAAGCGGGGCGAGGTAACGAAGCGTCTACCCCAGCGCCCGCAACTCCCGCCGCAGCACCTTGCCCGTCGCGGTCATCGGCAAACTTTCCGCGAACTGCACGACGCGGGGATATTCATGCGCGGCGAGTTGCACTTTCACGAAATCCTGGATCTCACACGCCAGCGCCTCACTTGGCGCAAAGCCCGGCCGCAGCACGATCCACGCCTTGATCGCCTCGGTACGAATCGGGTCGGGAATGCCGACCACGGCCGAGAGCGCCACCGCGGGGTGTTTCAGCAACGTATGCTCGATTTCCGAAGGCCCGATGCGATAGCCGGCTGAGGTGATCACGTCGTCCTCGCGGCTGACGTACCAGAAATAGCCATCCGCATCCTGGACGCCGAGATCGCCGGTGAGCAGGAAGTCGCCCGCAAATTTCTTTTGCGTAGCTTCCGGATTTTTCCAATATTTGATCATGGTGCAGGGATTGGAGCGCGCTACGCCGATGATGCCGCGTTCGCCGCGCGGCATTTCCTCACCTTGTTCGTTGACGACGCGGACATCGAAACCCGGCGTCGCCCGCCCCATCGACCCCGGCCGGATCGGAAACAGGCGCGCGTTGTTGCCGACCACGAGATTGCATTCGGTCTGGCCGTAGACCTCGTGGGCCTCGATGCCAAACGTGGCCCGCACCCATGCCAACAATTCAGCGCCGAGCGATTCACCGCCGCTCAGCATGCTGCGAAGCTTCACGCCCGCATGCTTGACGTCCGCCTGCCGCATCAGCTTGAGCGCGGTCGGCGGCAGAAACACGTTGCGCACGCCATGATCGGCCATCAATTGCATCGCCGCCTGCGGCTCGAATTTTTTGGCGCGATGCCCGACCACCGGCACGCCGTGATACAAGCCCGGCAATAGCGCATCGAACAATCCGCCAATCCACGCCCAGTCGGCCGGCGTCCACATCACATCGTCAGGTTTGGGGAAAAAGTCATGCACCATCTCGACGTTCGGCAGATGGCCGAGCAGCAGGCGATGGGCGTGGAGCGCGCCCTTCGGGTTTCCCGTCGTCCCCGACGTGTAGATGATGATGGCGGGGTCTTCGGCCGAGGTATCGACGGTGACGAATTCTTCCGCCGCCTCTTCAATCGAGGACCAGAACGATTTGGCGCCGGCATGCACGGCCTCGCTCGCAACGTAGATGTCTTGCAGATAAGGCAGGCGGTCGCGGATTTTCGAAAGTTTTTCCCAGCCGCTTTCGTCGGTCACCACCGCCTTGGCGCCGGAATTGGCGAGACGAAATTCGAGCGCGTCCTCGCCGAACAGCGTGAACAGCGGCACAGACACGAGGCCGGAGCGAAACGCCGCCAGATGCACGATCGGCAATTCGAGCGATTGCGAGAGAAACACCGCGACCCGGTCGCCCCGCACCAGCCCGTCGGCCTTCAACACATTGGCGAAGCGGCGCGACATCGCCTGCATTTCATCGAAGGAGGTGCGCTGGACGCGCCCGTCCTCGTCGACATAGATCAAGGCCAGCCGGTTGGAGCCGTCGGCATGACGATCGCAGCACGCGGTCGCGATGTTGAACCGCACTGGGACGTCCCAGCGAAAATCGCGATAGAGGCTTTCGTAATTGGAAGTTTCGGTGAGCATGACGACGCCTTCGAATTTTTCACAACTCTCGAACATCGGAGGTGTCGTCCCAGCGAAAGCGGGGACCCATAACCACCGGGTTCAGTTATAGGCAAAGGCGTTTCAGCGTTCCGAACCAAATCGCGAGGTCACGGAGTATGGGTCCCCGCGTGCGCGGGGACGACATCCAACTTAAGATCACAATTACCCCGCCAGCGCCGACTTCACCATGCCGCTGGCCTTGCCGAAATCCATTTGGCCGGCATATTTCGCCTTCAGCGCGCCGATCACCTTGCCCATGTCCTTGACCCCGGCCGCATTGGTCTCGGCAATGATGGCCGCGATCGCCGCCTTCACGTCCTCGTCCGACATCTGCTTGGGCAGATAGGCCGAGATGATCGCGATCTCCTCGCGCTCCTGGGTTGCGAGTTCCGCTCGGCCGCCCTTGTCGTAAAGCTCGACGGATTCCTGGCGTTGCTTGATCATCTTCTGCAGCACGCCGAGCAGGTCCGCATCGCTCAGCGGCGGTTTGCCTTCCCCGCGCGCGGCGATGTCGGCGTTCTTGATGGTCGAATTCACCATCCGCAGCGTGGAAAGCTTGCGCTCGTCCTTGGCCCGCATCGCGTCCTTGACCGCATTATTGATGTCGTCGCGCAGCATCGTCATGTCCCTCTCGCGCGCCTCTCGGGGCCGCATCGTCCTACCCGCCTGATCTAGGCCGTTCGCGCCGATGTGACAACTGGGTTCAGCTATTCAACTCATGGCGAGCCGCCCGGCGCGCGGCTGTAGCCGTTAAGTTCGTGGCGGTTCTCCTGCGGAGGCCCGCTTTGTTGAGCACGCCTTCAAACGATCAGACCAATTCGAGTCTTACCTTGCGACCAAGGAGCTCGGCAGCTCGTTGCAGCGTAACCAGGGTGACGTTGCCGTCCTTCGGATCGAGCAACCGGGTAATCTGGCTGCGGCTCGTACCCATGCGCGCTGCAAGTCGCTTACGAGACAAACCTTGGGCTTTCATCGCTTCGGTAATCTGCCACGCAAGCACTTCTTTAATCGCGACCGCCTGAAACGCTTCGCGGGTACCTTCTTCTTCGAGAAACTCGTCGAGAGTTGAAAGGCCCTTTGTGCTCCGAATTTTCATCGTTGTCATAGCGTCCCTTTCATTTGAACTCGCTCATTCGTTTGCGCGCCAGGGCGAGTTCAGTATCCGGCGTCTTCTGGGTCTTCTTGATAAAGCCGTGCAGCGCTATCAGCCGACCTTCCGTAAAACAGAACAACACGCGGGCGATCCGATTACTGGTAAGGTCGCTGCGCAATTCCCACAGCCCACCACCTAACGGGCGACACAACGGCATGCCGACAGGCCAGCGGAATTGCACCCGCATCAGGTCTTGGCCGATGACATTGCGATCGGCCGGAGCAAGCTTTCGTAACCAATCACGCACCACCTCGACCCCGGTACGGGTTCGATAAAAAACAACAATGGTTTTGCGCGCTGGCCGCGTCATCGCGCTCTATAAAAAGGTCATGCACTATATAATGGTCAAAATTTACAATAACAATCAGAAAGTAACTGCCTCTTTCTCGTTGTAGGCGCCGTCCTCGATGCGCTGCAACCTCACGGCTGTCCCGGGACTTTCGCGAAAATCGGCAGAAGGACGATAGCAAGGAGAATAAAACCCGGCATTGACCGTCAATATCGGCAAACCGCATGTGAATCCGCCACTTACGCCTTTGACGCGCCGACATGCGGCGACTATGTAATGCGCTCATGACGAACACGGAAAACGCTTCAGCCTGGCCGGATCACAAACCGACCGCGCTCCTCGTGCTTGCCGATGGCACCGTGCTGGAGGGTTTCGGCCTCGGCGCGGAAGGCCAGGCGGTCGGCGAAGTCTGCTTCAACACCGCGATGACCGGGTATGAGGAGATTCTCACCGACCCCTCCTATGCCGGGCAGCTCATCACCTTCACCTTTCCCCACATCGGCAATGTCGGCACCAACGACGAGGACATCGAGACGGTGAACATGGCGGCAACGCCGGGCGCGCGCGGCGTGATCCTGCGCGCCGCGATCACCGATCCCTCGAACTACCGCGCCTCAAAACATCTCGATTCCTGGCTGAAGGCGCGCGGCATCATCGGCCTTTCCGGCATCGACACCCGCGCCTTGACCGCGCTGATCCGCAGCAAGGGCATGCCCAACGCCGTGATCGCGCACGCCCGCGACGGCCAGTTCGATGTGCATGGCTTGAAGGAAGAAGCGCGCGAATGGCCCGGCCTCGAAGGCATGGACCTGGTGCCGATGGTCACCTCCGGCCAACGCTTCACCTGGGACGAAACCCCCTGGGCCTGGGAAAAAGGTTTCGGCCGGCAGACCGAACCTGAATTCAACGTCGTCGCCATCGATTACGGCGTCAAACGCAACATCCTGCGGCTGCTCGCGGGCGAAGGCTGCCGGATCACCGTGGTGCCGGCGACCACGTCGGCGGAAGACATCCTGGCGATGAAGCCCGACGGCGTGTTCTTGTCGAACGGTCCTGGCGACCCCGCCGAAACCGGCAAATACGCGGTGCCGGTGATTCAAAAAGTGATCGCGTCCGGGACGCCGACGTTTGGCATTTGTCTCGGCCATCAAATGCTGGGGTTGGCGGTCGGCGCCAAGACGAAGAAGATGCATCAGGGCCATCACGGCGCCAACCATCCGGTCAAGGACGAGACCACCGGCAAGGTGGAGATCACCTCGATGAATCACGGCTTCGCCGTGGATCAGGCGACCTTGCCAAAGGGCGCGACGCAGACCCATGTCTCGCTGTTCGACGGATCCAATTGCGGCATTCAGCTCGACGGCAAACCGGTTTTCTCGGTGCAGTATCACCCGGAAGCCTCGCCCGGTCCGCGCGACTCGCATTATCTGTTCAAGCGGTTTGCGGATTTGATGCGGGCGAAGAAGCGCGGGTAAGGACGCCGCTCTCGAATCTGGCAGCGACCAGCGATCGAGCGCCCACACAACTCTCAGTTGATCATCTCGTTCGGCAAGTTTAGAGATTGGAGCACCGAACTAGGGTGAGCACCATGACCGACGGCAATGCGAGCGTTGAGAGCATCGCTTTGGCAACAAAGCGCCTTGAACTTGAGCGGTACAAGGCCAAACTCGATTTCCAAAAATTCATTTGGGGTAGCGTGTTCGCCGCTATCGCGATTGCGACGATACCGCCATCATTTCAATACGCAACGGCCCACCTTGAATACGTCAAAGGCGAGGCCGCACGGGCGATGCGGGCCCAGCAATTTCGCGACAGCTACGTCAAGGACTTCCTCAACACCGCGCTTAATCAGGACATCGAGCAGCGCATCCGGTTCGCCAAGTATTTTTCGTCGGTTTCGTCCGAAAAAGATGACTGGGCCAAGTACCTCGATGATCTGACCAAACTCCGTGAATCCAAAAAATTGGAGATTGATAGCCTGGAGCAGGCCTGGCAGAAGCTCGCCGATCAACCGAAGGCTGACGCGAACAAGGTACTCGAGGCGAAACGTCACCTCGACTGGGCCTACGCCGAGGTCGGCTATGCCGCACCGAACCGAAGTGCCATTGCGAACCCCAGGGCGACCGACGACTCCAGAGGCCCTGGGCTATCATTGGCATCAATCCCACCGGGAAAGCGAGAGATGGCGCAAAAGATCTTGGACGCGTTCGCGGCGGCAGGCTTCGGCCAATTTCAACAGGTTGCGGCGGTTGCGAACGCGATCGCCGAATCAAATCTTGATCCCCAAGCCCACACAGGCAACGAGGATAGTTGGGGCCTGTTTCAGTTGAGTAAAAATGGCGGCTATGGCTCGGGACACACGGCGGAAGAACTGCAAAACCCCGACGTCAATGTGGGCATCATCGCGGAGCAGGCCAAGAAACAACCGGCATTCCAAGCCGCGGCCTCCCTTGATGAAGCCGTCGATCTTTTTGTGAAACGCATAATCAGACCGGCTAATGTAAGCAGCGAGGTCGTCCGTCGACAACAAATCGCGCGTCAACTCTTTCGAAGCTAAGTGCTGACCAAAATAACCATCAAAATGGCAGCTGCCTGACTTCTCGGCCCGCGCGACTCGCATTATCTGTTCAAGCGGTTTGCGGATTTGATGCGGGCGAAGAAGCGCGGGTAAGTAGCACTTTACGTTCCCCGGATGCTGCGCAGCGCGCCGCCTCTTCGCGGCGTGGTGCGCTGCTGATCCGGGGTCCATTCACGGTCCAGCACGCATACGAATATGGGTCCCGGCTCTGCGGTGCACCGCCGAAAAGGCGCTGCACCGCGTCCGGGATACGCCATTGCGGGTAGCGCCGCTTTTTAATATGATGACCATCATAAATTGACGCCCGCAGGACACAAGCTCATGGACGACAGAACCATGCCCAAAATCGAATACGGCGTCACGCCGACCGAAGTCATGGCGGCCATGCCGGGCATCGATTTCGTCCGCGCCATCTTCGCCGACAAACTTCCCTCCCCGCCCATCATGCAGACCGTCGAACCGTTCGATTGCACGGCAGAGCCGGGCGTCGTGGTCCTCAACAGCGTTCCTGCGTTCCGGCATTACAATCCGATCGGCTCAGTGCACGGCGGCTATGCGGCGATCCTCTTGGATTCAGCGATGGGGCTCGCAGTGCAGAGCATGCTTCCGGCGGGCACTGGCTTCACCACGCTCGAATTCAAGGTGAGTTTCATCAAGGGAATGACCAAGGATACCGGCCCCGTCCGCACCGAAGGCCGCACGCTCAATGTCGGCCGCCGCACCGCCACGGCGGAAGCGCGGATCACCGACGGCCAAGGCCGGCTGCTGGCGCACGCCACCACGACGTGTTTGGTTTTCGAAATTCCCAAGGAATCGTAGGGTGAGGCTCTCTTCCCTTCTCCCCCTGTGGGAGAAGGTGGCCATAGGCGGCCTCCAGCCGCCGTTCTTAATAGGACGCCGATGCTGTGCATCGGCTATGCAAAGTCCGCACCGAATGAGGGGTCTGCATCCGCGGAGAGAACCCCTCACCCGTCTTCGCTTCGCGAAGCCCCCCTCTCCCACAAGGGGAGAGGGAAAAGCGTTACGCCGCGTTGCTGCCTTCCTGGCGGCTTGATTCGAACAGGAACCAGGTGCGGCGCTCGGTCTCGTCGATGAAGGTTTCGAGCAATCCCGCAGTGCCGGAATCCTCGTGATCGTCGCAGAGCTTGTGGGCTTTGCGCATCGCGGCCGCCATGTGCTTGTTGTCTTCCATCAATTCGCGCAGCATCTCGCGCGGCGGCACGTAGCTCTCATTGTTGTCCTGGATAGTCTGCAATTTCCCGATCTGCCCGATCGAGCGCAGCGTGATGCCTCCGAGCTTGCGGACGCGCTCGGCGAGTTCGTCGGTGGTGGCGAAAATCTGTTCGGACTGCTCGTCGAGCAACAGGTGATAGTCGCGAAAATGTCGCCCGCTGACGTGCCAATGAAAATTCTTGGTTTTCAAATAAAGCGCGAAGGTGTCCGCCAACAGCGTGTTGAGCGACGCCGAAATCTGCTCCACCGCGTCGTGCGGCAGATCGTTCGGCGTTTCGAGATCGGGAGAGATAGAGATTCTGTCGAATCTTGCGTCGGGCTTGGCTTTGCTCATGGCGGACCTTCCTGTAGGAACACGAACATGGACGGCGATGGACACGGATCCCCGGACGCTCTAGATCATGAAGCGATTGCATCATGATCTCATCTCTTATTAGAGCATGATCTGCGCGCAAACGCGTCTTCGCGTTTGTCGCGTGGAAAACCGGTTTCCACTTTTCCGGATCATGCTCTAACGCATCATCTCAGCTTTCGGTTCCGTGACCGGAACCTTTTGACCGGACGCCTGACGCCATGGACGACTGGATCGACTATTACGACTCCACCCACACGATTTACGCGAGCAAGCTGCATCGCGACCTGCATTTTCAAATCGTGGCGCGGGACATCATCGGCTACATCGCCGCACCCGACGCGGTGGTGCTCGATTACGCCTGCGGCGAAGCCCTCTCGGCCGCCCGCGTCGCGGAAGCGTGCGGCAAGCTGTACCTCGCCGAGCCCGCGCCGGGCGTGCGCGGCCGGCTGATCGCGCGGTTTGCGCCGAACACTAAAATCCGGGTGCGTTCGCTCGACGATTTGCGAAACATGGAAGAGAAATCGATCGATCTCGCGGTGATGAATTCGGTGACGCAATATATGACGCCGACCGAGCTCGATTCGGCGCTCGCCGTGATCCGACGGCTTTTGAAGCCGGGCGGCCGCCTGGTGGTGGGCGATATCCTGCGCCCCGAGGTCGGGATGCTCAGGGATGTGGTCGCGCTGTTGCGCTTCGCACGGACTCACGGCTTTCTCAAAGACGCTATGATCGGGCTGATCTCGACCGCGCTCTCGGATTATCGGCAATTGCGCTCGCAGATCGGTCTGCAGCGCTACAGCGAAAAAGAGATGATTGCGAAGCTCGCAAGCACGGGCTTCACCGCCTCGCGGGCGCATTCCAATATCGGATACAATCCGTGGCGGATGACCTTCGTCGCACGGCACGCATTCGCACCCGCGAGTTCGGGTTAGAGCATGATCCGGAAAAGTGGAAACCGGTTTTCCACGCGACAAACGCGAAGACGCGTTTGCGCGCAGATCATGCTCAAAATTAAAGAGACCAAAAATGCCGGTTGATGGGGCCTCTAAGGCCCTTTCGCGGCTGCGAAATCTGGTCTAAAGACCAACCCGCGCGCAAGGTCGATCCCAAGCGCCGGGTTTAAGGGACGCGCAGCAAGCGCGCCCTTTTTTTGTGCCCAATTCCCTGTTCCCGCGAGACTTGATGCCCAAAAGAACCGACATCTCCACCATCCTGATCATCGGCGCCGGCCCGATCGTGATCGGCCAGGCCTGCGAATTCGATTATTCCGGCACCCAGGCCGTCAAGACGCTGAAGGAAGAGGGCTACCGCATCGTCCTCGTCAATTCGAATCCGGCAACGATCATGACCGACCCGGAATTGGCGGACGCGACCTATATCGAGCCGATCACGCCCGAGATCGTCGCCAAAATCATCGAGAAAGAACGCGACATCATTCCCGGCGGTTTCGCGCTGCTGCCGACCATGGGCGGACAAACCGCGCTCAATTGCGCACTGTCGCTGCGCAAGCAAGGCACGCTCGCAAAGTTCAACATCGAGATGATCGGCGCCACGGCGGATGCGATCGACAAGGCCGAAGACCGCGGCCGCTTCCGCGAAGCCATGACCCGGATCGGGCTGGAAACCCCGCGCTCGATCCAGACCAAAAACTTGCCCGACGCATTGCGCGCGCTCGACGACATCGGCCTGCCTGCGATCATCCGGCCGTCCTTCACCATGGGCGGCACCGGCGGCGGCATCGCCTACACCAAAGCCGAGTTCATCGAAATCGTCGAGCGCGGCATCGACGCCTCCCCCACCAACGAAGTCCTGATCGAGGAATCGGTACTTGGGTGGAAAGAGTTCGAGATGGAGGTGGTGCGCGATAAAAAAGACAATTGCATCATCATCTGTTCGATCGAAAACCTCGACCCGATGGGCGTGCATACCGGCGATTCCATCACCGTCGCGCCGGCGCTGACGCTGACCGACAAGGAATACCAGATCATGCGCGACGCCTCGCTGGCGGTGCTGCGTGAAATCGGGGTGGAGACCGGCGGCTCCAACGTGCAGTTCGGCGTCAATCCGGCCGACGGGCGCATGGTCGTGATCGAGATGAATCCGCGGGTGTCGCGCTCCTCGGCGCTGGCTTCGAAAGCCACCGGTTTCCCGATCGCCAAGGTCGCCGCCAAGCTCGCGGTCGGCTACACGCTCGACGAGATCGCCAACGACATCACCGGCGGCGCGACGCCGGCCTCCTTCGAGCCGACGATCGATTACGTCGTCACCAAGATTCCGCGTTTTGCGTTCGAGAAGTTTCCCGGCGCCTCGACCACGCTGACGACCTCGATGAAATCGGTCGGCGAAGTGATGGCGATCGGCCGCACCTTCCAAGAGAGTCTGCAAAAGGCGCTGCGCGGCTTGGAGACCGGACTGACCGGGCTCGACGAAATCGAGATCGAGGGTCTTGGCCGCAGCGACGACAAGAACGCGATCCGCGCCGCCCTGGGCACGCCGACGCCGAACCGGATTCTGCAGGTGGCGCAGGCGATGCGGCTCGGCTGGAGCAACGAGGACATCTTCACCTCCTGCAAGATCGACCCGTGGTTCCTCGCCGAAATGCGCGGCATCGTCGAGATGGAGAGCAAGATTCGCAAGAACGGCCTGCCCACCCACGCGTTCGGCATGCGGACCTTAAAGGCCATGGGTTTTTCCGACGCGCGGTTGGCGGTGCTTTCGGAAACGACCGAAGCCGAAGTCACCGCGCGGCGCCATGCCGTTGGCGTCCGCCCGGTGTTCAAGCGCATCGACACCTGCGCGGCCGAGTTCGCCTCGCCCACCGCCTACATGTATTCGACCTACGAATCGCCGTTCGCGGGCCGCCTGGCCGACGAGAGCGCGCCGTCCGACAAGCGCAAGGTCATCATTCTCGGCGGCGGGCCGAACCGGATCGGCCAGGGCATCGAGTTCGACTATTGCTGCTGCCACGCCTGCTTCGCGCTGCACGACGCCGGCTATGAGACCATCATGATCAACTGCAATCCGGAAACGGTGTCGACCGACTACGACACCGCGGACCGATTGTACTTCGAACCGCTGACGTCGGAAGACGTGCTCGAAATCATCGCGACCGAACGGCAGAACGGCACGCTCCATGGCGTGATCGTGCAGTTCGGCGGCCAGACCCCGCTCAAGCTCGCGCACGCGCTGGAAGCCGCCAATGTGCCGATCCTCGGCACTTCGCCCGACGCCATCGACCTCGCCGAAGACCGCGACCGCTTCAAACGCGTGCTCGACAAATTGCGCTTGAAGCAGCCGAAAAACGGCATCGCCTATTCGGTCGAGCAGGCGCGACTGGTGGCCGCCGATCTCGGGCTGCCCTTGGTGGTGCGCCCGTCCTATGTGCTCGGCGGCCGGGCAATGCAGATCATCCGCGAAGAGTCACAGCTCGGCGACTACCTGCTCGGCACCTTGCCCGAACTCGTGCCCGCCGACGTCAAGGCGCGTTACCCGAACGACAAAACGGGTCAGATCAATACCGTACTCGGCAAGAACCCGCTGCTGTTCGACCGCTATCTCTCCGACGCGATCGAGATCGACGTCGATTGCCTGTGCGACGGCAAGGACACTTTCATCGTCGGCATCATGGAGCATATCGAGGAAGCCGGGATTCACTCCGGCGATTCCGCCTGCTCGCTGCCGCCGCATTCGATCGACGCGGCGACGATTGCCGAACTGGAGCGGCAAACCCACGATCTGGCGCTCGGCCTCGACGTGGTCGGGTTGATGAACGTGCAATACGCCATCAAGAACGGCGACATCTATGTGCTCGAGGTCAACCCGCGGGCGTCGCGCACGGTGCCGTTTGTCGCCAAGGTGATCGGCACGCCGGTCGCGAAGATCGCGGCACGGCTGATGGCCGGCGAGAAGCTTTCAGACTTCAATTTGAAAAAGCACAAGCTCGACCATGTCGGCGTCAAGGAATCGGTGTTCCCGTTCGCGCGCTTCCCCGGCGTCGATACCGTGCTCGGCCCGGAAATGCGCTCGACCGGCGAGGTGATGGGCATCGACCGCTCGTTCGAAGTCGCGTTTGCGAAGAGCCAGCTCGGCGGCGGAACCCGCGTGCCGCGCAAGGGCACGGTGTTCGTCTCGGTGCGCGAAGCCGACAAAACCCGGATCGCCGATGCGGTGCGGCTGTTGCACGCGCTCGGCTTCAACGTCATGGCGACCTCGGGCACGCAACGCTTCCTTGCCGACAGCGGCATCCCGACCGAAAAAGTCAACAAGGTGTTGGAAGGACGGCCGCATATCGTCGACGCGATCACGAACGGCGACATTCAGCTGGTTTTCAATACCACCGACGGGCCCCAGGCACTGGCGGACAGCCGGTCTTTACGGCGGGCTGCCCTCTTGCATAAAGTGCCATATTACACCACTCTTTCGGGTGCCGTGGCGGCCGCGCAGGGCATCCGCGCCTATCTGGGCGGGGACCTTGAGGTCCGCACGCTGCAGAGTTATTTTTCCGAAACCTGACCGATTTTCGGGCGCTTTTGCCCGGTAATCGTTCGGCAATGAAAACCCTCGTGCCTGGAACTCGCCAGTCATGAGGGTGTTCTGTTTCGGCGTTTGTGCGGAGCCTGCGGATTGGCCCGCATAAAGCCATAAGGACAATGACGGATGATGGAAAAGGTTCCGATGACCGCCGGCGGCTATGCCGCCCTTGAGGTCGAATTGAAGCAGCGCCAGTCGGTGGAGCGTCCGCGCATCATCGAGCATATCGCCGAGGCGCGCTCGCATGGCGACCTTTCGGAGAACGCGGAATATCACGCCGCGAAGGAAGAGCAGTCTCACAACGAAGGCCGTATCGCCGAGTTGGAGGACAAGCTCGCGCGCGCCGACGTCATCGACATCTCAAAGCTCTCCGGCGACACCATCAAGTTCGGCGCGACCGTGACGCTGGTCGACGAAGACACCGACAAGAAAGCGGTGTGGCAGATCGTCGGCGAGCCGGAAGCCGACGCCAAGAAGGGCCGCATTTCGATCACCTCGCCCTTGGCGCGCGCGCTGATCGGCAAGAAGAAGGGCACCTCGGTCGAAGTCATGGCGCCCGGCGGCCCCAAGGCCTACGAGATCACCAAGGTCGAGTGGCGCTAGAGCCTTTTCCGTTCCGATTGAATCGGAACGGAGGCTCTATTTCGTTGTTTTGACGCGTTTTCTTGATGCGAACCGGCATCCACTTCGCTCGAAAACGCTCTGGATAGCGTTTTGCGGTTTTTGCACGAAGGGCCGGGAAAATCTCCCGGCCCTTTTTGTTTTGTTGAGCTTCGTATTCCGTCGACGGCATCGCCGCATACACTTGTCCAACGGCATTATTCCTTGCTGCTCTGCGAAACCTCGCCAAATTTCTTCGCACATCGAAGCTTTCCCGCAAAGCCGCGACGCGATACCAATTCAGCCTGCGCCGAGGACTTGAGGGAGCCTTCATGAACGAAACCATCGCAGCATGGACGCCGCGCGCCTTGAGCGCGCTTCGCATCATCACCGGATTGATGATCATTCAGCACGGCATGGCGAAGATCATCGGCTTTCCGGCGGATCCCTCGCTCGCCAACTTCCAACCGGTGTCGCTGCTTTGGATCGCGGGCCTGATCGAATTGATCGGCGGCGCGCTTCTGATATTGGGCCTGTGGACTCAGCCGGCGGCTTTCATCCTCGCGGGCGAAATGGGGGTCGGCTACTTCATCGCGCACGCCTCGAAGAGCTTCTTTCCGTTGCTCAACGGCGGAACGCTTGCGATCGCCTACTGCTTCGCGTGCCTTTACCTCGCCACCGCGGGCGCGGGTCCATGGAGCGTCGATGCTGCGATGAAACGGGATTGAGGGGCACGGCCATGGACAAGCTCAACAAAATGCTCGCGGCCGGAGAGCCGGTGATTCTCAGCGTCTTCCGCTTTATCACCGGGTTGTTGTTGTTTCAGTTCGGCGTCGCGAAGCTTTTGAAATTTCCGCCGGTGCCGTACTTCGCGAACGTCGAGCCGCTTTCGCTGTTCGGTGTCGCCGGCATGTTCGAATTGGCGCTCGGCGGCCTCCTGATCCTCGGCCTGTGGACTCGCGTCGCGGCATTCGTATTGTCCGGTGAAATGGCGTTCGCCTACTTCATCGAGCATTTCCCGCGCGGCTTCATTCCGTTGTTGAACCGAGGAAGCCTCGCGATCATGCTCTGCTTCGCCTGCCTTTATCTTAGCTGCGTCGGCGGCGGGCCGTTGAGCGTGGATGAGATGATGCGAGGCAAGCGCTGACGGCGCGAAAGATCGTCAGTCCGGAGCCTTCAATTCGAGCGGGACTGCGGCTTCGTATTTGGAGTTCTGCAGCACCAGCGAGGTCCTGACGTTGCGCACGTGCGGCGCCGCGGTCAAATGGGTGACGAAGTCCTGAAAGGTCGCCATATCGGGCGCGACGCATTTCAAGATGAAGTCGACTTCACCCGACAGCATCCAGCATTCGCGCACCAAGGGTTCTCCGCGCACGAAATCCTCGAACGCGCGCAAATCCGCGTCCGCCTGGCTCGACAAGTGCACGGAAGCGAACACCGTGACGTCGAACCCGAGCCGACGCGGGTCCAACAGGCCGCGATACCCCTGGATATAACCGGCCTCCTCAAGCGTTCGCACCCGCCGCAAGCAAGGTGGAGGGGATATGCCGACGCGCCTGGCCAATTCCACGTTGGTGATTCGGCCGTCAGCCTGAATTTCGCTGAGGATTTTGAGGTCTATTTCGTCAAGATTCTTCGACACGCGGTTCCAGATCCTGGGCTACTCATGTTTCGCGGAGAACGTCGGCAACAGTCTTAGCGCAGCTTGGCGGGCTTGCGCAATTTTATTGCGCGTGCACTGCGCCATTATTTTGCGCACACGGGAAAGTTTGCGGATTTGATTTGCAATTCTTGCATAGCTTGTCAGATGTCCTAGACTTGGATTGAGCCTTTCCGCGCCGCAGCGATGCCCTTTCCGAACGCATTCCGCTCAAGCGCCGACCAAATTCCCGGAAGAGACGGATTTACCCATGCGAGCCCCCACCCACGCCAAGGTCGTCATCATCGGTTCCGGCCCAGCTGGTTACACCGCCGCGATCTACGCCGCGCGCGCGATGCTTGAACCGATTCTGATTCAGGGCATTCAGCCCGGCGGTCAGCTCACCATCACCACCGATGTGGAAAACTATCCGGGGTACGCCGACGTCATCCAGGGCCCCTGGCTGATGGAGCAGATGGAGAAGCAGGCCGCCCATGTCGGCACCAAGATCGTCACCGATCTCGTCACCAAACTCGAACTCGCGCAACGCCCGTTCCGTCTGGTTTGCGACAGCGGCGACGTCTATCTGGCCGAAACGGTGATCCTTGCCACCGGCGCGCAGGCGCGCTGGCTCGGCACCCCGTCGGAAGAAAAATTCAAGGGCTTTGGCGTGTCGGCCTGCGCGACCTGCGACGGGTTTTTCTACCGGGCCAAGCAGGTCGTCGTGGTCGGCGGCGGCAACACCGCCGTGGAAGAAGCGCTGTTCCTCACCAATTTCGCCTCGCAAGTGACTATCGTGCATCGCCGCGATCACTTCCGCGCCGAGCGGATTCTCCAGGAGCGCCTGTTCAAGCACCCCAAGATCAAGGTGGTTTGGGACAACGCGATCGACGAAATCTGCGGCACCGAGAACCCCGGCAAGGTTACCCATGTCCGGCTGAAGAATGTCAAAACCGGCGCACTCACCGAACTGCCGGCGGATGGCGTCTTCATTGCCATCGGGCATGCGCCGGCGACGGATTTGGTCGCCGGCCAGATCAAGCTCAAACCCTCCGGCTATGTCGAGGTGGCACCGAATTCGACCGCGACCTCGGTGCCGGGCGTCTTCGCCGCCGGCGACGTCGCCGACGAAATCTACCGACAGGCGGTTACCGCCGCGGGCCTCGGCTGCATGGCCGCGCTTGAGGCCGAACGTTTCCTGGCTTTGCGTGCGAGCGATCGCGCAGCAGCGGAGTAGTCATGCCTCGAACCCGCGACGGATTTACGGATATGGATTGGGATAAGCTGAAAGTATTTCACGCAGCGGCGGAAGCAGGCAGCTTCACGCATGCCGGCGAGCAGCTGGGCCTCTCGCAATCGGCCGTGTCGCGCCAGGTCAGCGCGCTGGAGCAAGAGCTGTCGGTGTCGCTGTTCCATCGCCATGCGCGCGGCCTCATTCTCACCGAACAGGGCGACCTGTTGTTTCGCACCGCCCACGACGTATTCATGCAGCTGCAGGCGGCGCGCGCCAAACTCACCGACAGCCGCGAACGCCCGAGCGGCGATCTCAAGGTCACGACCACGCCCGGCGTCGGCATCAACTGGTTGATTCCGCGGCTCGGCGAATTCACCGCGCTTTATCCGGAAATCCGGATTTCGCTGATCGTGACCGACGAAGAACTCGACCTCTCGATGCGCGAGGCCGACGTCGCGATCCGCACCCGCAAACCGACGCAACCCGACCTGATCCAGCGCAAATTGTTCGCGATGGGCTTCCATGCCTATTGCTCGCCGGAATACATCAAACGCTTCGGCACGCCGCGCACGCTCGACGAACTCGACGGCCATCGCATCATCATGCTCGGCGATTCGCAGGTGCCGGCGCATCTGCAGAACCGCAACTGGCTGATCGAGGCCGGCCGCAACGGCTCCGGTCCGCGCGAACCCTATTTCAAGGTCAACAACATCCTCGGCCTGGTGCGGGCGTGCCAGCAAGGGCTCGGCATCGCCGCCTTGCCGGACTATCTGGTCGAGGAAAACAACCGCCTGGTGCAGTTGTTCGGCGAATCGGATTCGATTCAGCTCGACACGTATTTCGTCTATCCCGAAGAATTGAAGAGCGTGGCGCGGGTGCAGGTATTCCGCGACTTCGTGGTGAGCAAGGCGCAGCGCTGGCCGTCCTGATTCCTCGGGCTCTACCGGCCCGCGATCTCCGCATAACTGACATGCGGCGCGGGTGCTTGCCGCAAGGCGCCAACGGAGACCATAGTGACTTCACGCTGAGCATTGGCGTTGCGCATTTGTCCCCCTCCTCCAGTGGCGCGAAAGCTCAGTAATCCCTCTTGGAAGGTGATTGTGTCGGCCTCACATGGCCAATACCTAAGCCGGGCTCTTTGAGCCCGGCTTTTTTTCGTGGATATTTGCTTGACCTCCTCAGACCGCCGTCAGTTGACAGTGTCGTGATCGCCGATCATCATTACCCAATGATCACGAATCCGTGCGTTGCGGCTCTCTCGAAAAAACTTCCCCGCCCGGGGAGTTCAGATCGGCGCGCGCACTAACAACCTCTCGCTCCAACCGATCCGCACAACCCCGCCGCTTGCCTCGACCTGTCGGGCTGCACCTCGCCCAGGACATAGCGCACGATTTACTCAGCGGCGCTTCGGCTTCGACTTTTTCTCGATCAGCTTGACCGCTTTGGTGAGGCCCTTCAGCGTCGCGTTAGCATCCTTCAAATGCGCCTGCATGGCTTGTTTTTTCTTCTGGTAACTTTCCAGGAGATCTTTCTTTTGCTTGGCACTCAATTTGTCGAAGTCAACTAATTCCACAGAAAAACCACACATTGATTTCCTCGCTATTGAATTGAATCAAATCAGCCATGCTGCGCCGGAGAATCAAGTGTCGGCAAAATCGAGCGAATAATCAAGCTCGGATGATGCTCAAATCCAACATTTCGAAACTTGCGCGGCACGGCGACGCTGATCGCATCGTTCAAAGATCGACGAGCCCGCCAAGCTCCTTGTTCGGATTCGCGACCGCCTTGGCGAGAATCGCCGTGTAATCGGCGATCCAATTCCGCGCCGTTTTCGGTTCGAACAGATCGCTCTTGTGCCCACAAATGCCAGTGATCCCCGACGCGCTCTCGCTGAGGGTGAGCGAAAGCCAACCACGGTCGATCGGCATGACCGTCCTTCCCTCGGTATATCCGAACGGGCCGACCGTCACATCGGCTAAATTGAATATCCGACGAAACGCAACTTGAAGGACGAAATACGCTTGAACGAGCGATGCCGGGCTCACATCGGTTTCTGCCACCAGCCGGGCCGCGATGACATCGAAGGGAAGCTCCTGCTTGGCATGGGCCTCTAAGACAGCCGCGCGCACGCGATTGAGCGTCTCGTTGAAGCTCAAATCCGGATCGATTTGGGTCCGGATGATCGCGGTGGACGCGAACGGGCCGATGACGCGCTCTCTGTTGAGTTGCGCGCGATTGGATATCAAGGTGGCGACGCAAATATCGGTGCGTCCGCTTCGAAGCAGCAACAGGGTCTTGAACCCGGCGAGCAAGCTCATGAACATGGTCATACCTTGGCTCTGGTTCAAAGCTCTCAAACGCCCCGCCAGATTTTTCGATAGTTGAAACGGCTCTTCGACGACGCTCGAGATCATTTCGCCGCCAATGTTGATTTTGGGCGCGGCAAATATCGGAGTGACCTTATCGAGGCGCTGCTTCCAATAAGCAAACTGTGTGTTCGCCGCCGCGGTGGCGCACCACTCACGCTGCCAATCGGCAAACTCGAAGAACCGAAGCTCCAGCTCGGGCAGCCGCGCCTTCTGGCCCGCGATCGAGGCGGAATAGAGTTCCGAAAGGTCCTCCATGAAGACCGACATCGACCAGCCATCGATGATGATGTCGTGCATGACCAGAAGCAAAACGTGGTCGTTGGCGTCGAGCCGAAACAGATACGCCCGAAACAGCGGCGCACGCTTCATGTCGATGAACTTCAAGGATGCCCGCTGGGCTTCCAGCCTCGCCTTGAGAAGCAAGATTTTTTTGGTCTGAGCATTTTCGGCGCCTGACGAGACCGACAAATCCTTCACGATCAGGCGTGGTTTGACATCGGCCTCCCGCATCACGAGCGCGACGGGGGCTTCGCCTTTCCAGACGAAAGCCGTGCGGAGCGCAGCGTGGCGGCGCACGAGATCGGCAAGGCTTTTCTTGAGCACAGCAACGTTCAACGGGCCTTGCAGCCGATAGGCGAAAGGCAGGTTGAACTGAGGGAACCCGGGGAGTTTCCGCTCGACCCGCATCATGCGCTCTTGCACGATGGACGCGGCTTGCGGGCCATCTTCTTTCACGCGCTTTTTCACGCGCGCTTTTGCCGTGGACGAATCGCGCGCGCTTGGCGCCAGCGCCATCAAGCCGGTTTTTTTCGTCTCAATGTGAAGCGCGAGCGCCGAGGCGGTCGGCGCGTTGAAAATATCCATGAAGGAAAGATCGACGCCGAAACGCTCCTCCACGCGCAAGACCATTTGCGTCATCGCAAGCGAATCCACCCCTAACGCGAAAACGTCTTGGTCGTCGTCGATCCGATCGACGTCCAAAATGTCGGCCCAGATTTCAGCCAGTTGACGTTTCAATTCCGAACCAGGCTTCAATTCAGAGTTAAGCGAGACCGCCTTGCCGTCGCGTTGGCCGGCGGTGGGCGAAGTCTTTGCAAGGACGGCCGCGAGTTCATTGCGTTTGACTTTTCCGCCCGGGCCTCTTGGAATCTCCGCGACGATCTCGATGAGGCCAGGGACCTTGAAACCGGCCAGGCGTTCGCGGGCGAAGTCTCGCAGCCCCTGCGCGCTCACCTTCGCATCCCCACGCAGCACCATGGCGGCGGCGACGTCCGCGCCAAGGCGCTCATGGGGGACCGGGAAAACGGAGATATCGATCACGTCCGGATGACCCAGCAACGCGCTCTCGACTTCGGCGGGGGCGACTTTTTGACCTCCCTTGTAGATAATCTCCTTGATGCGGCCGACGATGAAGAGATAACCCTCCGCATCGAGATAGCCGAGATCGCCGGTTCGAAACCAACCATCCCGAAACGCGGACGCGGTGGCGGCGGGATCATTGTCGTACCCCCTGGTGATGGTGGGGCCGCGCAACGCGATCTCGCCGCGTTTGCCGGAGGGCAATGGCCGGCCCTTGACGTCCAGAATCGCGATCTCGGGTCCAGCCGCGCGGCCGACCGAACCGGGCTTTCGCTTGTGAAGCGGATTCGCGGCGATCTGCGTAGCGGCTTCCGTCATGCCATAAGTGTCGATCACCGGGACGCCGAAAAGAGCTTCCAATCCATCGAGCACTTCTTGCGGGAGCGCCGCGGAAGACGAACGAATGATCCGCAAGGAGGAGCGCCGCGCGGCTTGTTTATGAGAGTTGGAAGAGGACAATATCGCGCGATGGACGGCCGGCACCGCCGTGTACCAGGTGGGTCGAAACTCGCTCAGCCAGCCGAAGAAGCCCGTGGCATCGAAGCCAGGCGCGCAGACGACGCTGGAGCCCGCGGTGAGCGTGGTGATCAACCCGCAGATCAAGCCATGCACGTGGTATAGCGCCAGCACGTTCAACAGCCGATCCCGGGACTTCAACTGCAAAACGGCGCCGATATTGTCCGCTGCCCGACATACGCTTGCATGGGTCAGCGGCACCGTTTTTGGCCGCGACGTACTGCCCGACGTCAAAAGCAGGAACGCATCGTCCGCGCCGGACGCAAAATCGTCGTCGACCGCGCCTCGCGGCGCCTGACCCATGCTGAACGCGCCGGCGACCTTGCTCCGCCGCTTCGACACGTCGATGATTTGTATGCCCATGGATTGGGCGACGCGGCGGCTGACCGAATTCAGATCCCCGCTCGTCAATAACGCCGAAAGGCGCAATTCGCCGAAGTAACGCCGGTATTCGTCCTCGGTGAAATTAGGGCTGAGCGGCACACACACCGCGCCGGCGGCCACCGCGACCATCGCCACCGCCGCCTCCGCTCCGTGCGGCAGCACGACCGCGACCCGGTCGGTTCGGCCAACGCCGATTCGCCGAAGTGCGGAAACCACATCGCGCGTCTGCATCCACAACGCGCCATAGGTCATCGGAGTACGCCCGGGAGCCAGAATGGCGGCGCGATCGGGCGCGTTTTGCCCAAAGTGGGCGAGAAGCTCAGGGAGGCAGGAAAAGGAACGTTTTCTAGCGTCTTTGCGCGCGGTTCTCGGTTGCGATTGCTTGACGATCTTCGACACGCCTACCCCTCTCTTCATCACCATGCCATGAGCGATGCGTAGCATCCCAGCGGATTTTATCGTAGATATAACAGGGTGAGAGGTTTTCTTTCTATGATGCAAGAGCGCCCAACTCGGGTCGAACGCAGGTTGTCGGCGATATTGGCCGCCGACGTGGCTGGCTATTCGCGGCTCATGCATGACGACGAGGAGGCGACCCACGCACGGCTGACCTCACTCCTAGCGGATGCCGTCGACCCGGCGATCGCGGAGCACGGCGGCCGTATTGTGAAGAACACTGGCGATGGGTTCTTGGCGGAATTTCCGAGCGCGGTTGAGGCGGTTCGAGCCGCGTTGCAGTTTCAGAATCGCATTCACGAAGTTGCAGTAGAAGACACGGAAGAGCGGCGCATCCTTTTCCGTGTGGGCATCAATATCGGCGATGTCATCGTTGAGCCGCACGACATTTTTGGGGACGACGTGAATATCGCGGCGCGGCTCGAAAGCATCGCAGAATCGGGCGGCATCTGCATCTCGTCTTCCGCCTACGATCAGGTGAGAGGCAAGCTGGCAGTCAAGTTCGCCGATCTGGGAGAACAAAGATTCAAGAATATCGCCCTCCCGATACGGACCTATGCGGTGGTCCGGGAAGGGTCTGGCGCCCGGACGCGGGAATTCGCGGTGCGCAGCCCGAGATCGGCGCCGCACCTATCCATCGTGGTGCTGCCGTTTTCGAATTTCGGCGACGACCCCGAGCAAGACTATTTCGTCGATGGCGTGACCGAGAGCCTGACCACGGACCTGTCGCGCATCGCAGGCTCGTTCGTGATCGCCCGCAACACCGCCTTCACCTTCAAGGGGAAGGCTGTCGATGTGAAGCAGGTCGGGCATGAGTTGAACGTCCGCTACGTGCTCGAAGGCTCGGTGCTGCGCAGTGGCCAACGGCTTCGGGTGAACGTGCAGCTGATCGATACGGAAAGCGGCAAACATCTTTGGGCCGAGCGCTTCGACAAGCCGGTCGCCGATCTTTTCGACATGCAGGACGAAATCGTCTCCAGGCTCGCCCGCGCGTTGGACACCCAACTCGTTGTGGCCGAGGCGCGACGGGCCGAACATTCGCGGCATCCTGGTGCGGTGGACCTCGTCTTTCAAGGTCTTGCGTGCATCTATCGGGGCCCGACCCACGAGCATTTGAGCCAGGCGCAAAGCTTTTTCGAACGCGCCTTGGCAATCGATCCCCGAAATGTCGGGGCGCTGGTCGGCATGGCAAGCGTCGATGCGGCAATGGGGTCCTATATGCTGACCGACGACCGGCTTGCGCGCCTTGCGGCGGCCGAAGCAAACGCGATCCGGGCGCTTTCATTGGACCCGGACCAGGCCCTCGCCCACCGAATCCTCGGCACCGTCTACAATGTGACCAACCGCGCCGCGCAAGCGATCGCCGAATGCGAGCAGGCCTTGGCGCTCGATCGCAATTTGGCCTACGCGCATGCCTCGATCGGCATGGCGAAATATTATCTGGGTCGCGCCGCCGAGACCGAGGGCCATATAAACGAGGCGTTCCGCCTCTCGCCCCGCGATATCTTTGCCCACCGGTGGATGCAATTTGTAGGCGTGGCGAAGATACACCTCGGCGCGGATGCCGAAGCCATCGCGTGGCTCCGACGAAGCGTTGAGGCCAACCGCAATTCTCCATTCACCCATTTTCTGCTCGCCGCCGCGCTGGGTTTGCAGGGCTCCATGGACGAGGCCCGAAAAGCGGCGGCGGCGGCCCTCGCGCTCAATCCAGGCTTCACCATCCATCGCTACCGCACAGCCGCACCAAGCGACAATCCGGAGTTCCTCGCTGGGCGCGAACGTCAGTATATAGGCATGCGCCTGGCTGGGGTGCCCGAGGGGTAATGTCCAGAGCCTTTTCCGTTCCGATTGAATCGGAACGGAGGCTCTATTTCTTTGTTTTGACGCGTTTTCTTTACGCGAACCGGTATCCACCCCGGATCAAGTCCGGGGCAGGCTTTCGCTGGAAAACGCTTCTAACCCCGCGATTTGCGCGAAGACGATTTCGCGGCGCGCTGCGCGCGCAACACCTCGGCTGAGAGACAAACCACTTCGGAAATTTGCAGGAGCTGCCTCGCCAGCGGACTTGTCTTGCGCCAGATCATGCCAATGGTTCGTGACGGTTGCGGGTTTTTGAAGCGCGTGACCGACACCGACGCCGAGCGGGTTTCCACCGCCACGGCCATTTCCGGGATCAACGTGACCCCGATGCCGGCGCTGACCATTTGAACAAGCGTCGACAGAGAACTCGCGTCCAGCACCTCGCGTGGCGGCGACGCCTGCATGTTGCAGAACGACAGGGCCTGATCGCGAAAACAGTGCCCTTCTTCCAACAGCAGCAGCCTCATTTCACGCAGCGCTTCGCTGCTGGGCACCGGCGTCCCCTCATCCTGGCCGGGCCGAACCAGCAGAAAATTTTCCGCAAACAAAGCGACTTCGGTCAGCGAGGGTTCGGACACCGGCAGCGCGACGATGGCCGTGTCAAGCCGGCCTTCTGCGAGCTCTTGTATCAGTTTCGGCGTCGTCGTCTCGCGGATATGAATGTCAAGTTCGGGGTGCGTTCGCGTGAGATTCCCGATGACGGTCGGCAGCAGATAGGGCGCGATCGTTGGGATCATGCCGATACGCAGCCGGCCTACAAGCCGGTCGCCCGACGCCCGCGCGAAGTCTCCCAGTTCATCGACCGAACGCAGGATGTCGCGGACGCGTCGGGCGACCTCTTCTCCGAAGTTCGTCAAGCCCACCTGGCGCGCGCCTCGCTCGAACAGCACGCCGCCGAGAGCCGCCTCCATTTCCTTGATCTGCATCGACAAGGCCGGCTGCGAGATCGCACAGGCTTCCGCCGCGCGTCCGAAGTGACAATGGCGTGCGAGCGCGTCGAAATAGCGAAGCTGCTTGAGCGTAACGTTCATCAGAATATCTTATCGCAGCAATCACCAGAGTCAATTTTACCTGATGGCTTGCGTTGCGTAGAAGCACGGCACAGGGTGGAAACCATGCACACGCAAACCACCATCGGAGGCAATTATGGATGACACGACCAAGTGCCCGTTCACGGGCGCAACCCGCGCGCACACCAACCGCGACTGGTGGCCGAACCAGCTGAACCTGAAGGTTCTGCACCAGCAGTCCGCTCTGTCCGATCCAATGGGCGAGACGTTCGACTACGGCAAGGAATTCAAGAGCCTCGACCTCAATGCCTTGATCAAGGACCTTCATGCCTTGATGACGGACTCGCAGGAATGGTGGCCGGCCGACTTTGGCCATTACGGGCCGCTGTTCATTCGGATGGCGTGGCACAGCGCCGGCACCTACCGCATTGGCGACGGCCGCGGCGGCGCCGGAGCCGGGCAGCAACGCTTCGCGCCCCTCAACAGCTGGCCGGACAATGCGAACCTCGACAAGGCGCGCCGGCTGCTGTGGCCGATCAAGCAGAAATACGGCCGGAAGATTTCCTGGGCGGATCTCATGATTCTCGCGGGCAACGTCGCCCTCGAATCGATGGGCTTCAAGACGTTCGGTTTCGGCGGCGGCCGCGCCGACGTCTGGGAGCCCGAAGAGGACATCTATTGGGGCCCCGAAGGCAAATGGCTGGCGGATGAGCGCTACAGCGGCGAGCGCGATCTTCAAGGCCCGCTCGGCGCCGTGCAAATGGGCCTGATCTACGTCAATCCGGAAGGGCCGAACGGCAAGCCGGATCCGCTGGCGGCGGCCAAGGATATTCGCGAAACCTTCGCCCGCATGGCGATGAACGACGAAGAAACCGTGGCGCTGATCGCCGGCGGCCACACCTTCGGCAAAACCCACGGCGCCGGCGATGCCTCGCTGGTGGGCCCGGAGCCGGAAGCCGCCAGCATCGAGGAGCAGGGCCTCGGCTGGACCAGCAAATATGGCAAGGGCAAAGGCGGTGACACCGTCACCAGCGGCCTGGAAGTCGTCTGGACCACGACGCCGACGAAGTGGAGCAACAACTTCTTCTCCAACCTGTTCGACTACGAATGGGAGCTGACCAAGAGCCCGGCCGGCGCGCATCAGTGGACACCGAAAAACGGCGCCGGCGCCGGGACGGTGCCGGACGCGCACGACCCCTCGAAGCGTCACGCGCCATCCATGCTGACCACCGACCTCGCCTTGCGGCTCGACCCGGCCTACGAAAAGATCTCAAGGCGCTTCTACCAGAACCCGGCTCAGTTCGCCGACGCGTTTGCCCGCGCCTGGTTCAAGCTCACGCACCGCGACATGGGCCCGATCGTCCGTTATCTCGGCCCGCTCGTTCCGAAGGAGCAGCTGCCGTGGCAAGACCCGGTCCCTGCGGTGGATCATCCGCTGATCGGGGAGCCCGACATTGCCGCGCTCAAGGCGAAAATCCTTGCCTCCGGCCTGTCCGTTTCCCAACTGGTCTCGGCGGCTTGGGCGTCGGCCTCGACGTTCCGCGGCTCCGACAAGCGCGGTGGCGCGAACGGGGCGCGCATTCGGCTTGCGCCGCAAAAGGACTGGGACGTCAACCAGCCGGCTCAGCTCGCAAAGGTGCTGCAGACGCTTGAGACGATCCAGAAGGAGTTCAACGCTTCCCAGTCTGGCGGGAAAAAGGTCTCGCTGGCCGACCTGATCGTTCTCGGCGGCACTACGGCGATCGAGAAAGCCGCGAAGGCCGCCGGGCAGGACGTGAAGGTCCCCTTCACGCCGGGGCGCATGGACGCGTCGCAAGTGCAAACCGACGCGGATTCGTTCGCGCCGCTCGAACCGATCGCCGACGGCTTCCGCAACTATCTCCGCGGCAAGCAGCGTCTGTCCGCTGAGGAGCTGTTCACGGACCGGGCGCAATTGCTGACGCTGACGGCGCCCGAGCTGACGGTTCTCGTCGGTGGCTTGCGCGTGCTCGGCGCAAATGCCGGGAAGTCCACGCACGGCGTCTTCACCAAGCGACCCGAGACGCTGACGAACGACTTCTTCGTCAACCTGCTCGACATGGGCGTGCAGTGGCAGCCGGCCGCGGGCTCCGACGGCGTCTACGAAGGACGCGACCGCAAGACCAAGGAGATCAAGTGGACCGGCACCCGCGTCGACCTGGTGTTCGGTTCGCACTCGCAACTGCGTGCCTTCGCGGAAGTTTATGCGTGCGCGGACTCCAAGGAGAAGTTTGTAAAAGACTTCGTGGCGGCGTGGGACAAGGTGATGAATCTCGATCGCTTCGACCTCGCCTGAGGCCGGCAGGGCCCACTTACTTAGAGCATGATCCGGAAAAGTGGAGACCGGTTTTCCGAAAAGATCATGCTCAAACGAGAAGATGAGATCATGATGCGATTCCACTCAATCGCATCATGATCTACACGAAACGGCGCGATCTCGGATGAGGTCGCGCCGTTTTCGTTTCGGCTTTGCGCTCGTCCGCGCCTCTCGATCATGAGTGGACGTCATCGTCCAATTTCACGCTTGCCAGCCGCAGCGCGTTGGCGATCACGCTGACCGACGACAGCGCCATCGCGGCCGCGCCGACCATCGGCGACAGCAAAATGCCGAATACCGGATAGAGCACGCCCGCCGCGATCGGCACACCGAGGGAATTGTACAAAAACGCGAAAGCAAGATTTTGGCGGATGTTGCGCATGGTCGCGACCGACAGGCGCCGGGCCCGCACGATGCCCATCAGGTCGCCTGTCAACAGCGTAATGCCGGCGCTTTCGATCGCGACGTCCGTGCCGCTGCCCATGGCGATGCCGGCATCGGCCGCGGCAAGCGCCGGCGCATCGTTGACGCCGTCGCCGACCATCGCGACAACCCGACCCTCCTTGCGCAATCGTTGCACGACCTCGCTTTTGCGCTCCGGCAAGACGCCGGCCTCGACCTCCTCGAGGCCGAGCTTTGAGGCCACCGCGCGCGCGGTGGTCGGATTGTCGCCGGTCAGCATGACGATGCGCAGGCCGTCTTCGCGCAACGCCGCAAGTGCTAATTGCGCCGAGGGCTTGATCGGGTCGGCGATCGCGATGACGCCCGCCATGCGGCCGTCGATCGCCACATAAATCGCGGTGGCGCCATTTTGGCCGGCGGTCTCCGCGGCGCCGTCAAGATCGCGCGTGGCCAGGTTCAACTCGTTCATCAACGTCGCATTGCCCAGCGCGACCAGCTTGCCATCGACCCTTCCGATCGCGCCCTTCCCGGCGCGCGAGACGAAATCGGTTGTTTCTTCGAGATCGAGCTTGCGCGCGTTGGCGGCGTTGACGATCGCCTGCGCCAGCGGATGCTCGCTGCCGCGTTCGACGCTGGCGGCGAGCCGCAGCAATAACCCGTCGTCGCCGCCGTCGGCCGTGAGGATCGACACCACGCTCGGTTTTCCTTCCGTGAGCGTCCCCGTTTTGTCGATCACAACCGTATCGACGCGCTCGAAGCGCTCCAGCGCCTCCGCGTCGCGGATCAGGATGCCGGCACGGGCGCCGCGGCCGATGCCGACCATGATCGACATCGGGGTGGCAAGGCCGAGCGCACACGGACAGGCGATGATCAGCACCGTCACGGCGGCGACAAGCGCAAACGTGAAGCGCGGCTCCGGCCCGAACGTCATCCAGGCCGCAAACGCCGCCAGTGCCGCCACGATCACCGCCGGCACGAACCAACCCGAGACCTGATCGGCGAGGCGCTGCACCGGCGCCCGCGAGCGCTGCGCCCGCGCCACCATCTCGACGATCCGCGCCAGCATCGTGTCGCGGCCGATTTTTTCCGCCCGCAGGATCAACCCGCCGCTCTGGTTGACGGTGCCGCCGATCACGCGGTCGCCTTCCGCCTTCGACACCGGCATCGATTCGCCGGTGACCATGGATTCATCGACGAAAGAACGCCCCTCGACCACCGCACCATCGACCGGAATCTTTTCGCCGGGGCGGACCCGCAAGCGATCGCCGACCGCGATTGTCTCGATCGCGACATCCTCGTCGCCATGGGAAGCGATCCGTCGCGCGGTTTTCGGCGCGAGGCCGAGCAGCGCGCGGATCGCGCCTGAGGTGCGCTCGCGCGCCCGCAATTCCAAGACCTGCCCGAGCAGGACCAACACCGTAATGACGGCAGCCGCCTCGAAATACACCGCCACCGTGCCGTGCATGTCGCGGAAGGCCGGCGGAAAAAACTGCGGCGCCACGGTACCGACGACGCTGTAGAGATAGGCCGTGCCGGTGCCGATCGCGATCAGCGTGAACATGTTGAGATGGCGCGTCAGGAACGATTGCCAGCCACGCGCAAAGAACGGCGCGCCCGCCCACAGCACCACCGGCGTCGAAAGCGCGAGCGAAATCCAGTTCGACCAATCGGGCGACACCAGATGCAGGCCGAAATGGCCGGCCATATCGATGGCGAACACCGGAAGCGTTAGCGCCAGCGCGATCCAAAACCGCCCGGTCATGTCGATCAGCTCGGGGTTTGGCGCATCGTCGAGCGAGACTTGCTCGGGCTCGAGCGCCATGCCGCAAATCGGACAACCGCCCGGGCCGACCTGTCGCACCTCCGGGTGCATCGGGCAGGTGTAGATGGTGCCGGTCGGCACCGCCGCCTCCGGCTGCTTCGGTTTCAGGAAATTTTCCGGCTCGGCTTCGAAGCGCGTTCGGCAGCGCGCACAGCAGAAGAGATACTCCTGGCCTCGATACGCAAAACGGTGCTTCGCGGTCGCAGGTTCGACGCGCATGCCGCATACGGGGTCGACGGCGATCGTCGCCGCTTTGTCGGCGTCGCCATGTGTGCCGGCGCCGCAGGCCTGATGATGGCCGGCACCAGCCGCATCCACTCCATGCGTGTGACCGTCGTCCTTGTGCGCCACCCTCGACCCTCCCGGGGCTTGATCCATATACCCTATGGGGGTATATGAGCCGAATGCGCACCGAGATCAAGACCTCCTGTTTGAAACGGCTGAAGCGAATCGAAGGCCAAATCCGCGGCCTAGCCGGCATGGTGGAGAACGACCGCTATTGCATCGACGTGGTGACGCAGATCGCCGCGGCGAAGGCAGCCTTGCGCCGGGTCGAAGAGGAAATTTTGCGCGACCACGTCGCCCATTGCGTCGAGCATGCGATCGCTTCGGGCGACAAGGCCGATCAGCGCCGCAAGATCGCCGAATTGATGGACGTGATCGGCCGCGCCGAAAGGTAATCCGCAGGCCAGGTGATCCCGGTGGCCGACGGCGCTTGGTTAATCGGCGGTAGCAGCCGTGTTCAAATGCGAGCGATCTTGCGACCGGCTTTTTAAAATTCGTCGCGTATCAAGGCCCCATAAAGACAAAACACAGGGGGCGCTGTGAATACTCAGAACAATCCATTCCCTGCATCACGGGGTTTCAGCACCGAGGACGTGCTTTGGGCGGTCGGCATTTGGTCGGTGATCCTCAGCCTTTCGCCGGTCGTCCTTTTCTACGTGCTGATGGTCAACTGAAACGCGACAGTCTGATTCAGCTCAGTCGCATCGGACTATGGCGTTTGTCGCTCGCGCGAAACGAGAGCGTTTTCGAGCGAAAGCCTGCCCCGGACTTGATCCGGGGTGGATACCGGTTCGCGTTAAGAAAGCGCGTCAAACAAACAAGTAGCGCCTCCGTTCCGATTCAATTGGAACGGAGGCTCTACAGCAAACGAAAAACGCGCGGACCCCGCGCGTTTTTTTGTCCGCAGATAAGACGGCCGGAACTACGCCGCCTGTTTGTGCATCGCGCCGGCCGTGGACGCATTGCCACGGATCGCCTTCACCGAGCGTTCGATCGCGGCCCAAAGCCTTCCGATTTCCGCCGCCGCGCGCCCTTCCGCATAATATTCGCGGGCGCCTTCGCCATGGCTGAGCGCCATCAAGAGGTCGGCACGGTTGGTGATCTGGCCGCCCCACACCGGCGCGCGGAACTTGACCAACGCTTCACGCGCGATGGCGACGATCGGGCTTTCCGCCTCATCCCTGCGGGCCGGTGCGCCATTGAGGACGACGGCATAGGGCTTGCGCGCGTTGCGGCAGGTCTGAATCGTCTCCTGCACGGCGTTGACGTCGAAAACCCCGGGCCGCGCCGGAATGATCACCATCGTGGCGTTCTTGATGGCATCGTCCACGACGGCCGACATATTCGGCGGCGTATCGATGAACACCCATTCAATACCGTCGCGCTTCGCAGCGGCGATAATTTCCCCGACCGAGCGAATCGCCGTCCTGATCGGCGGCTCATTGGTGCCGCGCAGTTTGTGCCAGAGCGTCAACGACCCTTGCGGATCGCCATCGACAAGCAGACAGGGTTTCGTCGCCTTGTGGACATGCGCAGCGAGATGGGCAGCCAGGGTACTTTTTCCCGAGCCGCCTTTACGCGATGCAAAAACAATAACGTTCATACCTTCGCCTCCAGATTGACCCTAGAACACGAAAATGAATCAGCACGCTGATTCGTGGAAGAGAAATTTGCGATTAATTGTGGCGAAGCCGCTGATTCATCGAAGGGGTTGGCTTTTGAGTCACACTTGGCGGCGCCCCATCCGCGTCAGGAGACGAAACGAAAGCCAGTTGATGACCCCTGAGCGGCGCTCCAGGCCCGAACCGCGATCGATCGCGGCCACTTCTTCGGGTCAAGGGACGCTTCGGGGGCACCGCCGGTTGCGTCACGAAAAATAGGCCGGATACCGGTGATGCTCTACCTTCAGCGTCGAAAAACCTCCGGCCGGTACCAGCGAACGGCTCCGGCTAACGGTGAATTTGGGCAGGACACGCTTGACGTTCACCGGCATGAGGGAAAAACTGACACATCATCGGAGACACGCCATGCAGGCGCTTGGCTTTAGTGTTTTGATCACCGGAGGGATCGGCCTTGCGTGGTGTTCGCAGGAGGTCACCTACACCGATCAGGAGCGCACCTGCATCGCTCAACGATACCCCGAATACGAGGCCAAACGACTCTACCAGTGTCTGGATGTGTGCAAAGCATGCATGAGGGGGAATGTTTTGACCTGCAATACGTCGTGCAGGCTCAGAGGGGCGAGCTGACCTTCCTCGAATATTCCGCGAGCCGGCGCCACTTCGCATCCGCATGACGACGGCTGTATTCCGCGACATCCCACCCGGCCGCGCCGTCAAGGAAACCGGCCCGGTATACATAGGCTTTCAAGAATGCCGCCCATCCGCGCAACGATGCCTTGAGAGGGGACCCACGCAGGCCGCGCGCGGCCAATTGCTGCGCGGCCGCCATCGAATAGCGTTCGATCTTGTCCTCCGCGTCGGCCCACGACGCGATGCTATCGTGGTCGATCAGCGCATTCAGCCGCGTTACCGGGCCGTCCACCATCAAGCGTTCATGGACCATGTCGTCTGAAAACCGCGCCCGTCCGCGCCGAAACAGACGAACCACATAGTCCGGCGACCAGCCGCCGTGCCGGATGATCCGGCCGCAAAATCGCGATCGTCGCGAGGTCTTGTAAGCGTCCGGCGCGTCGGGATCGGCGATGGCGGCTTTGATCCGATCGATGAAGTTCGGCTCGATCCATTCGTCGGCATCGAGCGAGATCACCCAATCGCTCCGTGCCAAATCCAGCGCGCGGTTTTTTTGTGGGCCGAAACCCGGCCAATCCGTCGTCGAAACGACATGCGCGCCGTGCGAGCGGGCAAGCTCGACGGTGCGGTCGGTGCTGCCGCTGTCAACGACGATCATTTCGTCCGCAAAATCGAGCGAGCCCAGGCAACGCGAGATCGACGCTTCCTCGTTCTTGGTGATCACAATCAGAGAGAGACTTGGCACGCTCATCTGGTCCAGATCACATCTACCTGACCATCGACTCGACCCAGATCACCCCGGTCAATTCGGGCGATGCCGCCATCGGCTGCGAGGAGATGCGGGATAAAACCGCCGGCAACGAGCCCGTCAATCATTTCATCGACAGACAAATTGCCCGATCGGCTCAACGCGGGGGAATATTCGGTGATCAGCACGTCCGTTCGGCCAAGCGTGCGCGTCGCGCCCGCAACGACCGAGGGCTCATAGCCTTCAACGTCGATCTTGAAAAGCAGCACACGGCAATCGGAGAGGCCGAGCGCGTCAATCGCAGAATCGACATCGACCATCGGGACGACGCGCGAGCCCAGGCCGTAATCCTTCAACAGCGAATGCCGTCCGTTATTCGATGCCTTGTAGCGATATAGCCGAGCCAGACCACGCGTGCTCCCGACAGCGCAGGCTTGCACGATCACCTTGTCAACTCGGTTGATCGCCAGATTTCGCTCAAGCAACCAGGCATTGAAGGCATCCGGCTCGAACGCGACGATGTTCTCCACCGCGTCATATTTTGCCGCATGGACCGAGTGCCAACCGAGGTTTGCGCCCACATCGATGACGATGCCTTTCGGCGCTTGCTGAAGTCGGGCGCCAATCCATGCCGTCAATTCCGGCTCGAACCCGCCATATTTGGCGACGTGACGCCCGATCGCGTCGCGGCATGAAACGAAAAATTGAAGCTTCGATGGCTCAGCCCGGGTCAAAAATGCCGAGCGCCATGGCACCAGCCATGCACCGAGAAACTTCATTATTTGCAAAGCACGCGGAAGACGAAGTCTGCGCCTAATATGTTTGCGATCGCTCGTAGTCGCCGCGTGCATCCTCTACCTCTGCGATACTTTGCGAGCGAGCCGAGGCGCACTGGTACAGTTGGGTGGGCTCGAACCACCGACCTCCTGTTCCACAGACAGGCGCTCTAACCAACTGAGCTACAACTGCATCCTTTGCCGGCCCCAAAAGGGGATCGCGAACGGGGCGGAAACTAGGTGCAATGTCCGGCTTTGGCAAGGCCGATCGAGGCGGCTTCGGCCACCTTGACGGCCGCCCGCTCGCGTCAAGCCGGCACCAATAAGGGGCTCCAAAATAAAATAAAAAGCCCAGGCCGAGCGCCCGGGCTTTTTTGAAAACGAGAGGGCTTTCGCTGTGTCCCGTCCGCGGACTTTTGCGATCAGATACGCGCCAATCGGGCCGCCGCTCAGGCGGCCGGCTTGAACAGCTTCGACGCGTTGGTCTTGATCGGCTCGACCGTGTCGGTCGCCACCTTCTGGCTCAATTCGGTAAGCTCCTTGGCCTGGGTGGTCATCGCCTCGAGCTGCTTGCGGACGTGAGAGGTCCACAGTTCCGTCGCCTCCGAAGGCGATTTGACGGCCAACAATTCCTGCGCGAAGTCGAGCGTCGCGGTAGTGTTGGCTTTCATCATTTCGATCCATTTGGCGGAGTATTCGCCGGCGCCCTTGCTGGCGGTCGTGAACACCGCCTCGATGGTGCCGTTGTTGGTCTCGGCGACGTCCTTGAACCTGGCGTAGCTATCGCGCGCCTGCGAGACGCCCTTCTCGGCAAGCGCGCGCATCTGCTCGGGAACCTCGAAGGGAATGATCGAGGCAGAAAACGGATCACTGGGGTTTGCCATGGCATGCATCCTTCGCAATGGGGGGAATTGAGAACGATGTGACCGCTCGCGGACGCGCAACCAAAAGCTGCGAACGCCGACGGGGGTCACGCACGACCGACTTACGGGATTGCCCTTCGCCGGGCAGCCGCATCTAGTACGCATATCATGTCAAATTTGTGCAATGCAAAGCGATTCAGATTGCAATGCCGCAGGGCAGACCTCGGTGGAATGCAAGGAACGATTTGCCGTTTGCCTGCCTGCAATCTTTGCCTTGCCCGCAGTCTGCCGCGCGACGTCTTCGATCGCGCGCTTTACGCCCCCGCTTTGCACCCCCAAACGCGAAAACGCCTACAGGCACGCCGTGGGTTCGAGGATTCCCTTAACTCCCGCGATGCCAATTAAGGTTATCGCGGCTTTGGCAGGCTAAAGGGGGCGTCAAACCGTGGACCTGCCATCGCCTGCGGGCGATACTAACGCTTCGTTAACGCTGTCATCGCTGGCCGACGATCTCCGTCGCCGCCGTCAAGCAACAGCCAAAAACCAGTCGGTCGTGTCAGGGCGATGAATATTGCGGAATTCCAGTTGCAGGCGATCGTCGATCCGCGACTGGCGGTGCATGCAGCAAGCGCCCATCCGGCATGGCTGTGGTCGAGCGACGGCTCGCGGATTCTGTGGACCAATCCGGTCGGTGCCAAGGCCTTGGGCGCAGCCAATGCCGCAGCGCTCACGGAGAAGGTTTTCGGTCCGGCGGATTCGCATCGGCGCCAAGTGATGCAGCTCGCAAGGAATTTGCCAGCCTCAGGCGCGATCCGGCTGCAGCGGCTGCGCGGCTTCGGCGCGCCGCTCGGGGCTCTGGTGACCTGCGCCTGCGCGCGGCTCGATTTTGCCGACACTAGCCACGGCATTCTGCTTGCCGCCACCGACAAGGTCGACGGCGCAATGCCGCTGGCCGAGCGATTGCAGCGCCTGGTCGAAGGCCTCGATTGTCCGGTCGTGGCGTTCACGCGCGAGGGGATGCTGGTCGGCGCCAGCGCCGCCGCGCGACCGCTGCTCGGCCTTCATAACCTTGCCGAAGCCGACCTCGGCGAAGCCTGCCGCGAGGCGCTCAGACAAGGCCGCATCGAGACGACGGTCGGCAGCGCGCGGATGGTCCTGCAACGCGTCGGGACGGGCGCGGATATCAGCTTGATTGCGATGATGACGCCGGAGGCAATGAGGCCCCCGCGCGCCATCGTCACGGCCGATCCCGTAAAGAACTCGCCGGCCGCGGACTCTGCCGCGGCAATTGCTTTTGAGACTTCACAGCAAACCGATTTGGAAGCACCCGTGGATACGCCCAAAGATCCGACCGAGGAGCCGATCGTGAAACCCAGCCAGGAAACGTTCGAGGAAGCCCCCAAAAACGTCTTGCCGTTTCGCCCGATCGGCGAGACGAAATCGCCGGCGTTGACGGCGGTGGAAAACAACGCCTTCGACGAACTCGCACGGCAATTGTCGGCGCGGCTCGAGCACGACAATAACGGCACGACCCACCCCACGCCTGAGGCACCGCAAGCCAATATCGAACAAATGGCCGCATTCGATGCGCCGGCAAAGCCGGGCCCGAGCGAGCCACCGGGCTGGCTCTCCCATCCCGAACCGCCCGCGCGCGGCGAGGCCAGGCGCGACAAGTTGCTGCTCGATCTGCTCCCGGTCGGCATCTTGATCTATCGGCTCGACCGGTTGCTTTACGCCAACCCGTCGTTTCTCGAGCGGATAGGTTATCAGAACCTCCATGCGCTGGAGCAAGCCGGAGGTCTCGACGCGCTTTATGTCGAACCGGGCGTCTCGACGGCCAGCAGCACGTCCGATACCGGCACGCCGGTGAAGGTCTACGCCTCGCAGGCCTCCTCGGAACAGGCGCCGCCTTCGGCGACCGAGGCCCGCCTCTTCACGATTTCATGGGACGACGACTCCGCGCTCGCCCTGATCTTTTCGAACTCGCGGACGGAAAGCGCCGACATCGCCGTCGCGATTTCGGAAGCACCCGCCGCGCCGGCACCATCGGCGGTCGGCCATGCCAATGCCGAGGAGCTTGGCGCCATCCTCGATATCGCCACTGAGGGCGTCGTGATGTTCGACACTGAGGGCAACATCCATTCGTGCAACCGCAGCGCCGAAGCGCTGTTCGGCTTCGACGGCACTGAGCTGGTGCGGCGCAATCTCAACGAACTGTTCGCGCCGGAAAGCCAGCGCGTGGTCCAAGATTATCTGGAGAGCGTCAAGGCGGCCGGCGTCGCAAGCCTGCTCGATCACGGCCGCGAGGCCCTGGGCCGCGTGCGCGGCGGCGGTCTGATTCCGCTGTCGTTGACGATGGGACGGACCCGGCCGGGCGGACCCAATTTCTTCGTGGTGTTTCGCGATCTTTCACAGAGCAAAAAAAGCGAGAGCGAGCTGCGCGACGCGCGGCGGATGGCCGATCGCGCGGCGAGCGCCAAGGCCGATATTCTGGCGCGCATCAGCCACGAGGTCCGCACGCCCTTGAACGCCATCATCGGCTTTGCCGAGGTGATGATCGGCGAGCGGTTCGGCGCGCTCGGCAATGAGCGCTACGTCGAATACATGAAGGACATCCGCGCTTCCGGCGAACGCGTGATCGCGATGATCGACGAGCTGCTCGATTTGTCGCGCATCGAGACCGGCAAGCTCGAGCTGGCTTTCGCCAACCAGAACCTCAACGAACTGGTCGAGGGCTGCGTCGCGGCGATGCAGCCGCGGGCCAACCGCGAACGCATCATCATCCGCACGTCGCTGGCGCATATGCTGCCGCCAGTGATCGCCGACGCCCGCGCCTTGCGCCAGATCACGCTGAACCTGATCGGCAACTCGATCCATCTCGCCAATACCGGCGGCCAGGTGATCGTCTCCACCGCGCTGTCGGATTTCGGCGAAGTCGTCTTGCGGGTCCGCGACACCGGTCACGGCCTCAACGACAACGAGGTCGCAGCCGCGATGGAGCCGTTCCGGACGCATGCCCCCTCGGATCAGGCCTCCGACAGCCCCGGCGTCAGTCTCTCGCTGACGAAAGCGCTGGTCGAAGCCAATCGCGCGCAATTCCACATCAAGACCGCGCCGCGTTCGGGCACGCTGATCGAAGTGGTTTTTTCGCACCTGACGGCGAAGGTTTAAATCCGCCGCCATCCGCGAAAATACCGGTCGTCACGACGAGAGGGTTGCGGAGGTCGAGCCGATCCGCAACCCTTTGCGCTCGGGCCGAGTTAATAGACGACGGCCGATCACGCGTGCGCCACAACAATAGCGCACTCCATTGCGCTCACACGGACATCATCGGGATTTCGGGCCACCCTGGTAACGCCATGCGTATCCACCACCGTAAGCATTCGTCGCTGGTTGAAAACGTGACTCTGCTCGGTCGTACGCTAAGGCTGACCCCAGATCGTTCTGCGATCCACCGGTTCCATATTGTGCACTCTGCCTGGCCTCATTCGGCCAATAGTTCTTGTCCGTGATCGTCGGGCCCGCGTGGGCGGTTACAGACATCGCCAACAGCGGCAACGAGAGTGAAATCGTGAGAATGTGTTTCGTTAACATGGTCCGGCTCCATCATTGTTGGAAGCGCATCATGCGCGCTTCTAACAATGAGTTCGGAGCAAATCGTCTGCCGGTTACACACTCACGCTGACGTGAAGCCGGCTGACACATCGCCTCACCATCGCAATAGTCGCGGTCCCAATGCTGCGCCTGCCAAGGTGCACAGCACAATCGTGCCGCCGTACCAGACTGCGACGAACGGCAATGAATCATCTGTGCAGTGCAGCGCATACGCCATCGCGCTCACGCCGCCGGCGACGAGGCCGGCGAAAGCACCTGTACGCGCAAGGTTCGTCGGCGCAGCCCTTCGCACGGCCCAGATGGAGATACCGAACGGAACAATCGCGATGATCGGAATGGAGACGAGGCATTCCAGCCACTGATCTCCCACGATCATCTGATCCCAGTGGGAGCTGGGCGCGAACCCAAGGCGGATTGCGGCAAGAACCACAACGACCAGGAATGGCAGAGTAACTGGGAAAAATGGGATTTTTCGCTCCCCGCCAGGGCAGGCCAGCCTTGTGAGGTAGACCAACGCGAGACCGACTGTCCCGACCGCGAAAGCGAGCTTCATTGCAAGAAAAGTGAGGGCGTGAGCCGTCATCAAGTCCGAGCGAACACCCAATCCGACCAACGCAATGCCGAGCGCAACAACTATTCCCGCAGCAAGCGCGGCGTATTGCGTGCGAACGACCAAGCCGCGGTCGACCGGCTCAGGGTTCGTACTCAAGAGGGCGACCAGATCATCCGTCTTCATGTTCGCGTTTCCCGGGCAATCAAGGCGGCCAGCGTTTTGAGTCCGCGGTGAATGTTTATTTTTACCCCGGACTCAGAGAGGCCGCATCGCTCTGCCGCCTCGGCGATGCTCAATCCGTCTAACTTTACAGCCTCTATAGAGCATCGCACGTTTTTCGGTAGTCGCCCCATCAGCCTCTTGACGTCGTATGTACTCTCGGCGTCGACGTTGTCGTCATGTGCCATGATCGTATCGGCCTCATCGATCGGCACATCCGCCAATGAGGTGCGGGTTCGACGCAGGAAGTCGAGGAGCTTGTAGCGCGCGATTGCGTGCACCCATGGCGTCAGAGGCTCGGCTGGATCATAAGTGTGCCGCTTGAAGTGGATCGCCAATACCGCCTCCTGAACCAGATCTTCCGCCTCTGCTGCGCCTCTCCCAAATCTGGCGAGCTTTCCCTTGTAATAGGCCCGCAGACGACGGCTCAACTGGTGGAGCAGCGCGTGGTGTGAAGTCGCGTCGCCGTCCAGGCTGGCCAGCATCAAGGCCTTGAGTTCGATTTCGTGGGTCGTCATGCTCACGTATCTCTTAGTTCGCTGGCCCGGCCGGTTTGGTTACAGCCGACGGTCACAAGGTCCAAAAAAAGAACAAGTGAAGCCGTCTGCATCCTATCGGAGGGCGTGCTGCTGCGGTTATTCCGCTGCTTGCGGACGCTCGAAGACATTTCCCGTGGCCTGAACCGCGACCTCCCTTTCAACGAGGACTGCAGCGCTCGGTTCGCGGGGCAATCCAAATCCCTTGATCAACGCATAGACGGCCGGGATCACGGCGAGCGTCAGGATGGTCGACGAAATCATGCCGCCGATCATCGGCACCGCGATACGCTGCATGACCTCTGAGCCGGTACCGGTGCTCCAGAGGATCGGAACGAGGCCGGCCATGATGGCGACGACGGTCATCATCTTGGGCCGCACCCGCTCGACCGCGCCGAGCATGATCGCTTCGTTCAGGTCCGCTCGCGTGAACGGTCTATCTTCCGCAAGACGCTCGGCGCGAAGCTCCTTCATCGCCTGATCGAGATAGATCAGCATGATGACGCCGGTCTCCGCCGCGACACCCGCCAGCGCGATGAAACCCACCGCCACGGCAACGGAAAAATTGAAGCCGAGCCACCACATCAGCCACAGGCCGCCGACGAGCGCGAACGGCAGCGACAGCATGACGATCAGCGTCTCGGTCAGCCTGCGGAAATTCAAATAGAGCAGCAGGAAGATGATCAGCAGCGTCACCGGCACCACGATCTTCAGCCGGGCGGTGGCGCGCTCCAGATATTCGAACTGGCCGCTCCAGACGACATAATTCCCCGGCGGGAACTGAATGCTCGCGGCGACGGCCGCCTTGGCATCGGCGACGTAGCCGCCGAGATCGCGGTCGCGGATATCGACAAAAATGTACACGGCGAGCTGGCCGTTCTCGGTACGGATCGTCGTCGGGCCACGCGTCAGCTTGATGGCGGCGACCTCACCCAGTGGGACGGTGCCGCCGGCGGGCATCGCCACCAGCACCTCCCGGGCGATCGACTGCGGATCGCTGCGCAGATCGCGCGGATAGCGCAGGTTGACGCCGTAACGCTCGCGGCCTTCGACGGTCGTGGTAATCGTCTCGGCGCCAAGGGCGGACGAGACGGTGTCCTGCACGTCGCTGACCATAAGGCCGTAACGGGCGAGCGCTTCACGATTCGGGACGACGTCCAGATAATAGCCGCCGATCACCCGCTCGGCATAAGCGCTCGAGGTGCCCGGAACCGCCTTCACCACGGTTTCAATCTGGCGTGCGAGCTTCTCCATTTCAAAGAGGTCGGTGCCGAGAACCTTGATGCCGATCGGCGTGCGAATTCCGGTCGCGAGCATGTCGGTTCGTGCCTTGATCGGCATGGTCCAGGCATTGGAGACGCCGGGAAACTGCAAAGCCTTGTCCAGCTCGGCGATCAGTCCGTCGACAGTCAGGCCCGGACGCCATTGGTCCTTGGGCTTTAGATTGACGATGGTCTCGAACATTTCGGTTGGCGCGGGATCGGTCGCGGTCTCGGCCCGTCCCGCCTTACCGTAGACCGAGGCAACTTCCGGAAACGTCTTGATGACCTTGTTCTGCGTTTGCAAAATCTCCGCCGCCTTGGTCACCGACAGCCCCGGCAACGTCGTCGGCATGTACATCAGCGTGCCTTCGTTCAGGCTTGGCATGAACTCGGTTCCGAGCTGCCGGGCCGGCCATAGGCTGACCGCCAAGGCGACGGCTGCAAGAAAAATCGTCAGCGTTTTGGCCTTCAACACCCGCTGAATCAGCGGCCGATACACCCAGATCAAGAACCGATTGATCGGATTCTTGTGCTCCGGAATGATCTTGCCGCGAATGAACAACACCATGAGAACCGGAACCAGGGTGATCGACAGGATTGCCGCTGCCGCCATCGAGAAGGTCTTGGTGAAGGCAAGCGGGCTGAACAGGCGCCCCTCCTGCGATTCCATGGTGAAGATCGGGAGGAACGACACCGTGATGATCAACAGGCTGAAAAACAACGCGGGACCGACCTCGCTCGCCGCTTCGATCAGCACCTCGAGGCGCGGCTTATCTGGGGCTGCGCGTTCGAGATGCTTGTGCGCGTTCTCGATCATGACGATGGCGCCGTCGATCATGGCGCCGATCGCAATCGCGATCCCGCCAAGACTCATGATGTTCGACCCGATGCCGAGTACCTTCATGGCGCCGAAAGCCATCAGGATTCCGACCGGCAGCATGACGATGGCGACGAGCGCGCTGCGCACATGCAAAAGAAACGCGATGCAGACGAGCGCAACCACGATGCTCTCCTCCGTCAGCGTCCGCTTCAGCGTCTCGATCGCGTTATGAATCAGGTCCGATCGGTCATAGACCGATAGAATTTCGACTCCCTTCGGCAGCGCCGACGCCATGTCGGCGAGACGTGCCTTCACATTGTCGATGACATCGAGCGCGTTTTGACCGAAACGTTGCAGCGCGATCCCGCTGGCGACCTCGCCCTCCCCGTTAAGCTCGGTAATCCCTCGGCGCTCGTCCGGCCCAAGCTCGATCCGCGCCACGTCTTTCAGCAGGACCGGCGTGCCTTTGTCGACTTTCAACACGATACTCGAAAGGTCGGCGATGCTTTTGACGTAGCCCCGGCCGCGAACGACGAATTCGAATTCCGAAAGTTCAACGGTGCGCCCGCCGACGTCCATGTTGCTGCCGCGGACCGCATCGCGCACTTTCGCCAACGGGATATTCAGGGAACGCAACCGGTTCGGATCGACAATGATATTGTATTGCTTGACGAAGCCGCCGACGCTGGCGACTTCGGCGACGCCCTCGGCTTTGGAAATGCCGTAGCGGATGCTCCAATCCTGCAGGGATCGGAGGTCGGCCAGCGATTTGTCCTTGGACTGCAGCGCGTATTGATAAACCCAACCGACGCCGGTTGCGTCGGGTCCCAATGTCGGCGTCACGCCGTTCGGCAACTTGCGCGCCGCGGCGTTGAGATATTCCAGCACGCGCGAGCGCGCCCAGTAGATGTCCGTGCCGTCCTCGAAGATGATGTAGACGAACGAGACGCCGAAGAACGAGAAGCCGCGCACCACCTTGGATTTCGGCACCGTCAGCATGGCGGTCGTCAGCGGATAGGTGACCTGATCCTCGATGACCTGCGGCGCCTGGCCCTTGTAGTCGGTGTAGACAATAACCTGGGTGTCGGAGAGATCGGGAATCGCGTCGAGTGCCGAGTGCTGCAGGGCATAGACCCCGGCGGCCACGGCGAACACCGCGCCGATCAAAACCAGCATCAGGTTTCGGGCCGACCAATCAATCAGGCGCGCGATCATTGCGATTTCTCCCCAGTGTCGAGGCCATTGAGCGCGGCTTTGAGATTGCTCTCGGCATCAATCAGGAAGTTTGCGGAGACGACGACCTTGTCGTCTTCAGCGAGTCCTTCCTTAATCTCGACCCGGCCGCCGCCGCGGCGGCCGATCTTGACTTCTCGCGGTTCGAAACGTCCCTCGCCTTTGTCGAGCAACACAATTTGCCGCTCGCCGCTGTCGATGACCGCGCTATTGGACACGGTCAGGACGGCGGCCTCCGTCCCAGTGGCGATCTCGACATCGGCATACATGTCGGGTCGCAGCACATCGTCAGGGTTGGGAAGCTCAATTCTGATCCGAGCCGTTCGTGTCTCCGCCATCAAGTGCGGATAGATCAACGTGACTTTTCCAGTGAAAGGACGGTCCGGATAGGCACGCGGACGCACGGTGACATTTTGCCCAACCGAAATGAGCGACAGATCACGCTCGGCAACGTCAACGATCACCCAAACGACGTCGTGATCGACGATGCGGAACAGAACGTCTCCCGGTGCCGCGCGCATGCCATTGACGGCGGTGCGCTCCACGATCTCGCCGTCCTGCGGCGCAGGCCAACCGACGGAGATCGGGACCTCGCGTGTACGCTCGATCTCGGCAATGAACTTCTCAGGCGCACCGAGGTTTTCCAAACGCCGGCGTGCTCCCTTCAACGCCTGATTACCTATCCCGGCCTCCGAACGGAGCGCCGACAGATATTCAGCAGCCGCGCTGGACAGGTTCGGGCCGTAGATACGCATCAGCCGCTGTCCCTTATGGATATGCGTGCCGGTGGTGACATCTTCGACAGCGTCGATGAAACCCTCGAACCGCAACGATACCACCGACACGCGGCGTTCATCGAGTTGAACTGTGCCGGGCGCACGAAGCATCGTGTTCAGTGCGCGGCGCTCCACGGCTTCCGACTGAACGCCAGCCTTTTGCAGCTTGCCGGCACTCACCTTGACCGACGAATCGTCGTCCTGCTCGCCGTCATAGACGGGCAGATAGTCCATCCCCATCGAATCCTTCTTCGGTGTCGGCGACGTGTCGGGAAGGCCCATCGGATTGCGATAGTATTTTAGTCGCTTCGTATCCCCTGCCTTGGCCATCGCATCCGGAGATTTGTCGTCGATCGCCGCGTTCGCGCTCATGCCGGCCGACATGGTTGAAGGGTTCGAAGAACCGAACCAGCTCGATCTTCCGGCAAGCAATCCAGCCGTTGCGGCGCCCGCGACGATCAATGCCAATGCCGGCACGCCCAATGATGTTTTCATAATGATCCTCCCGCCAGACGTTCCATCTCGGCGTATTTTGTTTGCAACTCGACCTTGAGCTTCAGCAAATCCAATTGAACCGTGCGCAGCCTTCGTTCGGACTCGAGCACGGTGGAGAGATCGGCTGAGCCGGCTTGAAAGCCGTTTCGCGCGTTGTCGACCGATGCGCGAGCCGGCGGCAATTGACGCGATGCGTAGATCTGCACGACCTTCCGCAGCGCATCGACGCCGAACCAGGCGTCAGCAATCTGTCCGTCGATCCGCAGCCGCAGCGCCTCGTTGCGCGCTTGCGCAGCGCCGAGACGCGCGCCCGCCGCGCGTTGCTCGGCGTCCTTGACCTCGTAGTGCAGCGGCACGTTGAATTTGGCCATAAACTCGCCGGTATCCTCGACGAACGGCCGCTGGACATATTTGGCGCCAAGCGTCACGTCGGGGTAGTAGTTGAGATCGGTGAGAGATTTGGTCTGTGCCGCGGAATTTGTCTGCGCCCCGGCCATCGCCAACATCGGGTTCGCGGAGCGCGCGAGTGCCTGCACCTGCGCGAGGCCCATCGCCTTGACAGTCCGAAAGCCGGTCGGGGCAGCCAAGGGCGCAAGCGACGGGCGGCCGATCAGAGCATTCAGCCTTGCCGCGGCAGATTTCTGTTCGCCCTGCCGGCGAACGACATCGCCCTCGGCGGTAGCCGCTTCGATTTCGGCCTTGATGACGTCCTGCTGATCGACCGATGTTGCGCCATATCGTGACCGCAACAGGCCGAGCATCTCGTCGTATCGCCGTTTGATCTCGATCGAGATCGAGGCGGCTTCATACGCGGCGTTGTATTCGCCATGCGCGGCGACGACCTGTGCGACAAGATCGATAACGGCCGCGCGTCCCTGGAATTTCGTGGCCTCGGCATCAGCCTGCGCAATATTGCGCTCAAGGCCGTATTTGCCCCAAAGCTTGACCTCCTGCTCCAGGCCAAAGCGTCGCTGCCCGACACCCAGACTATTGACGTCCCACGCTTCCAGAACAAGGGCCGGATCGGCCAGCACGCCGGCCGTTCCGATTTTGTGGACCGCCGCATCGAAGTCGAGCGCCGCCGCCGCCACTGCGGGATTGAGGCGTTTGGCGATCGCGACGACGCTTTCCACCGTCGCGCCGGGCAAGGTTTGCTCGCCTGCGGCTGCCGGAGACAACCACAGCAGCGCTATGGCTACACCGATCAGCGCCGCCTCAAGGGCGCGCGCGCAATGGTAGATTTTCATGTTGCAAATCCCCGATATCCTGATGCGCCGCGAAGAACGGCATGCCTTTACCTGCGCGGCCTCACGAGCGCGCAGCAGCAGACGGCGTTGTGACGCCGATCAGATCAGATTCGTGGAGGATGGTCTGGAGGTAGATGGCCCAAGCTGTCGGGCCAGGAATCATTCCGCAGCAGCGCGATTCGTGTCGAAACCGCCAACAACGGACGGAAAATAGCTGTCGACATCCCGGCGAAGCATTTGGTCATGCAGGCCGCCATGAGCGCGCATTTGCCGCAATCAATCACCACCGCACAGCACGGGATGTCGTTTGCCATCTCGGCCGCCATGGCGGACATGGACATATCGTGCGCCATCGCCGAGGTCGATGCATCAGACGTCGTGCCGGCCATGACTGGCCGGGACAACGGAGCCAAAACTAGCCCCGCAATCATGAAGACCGCGAGCAGCCGGCGTATGGTGATTTGGCGTTTCACACCCATTAAATCCCACAGAACAGCTCGGATTGATAGTCCCCCGAGGCTAACGACACCGTGAACGATCGGCGCCCTGGTTTCTTGGCGCCATCGATTAATGGAATCTTAAGTCGGCGCATACGCCGCCGCCAGGAACTCGCCGATCGCCTCGAGGAAAACCTCCGGCGCTTGCAGTTGAGGCACATGCGCGCAGCCTGGAATCACCTTGAGCCGCGCCTGCGGCAGGCCCGCGGCCAATTCATGGGACATCGGCGGCGGCGTCGCTTCGTCGTGCTCGCCGACCAAAACGAGGACCGGGACCTTGACCTGTTCAAGCTGGGGCCGGAGATCGAGCTCCGCGAGTGCCGCACAGGCGGCCTGCAACACTTCCGGATCGGTCTTGAGAAATGCTTCGCGGCGATCGCGCATCAGCTCGGGATGCGCTTCCTGAAATTCCGGCGCGAACAGCCGGCGCATTGCGACATCGGTGATCGCCGACAAGCCCTTGGCCCTGGACGCCGCCGCCATGTTGCGGAAGGCGTCGCGCCCGGGTTCCGAAAACGCCGCCCCGCAATCGGCAAGCACGAGCTTGCTCGCAAGCTTGCCGTGGCGAATGGCCATTTGCAGCGCGACGAAGCCGCCATACCCATTGCCGAGCACGATCGCCTCGCCGCCATCGGCGCCATCCACTACCGCTTCCGCCATGCGGTCGGCGACCTCGGCAAGGCCGCCTTTCACCACCTGGGATCGGCCGAAGCCCGGCAATTCGGGCACGATCACGCGGAACGATTCCGATAATTTGGGAACGATGGCATCGAAGCTCGCGCGATCCGACAACAGCGAATGAAACAGAAAGAGCGCCCGGCCCCTGCCGAATTGCGCAGCATTGACCTTATCCTTGGCGAGAAGTCGATCCATGCCGCGCTCGCTGGTCGTCACACTTGATTGTTGCATATGAAAAACGCTTCCGGACGAGATCAAGCTTTCGCCGCGACGTCCTCGAGCCCGCGATTGCGCGGCTCGACGCCCCAGGCCCACACCACCACGATCTGAACCAGCACAAGAGCGATCATCAGCCAGACCACGCCCGGCAGTTTGTAAGATGCCATCAGGCTACCTACGATGAAGGGCGAGACGACGGTCGCGCCGCGTCCGAGCGTGTTGCAGATGCCGTTGGCACGCAAGCGGACCTCGGTCGGAAACAATTCCGGCGTATAGACGCCGAACAGGATCGCCGTCTGCACATAGATCGCGACGATCAGGACGAAACCGACGCTCAACACGATTGCGGGATCGGATGACGCGTCGAAGCGGGCATAGATGTAACCGCCAACGATGGTGACGAGCGAGGCGCCGATGATGCTCCAGCGGCGGCCGATCGCGTCGGACAAATAGGCGCCGAGCGCGCAGCCGACCAGCGAAGCAACCGACAACACCAGCGTATAAGCGAGCGAATTGGCGATGGTCAGCCCCTGGCTCAAGAAGAACTGCGGCAGGAAGATCACGAAGCCGAAGATCAACGTATTGATCGTGATCAGCACCCAGGAGCCGACGATCATCCGTTGCAAGAGCGGCGGCCTGATCAGGTCGGATACGGCGACCTGGGCGAGCTGAGCCGGCACCACCACCGGCGGCAGCGTCGCGCCGCCCGCGGCTTCTTGTTCGATGGCCTGCATCAAGGCTTCGGCTTCCTGGCCGCGGCCTTGCGATTCCAGCCAGCGCGGCGACTCGGGAAGATTCTTGCGCAGATACCAGACGATCAGCGAACCGACACCGGCGATGACGAACATCGGGCGCCATCCCCACGCCGGGATAATGAGATAGCCGAGCAGCGCGGTGACCGGAAACCCGGCCACCACGACGAACGCCATCATCGACAGCCAGCGCCCGCGCGTCTTCGGCGGAACGAATTCGGTCATGGTCGAATAGCCGACCACGATTTCGGCACCTAAGCCTAAGCCCTGCACGAAGCGGCAGGCGATGAGCTGCGTCATGTCCTGCGCGAACGCCGCCGCCAGCGACGCCAGTCCGAAAATCAGCAAATTGATCTGGTAGGTGAACCGTCGCCCGAACTTGTCGCCGACAAATCCGGTGATGAGCGCCCCGAGCGTCATGCCGACAAAGGTCAACGAAATGAATTGCAGATTTTGCGGAACGGTCGAAAATTTGGTCTGCACCGCGGACGCCAGCACGCCGCCGGCGATATAAAGATCGTATCCGTCGAAAAACATGCCGGCGCCGACCAGCCAAAAAATTCGGTAGTGAAACGACGAGATCGGAAGCCGGTCGAGACGCGCGCCGGCGTTCACAGCGTGAGCCATATCAAGTTCCTCCCCTTGCGGAACGAATGCCTGGCCGGTCTTTCGCCGGCTGCCCAGGATGGTAGTCAAGGCAAGAGGCGAAAGCTACTATCCTTAGTCCGCTCGCAGTGACAACTGGTGGCGCAGGCGACAAACCCCCGTCGTCCCGGCCAAGCCAACGGGTCCGGCCTTTGGCCGGCCCGATGACAGGCTCCGCGCGAGCCGGGACGACGATAACGATTTGAGTCCAGCAGAAGCTCAATTGTTCTTCAGCGCCACCCGAAACTCGGCTTCGGTCTTCGACTTGACCTCGTCGAGGGTGACGCCGTCGGCGAGCTCGATCAGCGCCATGCCGTCATTGCCGTGCTTGTCGATGGTGAACACGGCCAGATCCGTCACCACCATGTCGACCACCCGCTCGCCGGTGAGCGGCAGATTGCAGTTCTTCAAAAGCTTCGCGCCGTCCTTGGCGGAATGCTCCATCACCACGACCACGCGCTTGACGCCAGCGACCAGATCCATCGCGCCGCCCATGCCCTTGACCATCTTGCCGGGGATCATCCAGTTGGCGAGATCGCCGTTCTGCGCCACCTGCATCGCGCCCAAAATCGACAGGTCGATATGCCCGCCGCGCACCATGCCGAAGGAATCGGCCGAGGAGAAATAGCTCGTCGACGGCAGCTCGCTCACCGTCTGCTTGCCGGCGTTGATCAGATCGGGGTCTTCCTCACCCTCATATGGAAACGGCCCCATGCCGAGCATGCCGTTCTCGCTCTGCAGGCTGACGTCGATGCCGTCGGGAATGTAATTCGACACCAGCGTCGGAATGCCGATGCCGAGATTGACGTAATAACCGTCGCGCAATTCCTTCGCGGCGCGGGCCGCCATCTGTTCGCGGGTCCAGGCCATCAGATTTCTACTCCCGTTGCGGCTGCGCTTGCGGGGCGCGGGCGGGTGTTGCGGAATTCGATGCGCTTGTTGGCGGTGCCGACCTCGATGAGGCGTTTGACGAAAATGCCGGGCGTATGAATATGGTCCGGATCGATCTCGCCGGCCGGCACCAGATGCTCGACCTCGGCCACGGTGACCTTCGCCGCGGTCGCCATCATCGGATTGAAGTTACGCGCGGTCTTGCGGTAAACGAGATTGCCGGCGGTGTCGCCCTTCCAGGCGTGCACGATGGCGAGGTCGGCGAACAACCCGCGCTCCATGATGTATTTCTCGCCGTCGAATTCCTTCACTTCCTTACCGTCGGCAATCAACGTGCCGACGCCGGTCTTGGTGTAAAACGCCGGGATACCCGCCCCGCCGGCGCGAATGCGTTCGGCCAGCGTGCCTTGCGGGTTGAATTCGAGCTCCAGCTCGCCGGCGAGGTATTGCTGGGCGAACAGCTTGTTCTCGCCGACATAGGACGAGATCATCTTCTTGATCTGCCGCGTCTCGAGCAGCCGGCTCAAGCCGATGCCGTCGACGCCGGCATTGTTGGAGATGACGGTGAGGTTCTTCACCCCGGAGTCGCGGATGGCGTCCGACAAGGTTTCGGCGATGCCGCACAGCCCGAAGCCGCCCGACATGATCGTCATGCCGTCCTTGAGAATACCGTCGAGGGCCGATTTGGCGTCCGGGTAGACCTTGTTCATGAATACAACCTGATGGGAAGGGACCCTAGAGGCCCGAACGAAGCGCGCTAATGGCGCTTATTAGGCAAAATCTTCGCAACGCGTCAATGACGTGGCATTTGCCCCCTAAGATGGCCTTGAAAGGGTCAAGAAAACGCATCAAGTTGCGCCGGTTGGCGGGCGCACGGCCCGCTTGTTCGACCACGATCCGACCAGCCGCGATCCGAGGACATCGACCCGCCTTCGGCTCTCACCAGACTTCTAACCAGACCCGGATATGTCATTGACGATGGCCCAAGGAATGAAGCGCCTGGGGATGCCGGTTGCGGCGTTTCTTGGGCTAGCGCTGATCGGTTTGGTCGCGATGTCCTGGCTGCTCGACCGGGAGGCCTTGCGCCAGGCGGTCGAGACGCAAATCCGCACCGTGACCGGCCTCGACCTCGTGGTCAAAGGCACCATCGACGTTTCGGTTTTCCCCGGAAGCTACGTCGCCTTTCACGCGGTCGGACTCAAGGGCGAAGGCATGGCCGAGCCCGCGCTCGACGTCGACGTCCTGACCGCGAATTTGCGCTTGCTGCCGTTGTTGCTGCGGCGGTTCGAAATCGCCGACGTCACGATGTTGCGGCCGCATATCCGGGTGATCCGGCAAGCCGACGGCGAGAGCAACTGGTCGCCCTTCATCGACACGATTGCGCGCACCATGAAGCCGGGCGCCGAAAATCAGGTGTCGTTCTCCGAGGTCAGAATTCAGGACGGCACGCTGACTTATGACGATGCCGCCAACCACGTGTTGGAAACGCTCGGCGCGATCGACCTCTCGCTCGCATGGCCGTCGATCTCGCGTTCCTTTGCCGCCACCGGACAATTCGACTGGCGCGGCGAGCGCGTCGACGGCTCGATCAGCGCCAGCGACTTCATCGCGGCCCTTTCGGGCGAGCGATCCGGCATGAAGGCACGGATCTCAAGCGCGCCGTTGAAACTGGCTTTCGACGGCACGGTCGCCAACCGCACCAGCGCGATGATGGAAGGCACGTTGAGCATCGACAGCCCGTCGTTGCGCAACGCGCTCCGTTGGACCGGTCAGGCGCCGCCCGGCAGCGGCGGGTTCGGCCGCTTCGCGTTGCGCGCCCGCGCCAATGTCGTCGGTGCCTCGATCGCCTTGACCAATGTCAACGTCGAACTCGACGGCAACACCGCCGAAGGCGTGATGACCTACGCCAATAACGGCCGCCAGACGCTGCAGGCAACGCTTGCCGCCGATGCGCTCGACTTCACGCCTTATATTTCCACCTTCCGCCTGCTCGCCAGCGGCGCGCATGACTGGAACCGGCAGTTGTTCGATATGAACCCGCTGTCCACGACCGACCTCGATATGCGCCTGTCGGCCGCGCGAGTCACGGTCGGCCCATCGAAACTCGGCCGCACCGCGGTCGGCGCCAATCTGCGCGCCGGCGCGCTGGCGCTCTCCATCGGCGAAGCCCAAATCTATGGCGGCATCGTCAGAGGCTCGTTCGCCGTCGGCCGCACCGACACGATCGCCGACGTGAAGGCGCAATTCCAGTTCACCGATGTCGACCTGCAATCCTGCGCCAGCGAATTGTTCGGCGTCACCAAGCTTTCCGGTCGCGGCAATCTCAACGTTGCGCTGGCGGCCTCGGGCGCAAGCCCGTTTGGGCTGGCGCAATCGCTCGACGGCACCGCGACCTTGACCGGCCATGACGGCGCGATCTCCGGTTTCAACGTCGAGCAATTGCTCAAGCGCCTGGAGCGCCGGCCGCTCTCCGGCGGCGGCAACTTCCGCAGCGGCTCGACGCCTTACGACGACCTCACCATCGCGGTGAAATTTGCCGACGGCGTCGCCACCGCCGAGGACGTCCGCGTCGAAGGCCACGGCACGCGCCTCACCTTGACCGGCACCGCCTCGGTGCCGACGCGCGAATACGATCTCAAAGGCACAGCCAGCCTGACCTCAGGCCCGAACGCCGCGCCCGGCTTCGATCTGCCGTTCGTGGTGCAAGGCCCGTGGGACGATCCGCTGATCTTTCCCGATCCGGAAAGCCTGATCCGCCGCTCCCCCGGCGCCGCCCCGCTGCTCGACGCGGTGAAAGATCGCAAAGCCCGCGACGCGGCGCGCGCGGTGCTGGAGCGGTTTACGGGGGGTGGAGGGAAACAGGCGGCGCCGGATGCGGGGGGTACGCCGAATGCACCAGCCGCCGAGGCGAAGCCGAATTGAGGCTAATAGGTTTGCTGAAGCCAAGGAAATGACGCCGCTGACCCGCGAAATCCGATATTCAGGTTTAAGGCATCATGCAGCTGGGTGGCAAATTCTAAACCGAATCTAGTTTGCAACCAGCGGCGCGAAAAGATTTGCAAGGGCTACATTATCAAATTTATCTGGTTCACGCCTCTCCACAACTTCAGGCGCTGGAGCTTCGTCGACATCTTCATTAATTGCCGCAATCCTGCGTTCAATGCTCTTTGCTATCTCTTGCAATTTCTGAGGAGTTGCCCCGACCATCGGAGCATATCGATTCATAACCTTCATATAGTCTTGTAGCATCTCTTCAGAATCCATACTGTCCAAATTCGATTCAACTTCATTAATATGGCGTTCGATCGTTCGCTCAACGACCTCTTTGATATTGGTTTTAAAAAAGCGCTCAGACTCCTCTATCGCATCAAGCAATCGATCAAAGTCGTCAGGATCCAAAGGATAGTCAAGAATATCGATAACGGCAGCTTCTAATCTCTCGGCAAGCTCCTCCATCCGAACAACGCTATCGCAGTCACCATATCGCAGACGGCCAATTATTCTGACAAGAGCCGGCCCGTCCCTCCATGAGTTAAAGCCTCCTCCTACGGGCTTATCTACGAGCCTTATCGCCAAATCGATAAATAGCGCATCATCGCTTACCGCGTGCCATTGAAGCAGCAACTCAAGTCGTTCGGAATTGCACAAATCATTCCTTTGTAATGTCGAGGGGTTCTGACTGTCCCTCCGCCAAATCGGTATTAGGAGAAATTGCTCCGCTAGCGGAAGCAGTGCTTTGGCAAGCTGTTCTTGTTTACCAGAGCTTAAAGGCCTGGTTTCGCTAACATAGGTCCATAGGTTTTCAGCCCAGACCCCCCGAACCAATGTTGTTGCAATGTCCTTTAGTAGATCGAAATCGTCCTCCAAGTAGGCAATTAAGTAGTCGCGAAGTGAGGGATTGACGAACGAAATTCGTTTTCCTCTTATTTCTAAAAATCCTCCCTCCAATATTTTTAATGCTTCTTCAAAGTCCTTTGCGTCGTGGGCAATGCCAAATTTTTGGCAGAAGTAGCCATGTAGAGCATTGAAAGGGGCCCTGAGGTCGTCGATTTCGATTCCATATTCCGAGCCAAAGAACAATGCCAGAAGGAGATGCCTACAACGGGGCGCGATATGATTGCGGAATGCGATATCCCATATCTGCGACGGCTTCTCTAAAGCCCCTAAGAATGCGGATGGATATGCGTCCGGCTCGATGTCATTGGCATGCACGGCGTCGGTCATGTGCTCAATGATTCGTGGATTATAGTTTCGATGGTCTACGATCTTCGGAAGTGCTCCAGCGTCCCACAAGGCCTTGATTAGTGGCTGCGGAGTGCCGGCGACTAGCAGGTGATTGTATAAAATGCGTGCTCGGATGCGGCGCGTATAGATTCCGACGTCGAGAACATACTTCGCTATGTCGAGCCGCCTGTCGGCGAGGTGCTCAGATATGCGACGCGCCTCTTCAAAAATGGGTGCCCGAGTTGTTAGGACAAATCTTGCATTCGTTGATTTTCTTACCCGGCGAATGAAACGAGCTAGGTCAGAATCATGTGCGGCGAGCGCTCTGGCATCTAGGGCGGCCCTACCGAGAAAATCATCAAAGAAGAAAATTTGCTTTCTAGCATCCACGATAGCTGCGAACCCATCGTCTAAGCTGCGAATGGCTACAAATTCCCAGTCTTCACTTGAATAGGCGTAGGACAGCATTTCCGCGAGCGTTGTTTTCCCGACGCCGGGAGGCCCCGATATTATGATTACGTGTTCGGCCTCTAATTTATCCCTCGCTTCGTTGAAGCTCGGGTTGGGAGCGTATACGCGCACCTTCGTCTCAATTTCGTCACGCGTAATGGTGGTGAAATGGTGTGCGGCTGCGCGCAACACTTTGTCTAGAACCTCTGTACTTGAGAGCCAAAGCTTAATATGAGAACGTAGAATATTAGGAAACTTTCGAAGCAGCCCTTCCAAGTCTTCCTGTCCGAAGATATCGGACTCGTTCGACAGCGATGGACCAATCTCTCGTGCAAGGACAGCCTTGTTCCCGTGAGTTAAGCTGCGCGAAGTTGCTAGGATGTATCGGGATGGTCCAAGCGTATCGATAGAACGGCGCTCCTCTTTCATCGCGCGCTTTAGTGCATGAAAGTTAGAACTGGCGTAGTGCTTGACTTGAAGAACGATCTTCTTTCCCCCGCTTGAATGGCGACCGTCCATTCCGCCGTCTGGGCCTGGACCGAATGCTTCGAAGCGGACACCCAATTCGCGACCAACCAGATCCCGGCATAGATCTTCGAAATCGGCTGAAGAAAGGTTCGAATATGTATAAGTCATATTGACTGAGCGTAGCTTCCTTCATGTAAGCAGGTAAGCGTTTACGCAATCTTTTTGTCGATCTCTTATGCTGTCGGCCCAGTGATGAACTACTTGTTCCCTAACTAGTTAAATAGAGCGTCGAGAGTTGTCGTACTTGATTTCACCTCTAAGATGGTACCGTAGTTGTATACATGAGTTTCGTAATTTATCCGAGAACTGACAATAGATATTCAAGGGACGCCGCGTCGCGATCGCCGAATGGATCGAAGATCACAGCTTGGCTTCGCGCAGGTACTGCACTTGAAGATGGATAAGTTGCTGGCGGCCGAGATGACCGGCACGATGCAAAGCAAAGAGCATACATTCGATCTCGTCGGGCCGGATTGCGTCGTCCGCGAGACGCGTCATATGCAAGGCGAGGAGATCGGAAGGAGTCTCCGTGTAACTGACATGATGCTCCGCCGCGATCCCACGGATATAGGCGGCGGTGGAGTTCTCCGTCACTGTTTCGGAACGTGCGGCCATGGCTTTTCCTGGCAAGAAACATAGCATTCCTTGCGCTAAAAATCCATTCACTCGGGCCCTTTGTCGATCGAAACGACCCGCCAAATCCAGAGCGAGCGTAGCCCAGATGGAGCCCTGCCCCTTCTTTCCGGCTTGCGCGCAGCGGCTAATTTGTTGAACCGGATCAACGTGATTCGGGTCGTCCAGTCCCCCTCCCCAAAAATATTTCCCTTCGCAGGTGACCCAAATCACCTCTATATCCTTCGCCATCCCACCCCAACAAAAGGGGCGTTGCGCACGTCACGGACGCGGGGCGGGATGCGGTGGACGCGAATGGTGCGCAACGACGAGCGTGCTTGATGCGGACGGCGAAGTCGTGTGGTCCTGACGCCCCGACGCTGGCGTCAAGTGGCGACAATGCTTGCGCATTGCGCTTACGATGGTGGCAAAAAAGCCCGGTCACCAAGGAGAGCGCGAAGGAAACCGTTAAAACCACTTGCGTGCGGGAATGCCGGGTGATCTCGGCGCGACCGTGGTGACTAACTCGTGTGCTTTTTCATTTCGCACGCGAGGCTGCGGGTGCATTGGGTGCCCGGCATTCCCCACGCCCTCATCGGGCGAAAGATTTCATGCACGACTCGGGCGCGATCGCGCCGCGGGAAGGCGGTGGTGTGTCTCTCTGTCGTCCCTGCGAACGCAGGGACCCATAACCACAGGCTTCAGTTGTGAGCCGAAAGCCATCGAACAGCGACTTTCAAAACACCCGATACGGCAACGCGATGAGCGAAGTCGCTCACGCGCGGGTCCCTGCGTTCGCAGGGACGACGGCAATGGCTGGTTTCGCGGCAGGCCGGCGCCGCTTTCCATCTGGATCACGCCCCGGCAATGCGTTAGGCTTTCGTCCAACCGGCAAAAAAAGATCGGGTAAAATCAGGGAGAATGCGCGTGAGACCTAAGGGAAAACGTGAAGGAACGCGGGCGCTTGTATGGACGCTCGCCGCGGCCATCGGCCTCCTCTCCGCGGCCGCGCCGGCGATGGCGCAGGAAAAAATCACGGTCTGGTTCGGCAAGGGCTTTTACAAATCCGAAGACGACGCGTTGCTCGCGGTCGTGCGAAAGTTCGAAGAGAAAACCGGCACCAAGGTCGAGCTGTCGCAATACGCCATCCAGGACATGATTCCGAAGACGGTCGCCGCACTCGATTCCGGCAACGTGCCCGACGTCGCCTATTCCGACACCTACGACGTGCAGGCCTCCGGCAAATGGGCTTTCGAAGGCAAGCTCGAAGACCTCTCCGACATCCTGCTGCCGATCAAATCGGTATTCGCGCCGAACACGTTGGAGACCGCGTTTCTCTATAACGGCCAGACCAAGAAGAAAGCCTATTACGGCTTTCCGCTGAAGCAACAGAGCATGCACGTTCAGATCTGGAGCGACATGCTGGAAAAGGCCGGCTTCAAGGCCGCCGACATCCCGACCAAATGGGAAGACTACTGGTCGTTCTGGTGCGACAAGGTGCAGCCCGCCATTCGCAAGGCCACCGGCCAGCGCATCTTCGGCATCGGGCAGCCGATGGGCGTGGAATCGACCGATTCCCTGCAGTCGTTCTACACGTTCATGGACGCCTACAACGTCAAGCTCGTCGATGACGACGGCAAGCTTCTGGTCGACGATCCCAAGGTGAGGGACGGTTTGATCCATGCGCTCAAGGATTACACCGACACTTATTTGACAGGCTGCACGCCGCCGTCCTCGACCACCTGGAAGGACCCGGACAACAACGTCGCCTTCCACAACAAGACGACCGTGATGACGCACAATTTCACGATCTCGATCGCGGCGAAGTGGTTCGAGGATTCCACCAATCCGGCGTTGACGCCCGAACAGCGCGCCGCCGGCAAGAAAGCCTACGAGGAAGACATCATCACCGCGTCCTTCCCGAACCGGCCGGACGGCATGCCGATCAAATACCGATCCGACGTCAAGACCGGCGTGATTTTCGCCGCCGCCAAGAACAAGGCCAAGGCCAAGGAGTTCGTCTCCTTCCTGCTGCAGGAAGAAAACCTCGGACCCTATGTCGAAGGCGCGCTCGGCCGCTGGTTCCCGGCGACGATCGCCGGCCAGAAGAGCCCGTTCTGGCAGGCCGATCGCCATCGCAAGGCGGTCTACAACCAGTTCACGGGCGGCACGCAGCCGTTCGACTTCACCAAGAATTACAAGTTCACCATCCTGAACAACGAGAACGTCTGGGCCAAGGCGATGAACCGCGTGGTCAGCGAGAAGGTCCCGGTGGACAAGGCCGTTGACGAGTTGATCGCCCGCATCAAGGAAGTCGCGGGGTAGACGCAAATGATGCCGGTCGCCGCCAGAGCATCTCCGAGCACACCGTCGTCCCTGCGAACGCAGGGACCCATAACCAAAGCCCTTAGCGGTTGCGTGAAAGCCGTCGAACAGCATCACTCAAAACAAACGACACGGCGTATGGGTCCCTGCGTTCGCAGGGACGACGGCCTACTGGGGAATTTTGAAGCTGCGGCCGGTATCGATCCCTGATCCCTCTCCACGCAAGCGGGACGAGGTGAAGACAAAACGAGGCTCCGTCGCATGGCGATCACGATCTCAGTACCCCACGACACGGTGGCAGCCAAGCCGCTCTCGGCGCGGCTATCGACGCCGCTGGTCTGGGGCATCGTGCTGATCGTGCCCTATGTGCTCGTATTCCTCGCGTTCGTGGTCTATCCGGTCGGCTACGGCTTCTGGCTCGCGCGGCAACCTTCCAACTATGTCGCGCTGTATCACGATCCGATTTTCGCGCGCGCCGCCGTCAACACGCTGATCTTTCTCGTCGTCGGCATCAATCTGAAAATGCTGGTGGCGCTGTTTCTGTCCGGATTCTTCGCGCAGGCCCGCGGTTGGATCCGATGGCTGTCGGTGATTTTTATTCTCCCTTGGGCGGTGCCGTCGATCCCGACCATCCTGTCGGTGCGCTTCATGCTCAATCCCGAATGGGGCATGGTCAATCAGCTCATCTTCAAATTCACCGGCGATGACGGGCCGAACTGGCTGAACGATCCGGCGGTGGCGCTCGCGATGGCGATCGGCGTGCACATCTGGAAATCGCTGCCGTTCTGGACGTTGATCCTGTTGACGGGACGACTTGCGATCTCGCACGATTTGTTCGAGGCCGCCGACGTCGACGGCGCGAGCCGGTGGCAGAAATTCCGCTACATCACCTGGCCGTCGATGCAGGCGTTGTATCTGACCTGCACGTTGCTTTCGATGATCTGGACGCTCGGCGACTTCAACAGCGTCTATTTGTTGACGGGCGGCGGGCCGGCCGATCTCACCCATGTGCTGTCCACGCTCGGCATTCGCTATTTGCGGCTCGACCAGCTCAACCTCGCGATGGCCTCGATCGTCTGCGCCATGCCGCTGGTGCTGCCGCTGGTCTATGTGATGATGAAACGGTTGTCGCGATGAAGCTTTCGACCTTACGCGAAGCCGGCACCGAGGCACGGCTCTTGTTGATCGGCATCCCGGTCTTCATCTGGACCATGGTGCCGATCTACCACATGTTCGTGTTCGCGATTTCGCCGAAGGAAGACGCCTTCTCCGGGAAATTGTGGCCCGATCATCCGACCTTGCACAATTTCGAGATCGTGTTTCACCAGCAGCATTATTTCCTGCGGGATTTCTGGGTGCAGTTCTGGAATTCGACGGTAATCGCGGCCTCGGTCGGCGCGCTGACGCTGTTCATCGCGACTTGCGCGGCGTTTTCGATCTCGCGGCTGCGCGTGCCCGGCGGACGTATCGTGTTGAATCTCGCGCTGTTGACCTATTTCATTCCGGCGGCGTTTCTCGCCGTGCCGATGTACCGCACCATGGGCAATTACGGCCTGCTCAACACCAGTTGGGCGCTGATCCTGGCGATGGTGACCATCGCCTCGCCTTACGCGATCTGGGTGCTGAAGCAGGCCTCCGACAAGCTGCCGGTCGAGCTCGACGAAGCGGCGATCATGGACGGCGCGACCAGCCTGCAGATCTTCCGCCTGGTCTACATCCCCTTGATGATGCCCTCGCTGGTCGCGATCGGCACCTATGCGGTGCTGCTCGCCTGGAACGAATATCTCTACGCTTTCCTGTTGCTGTCGAACGACCGCGACATCACCTTGCCGGTCGCGCTCGGCAACTTCCTCGCCGCCGACGATTCGCCGTGGGAATTATTGATGACGACCGGCTTCATCTACGCGCTGCCGCCGGCCGCGATCTACTACGCCTTCCGCCGCTACATGGTCGGCGGCCTCACGGCGGGGGCGGTGAAGTCGTGATGAATCAGACACCGTCATTCCGGGATGGTGCGTTAGCACCAGACCCGGAATCTCGAGATTCCGGGCTCGATGCTTTGCATCGCCCCGGAATGACAAGGTCACAACGGCGCCACGCTCTCGTCGCGGGCGTTCGACAGCTTCGCGACCAGCGACGCAATGACGATGACCACCGCGATGAAACCGACGACCAGCGCGGAAATGGCGTTGATTTCCGGCTTCACCCCGAGCCGCACCTCCGAATAGATGCGGATCGGCAGCGTCGCCGAGCCCGGGCCGGTGGTGAAGCTCGCGATCACGAGATCGTCGAGCGAGAGCGTGAAGGCGAGCATCCAGCCGGCGGCGATCGCGGGCGCGATCAGCGGCAGCGTCACCGCGACGAAGGCCCGCATCGGGCCGCAGCCGAGGTCCATCGCCGCTTCTTCCAGACTGCGGTCGAGCGCGCCGAGCCGCGATTGCACCACCACGGCGACGAAGCACATGGTGAGCGTGGTGTGCGCGATCGTCACGGTCCAGAAGCCGCGCTCGGCATTGACGGCGACGAACAACAGCAACAGCGAAAGTCCGGTGATGACTTCGGGCATCACCAGCGGCGCATAGAGCATGCCGGAGAACAACGTGCGCCCCGGAAAACGCTCAGCCCGCGACAGCGCCACCGCGGCGAGCGTGCCGAGCAGCGTGGCGATCGTGGCCGAGGCCACTGCCACGCGAAAACTCATCAAGGCCGCCTCCAGCATGGCGCGGTCGTGGAAGAATTCGCTGTACCAGCGCAACGACCAGCCGCCCCACACCGTGACCAGCCGCGAGGCGTTGAACGAATAGATCACGAGAATCACGATCGGCAGGTACAGAAAGGCCAGCCCAAGCGCGAGCGAGACGACGTTGAAGTGGGACAACCTGTTCGACGCGCGGATCATCGGCCGTTACCCTTCCAACTGACGACGCTGGAGCCGGTCGTAAAACGAAAGCGGCACCACCAACAAAACAAGCAGCGCCACCGCGGCGGCCGAAGCCACCGGCCAATCCTTGTTGGTGAAGAATTCGAGCCACAACGTCTGGCCGATCATCAGCGAGTTGGAGCCGGCAAGCAGGTCGGGAATCACGAATTCGCCGACGATCGGAATGAAGCACAGCAACGCGCCGGCGGCGACGCCGGGCAACGACAACGGAAACGTCACCAGCCAGAAAGCCTGCCGCGGCGAGCTGCCGAGATCGGCTGCCGCCTCCAGCAGCGCCGCGTCCATTTTGGCGAGGCTCGCATAGAGCGGCAGGATCATGAACGGCAAATAAGAATAGACGATGCCGAGATACATCGCGCCATCGGTGGACAGCCACACCACCGGCACCGAGACCACATGCAACGCGAGCAGGATTTGATTGAGCAGGCCGTCATGCTGCAGGATGTTGATCCAGGCATAGATGCGGATCAGAAACGACGTCCAGAACGGAACGATCACCAGCATCATCGCGATCGCCTGCCATTTCCGCGGCAGCCGCGCCATGCCGTAGGCGATGGGGTAGCCGATCGCCAGCAGGATCGAGGTCGAGACCGTAGCGACCAGAAGACTGCGCAGATAGGACAGAACATAAAGATTGTCGGAAACCAGCAGCCTGAAATTGTCCAACGAGAGCGCGCCGAGCGCCGCCTCGATTTCTGCGAGGCCTTTGGTCGGATCGAAGACCGGCACGTAAGGCGGTTGCGCGATCGCGGTTTGCGACAGGCTGATTTTCAGCACGAAGCCGAACGGCACCAGAAAGAACAGCGCCATCCACAGATAGGGCGCGAGCGCGGCTATCCGCGCCGGGCGGGTGAAGATGGGGCGAACACTCATTGCTCCAGCACCATGCAATCGTCCGGCGTAAACCACGCCGTCACGCGCTGGCTTAACGCGTAGGCATCGATATCGAGCCGCACGGTGTTCGCCATCGAAGAGCGCAACACCGCGCCGGTATCGAGCTTGACCTTGTAGGAGGTGAGACCGCCAAGATAGCTGACATCGGTCACGACCCCTTCCAGCCGGTTGATCGCACCCGCGTTGGCCTCATCGGGCACCGGCCCGCGGCGCGACAGCTTGATCTTTTCGGGGCGGATCGCGACGCAAACATTGGCTTTCGCGATCCGCTGGCTCGGCGCCGCGACCACGATCGATCCGGCGTCTTTGGTCGAAATCAAAAGGCGGCCGCCCTCGCTTGGTTCGGCCTTGCCTTCAAAAATGTTGATGTCGCCGACGAACTCCGCGATCCAGCGCGACGCCGGTGCCTCATAAAGCTCGCGCGGGCTTGCGACCTGTTCGAGGCGACCGGCATCCATCACGCCGATCCGGTCCGCGACCGTCATCGCTTCTTCCTGATCGTGGGTGACGATGATGAAGGTCATGCCGAGCCGACGCTGCAGCTCCATCAATTCGAGCTGGGTGCTTTCGCGCAGCTTCTTGTCGAGCGCCGCCAGCGGCTCGTCGAGCAGCAACACTTGCGGGCGACGCGCCAATGAGCGCGCCAGCGCGACACGCTGCCGTTGACCGCCGGAGAGTTGATCGGGACGCCGCTTCTCCAGCCCCTCGAGCTTGGCGAGCGCCACCATCTCGGCCACGCGGAGATCGATTTCCGAGCGCGGCAGGCCTGCGCGCTTCAGGCCGAAGGCGATGTTGTCGCGCACGCTGAGATGCGGAAACAGCGCATAGTTCTGGAACATCATGTTGACCGGGCGCTGATGCGGCAGGACCTGCGCGATGTCCTTGCCGCCGAGCAAAATCCGCCCCTCGTCCGGCGCCTCGAAACCGGCGAGCATCCGCAACAACGTGGTCTTGCCGCAGCCACTCGGCCCAAGGAGCGCAAAAAACTCCCCCGCTTTGATGTCGAGCGACAACCCATCCACCGCCCGGAAGGCGCCGAACTTTTTCACCACCGCGTCGATACGCAGCAAGGGAATCTCGGCCGCTTCCACCTGCGGTTGGGAATAAGGTACGTCCTCAGCCATATTCGTCGCCTGCCCCATCGCGGCCGCACGCTAGCTGCGTATCGCCATCGGCTCAACCACGATGGAGCGCGCAAGCCACAAAATTGTCGGCGCCGCCTAGCCAGTAGCCGCCATGAACGCCGCCAACGCGTCGCGATCTTGCGGCGGCATGGTCAAGCCGAGTTTCGAGCGGCGCCACAACACGTCGTCGGGAAAGCGCGCCCATTCGTGTGCCATGAGATAGCGCACCTCCGCGCCGGTCAATTCCGGTCCGAAGGCGGGACCGAGTTCGGCCTGGCTGGCGGCGTTGCCAAGGACGCCCCCAAGCCGCGAGCCATAGGCGCCGACCAAGCGTCGGGCCTGCGCTTCGGTAAGGAAGCGCCAGCGCTCGCGCGCGGAATCGACCTCGTTCTCAAAACTTTCCGGCGCAAAATCGCCGCCCGGCAAGGCCGAGGTTGCGGTCCAGGGCGGCGACATCGGATAGAAGGGCGAAAGCCTCGACACCGCCCGCTCCGCACGCAGCCGCGCGGTTGTGACATCGCCACCGAAGCTCGTCAGCAGCGGCGCCTTGCCACGCTTCGCGTCGAAGGCCATCCAGCCGTCGCCGCGTTTGCCGGCGGCATCGATGATCGTGTTGGCGGCGGAAACCGTCCCGATCACGTCAGACGGTTCGATCCGCTCGCGAAAATACCGGTTGGCCGCGTCACAGAGATAAGCGACATCGCCCGCGGCCGCCGCGACGATGGCGGGATCGCCCGTGAAGGCGCGTTCCACGGTACCGATCAACGTGAAATCGCGCTCATAAGGGCTTGCGAAAATCAGCCGCCGGTCGATGTTCTGAAAAACATAAACGTTGTCGGTCTCGAACAGGCGCCTGACGATGATCTGGCTGTTCTGGGCTGTGCCAACCGGCGGCAGCGGCAGGCGCAACACGGTTTCCGCGACCGACGCGGCAAAGGCGCCGGTGGCGTTGACCAGTGCCCGCGCCGTGATCACCCGACGAAGGCCGCGATCGATCACCGCCAATCGCCAGGTGTCGAGCCGGTCGGCGCGAACGCAACGCGCGCCGGTATGGATCGCGGCACCGCGCTCCGCGGCATCGAGCGCGTTGGCGATCACCAGCCGCGAATCGTCCACGATGCAATCGGAATATTCGAAAGCGGTGCCGATCGGCCGCTTCAGCGCATTGCCGAACGGATGGTGAGTGACGTCGATCGTCGATGAGGGCGGCAAGGGCGTGCGCGACGCAAGCCAATCATAAAGCAAGAGCCAGGACCGCAACAACCAGAATGGGCGCTCGTCGGAATGGGCTGGGATCACGAACCGCATCGGCCGCACCAGATGCGGGGCGGTGCGCAGCCAGAAGTCCCGTTCGGCCAGCGCCGTGCGGACACGCAAAAAGGCCTTGCGTTCCAGCAAAGCAGGATTGCCGTGGATCACCCGCGATGTCGCGGAGGAGGCGGCGGCACCGAGATCGCCCTGCTCCAGCAGGATCACCCGTAAACCCCGTCCCGCGGCGTCGCGCGCGATGCTGACGCCGTTCAAGCCACCGCCGATGATCGCAAGGTCATAATCCGCCATGCGCAAGCTATAGCGGTTTCGCGCGACGCCTGTCCCGCACTTGATGCGGGATGGAGACGGTTCGCGCAAAGAAAATGTCCAAGCCGAATTGAGCTAGCCGACCTTGCGCGCGGGCTCAATGGTATCGCCACCGGGCCGGCCGACCAGTGCGGCGTACTGCCCGATCGGCGCGGGCTTGCCCAGGAAATAGCCCTGCACGGCGTCGCATCCCTCTTCGGCGAGGAAACCGAGTTGTTCCTGGGTTTCCACGCCCTCGGCGACGATCGACATTTCCAGGCCGTGGCCGAGATCGATAACGGCGCGAACGATCGCCGCCGATTGGGGATTGCGCCCGAGATTCATGACGAAGGCGCGGTCGATCTTGATCTTGTCGAACGGAAACGCCTGCAGATAACTCAGCGACGAATAACCGCTGCCGAAGTCATCCATGGAAATCCGCACGCCGAGCGCCTTCAGCCGCCGCAACAGCGCCAGACCACGATCGAAATCCTCGATCAGCACGCCCTCGGTGATTTCCAACTCGAGCCGGCCCGGCGCCAGGCCGGTTTCGAGAAGAATCGAGTGGACAAGACTGACCAGATCGCCGTGCACGAACTGCGCCGGCGACAGATTGACCGCGATCTGCAGCGGGACCGGCCATGACGCGGCCTCACGGCAGGCTTCGCGCAATATCCATTCGCCCATCTCGACGATCAAACCGCTTTCTTCCGCGAGCGGAATGAAATCACCGGGCGAGACGAAGCCGCGGATCGGATGGAGCCACCGCGCCAAAGCCTCGAAGCCAATGATTTCGCTCGAGGCGACCGTCTGGCGCGCGATTGCTTGCGGTTGATAATGCAGCGAAAGCTCGCCGTTCTTGATCGCAAGCGAAAGGTCCTGGTGCAGCACGCGGCGATCGCGAATCTGCTGATCCATCTCGGGCTCATAGAGGCTGATCGAGCCGCGCGATTTCGCCTTGGCGCGAAACAAGGCCGCACCGGCGTTAGCAAGCAACGAGGCGGCGTCGGTGCCGTTGTGCGGAAAAATCGAGATGCCGGTGGTGACGCCGGTGCGAACCGATTTGCCTTCGATCTGGAACTCCTTCGCCAGCGCTTCGGCGAGTTGCTCGGCCACCAGCATCCCGGCCACGGGTTGCTTGCCGTCGATGATCAACCCGAATTCGTCGCCAGAGAGACGGGCCACAACACCGCCGCGCGCCGCGACCTCGAGGCGGCGCGACACTTCGATCAAGAGCTTGTCGCCGGTAGCGTGGCCGAACACGTCGTTGATTTCCTTCAGCCCGTCGAGGTCAACGGACAGCACCGCGAATTCTTCTTCGGTACTCTCGCAGGCCTCGATCATCTGCGTCAACGCCTGCAGGAAGGCAGCGCGATTCGGCAGATCTGTGAGGCCGTCATGATACGCCATGTGCGCCATGCGCGACTCGGTCTGGCGACGATCGGTGACGTCCTCGTGGGTCTTGATCAGATATTTGGGCGTGCCGGCGTCGTCGAGCACCGTCATGCGGCGGGTCAGGAACAGGCGCAACCCGTCTTTGGTGCTGATGGGATGTTCTTCGGCGAGCAGCCCGCCCTTGCGGATCGCCGCTTCGTCGCGCGCAACGATCAGCTTGGCTTCTCTCGGGTTGAAGATATCCTTCGCCTTCAATCCGACCGCCTCCTCGCGACGACGGTTGAGGATGGTCTCGGCGCTGCGATTGGCAAGAAGATAGGTTCTGTCCTTGACGCATTCGACGACCAGCGACACCGGAATATTGTCGACGACCTGTTCAAGGAACTTCTTGGTGTTTTCCAGCTCCTCGGAAAGCGATCTGCTATCGGTAATGTCATCGAACAGCCCGATCAGGAATTCCGGCTGGTTCTTGTCGTCGCGCACGATCACGCGATGACTGGCGAGAACGCGCCGCTTTGAGCCGTGCTCGACCACCAACTCGTTACGCAAATGGCCGTCGGACGAGGCGAGCGCGGCCTGATCCTCCGCTTTGAGCCTTGCGGCCATCGCGGCCGGGAAGATTTCCTCGGTCCGTTTGCCGAGAATCTCGTCGCGGGAAAACTGCGAGAAGCGCTCGAACGCGCGGTTGGCAAAAATGTAGCGACCGTCCTCGATGGTCTTGGCAACCACGGACACCGGAACGTTGTCGAGCACCGATTCCAGGAATTGCTTGGTCGACGCAAGTTGCCTCGATAGCCGGCGCTGCTCGCTGCAATCCTCATGCGTCGCGACCGAACCGCCGTTCGGCAGCGGGAAATATTTGACCAAGACCGATCGGCCGCCGGGCAGCTCGGTGATGATGCCCTCCGGGCTGGCCGCGTTTTCATAGAAATCCTCGGTGCTGAGGTCGAGAACACCGTGCTGGCGCCGCATCTCCAGCAATTCCGGCCCGGTCATGTTGGTGGGCACGTCCGAGCGCGCCAGGCCGTAGATCTCGAGATAGCGATCGTTGCAGAACACGACTCGCGACCGCGCGTCCGTCATCACCACGCCCTGGCTGAGATTGTTGAGAGCGGAGCTGACGAATGCATTTTTTCGCGAAAGCGAGCGCTTGACCGCCCGCAGCGCCGAGAAGACCCACAGCACGATTGCCGCCAGGAAAGAACAAACGACGATGCTGCCGATCAGCACTTCCCAAACCATGTTGGGGTCAGCCGGGCCGAGATAGCTCGTCGGCACGAAATCGCCGGACAAGCCCCAGGCGAAATTACACGGCGCAACGATGGCAACCAGGCACAACACGCCCTGCGCAAGAATCATGTCCTTGCTGCCTGCCTGCCAATTCTTGTCAGCCATCAGTCACCCGCGCATTTGTGCGACGCAGTGTCTGGCTTCCTCAGTTTGGATCAGGTAAACGCGTACCCCTATCACGAGGAAATACAGCCGAAAATGCGGCAATTGCCGTGACATGATTAATGCTCCACTAACGGGAACCGGGCTTGCAAAGGCGTTTCAAAGCCGTTCACGTAAGCCGGCAATCTCATGATTGACCTGGCATGGGCGGCGTCTCAGCGAGGCGCCCGCCGGATTGAATAATCCCCGATCCGGGTCGCGAATGGACCAAGTGGCGAATGGACCAAGTTGAGTGCGTGGTGATCGGTGCAGGCGTCATCGGCCTTGCGGTTGCGCGGCGGTTGGCGCAGGCGGGTCGCGAGGTGATCATCCTGGAGGCGGCGGAGGGTATCGGCACCGTTACGTCCTCGCGCAACAGCGAAGTAATTCATGCCGGCATCTATTACGCCGCCGGAAGCCTGATGGCGCGGATGTGCGTCAGCGGCAGGCGGGCGCTTTACGACTATTGTCGCGACCACGGCATCCCCCACCGCAATTGCGGCAAGCTGATCGTCGCGACGACGCCTGCGGAGACGTCCCGACTGCAATCGATCAAGGCACGCGCCGAAGCCAATGGCATGTGCGATCTGCAAGCCCTTTCCGGCGATGCGGCTTGTAAGCTTGAGCCGGCACTGAATTGCGATGCCGCCCTGCTCTCACCTTCTACCGGCATCATCGACAGCCACGCCTTCATGCTGGCGCTGCGCGGCGACGCCGAAGATGCGGGCGCGGTATGCGCCTTTCACACGCCGTTACTGCACGCCAAGGCGGAAGGCGACCGCATCGAGCTCGAAGTCGGCGGCGCGGCGCCGATGAGCCTTGAATGCAGGCTTCTCGTCAATGCCGCGGGGCTCGATGCCCCGGCGGTCGCGCGGCACATCGATCATATGCCGATCGACCTGATACCGCCCGCCTATCTCGCCAAGGGAAACTATTTCACTTGCACCGCACGGGCCCCATTCTCACACCTGATCTATCCGGTGCCCGAGCCCGGCGGGCTCGGGGTCCATCTAACCCTCGACATGGCGGGGCAGGCCCGGTTCGGTCCGGACGTGGAGTGGGTCGAGGCCATCGACTACGCCGTCGACGCGGCGCGGGCGGAGAGATTTTATCCGGCGATCCGCCGCTATTGGCCGACGCTACCGGACGGCGCGCTGATGCCGAGCTATTCGGGAATTCGACCCAAGATCGTGCCGCCGGCGGTTGCCGTGCAGGATTTCCTGGTCCAGGGCCCCCGCGACCATGGCGTCGGCGGACTGATCAATTTGTTCGGAATCGAATCGCCCGGCCTGACTTCGTCGTTGGCGATTGCGGATTACGTCGGGGAACTTGCGAGCATGTAGCCGCGCCCAAGTATCACCCAAACCCAGTGTCACCCAGGCTCAAGTACCACCCAAAAGCGGGACTTACGGCGCGACGATGAGAAACGGCTTTTTACGGAGCTTACCGCTGGTCAGTGCAGCGTATCCGCAGCGGTATGCTTCAACCGCTCGATCTGGTCCTTAACCATCAATTTCCGGCGCTTTAACTCGACAATTCGCAGGTCGTCCGTTGAAAGGTGCACGAGGGCTTCATGCAATTCGTTTTCGAGAATCTTGTGTTTGCGTTCCAGCTCAACGAGATGCGCCTGAATTGCCATACCAAACCTCCTCGGTGGGAATGAACCTCAGATTCGATCCGGATGGTTAAGTCTACACGAGTAACCTGTTCTGTCGATGGGCATCGAAAATGGTTCGCACATATTTCGATGCTCAACCGTAACGAATCGTGAGCACGGAACTATTCTATCTTAGGTAGTCGTAAAGACCATACGCACGCTCTATCAATAGTTTAAGGCGGGGGTCATGGGCAAGGAAGCGCCTCGGTGGGACAAAAAACGGATGTGCGGGTTTGCTGTCTCGCACATGTTAGGCCCCACAAGCGAAATGAAACGCGCCTTGAACCATTCCGCCAGCTTGCGGATCGGGCTCGCAGGGACGATATTCCTTTCACGGCTTCCGCAACCTTTCGCAAACCTCATCGCGTTTCAGTTAACGTGGATCAATGACCGACGAAGATGAGCGCGAACTCCAATCCGAGCTCGCACGACTGCAGCAGGAGCATCGCGATCTGGACGCGGCGATCGATGCCCTGCATCAATCGCCTGCACCGGATTTGTTGCGCTTGCAACGGCTGAAGAAGCGCAAATTGCAATTGCGCGACCGCATCGCTTTCATCGAAGATCAGATCACGCCGGACATCATTGCGTAGCGCTCGCCCGCGTCCGGATGCCGATCAAAATCACCGTGATGCCCGGGCGCGATTCCAGGATTTCGATGGGACTATGCTCACTTGCATTGAAGGCCACAGATCGAACAAAATAAGAACATTCATTTTTCATGTCGCCGCTGCGCCTTGCGCGCATACATCGCGCTGTCCGCCTCTTCCAGCGCTCGGCCGGCTTCGGCGTGGGGACCGAGAATGGCAACGCCGGCGGATGCACCGGCCGTGATGATGCGGTCGCGAAAGGTAAAGGTGAGCCGATCGATGGCCTCCTCCAGCGACGCCGCCTTGGCGTGAGCGTCGGTCTCGCTGAGATTCCACAAGAGCAATCCGAACTCGTCACCGCCCAGTCGCCCGATCACGTCAGACGCGCGTACCTGGTTCCGCAGCACGGCGACCACGGCCTTGAGCACTTGATCGCCTGCGGCGTGCCCAAAAGCGTCGTTGATCGGTTTTAGGCGATCGACGTCCAGCACGATCAACGCGCCGCTTGCCTGGTAGCGTTTGATGTAGGAGATCGCGCGAGTGAACTCGCGCTCAAAGCCGCGTCGGTTAGGGATATCCAGCAGGTAATCGCTATCCGCCGACGCCTGCAGTTCGTCGATTCGCGCCAGGGCCTGTGCCAGTTGAGCCCTGAGGCGGCGAATCGTCAGTTTGGCTCCATTGGCCGCGATCGGCAGCCGAGGCGACGACGCAGACACGACACGCCGCGGCGTTGCCTTGCGTCCGGCGATGCCGCTTTTCCGGCGTTTTGCAGCCTTTTGAGCGGCCGTCTTGGTTTTCTTCTTCATTGGCATCCTTAAACCTTTAAGGTGGCTTGCCGTGATTCACCAAGACAGGATAGTCCATTCCGGCCGGCTTGCCACGCCTTGCCGAACCTTGGGGCAAATCTATAATCCGGCCTATGTTTTTGGATTCCCGAAAAGAATTGACCGCATGACCGCGCCCGTTGCCATCATCATGGGAAGCCAGTCGGACTGGGAAACCATGCGCCATGCCGCCGAAACGCTGACCGCGCTCGGCGTCCCGTGCGAGACGCACATCGTCTCCGCGCATCGCACCCCGGAGCGTTTGTTCGCTTTCGCCAAGGGCGCGCGCGCCGCCGGCTTCAAGATCATCATCGCCGGCGCCGGCGGCGCGGCGCATCTTCCGGGCATGACCGCATCGCTGACGGAACTTCCGGTATTCGGCGTGCCCATCGAATCCAAAGCGTTGTCGGGCGTCGACTCGCTCTATTCCATCGTGCAGATGCCGGCGGGAATTCCGGTGGGCACGCTGGCGATCGGCAAGCCGGGCGCCATCAACGCCGCGCTGCTCGCCGCAAGCGTGCTTGCGCTGAACGATCCGGCACTTTCGGCCAAACTCGCCGCCTGGCGCAAAGCACAGACCGAGGCCGTCAGCGAGCGCCCGGAGGGTTCTGCGTGACGGCCTCAAGTCGGGTGAAGCTCAAGCCGGGCGACACCATCGGAATTCTCGGCGGCGGACAACTAGGTCGAATGCTGGCTATGGCGGCGGCGCGGCTCGGCCTGCGCTGCCAGGTGTTTTCGCCCGACCCGGACTCGCCGGCGTTCGACGTCGTGCTCAATGCGACGTGCGCGGAATATGCCGATGTCGAGGCGCTGGAACTGTTCGCCAATGACGTCGACGTCATCACCTACGAATTCGAGAATGTGCCGGCCGCTTCCGCAATGATCCTGGCCGCCCGGCGCCCGGTGCTGCCCGATCGGAAAATCCTGGAAACGACGCAGGATCGCCTCGTCGAAAAGGACTTCGTGAAGCGCTTAGGCGTCGGGACCGCCGATTATGCCGACGTATCGTCGGCGGCGGTGCTCCATGCGGCGATCGCGCGGATCGGCCTTCCCGCCGTGATCAAGACTCGCCGCTTCGGCTATGACGGCAAGGGCCAGGCCATCATCCGCCAAGGCGATGATCCCGATAAGGTCTGGGCGGATCTCGGCACAAAATCCGCGATCCTCGAGGCATTCGTTCCTTTCGAGCGAGAAATCTCGGTGATCGCCGCCCGCTCGGTCAGCGGCGATGTCGAATGCTTCGACGTCACCGAAAACGAGCATAGCGACCACATTCTGAAAATCTCGCGCGCGCCCGCAGAGATTTCCGATGCGCTGTCGGCGCAAGCGCGCGGAATCGCGGAGGCGATCGCGCATGCGCTCGATTACGTCGGCGTGCTCGCGGTCGAGATGTTCGTGGTGCCGCGGGATGGGGGTGCGGAGATCTTGGTCAACGAGATTGCGCCGCGGGTCCACAATTCCGGACACTGGACGCTTGACGGCGCCTCGATCTCGCAGTTCGAGCAGCACATCCGCGCCATCGCCGGCTGGCCGCTCGGCAAGCCGGTCCGCCACGGCCCGGTCACGATGACCAATCTGATCGGCGAAGATATCGACTCTTATGAGCAATGGCTGACCGTCCCGGGCGCGACCGTCCATCTCTATGGCAAGGGCCGGCCGCGGCCAGGCCGCAAGATGGGCCATGTGACGCAAGTTGGATCGGTTCCGCCGAAAACCGCCTGATCCGGGCCAAAACGCCAGATTCGGCCGCGATGGGCGCGCTCAATCGTCTTTCAAGCGGTGGACATCGCCGGCTTTGTCTGATACATCGGCGCGCTTGAGGTTAAGGGCTTGGCCTTTCGTCAGCCTTTATTACCTAATCAGAATTCAAATCGATCCATCAAAAGAGGATGCCGCGTGCAGGTTCTCGTTCGCGATAACAACGTCGATCAAGCCCTCAAGGCGCTGAAAAAGAAGATGCAGCGCGAGGGTATTTTCCGCGAGATGAAGCTCCGCGGCCACTACGAAAAGCCCTCCGAGAAAAAGGCCCGCGAAAAGGCGGAAGCCGTGCGCCGCGCACGCAAGCTCGCCCGCAAGAAACTGCAGCGCGAAGGCCTGCTGCCGATGAAGCCCAAGCCGGTGTTTGGCGCAGGTCCAGGAGGTCCCGAGCGCGGTGGCGCTCCGGGAGGCCGCGGCGGCGCCGGGCCGCGCGGAATGCGCTGATACGTTTTGCAGATTCCACTCCGATTGCAGATTTTACACCGATGACGCGGGCCTCGTGCCCGCGTCATTATTTTGAAGGCTGCATTTTGGGAGATGTCGGGCTACCAATACCAGCTTAGCCGCGTGAGCCCTGCCGTCTTTATGTCCGTTCCGCTTACCCGTCCTTTTTTCGGCGCTTGTTTCGGAGCCTGGTGTTCACGCCTGCGCGCGTCGACGCCGGTCGTCTTGCTCGCGATCGCGCTATGCGGCTGTTCCATCAATCTGGGATCGTTATCGTCCTCGCCGGAGCGGGAAGAGCCCGCGCGGTTGACGCCGTCGAGCAACATCGCCGCGCTCACCGAAGCCACCAGGAACAATCCCGACGATCCGCAGGCCTACAATGCACGAGGTTTGCTACTGGCGCAGGCGGGCAAGACCGAAGAGGCGCTTGCCGATTTCAACAAGGCGATCAGCCTCGACGCCAACTACGGCCAGGCATTCGCCAACCGTGGCTCGATCTATCGCAAGGCCAAGCGGCTCGATCAGGCGATGGCCGATTACGAGCGCGCCTTGGTGCTCGATGCCAATTACGCCCCGGCCTGGCTCGGCCGCGGCATGATCTACAAGGCGCGAAATCAGGTCGCGCAGGCCTTGGAAGATTTCAACAAGGCGATCAGCCTTCGCCCCGACAATGCGGAGGCTTATTACAACCGCGGCTTGCTCTATCAGGACGAAAAGCAGTACCAGCTCGCGATCGACGATTTTACCTCCGCGAACGGCCTCATGCCGCAGCAGGCCGAGCCGCTGCACGCGCGCGCACTTAGTTATCTCGCGTTGGACAAGCTCAAAGAAGCCGCCGCCGACCTCGACGAGGCGGTGCAGTCCGATCCGCAGAACGGGCAGATTTGGATCACCCGCGGGCTTGCCTATGAACGGCTCGGCGACAAGGCCAAGGCCGCCGGCTCATACAACCACGCCATCAATCTTCGGCCGAGGGACGAAGCCGCGCGGAACGGCTTGGCGCGCGTCGGCGGCAGGGCCGGCGAGAGTTCCGATACGTTCTGATTATTTCGGCAATACCGCGTGAAACACCGATTTCGCGGCCGACAACACCTCTTCGGCCACGGTGGTGTGTTCCCGTGCTGGCGGCTCGGCTGCGTCGGCATGCAGATCGAGCGGCCGCGAGGCCGGCGGTGGCGGAATCTCGGCGGGCGGCGTGGGCCGCAAGGGATCATCCACTCGCACCGCTTTCGGCTGCGACGAGGCCACCGGATCGAACGTCTCGCCTGAGGGCGTGGAGACCATGATCGGCGGTGGAAGCGGGCGAACCGGCGGCGCTGAGGCAAGCGGCGCCGGCGCGGCATGGGGCACGTCCGGAATACGCGCGGCTTCCTGTGCACGCGGCGAACCATCGGTTGGCCCACGCAGCCGCTCGATGGCCGCCCGGGCCAGTTCGTTGGCGTCGCGGCGCTCCTCAGTGGGCGGGGCGGCCTCAACCGCTGGGGCGGTAGCCGGCGCGGTGACGACGGGCGCGACCGCCGACAGCGACGGCTGCGTGGTGGCAGGCTGCACAGCGGAAGGCGGCGCCGACGTGGGAGCCGTCTTGGCGACGGCTTTTTCGCGCGACCCTGGCTGATGCCGCCGTGTTTCCACCGGAATGCTCGCCGTCTCGGCGGGCTTGTCGGCAACGGGTTTGTCGACAGGTTTTTCGGCGGTCGATTTCTCGATCACGGCCTTCTCGGAGATACCCTTGGCCTTCACCCCCGCTTCCGGAATGCTGGCGAGTTCGGAGGACATCTCGGACGGCTTGGTGGAGGGCTTGGCGGGAGCCTTCGCCTCGGCTTTCGGCTGGGCGGTCGACACTGCGGCGGCGACGGGCGGGGCAGCGGGCTTGTTGATGTAATGATTAACGATGTAGGCGCCGATGATGGTCGCGGCCACCGACGGCAATATGTCCATTGCAAATTTCGATAGATATTTCAGCATGCCGGCCACTCCCCAGTGGATTTTGATGCGAAAACTTTGAGGCGCATTGAGGGATCAACTGCGACGGATCGGTGGCAATTCGGTAAACGGCGCGGTTATGGTTTCAACTCGACTTCCAGGAACACGATTTCGGCCGCGGTTTCGTTAAGCACGTCGTGTTCAACCCCCGCTTTGCGGAAATAGGATTTACCCAGCTTAAGCTGCGCCTTGGAGCGTTCCCCGTTCGGCGCCACGATGGTCAATTCGCCCGAGGTCACCGGAACGATCACATAATCCATCTCATGGACGTGGTGCCCGGTCGCGCTGCCCGGCGCCAGCCGCCACTCGGTGACGCGGACTTCCGGCGTATCGACCTGAACTTCCGATTTGGCAGCGATCATTGTCGTTCATCTCCCGAACGGCCATGGCACGGATACCGAGGAATCCATACAAGCGGGATATTGATGCGGCATGATCGCGACGGCAAGCGGCCGACCCGCGGCGCCTCACATCCCCTTGACGATGTTCTCGGTCATCTTCTTGGCGTCGCCGAGCAGCATCATGGTGTTGTCGCGGTAGAACAGCGTATTGTCGATGCCGGCATAGCCCGAGGCCAGCGAGCGCTTGATGAACATCACGGTGCCGGCCTTCCAGACCTGCAGCACCGGCATGCCGTAGATCGGCGAGGTCTTGTCTTCTTCGGCCGCCGGGTTGGTGACATCGTTGGCACCGATCACGAAGGCGACGTCGGCCTGGGCGAATTCGGAGTTGATGTCCTCGAGTTCGAACACCTCGTCATAAGGCACGTTGGCCTCGGCGAGCAGCACGTTCATATGGCCGGGCATGCGGCCCGCCACCGGATGAATGGCGTATTTGACCTCGACGCCCTCTTTCTTGAGATGGTCGGCCATCTCTCTCAGGGCATGTTGCGCCTGCGCCACCGCCATGCCGTAGCCGGGCACGATGATCACCTTTTGCGCGTTCTTCATGATGAAGGCGGCGTCATCGGCGGAGCCGAGTTTCACCGGCCGCGCTTCGGCTGCCGCGCCGCCCACAGCCGCAGTCTCGCCGCCGAAGCCGCCGAGGATGACCGAGATGAAGGAACGGTTCATCGCATGGCACATGATGTAGGACAGAATCGCACCGGATGAGCCGACCAGCGCGCCGGTGATGATCAGCGCGGAATTGCCAAGCGTGAAGCCGATGCCGGCGGCGGCCCAGCCGGAGTAGGAATTCAACATCGAGATCACGACCGGCATGTCGGCGCCGCCGATCGGAATGATCAACAGGGCACCGAGCACCAGCGCGATGACCGTGATCAGCCAGAAGTCGAGCGCGCTGCCGGTGAGCACGAGGCCGACGATGAACACCACGAGCGCTGCGCCGAGCGCGATGTTGATGACGTGCCGCGCCGGCAAAAGAATCGGCGCGCCGCTCATGCGGCCCGACAATTTTGCGAACGCGATCACCGAGCCCGTGAACGTCAATGCACCGATCGCGACGCCGAGCGACATTTCGACGAGGCTCTGCGGATGTATATTCCCCGGCGTGCCGATATCGAACGCTTCCGGCGCGTAGAACGCGCCCGCCGCGACCAGGACCGCGGCCATGCCGACGAGGGAGTGAAAGGCCGCGACCAGTTCCGGCATCGAGGTCATCGGCACGCGCCGCGCGATCACCGCGCCGATCGAGCCACCGATGGCAACGCCGAGCACCACCAAGAGCCAGCCGATGCCGTCGGCCGGCGGATGCGACGCGAGCGTGGTCGCGACCGCGATGGCCATGCCGATCATGCCGAAGAAGTTGCCCTGGCGCGACGACGCCGGGCTTGAGAGCCCCCGCAGCGACAGAATGAACAATACGCCTGCGACGAGGTACAAAACCGCGGACAGATTGGCGTTCATCGAGAGCCCCCCATTGTCTTCGTCACCACGAGGTGCACGCCACTCACTTGGTTTTCTTCTTGTACATCGCCAGCATGCGTTGCGTGACGAGGAAGCCGCCGAAAATGTTCACGGATGCGAAGATCAGCGCGACGAAGCCAAAGCCGCGCGCCCAGACGCCGCCGCTGCCGACCAGCGCGACGCCGACCGCGAGCAGCGCGCCGACCACGATCACCGAGGAGATTGCGTTCGTCACCGACATCAACGGCGTATGCAGCGCGGGCGTAACCGACCACACCACGAAATAGCCGACGAACACGGCGAGCACGAAAATCGACAGCCGGAACACGAAGGGATCGACGGCCTGTGCGAGATGATCCATGGCGGCTCTCCTTAAGCGGATTTCGGCTGAAAGTTCGGATGAATGACCGCGCCATCCTTGGTCAAGGCGGTGGCCTTGACCAGTTCGTCGTCCCACTTCACCGCGAGCGCCTTGGTCGACTTGTCGATCAGCGTTTCGATGAAGGAAAACAGGTTGCGCGCATAAAGGCTCGAGGCCGAGGCCGGGACGCGGCCGGCGAGATTGGGGATGCCGACGATCTTCACGCCGTCGAGGTCCACGGTTTCGCCGCTTCTAGCGCCCTCGACATTGCCGCCGCGCTCAATCGCGAGATCGACCAGCACCGAGCCCGGCTTCATCGACTTCACCATCTCAAGCGTAACGAGGCGCGGCGCGGGCCGGCCCGGAATCAACGCCGTGGTGATGATGATGTCCTGCTTCTTGATGTGCTCGGCGGTGAGCGCCGCCTGCTTGGCCTGATACTCTTTCGACATTTCCTTGGCGTAGCCGCCGGCGGTTTCGGCCTGCTTGAACTCTTCATCCTCGACCGCGAGGAATTTGGCGCCAAGGCTTTCGACCTGTTCTTTCACCGCAGGACGCACATCGGTCGCGGTGACGACGGCGCCGAGCCGCCGCGCGGTGGCGATCGCCTGCAACCCCGCAACGCCAACGCCCATCACGAACACTTTCGCCGCCGGCACGGTGCCGGCCGCCGTCATCATCATCGGAAAGGCGCGGCCGAAAGCTTCCGCCGCCTCGATCACCGCGCGATAGCCGGCGAGATTGGCCTGACTCGACAGCACGTCCATCACCTGGGCGCGCGTAATGCGTGGCATCAATTCCATCGCGAACGCCGAAATGCCGGCCTCCGCCATCGCTTTGAGCGCGGCGTCGTTGCCGTAAGGGTCCATGATGGCGATCACCAGCGCGCCGCGCTTGTACTTGCCAAGCTCGCTCACTTCCGGCCGCTTCACCTTGATGACGATGTCGGCGTCCTTCACGGCGTCGGCGCTGACGGTGGCGCCGGCCGCGGTAAATTCCGAATCCGGCAGGCCCGACTTGATGCCGGCGCCGGGCTCGACCGCGACATCGACCCCAAGCGCCTTGTATTTTTTCACCGCGTCGGGCGAGGCCGCTACCCGCGGCTCGGACGGATCGATTTCCTTGGCGACGGCAATCTTCATGGGGCCTCCGGCGGCGCGAGGCTAAGAACGCGCGCGCAAACTAGCGCTGGTTTGGTCGGGATGGATACCGGTTTTGCGACCGGAATTAACTGCAATTCTTCAACACCGCGCCACCCATGGCGGCGCGATCGGCCAGGCGTCAGGTCAGGAAAATCGCCATCATCGCAACGATGAAAATCACGGCGGCGGTGCCGTATTTCACCAGCATGATGAAGCCCTCATAGGTCTGCTCATGGGCCGGATAATCGTTGCCGTCAGCGGTCGTGTAGGCCACTTCGTTATGCTCTGCCATCGGTCTCTCCGGTCAATGTCTATCTGGCGTCGAATTACCGCAAACAGACTGGAAGGGCAACGCCGATGCGCCCTTTGTGCACGAGCGGCGGCCGGCTATTTACCAGGCTTATTGCCAGGCTCGGGCGGCCAATTGTCCCTGATCCAGCGGGTAAGGCTCTCTTCGCTGACCTCGCCGGCGGCGAGCGAGAGGATGATGGCGGTGGCGTGCGCGGGCTCGGGGGCGAAGGCAATGCCGTTGCTACGCAGGAAGACCATCATTGCATGAAACGCGATCCGTTTATTGCCATCCACAAAGGCGTGATTGCGGGCGAGGCCAAATGCATAGGCCGCAGCAAGGGCCGCCATGTCAGTTTGTTCGTAGTGCCATTGGTTGACTGGCCGTGAAATAGCCGACTCAAGAAGGCCCCGGTCCCGGACGCCTTCAGGTCCACCGAATATCGCCAGTTGCTCGGCGTGCATGTCGATAATTTCGTCGACGTCGAGCCAGATCGGCTCACTCATTTTGCAAGCGCTGCAAATGTATCGCGGTACTCGTGCATGATTTTGCGGGCGATTTCCATGGTCCGCGCATGCTTCGGATTGAACGGCGACAACCGCAAGCTGCCATCCGGTTGCTCGACCGGATAGAACTTGTCCCCCTCCTTGAGATTTAGCCGTGCCAGCAGCTCCTTCGGAAGGATGACGCCAACCGAATTACCGATCTTGCGGATTTGGAGCGGCGAGGTTTCGATTTCGTAGTCCCGAGCGGCTTCTTCCATGGCGCCAAACTCCTGTTATACAAATTGTATAACACAAGATCAAAGGCCGTTCAACAAATGTTTTACATCCCGCCGCTCGGTCAGCCCATCCCTTCCAGCTCGTCGATCATGCCCGCGATTACCGACAGGCCGCCGTCCCAGAATTTGGGATTCCGGGCGTCGAGCCCGAACGGCTTGAGCAGCTCGGAATAATGTTTGGTGCCGCCGGCGGCGAGCATCGCCAGATAACGTTCGGCGAAGCCGCTTTGCGCATTTTCGTAGACCGCATAAAGCGAATTCACGAGGCAATCGCCGAACGCATAGGCGTAGACATAGAACGGCGAGTGGACGAAGTGCGGAATGTACATCCAGAAGCTCTCATAGCCCGGGCGGATATCGATCGCGGGGCCTAAGCTCTCGCCTTGCACGCTGAGCCAGATTTCGCCGATGCGCTCGGCGGTCAATTCGCCGTTGCGCCGCTCGGTGTGAATGGCGCGTTCGAACGAATAGAACGCGATCTGCCGCACCACGGTGTTGATCATGTCCTCGACCTTGCCGGCGAGCAGCGCCTGACGCTGCCTGGTGCTTTTGGTTTGCGCCAAAAGCCGCTTGAAGGTCAGCATCTCGCCGAACACGCTGGCGGTTTCGGCGAGCGTCAATGGCGTCGGCGCCATCAGCGCGCCGTTCTTCGCCGCCAGCACCTGATGCACGCCGTGGCCGAGCTCATGGGCGAGCGTCATCACGTCGCGCGGCTTGCCTTGGTAATTCATCAGCACGTAAGGGTGCGCCGATGGCGTGGTGGGGTGCGAGAACGCGCCCGGCGCCTTTCCCGGCCGCACCGGCGCGTCGATCCAGCGATCGGTGAAAAAGCGCTCGGCGATCTCGGCCATTTCAGGCGAAAAGCCGCGATAGGCCGTCAGTACCATGTTCCGCGCCTCCGGCCACGCGATGCTGCCGGTGGCCGCAAACGGCAACGGCGCATTGCGGTCCCAATGCGGGAGTTTCTTCTTTTTGAACCAGCGGGCCTTGAGCTGATAATATCGATGCGAGAGCCGCGGATAGGCCGCTCGCACCGAGCCGACCAGCGCGTCCACCACCTCGCGCTCGACGCGGTTAGCCAGATGCCGCGAATCCGCGACATCTTCGAAGCCGCGCCAGCGATCGGAAATTTCCTTGTCCTTGGCGAGCGTATTGGTGATGAGCGCGAAGGTGCGCTCGTTGGCCTTGAAGGTCTTCGCCAACGCTTGCGCCGCCGCTTTGCGCTTTTCGCCGGCGCGGTCTTGCAACAACGTCAACGTCGGCTCGATCGCAAGCTCACGGCCCGAGACCTTGAAGCGCAGGCCCGAGATCGTTTGATCGAACAGCCGATTCCAGGCGGAATAGCCGCTTTGCGACTTTTCATGAAACAATTGCTCGACGCGATCTTCGAGCTGATACGGCCTGTCCTTGCGCAGATCTTCGATCCACGGCCGATAATGGCCGAGTTCGGGCGTCTGCATCGCGTGTTCGATCACGACGTCGTCGATGCGATTGAGTTCGAGCGGGAAGAACAACAGGTGCACCGACGCGCTCGTCAGCCGCTCGGAAACGTCGCCGTAGAATTTCGTGATCGCGGGATCGACGCTGTCGCCGGCGTGAATGAGGCCGGCATAGGACCCGAGACGGCCGGCGAGGTCGTCGATCGCCTCGTAACGCCTGACGGCCTCAGCGAGCCACCTGCCGCCGCCCTCCCTTCCCGTCCGTTCCGCGAGCTTGGCTTTGTAATCGGCCTCAAACGCAACGCATTCGGTATCCATTCGTTGCAGGTCGCGCGCGACTTCCGGCGCGTCGATCCCGGCATAAAGGTCGGCCAAGTTCCATTCCGGCAGCCTCGCGGCTCTCACTTTGGCTGCGGAATTTTTGCCGTTGGCTTTGCGTAGAGCGGTCGGCTTGCGGAGAGCAGAGGAGGAACGCGCGATCATCTTGTTCGAAACCTGTTTTCAACGGCTAAGGCTTGAGATGCGAAACGGAGGCGGGACGTCAACATTTAAGCGGGCGTTAATCGGCATCGGCGAGAGTGCCCCGATTCGAGACAGATAGTTGTAACGCGCGGGGAACGCCATGGCTGCCAGCATTTTGATCGTCGACGACGATGCGGTTGCCCGCCGGCTGGTCGAAAACATGGTGCAGAAATGCGGCTATGAGACCGTGGTCGTCGATTCCGGCGATGCGGCCATCGCGCTCCTGACCGCCTCGGACGCCCCCGCCATCGATGCCATGGTGCTCGATCTGGTGATGCCCGGGCTCGACGGCATGGGCGTGCTGGCGAGGCTCCGCGAAGCCGGTGTCAATCTTCCCGTGATCGTGCAGACCGCCCATGGCGGCATCGACAATGTAGTGTCGGCGATGCGCGCCGGTGCCCAGGATTTCGTGGTCAAGCCCGTCGGCATCGAGCGGCTGCAGGTGTCGTTACGCAACGCGCTCAACACCAGCGCGCTGAAGGGCGAATTGCAGCGCATCAAGCACAGCCGCGAAGGCCGCCTGACCTTTGCCGACATCATTACCCGCAGCGAGGCGATGGCGGGCGTGCTGCGCACGGCGCAAAAGGCGGCGGCCTCGACGATCCCGGTGCTGATCGAAGGCGAATCCGGCGTCGGCAAGGAATTGTTCGCGCGTGCCATCCACGGCAGCGGCGAGCGCAAATCGAAACCGTTCGTAGCCGTCAATTGCGGCGCGATCCCCGACAATCTCGTCGAGTCGATCCTGTTCGGCCACGAGAAGGGCGCTTTCACCGGCGCGACCGAGCGTCACACCGGCAAATTCGTCGAAGCCTCCAGCGGGACGCTGTTTCTCGACGAAGTCGGCGAATTGCCGCTCGCCACACAAGTCAAGCTGCTTCGCGCGCTGCAGGAGGGCACCGTCGAGGCGGTTGGCGGGCGCAAGCCGGTGAAAGTCGACGTCCGCATCATCTCGGCGACCAACCGCAAATTGCTCGATCTGGTCAAAAACGGGCAGTTTCGCGAGGACCTGTTTTATCGCCTTCACGTGTTGCCGTTGACGATCCCGCCCTTGCGCATGCGCCGCGAGGACATTCCGCATCTGCTTCGGCACTTCCTCGCGAGGTTCGGCGCCGAGGAAAATCGCCCCATTACCGGCATTACGGGCGAAGCAATGGCGCAGCTCACACAACTTGAGTGGCCCGGCAATATCCGCCAGCTTGAAAATTCGGTCTATCGCGCGGTCGTCATGAGCGAGGGCAACCAGCTCGGCCTTGCGGATTTTCCGCTGGCCGCCGCGCCGGCGATGCCGGAGGCGCGCCATCAGCACAATGAACCCCTGATCGTGGGGTCAGCCTTTCACCCAATCGCGCCGGCCATGATTTCCGGTAACGAAATACCTATCGTGCCATTGCCCTCGACCGGGACCCTTCCGATGCTGACCGATAACGGAGAGGTGCGGCCGCTGGAAGAGATGGAGCGCGAGATCATCCGCTTCGCGATTTCGCACTATCGCGGGCAGATGTCCGAGGTCGCCCGTCGGTTGAAAATCGGCCGCTCTACGCTCTACCGCAAGCTCGATGAGGCCGCCGCCGATCCGACGACCGGAGGCGTCGACGAGGCAGGCTGAAACCTAAAGACAGGTTGAACCAATGGCCCGATTGCGGCGCTCCGGCGTCTAAACCGAGGGAGCCAAAGATGCCTGACATTGCAGGGCATTTGAACCGTGGCTTGGCGGTGACACACGAAAGGAAAAGCGCGTGGCAAAAGCGCGCAATCCGTTGCAAAGCCGGGCTTTTGAAGTCAGTTTGTCGTGAGTTGCCCTCGTGGCGCTGGCCGCATGAGCAGGGCGTGTGTATCGTCTGCGCATGAATCTCGACCATGATCATGGCGTGCAGGCGTACCGCGTTCGAGTGGACTTGCAGAGAGATTTGGGACGCATTTCAGATACCAACCGACGACTGAATGCGCTTCAGAACCCGATCAGGCCGGCGCTTTAGCAAAAGCTTTGACGGACGATAACAAGAGCTGCTCCATCCCGGAGCAGCTTCGCCCAAGGGATGTGACGATGCGCGACTGTGTGAAGAACCGTGCTGGATTTGACCGCGTGCTGATGGCCGTCGCGGCGACTTTCCTCACGGTGTCGGCGACCTCGGCTTTTGCCCAGGCCGAGCCAGTTCGCAACGGCGCCGCCGAACTCGCGATCGATGCCGCGGTCCCGCTTCCTGAACCCGCGAACGTCCCGCCGCCGACGGTCAACGACTTCAAACCGGAGGCGAGTTCGCCGGTGTCCCAGGCGGAAACCAAACCATCGGATGTCGTAACCGCTCCTGCCGCCGAGACGGCCAAAAACGACGTCACAACCGCCTCTCCTCCGGCGACCGCGACAGCGGACCCTGCGGCCGAACCGGCCAAGGAACCGTCAAAGGAACCGGCAAAGGATACGACGAAGGCCGCAAGCAATGTTCCGGCGGCGGACCAACCGGTCGCCGACCGTCTGCGCGACATGCTCGGTTCGAAATCGGCGCGCTATTTCGACCGCAAGGCCGAGCGGACCGCCGTCGAAAAATTCTACACCGCGCGCGAATTCGCACCCGTATGGACGCAAGGCGGCACCCTGACCGAGAGCGGCAAGGGCGTCATTGCCCGGCTTAAGGATGCGGCTTCCGAGGGCTTGAATGCTTCGGACTATCCGGTGCCGGATTTTGTCGCCGCAACCACGCCGGATTCGCTTGCGGAAGCCGAATTGAAACTCACCGCCAGCACGCTCGACTATGCGCGCCACGCCCAAAGCGGGCGGATGCACTGGTCGCAGGCCTCAGCCGACATTCAATATCCGGAACATCCGACCGATCCTTCGGAAGTGCTGGCGAATATCACAACCGCAAAGGACGCCTCCGCGACCCTTGAGAGCTACAACCCGCCGCAAAAGCTTTATCGCGAATTGAAAGCCAAGCTCGCCGAATTGCGCGGCCAGGGCGATGGACCCGTCACTGAAATTCCGGACGGGCCGTCACTCAAATTCACGCCGGCCAGCAAGAAGCAAGCTGCGATCGAGACAGACGATGCGCGCGTACCGCAACTGCGCGCCAAGCTCGGCATCTCCGCGAAGGCCGACGACACCCATTACGACGCCACCGTGGCCGAAGCCGTGCGCAAATTCCAGGAGGGCGCCGACCTCAAGCCCACCGGCGTTCTGGACGAGCGCACGATCAAGGCACTGAACAGCCCTAAGCGCGACCGCCAGATCGACACCGTGATCGTCAACATGGAGCGTTGGCGCTGGCTGCCGCGCCAGCTCGGCGCGCCCTCGATCGGCAACGCCTATGTCATTCTCAACATCCCCGATTATACGCTCAAGGTGATGCAGAACGGCGCGCAGGTCTGGACCACCAAGGTGGTCACCGGAAAGCCCGGCGTGCATGCGACGCCGCTTTTGACGGAGACGATGAAATTCATCACCGTCAATCCGACCTGGAACGTGCCGCCCTCGATCATCTACAACGAATATCTACCGGCGCTGCAGCAGGACCCGACCGTGCTCGAGCGGATGGGGCTGAAGCTCGACCGCGCCAATGACGGCAGCATCCACATTTCGCAGCCGCCCGGCGAACGCAATGCGCTGGGGCGCATTCGTTTCAATTTCCCGAACAAGTTCCTGGTCTATCAGCACGACACTCCGGACAAGCATTTGTTCGCACAGGAAGAGCGTGCGTTCAGCCACGGCTGCATGCGGGTACAAAATCCGGATCTCTACGCCACGACGCTGCTCAACATCACGATGCCGAACGAACACTACACGCCCGAGAAAATCCGCGGCATGTATGGCTCCAGCGAGATCGACATCAAATTCCCGACCCCGATCCCGGTCAACATCACCTATCAAACGGCGTTTGTGGACGATGCGGGCAAGCTGCAAATCCGCAAAGACGTCTATGGCCGCGACGCCACCATGCTGGCGCTGCTCCGAAACGTCAGAAGCAAGGATTTGGAAAACGTGGTCGCGCATTCGCAGCCGAGCTACTCGCGTCCGCCCGGCAGCAGCCTGCCGCCCGGCGTCCGATTTGCCAGCGACACGTCGTCGGGCCCATCGTTCTCGTCGGGACCCTCGTTCTTCGAGCGTCTGTTCGGCGCGCCGACGCCGCCTGCCCCGATTCCGGGACGTCGACTGCCGCGGCGGATCTTTTCCCAATAATTTTCCGCCGGTTTCCAACGACCGATCTGAATATCCAACGCAATCAATGGCCTCGTCCGCTCGGACGGGGCCATTGACGTTAACCATCCCCCATCCGGGTTCAACCTGAGGGCTATTTTCCGCCACACTCGGCGGGTTAGGTTAAGTCCTGACTTGGGGGTGGGGCGTAAATTTAGATTAAACCCTCCCGCGTTAAGACTGCATTCACCCTCTTTCGCCACACGGGGTAGCGAAAGAGTCATCGATCGGTCGTCCTCTGGGTGGGCTCATACGTGCCGACTGGTTTCGCACGCCAATTCAATTCGCCATGGTTGCCAAAGGCCGGATATCATCTCGGCCTGACGTCGCTGTTGCTGCTGGCCGGCGCCGGCTCGGTCCACGACGCCACCGCGCTCAACGAAACCCGCACGCTCTCGTTTCACCACACCCATTCCGACGAAGACCTTACCGTCACTTTCAAGCGGGACGGACGCTACGACGAAGACGCGTTGAGGCAGCTCAATCACTTCCTCCGCGACTGGCGCAGCCAGGAACAGACCACGATGGATCGTCATCTGTTCGACATCCTCTGGGAAGTCTACCGGGACGTCGACGGCAAGAAGCCGATCCAGATCATTTCCGCCTACCGCTCCCCCGCCACCAACGCCATGCTTCGTCGCCGCTCTTCGGGTGTGGCGCGGTTCAGCCAGCACATGCTCGGCCACGCCATGGATTTTTTTATTCCGGACGTGCCGCTTGAGCAAATCCGCTATGCCGGACTTCGCGTGCAGCGCGGCGGCGTCGGCTTCTACCCGACCTCCGGATCGCCCTTCGTCCATCTCGATACCGGCAGCATTCGGCACTGGCCGCGCATGACGCACGATCAGCTGGCCCGCGTCTTCCCCGACGGCCGCACCGTGCATATCCCCTCCGACGGCAACCCGCTGCCCGGTTACGAGCTTGCCCGCGCCGACATCGAAAAGCGCGGCGACGGTGCTTCGTCGAAGAGCAAGCCGAGCTTCTTGGCCGCCCTGTTCGGAGCCAAGTCGAACGACGAAGACGACGAGGGCACCAGCGCTCCCGCCGTCGGCGACAAGGCTCCCGCCGGTGGCACGGCGCTCGCCGCCAAACCCTCCGAGACCGTGCCGATGCCGCGCGCAAAGCCGAAAGCCTCGACGGTTCAGCTGGCTTCGGCTGACGTACCGATCGGCCAATCCGGAAAGTCGAAACCGGCGCCGGCTGAAAAGAGCGAACAGAGACCGCAAACCCCCGTTGACATCATCAATGCGCGCGGCTTGTGGGACGACACGCCGGCGACGCCGAAACAGGCGAGCCCCGCGCAAATTGCCGCCATCAACGCCCGCCGGGCGTTGAGTACCGTCGATCCGCAACCGACCGCGAGTGTCGCCGCGCTTCAAGCGTTTGCCTACGCGCCGGCCTCCAGTTCGCCGGTTGACCGTTCCAATATCGTTGCGGCCAGCGCGCCTGTCCCCCATGGCGCGCGACCGGCCTCCGTTTCGCGCAATCCGACGGCGGTCGCCGATGTCACCACGGTCGCCAAGGGCTTGCAGGGCGGACTACCGAGCGAGGGCAGCGTGGTGGTTGCGACCTCGAGCCGTATCGCCAATTCCCGCGTTAACGAGGTCTGGATGCGCGCCATGATCCTGGCACCGAGCGCGAGCACCTCGATGTCCACGACGGTGCTGGGCGATGCCGACATGACCTTGCTACGCGCGCATTTCGTCAAGCCGCAATCGGCGGTCGCGATGACCTTTTCCGACGATCCGCTGATGGGGATGGTGTGCGACAGCTTCACCGGATCGGCCGTCGCCGTCCTCGCCACACAATCGTTCGGGATGCGGACCGCCTCGTTGCGCTGATTTGCCGTTGCCGGGCTTGATCCGGCCATCCAGCTACGCAATCTTGGGGCAGATGATCGATACGCGGGGCGCATAGGCGAGCGGAAGCGACGCCGTCCTTCGGACGGCTACGCCCGCGTATGGCACCGTTATCCTCACAACATGCCCAAGGCCTGCATGTAGGTTTCCAGGATGGTTTCCTGCTCGGCACGCTCGTTCTCGTCCTGCTTGCGTAACCGAACGATGGCGCGCAAGGCCTTGACGTCGAAACCGTTGCCTTTGGCTTCCGCATAAACGTCGCGAATATCGTCGGAGATCGTCTTCTTTTCTTCTTCCAGACGCTCGATGCGCTCGATGATCGCCTTAAGCTGGTCTTTTGCAAACTTTGTCGCGGGCGCTTCCTTGACGGCGGCAGAGGTAGCCATCGGGTACTCCTGAATGGAACTGACAATGGGCGGAAACAATGAGGTGAGATCATGATGCGATTAAATGGAATCGCAGCATGATCTCATCTCTTTGTTTGAGCATGATCTGTTCGAAAAACCGGTTTCCACTTTTCCGGATCATGCTCTAACGAGGAGCGCCGCACGCTTCGCCACGCACCGCATCCTGAAAATGACCCTCAAGAGTGGCGCGCTTTCCGTCAAGGCGACATCGCGCTCATCCACAGCGCGCCCACAGGAGAAAGCGGAAATTCCTATTCCGCTGCCGTTATTGCGAGCCAACGGGTCGCGCGAATGCGCGCCCGATGACAGGTCCCGCGAAGCAATCAGTGCCCGCTATGGGCTTTCTTCATCGCCTCAAGCTGCTCGGGAGTGGCTTTGCCCTGATAGGTCGATTTCCACGTCTCGTAGGGCATGCCGTAAACGGCCTCGCGGCTCTCGTCCTTGCTCATCGGGACGCCCTTGGCGTCGGCCGCTTCCTTGAGCCAGTTGGACAGGCAGTTGCGGCAGAAGCCGGCGAGATTCATCAAGTCGATGTTCTGGACATCGCTGCGGGAACGCAGATGCTCGACCAGGCGCCGCAGAACGGCGGCTTCAAGTTCGGTTCTGGTTTTGTCGTCAATCGTCATGGCCTTGTCTCGCCGTTTTTTGCGCTATCCGATCAAATCTCGTCGGATCGGATCATCCTCTGGGCACAATATTGATAATAGATGGGGGCTTGTCACATATTTTACCATATCGCGGTGCAAACAGGGCGACCCGTGGGGCGGTGTTCCGTGGCTCCGCCGAGCCAAACCCTTCTCGGCCGTTGACAGCCGTGGCCGGCCTAAGCGAAATCGTCAATGAATTGATATAGCTTCGCTAAATGATTCCAGAAACGTCTCCCCGACCCCATCGATTCTCCGCTCGTATGACCGCCGGTGTGGTGCTTGCCCTCGGATTGATCTGTCTGTGGAGCGGTCCGGCGGCGGCGGATTTTCGTCTCTGCAACAACACCTCCAGCCGCGTCGGCATCGCGCTCGGTTACAAGGATGCCGAGGGCTGGATCACCGAAGGCTGGTGGAACGTCTCCTCGCGGGCGTGCGAGACGCTTTTGCGCGGTACGCTGGTCGCAAGGTTCTACTACATCTATGCGCTGGATTATGACCGCGGCGGCGAGTGGTCGGGACAGGCTTTCATGTGCTCCCGCGACAAGGAGTTCACCATCAAGGGCACCGAAAATTGCCTGGCGCGCGGCTTCGACCGCACCGGCTTCTTCGAGGTCGACACCGGCGACCAACGCGCCTGGACGGTACAACTGACCGAATCCAACGAACAACCTGCGCAGCGGGTGCCGGGCATCCCGGGAACGGTCGGCCCAGGCGGACCGGGAGGCCTTCCGGGAATTTCCAACCCGCCGGGCGGCACGCCTCCGGGCGCGTCTGGTCTCCCACCAGGCACCACGCCCGGGAGCAAACCATGAGACGCCTTCGCCGCATCAAGATCCTTGCCACGCTCGGCCCCGCTTCCTCGGACAGCGCGATGATCCGCCGCCTGTTCGAGGCCGGTGCCGACGTCTTCCGCATCAATATGAGCCATACCTCGCACGACAAGATGCGCGAGCTGGTCAAGACCATTCGCAATGTCGAGTCGAGTTACGGCCGGCCGATCGGCATTCTGGTCGATCTTCAAGGACCGAAGCTGCGTTTGGGGGCGTTCGCCGAAGGCTCGGTTCAGCTCAACAATGGCGAACGGTTCGTGCTCGATTCCGACAAGACGCCAGGCGACAACACCCGCGTTCAACTTCCGCATCCGGAGATTCTCGCAGCCCTCAAACCGGGTCACGTGCTTTTGCTCGACGACGGCAAAGTGCGTCTGGTCACCGAGGAGACCTCGCCCGAGCGCGCCGTCACCCGCGTCGTGACCGGCGGCAAGATGTCGGACCGCAAGGGCGTCAGCCTGCCCGACACCGATCTACCGGTATCGGCGATGACGCCGAAGGACCGCGCCGATCTCGAGGCCGCGCTGGTGACGGGCATCGACTGGGTCGCGCTCTCCTTCGTGCAGCGCGCCGAAGATGTGGTTGAGGCCAAGAAAATGATTCGCGGCCGCGCCGCGGTGATGGCCAAGATCGAAAAGCCGCAGGCGATCGACCGGCTTCCAGAAATCATCGAAGCGTCCGATGCCTTGATGGTGGCGCGCGGCGATCTCGGCGTCGAACTGCCGCTCGAGCGGGTGCCGAGCCTGCAAAAGCAGATGACGCGGCTCGCCCGCCGCGCCGGCAAGCCGGTGGTGGTCGCGACCCAAATGCTGGAATCGATGATCCAGTCGCCGGTGCCGACACGCGCCGAAGTCTCCGACGTCGCCACCGCCGTCTATGAGGGCGCCGACGCAATCATGCTGTCGGCGGAATCGGCGGCCGGCAAATTCCCGGTCGAAGCGGTCGCGACCATGAATCGCATCGGCGAGGAAGTGGAGCGCGACCCGACCTATCGCGGCGTGCTCAACGCGCAACGCGCCGAACCGGAGCCGACCGTGGGCGACGCCATCGCCGACGCCGCGCGACAGATCGCCGAGACCCTCGATCTAACCGCGATCATTTGCTGGACCAGTTCGGGCTCCACCGCGTTGCGGGTGGCGCGCGAGCGACCGAAGCCGCCGGTGGTCGCGATCACGCCGAACCTCTCGACGGGGCGAAAGCTCTCCGCGGTGTGGGGCGTGCATTGCGTGGTTGCGGAAGACGCCAAGGATTTGGACGACATGGTGAGCCGCGCCGGCTCGATTGCCTTTCGCGACGGATTTGCGCGGGCCGGCCAGCGCGTCATTATCGTCGCCGGCGTGCCGCTCCGCGCGCCCGGCACCACCAACATGTTGCGTATCGCCTCCGTCGGCCCCGACGGCGACGCGGATATGTGAGCGGGTGTTGCTATGACTAAGCCTGCAACTTCGCGTCCAGCGTGATCTTCGTGTTCAACAGCTTCGACACCGGGCATCCGGCTTTCGCCTTGCCCGCAAGCTCCTCGAGCTTGGCCTGGTCCGCGCCGGGGACTTTCGCATTCAAGGTGAGATGCACCGAGGTGATGGCAAAACCTTCGCCCTGTTTTTCGAGCGTGACGTCCGCCTTGGTTTCCATCTGCTCGGCGGTGAGCTTGGCCTCGCCTAATATCAAGGACAGCGCCATGGTGAAACAGGCGGCATGCGCGGCGCCAATCAACTCCTCAGGGTTGGAGCCCGGCTTGCCTTCGAAGCGGCTGGCGAAGCCGTAAGGATAATCGTTCAGCGCGCCGCTCTTGGTCGAGATCGCGCCCTTGCCGTCCCTGATACCGCCTTGCCATTTGGCCGATCCGGATGTCGTCGTCATGGGAATCTCCCTGGGATGAGTTCGGAAAGCGACTTTCCTAAGCTGCCAATGCGGCCGAATGTTCCGGCCGCGCGCACAACAAATCCTACGTGCCCACCAATGCTTTCGCTGGCAGCACGGCCTGCACGACAAGGCCGCGGGCGCGGGCGTCCATCACGCCGACGGCGCGCAGCGCGAGCAACGTCACGGTTTGCACCGCGTCGCGCAGCTTCGCGGGGTCATCGAGATTGTCCGGCGCCAATGGCCCGACCAGCGATTCGTGCAGCGCGCCAAGCAACGCGGTGGCGGCCAATGCGGTGTCCTGCGCGGGGAGATGTCCGGCACGCACCGCCGCTTCGATTCGAGCCGCGATCTCGCCGGCAATTTCGCGGCGGCTCGCAAGCCGCGACGCGGTGACGTCGACATCGACCGGCTCGGCCAAAATGCCCCAGGAAAGCTTGCGTTGCGACAACACATGCACCGCGACCGTCGTGACGGCCGCCGCCAGCGCCGAAGACGGCCCTGGAGCGGCGTCCGCCGCACGCCGGATCGCGGCGAGTTCGTCGCGCGAGACCTCCGCGATCAATTCGGAAATCAGATCGGCCTTGGACGGAAAATAGCGGTAGACGGTGCCGGCGGCGACATTGGCGCGAATCGCGACCGGCGCGATCTGCACCGCGGCCATGCCACCGTCAGCGGCGGCATCCCGCGCCGCCGCCAGAATGGCGCTGCGCCGCGCCGCGAGGCGTTTTACAACTTGATGGGTCCGCCGGTAGACCATGACGCGTTTCTCGTCGGCACGCGCTCGGCCGAATGAACCTCACTCGAGAACGCCATGCGTCTTCAATTGTTGTGCGGAGATGTCATAAACCGCTTTGAAGAACTGAACAACTATTCAGGCCTGATGACAAGACGTGTTGCGATTATTTCAGGCCTCGGCATTCGGACCCCGACGGCCGGCAATAGCACAAGACTGGAAAAGTTGACGTCATCAGCAAGGTGCCCGCCGCGAGTGCCGCGGCCTTCAGCGAATAGTCAAAGCGCCGGCGCCACCATCTCGTGAACAGTTGCTATTCAGCGGCAACAGCCAACGCCGGCGCCATCGTCGTAGTCCGCTGTTCCTCATATTCGGACAGCCATTTTGCAAACACTATGGACGCAACTGCAAGCACCGTACCGCCGATGACATCAATCAGGTAATGGGCGCCAATGACGGGCGTGCTTACTATCATTAGCGTATTCAACACCAAAGCAATGGGTCCGAAGCCGCGGACCGGCGACAGCGCCCAGGCGAACAGAACCGCAGATGCGGCATGAAAACTCGGGAAAGTAACGATTCCGGCCAGCTTGAAAAGCTCAAGATGCCTCAACAACCCCTCGCGAACGGCCGGGATGTCATGCTGCGGGAGAAGAAAGGGAGTCAGGTTCACATTCGGCACATCTGAAGCGGTCAACCCCAATGTCTGATAATTACCGATCGCAGGAACAAATGCTGAAATCACGATGGTAATCAGCAGCGCCACCGACAGCGACATCACGAACTGCTGCAGCCGAACAAAGCGGAATGTCGTGGCCAAAACGATTGGAATGACGAGCAACGGCCACTTGATCATGTTGTAGCCGAAGTTCAGTGCACCGGATAAAGCGGGATGATCGTTAACGAAGAGAATCACGGCTCTCGAATCAAAACCAAACGCGTAATCAATCGCTGAAAACACACGATCCTGAAGCGGCCAGTTGAACGAGGCAACAACATAACTCAACGGTCCGACAATCGCCGTGACCAAAATGACCTGTGCGACTGCCCCTACCATGAACATCAGCTTGGGATCCGCCCGATCGGATTTGGCATAATGATGACGATAAGCAACCAGCGCCAGCGACAAGGCGATGGCAACGGTGATGCCAAATGCGACCGGCTCGACCGAAAAATTCGTTAGACTAATGGCAGCCAACAGCACCGCCCCCATCATCCCGATGGGAAGCCAGTTCAGATTGAATAACCGCCAGGCAAGACTGGCGCCCCTGTTAGTCATGCCGCACTCATGTCGTGGTGCACCACCTTTGCCGCGCCCGGTTAAAAACAAGCTAAGGAAATATGGTTAGCGGTCAGCAACAGGGCGCGTGCACCATTTTTCGCACGGGTCCTGGCTGGATTTTCGTGGCGAAATGGCCTGATTTCAACGACATTGCGCACGAAATCACGCCGCCCGGCAGATGGCGGAATTGGGAGAATACGATGACTGGGGGCTGGACACGACGGACGTTATTGGCAGGTGCGGCGGCGGTGGGATCGACCATCATCGTCAGACCCACGCGTGCCGCCGAATACAAGTTTTCGCAATACCACAATCAGGCGGACACCGGCCCGCTGCACAGGAACCTCATTGCGATGTGGGCGGCGATCGCCGCGGAAACCCAGGGTCGGGTCGAGACCACGGTCTATGCGGAGAACAACAAGCTGCCGGGCGGCGACGCCGACGCGCTCAAGCTCCTGATCGCGGGTGAAATCCCGTTCTTCACCTTGATGGGCGGCATCATCGGCACGGTGGTGCCGGTGGCCGAAGCGCAGCAATTGCCATTCGCGTTCAAGTCGGCCGCGGAGGCGCACAAAGCGATCGACGGCCCGCTTGGAAAATATATCGGCGAGGAGATGGCGCTCAAAGGCATGCATCTGTTTCCGGTAGCCGGTTTCGACAACGGCATGCGGCAGGTGGCATCGATCCCGCGCCCGATCGCCACCCCTGAAGACTTCGCCGGCATGAAAATCCGCGTTCCGCCGGGCCAGATGATGCTCGACACTTTCGGCGCGTTCGGTGCCGAACCGGTGACCACATCGGCGAATAAAATTTACGACGCGTTGAAAACCGGCAGGGTCGATGCGCAGGAGAATCCGCTGGCGATCCTGGAAGGATTCAAGCTCTACGAATTGGTGAAGTATGTCAGCCTGACCAATCACATGTGGTCGGGCTTCAATGCGATGGCGCATCTTGCGACCTGGAAAGCTCTGCCCCAAGACATCAAGGACGTGATCGAGCGCAACGTCACCAAATATGTCCGCCAGCAACGCCAGGAGCAGGCCGCGTTCAACGCAAGCCTACGCGACGATTTCGTCAGGCGCGGCCTCGTGTTCAACGAAGTCGACCAGGCCGCCTTCCGCGCCAAGCTTCCCGCCGTTTACGCGGCCTGGAAGGAGAAGCTCGGCTCAAAATGCTGGTCGCTGGTTGAGGCCGAGGTCGGGAAGCTGGGGTGACGAAAAAAAGCGCGGCGTAAACGCCGCGCTTTTAAATTCAAATGACCGCCGCCTCAAGCCTGCGGCTGCGGCTCCAGCCCGGCGTCCGGATCGGGGCGCGGGCGCGGCTTGCCGGCCGGCGGCACCGCCGAGGCGCGCGGAGTTGTCGGCTCCAGCACCGACTCGCGGTTCGGCTTCTTGCCTTTGAGCAGATCGATGATCTCGTCGCCGGTGAGGGTTTCGTATTCGAGCAGACCCTTGGCCAGCGCTTCAAGGTTGGCGCGCTTTTCGGTCAGGATTTTGGTCGCCTCCTGATAGCCTTCCTCGACCAGACGCCTGATCTCGCTGTCGATCTTCTGAACCGTGGCCTCCGAGGCGTTCTGGGTGCGCGACACCGACATGCCGAGGAATACCTCGTCCTGGTTTTCGCCATAAGACACGGTACCGAGTTCTTCCGAGAGACCCCAGCGCGTCACCATCATGCGGGCAAGGCGGGTCGCCTGCTCGATGTCCGACGCCGCGCCCGAAGTGACTTTCTCGCGGCCGAACACGAGTTCTTCCGCGACGCGGCCACCCATCATAATGGCAAGCCGCGAGGTCATCTGCTCGCGCGACATCGAGAGCTTGTCGCGCTCGGGCAGTTGCATCACCATGCCGAGCGCACGGCCGCGCGGAATGATCGTCGCCTTGTGGATCGGATCGGTCGCTATCACGTTGAGGCCGACGATGGCGTGGCCGCCTTCGTGATAGGCGGTCAATAGCTTCTCTTCTTCGGTCATGACCAGCGACTTGCGCTCGGCGCCCATCATCACCTTGTCCTTGGCCTCTTCGAATTCGGCCTGCGTCACCATGCGCTTGTTGCGCCGCGCCGCGGTCAGCGCCGCCTCGTTGACGAGGTTCATCAGGTCGGCGCCGGAAAAGCCGGGCGTACCGCGGGCAATGATCTTGAGATTGATATCCGGCGCCAGCGGCACCTTGCGGACGTGGACTTTAAGAATCTGTTCGCGGCCGACGACGTCCGGATTCGGCACCACCACCTGGCGGTCGAATCGGCCCGGGCGCAGCAAGGCCGGATCGAGCACGTCGGGCCGGTTGGTCGCCGCGATCAGGATCACGCCCTCATTGGCCTCGAAGCCGTCCATCTCGACCAGCAACTGATTCAGCGTCTGCTCGCGCTCGTCATTGCCGCCGCCAAGGCCGGCGCCGCGATGGCGGCCTACCGCGTCGATTTCGTCGATGAAAATGATGCAGGGCGCGTTCTTCTTGGCCTGCTCGAACATGTCACGGACGCGGCTGGCGCCGACGCCGACGAACATTTCGACGAAGTCCGAACCCGAGATCGTGAAGAACGGGACGTTGGCCTCGCCGGCCACCGCACGCGCGATCAGCGTCTTGCCGGTGCCGGGAGGGCCGACCAAGAGCACGCCGCGCGGAATCCGTCCGCCGAGCCTTTGATATTTTCCGGGATCTCGCAAAAATTCGACGATCTCCTGCAGGTCCTGCTTGGCTTCATCGACACCGGCGACATCCTCGAACGTCACGCGACCATGGGCTTCCGTCAGCATCTTGGCGCGCGATTTGCCGAAGCCCATCGCCTTGCCGGCGCCGCCCTGCATCTGCCGGGACAGGAAAATCCACACCCCGATCAGCGCGATGAACGGCAACCATGAGACCAGGAGCGACACGAACCACGGCACGTTGTCGCCCGGCGGCTTCGCCGTGATCGAGACCTTGCCGTTATAGAGGCGCGAGACCAACGTCGGATCGTTCGGCGCGTAGGTCTGGAAGCTCGAGCCGTTGGTGAAGGTGCCGTGAATTTCCGGCCCCTGGATGACGACGTCGCGAACGTGATTCTGATCGACCTCGCTCAACAGCTGCGAGAACGAGATGTCCTGCGAGGACGCGCGCTGACCAGGATTTTGGAAAAGCGTGAACAGCGCCAACAACAGCAAAACAATAATGACCCAGAGGGCGAAATTGCGCAGATTGGCGTTCATCGATTTTCCTTCGTGGTCGCGCGGATCGCGGCCTTATGTCCTTGGGCAGGCAGGAGGTATTCCTCAGTCGGCTGCTTTACAATCTCGGCTGCTTTACAATCTAAGTGTCGCCCCGGTCGATGCCAAGGGAACCACGCAGGACTATTTAGCGCATCTTAGAGCGATTTCCGTTTTAGAGCGATTTCCGTTCGAATAATGGCGGCGAAACCGTTGTTTTTCGAGGTGGTTAAGGTCCACAGAACGGATTGCGCTCACGACAGCTACGCTCCTTTCCGGCTCTTAGCCAGCCCTGCGGCGGCGAGGCGGCGCCGGCTCGATGCGAATCCGACCGCCGATCAGGCTGACAAGCGCCCCGGCAAGGGTCTGTTTCAGCTTGGGCCGACCTTTAGCCCTCGGCGCTTTTCCCACAACCGCCCGATCCAAGGCGGACAACAGGGCTTCGACCTTGCCAAGTTCGGCCGGCCCTTCATGGCCGACCCGGTCGATCGCCCGCAGCAATAGCCGCAAACGGATTTCCTCGGCCATCGCGGCAAAGGCCTTGGCATCGAAGGTCTTGGCATTGAAGGTCCTGATATCGAAGGTTTGTTTCGGATGCGAGGCATCGCGGTCGCGGAGCGCGAGATAGCGCTCGGCACCGTCGACCAGAACTTCCACCGCGGCATTTGCCCGGGCAAGCCGCGACGCCAGCCGCGCCAAATTACGTGCATCGCCGCCTTCGGCGGCAAGTTTCGGCATCAACGCGCGGATACGCGGGCGGGTGAAGTTCATGTCGCGGTTGGTCGGATCGTCGGTAAAATCGACCTTCGCCTTTTTGAGGGTCGCGATCAGCCGCGATTTCGAAACATTCAAGAACGGGCGCGCCAGCTGCACGCCGCCGCGCTCGGTCTCCCGCGCCATCGCCGAAAGCCCCGTGATGCCGCTGCCGCGCATCATGCGCATCAAGAGCGTCTCGGCTTGATCGTCACGGGTGTGCGCAGTGAGGATATGGGTGGCGCCAGCCGCCCGCGCCATCTTCGCCAGCAGACGATAGCGCGCGCCGCGCGCGGCGGCCGGCACGCCCGTATGTGGCTTGGCGTCGCTCCAGCGCAGCGTCCGGTGAGGTACATCGAGCGTGCGCGCCAGACGTTTGACCTCGCGCGCTTCGCGCGCGGCCTCAGGCCTCAAACCATGATCGACCGTGACCGCGAAAAGGCGCGGACCGCGCGCCAGAGCGCGGCGCCAACGGGCCACAAGCCACATCAACGCGATCGAATCAGGGCCCCCGGAAACGGCCAGAACGACCGCAGGCGCAGCCTTCCAGTCCGCGAACAGGCGGTTTGCCTCCCGCGCCGTGAGTGGAGAATTGTCGTCGTCGCTGCGCATGGCTCATTGCAAGACCGCTCGCGCCCTCCGGTCAAGCCCGACGGCATGCTTTGCCGATCACGCGCTTATCTTTTTGTCTGAGCATGATCTGCGCGCAAACGCATTTTCGCGTTTGTCGCGTGGAAAACCGGTTTCCACTTTTCCGGATCATGCTCTAACACTTGACCCGCTTCTGTTCGCGATCCACGGCGGCTTTGACACCCGCCGAGGCGCGCGGATATTTCCGCATCACCTCGCCGAAGGCCGCGCAGGCGGCCTCCCTCTCCCTCAAGGCCGCCAGCGATTGTCCGAGCCTAAGCAACGCGTCCGGGGCCTTCGCCGATTTATCGAACTTGGTGGTCACCGCGAGGAAGGATTCGGCGGCCTCACGATAGAGCTGGCGCTGGAAGAAGCTCTCGCCCAGCCAGTATTGCGAGTCCGCGATCAAGGGATCGTGGGGGTATCTTTGCGCGAAATTGCGTAAGGTCTCTTCGGCGAGCGCATAGTCCCTGCGCTGCATATAGCCGATGCCGAGATCGAACTCATCTCTCGGCGTCTGCGACGGCGGCGCCGTGGCCAAGCCGGTCGCATTGGTGTCGCGCGGCGGTAGTGCGCCGGACGGCGTGCGCGCGCCGCCGGTGTTCGCAAGATCGAGCGGGTCTCCGGCTGCGCGCCCGCCCGGAGCGCCGATGGGTGCCTCGGTGGGAATCGGGAGCTGGCCGCCGCCGAGCGCTTGCGGCGCGCCGGGGGCATTCGGGTTTTGGTTGGGATCGAAAGCATCGCCACGGCGCCGGCCTTGCGACGGCAGGCCCGGCGGTTCCTGAACGATCGGCGCCGGCGCGGCAATCTGCGGCTCGTAACCCGGCTGGATTTGTGGTTGCCGAAGTGGCGGATTCGGCTGCGACGGGGGAACCGCGGCGAGGTTCGGCGGCGCGCCGTTCGGCTGGATGGCGGGGCCATTGCCCTGAAGCAGCCTCAAGCGATCCTCGAGCTGCCGGTTGCGATATTGCAATTCCTCGTTCTGCCCGGTGAGTTGCCGCAACTGGTTCTCCAGCTGCTGAATCCGGAGCTCCGGATCGACGTCGGCCGATTGCGCGAAGGCTGGCACGCCCAGCGCCAGCGACGCGCACAGGGACGCGGCGCCGGTCAATTTATGAAATCTGGATGGCATTTTGGCCTGACGACAAAATCGGCGTGACATCGAAAGCGCTGAACATTGAGAGGCGGAGTACGCCAAAAATGTGACTAAGTGCCCAAATCCGGCGCGCATCTCGCACCTTATGGTTTAGTCTCCGTTCCGAAGCAAGCAGGCGCTCGGCCGGATCAATCGCAGGAGACTTGCTCGCAAGGAGATTTGGCCATGCATGTACTCGTCAACGGGGTGCGGCTGTTCTTCGACGTTGAGGGCGCGAAGCTTGTCCCGGACGGTCCCGCCATACGGGAAAAGCCGACCTTGCTCCTGCTTCATGGCGGCCCCGGCTTCGACCACTCGATCTATAGGCCTGCCTATTCGGCGTTAGCCGATATCGCTCAGGTCATCTATCTGGACCATCGCGGCAATGGCCGAAGCGAGGATGGTCCACGCGAAAGCTGGAATCTGACGCAATGGGGCGACGATGTGCGCGCATTCTGCGACGCTCTCGGCATCACCCGTCCGATCGTCTTGGGTGCATCGTTTGGCGGCATGGTTGCGCTAGCTTACGCCACGCGTCATCCAACCCATCCCTCCAAGCTGGTGCTCATCAGCACCGAGGCCGCCGGAGGTACGCATCGGGACCGGCGCGTAGCGTTATTCGAACGCTTTGGCGGCCCGGAAGTCGGCGCTCTGGCGCGCCGCCGGTTCCTGGAGGTCCAGGGCCAGGCGGATCAGACGGCACTCGATGCATGGCGAAGCCTGGCCATGCCGCTCTATACGCGCACCCCGCGCGATCCAGACACGGCGCGCCGCGCGATCAATCGATCAGAGGTGCTGCATTGGTTCACAAGACCGGGCGGCGAAAGCCACACCTTCAACATGTTCGCAGATCTCGGCCGCATCCAGTGTCCGACCCTCGTGCTCGGCGGAGAGGACGATCCGATGCTACCGATAGAATGCCAGGCGGATATTGCGGCGGCGCTCCCGGCGCATCTCGTGCAGTTCGAACGGTTTGCGGGTTGCGGGCACGCCGTGGTCCCCGATGCGCCTGAACGCGCCATGGCGGTGATCCGGGACTTCATCGAACGTCGATAGCCCAAAACAAAACCGGCGCCCGAAGGCGTCTGCGACAACTTTTCGAACAAACGAACGCTTAGAGTCTGATTGAATCAGACTCTAAGCGTATCTTTTTATTTTGAGCATGATCTCCGGGCAAACGCTTTACGTTTGTCCCGAGGGAAAACCGGTTTCCACCCTCGGATCAAGCCCGAGGGCATGCTTTTCCGGATCGTCCTCTTAGGAGCTGGCGTTCAAGACCGTGACCGCCCGGCGGTTCTGCGACCAGCACGAGATGTCGTTGCACACCGCGACCGGACGCTCCTTGCCGTAAGAGATCGTCCGCATGCGGCCGGGATCGATGCCGCGCGAGGCGAGGAAGGTGCGAACCGACTGGGCGCGCCGCGCACCGAGCGCGATGTTGTATTCGCGGGTGCCGCGCTCGTCCGCGTGTCCTTCGATGGTGAAGGCGTAGCGGTTGTAGGTCTGCAGCCAACGCGCTTGCTTTTCCAGGGTCGCGATCGCCTGTGGCGTCAAATCGGTCTGGTCGCTCTCGAAGAACACGCGGTCGCCGACATTGACCACGAAATCCTGCTGGCTGCCCGGGGTCGCCGCACTGGCCAACGCGCCATCGGCGCCGACATTCTGATTGGCGCAAGCGCCCATCGACAGGGCCACCGCCAGCACCGCGGCCAGCTTCAACCCCTGGAGGACACGCATCTGATATTTCATTCCGGAGCCTCCACGCTCACGTTTTCATCCATAATCCGGTCTACAGGGCGATGGTTAAGCGAACGTTCCGTCAACCTTGACGAGGTGTTGCTACACCCGATCAAATGCCACCAAACGGGCAAAAGCAACCGCGATGGTTAATGGGTTGTAAATGTGGCGTGACGGTGAAGGCCGAACGCGAGGGCTTGCTCCGAAGCGAAGCCGCTTTGGAGGCGCCGGACAGCCCTGTTTCGTCAGAGCCGCGGTGCGACGGTTGCGCGCTCGAAGGGGAACTCGGGCAGATTCATGACAGCCAAATGACGATCGCGGCCACGCTCGAACAGCATCCGCCGCTCAGAGGCACCTGAGCGAAAAAACGGATAGCGTTGAAAAACCTTCTCGCACATTTTCGGATAGTCGACCGCCATCAGGCACAGCGGCTTCGTCAGGGTCGGATAGGGCCGCGGCTGGCAGAGCGACTCGTGCAGAAACACCCGCCGGTAAAACGCCTGATGCTCCTTACGTACGGTCGCGGTGCCGATGTCGGCCCTGAAATGCGTGCAGGCGACGTAAGCAAGCCGCAGCGTCATGTAGGGAAGTTCCGGATATCTGGTTCTACGCGCGGGATCGGCGACGAAACGATTGGGATCGACGATGACTTTGCCTTGGGCGAGTTCGGGCTCGAGTAAATCGCGAAAGGCATCGACCGCGGGCGTATCGTCACTGTCAGGCGTAGCCACGCTGATACGAATGGAACTTGTCAATTCGCCGTCGAGATAGATGCCGAAAACCCACGAGTTTGGCAGATCGTCGAAGCGGTCGGTCAACCGCTGATCGGCACGCGGCTCGATGGCGCCCTCATGCAGATAAGCTCTGTATCGCAAACTGTAGATGGCTTCTTTTTCGGCTTCCGTTTCTGCCAACCGATAATCGACTTGATCGAGTAGGGCCGAACTCCGTCTAGCAGCCGAACGAGCTGCGTCGGCTTCGGACCTCATGGGATACTCCTTACGGCTGAGCAACTACTGCGCGTAAGGAAAGAATTAACAGCTTCTTAACGCTGATGCAAAGAGATCGCGGCGTTAAAGTTAACTCGTAGAAATACGGCACGGCACGGCGCAGTGAGGAAAAATTCACCTGCTGCTGTCGGATTTATTAGAGCGTTTTCCAGCGAAGTGGACGCCGGTTCGCGTCAAGAAAACGCGTCAAAACAAAGAAATAAAGCCTCCGTTCTGATTCAATCGGAACGGAAAAGGCTCTAGGCGATTGATCGCGCGTTAAGCACTTGCTCATTCGCTGGGCGGCGGCCATGGGACGCATCGAGCAATTGCCGCACCCGCATCGCTGGAACCGGACGGCTGAACAGATAGCCTTGCGCCTCTGTCACGGTGCCGTCGGCGCTGATCCGTTCCAACTGCTCGTTGGTCTCGATGCCTTCGACGACGACCGACATTCCGAGATCGGCGCTGAGCCGCGCCACGCCGCGCAATAGCGTCAACGGACGGTCGGTATCGATACCCTCCAGGAAAGAACGGTCGATCTTGACCTTCTGCAACGGAAAATTATGCAGATAGCTCAGGCTTGAATAGCCGGTGCCGAAATCATCCAGCGAAATTCGCACGCCGATCGCGCGCAGTTGCGACAGCACGTCGTGGGTCGACTGCGTGTTACGTAACAACGCGGATTCGGTGATCTCGATTTCCAGACGGTGCGCAGGCAGACCTGAAACCTCAAGCGCGTAGCGAACCTCGCTCAGCACATCGCGCTGATGAAATTGCTGCGGCGAAAAATTGACCGCGACGCTCACGGCTTCAGGCCAGGTCATGCATTCCATGCAGGCTTTGCGCAGGATCCATCGGCCAAGATCGACGATGAGGCCCATATCTTCGGCGACCGGAATGATATCGATCGGCGAAACCGTGCCCCGCCCCGGATGGTTCCAGCGCAGCAGGGCTTCGCAAGTCGAGAGGCGGCCGGTTTTGAGATTGAGCAACGGCTGATAGAACAGCTCGAATTCCTCGTTGGCCAGCGCCTTGCGCAGGTCCAATTCGAGAATGCGTCGCGCCTCGACGATTTGTGCCATCTCGTCACGGAAGAAGCAGAAGGTTCCACGGCCGTCCGCCTTGGCGCGATAAAGCGCCATGTCCGCGTTCTTCAACAGCGTGTCGGCGCTCATCCGCGCCGACGTCATCGCGATGCCGACGCTGGCTCCGATCTCGACGAGGTGATTGTCGATTTTATAGCGTTCGCTCAGGCGTTCGACGATCCGCCGGGCGAGAACCGCGGCGTCCTCGTTCGATTTGATGTTTTGCTGGAACACGACAAACTCGTCGCCGCCGAACCGCGCCACGAAATCCTCCGGGCGCAGCATTTCGCGCAACCTGTTCGCGACGGCGCACAACAGCTGATCGCCACAGGGGTGACCCAAAGTGTCGTTGACCTGCTTGAATTGATCGAGATCGACGAACAGCAATGCCGACATTTGCCCGGCCTCATGCGGAGCAGCCAAAAGGCGCTCGATCTCGTCGCGGAAATTGACCCGGTTGGGAAGCCCTGTCAGCTCGTCGAAACGCGCCAAATGAGTAATTCTGGCTTCCGCGTTGCGCCGTTCGGTGACATCTTGAAGCAGCACGACGGCGCCGCCGCCAGCCATCGGCTGAAACGTCCATGACAGCGATCGGCTTCTCGCGCCGTCGGGATCGGCGGTAATGATATCCCTCGCCTGCGAATTTTCGATTTCGGAAAGAATTATTCCTCCGCTCGCCGCCGAGATCGATCCGGTGCCGACGCAAGCGGCAATAATGTCGGCGGCGCTCGCGTCGCGATGCACGAGATCATCGGACAGATTTATCATCTCGCTGAAACGATGATTCATGACGGCGAGACGTCCGTCGGCGCGAAACATGCACAGGCCATGGGGCATGTTGTTCAGGGCGGTGTCGAATTGAGCCGCCAGGGCCGCTTCCCTCATGCTTGACGTCAGGGCATCGACGAAAATGGCATGGAGGCTGAGATTGATATACTTCAGGCCGATGAAAAATAGCACCAGTAGCAGCCCGAGCCCGACATAATAGGCGGTCCCGTGCGCGATGAGCGCCAGCGCCAGCGGCGCGCAAGCAAGCAGGATATGGCGCTGAATGATCAAGGGGCGGGCATAATTGCGCCCGGCGCTCGCGGCCGTGTATCCGATGGTGACGGACGTACACAGCATGTGGGCAATCGGGTCGTCGCTGCCGAGCAGGACGATGACGCACCACAGACCAAGCGCACTGGCGTAAAGGTCCGCCAGAATCTTGTAATGCGGCTCCCACAACGCTGCCCGTTCCGGCGTCAGCGGAGAACCGCGTCGTTCCAGTTCGTATTTACGCATCTGGATCGCGCGAGCGATGCCGACAACAGAGATCCAGACGGCGCACGGCCAGACCAACTGATTGTCCGTCTTCAAGGCTGTCATGATGGCGGCAAGCGTGGTACTCACCGTACCGGCTAACGTCGGAACGAAATTCTGGAACAGTGAATCGACCAGCGCCGTATAGATTGCCGGCGATAGCTCTCTCTCATTGTCTCGCTTTTTTGGGTCGACCAACTGCATCTGGAGCGTATACGTCCTGTTCCGGCCGTAAGTTTTACGAACCGCAGACGAAGTCATTCTGAGGGAACATCGTTACCGGGACGTTGTTTTTTGCCCGGGAAAACCAAGATATTCCCGATAAATCAGCGGGCTGGGCACGCATTTGCCGGTAGTCCGACGAGGGGCCGCGATCGGTCCGCGGCCGACCTTACGAGAGCAGCGGCGACCACGCCGGATCGGACGCAAAACCGGGGGTCGGAACGCGTTGTTCGTTACGCCCCGAGATGTCCACCGTGAACAGCGAAGGCCCGCCATTGCCGCCCGGATCGCGGAAGAACATCAGCACACGGCCGTTCGGCGCAAAGGTCGGTCCTTCGTTGTGGAATCCGCTAGTGAGAATCCGCTCGCCGGAGCCGTCGGGCTTCATGATGCCGATCGAAAACTGTCCGCCGCCCTGTTTGGTGAAGGCGATGTAGTCGCCGCGCGGCGACCAGACTGGCGTCGAATAGCTGCCTTCGCCGAAGGAAATGCGTTGCGCGGGTCCGCCGGTTGCCGGCATCACGTAAATCTGCGGCTTGCCGCCACGGTCGGATTCGAAGCACAGGCGGGCGCCATCGGGCGCGTAGGAGGGGGAGGTGTCGATCGCCGGCGTGTCGGTGAGGCGCGTCGTCGACTTCGAACGCAAATCCATCACGAACAGGTTCGAATTGCCGCCCTGTTGCAAGCTCATGATCACGCGCTGGCCATCCGGCGAGAAGCGCGGCGAAAACGACATCCCTGGAAAATTGCCGACGATCTCGCGCTGCCCGGTCTCGATGTTGAACAGATAAACGCGCGGGTCGCCCTGTCCGAATTCCATGTAGGTGATTTCCTGGGTCGACGGCGAGAACCGCGGCGTCAGCACCAGATCGGTGCCGCGCGTGAGATAGCGCACATTCGCGCCGTCCTGATCCATCAGCGCCAATCGCTTGACGCGCCGTTCCTTGGAGCCGGATTCATCGACGAACACCACGCGGCTGTCGAAATAGCCTTTCTCGCCGGTGAGGCGCTCGTAGATCTGATCGGAAATGATATGCGCGATCCGCCGCCAATATTCCGGCGAGGTGAAATATTGCTGGCCGGTGAGCTGCTGACCGGCGGCGACGTCCCACAGGCGGAATTCAGCCTTCAGGCGACCGTCGCTTTGGCGGGTCATGCGGCCGGTGACGAGCGCCTGCGCGTTGATGGTTTTCCAATTCTGGAATTGCGGCGCGGCGTCGATATTGACGATTTTTTCGATGAAGGCGGCCTGATCGATCGGTGCGAACAGCCCGCTGCGCTTGAGGTTGTTGGTGATGACCTGGGTGACGCCGATTCCGACCTCGCCATCCGTCGGCGATCCCGCCACGAAATTCGGGATCGCGATCGGGATGGCCTGCGTACCGCCCGGTGTAATCTCGAGTCGTGGTTGCCCTTGTGCGACGAGTTGCGAAGGCCGCATCATCTCCGAGAACGCCAGCGCTCCACCTGCGATGGTGAAAGCCCGTCGCGACATTGGTGCCGACAGACCACGCGGCGGATTTCCGCGGAACGAATGAACCATGTTAGAAAGCCTTGTTATGAAACAGGAAGGGCAACGTTTTCCATTCGGCATACTTCGCCTGCGGCAACATCGTATATGGCTGACAAGCGATGATGGCCCGTCGGGCCCCTTCGAAAATGGCCCGCTCGCGAGGATTGCCGGGCTCGACTTCGATCAAAGGCGCCGCTGAAAGCGTACCATCGATCTTGAACGTCAGGGTGATGGGAATCTTGATGTCGTCTTCGTCGAACCCTCCGCCGTCCCGCTGCCAGCAGTCATGAATCTTGCCGACAAGGGCCGAAAGGTAGCTCGCGGATAGCGTCGCCGCGGTCCCCTTGGCCGTTCCGACCGAGGGCGTTGAATTCAACGTCTCGCCGGCAAGCGCTTGTCGGGTGGGGTCGCGTTTGTCGACCAGCGCCGCGATGCTTTCGGTATCGAACTTGTATTCGCGCTTTTTGACCGGCGGTGGCGGCACGGCCTTGGCTTCCGGCTTCGGCGCCGGTTTCTTGGTCTCTTCTTTTTTCAGGGCTTCCGCGATCGGGTCTGGCTTGGCCGGATCCGGCTTCTTTTCGACCGGCGTCGGCTCATCCTTGGGTTTGCTCTCAGCAACGGGTTTTGGCGGATCGGGCTTTTTCTCGATCGGCTTTTCCGCGGGCTTCGGCGTCGGGTCCGGCGCGGCGTCGGTCACGATCGCTTTTTTTTCGGTAATCTTGCCGATGGCGTCATCCACCGGCTTGGCTTCGGCAACTTTTTCAACCAAGGGCTTCGGGTTGTCCTTCTTGCCGGTTTTGATGCCGGCCGTGATCTTGGAAAGCTGGTCATCGGTGACAAATTCGACGGGAACGGACTCGATCTCGGCCGATTCGAACGCCTTGGTCGAAAACGACACTAATCCCCACCCGATCACGAGGACGTGCAGGACCACAGACGCAACAAGTGTCTTGTCGACCTTCACCCTCTTAAGACCCCTGCTCCACTTCGGTGACCAGCGCCAGGCGCTTAAAACCGGCGCCCGACAATTGCCCCATCACCCTCGCCACGGTTCCGTAATCGGCTTTCTTGTCCGCCCGCATGAATATACGCTCGTCAAAGCCGCCACGAGCCTCGGTGATCGCCTTTAATTTCGGGATCAATTCCTTCATGGCAACTTCGGTGTCGTTGATGAATATCTTTCCCTTGATATCGACCGAGAGCTGCAGCGGCGTCTTGTCCTGATCGAGGCTCTTGGCCTGGGTCTGCGGCAGATCGAGCGGCACCCCCACCGTCAACAGCGGCGCCGACACCATAAAGATGATCAGTAACACCAGCATTACGTCCACCATCGGCGTGACGTTGATCTCCGCCATCACGGGCTTGCGCCGGCCGCGGCGGCCGCTAGCCCCGGACGAACTCGCTACATTCATCGCCATGATTTGGTGCCCATGATGCGCTCACAATTTAGCGTAGAATACCGCATATTGCCGCGTTACGCGCGCTCGTCGATCTGGCGCGACAGGATCGCTGAGAATTCGTCGGCGAAGCCTTCCAGCCGCTGGGCCTGCCGGTTCACCTCGGAGGTGAACTTGTTGTAGAAGATAGTCGCCGGAATGGCGGCGATAAGGCCGATGGCCGTGGCAAATAGCGCTTCCGCGATGCCCGGGGCGACCACGGCGAGCGAAGTATTCTTGGAGGCGGCAATCGACTGAAAGCTCGACATGATGCCCCAGACCGTGCCGAACAAACCGACAAAGGGCCCGGCCGAGCCGACGGTCGCCAGCACCAAAAGACGTCGTTCCAGCCGCTCGATTTCGCGTGCGATCGAGACGTTCATGACCTTCTCGATCCGCATCTGCAGCCCGGCGAAGGATCGCGCCTGGCTTTCGAACGAGCGTTTCCATTCGCGCATCGCGGCCACGAAACAGGCCGCCATCGATTGCGTCGGCTTGGCCGAGAGCGCACGATAAAGCTCTTCGATCGACTGCCCGGACCAGAACGCCTGCTCGAAGCGATCCATCGCGCGCTTGGTGCGCCCGTAAAGGATCATCTTGTCGATTGCGATCGCCCACACCCAGACCGAACAGGTGAGCAGCCCCAACATGACCGCTTTCACGATCCAGTGAGCCTGCAGGAACAGCGCGATCAGCGATACGTCGGCGGAGGCCAGCGGCAAGGCTGACTGCGCCACGTCGGCCGGATTCATAGGCAATATCCTCTCAACGTGAAATCACGATGCGATTAGGTGGGGCCGCATCGTGATCTCGTCTCGTTTTTGAGCATGATCTTTTCGGAAAAACCGGCGGCCGCTTTTCCGGATCATGCTCGTCCCAAAAAATTCACCGGGAGCAAATGGCTGCCGGTTCGACGGCCGCACCGCCAGGCACGGCGGTAAGCACCAACGCTAAGGCCTTGATGTATCACATGGGAGGCCCGTCCGAAGCCGAGGCTTGCATCCCCTGCCAACATGTCAAAACGAGGGCTAGCGGCGCCTCCCTACCCCTCCAACCAGACGCCAATCGTGGTTAATAAGCGGTTACCAAAGGCAATTTTGGGTGCCACAAATGGCAGCAGCAGGAAGGGAAAACGGTAACAAATACGCTTGACGTACATCGTCTGCGCATGCAGGTTGGCCGGGTATGATCCTGAGCTTCAAGGACAAGCGCACCGAGCTGTTCGCAAGGGGCGAGTTCGTGCGGGCGTTCCAAGGCTTTGAGCGGCAGGGTTGGAAGCGGCTGGAAATACTCGATGCGGCCACCACCCTTACCGATCTCGCCGGCCTTCCAAGTAACCGCCTCGAGATGCTGAAGGGTGACAGGGCTGGGCAACATTCAATCCGCATCAATCAACAATGGCGGATATGTTTCGAGTGGAGCCCATCGGCCCGAGGCCCATCAAACGTTGAGATCGTGGATTATCATTGAGTAAAGGCAGAGGAATGACCCGCCCCGCAATTCATCCTGGTGAGATTATTGCCGACGAGTTGACTGAGCTTGAAATCACGCCGACCGAGTTGTCGCGGCAGATTTCGGTGCCTCCGAACCGCATCTCGCAAATTATTCAGGGCAAGCGCGCCATCACCGGCGATACAGCTCTTCGTCTCGGGCACTGGTTTCAGACCAGCCCGCAGTTCTGGCTCAATTTGCAATCGGCCTATGATTTGCGCGTCGCGAACGACCGGATCGGGCGTGAGATAGCCGCGCTACCCACCAAATCGACCAAGCGCCGTGCCGGCGGATAAAACGAAACCGCCCGTCTGCTTCTCGCAGACGGGCGGTCGGATCGCGACCGTGGGGTAGGTTACCCCTTTTCGGTCTTCAGATTTCAGCCTTGCGGCTGGCCGTCCTGGGGCGGGCTGGGGCGTTGCCGATGCTGCGCCATGAACTGATCGAATTCTTCCTTGTCCTTGGCGTGACGCAGCCGATCGAGGAAATTGCGAAATTCGCTCTGCTCCTCCTCGAGCCGCCGCAAGGTTTCCATGCGGTATTCGTCAAACGCGCGGTTGCCGCTGGAGGGCGGACCGAATCCGCCGAAAGGAAAGCCGCGCCGCTCCATGCGATCGCGCATCCGCTCCATTTTGTTCGACCAGCGGTCGTGACTGTTCCAGCAACCCATTTTTCTGCTCCCGAGGGTGAAAAAGAGAAGGGCAAGGCCGACCGGCCACCAGAGGATGAAGCCCAAGACCGTGAGGACGATCCATCCGGGGTGCCAAGGGGAATCGAGCATATGCGGGCGGCAGGGCTCTTCAGCGGGACCGCGCCATCGATTGACATCTGCGGTGTAGGCCATTTCCCTCTCCATGACGGCGGTATGCCGGTGTGAATGTAAATAACATTTACATAGGTAAACCATCCCGGACTTTTGTCAAGCCGGCTTGACGGCGGCTTGTCCGAATTAATTTTGCGGGGTGCGCGCGCCCCAAGGTCCCGAGGGCTGTTCCGAAGACGGCGCGGCCTCCGCGGCGTCTTTCGCAGCAGCCGGCTTCCGATCGCTCAGGAAACCGAGACCACGCAGATAGATCAGCACCTGCGCTTCCAGAAGATCCTCCGGCGACATCGGGAGCTTTCGACGCGCCGCATCGCCGCGTCCGAACAACGACGCCACGCCGTGCGACATCGACCAGATATGCAGCGCCATCATCAGTGCCGGCGGACGCGGCACACCGGGCGGCGCGAGCGCGGCAAGCCGCTCGGCGGCGGCGCGGATAATGCCGAAAGCGCGCTCGCTCGCGGCCATTAATGCCGGGTTGAGATCGACCGGAAGCCCTGATTCGAACATCGCCGAATAGAACGCGGGCTCGTCGCGCGCGAATGCGAGATAGGCCTTGCCGACGCGCTCGAACGCGGTGACCGTGTCCGGGCGACCATCGTCCCAGGCTTGCGCCAGCATCGCCTCGAACTGCTCGAAGCCGCGTTGCGCGATATTGGAAAGCAATTCGTCGCGGTCGCGAAAATGCCGATACGGCGCCGCCGGACTGACGCCCGCCATGCGCGCGGCGTCGGCAAAGGTGAAGCCGGCCGGACCTTTCTCGGCGATCAGCCCAAGCGCCGCCTGCAGCAGCGCCTCTTTCAGATTGCCGTGGTGATAGCCGCGCTCGGCGCGGCGCTGTTCCTTGCGCCAGCTCATGTGAAAGGCTTTTACATGAGCCGGGCGCAAAGGTCACTACAGCATGATCCGGAAAAGTGGGAACCGGTTTTCCGAAAAGATCATGCTCAAGAGAAGATCATGATGGGAGCATCACGATCTAGACCAGGCTAGGTCAGCGCCCCGAACCGGCCTGCAATTCATTAAATCCGGCCGCCGCTTCCTGCACGTCGGCCGGAAAATCCGACATTTCCACGACCTGGCGGATTTCGATGATTTCGTTATTGGAGGCAGGACAGCGCTTGGCCCAGGCGATCGCCTCCTCGCGCGACTTGACGTCGATCATCCAGTAGCCGCCGAGCACTTCCTTGGCCTCGATGAAGGGCCCGTCGGTCACGACCGGCTCGCCGCCCGCGAACGAAACCCGTGCCCCCATCGACGGCGGATGCAGCCCATCGAGCGTGATCAACACGCCCGCCTGTTTCAGCGCCTCGTTGTATTTCATCATCGCGGCGACCGCCTCCGCCGGCGGCATGGTGCCCGGCGCCGCCCTCTCGTACCCCTTCGGGATCATCAAGATCATGAATCGCATCGTCACTCTCCGTTTGATGTAGTTCGGCAGGTCGGTTGCCCATGGTGTGCCGCGGCCGAGCCGGCGCTCCCAATCAAGACGAACGGGATTTCGCGGCCCCGACACGGCCGGCGGAATTATTTTTGTAGTCATTCGGTGCGAGCTTTCCGGCCGTCCCTCATTCCGACACCCACCGCCGCACTTTTTCCGCCGCCCCTTCCATCATGGCTTCGAACACGGGCGATGCCAGCACGGCATGGATGTGAAGCGTGGCATGGCCTGAATTGCGAAAACCATGCTTTCGTCCCGCCGGCACGATCAGCGATTGACCCGAGGATACGATCACGCGCTGCTCTTCGATCCACATTTCCGCCTCGCCCTCGCGCACGGTCAACACCTCTTCGACCGGATGCGTATGGGTTGGCGCTCCGACGCCCGGCGCAATCCACTGTTCGAAGATGCATAGTTGCGTCGCGCCGTTAAGCGCCGAGATGACCATGCGGGTTTCCACACCCGGCCGCCAATGTTCGGGCGGCGTGTCCATGACGTCGCTCACCTTCATGAATTCGGTCCCTTTGTCTTGCCGAGCCAGCCGAGCTAACAAAGCAGACGCTTCGCTTCCATGCTAGGGACCAGGCAAGCCCAAGCGTCTCAAGTCCACTACTCAACAACGGATCCCCCATGACCCCTTCCCCACGAAAAGTTGCGCTGGTGACCGGCGCTGCGCGCGGCATCGGACTTGCGGTCGCCAAGCGGTTTCTCGCCGACGGCTGGCGCGTGGCGCTGCTCGACATCGAGGACGAGTTGTTGTCGAAAAGTGCCGCCGTGCTCGCCGCCGCCGACAATACGCTCACTTTGCATTGTGACGTTTCCGATAAAAAGGCGGTCGCAAGCGCGTTCACCGAAATCGAACGACGTTTCGGCCGGCTCGACGCGCTCGTCAACAATGCCGGGATCGCGGTGTTCGCCCCGCTCATGGAGCTTTCCGACGACGACTGGCATCGCGTGCTGGCGGTCAATCTCACGGGGCCGTTCCTCTGCACCCGGGCGGCCGTGCCGCTGATGCGCGAACACGGCGGCGGCGCCGTCGTCAATATTACGTCAATTTCCGCGTTGCGCGCCTCGACGCTGCGCGCCGCCTACGGCACCAGCAAGGCCGGGCTCGCCCATCTCACCAAGCAACTCGCCGTCGAGCTGGCTTCCATCGGGATTCGCGTCAACGGCGTCGCGCCCGGCCCGGTCGATACCGCGATGGCGAAAGCCGTGCACACCCCGGAAATCCGCGCCGACTATCACGACACCATTCCACTCAACCGCTACGGCCTCGAAGAAGAACTGGCGGAGGCGGTGTTCTTTCTCTGCAGCGACCGCGCAAGCTACATCACGGGCCAAATACTTTCCGTCGATGGCGGCTTCGAAGCCACCGGCATCGGCTTGCCGACGCTGCGCGGCGAGCGACGGAACGGGTAAAGCATGATCCGGAAAAGTGGGAACCGGTTTTCCGAAAAGATCATGCGCAAAAAAGAGAGAGCCGAGACATCAACCTCTCAGCGCTGGTTGACCACGACGACGCGCCATCCGTCGGCGAGGCGATCGATCCGCGTCAACGAGAGCGGATCGATCACGAAACGCAAGCCGGACTCCGGCGCAAGGTCGAGCGCGAGCGCGAGCGCCGCGCGGATCGTGCCGGAGTGCACGACAAGAACCACGTCTCCCGCGGGCAAGGCGGCGAGGCCCGAAGCCGTGCGGCCGATCTGATCGGCGAAGCTTTCGCCGCCGGGCGGCCGATTGCGCGCCGGTGATTTCCAGAAATCCCGATATGCCTCTCCAAATTCCAAGACCAGGTCGTCGTGATGGCGCCCGGTCCACGCGCCGAAATCCTGTTCGGCAAAGGCGGCCTCTTCGCTCGGATCGAGCCCAAGCGCGCGTGCGGTTTCGAAAGTTCGACGCGCCGGGCTGCAAACGGCAACGGCCTTCGCCGGCAATCGCGCTTTGAGCGCGGCAAGGCTTGCCACATCGGCGAGATCCGCCGGGGCGTCCGGGCCATGAATGAGGCCGCGCGGTCCATCGACCAACGCATGCCGGATCAGCCAGAGATGGCTTTCAACCCCCATGTGCGTTTTAAGCCAGCCGCGCGGCGAGCAGCAGGAGGAGCGCGGTTTCGCCGACCTGCTCGGTCGCGCCAAGCACGTCGCCGGTCTGGCCGCCGATTTGGCGTTGCGCGAGCCACCCCATGCCGATCGCCGCGGCGACCGCCACGAACACGGCGAACAGCGCTTCCGCCAGAGGAAGCAACAGCAAGGCGATGACGAGCGCCAAGGCGCCGGCAGTTGCTACCACCGGCAGATCGGGCCTGCCGCCGTTGGCGGCAAGTCCGTCCTGGCGTGCCATCGGCAGGCTCATCGACATCAGCGGCAAGGCGCCGCGCGAAAGCGCATGCGCGACAATCAGGCTCTGCACCACGATCGTATCGGCAAGCGCCGCCAGCGCGGAAAGCTTGACGGCAAAACTCACCATCAGCGCGAGGGCGCCGTAGGTGCCGAGCCGGCTGTCGCGCATGATGTCGAGCTTCGCCGCCGCGTCGTGGCCGCCGCCAAATCCGTCTGCGACGTCCGCGAGCCCGTCCTCGTGCAGCGCGCCGGTCAGAAGCGCACTCGCAGCCAAAGCAAGCCCGGCGCCGGCAAGATCGGGCACGCCGACGATTCGCAACCCGAGATAAAGGAGGCCGACCGCGGCCCCGATCGCCGCGCCGACAAGCGGAAACACCCGCTGGGCTCGGGCAAGATTGGCCAGCGGCGTCCCTTCCGGGTGCGGCAGCGGGACCCGCGTCAAAAAAGTGACGGCGGTTCGGAGATCGACGAGCCAGTCATTCATGATAGAGAACTCCGGAAATCATCCAGTTCGCGGCGCTCGATTAAGGGAATCGCATGCAGTTCAACAGTCTAGACGACATTCGCGCGTTCTGTCGCGATTTGCCGCGTGGCGACGCGCCATCGGCCGACGCCGCCACGCGCCGGCAGCAGGCGCTCACCAAGCCGCCGGGAAGCCTTGGCCGCCTTGAAGAGCTAGCGAGCTGGCTGGCGCGCTGGCAGGGTCGCGAAATTCCCCGGCTCGAACGCGTCACCGTCGCGGTCTTTGCCGGCAATCACGGTGTGGCGGCGCGCGGCGTCTCGGCCTATCCGCAAGCCGTCACCGCGCAGATGGTGGCGAATTTCGCAAATGGCGGCGCGGCGATCAACCAGCTCGCCGGGCTTGCCGGCGCCGAGCTTCGCGTGGTGCCGATTGAACTCGACCGCCCGACGGGGGATTTCACGATCGCGCCGGCGATGGACATCGACGAGTTTCTCGACGCCGTTGATATCGGATATCGAACCGTGCCGCCGGACACCGAGCTGCTCGCCGTCGGCGAGATGGGGATCGCCAACACCACGACCGCGGCCGCACTGTGCGCGGCATCATTTGGCGGAGGTGCTACGCGCTGGACCGGGCGCGGCACCGGCGTCGACGATGCCGGGCTTACGCGCAAGCACGCGGCGATCGAGGCGGCGCTCGGGTTTCATCGCGCGATCCTCGCCGATCCGCTTAAGGTAGCCGCGGCGCTCGGCGGGCGCGAACTCGCCGCCATCGCGGGTGCCATCCTCGCGGCACGGCAGGCGCGCATTCCGGTGTTGCTCGATGGTTTCGTCGCGACCGCGGCCATCGCTCCCTTGGCGCGCGTCGAACCCAGCATTGTCGATCATTGCCGTGCCGGTCACGTCTCCGCCGAATCCGGTCACCGCGCCTTGCTGCGCGAACTTGACCTCGATCCGCTGCTCGATCTCAGCATGCGGCTCGGTGAAGCCTCCGGGGCGGCCGTCGCCATCCTGCTGCTGCGCGCGGCGCTCGCCTGCCATGCCGGGATGGCCACTTTCGCGGAAGCCGGCGTTTCGGACAAGTGACGGAACCTTGTCGCGTGATCTGCCGTTGATTAGAGCGTCTTCCCGCGAAGTGGACTCCGGTTCGCGTCAAGAAAACGCGTCAAAACAAAAAAATAGAGCCTCCGTTCCGATTCAATCGGAACGGAGGCTCTAGCTCATGCGATCATCGAGCGAACAGGAGCGCGCGTGACCCGAAGGACTGTCGCGAAAGTAATCTTTCTCGCGAGCATGCTTTGCGGCCTTGCTCTGCCGTCGCATGCCGAGGTTCGCATCCTCTCCAGCCCCGGCGGACAGGTCGGCCCGTTCCTCGATCTGTTCCAGCGCGTGCGCGCTTCGGGCGAGCGCGTGGTGATCGACGGGCCGTGCCTGTCGGCCTGCACGCTGGTGCTGAGCCTCGTGCCGGGTGACCGCATCTGCGTGACGCGCCGCGCGATATTCGGATTCCACGCCGCACGCTCGGTCGATCAGCGCGGTCGGACCTATGCCGAACCGGAAGCGTCCGAACTTGTGCTGGAGGCCTATCCGGTCCCGGTGCGGGACTGGATTCGCCGCCACGGTGGATTGACCTCGCGGCTGTTGCTCTTGCGGGGACGCGACCTCGGGGCGATCTATCCGTCGTGCCGGTAGAGCGCGACAGCAGATCGCGTTCGCCGCCGTTCAACCTTCCGCCGGGCACATGACCATCCAGGGAACGCCGAACTGATCGACGCACATGCCGAAGCCTTTCGCAAAGAACGTCGCCGCAAACGGCATCTGCACCGCGCCGCCCTCCGACAGCGCCTTGAACTTGCGCTCCGCGTCGGCGGGATCTTCGACCTGCAGCGAGACCGAAAAGCCCTGCGGCTGGTTGAAGCGATCGGGAGGCGAGTCCGACGCCATGATCACCTCGCCGTCGAGCGATAGTCTCGCATGCATGATTTTCTTCTTCCATTCCAGTGGAATGGGCATCCCTTCCGGCGCGCTCTCATGCGTCATCATCATTTCGATTTCCGCGCCGAGAGCTTTTTCGTAGAACTTGAACGCCGCTTCGCAATTTCCGTTGTAGTAGAGATAAGGATTGACCTGCATGGCTTGCTCCTTGAAGGAAGGGTTTCGAGTCTGGCTTATTTCTCGGTGAGCTTTTTTAGATTGGCAAGACCGGCTTCGAAATCCTTGCCGATCATGTTGTCCATGCCGCCGCTGGCGGTATTAACGGAGGAAACTCCCGTCGGGCAACTCGGTTTCGCGCCGATAACAATCTCATCTTCCCGCCCTCGCGCCATGCGGCTGATGCACGCGGGAAAAGCTCCTGTTCGCTTCAAGAACGTTGAAGCACGCTCAAAGCCGACAGCAAATCGAAAATATTTTGCGTACCGCAAGCCCGCCGGTAAGGTCGCGCTCGATTCCCTTAAACGTGAGGCTGAAATCCGATGAATAAAGGTGCGCTCGCCCTAATCGTGCATGGCGGGACCGAAAACTGGTCACCCGAACGATGGCAGCGCCGGTTCATCGAGGTTTGCCCGGACCGCCGCGTCTTGCCATTGCCCGGCACGGCCTTCGACCTGGCCGAGGTGCGCTATGCCGCGGTCTGGAAGCCGGCTCCGGGTGAACTTGCAGCATTTCCAAACCTGCGCGTCATTTTCAACCTGGGCGCTGGCGTCGATGCGCTGCTAGCCGACGGCCGCCTGCCGAAGGTGCCGCTGGTTCGGGTCGCGGTCTCAGACCTCACCGATCGCATGACGGAATATGTCGTGCTTCACGTACTGATGCATCACCGGCAGGAGCCGTATTTGAGGGCCAGCCAGCGCGAGAAGCGCTGGGCACCGAAGTTTCAATGGCCGGCGAGCGCGATTTCGGTCGGCCTCATGGGGTTGGGCACGCTCGGGACGAGCGCGGCACTTGCGCTCAAACATCTCGGCTTTCGGGTCTCGGGCTGGAGCAGCGGTCCGAAACAGATCGACGGCGTCGAGAGCTTTCACGGCAAAGCGCAGTTCGATGCGTTTCTGGCGCGAACCAATATCCTGGTTTGCCTCCTGCCGCTCACGCCGGAGACGCGGCACATTTTGAACCGCGAGCTATTCGCCAAGCTCAACCGCACCAGCCCGCTCGGCGCGCCGGTCCTGATCAATGCCGGACGCGGCGGACTGCAAAACGAAGCCGACATCCTTGAATGCCTCGACGACGGCACGCTCGGCGCCGCCTCGCTCGACGTCTACACCCACGAGCCGCTTCCACCCGACAGCCCGTTCTGGACGCATCCAAAAGTCGTGCTCACGCCGCACAACGCCGCCGATACCGACCCCGACGAAATTTCGAAATACGTCGCGTTGCAAATCGAACGCTTCGAGGCGGGGGCTGCGTTGGAGAATGTCGTCGATCCTGCGCGCGGGTATTAGCGGTAGACCATCCTCAAAACGGATTTTCGCTCAACCCCGGCACATCCGCCGGCCGCGGGCCGGGCGCGGCCCAACGAAAGCGGCGATCTTTCTCGGCAATCGCAACATCGTTGATGCTGGCTTCGCGGCGACGCATCAGGCCGTGCTCGTCGAATTCCCATTGCTCGTTGCCGTAGGAGCGATGCCACTGGCCGGTATCGTTGTGCCACTCGTATTGGAAGCGCACCGCGATGCGGTTGCCGTCGAAGGCCCAGAGGTCCTTGATCAGGCGATATTCATGTTCCTTCGCCCATTTGCGGGTGAGGAAGGTCACGATCGCGGGACGGCCTTGGAAAATTTCGGAGCGGTTACGCCAGCGGCTGTCCTCGGTATAGGCGAGCGCGACGCGCTCGGGATCGCGCGAATTCCAGGCGTCTTCGGCCATGCGGGCCTTCTGCGCGGCGGTTTCTCTCGTAAACGGCGGAAGCGGGGGACGTGACATGGCGGAAGGCCTCGAGGTTTTCGTGTGGTCGGGATTGTAGCGCGGAGATGGTTGGAGTCGATGGCGCGTTGCCTATCGGGTGATAGCTACTCCAGATCGGCTTTCATCAGGGTTCGCAACGCTTTCGGGATCGGCTGAGCCCGCCCCTCGCTGACGAAGGCGACACGGACCTCGGCTTTCACCAACACGTCCTCGCCGCGCCGCACCTCCTGCGCCAGCGTGATCGAAGCCCCCTTCACCGCGACCGGCCAAGTCACCACGTCGAGCACATCGTCCATGCGCGCGGGCTTCAGGTAATCGATCTGCATCGACCGCACCACGAAAGCGAAGCCCGGCATTTCCGCTTGCGCTTGCGCGAACAGCGCGTGCTGGTCGGCGCCCATCAGGCGCAGATGATTGGTCCGCCCCCGTTCCATGAAACGCAAATAGTTGGCGTGATAGACGATGCCGGAGAAATCGGTGTCCTCGTAATAAACGCGCACCTGCATAGTGTGGCGGCCATCGCGAAGCTCGCCGTCGAGGGAAGACATGACATCATTCCTGGATTTGAGCAGCGAGTGACAGGGATTGAGCCGCGGCGTGCAATCGCTTGTCGCGTGTCCAAAGAAACGTTTCCGGCGCCAGGGCGGCGGCGGCAAGCAGGTGAGCGTCGACATATCCGATGCCGGACCCCGATAATTTTCGATGGGCAATAAATTTGAGTACCTCATCGGTGTCCGCCATAGCCGCCTTCGGAAGCGTTCGCAAATCTACGATCATCTCGGCGATCCTCGGGACATAACCGAGCACCAGTTCCCCAATCACAAAGGGATGCATAACGACTTCGCCGCGGTCGAGAAATCGGGCCAACCGCGGCTCGCCGCGACGAAAATGGTCTATCCAAATCGACGTGTCGGCGAGAATCATCGTTGAGGGCGGCGGCGTGGTGGCGCCTTGGCGTCCGGTTGCGTGCCTCCTAGCCGGGCGAGGCGCCGCGCGGCCTCTCGCTCGACAAACGCCTTCAACGCCTCTCTAACGACGGCAGATTTCTCGGTAACACCCGCATATTCTTGCGCCTTGGCAAACAATTCGTCATCAATCGCAATCGTGGTTCTCATCGGACCCACTCCATTGCATCAAATATAGCATCATCTGATGTACATTTCCATGCCGTATTTTCGGCAAAGCTCGGGCTATGAAACGGCCGGAGGTGCCCCGCCAAGCGTCACCAGCACGATCTCGGGCGGAATGCCGAGGCGGAACGGCATGATGCTGCAACCGAGACCGCCGGAAACGACGACGTCGCAATTGGTCCGCGTGTGGCCATAGGCGAGCTTGCTTCCGTAGCGCGACGGCACGACCGGCGACCAGCCGAACAACCGCACTTGGCCGCCATGGGTATGCCCTGAAAGCTGCAACGCCACCCGCGCCGGCACGCGCATCGCCACATCGGGCTCGTGCGCCAAAAGAACGACCGGCGCGTCGTCGGTCACTTTCGCCAACGTCGCGGCAAGATCGTCGACGCCGATGCGCTTGAGGGGCCTGAACCGCCGGGCCGGAACATAGGCCAGTTGATCGCCGAGCCCCGCAAGCCAGAACGGCCGGTTGTCTTTCACGAGCCGTTGGGCGTCGTTCTCGTAGACGGGAATGCCCGCCGCCTCGAGCGCGCGGCGCGCCAGCGTCAATCCCTCGCCCTCACGCTGCACAATCTTGTCGTCCCACCAATCGTGGTTGCCGAGGATCGCGTGCACGCCAAGCGGCGCCTTCAGGCCGGCCAAAACGGGCGCCCATTCGTTCGCCGGAATGAAGCGCGTCACATGGCGATGTCCGGCCACATAATCGCCGAGCATGACGATGATATCCGCCTCAAGCCCATTGGTGCGCTCGACGATCGCCTCGATGCGTCCCAGCGACATCCAGGGGTCGCAGGCATGAAGATCGGAGACGACGGCGATCTTGAGTTGGAAATCCATCGGCCATTGCGGCGGCAGGAGGTCATACCGCGCCACGCGAAGGCGCAGCGGCTCGATACCGAATCCATAGGCGGTGCTCGAAGCGCCAAAGGCGCCGAACCCGGCAATGAAACGAAGGAACTGACGACGTGAAATCATGAATGGTTAATCGTGATGCAGCCCAGTGGATGGCCCGAAATTGAAGCGGAATTACGGTGATTCGTCCTCGCCGCCATTGCCGAACAAGCCGAACTGCGCGGAATCGCGCGCCGGCTCGGCGAGACCGAGATGGCGGAACGCATGCGAGGTCAACAGCCGCCCGCGCGGGGTGCGTTGCAGATAGCCGCACTGAATCAGAAACGGCTCGATGATGTCTTCGATCGCGTCGCGCGGCTCGGACAATGCCGCGGCCATGGTTTCGACGCCGACCGGCCCGCCACCATAATTCATCGCGATGGTCGAGAGATAACGCCGGTCCATGGCATCGAGGCCGGCGGCATCGACCTCGAGCGCACTCAGCGCGTGGTCGGCGATGGAGCGGTCGATCGCGGCGGCATCCGCGGCTGACGCAAAATCCCGCACCCGCCGCAACAGCCGGCCGGCAATGCGCGGCGTACCGCGGGCGCGGCGCGCGATCTCGTTGGCGCCATCCGGCGTCATGCCGATGTTGAGCACGCGGGCGCCGCGGGTGACGATCTTTTCCAGCTCCTGCTCGGTATAGAAATTCAACCGCACCGGAATGCCGAAGCGATCGCGCAGCGGATTGGTGAGAAGGCCTGCGCGCGTCGTGGCACCAACGAGGGTGAACTTTGCGAGCTCGATCTTCACCGAGCGCGCCGCCGGCCCCTCGCCGATGATGAGGTCGAGCTGGAAATCCTCCATCGCCGGATACAGCACTTCCTCGACCGCGGGACTGAGGCGATGGATTTCGTCGATGAAGAGCACGTCGCGTTCTTCGAGATTGGTGAGAAGCGCGGCGAGATCACCGGCCTTGGCGATCACGGGTCCTGACGTGGCGCGAAACCCGACGCCAAGCTCGCGCGCGACGATCTGCGCCAGCGTGGTCTTGCCCAGTCCCGGGGGGCCTACGAACAGCACATGGTCGAGCGCTTCGGCCCGTTTGCGCGCGGCCTCGATGAAGATCGAGAGGTTGGCGCGAGCTTGTTGCTGGCCGACGAATTCCGACAGCAATTGCGGCCGCAGCGCGGTGTCGCCAACATCGTCGGTGCGGCGTTCCGGCGTGACGATGCGGGAAGGCGTGGTCACTTCGCCAATTCCTTCAACCCGAGCCGAATGAGTTGCGCCGTCTCCGCCTTTTCGCCGGCGCTGCGCGAGGCCGACGCGATCGCGGCCGCCGCCTGCGGCTGGCCGTAACCGAGATTGACCAGCGCGGAGATCGCATCCGAGACTGGGCGCGGCGCGCGTTCTTCGTCGATCGCGCCGGACAGATGCACCAGCGCCGGATCGACGTTGGTGAAGGCGGGCGCCTTGTCTTTCAACTCGGTGACAATGCGCTCGGCGACTTTCGGGCCGACGCCCGGCGTGCGCGTCACCGCCGCCTTGTCGCGCAGCGCAATCGCGTTCGCGAGGTCCGAGGGCGGGAGCGTAGAGAGCACCGCGAGCGCGACCTTGGCGCCGACGCCTTGCACGGTTTGCAACAGCCGAAACCATTCGCGCTCGACATCGCTGCGGAAGCCAAACAGCTTGATCGCGTCCTCGCGCACATACGTTTCGATCGAGAGCACCGCGGCCTCACCGGGCGAGGGCAACGCCTGCAAGGTGCGACCCGAGCAATGCACCTGGTAGCCGACGCCGCCGACGTCGAGGATGACGTAGTCCTCGCCGTAACTATCGATCAGACCTTTGAGCTTGCCGATCATGCACCCACCACTTTGAGCCGCAACGCGGCGCTTTGGCGGTGATGGGCGTGCGTGATGGCGATGGCGAGCGCGTCGGCGGCGTCGGCGGATTGCGGCTCGGCCTTCGGCAGAAGAAGCTTCAGCATCACGAGAATCTGGTTCTTGTCGGCGTGACCGGCACCGACCACGGTCTTCTTCACTTGATTGGGCGCGTATTCCGCGACCGAAATCCCGAACATCGCCGGCGCCAGCATCGCCACCCCACGGGCCTGACCAAGCTTGAGCGTCGCAACGCCGTCCTTGTTGACGAAGGTCTGTTCGACCGCGGCTTCGGCGGGGCGGAAATCGCCGAGCACCGCGGCTAGCCCTTCATGGATCGCGAGCAACCGGCGCGCCAGCGGCAGGCCCTCGGGCGGTTCCACCGAACCGCAGCCGACGAAGATCAACCGATTGCCGTCGACCTCGATCACGCCCCAGCCGGTGCGGCGCAGGCCCGGATCGATGCCGAGAATCCGGACGGATGAGCGAATCGGCGGAGGTGTCATGGGGTAGTGATAACGCCGGAGTCAGGTTGACGAAATAGATTGGCGGGCGTCATACCCAGCGAGATAGACGTCATGTGCCCCGGACGCTGCGCAGCACGAAGTGATGCGCTGCTGAGCCGGGGTCCATTTGCGCGTGGATCCCGGCTCTGCGGCGCAGCGCCAAGAGGCGCTGCACCGCGTCCGGGACACGAAAATCATCCCCCCATTTTCGCGACCAGCGCGTCGGAGATCTCGAAATTGGCGTAGACGTTCTGCACGTCGTCGTGCTCGTTCAAGAGATCGATCAGCTTCAACAGTTTCTCGCCGACCTCATCGTCCACCGCCACGGTGTTTTCCGGCTTCCAGGTCAACGCGGCTTTGCGCGGTTCGCCGAATTTCGCCTCCAGCGCCTTCGCCACATCGCGGAACGTCTCTTGCGAGGCGTAAACCTCGTGGCCGCTCTCGCTTGAGGACACGTCGTCGGCGCCGGCCTCGATCGCGGCCTCCAGCATCGCGTCGTCGGAGGCGACCTTGGCGTCGTATTCGATGATGCCGGTGCGATCGAACATGAAAGCGACCGAGCCGGTTTCGCCGAGATTGCCGCCGGACTTGGTGAAATAAGAGCGGATGTCGGAGGCCGCGCGGTTGCGGTTGTCGGTCAAGGCCTCGACGATCACGGCGATACCTCCGGGACCATAGCCCTCATAGCGAATCTCGTCGTAATTCTCGGCCTCGCCGCCGATCGCTTTCTTGATGGCGCGCTCGATATTGTCCTTCGGCATGTTCTCCTGACGCGCGGCGATCATGGCGGCGCGGAGCCGTGGATTCATTGCCGGGTCCGGCGTCCCCAATTTCGCCGCCACCGTGATTTCGCGCGCCAGCTTGCCGAACACTTTCGATTTCTGGGCGTCCTGCCGGCCCTTGCGGTGCATGATGTTCTTGAACTGGGAATGTCCGGCCATGCGCGGTCTCTTCTCGGATTCGTCGGGGGATTGGAGGGGATGGGAAGGCGCGGCGTTATAGGCCGCGGCCGTTGCGAAATCAAAGATTTGCCGAAGATTTTGGTATCATAATACTCCAATCTGCTTATGCCGCAGGCAATCGTTAACCATGATTTCATGCCCAAGTGCCACGATACCGGCACGTTTTAGATCGCGGATCGGCTTTTCCCCGAGCGAATCCGTCTTGTTCAAAGGAGTGCGGCAATGTCGGTCGCGCAGCCCATTAAAATAGAGCGCGCCGCGGCCACCCCCGTGACCGCCCCGACGGATGCCGAACGCCTGGTCGACCAGCTCGCGAACCGAATCGGCGGCCTTGGGGTTGAGCTCGCGGACGTCGCGGGCAACGTCCAAGAAGTCGCAAGCCGCGTCGCCACCCAATCCGAACGGTTCGGCCATCTACAGAAGACCGCCGAGACCATGGTCGCCGCCAATCACGGCATCGCCAGCGCCTCGCAAGCGGTGCAGACCGCGACGACGTCGGCGGTCGGCGAAATCACCCAATCACGCGAGGTGGTGGAGGCTGCGGTGACGCACATCTCCGAACTGATCGCCGCCGTCGGTCGCATCGAGCAACGCCTCGGCGCGGTCGGCAGCGCGTTGGCACAGGTCGCCAAAGTCTCCGGCTCGATCGAGGCGATCGCGAAGCAGACCAATTTGCTGGCCTTGAACGCCACCATCGAGGCCGCGCGCGCGGGTGAAGCGGGCAAAGGCTTCGCGGTCGTCGCGAGCGAAGTGAAGAGCCTCGCCGAAGCAACGCGGCAGGCGACGCATCTGATCGGCGATACCGTGCGCGACCTCGACGGCCAGGTGGGGAGCCTGATCGGCGAGAGCGGCGACGCCTCGGCTCGGGCCAAGGGCGCCGGCGAAGGCGCGCACCAGATTCAAAGCATCATCGTCCGCGTCCAGGAGGGCTTCACCGCGGTCGGCCGCGAAATCGACGGCGTCGCCAAGGCCGCCACTTCCAACCTCGCGCATTGCGACCTGGTGATCGACGAACTCGGCAACCTCGCCAAGGACGTCGATCTGTCGTCGACCGAGCTGAAGCACGCCGACGACCGCGTCGCCAAATTGCTCGACGCCTCCGAAGAGCTGATCGCGTTGATCGCCACCAGCGGCGTGGAAACCTCCGACGCCCGCTTGATCCCGATCGCGATCGACACGGCAAGACGAATTTCCGCCGCGTTCGAGGACGCGATCGCGCGGGGCGAGATCAGCCTCGAACAATTGATGGACGAGAACTACCGCGAAATTCCCGGCACCGATCCCAAGCAATACCTCACCGACTACGTCGCCCTCACCGACCGCATCCTGCCGCCGATCCAGGACCCGATGCAAAAGATCGACCCGAGAATCGTCTTTTGCGTCGCCTGGGCCAAAGGCGGCTACCTTCCGACCCACAATCCGAACTATCGCTTGCCGCAAGGATCCGACCCGGTCTGGAACAACGCCAATTGCCGCAACCGCCGCCTCTTCAACGACCGCGCGGTGCGAAAAGTGGCGGCGAACACCAAGCCGTTCCTGCTGCAGACCTACCGGCGCGACATGGGCGGCGGCAATTTCGTGCTGATGAAGGACCTCTCCGCACCGATTCACATCCGCGGCCGCCACTGGGGCGCCTTCCGCATGGGCTTCCGGCAGAGTTGAAGCGTCGGCGCGGTTAGCGGCTGCGCTCCTGCGCATTTCCACCGTCGTCCCTGCGAACGCAGGGACCCATAACCACAGCCATTCGTTGTTGCGCGAAAGCCGTCGAACAGCGTCCCTCAAAACAGGCGTCACGGCGTACCGCGCCACCTCTTCGTGTCCCGGGCGCGATGCGGCGTGCAACGCCGCTTCGCAGAACCGGGACCCATTCATGCTGCGAATAAGGTGGGTCCCGGTTCTGCAGCGCATCATTTCGCTCCGCTCATGCTGCCCTGCGCCCGGGACACGTGCCTCCGCATTCCCGCGGCACGTTTGCGCCCGGGTGGTGCATTTATCTTCGCCCCTCCTAAACGAGGAAGTTTTAACAGCCAGAGGCAAGGAACCTTGGAGTTCCTTGCGAGTTCGACTGCTGGGTTGAACACGCGAATCTATGCGTTCATCCGCTTGGGAGGAATCCCATGGCATACACAATCAACGTCAACGGGGTCAGCCGGACGGCAGATGTAGACGGTGCCGTGCCGCTACTCTGGGTTCTCCGTGACGTGCTCGGCCTGACCGGCACGAAATTCGGTTGCGGCATTGCACAATGCGGCGCGTGTACGGTGCATATCGACGGCAAGCCGGTGCGTTCCTGCATGTTGCCCGTGGGTGCGGTGCGCGATCGCGTCGTCACCACCATTGAAGGCGTCGGCGCTTCGCCTGCCGGCGCAAAAGTGCAGAAAGCCTGGCTCGACCTCGAAGTGGTCCAATGCGGCTATTGCCAACCGGGCCAGATCATGTCGGCCGCCGCCCTGCTCGCCACCACGCCCAATCCGGATGATTCCGATATCGACGCCGCGATGGCGGGAAATATCTGCCGCTGCGGCACCTACGTGCGCATTCGCGCCGCGATCAAGCAGGCGGCTTCCGGCCGCCAATCGTAGGAGCGCGCCATGAGAGTTGCAGAGACTGTTGCAGGAAAGGTTTCCGGCGAAGTTTCACGTCGCGCCCTGCTGACCGGCGGTTTGGCGGGCGGATTTTTGCTCGCATTTCATCTTCCCGTTCGCGCGGTGAACGAGCCGGTGCAGCCGCCCGACGTGACCGAAGGCAAATTCGCACCCAACGCCTTCATTCGCATCGACGAGGCCGGCCGTACCACGCTGGTGATGCCGCAGGTCGAGATGGGACAGGGCGTCTACACATCGATTGCGATGATTTTGGCCGAAGAACTAGACGCCGATTTTGCGCAAGTGACGCTCGAGCATGCGCCGCCGAACGACAAACTCTACGGCAATCCGACTTTCGGCATCCAAGTCACCGGCAATTCCAATTCGATCCGGGCGTGGTGGAAACACTTACGCGAAGCAGGCGCCAGCGCGCGCGCCATGCTGGTCCAGGCGGCCGCGCAGCAATGGCAGGTCGAGCCGGCAAGCTGCACAACCTCGAGCGGAGAGGTCACGCATCAGGAGAGCGGACGCAAACTTTCCTATGGTGCGCTAGCTTCCGCCGCGAGCAGCCAGACACCGCCGAAGGACGTCGCGCTCAAAGACCCGAAGGATTTCACCTTGATCGGCAAGCCGCTGAAGCGCTTCGACACGCCCGACAAGGTCAATGGCAAGGCCATCTATGGCATCGACGCGATACTCCCCGATATGAAGTTCGCGACCCTAGCGGCGTGCCCGGTATTCGGCGGCAAGGTCGGCAAGGTCGACGACAGCGCCGCCAAGAAAATTCCAGGCGTGCAGAAGATCGTCGTGCTGGACGACATGGTCGCGGTGGTCGGCAATCACATGTGGGCAGCCAAGAAAGGCCTCGATGCCCTCGTGGTGAGCTGGGATGAAGGCCCAAACGCGCGCATCAACTCAAACGACATCTGGCAGAGCTTACGCGCCGCCAGCGAAAAGGACGGCGTGGTCGCCAAATCCACCGGCGACATCACAAAAGGCCTCGCCACCGGCGAAAAGCTCGAAGCATCATTCGAGCTTCCGTTTCTCGCCCACGCGCCGATGGAGCCGTTGAACGCCACGGTTCATCTCAAGCCCGACTCCTGTGAAATCTGGACCGGCACGCAAGTTATGACGCGGGTGCAATCGGAGGCGGCGAAGGCGGCCGGGCTTCCGGTCGAGAAGGTGACCGTCAACAATCATCTGATCGGCGGCGGGTTCGGCCGCCGACTCGAGCCCGACATGGTGGTCGCGGCCGTTCGCATCGCCAAGCAGGTCGATGGGCCGGTGAAGGTCGTGTGGACCCGCGAAGAAGACATCCAGCACGATATCTATCGGCCAATCTACCGCGACACGATTGCCGCGACCCTGTCGGACGGCAAGATCAAGGGGTGGAAGTACCGTGTCGCCGGCTCGGCCGTGCTCGCGCGCTGGCTGCCGCCGGCTTTCCAGAAGGGCATCGACATCGACGCCATCGATAGCGCCATCGACATGCCTTACGACATTCCAAATTTCCATGTCGAATATGTGCGGGCCGAACCGCCGGCGGTGCCGACGGGATTCTGGCGCGGTGTCGGCCCCAACAACAACGTTTTCGCGACCGAATGTTTCATGGACGAGCTTGCGCGCAAGGCGGGCAAGGACCCGATCGCCTTCCGCCGCGACATGCTCGGACAGACGCCCCGTCTGAAAGCCGCGCTTGATCTCGTCGCGGAAAAATCCAATTGGGGCGATGCGCTTGCCGCGCGTGTCGGGCGCGGCGTCAGCGTGCAACCGTCGTTCGGCAGCTTCATCGCCACCGTGGTGGAAGCCGAAGTCGACGAACAAGGCGAGGTGCATCTGCGCCGGGTTACATCGGCGGTCGATACCGGCATCGCCGTCAATCCCGATACGATCGTCGCACAGCTCGAAGGCGGGTTGATTTTCGGCCTCACCGCCGCCCTCTACGGCGACATCACCATCGACAAGGGACGGGTCCAGCAATCGAACTTCAACGACTACCGCATGCTGCGCATCGATCAGGTGCCGAAGATCGAGGTTCATGTCATCAAGAGCGGTGAGGCGCCCGGCGGCATCGGCGAGACCGGCGTGACGGCGGGGCCGCCCGCGCTGCGCAACGCGATTCTCGCCGCAACTGGCGTCGCCTTGCGGCGGCTTCCCGTCGATCGGTCCTTGATAGCTGCGGGGAAGAAAGCATGAACCCGGCCGCGCGTCGCATTCTCCTCAGCGTTGTCGCGATCGTCGTGGTTGCATTGGCAGCGGGGATTTGGATCATCCGTGGTCCCGGCCCGATGGCGTTCGCGGATGGCCCGAAGGTCGCGCTGGCCGATTATAAGGCCGCCAATCCCACCGGCGTCCCGGTCGCGCTCGCGCAGGCGAGTCTTATAGAGCGCGGCGCCTATTTGGCACGCGCGGCGGATTGCCTGGTCTGCCACACCATGGAGGGCGGCAAGGAGTATGCTGGCGGCCTCGGATTCAAACTGCCGTTCGGAACGCTGTACTCAACCAACATCACGCCCGACAAGGAGACCGGCATCGGCAACTATTCCGACCAGGATTTTCTCAACGCGGTTCATCGCGGCACCCGCCGCGACGGCGCGCGGCTCTATCCGGCGATGCCGTTTGCGTCCTACACCTATATGACCGACGCGGACGCGCTCGCGATCAAGGCCTACCTGTTCAGCCTGCCGCCGGTGCACGCGCTAGCTCCCGCCAATACGCTGAGGTTTCCGTTCAACCAGCGCTGGGCGATGAGCTTCTGGTCGGCGCTGTTCAATCCGGATACGCGCTTTACGCCCGACACATCGAAGAGCCCCGAATGGAACAGGGGCGCTTATCTCGTGGAGGCGCTGGCCCATTGCGGCGAATGCCACACGCCGCGAAATCTGGCGTTCGCGCTGAACAACCGTGAGAAATTTGCCGGCGCGGTGACCGCGGGGTGGCGAGCCTTCAACATCAGTTCGGACAAGGCCACCGGCGTCGGTAGCTGGAGCGATGACGATCTCGTTTCCTATCTTTCGATCGGACACGCGGCGGGCCACGGCACCGCCTCGGGACCCATGGGCGAAGCTGTCGACCACAGCCTCAGCCAGTTGGCGCCGGAAGACATCCGCGCCGTGGTGGCCTATTTGCGCAGCGTGCCAGCTACCCCCTCGACCGATCTGCCGGCGACATTGGCGCCGCCGGCGCCTGCTTCGCACAAGGATGGCGGCGGCACGCCGGACCCACGCGGCAAGATGGTGTTCGAGGGCGCCTGCGTCAGTTGCCATGAGTGGACCGGTGAAAGCCCGATTTCACCTTTCGCCACGCTCACCGGCGCGTGGGCCGTCAACGATCCCGGCGCGACCAATGTCGTCCAGATCGTGATTTCCGGAACCAAGCGCGATACGCCAGAAGACGCACCCTCCATGCCCGCGTTCGGCGGCGCCTATTCCGACGCCGAAATCGCGGCCGTGGCCAACTACGTCACCGCACGCTTCGGCAGCAAGGGATCGCGGCTCACCGCGCAGGACGTGGCGGAGTTGAGACAGCAGACGTCCCAATAGCCGTCGCGCGGACGTCGCAATGACGACAGATCCAAAAGCCGCGTCGGTCCCTGCGAACGCAGGGACGACATCGAGATGAGTAGTCCGATTCAAATTTCAAACAGCTACAACACTCACCGTCGTCATTGCGAGCGCCAGCGAAGCAATCCATCCCGCCGCGCAAAGAAAGAATGGATTGCTTCGGAGCTCACGCTCCTCGCAATGACGGCTGGTCGAGACACAAGCCGGCGCGATGTCCGCCACTGCTGCTTTTCGCCCTCACGCCACGCATGCATGTCCCGCCATTCCCCCGCCCTTGCATGCGGCTTCCGTTTGGTCCTACATTTGCGATCAAGGGCCCATTGAAAAAGCCGCAATCGACAGCGGCGCAAGAAAAAATACGCCCCCGGAGGAAGCACCATGAAGAACGTGCCGGTCAGCCGTCGTGTGTTCCTGAATTCGTCCGGGGCGGCCGCGGCTTGGCTGATTGCTTCGCCCGCCATCGTCGGGCGCGCGCAGGCCGCCACCGCCAAACTGAAATTGTCGTCGTCGCTTCCCAACGACGCCAAATATGCCAACGGGCGCGTCTATTACGACAATCTGGTGAAGAACCTGAAGGCGAACGGGCTCGGCGAGCAGGTCGAGGTCACGTTCTTTCCCGACAACCAATTGGGTCAGGAAATCGACGTCATCAATTCGGTCAAGCTCGGCGTGATCGACCTGATGGTGTCGGGCTCGTCGATCTCGGCCAATCTTGTCCCGCTGGTTGGTACCTTCGATCTTGGATATCTGTTCTCAAGCTTCCCGCAACAGACCAAGGCCTTCGACGCCGGCGCGGCCAAGCCAATCGAAGATGCGCTGCTCAAGGGCGCCAACATCCGGATCATTTCGTGGGCCTACAATTTCGGCGCCCGCAGCGTGCTCGCGAAAAAGCCTGTGAAGACGCCGGAGGATCTGGCCGGGCTCAAAATCAGAACGCTGCCCAATCCCGTCATCACCGAATGCCTTCGCCTGATGGGCGCCGCCGCGACGCCGCTGGCGTTCGGTGAAATCTATACCGCGCTGCAGGCCGGCGTGCTCGACGGGCTCGAACATGACCCGCCGACCATTCTCGCCAGCAAATTCTATGAGACCGCGAAGCATTATGCGCTGACGCAGCATAATTTCTCACCGCTCGCGACCTATTTCAGCGAGACGACCTTCGCCCGCATGGAGCCGAAGCTGCGCGAGGGATTTCTCGATGCCGCGAAGAAGGCGGGCGCCGACACGCGTGCCCATGGGCTCGCGACGGAGAAAGAGGCGCTCGCAACGATCGCGGAAAAGGGCGTCACCGTCGTCGAATGCGACAAGGAAGCGTTCCGCAAGCGCGTGCTTCCGCAAACCGACAATTTTGTCAAAGCCCGCCCCGAGGCAAAACCCGTGGTGGACATCATCCGCGCGACGCAGGCGTGAGGGTGCAAACCATGCGAGGGGCCGCGCCTTCGCAAAGCGGCGGCCAACAAATCATCGTCTCGCTGCGCGTGCTGAGCGACGCCATCGCGGCGTTGTTGTTGGCGGCTGATCTTCTGGTGGTCTGCGGTTCGGTGTTGCTGCGCTTTCTGTTCAATGCCCCGGTCGAGTGGGCCGACGACGTGGCGCGCGGCCTGATGGTCGGATCGAGCTTCTTTGGTGCCGCGAGCGCGCTGGCGCGAAGCGAGAATCTCGGCGTGGCGTTTTTCGTCGATAGGCTGCCTGCGGCAACGCGGCGCGTGGTCGATTCGATCGGCGCGCTGCTCGTCACGGGAATCGCGGGCACTGTCGCGTTCAACGCCATCAAGCTCGGCTCCCTGACGAGCGGGCAGACCTCCGGCTCCGGCCTGCCGCTGGAATTGACGTTCTATCCGATGGGCGTCGGCGCGCTGTTCATGACGGTCTTCGCGGCCGATCTGTTTCGCCGTCGTCCGGCCCGCGACATGGTGGCGGGGATGGTCGCGACCGGCCTGATCGCGGGACTCTATCTGGCGTGGGATTTCGTCGCGCCCACGTCGGTGCCGTCGTCGGGCACGCTGATGCTGGCGGGCTTTTTCATCACTCTGTTCGGGGGTTTGCCGATCGGCTTTGCGCTGGCGCTCGCCGCCCTGACATTCATCTGGGTGGAAGGCACGCTGCCCGGCGTGATCTTCGCGCAGCAGATGGCGCGCGGCATCGACAATTTCGTGCTGCTCGCGATTCCCTTCTTCATTCTCGTCGGCTACCTGATGGAAGCCAACGGCATGTCGGTTCGCCTGATCGAATTATTGCAACGCGCGGTGGGGCGGATGCGCGGCGGCCTCAACGTCGTGATGGTGACGTCGATGGTGCTGTTTTCCGGTATCTCCGGCTCCAAGATGGCCGACGTCGCCGCGGTCGGCTCGGTGTTGATTCCCGCCGCCCGCCGCTCCAAACAGAATCCTGGCGGCGCGGTAGCGTTGCTGGCGGCGTCCGCCGTGATGGCGGAAACCATTCCGCCCTGCATCAACCTCATCATCCTGGGCTTCGTCGCCAATCTGTCGATCGGCGGCCTGTTCGTCGCGGGCCTGCTGCCGGCAGGCCTCATGGCGTTGGCGCTGATCGCGGTCTCGATCATTTTCGGCAAGCGCCGGGCGTCATCTGACGAGACCGAAGCGCGGCCCGCGACGTCGGGCCTCTGGAGCGGGGCGATCGCTTCCTTCGGGCTGATCTTCATGATCTTCGCAGGCTTCAAGACCGGGTTCGCGACCGCCACGGAAATTTCGGCGTTCGCGGTGGTCTATGCGATCGTCGTCGGCAGCCTGGTATTCCACGAACTCGGCTTGAAGACCGCGGCCCAGAGTTTTGTGCAGGCGGCGACGCGCTCCGGGCTGGTGTTGTTCATCGTCGCGGCCGCGCAATCGCTGGCGTTTATCCTCACGCTGCAACAAGTGCCGCACGCGGTCGGCGAGATGATGCTGTCGCTGTCGGGCAGCCACGGCACATGGCTGTTCATGCTGCTCTCGATCGTGGTGTTGATCGTCATGGGGTCGGTGCTCGAAGGCGCCGCGGCGCTGATCATCTTCGGGCCGTTGCTGCTGCCGGTCGCGGTCAAGCTCGGCCTCGATCCCCTGCATTTCGGCGTCGTACTCGTGATCGCGATGGGACTCGGCCTGTTCGCGCCGCCGCTCGGCCTCGGCCTCTACGGCGCCTGCCTGATCGGCAACGTGCCGATCGAACAAACCGTCAAGCCGATCCTCGGCTATCTCGGGCTTTTGTTGGTTTGCCTCTTGGCGATTGCCTTCATCCCCGGCATCAGCACGACGCTGCCGCGCGCCTTCGGGTACTAACCACCATCTTGGGGGGATCATCCGCTTGAAAGTCCTGCTGACCCACACGCCGCAATCCCGCCGTCAATATTATGGCGAGCGCAGCCTCAACGGCCTTTCGGCGATCGCGCAAGTCACCCTGCATGAGGGGGACGACGCGCTCGATATGGCCGGCCTGATCGAGGCGGCGCGCGAGGCCGATATCATCGTCGCCGACCGTTTGACGGAAGGGCGAGGCGAAATTTTTCCGCATCTGCCGAAGCTGCGTGCGTTCGTTCGTTGCGCGGTCGATATCCGCAACATCGATGTCGAAGCGGCAAGCGCGGCAGGTGTGCTGGTCACGCGCGCCGGACCCGGCTTCGTGCCGTCGGTTGCGGAACTCGCGCTCGGCTTTCTCGTCGATCTGTCGCGCGGAATTACGCGCGCCGTGACGGATTACCATTCGGGGCGGATGCCGGAGGTGGTGATGGGCCGGCAACTCTCCGGCAGCGCGCTCGGCATCATCGGCTATGGCAGCATCGGCCGCTATCTCGCGCGCCTCGCGCACGCGCTCGGCATGAAGGTGCTGGTCGCCGACCCCTTCGTGACCGTGTCCGACCCGAACATCGAACAACTGCCGCTCGACGAAGTTCTTCGCCGTTCCGACTACGTCGTTTGCCTGGCGGTCGCCAATGAGAAAACCGAAAATCTGATCGATGAAGCCGCCTTGGCGCAGATGCCGCCGCACGCCTTCTTTATCAACCTATCCCGCGGCAATCTGGTCGATGAGGCCGCGTTGACCGCCGCCTTGCGCGAGCACCGCATCGCCGGTGCCGCGCTCGACGTCGGCCGCGCCCGGGACCAGATGCCGACAATGGAGCTTGCGAAGCTCCCGAACGTCATCGCGACGCCGCATATTGGTGGGCTCACTCCACCGGCGATCGAAAGCCAATCGCTGGAGACCGTTCGTCAAGTCGAGGCCATCATCAACGGCGAGGCGCCGATCGGCGCCGTCAACGCCGATCGTTGGACGCGGCGTGCTTGAGCGAAGCCACTGAGGCCTGTAAATCAAACCAATTCCGTGCTAGATTGGAACCATGGACAGACAAGAGATTCTCGATCGGCTTCGGCAAAACGAACACGCCTTGCGTGAGCGTGGTGTCACCCATGCCGCCTTGTTCGGTTCGAGAGTGCGCGGCGACAATCGTCCCGACAGCGACATCGACCTTTTGATCGATATCGATCCCGAGGCCATTGGGGACGTCTACGCCTATGTTGGGCTTAAGAACTATATCGCCGAACTCTTTGGCGAGCCGGTCGATGTGGTCACACGCGAGGCGCTGAAGCCCTATGTCCGCCCGTTGGCGGAGAGCGATGCGGTGTATGCGTTCTAAGTCCTCCGATCCGCAACGCTGGCTCAACGATATAAGGCACAACATTCATCTCGCCCGTCGCTTTACCGCGGGCCTCACTTACGAGGCCTTTCGCGATGACGATCTGCGATTCTATGCGGTGACGCGCTGTCTCGAAATCATCTCGGAAGCCTCGCGCCGCCTGCCCGCGGAATTGAAAGCGCGACATCCGAACATTCCATGGATGGAAATGGCCGGTGCCGGCAACGTCTATCGCCACGAATATGAAGACGTGCAACAGCGCCTGGTCTGGGGGACGCTGCAGAACCGCTTTCCAGCCTTGCTCACAGCCATCGAGCAGGAGCTTAGTTGATGCTGCCGTCCGCGCTACTACCCCAAGCCACCAAAGCCCGTCAGGCTCCGCTTGACTGGCAGCCCCCAAAATTCGCAGTCTACGCGGCCCTCTGGCAGAAGTTTTTGATGCGCGGTTTTGGATTCGCGGTTGGCATTGTTTGTTCGTTGTTATCGTCAGCCGCTTTCTCAGAAGACGTAAGGCTTGGCGATTCTAGCGTAAAGGTCTCACCGCCCAAGGGCTTTTGTGAATTGGACAAAACAAACAAGGCGGATGTCGCGTTGTTCGATCGTGCGTCCGACTATGTAAAAGTCGGTGGGTTTTCTTTAATCGCGTTATATGTCGATTGCCGCGAGTTGGGAGAGCACCGAAAATCTAGCGCATTCATTCTTACAAAGGTCGTGATCGCTAGGTTCGTGAAACGAGCCGATAGACCGCCATCGCAGTTCATCTCTGAGGCCTGCGATAAGCTTAGAGAAGGCCTTTCCGACGAACAGAAGGCGCGCATATCGAAATACGTCACGGAGTTCAGTAAAGGTAATAGCAGCGTGCAGAATACCTTGTCCCTCGGCGTCCTCGACGAGGTCAAGGGAGCTGTCTGCTACTCTGGGCAATTGATAAAAGCAAAAATAGCTAACACAGGCGAGGTCGCAGCCGTGTACCTCACTGCCGGGACATTTGTGGACGACCAGCCCATCGGTATATTCCAGTGGAGCAATTATGTAGATGCGACTTCTATTGCTGCGGCATTGGCAAACCTGAAAATTATCTATTCGGATTTCGCGGCAGCTAACGGGAAGTCCCCCTGAAGCCAGTCTGCAGCCACGTTGGATACGAAAGGCCGCCTTCCGTTATCCCGGGGCACGCACACCTACCCCACCCAAAACCCCGGCAGCGTCGGCTCGAGTCTTCCCCCCACCCGCACCGGTGCGACGCGGAGCGCCAATCCCGTCGCATCGTCGGTCTCGACCGCGACGCCGCTGAGCGTTGCCGCACCGAGCGCCGGCTCAAACCGCGACGACGGAATCCCTGTCGTGAAACGCCGCAGCGGTTCTTCCTTTTGCATGCCGATCACTGAATCATAATCGCCGGTCATGCCGGCGTCGGTCAAGTAGGCGGTGCCGCCGGGCAACACCTGATGGTCGGCGGTGGGGACATGGGTGTGGGTGCCGACGACGAGGCTGGCGCGGCCGTCGCAGAAAAAACCGATCGCCTGCTTTTCGCTCGAGGCCTCGCCGTGGAAATCGATCACGATCGCGTCCGCCGCTTCGCGCAACGGACAGGCTTCGAGTTCGAGGTTAAGCACGGCGAACGGATCATCTAATGGGGTCATGAAGACGCGGCCCATCGCGTTGACGACCAGCGCGCGCTTGCCGCTTTTGGTGTCGATCAGCGTCGAGCCGCGGCCCGGCGTGCCGCGCGGAAAATTCGCGGGGCGAATGAGCCGCGGCGCGCGCTCGATGAACACCAGCGCTTCGCGCTGATCCCAGGCGTGATTGCCGAGCGTGATCGCGTCGGCGCCGAGGTCGATGAATTCCTGATAGATCGCCTCCGTGATGCCGAAGCCGCCGGCGGCGTTCTCGCCGTTGACGACGACGAGATCGAGCGCCCAGTCGCTCACCATGCCGGGCAGATATTCGGCCAGCGCAGTGCGCCCGGCCCTACCGACCACGTCGCCGACGAAAAGAATACGCAAGGTCATGAACTCCGAAAATCGATCGTCTCGTTCTCGGTTAGCACAAGATCGAGCCGCGCGTCGTGGGCGGAAGCGGAAACAACCGGGATTTCCTGCGCGGCAAAGGCGACCCCAATGGCCGTGATCTGCTTCGAAGCGCGCAATGGCGCCAGCGTGCGGTCGTAATATCCGGCGCCATAGCCGATGCGATGGCCGGAGCGGTCGAAGGCCGCGAGCGGAACCAATAGAATATCGGGCACGAGTTCGGCCGCATTCGACAACGGCTCGAGAATGCCGAGCGGGCCGCGCTGCAATTTGTCGCTCCGAGACCAGGCGCGAAATTTCAGCGGCAGATCGCGCGCCACGATCACCGGCAACGCCAGTTGCGCGCCCTGGCCGCTGAGCGTTTGCATCAACGGCCATGGGTCAATCTCGCTTTGGATCGGCGCGTAACCGGCGACGATGCTGCCGGGCGGAAACGAAAACGGCAACCCGCGTTGCGCGAGCGTTTGCGCCGCAGCGGCACGGTACGCGATGCTCAAGCCGTCGCGCGCGGTGAGGGCTGCGGTGCGGAGGGTGGTTTTCATTGTGTCGGAGGAATGGTGAGAGTTCGACATCGCCCGAACGATTTAAGGCCGTCATACCCCGCGAAAAGCTTTCGCGGGTGATGATGGGAGTGGCGAAGGAAGAACCGAAGGAACAACCCGGCGGCAGAGGATCGAGACGTTTGAAAAACAAAAGTGCGAAGCCGCATAGCCGTTGGAGCGCTCGATCCCGGAGTTCCCTACGAAAGTAGGTGGGCACCATGTGACCGGATCCACGGACCCGGCCAGGGACAGTTCCCTAAAGGATCGATAAGGCCCCGGGGATATATGGCTCCTGACGCGCGACGCAGCCTCGCAAGGCTCAATCTAACCATGATGACCAGGAATCACCAGCCTTAACGCCGGCTATCACCCTCCCCTGGGAGGCGGAGGGTAAATACGGCTACCCGATTGCCACGCCGCCGCCGATGGTGCGGTTGAGCACTTGCGTGGTCTTCTCGATGCGTTCGGCGGCGGAATTGAGCGCGTTCGCGACCGCTGTCTGCGTGGCCCGCGCACGGTCGGTCGCCACCACGCGAACGTCACGCAAGGCGACGAGTTCTTCTTCCAGGCCGCGAATGCGATTGTTGGCGTCGAACAACTCGTCGCACACGGTCAGCGCCGCCATCACGGTGAGGCGCGCGTCACCGATTTCGCCGAATTTGCCGCGCAGGCTTTGAATCCGCGTCTCCAGGCTTTCGGCGAGCTTCAGGAGCCGCACCTCCTGCCCTTCCTCGCACGCCATCCGGTATTGCCGGCCGTTGATGGTGACGTTGATGTGGCTCACGAATCCTCCCCGGCGTCGAGCACCGAGCGGATGGTGCCGATCGCGACATCGAGCCTTTCAGCGATCTCGCGGTTGGTGCGCTCCAGCCGGCGCGATTTCGTCAACGATCCGTCAAGCTCGTCAGCGAGCCGCGATCGATCGACGCCGAGCGCCTGAATTCGCGCCGCCAATTCGTGCTCGTCGCGGTCGGCTTCGCGCCGCCGCTCCACCGCGTTTTCCAAGGCATCGAGCGCCGTCATCAAGCGCCGGCTCGCGGCGTCGATATCGACCGCGGCGGGATCGGCGTTGCCGGTATCGTTGGCGGGACGATCGCTCATGACAGACGGCGCGAACCTTCGGTAAGCCGGCCGGGCCGCAAAATTCACGGTCCGGCAAGCGTTTAGGCGACGAAATTTACGTGGCAAGCGAGCCCAGCGCAACGCCGCTTGCAAGCTATGCACCGCAAAGCAACTTTTCGCCCCCATGGCGCGTTTCCCCGCCTTGGACTCCACGGAACCGAGATGCTATCCAGCCGCTGACTTCCCGGTGTCACACGGCTCAGGCCCAGCCATTCGCCTCCCGGCGGATGGCCGCCAAGCATCTCATTTCAGACGGATTTTCATCATGACGCGCGTCGATCATTCCCGTATGACCAATGCGATCCGCGCGCTGGCGATGGATGGCGTGGAGAAGGCGAAATCCGGCCATCCCGGCCTGCCGATGGGCGCCGCCGACATCGCCACCGTGCTGTTCACACAATTTTTGAAATTCGACGCCGCCGACCCGCGCTGGCCGGACCGCGACCGCTTCATCCTCTCGGCCGGCCACGGCTCGATGCTCCTGTATGCGCTGCTCTATCTCACCGGCAATCCGGACATGACGCTCGACGAGCTCAAGAATTTCCGCCAGCTCGGCTCCAAGACTCCGGGACATCCGGAGAATTTCATCACCTCCGGGATCGAGACCACGACCGGCCCGCTCGGCCAGGGCGTCGCCTCCTCGGTCGGAACCGCCTTGGCCGAGCGGCTGCTTGCGGCCGAATTCGGCGAGGACATCGTCGATCACCATACTTACGTGCTCTGTTCCGACGGCGATCTGATGGAGGGCGTCAGCCATGAGGCGCTCGCGCTCGCCGGGCACTTGAAGCTCTCGAAACTGATCTTTCTTTACGACGACAACGGCATCACCATCGACGGGCCGATCTCGCTGACCGACAATGTCGACCAGGTGGCGCGCTTCAAGGCCCATGGCTGGAACGCGGTGCAGGTCGACGGCCACGATCAAAAAGCCATCGCGGAAGCGATCCAGCAAGCGCAAACCTCCGACCGTCCTTCCCTCATCGCCTGCAAGACCACCATCGGTTTCGGCGCGCCCCACAAAGCCGGCACCTCGAAAGCCCATGGCGAGCCGCTCGGCGCGGAAGAACTCGCCGGCGCCAAGAAGGCGCTGGGATGGAATTACGGGCCGTTCGAGATTCCCGACGACGTGCTGGCCGCATGGCGTGCCGTCGGCAAGCAGGGCGCGAGCGCGCATGCCGATTGGCAACACCGCTTCGAGGCGATGGACCAAACTAAACGCAGCGAATTCTCGCGCCGCGTAATCGAGCGGAAGCGCCCGAAGACGCTTCCCGACGCGATCCGCAAGCTCAAGGACAAGCTCATCGCCGAGCCGCCGACGGTCGCGACCCGCAAGGCGAGCGAAATGGCGCTCGAGGTGCTGGTCGCCGAGATGCCGGAATTGCTGCTCGGCTCGGCCGACCTCACGCCGTCCAACAACACCCGCACCAAGGGCTTGAAGGAAGTGACGGCGGAGGATTTCTCCGGCCGCTACATCCATTACGGCATTCGCGAGATGGGCATGGCGGCGGCCATGAACGGCCTTTCCACCCATGGCGGCTTTGCGCCCGCCGGCGGCACCTTCCTGACCTTCACCGATTATGCGCGGCCCTCGATGCGGATCGCGGCGCTCTCGCACGTGCCGGTGGTCTACATCATGACCCATGATTCGATCGGGCTCGGCGAAGACGGCCCCACCCACCAGCCGGTGGAGCATCTCGCGGCCCTTCGCGCGATGCCGAACATGCGGGTGTTTCGCCCGGCAGACGCGGTCGAGACCGCCGAATGCTGGCAGCTCGCGCTGGAAAACATGACCGGCCCCACGGTGCTGGCCCTGTCGCGTCAAAACCTTAGCCCCGCACGCACGGTGGCGAGTTCGGACAATCTCTGCAGCCACGGTGGTTACGAACTGGTGGCGGCGAAGGACGCGAAAGTCTCGCTTTACGCGTCGGGCTCGGAAATGGGCATTGCGCTCGCCGCGCAAAAACAGCTCGCCGGGTTAGGGATCGCGACGCGGGTGGTGTCGGTGCCCTCGCTCGAATTGCTGCTTTCGCAACCCGCCGATAAACGCAACGCCATCATTGGCTCGAGCCCGGTCAAAATCGCGATCGAAGCTGCGGTTCGCTTCGGCTGGGACGCGGTGATCGGGCCGGACGGGGTGTTCGTCGGTATGAGCAGCTTCGGCGCCAGCGCGCCGGCCAAGGACCTTTACGCGCATTTCGGGATTACCGCCGAGGCGGTGGTGGAGGCCGCGTTAAAGCGCCTGAATGTGAAGTAACCCTATTGGAACGCGGGAGATGGCGATGCATTGCAAGGATCGTTCATTCAGGGCATGAAACCGCTTAAGGCGGGGCTGAAAAGGCCGTAAAAACAACCGAGCTTGAACCTTTGAGGAGAAATCGAATGGCAGTCCGGGTCGCGATCAACGGATTTGGCCGCATCGGCCGCAACGTGCTGCGGGCCATTCACGAGGCCAAGCGCCACGACATCGAGGTCGTCGCGATCAACGATCTCGGCCCGGTCGAGACCAACGCGCATCTGTTGCGCTTCGATTCGGTGCACGGCCGCTTCCCCGGCACCGTGACGGTGGACGGCGATTCGATCAGCCTCGGCAACGGCAAGATCAAGGTCACCGCGCACCGCGATCCCGCCACGCTGCCGTGGAAAGATCTCGGCATCGACATCGCGCTCGAATGCACGGGCATCTTCACCGCCAGGGAAAAAGCTTCCGCGCATCTGACCGCGGGCGCCAAGCGCGTGCTGGTTTCCGCGCCGGCCGAAAACGCCGATGCGACGATCGTGTTTGGCGTCAACCACGACAAACTGACCAAGAACGATCTGGTGGTTTCGAACGGCTCCTGCACCACCAATTGCCTCGCCCCGGTCGCCAAGGTCCTCAACGACACCGTCGGCATCGAGACCGGCTTCATGACCACGATCCACGCCTATACCGGCGATCAGCCGACGCTCGATACGCTGCACAAGGACCTCTATCGCGGCCGGGCTGCTGCGATGTCGATGATCCCGACCTCGACCGGGGCGGCCAAGGCGATCGGCCTGGTGCTGCCGGAGCTTAACGGTAAGCTCGACGGCGTCGCGATCCGCGTGCCGGTGCCGAACGTCTCGGTGGTCGATCTGAAGATCGTCGCTTCCCGCAAGACCGACGTGAAGGAAATCAACGAGGCGATGAAGCGGGCGGCCGAGCAACAACTCAAGGGCATTCTCGGCTACACCACCGCGCCCAACGTCTCGATCGACTTCAACCACGACCCGCATTCGTCCACGTTCCACATGGACCAGACCAAGGTGCAGAACGGCACGCTGGTGCGGGTGATGGCGTGGTACGACAACGAATGGGGCTTCTCCAACCGCATGGCCGACACCGCCGTGGCGATGGGGAAATTGCTCTGATCTAGTCTCATGGTTCGAGACGCGCGCGAAGAGGCGCGCTCCTCACCATGAGGGAAAACCTCCTCCCTCGGGAACCGCGCGCAGCGAGGCGTCTCGAAGGATGAGCCCCCCGCGAGACCGTCAATGACCAAAACACTCCGCACCCTCGATGACGTCGACGTGAAGGGCAAGCGCGTGCTGTTGCGCGTCGACCTCAACGTCCCGATGGAGCAGGGCCGCGTCACCGACGCCACGCGGCTCGAACGCGTCGCTCCGACCATCCTTGAGATCTCCAACAAGGGCGGCAAAGTGATCTTGCTCGCCCATTTCGGCCGGCCCAAGGGACGCGACCCGAAGGAGTCGCTCAAGCCCGTCGCGACGGCGCTCGCGCAGGTAATTCATCGACCGATAGCCTTTGCCGACGACTGCATCGGCGAGGTCGCGCAACGAGCGGTCGCGGCGATGAAGGACGGCGAGATTCTTTGCCTGGAGAATACCCGCTTCTACAAGGAAGAAGAGAAGAACGATCCGGCCTTCGCAGCGGAACTCGCCAAGCTCGGCGACATCTGGGTGAACGACGCCTTTTCGGCGGCGCATCGCGCGCACGCTTCGACCGAGGGCCTCGGCCATGTCTTGCCGGCCTATGCCGGACGCACCATGCAGGCCGAACTCGAGGCGCTCGGCAAGGCGCTGGAAGCCCCGACCAAGCCGGTGATCGCGATCGTCGGCGGCGCGAAAGTCTCCACCAAGATCGACCTGTTGGAAAACCTCGTCACCAAGGTCGATGCGCTGGTGATCGGTGGCGGCATGGCCAACACCTTCCTGCACGCGCAAGGCGTCGGCATCGGCAAGTCGCTCGCGGAAAAGGACCTCGCGGTGACCGCGCTGCGCATCATCGACAAGGCCTATGCGGCCAATTGCGCCATCATCCTGCCCGTGGACGCCGTGGTCGCGTTTCATTTCGCGGCCAACGCGCCGTCTCACGCCTATGGCCTCGACGCGATTCCGCCCGACGGCATGATCCTCGACGTCGGCCCGCAATCGATCGCGCGGATTAATGCGGCGATCGACGACGCCGCGACGCTGGTCTGGAACGGCCCGCTCGGCGCGTTCGAGCTGCCGCCGTTCGACCGCGGCACCGTGCTGGCGGCGCGCCACGCGGCCGAGCGGACGCGCGCGAACGAGCTGGTCTCGGTCGCCGGCGGCGGCGACACGGTGGCGGCGCTCAATCAGGCCGGCGTGGCAGCTGACTTTACCTATGTTTCGACCGCGGGCGGGGCGTTTCTTGAATGGATGGAAGGGAAACCATTGCCGGGTGTCGAGGTTCTAAAGATACGTTAGATCAGGACGATATTTTAGGTTAGAGCATGACCCGGAAAAGTGGGAACCGGTTTTCCGAAAAGATCATGCTCAAACAAAGAGATGAGATCATGATGCGATTCCATTTAATCGCATCATGATCTCATGCCGGGCGTCGAAGACGCCATCAGTCAACGCGGAGAATGGACATGGCTCGGATCACGTTGCGTCAATTGCTCGACCACGCGGCGGAGCACGAATATGGCGTGCCGGCCTTCAACATCAACAATATGGAGCAGGCGCTCGCCATCATGGAGGCCGCCTCCAGCCTCGACGCCCCCGTCATCATTCAGGCCTCGCGCGGCGCGCGCTCCTACGCCAACGACGTGATGCTCAAACACATGATGGACGCGGTCACCGAAATCCATCCCGACATCCCGGTCTGCGTGCACCTCGATCACGGCAACGAACCCGCCACCTGCATGACCGCGATCCAGGCCGGCTTCACCTCCGTCATGATGGACGGCTCGCTGAAAGCCGACGGCAAGACCCCCGGCGACTGGGACTATAATGTCGGGGTCACCAGGAAGGTCACCGACATGGCGCATCTCGGCGGAATTTCGGTCGAGGGCGAACTTGGCGTGTTGGGTTCGCTCGAAACCGGCATGGGCGACAAGGAAGACGGCCACGGCGCCGAAGGCAAGCTCTCCCACGACCAGTTGCTGACCAATCCGGACGAGGCGGTCAAATTCGTGAAGGAAACCAGGGTCGACGCGCTGGCGATCGCGATGGGCACCTCGCACGGTGCCTACAAATTCACCCGCAAGCCGGACGGCGACATTCTCGCCATGAACGTGATCGAGGAAATTCACCGCAAGCTGCCGAACATGCATCTGGTGATGCACGGCTCATCCTCGGTGCCGCAGGACCTGCAGGACGTCATCAACGCCAATGGCGGCAAGATGAAGCCGACCTGGGGCGTTCCGGTCGCCGAGATTCAGCGCGGCATCAAGAACGGCGTGCGCAAGATCAACATCGACACCGACAACCGCATGGCGATGACCGGGCAAATCCGCAAGGTGCTCAAAGAGCACCCGGAAGAATTCGACCCGCGCAAATATCTCAAGCCCGCGATGGAAGCGATGACCAAGCTTTGCAAACAGCGGCTGCAGGAATTCAACACCGCAGGGCAAGCGAGCAAGATCAAGAAGGTGCTGACCACCGCCGAAATGGCCAAGCGCTACGTGAAGGGCGAACTCGATCCGAAAATCGCGTGACGTAAATCGCAAAACCTTGAGGCGGCGGGTTAAATCCCGCCCCTTTTTTGGCCGCAGTCCGGGGGCACCTAACCGACATCATGGCGACCAAACCCGCTCCGCCGCGACCCGTGCCGCGACTTTATCTCGCGACGCCTGAGGTCGACGATCCCTCTACCCTACTAGCAAGCCTCCCTGGCCTGCTGGGCGAGACCGACGTCGCCGCCGTATTGGTGCGGCTCAAGCCGGTCGACCAGCGCACCATGATCTCGCGCGTCAAGGCGTTGGCCCCCGCAATCCAGAACCATGGTGCCGCGCTTTTGCTCGAGGGCCATGTCGAACTGGTCGCCCGCGCCGGCGCCGATGGCGCGCATCTCACCGGCATCGCGACCCTGGAAGAGGCGCTGCCGAGCCTGAAGCCCGACCGCATCGCCGGCGTCGGCGGGCTACCGACGCGGCACGACTCGATGATGGCCGGCGAACTCGGCGCGGATTACGTGCTGTTCGGCGAGCCCGATGCAAAGGGCCAACGCCCCTCGGCCGAAGCCATCGCCGAGCGGCTGCAATGGTGGGCCGAACTATTCGAGCCGCCATGCGTCGGCTTTGCGACGTCGCCCGAAGAGGCGCGCGAATTCGCGGCAGTGGGTGCGGATTTCGTGCTGGTCGGCGATTTCATCTGGGCCGACCCGCGCGGCCCGGCGGCGGCGCTGCGAGAGGCGGAGCGGACGATCCGGCAAGCCCACGCTACATCGTCCGGAAAAGCCAAGGCCGAGCAGGGATAACGCCGGAATGAAGACCCTGCGTCCCCTCCTCGTCCTCGCAAGCTGTCTGATGTCGACGGCAAGCGCCGTGGCGCAAGTCTCGCTCGTACCGCCGGCCGCGCAAACCCCGCCGGCTGCAAGCAAGCCAAGCACGCCACCCAAAGCAAAAGCACCGACGGCGACGAAAAAACCGGCCGCGACGCCGAAACCGGCGACACCACCCACAGCGGCAGCGCCCTTGCCCGACGACCCCAATGTCGATCTCGTCTTCGCCGCCTATCAGCGCGGCCAATACAAGACTGCGTTCGATCTCGCCACCAAACGCGCCCAAGAGAAAGGCGATCCGAAGGCGATGACGATGCTCGGCGAACTTTACGCCAACGCGCTCGGCGTCACGCGCGATTTTGCCAAGGCCGCCGAATGGTACAAGCGCGCCGCCGAGGGCGGCGACCGCGAGGGCATGTTCGCGCTGGCGATGCTTCGACTAAGCGGCCGCGGTTCTCCCGCCAACCGCGAGGAAGCGGTGAAATTGCTGGCCTCTTCGGCGAAGCTCGGCAACGCGAAAGCGGCCTATAATCTGGCGTTGCTCTATCTCGACGGACAGACGCTGCCGCAGGACATCAAACGCGCCGCGGAATTGTTTCGCCTCGCCGCTGACGCCGGCAATCCGGAAGCGCAATACGCGCTCGCGACCTTCTACAAGGAAGGCACCGGCGTCGAGAAGGACATCGAAAAGGCGGTGCGGCTGCTCGCGGCGGCTTCGCTTGCCGACAATGTCGATGCCGAGGTCGAATATGCCATCGCGCTCTTCAACGGCACCGGCACGCCGAAGAACGAGGCGGCGGCGGTGACGATGTTGTGGAAAGCCGCCAAGCACAACAGTGCGATCGCCCAAAACCGGCTCGCCCGTGTGCTGGTGAGCGGACAGGGCACGGCGGTGGACAAGGTCGAGGCCTTGAAATGGCACCTGGTGGCGAAAAGCGCCGGCAAGGGCGATCCCCTGCTCGACGAGGCTTTGGCTAGTCTGAACCCGGAGGATCTCGCCGCGGGAGAGGCCGCCGCGCGCAAATGGCTCGGCGCCAAATGATCCGCCTTGACGCCACCGCCCCCGCAGGGCACGCACATCTGATCGAAATTCGTTAGGCCCTCACCCCAAGCCGAGATCATGCTGCATTCAGCCCTTATCAACGTCATGGTCAAAGCCGCGCGCCGCGCCGGCCGCAGCCTCAAGCGCGACCTCGGCGAGATCGAAAATCTTCAAGTGTCGCTGAAGGGCCCCGCCAATTTCGTCTCCATGGCCGACCGCCGCGCCGAGGAAATGCTCTATACGGACCTCTCCAAGGCGCGGCCGGGCTACGGCTTCATCGGCGAGGAAGGGGGAAAGCGCGAAGGCGCCGACAAGAGCCACACCTGGATCGTCGATCCGCTGGACGGCACCACCAACTTCCTGCACGGCATTCCGCAATTTGCGATTTCGATCGGCCTGCAACGCGAGGGCACGCTGATCGCCGGCGTGATCTATAATCCGGCCAACGACGAACTCTACACGGCCGAACGCGGCAAGGGCGCCTTCCTCAACGACCAACGCCTGCGCGTCGCCGGCCGGCGCAAGCTCAACGAATGCGTGATCGCCTGCGGCCTGCCGCATATCGGGCGCGGCGATCTCGATCTCTCACGCGCCGAGCTGACCGAGATTCAAGCCCGCGTCGCCGGCCTGCGCCGGTTCGGCGCGGCGTCGCTCGATTTGGCGTTCGTCGCGGCCGGCCGCCTCGACGGCTATTGGGAGCGCAATCTGCAACCCTGGGATTTGGCGGCGGGCCAGATCATCGTGCGCGAGGCCGGCGGCATCGTCAGCGGCATCGAAGGCCATGACGACCCGCTGAAAACCGGCGACGTGGTTTGCGGCAATGAATTCGTTCACGCCGAGCTGGTGAAGATTCTCAAGCCGCTGGGGAAGTGACGGCGCCCCCGTGTCCTGAACGCGGTGCAGCGCGCTTGCGCTGCGCCGCCGAGCCGGGACCTACTCGTAGATGACGTCGGATGGACCCCGGACCAGCAGCGCACCCCCATAGCGTGTCGAAGACGCGCGTGAACGCGCTGATGGCGCTGCGCAGCATCCGGGGAACGGTGACAACGCTCAAAGGGATCCGTCATGCGCGGGCTCGACCCGCGCATCCATCAGCCTTCACCAAACATTTTTTCGATAGATTGCCGGGTCAAGCCCGGCAATGACGAATTAGTCAATAGTCGGCACCACCATCGCCCGGCGCCCGCTTCCAGTTGGCCTTCACGCCGAAGTTCCCTATTTCCGCCCCGAACAAGCCGTAACCGGCCTTTTTTCTCAGGTCCGCTGTGTCATATTGGCGGTCATCGAAACGACTTCCTCGCAACGGATCATATCGGCAATGCCCACAAGTCCCTCTGCCCGCTCGGCGATGGAGATCGAGCTGAGCAAATTGTCCTCGCCGCGGATTTTCCTGATTCGGATGGTGGTTTTCCTGGTGTTGTGCGCGCTGGTGACGGTCGTGCTCTACCGGCAGATCATCGCGGCATTCTTCGCCAATCCCGGCCTCAACGCGCTGATCGGCGCGGTGCTGTTGATCGGCATCCTGCTGTCGTTTCGCCAGGTGATCCGGCTCTATCCCGAAGTCGCCTGGGTCAACAGTTTCCGCATCGCCGATCCCGGCCTTGCGATCGACCGCCACCCCACGCTTTTGGCGCCGATGGCCGCAATTCTTGGGGGCGAGCGCTCGGGGCGGATGACGATCTCGCAGCAGACCATGCGGCATCTGCTGGATTCGATCGCGACCCGGCTCGACGAGGCGCGCGACATCTCGCGCTACATGACCGGCCTGTTGGTGTTTCTCGGGCTGCTCGGCACCTTCTGGGGCCTGATCGAGACCGTCGGCTCGGTCGGCAAGATAATCGAGGGATTGAAGGTCGGCGGCGATGCGGGGGCCTTGTTCGACACGCTGAAGGAAGGCCTGGCCGCGCCGCTTGCCGGCATGGGCATTTCGTTTTCGTCGTCACTGTTCGGCCTCGCCGGCTCGCTGATTTTGGGCTTTCTCGATCTGCAATCGAGCCAGGCGCAGAACCGCTTCTACACCGATCTTGAAGACTGGCTCGCTTCCACGGTGCGCGAATATTCTCGCGAAGGCACTGGCGGCGAACTTCAGGCGGCGGTCGAACGGTTGCGCGCGTCGCTCGACGAGGGTGGCGCAAGCCGCGGCACCACGGCGGCGATGGCCAATCTTGCGGAGGCGATTCAGGGCCTGGTAGCGCATATGCGCGCCGAGCAGCAGATGATCCGCGAATGGGCCGACGGCCAGGGCGAGCAGAATCGCGAGATCAAGAAATTGCTCGAGCGGCTCGCCCGCCAGCCGGAGAAGAGTTAGGTGATGGCCTATGAATCTGGAATCAGTGGCGCTACGAATTTGGGCTTACCTCTCCCATAGGGAGAGGTCGGATCGCCTTGGCGATCCGGGTGAGGGGTTACGCCCTAACGATAGACCGTACCCCCTCACCCCGGCCCTCTCCCCATGGGAGAGGGAGAATCCTGCGCTCGTTGAAATGTTACCGTCCGGGACACGAAAGTAGCGGAGATTCTCACATGGCCCTTGCCCGTGCACGCCGCAACGAAACCGGCTTCAACTACTGGCCGGGTTTCGTCGACGCGCTGTCGACGCTCGTGCTTTCGATCGTGTTTCTGCTCTCGGTATTCCTGGTGGTGCAGTTCTTCCTGTCGCAAGAAGTCACCGGCAAGGACAAGGCGCTCGAACAGCTCAACGCCAAGATCGCGCAGTTGAACGATCTGTTGTCGCTGGAAAAACTCGGCAAGCTCAACCTCGACAACCAGCTCTCGCAAGTGCGCGCCGGGCTTGCTTCCACGGAGGCCGAGCGCGATCGCGTCAAGGGCCTCTATGAAGGCCTCGCCGGCGCCGGCAACGACGCCGCCGGCCGCGCCAATGAACTGAACAAGGCGCTGGATTCCGAAAAACAAGTGTCCTCGCGCGCGTTGGCGCAGATCGAAGTGCTCAATCAGCAGATCAGCGCGCTGCGGCGTCAGCTTGCGGCGCTCGAAGAGGCACTCGATGCTTCAGAGAAACGCGACAAAGAATCGCAGGGGCGGATTGCCGATCTCGGACAGCGTTTGAACGTCGCGCTGGCGCAGCGGGTGCAGGAATTGTCGCGCTACCGTTCGGAATTTTTTGGTCGGCTCCGCGCGATTCTCGGCAACCGGCCGGACATTCGAATCGTCGGCGACCGCTTCGTGTTCCAGTCGGAAGTCTTCTTCGACACCGGACAGGCGCAATTGCTACCCGAAGGCCGCGCCGAGCTTGACAAGCTGGCGAGCGCGCTGACCGAACTGGACAAGCAAATTCCGAACGAAATCGCCTGGGTGCTTCGGGTCGACGGCCACACCGACGTGCGGCCGATCAACGGCCCGTTGTTCAAGTCGAACTGGGAATTGTCCGCAGGCCGCGCGATCTCGGTGGTACAATATTTGATCTCGCTCGGCGTGCCGGCGCAACGGCTTGTCGCGGCCGGCTTCGCGGAATTCCAGCCGCTCGACACCGCCGCAACCGAAGACGCCTACAAACGCAATCGCCGCATCGAGTTGAAGCTGACGGAACGATAAGAGTGACAGCCTCGTTTCAGCTTCGTCCCTACCGCCGCGAGGACGAAGACGCCGCGATCGCGCTGTGGCAACACACGTGGCAAAAAACCTATCCGGAAATCGATTTCGCCGCACGCGCGGCATGGTGGCGCGAGCGCTGGCGCAAGGAGCTGGTGCCGAATGCGGCAATCATGGTCGCGGAAGAGGCCGGCGAAGTGATCGGGTTCGTGACGATCGATTCAAAAGGCTATCTCGATCAACTGGTCGTCGCGCCCGAGCACTGGGGTACGAGCCTCGCCAATGCGTTGGTCGATGAGGTGAAACGTCTGTCACCCGGCGGCATCACGCTCCTCGTCAACACCGACAATACCCGCGCCATTCGCTTCTACGAACGCAACGGATTTGTTCCCGCGGGAGAGGATGTGAATCCGACGTCGGGGAGGCCGGTGTTACGGATGGCGTGGAGAGAATGAGGCCGTTTCGTCCCTTCTCCCCTTGTGGGAAAAGGGAAGAAAGTCACACCCCCTCGAACTGCAATCGCGCCAACCGCGCATAAAGTCCATTGGCAGCGACGAGTGAGGCGTGGGTGCCTTGTTCGACGATGCGACCTTGGTCCACAACCAGGATGCGGTCGCAGGACAACACGGTGGCGAGGCGGTGGGCAATCACGAGCGTGGTGCGGTGGCGCATCAGCTCTTCCAATGCGGTTTGCACCAGCGTCTCGGATTCCGCATCGAGCGCCGAGGTCGCCTCATCGAGCAGGAGCAGCGGCGCATCGCGGAGGATCGCGCGTGCGATGGCGATGCGTTGGCGCTGGCCGCCGGACAGCGTCACGCCGCGCTCGCCGAGCGAGGCCTCGAAGCCGCCGGGCAGACGGCGAATGAATTCGCTGGCGTGGGCGAGCTCGGCGGCGCGTTCGACCTCGGCGTCGCTGGCGTCGGGCCGGCCGAAGCGGATGTTTTCACGCGCGCTCGCGGCAAACACCACCGATTCTTGCGGCACCAGCGCGATCCGCGCGCGCACCTCGCCCGGATCGGCCGCTTTGATCGGAACGCCGTCGATCGAAATTGTCCCGGCCGCCGGATCGTAGAACCGCAGCAATAAATGAAACAGCGTGCTCTTGCCCGCGCCCGAAGGGCCGACGATCGCGACCTTCTCGCCGGCGCGCACCGTGAACGAAACGCCGTCGACCGCCGCCGCATCGGGCCGCGTCGGATAGGCGAAGCTGACATTTTCAAAACCGACGTCGCCGCGCGGAGGAATCGGCAATGCCCGCGGCGAAGGAGGCGCCGTGATTTGCGACTTGACGCGCAAAATCTCAAACAAGCGTTCGGCGGCACCCGAGGCGGCCGAAACCTCGCCCCAGACCTCGCTGAGCTGGCCGAGCCCGGCGGCGGCGAATGCCGTGTACAACACGAACTGGCCGAGCCGGCCGGGACTGATGGAACCGGTCAGCACGTCGTGCGAGCCGATCCAGAGGATCAACACCACACTGGTAAAGACGATGAAGATGATGATCGCGGTGAGGATCGCGCGCGCGCGCGTCGAGGTGCGCGCCGCCTCATAGGCCTGTTCGACCTCGCCGCCGAAGCGCGCCTCGGCCACGCGCTCGCCAGTATAGGCCTGCACGGTTCGGATCGCGCCGACCAGTTCGGAGGCATAGGCACTTGCTTCTGCGAGCGTATCCTGGGCATTGCGCGACAACCGCCGCACCCAGCGCCCGAATGCCACCAGCGGCAGCACGATCACGGGGATCGCGAGCAGCACGAGGCCGGAAAGCCTTGGGCTTGTGATCACCATCATCGCGGTCGCGCCCACGAACAGCATGAAGTTGCGCAGCGCGATCGAGACCGAGGCGCCGACCGCGGATTTGATCTGGGTGGTGTCGGCGGTCAGCCGCGAGATCAATTCGCCGCTGCGCGCGGAATCGAAGAAGGCCGGCGACAGCGAGATCAGATGCGCGAACACGTCGCGCCGCAAATCCGCCACGATGCGCTCCCCGATCGTCATCACGAGATAGAACCGCGAAGCACTGGCGAAGGCGAGCACCGCGACCACCGCAATCATCACGCTGAAATAGCTGTTGATCAAAGCGATGCCTTCGGGCGTGAAGCCGAAGTCGATCATCCGTCGCACCGCGACCGGCACCAACAGCGTCGTCAGCGCGGCGATCGTGAGCGCGATGAAAGCAAGCGTCGCGCGTCCGCGATAACGCGCCACGTAGGGGGCGAGCGCCAGCAACGGACGCAGCCGCGCACTTTTGGCGGGCGACGGCGTCAGCGCGGCTTCGATCAAGGGTGCGTCGGCGATTTCCGGACCGCGCGACGGCGGCGTTTCGCCATGTCCTTCTTCAAGCCGTTCCATTGCGCTCATGAATTGCCCAATCGCGTTTTTGTTGCCCCCAGATAGGCCCCGCCGCCAGCGCTGGCAAATCCTTAAAGCGATGCCTTTCCGGGCAGACACTTCGCTTGTTTTAAGGCCTTGGCTGGGTTATAGAGCGGCCCAAATCCGTCCCCTTTTGCATCTTGAAGACAGGCGCCGGCGCGCCGAAGGATCTGCCATGAAAGCCGAAATTCACCCGGAATATCATACGATTACGGTCGTGATGACCGATGGCACCGAATACCAGACGCGCTCGACCTGGGGCAAGGAAGGCGACAAGCTGAACCTCGATATCGACTCGAAATCGCACCCGGCCTGGACCGGTGGGTCCCAGCAGATCCTCGATCGCGGCGGCCGCGTCTCGCGGTTCCAGAAGAAATTTTCGGGCTTCCTCAAGAAGGATTGAGCCTTCTCGGGGGCCTTCATCCGAGACGAAACACCGCGAACGCCCCTGCTCTGTCAGGGGCGTTTTTTATACTCGCAATTTCGGAAATGCGGCTTACCGCTCGAAGGCCGCCTTCAGGCGATTGAGCTGCGGCACCAGCGGATTGCCGATCGCCGCGCGTTCCGCCACGGGCGCGTGGATGGTGGTGTCGAGACGGCGGACCTTGGCTTGCAAGGCCATGGAGCGAGCGATCAGATCCTGCAGGCGTTGCGGCAGCTGCGCGATCATCTCGTCGGGGCCGGGATCGGCGGCGGAAAGCTTGACCTTGGTCTTTTCGCGGTTGGCCTGGGTCAGCGTCATCTCGCCTTCCTTGACCGCACGGTGCAGCAACAGCCATGACGCCAATTGCATCAGCCGCGTGGTCAGCCGCATGCTCTCGGTTGCGTAAGTGAGGCTGACGGAGCGATCCAGCGCCTTGGCCTCGGTGCGGCCGACGCCGTCCAAATAAGCGGCGGTCTCTTCGACCAGGTCCATGCCTTCCCGGAACAAAGTACCGAACGCCGCCGAATTGGTCAGCCGTTCGTTGAATTGCACGAGAGCTGTTTCGCCTTGCGAACGGTCCGACATGGTTAACGCCTCACGCCACTTGCTACGCCGCCGGCTTCGACACGCGCCGGCGTATGATGAACAAATCATTGCGCGAGCGCGGACGAGAGTCCAGCCGCAAGATTTTTTATGGTTTCCAATGCGGTGACGAGGACGCCAAAAAAAGAGCCGCCGTTTCCGGCGGCTTTTGAAGTTGATAACAGGGAGGCGTCAAACAGAGTGGACAGGAGCCACTCGGTGTCCAAACGAGGACGGGCCAATTCATACGCAAGAAAGCTTAATCGATCGTAAACGAGCGATTTTTTTCAGGCTGCGTTAGCCATGCCGGCCGTTGGTCGAGTTCCGGCCTTTGCGCCAATCCCTCATGATTTGAAAAAACTATTCGCCGCGTCCTTCGAGGCGCGCTTTTTGGTCATCGCCGTTTGCAGCCGTTCGATCTCGCTTGTCATCAGCGCGATCCGCTCGGCGAGTTCCTCGACCGAGAGCAGCGACAAATCCTGCCCGATCTCGTGGGTAACTTTCTTCCTGGGCCGGTCGTCATCCTCGATGGCCATCATTTCTCTCCGCGTTCGGCGATCAGGGGGCGGTTGCCAGCCGGAGCGCGGCTGGCTAATCAATTGCCTCGTTAAAATTATAAGCGTTTGGCCAAGGAAAAATCATGGAAAAGCTGCCCGCGCAAATGACCGTTGTCGGCATCAGCAAGCCCGGCGGCCCCGAGGTGCTTGTGCCCGAAACCCGCCCTGTGCCCTCGCCCGGCCCCGGCGAAATCCTGGTCAAGGTCGCAACCGCCGGTGTCAACCGGCCCGACGTTGCGCAGCGCTCCGGCGCCTATCCGCCGCCGCCCGGCGCCAGCGATCTGCCCGGGCTTGAAATCGCCGGCGAGGTGGTGGCGATCGGGCTTGGCGCCACCCGGCACAAGCTCGGCGACAAGGTGATGTCGCTGGTCGCAGGCGGCGGCTATGCGCAATACTGCATTGCTCAGGACGCCCAGGCGATGGCGGTGCCCCCGTCGCTGTCGATGCCGGAAGCCGGCGCAATCCCCGAAACCTTGATGACCGTCTGGCACAATGTGTTCGAACGCGGCGGGTTGAAAGCGGGCGAGACGCTTCTGATCCATGGCGGCTCCTCCGGCATCGGCACCATGGCGATACAGCTCGCCAAGGCCTTTGGCGCCAAGGTGATCGTCACCGTCGGTTCGAAGGACAAGGCCAACGCCTGCGTGAAGCTCGGCGCCGATCGCGCCATCAACTACAAGACCGAAGACTTCGTCGCCGAGGTCAAGGCGATCACCGAGGGCGCCGGCGCCCACGTCATTCTCGACATGGTCGGCGGCGATTACATCGAGCGCAATTATGACGCCGCCGCGATCGACGGCCGCGTGGTCCAGATCGCGTTTCTCGGCGGACCCAAGGCGGCCGTTAATTTTGCCAAGCTGATGGTGAAACGGCTGCACCACACCGGCTCGACGCTGCGCCCCCGGAGCAATGCGGACAAGGCGGCGATGGTCGCCGCGATCGAGGCCAAGGTGATGCGGCTGTTGCGCGAAGGGCGCGTCAAACCCTTGATGGACAGCACATTCCCGCTGGAAAAGGCCGCGGATGCGCACCGGCGCATGGAAAGCAGCGAACATATTGGCAAAATTGTGTTGGTCGCTTAACGCACGCGAACGAAGGCGAGCGGGAAACCCTTTGTTTTCCATCACTTTCATGTCATTTATCGCGCGACGCTAGCTTGCTCGCTTCGAGCCGGAAGCATCGTTGACTGCGGAGAGCTGACATTGCGTCTGACCAGGTGCCTCGCGTCACTCGCGCTGGGTCTCACGATGTTTGCGGCCGCATCTCCGGCACGCGCCGTCGACGCCGTCAGCGTCCGCGGCGACGCGCCCGCGATCGACCTCACCGCGGTGCTCGATCATCAGCGCAGCGACACCGACCGCATTCAGGTTTCCACCGCCCCCGGCACCGACGGCATCGTTCGCCGCATCGAGGTCCGCGCCCGCGAAGGCGGACAGAATTGGGCGGTGTTCGCACTCACCAACAACACCGACGACCAGCTCGATCGTCTGATCGTCGCCCCGCATTATCGCATCGTGTCGTCGGGGCTGTTGTGGCCCGATCTCGGCATGTCGCGGATCGCGACCATTACGCCCTCGACCGGCGACCGTCCCGAACGCCAGGAGAGCGCGACCGCGGATATTTTCCGTATCACGCTCGATCCGGGCGCCGTCATCACCTTCGTTGCCGAACTGCGTACCGATAAATTGCCGCAAATCTATCTGTGGGAACCGGACGCCTACAAAGACAAGGTCAATTCGTTCACGCTCTACCATGGCATCGTGATCGGCATTTCCGGCCTGCTCGCGCTGGTGCTGACGATCCTGTTCGTGGTCAAGGGCAGCATCATGTTTCCCGCCGCCGCCGCGCTCGCCTGGGCGGTGCTGGTCTATATCGGCGTCGATTTCGGCTTTTGGGGCAAGGTCCTCGACATGTCGAACAACGCCGAGCGGGTGTGGCGCGCAGGCGGCGAAGCGATCCTGGCCGCGACGCTGCTGGTATTTCTGTTCGCCTATCTCAATCTTTCCCGCTGGCATGTGCGTTATTCCCACATCACCATCGGCTGGCTGACTTTTCTCGGCTCGCTGGTGGCACTGGCGTTGTTCGATCCCGCCGTCGCCTCCGGCATCGCGCGGATGTCGCTGGTGTTGATCGCCTTCGCGGGCTTCGCGCTGATCGTCTATCTCTCCACTCACGGCTTCGACCGCGCGGTGCTGCTGATCCCGAGCTGGTTCCTGCTGGTCGTCTGGGTGATCGCGGCCGGAATGACGATCGCCGGAAGCGTCACTAACGACATCGTCGGCCCCGCGCTGCTCGGCGGCCTGGTGCTGATCGTGATGCTGATCGGCTTCACCGTGATGCAGCACGCCTTTGCGGGCGGCGGTGCCACCACCGGCATCGTCTCCGACGTCGAGCGGCGCGCGCTGGCGTTGACCGGCTCCGGCGACCTGATCTGGGACTGGGACGTCTCGGCCGATAAAGTGTTCACGAGCCCGGAGACCGAGAGCCTGCTCGGCTTGAAACGCGGCACGCTGGAAGGCCCGGCCGCGAAATGGCTCGAGGTATTGCATCCGCTCGATCAGGACCGTTTCCGCGCCGCGCTGGACAGCGTGCTCGACCAGCGCCGCGGCCGGCTGGTGCAGGATTTTCGCTTACGCACGCCGGACGGCCATTTCATGTGGTTCGCGCTCAAAGCCCGCCCCGTGGTCGGCTCCGACGGCGAGGTCTCGCGCGTGGTCGGCACGCTGACGGATGTGACCGACATCAAGAACGCCGAAGAGCGCATGCTCCACGACTCGGTGCACGACAATCTCACCGGCCTGCCGAACCGCAAATTGTTCATCGACCGCCTCGGCGCGGTCGCCAATTTCGCCAAGAGCATGCCGCATCTGCGGCCGACGCTGATGGTGATCGATCTTGATCGCTTCAAGCAGGTCAACGATTCGGTCGGCATCGCGGTCGGCGATTCGATCCTTTTGACGTTGGCGCGGCGGCTGACGCGCATCCTCAAACCGCAGGACACGCTGGCGCGGCTCGCCGGCGACCAGTTCGGCTTGATCCTGGTGTCGGAGCACGAGCCGGCGCGCATCACCGCCTTCGCCGAGACCATCCGCAAGACCATCCGCGCGCCGATCGCCTTCAACGACCGCGAGATTTTCCTGACCGCGTCGATCGGGCTCGCGCTCAGCGATCCGCAGACGCAACTGTCGGAAGAGATCATCAAGGACGCGGAACTGGCGATGTACCATTCCAAGCGCATCGGCGGCGACCGCATCGACGTCTACAAGCCGGCGATGCGCGCGCGCAAAGCCGACCGGTTGACGCTGGAATCCGAATTGCGCCGCGCCATCGAGCGCGAGGAAATCACCATCCTGTACCAACCGATCGTCCGCTTGGAAGATCGCTCGATCGCCGGCTTTGAGGCGTTGGCGCGCTGGGATCATCCCAAATTGGGCCGGATGTCGCCGGTCGAATTCATCTCGATCGCCGAGGAAATCGGCCTGATCGTCGATCTCGGCATGTTCGTGCTCGACCGAACCGCGAGGCAGCTCTCGATCTGGCAGCGCGCGATGCGCGCGCGCGAACCGATCTTCGCCAGCGTCAACGTTTCCTCGCGGCAATTGCTGCGGCACGACCTGATCCACGACATCCGCACCGTGCTGTCGCGCTCCTCGGTGGCGCGCGGCACGCTCAAACTCGAGTTGACCGAATCGCTGGTCATGGAGAACCCGGAACATGCGGCGCAGATGCTGACGCGGATTCGCGAGCTCGGCACCGGATTGTCGCTCGACGATTTCGGCACCGGGCATTCCTCGCTCGCCTATCTGCAGCGCTTCCCGTTCGACACCATCAAGATCGATCAATCCTTCGTCCGCACCACGAGCCGCGGCACCCGGCCGGTGATCTTGAAATCGATCATCGCGCTCGCCCACGACCTCGGCATGGACGTGGTCGCCGAGGGCGCCGAGACCGACTCCGACGCGGTGGAGCTCTATCAGTTGGGGTGCGAATACGCCCAAGGCTATGCCTTTGGCGAGCCGATGGACGCCGACGCCGCGATGCGGCTATTGACCGAAGAGCGGCTCGAGGCGGCGGGGTAATGTCGGTCGTCACTTCATCCGCTTGAACCGCACGCTCTTGCCGTCCGCCAACCGTGTCGCGATGTAGCCGCCCGCGAGGCAGGCCTCGCGCTGCGGCATCTTTTCCTGCGGGCTGCGCAAAGTTTCCCACCACGACGCGCGATGGGCCGCGCGCGGCAGCGCCGCGCCGATGATTTCCTCGATCTTCTCGAAGCTGAGCACGAATTCGGCAAGCGTCTGCCGCTTCAGATATTCGCGCAGCGGTTCGTAGTCGTTCACTTCTATCCTCGGTGATGGCGTTGCTCGAAACTTTCGATGTCGCTTACGCGGACATACGCCTCGTCCCGGTAAGGAAACGTTAACTTACTAACGTCCGCTTGTCGCTACTTAAGCGGGTATCAACGATTCAACGTGCATCTGGGAGATCGGGAGCAAGGGATGCGATTCGGATTGCGCAAGGTGATCGAGGGCCAGAATTGGCGGCTATCGGCAAAGTTGCTGATCGCGTCCTCCGTGGTGACGGTCCTCGGCTTCTCGGCGATCTGCGCCAGCGTCATGCTCGACATGCGTCGCGGCGAGGAAGAACTGGCGCGCGAGACCCTTGAGAATCTCGCCTCGAGCATCAACGCCGACATCAGCCGCAACCTCGAGCTCTACGATCTGTCGTTGCGCGACGTCGCCAGCGACATGTTGCTGCCGGAGATCCAGCAAGTCAGCAAAGCGATCCGGAACCTCATCCTGTTCGACCATGCCGCGAGCGCCAGCCATTTCGGCGCGATTCAGGTGTTCGATGCCGAAGGACAGTTGATCCTCGACTCCACCACGCTCGACCCGGCACTGGAAAATCGGAGCGATGAGGAGTTTTTCCAGGTTCATCGCGGCGGGCCCAACGAAGATCTTTTCATCAGCCGTCCCACGTTGCATCGCGGCGTCTATTCCCTCGTCCTCAGCCGCCGTCTCAACGACGCGGAGGGACGGTTTGCCGGCGTGGTCGCGGGCTCGATCCGGTTCAGCTATTTTCACGACCTGTTCGGCCGCCTGCGGCTTGGCCAAAACGACATTATCAACGTTCTGCGCCACGACGGCACCGTGATCATGCGGACGCCGTTCGACCTTGACGTCATCGGAAAAAATATCAGCAAATCCCCCACTATCGCCCAGGTATTCTCCGAGCCGAGCGGGTGGTCGTCGAGCCTTGGCGCGGTGGACGGTGTGCCGCGGCTTCGCGCCTGGCGCGGTGACCAGCCGCTGATCGTTTTGGTCAGCAAGCCCTGGAGCGACATTCTCAGCCTCTGGCACAAGGAGGCTATCCGGATCGCCGCCGTCATGCTGGCTTTAATCGCATTCGTGCTCGGCGTGACGCTGTTTCTCGCCCGCGAAATCGGCCGCCGCGCACGCGCCGAGGAAAAGCTCGAGGAGTTGGCGACCACGGACGCGCTCACCGGGCTGAAAAACCGACGCAAATTCGATGCCGAGATCGAAGCCGAGTGGCGGCGCGCCCAGCGCCAGAAAACGCCGGTTGCGCTATTGATGATCGATGCCGACCATTTCAAGTCTTACAACGACACGTTCGGGCATCAGGCCGGCGATCAAGTGCTGGTCGGTATCGCCATCTGCATTTCGGACGCGATACGGCGAGCCGGCGATTGCACGGCACGATATGGCGGTGAGGAATTCGCCGTGTTGCTGCCGGGGCTCTCACCCACGGAAGCGCTGGGCATGGCCGAAACGATCCGGCTAAAAATCCAGCAATGGTCCGACGGCCCGACGGAAACGACCGTCAGCATCGGCCTCGCGAGCTTGACGCCGAATGCGACGATGGAATGGTCTGAAATCGTCGAAATTGCCGATAAGGCGCTCTACACGGCCAAGGCCCAGGGCCGCAACCGCTCCGTGCTGGCTAGTACGCCGAAGCTTTCGCTGGTGGCGTAGAAGCCGCTATTTCTCCAGATATTTCTTCATCTCCGCTCGCAAGGCCTCGCGCAGCTCGGCGCGCGCCATGCCGAAGGCGATGTTGGCGCGGAGAAAGCCGGCCTTGGAGCCGCAATCGTGCCGCTCGCCCTCGAATTCGACGCCGTAAAAGCTTTGCGTTTTCGAAAGTCCGATCATGGCATCGGTGAGCTGAATCTCGCCGCCGGCGCCGCGCTCCTGGGTTTGCAGAATTTTGAAGATTTCGGGCTGCAGGATGTAACGCCCGGTGATGGATAGATTGGACGGCGCGGTACCCTTTGGCGGCTTCTCCACCATGCCGTCGACCTCGAACACATTGCCTTGCGGCAGGCGTTTGCCGACGCCGCAGATGCCATATTGATGGGTGAGTTCCGCCGGCACGCTTTCCACCGCGATCAAATTCGATTTGTCGCCGAGCTGGCTTGCGGCCTCGATCATCTGCTTCAGGCAGCCCGGCGTGTTCAGCACCAATTCGTCCGGCAGCACCACCGCGAAGGGCTCGTCGCCGACGATGTCGCGGGCACACCACACCGCGTGGCCGAGGCCGAGCGGCGCCTGTTGCCGCGTGCAGCTCATGGCGCCGGCCTCCGGCTGGTCGCGCGCCAAAATCTCCATCTCGGCTTTCTTGCCGCGCGCGGCAAGCGTGGTGTCGAGTTCGAACATCCTGTCGAAATGATCCTCGATCACGCCCTTGTTGCGGCCGGTCACGAAGATGAAGTGCTCGATGCCGGCCTCTTTGGCCTCGTCGACCACATACTGAATCAGCGGCTTGTCGACGATGGTCAACATTTCCTTCGGCATCGCCTTGGTGGCGGGAAGAACACGGGTACCGAGACCGGCGACGGGGAAGACGGCTTTACGAATTTTCATGACGGTTTTCTGGGTGGGTTTCGAGGTGATTTGAGCGAGCCTGCGGAGGGCGAACTTTGGCTTACCCTTGGTAGCCGGTTTGCATCCGGGAACAAAGGCGGATGCGACACGGGGAGAATAGCCATGACACCAAAATCTCGCTTTTGTTAAGCTATTGGAAACCGCGACGAGGCCTCCTGAAGCGGGATATTTCTGGTAGTTGAGGGCAGACATGAGGCCGGCGATGGAACCAGCGGCAAAATTGCGCACCGGCGCGGCTATCCTTGCGGCGACGCTGCTGCTGGCCGGCGAGGCACGCGCGCAATCCTCCGGCGGCCCGTTCGGCTTTTTCGACAACATCTTTTCCGGCTCGATTTCGAAAGGCGGCGGCCAGAGCCCGCCGCCCGCAAGCAATGGCGGACCGTCGCCCTGGAGCGGGGAGGACGGCGCCTCCGGCCATCCGCTGATGAGCGCGAACGCGATCCGCGAGGCGGCGGCGAATTTCGACAATTGCGTCGTCGCGATGTGGCCGGATGCGGCGCGCCGCAACATCTCGCAGCAAAACTTCGAGCGTTTTACCGCGGGCCTCACGCCCGATCTGCGCATCATGGATTTGATGGATTCGCAGCCAGAATTCACCAAATCGATCTGGGATTATCTCGACATTCTGGTGAACGACAACCGCCTCACCAAGGGCCGCGAGATTCTCGCCAAATACAAGCCGCAGTTCGACGCGGCGGAAAAAGCCTATGGCGTCGATCGCTACACGATCGCCGCGATCTGGGGCATCGAATCCAACTACTCGACCCAGATGGGCGATCGCAACGTGCTGCAATCCACCGCGACCTTGGCCTGCGTCGGGCGCCGCCAGAAATATTTCAGGGATGAATTCCTTTCCGCGCTCGAAATCCTGCACCGTGGCGACCTGCGGCCTGAGCAGATGCGCGGCTCCTGGGCCGGCGCGTTCGGGCCGACGCAGTTCATGCCGACCGCGTTCAAGCGTTATGCCGTCGACGCCGACGGCGACGGCCGCCGCGACGTGGTCGACAATCCGGCCGACCTGATCGCCTCCACCGCCAACAACCTCAAGAAAGAAGGTTGGCAGACCGGCCAGAGTTGGGGTTACGAGGTCGTGGTGCCGAAGGGCTTCAACTACATGCTGGCCGACCGCGCCCGGACCATGACGACCGCGCAATGGGAACAGCTCGGCGTCAAGCGCGCCGGAAGCCAGCCCTTCCCCCACACGTCCGACAAGGCCTATCTGCTGGCGCCCGCCGGCGCCGAAGGACCCGCCTTCCTGATGCTGCAGAATTTCCGCGTGATCCTGAAATACAACCCGGCGGAAGCCTATGCACTGGCGATCGGCCACTTCGCCGACCGGTTGCGCGGCGGCGCCCCGTTTGTGCAATCCTGGCCGCGGCAGGAACGGGAACTGTCGCGGGCCGAGCGGCTCGAACTGCAACAGCTTCTCGCCGAGCGCGGCTTCTATCGCGGCGTCCCGGACGGCCAGTTCGGCGGCGAGACCCGGCAGGCACTCCGCGGCTTTCAGGCCTCGATCGGGGCGCCGGCGGACGGCTTTGCCTCCGCCGACGTGCTGGAGCGGCTGCGCGGGCGGTAATCGGGGCCACATTTACACCGCGCGCCCTTGACGGCCGCGGCCGGTGCCGCGCTTATGATGCAAAATCTGCCCGCTTGCGGCCCGATTCCGCTATTATGGTGGCAGCCTGATTTCCATTGCGATCGAGCCGCATGCAAGAACCCAAATCCTTTTTCCGGCTGTTCACCGAAACCGGCCCGCTGGTCGTGCTGGCGGTGGCGCTCCTGGTCGGAATCGTCGGGCCGGCATCGGCGCAGTTTTTCTTTTTTGGCGGGCCACCGCGACCACAGCAACCGCAACCGCAGCAGCCACAAGCGCAGCCGCAACCGCGAAGCGGATTTGGCGGCTGGTTCGGTGGCGACCTATTCGCACCATTCCAGCAACAGGCACCGCGGCAGACGACTCGCGAGGAATTTTCCAAGGCGCCGCCCCCGGCGAAACGCGAGACCGTGGCCGAACGCAACGTGCTGGTGCTTGGCGACGGCATGGCGGACTGGCTCGCCTACGGGCTTGAGGACGCCTATGTCGAACAGCCGGATATGGGCGTGATCCGTCGGCACAAGACCACCTCCGGCCTGATCAAATATCAGCCCAAGGGCGAGCCGGCCGACTGGGCCGCCGCGGCCAAGGGTATCCTTGCCGCCGAGAAGCCGGATGCCATCGTCGTCATGCTCGGACTCAACGACCGCGTCGCGATGCGCGAACCGGCCGCCGAGAAATCCGACGGCAAGTCATCCGACAAGAAGGGTGACAAGAAAGACGCCCGCACCAAAGGGGACACCAAGCCCGCCGACGCCGCGAAGCCGGAAGAAAAAACGCTCGATGCCGAGTTGTCGCCCGACGATGCCGACAATGGCGACACGCCGTCGATCATTGCGCCGGAAAGAGGCACACGCTCGCAGAACGGCTTCGTCGAGTTTCGCGACGAACGCTGGGTCGAACTCTACAGCAAAAAAATCGAGGAATTGATCGGGGTCCTGAAATCCAAGGGCGTCCCGGTGGTGTGGGTAGGCCTGCCCGCGGTACGCGGCCCCAAGGCGACGGCGGACATGCTGTTCCTGGATTCGCTGTATCGCGACGCCGCCGGCAAGACCGGCATCACCTATGTCGACGTCTGGGACGGGTTCGTCGACGAAGTCGGCCGCTTCCTGCTGCAGGGGCCGGACTTCGAAGGTCAGATTCGAAGGTTACGCTCCTCCGATGGCGTGTATTTCACCAAGCCCGGCGCACGCAAGCTCGCGCATTATGTCGAACGCGAGATCACCCGGCTATTGGCGTCGCGTTCCACGCCGATTGCGCTGCCCAGCGAACCGGCGACGCCGGACGCCAATGCTTTGCCCGGCCAGCCCGCGCCGCGTCCGCTGGCGGGGCCAATCCTGCCGTTGGTGGCCTCCTCCGTCGGCACCGATCAATTGCTGGGCGGCGCCGGCTCCCGCCCGGCCGCGGTCGACGCGCTCGCGGCGCGAACGCTGGTCAAAGGCGAACCGTTGGCCCCGCCCGCCGGCCGTGCCGACGATTTCGCCTGGCCGCGCCGTGAAGTCGGACGCGAACTCGCCAAGGGCGAAAGTCCGGTGGCAGCCGTCCCGCCGTCCGGGTCGGCTGCGACGCCGGACACGCCGCCGAAGCCGAAAATCCTTCGCCCGGCTCAATCGAGCCCACCTCAACCGAACACGGCTCAAACCGCCCCACCTCCATCCGGCACATCGCCGCTCCGCAGCCTTTTTGGATTCGGAAACACCCAGCGCCCGCCGCCGCCGGCGCGTGCGCCCGACACTCCGCGCCCGCCCGGCAATGTCGGCCCTTCGGCGTCGGCACCCGGCTTTTTCACGCGCTAAGTTGAACAAACCCGGATGACCATCGTGGCGCGGTTTTGAACCGTGACGCCCGGGACGAAGCCATCTCATAGACGCTGTCATCGCCCGCGAACGCGGGCGATCCAGTAAACGCAGGCGCTGGAATTACGAAGGCTGGCGATTACTGGATCCCCCGCATGCGCGGGGCATGGCGCTGAGGCCCGGACTACGCATGCCCGGCTTCATTCGACAGCATGCCGGGATCGATTCCGATCTTGCGCAGCGCCCGCCGGTATTTTTCCTCGACGTCGCCGCCGAAGATCAAATCCGGATCGGCATCGCAATGCAGCCAGCCATTGTCCTGGATTTCGGTTTCCAGCTGCCCCGGCGCCCACCCGGCATAGCCAAGCGCCAGAATCGCGTGTTTCGGCCCGGCGCCCTTGGCGATCGCCTTGAGAATATCGACGGTGGCGGTCAAGCAGATTCCGTCGTCGATCTTAAGCGTCGCATCCTCGATAAAGAAGTCGCTCGAATGCAGCACGAAGCCGCGGCCGGTCTCGACCGGCCCGCCTTTCAGCACTTTCAGCGTCTCGGCGTTTTCCGGCAGTTTGATCTGATCGGCCTTCTTGATGATGTCGAGCTGAACCAGCAATTCGGGAAAGTCGATACTGCCCGCCGGGCGATTGACGATAATGCCCATGGCGCCTTCGGAGGAATGCGCACAGAGGTAAATGACCGAACGCTCAAACCGGGGGTCTCCCATCACCGGCATCGCGATCAGCAACTGTCCGTCGAGGTACCCGTGAGCGGGCAAATTGTCGCCCATGCCGGCGACTTTGCGGCGAACAATCTTCGGTCTTTTGCCTTCAGGATCCATCCGCAAAGGACTCTCACATTGATACATATCCTGATATTGGGTCGCGGTTCTGTCAATCAAGCACCAAGTCGCGATATGACTACATCACAAGCAATTCAATGGTTCGCGATCCCGCTTGCCTATAAAGACGTCTCATGATCGACATAGTTCCCATGCGTGCCGCGCTCGGCTTTGCCGCAACTTTGGTTGCATCCTCGCTCGCCATTGAGGCCCGCGCCGAGGATGCGTCGCCCTGGCAGCGGGATGGGCACTCCGCGGTCCGGCTGCTGGCGGGCTCGCGCAGCGGCCCGGTGCTGATGGGCGGCGTCGCGTTTACGCTTCAACGCGGATGGAAAACCTATTGGCGGACGCCCGGCGATTCCGGCGTGCCGCCGCGTTTTGATTTCTCCAAATCGGAAAATATCGAAGCCGTGACCGTGCTGTGGCCGGCCCCAAAGAAATTCGACGACGGCGCCGGCGGCCATTCGTTGGGATATCAGAACGAGATCGTGCTGCCGTTGCGGATTGTCGCCAAAAACGCCGACAGACCGGTGACGCTCCGTGCCGACATCAATTACGCGGTGTGCGAGAAGCTCTGCATCCCTGTCGAAGCCAGTGCCGAGCTTACTTTCTCGAGCGTGGCGAGCACCGAGGACAGCGCGTTGTCTGCAGCCCTCGACACCGTGCCCAAGCCGGCCCGCGTCGGCGATCCCAACCCGCTGACCATTCGCGACGTCAAGCGCGACGGCAAATCGGCGGTGCTGGTCGATGTGACGACCTCGGACGCGAAGGATGTCAATCTGTTCGTCGAAGGCCCGACGCCGGACTGGAGCTTGCCGGTTCCAAAACTGCTTGACCATGGCCCGCCCGGAATCCGGCGCTTTGCCTTTGCGTTGGACGGCATGCCACCGGGCACAAATCCAGACGGGGCCGCGCTCAAATTGACGCTGGTCGGCGCCGACCGCGCTTACGAGTTCAACGTCAATCTGGAGTGACCCGAAGCGTCATTCCGGGATGGTCCGAAGGACCAGACATCCGACGTGCAATTGCACATCGTAAATCGCGACGATGAACACCCAACCGAATCTTAACGAATAGTTGATAGGTCCGGGCATCGCCGCGTCCATGCGGCCTCCGAGGAACTTCCGTTTGGCCGTGATGGAGGCTCGATCCGTGACAGCCCCACCGACAGGCGCGATCGCGCGGCTGCGATCGGCGCTCGGCCGTGTCCGCGGTCGCCTTGGCGGCTCTCACGAGGCCTCGCTCACCAAGCGGCTGGCCGGCACGATTTTCATCATCCGCGTCGCCAGTGCGGCGCTCGCCTATTTCTCCCAGATCGTGCTCGCACGCTGGATGGGCGGTTCGGACTATGGCGTCTATGTCTATGTCTGGACCTGGGTGCTGCTGCTCGGCAGCATGATGGATTTCGGTACCTCAGCATCGGCGCAAAAAATCATTCCGGAATACCGCACGAGGAGCGAGCACGCTTTGCTGCGCGGCTTCCTCTCCGGCAGCCGCTGGATGACATTTATCGTGTCCTCTGTAGTCTCGGCGCTGCTGGCGTTGGTGGTGAAACTGCTGTCGCCGTGGATCGAGGCCGAGGCCGTTACGCCGCTCTACATCGGCTGCCTCACGCTGCCGGCCTTCGTGGTCGCCAACACCCAGGACGGCATCGCACGCGCGCATGACTGGATGCGGCTAGGGCTGATGCCGCAATTCATCGTCCGCCAGGCGCTGATCATCGGCTTCACCGCCGGCGCCTTCATGCTCGGCTTCAATCTCGGGGCGACCGCGGCGCTGCTCGCCAGCGCCACCGCGGTGTGGATCGCGATGATCGGGCAAATGCTCGTGCTCAACCGCCGCCTCGGCTCGCAGGTCGAGCCGGGTGCGAAGGCCTATGATTTCCGCGGATGGCTTGCGATCTCGCTGCCGATCCTGATGGTCGAGGGCTTCTATCTCTTATTGTCCTACACCGACGTGCTGGTGCTGCAGCAATTTCGCTCTTCCGAGGAGGTCGGCGTCTATTTCGCGGTAGTGAAGACGTTGGCGCTGGTGTCCTTCATTCACTACGCGATGTCGGCGACGACGGCGCATCGCTTCGCCGAGTATCACGCGTTGGGCGACAAGGCGAGATTGTCGGCCTATGTCGCGCATGCGATCAAATGGACGTTCTGGCCCTCGCTCGCCGCGACCGTCCTGCTGTTGGCCTTCGGCAAGCCGCTCTTGTGGCTGTTCGGTTCGCAATTCGTGGCCGGTTACGACATCATGTTCACAGCCGCGATCGGGCTTGTGGTGCGTTCGGCGATCGGCCCGGTCGAGCGGCTGCTCAACATGCTCGGCCATCAACACATCTGCGCACTGGCCTACGGGCTCGCCTTCGTCATGAACGTGGTGCTTTGTGTAGCGCTGGTGCCGCGCTTCGGCGGCCACGGCGCCGCGGCCGCGACCTCGATCTCGCTGGTGTTCGAGACCGCGCTGTTGTTCTGGATCGTGCGCCGCCGGCTCGGCCTGCACGTGCTGGCGTTCGGGAAGAGCGCGGCCTAACCCAGTCGCCGTCATGCCCCGCTGAAGCCTGTCATCGGGCTCGCCAAAGGCGAGACCCGGTGGCGGAGCATGACAACCATCCTTACGCCGCGGTCCAGCCGCCGTCGATCGACAGGTTGGCGCCGGTGATTTGGGCGGCATCGTCGCTGCAGAGAAACAGCGCCAGAGCGGCTACTTGTTCGGAGGTGACGAACTCCTTGGTCGGCTGCGCCGCCAGCAGCACCTCGTTGATGACCTGCTCTTTCGTCATGTTGCGCGCCTTCATGGTGTCGGGAATCTGCTTCTCGACCAGCGGCGTCCAGACATATCCCGGGCTGATGCAGTTGCAGGTGATCTTGAAGGTCGCAAGCTCCAGCGCCACGGTCTTGGTGAGGCCGGCGATACCGTGCTTGGCCGACACATAGGCCGACTTGAACGGCGAGGCGACGAGCGAATGCGCCGAGGCCGTATTGATGATGCGGCCCCAGCCGCGCTTCTTCATGCCGGGCACCACCGCGCGGATGCCGTGAAAGGCCGAGGACAGGTTGATTGCGATGATCGCGTCCCATTTGTCGATCGGGAATTCCTCGATCGGCGAGACGAACTGGATGCCGGCATTGTTGACAAGGATATCGACCGAACCGAAGGCCTTCTCGCCAAGCGCAATCATCTCGGCGATCTCGTTGGGCTTGGTCATGTCGGCGGGCGAATGAACCGCCTTGACCTTGAAATCCGTCTCGATCGCGGAACGCTCCTTCTCGATGTCGGCAGGCGTGCCCATGCCGTTGAGAACGATATTGGCGCCGGCGCCGGCAAAGGCGCGCGCATAGGCCAATCCGATGCCGCTGGTCGATCCCGTCACCACCGCGGTCTTGCCTGTCAAATTGCCCATTTTATTCGCTCCTGTTTGCCTTCAAGGGCTCAGTGCCGTCCCCCGTGAGATCGTAGGTCACCATGGTTTCGCCGGATTGCGGCCGTTCCAGCCAATCCTTGTGGCGCATCGACAGATGCACGTCGCGCTCGCCCGCGCGCCAATGCTCGACCATGCCGAGATGTGAAAAGTCAAAATCCTTGGAGCATGATTCGTAATTCTTGCTGCGGTAAATCAGATGCACCACCGTGACGGTATTTTCCTTCGCCGCCTCACAAAGCACCGCGACCGATGGATCGTTCTTCAGCTCGTCGGGGAGCTTGCCGATCAAGTCGCGCAGCGCTTTGCGGGCATTGTGGACTTGCTTGTTCTTGTCGGTGTTCATCCGAGTACGGCTGGAAAAGCGAATGTCTTTCTCGCGCTCGGCGGCCTCGATCAACGAGGTCGGCAGATTGCCCCGCGCGCTGAACAAATCGACCTGGAAGATCAGGAGGTCGCTCGCCACTCCGGCGTCGAGCACGTAGTCGAGCGGCGTGTTGGAGGCGATGCCGCCGTCCCAGAAATGCTCGCCATCGATCTCGATGGCCGGAAAGCCCGGCGGCAGAGCGCCGGACGCCATGATGTGTTCCGGACCGATTTGCTTGCCGAGTTTCCTGAATTCAAAATTATCGAAATATTTGAAATTGCCTGTCGTCACGTTGACCGCGCCGACGCTCAGCCGGGTTTGCAGATCGTTGATGCGGTCGAAATCGACCAGCCGCTCCAGCGTCGCGCGAAGCGGCGCGGTGTCGTAATAGCTCTGCGATTGCGGGCTGCCTTGCGGCCAGAACGGCGCCGGCGGAAACCGCGGCGTGAAGAAGCCGGGCACACCGAAAGTGGCGATGAGGGCGGCGCTGGTCCCGTTGAAATAGGCACGCGCCCCATCGCCCGATACAAGCGGATTCCACGATACGGGAGCGGAAACCAGCTCCCAGAATTCCTTGAGCCGCGCGAGGCGCTTTTCGCGCGCATTGCCCGCGATGATCGCGGCGTTGATGGCGCCGATCGAGATGCCGGCCACCCATTCCGGCTCAAAATCGTGCCGGCACAGCGCCTGATAGGCGCCAGCCTGATAGGAGCCGAGCGCACCGCCGCCTTGCAGAACAAGCACGCGCTGCGCCGTGGCCGGCGTGGTTGCGGGCGCGCTGTCGGAACAATCGGTCATGTCACCAGATCGAGTTTGAAAAACGAGGGCACGGTGGCGTCACTTCGCGGCGGCGTCAATCGGCGAAACCGAATATCCGCGTTACGCTAAAGTCATCGCGTCGGTTATGACGCAAGAATAAGGGTCCAGAACACCTTGTATTTGGTATTCGGAGCATAGCTCGTGGCGATGCCTAATTTTGTGACACCATTTTTCAGCATATTCGCCCGATGCGGCGGCGAGTCGCGCCAACCTGAAAACGCTTCCGCCAACGTGTGATATCCGGCGGAGACGTTCTCGACCGCCACCGTCGTGGGATATCCGGACGCGGTGAGGCGCTTCGGCAATGGCGCCTTGACGTCGTGGTCGAGCTTGTTGCGGCTTGCCATGACCTGAGACTGCGCTTCGGCAAGCTTCATCAGTTCGGGATCGACGATTACCTCGCCGAGACCGTTGTTTTGCCGATACAGCGAAATCATCGACGCCGCGGCTTTGGCATCGAGCTTGGCATCGCCATCGGCCATGCTGATATACATCGTCGGTTGCTCGATTGAGGTAGTATCGGCCGCGCAGCCGCCCAGCACCAAAAGCCCGACAATCGCAACCGCCGCGCGCATGATTCGAGACCCCCCAGGAATGAGCGGCAGTTGTTGCATACCAACCGTGGCCGAATGGTGAACAATTGGATGTTTTTGGGATTCTTCGGTTCCGCTTGGGAGCTCGGGCCGAAAATCCTCGCCCCCCGCACCCCTAGAGCATGATCCGGAAAAGTGGAAACCGGTTTTCCACGCGACAAACGCAAAATGCGTTTGCGCGCAGATCATGTTCAAACAAAGAGATGAGATCATGATGCGATTCCACTTGATCGCATCGTGATCTAGGCGCGGCGCGTGAGGCGAAGCCCAAGCTCAGCCCTCGCGGCTATGACGCTCGTAAAGCTTGACGGCGTTGTCCCAATTGATGGCTTCCATGAAGGCGTCGACATAGCCGCCCGCCTTGGCGCCATAGTCCATGTGATAGGCGTGCTCATACATATCGAGCGCGACGATCGGCCGCCCACCGGCAATCGCGTTGGTATGATCGGCCGCCCACTGATTGACCAGGCGTTTGTCGCGCGGCGAATACATCAAGAGCACCCAGCCGGAACCGCCGCCTTCTGCCTTGCCCATCGCGGAGAATTCCACGCGCCAGCGTTCGACGCTGCCGAAATCGCGCGCGATCGCATCCGCAAGCGTCCCGCGAGCGGTGCCGCCACCGCCGAGACTATCGAAATAGGCCTCATGCAGGATCATGGAGTTCATGGCGATCAACTCTTCCCGCTTCAGCCCGTTGATGACAAACCCGGGTGCCTTGGAAAAATCCAGCTCGGCGAGTTGGGCCGAGATCGCCGTCAGGCGCTTGACCGCGCCGACGTAGTTGTTTTCGTAATGGCTGACAAGAATTTTTTCCGAGATGCCTTTCACGGATTTCGGATCGACCGAAAATGGCTTGATCTCGTAGACAAACGGTTTCACGCCCGACGGCGGTGCGGCCTGCGCCTGCGCAGGCTGTTGAATCAGCGTCGAAGCGGCCGCGACGCCAGCCGCTAGCCCTACGCCATGAAGAAATTCGCGACGTTCGATATCTTGTGTCATTGCTTAGTTTCCTGGTTGGTATGGTCGTGTTACCGTCGATCAATACGCTCTCATCGAAACGCGAAAGCTTTGGCACGCTAAAGTGCCAATCGAACGAGAAAATTTTCGGATGAAATTGCATTGATGGCCGGCATTGCGCGCCCTTGAAGGAAAAATCGGACGCGATTCTTCGGCATGTCGCCTCACGGGGAGACCGCTTCCCCATGCGGTAAATAAAGCCGACGAGGGATGAATTTGTCAATCGGGTGTTGTCTGGGGCGTTTGGTGAGTCCGCACCCGATGCCCGCGCCGAAAATACCGAGGTGACGGGAAAGTGATGGAATAACGCCTTGGCGCCTTCCGTCCCAGAGCGTTTTCCGGCGAAAGCCTGCCCCGGACTTGATTCGGGGTGGGTGCCGGTTCGCGTCAAGAAAACGCGTCAAAACAAAAAAATAAAGCCTCCGTTCCGAATCAATCGGAACGGAAAAGGCTCTACGCGCCGAAAATCCGATAGCGCCGGGGCTGCAACCCAATGATATCGCCGGGCTGAATCTCCCGATCCCTCGGCGCGTCGATCTCGATCATGGTGTCGCCAAGACCGGCGGACAACGCGACTTCGGCACGCTGGATCGGACCGAAGGTCCGCACGCGCCGCACCGCGCCCTCAAGCCCGCCATTGCCGGCCGGCCCCACCTGCATGTCGTGGCGACGAACGAACAATTTCGAAGCGCCGGACGGCACGCCATCGGCTGCGATATTCAGCGCTCTTCCATCAAGCCGCACGCAACCGTCATGCACCTCCACCGGCAACACGATCGATTCGCCGATGAAGCCGTGCACGAAGGCGGTGGCGGGGTTGTCATAGACTTCGCCCGGCGTGCCGATCTGCTCGATGCGGCCCTTGTCCATCACCACCACGCGATTGGCGACTTCGAGCGCCTCTTCCTGATCGTGGGTGACGAAAATCGAGGTGACGTGGATTTCGGAATGCAGCGAGCGCAGCCACTGCCGCAATTCCTTGCGCACCTTGGCGTCGAGCGCGCCGAAAGGTTCGTCGAGCAGCAAAATCCGCGGCTCGATCGCGAGCGCGCGGGCAAGCGCGATACGCTGGCGCTGGCCGCCGGACAATTGGCTCGGGTAACGATTGGAAAGCCAATCGAGCTGCACGAGATCGAGCAATTCCTTGACGCGTTTGCGGATCCCGGCCTCGTCCTTACGAATGGCCCGCGGTTGCACCCGAAGGCCGAACGCGACGTTCTCGAACACGGTCATGTGACGAAACAGCGCGTAATGCTGGAACACGAATCCGACACCGCGTTCGCCGGCCCCATGCGCAAGCGCGTTGACGCCGTCAAACGACACTTCGCCGGCGTCGGGCCAATCGAGGCCAGCGATGATGCGCAACAGCGTGGTCTTGCCCGAACCGGAGGGACCAAGCAGCGCCAGCAATTCGCCGTCGGCGACTTTGAGATCGACATTGTCGAGCGCTGCGAATGCGCCGAATTTCTTCACGATGTTTTTGACTTCGATCATCTTGCTTTCAATCACCCCGTGGACGTTGATCTTCGTCCAGATGTCGTTCGAGAACGGCTTTTGCGATCAACGTGATCAGCGCGAGCATGGCCAAAAGCGAAGCGATCGCGAACGAGGAGACGAATTGATATTCGTTGTAGAGGATTTCCACCAACAGCGGCATGGTGTTGGTCTCGCCGCGAATATGCCCCGACACTACCGACACCGCGCCGAACTCGCCCATCGCGCGCGCGTTGCACAACAGAACGCCATAGAGCACACCCCATTTGATGTTCGGCAGCGTGACGCGGAAGAAGGTCTGCAGGCCCGAGGCGCCGAGCGAGATCGCGGCCTCCTCTTCTTGGGTGCCTTGTTCCTGCATCAACGGAATCAACGCGCGCGCCACGAAAGGAAACGTCACAAACGTGGTCGCGAGCGCGATGCCGGGCACCGCGAACAGCACATGAATGCCATGGCTTTGCAGCCACGGCCCCCAATATCCTTGCGCACCGAAGAGCAAGACGAAGATCAGACCGGAGATCACCGGGCTGACCGAGAACGGCAGATCGATCAACGAGATCAGAAAAGTCTTGCCCGGAAAGTCGAATTTGGCGATGGCCCAGGCCGCGACCAGGCCGAACACCAGGTTGAGGCTGACGGAAATCGCGGCAACATACAGCGTCAGCCTGATCGCGGACAAAGCTTCCGGATCGGACAGCGCCGAGAAATAAGCCCCGACCCCCTTCGAAAAGGCCTGCGCGAACACCACGACGAGCGGCAATATGACAAACACCGTGAGGAAGATCACCGCTACGGCGATGATCGCGGCGCGAACGAGTTTGGGCTCGGTCCGCAGATCGCTCCGGGCCACCGGGGTCAACGCGAGTTGTGACTGGTTTATCGACATCGCTAATGCGCCGGGATTCGGGTCTGCGCCCAGCGCTGCAGGCGATTGACGGTGAAGATGATCAAAAACGACGCCACCAGCATCACGACCGCGATCGCGGTCGCATCCGCATAGCGGAATTCCGACAAGCGGATCACAATCAAGAGCGGGGCGATTTCAGAGACGTTCGGCAAATTGCCGGCGATGAAGATCACCGAGCCGTACTCGCCGACGGCGCGCGCGAAGGCCAACGCAAATCCGGTGAGCAATGCGGGGATCAAGCTCGGCAAGATCACCTTGGCGACCGTGTGCCAGCGGTTGGCACCTAAGCTCGCGGCGGCTTCTTCGATCTCGACGTCGAGATCGATCAGCACCGGCTGAACCGTCCGCACCACGAACGGAATGCCGATGAAAATCATGGCGATGAAAATTCCAATCGGCGTGAACGCCACCTTGATCCCGAGTTCGGCGAGCGGCGCACCGAGCAAGCCCTTTTGCGCAAACAACGCGGTCAGCGCGACGCCGGCGACCGCAGTCGGCAACGCAAAGGGAATGTCGACGACCGCGTCGAACAAACGCCGGCCGGGAAAGCGATACCGCACCAGCGCCCAGACGACGATCGTTCCCATCACCAGATTGACGCACGCCGCCGCAAAGGCGAGGCCGAACGAGATTTTCAAGGCGTTCAGGGTGCGACGGCTGGTGAGGATGCCCCAGAATTGATCGGGGCTGAGTTCGAGCGTCTTGAGAAAGAGGCCGGCGAGCGGAATCAGGATGATAACGGAAAGCCACGTCAGGGTCAGGCCCATGGTGAGACCGAACCCCGGCAACGTACTGCGTCGTCCTCTGGCGCTCACGATGTCCCCTGCGTTCGCTTTCGAACCGATCAGTTCTTGTAAATCTGATCGAAAATGCCGCCTTCGCTGAAGTGTACCTTCTGCGCTTTGGCCCAGCCGCCGAAGACGTCGTCGATCGTGAAAAGCTCGACCTTGGCGAACGACGCCTCGTATTCTTTGGCGATCTCGGGATCGCGTGGACGATAGGAATTGCGCGCGGCGATCTCCTGACCTTCCTTGGAATACCAGTATCGCAGGTAAGCCTCGGCGACCGCGCGTGTGCCCTTCTTGTCGGCGACCGTATCAACGACAGATAGCGGTGGCTCCGCGAGGATGGATTGCGGCGGCGAAACGATCTCGAACTTGTCCTTGCCGAACTCGCGCTGCGCCAGAAACGCCTCGTTCTCCCAGGCCAACAGCACGTCGCCGACACCACGCTCTACGAAGGTGACGGTCGAGCCGCGCGAGCCCGCATCCAGCACCGGCACATTGTTGTAGAGCTCCCCGACGAATTGCTTCGCCTTCTCGGCTGTGCCGAATCTCTTCAGCGCAAAGCCCCAGGCGGCGAGGTAATTCCAGCGCGCCCCGCCCGAGGTTTTTGGATTGGCCGTGATGACGCTGACGCCGGGTTTGACCAGATCGTCCCAATCCTTGATGCCCTTCGGATTACCCTTGCGCACCAGGAACACGATCGTCGAGGTGTATGGCGAGGCGTTGAGCGGCAATCTCTTCTGCCAGTCCGCTTGGATCAAACCCTTGGCCGCGATGGCGTCGATATCATAGGCGAGCGCGAGCGTAACGACATCGGCCTGCAAGCCGTCGATCACCGCGCGCGCCTGCGAGCCGGAGCCGCCATGCGACTGCTTGATCTCGACGCTCTTGCCGGTCTCCTTTTGATAGGCGGCGGCAAACGCCTTGTTGAAGTCGACATAAAGCTCGCGCGTCGGATCGTAGGACGCATTGAGTAGGGTCACATCGGCGGCGATCGCCGAGCCTGCGCAAAGCAGTCCTGCGACGACCAACAAAATACGACGGACCATCTCAATCTCCATTCGGCCCGGGGACAGGATCGTCACCGGAAGCACGCGGACATAACTCAGGATGAAGCAGTCTCAAGTCAACGAAACCGCATTTCATTGTTTGCGCCGTTGCAACGCTATTGTGCTACGAAGTCTTCACCGTATGGATGCCGCATTCTGTTTTGGCTCGACCGCGCCAGCGGCCGGCACGCGCATCCTCGTCCGGCGAGGTCCGGCTGGTGCACGGCATGCACCCGACCGACAAATATCCCGACGCCGCCAGCGGGTGCGGCGGCAGGTTGGCGAGCTTGTAGATCGCCTCGACCTCCTCACGCGAGATGTTGGCGAACGGATTGAATTTGAGTCGCGCGCCATCCTCCTCGACGATTGGAATGGTCGCGCGAAGGCCGCCTTGAAAACGCTTGCGCCCGTTGATCCAGGCGTCGAACGGCGCCAAGGCCCGCGCCAACGGCTCGACCTTTCGAATCCGGCAGCAGGCGTCCGGATCGGAGAACCACAATTCGCGATTCCCATCCTCGCGCGACAGGGTCTCTTCGAGCGGCTTGATCGACCGGACGTCGCGCAGGCCCAATCTCTCGATCAGCGTGTCGCGATAGGCGAGCGTCTCCTCGAACAGCCAGCCGGTGCCGAGAAAGATCACGGGGATTGCAGGGTCGACGTCGGCCATCACCTTGAGCAGCGCCGCCGATTCGGTACCGAACGAAGAGACCAAAGCGAGCCGCTCGCGACCGATCGTCTGTAACGCCGCGGCGATCACCTCCGCGGGCGAAGCCGTGCGAAGCGCACGATCGAGCGCCTCGGCCGAGGGTCGATCCGGCGAACCTGGCGCCCGCTCAGGCAAAAGCTCATGTGCAAACGTGCTCATTGCTCGGCGCTCTCCGAATAACGCAGCTGCATGCGTCGGTGAAGCGCCGTGACACGGCCATCGCCGGTCGGCTGGTAGAACACCGAATAGCGCTTGGCCGCGGTGGCGAACGCCTCCGCGTCGCTTTCTTTCTTCACTTCAAAAGCATCGAAACCGGCGCGGAGCATGAACACGAATTGATCGCGCAGCACCTGCCCGGTCGCCCGCAACTCGCCGCGAAAGCCATGACGCTCCCGCAACAATCGCGCCTGACTATAGGCGCGGCCGTCGCGGAAGGATGGAAACACCAATGCCACCGCCGCGAGACGGTCGAGATAGGGCACAAGGTCCTCGATGGCGCGATTATTCGGCCAGATCACGCCCGTAGGTGCGTTGCGGCGGGAAAGCAGTTCCGCATCGTCGAGGAAGCGCGCCGCAGCGATCATAATCGCGCCATCGCCCGGAATCGGCGCGTCGTCCGCGATGTGAACGAACGCGTCGCCCGAGATTTTTCCGCTTTTAACGAGTGGCATAGACGCGCTCCCTGAAAGGTTCGACGCCAAGCCGCTTGACCGTGTCGATGAACAATTCATCGGGGCGTGCGCGCAGCGCGAGATAGGCTTCGACGATATCCTCGACCACGTCGGCGACTTCGCCGTAGGGCACGGACGGTCCGATCAAGGTGCCGACCGTGGCGTTTTCGTCGGCCCGGCCGCCGATCGTGATCTGGTAGAATTCCTCGCCGTTCTTCTCGACGCCGAGAATGCCGATGTGGCCGACATGGTGATGGCCGCAGGCGTTGATGCAGCCGGAAATGTTGACATGCAGACGCCCGATCAAATTGGCGGTGTCGTGATTGGCGAAGCGTCGGGTCAATTCCTGCGCGATCGGGATCGAGCGCGCATTGGCAAGCGAGCAATAATCCAGCCCAGGGCAGGCGATGATGTCGGTGACGAGATTGACGTTCGGCGTCGCTAGGCCATTTTTGTCGAGCACCCGCCACAGCGCCGGCAGGTCGCGCTTGGCGACATGGGGCAGCGCGAGATTTTGCTCGTGGCCGACGCGAATTTCGCCGAAGGAATATTCGTCCGCGAGATCGGCGACCGCCTCCATCTGCTCGGCGGTAGCATCGCCGGGCGGACCACCGACCGGCTTGAGCGAGATCGTCACGATCGCATAGCCGGGCACTTTATGTGTCGCGACCGAATTCCTGCGCCACGCCTCGAAATCCGGATCATGCGCCGCCTTCTTCAATTCGTCCGGCATTGCCGGCAGTTTCTCGTAAGCCGGGTAGGTAAAGCGCGAGCGAATTTCCTCGACGACGGCATCATCGAGCGCCAGCGCGCTGTCGCGCATCTGCAGCCACTCGCTCTCGACTTCCTGCGCGAATTTTTCAATGCCAAGTTCATGCACCAAAATCTTGATGCGCGCCTTGTAGATGTTGTCGCGGCGGCCGTACTGATTGTACACGCGCAGGATCGCCTCGACGTAACTCAACAGATCGCGGCCCGGTACGAACGGCTTGATGGTCTTGCCGATGAACGGGGTGCGGCCGAGCCCGCCGCCGACCAGCACCTCGAACCCGGTTTCGCCTTGCGCGTTCTTGTGCAGCCGAAGGCCGATGTCGTGCACCTTGATCGCGGCGCGATCGTGGTCTGACGCGGTGATGGCGAATTTGAATTTGCGCGGCAGGAACGAGAATTCCGGGTGCAGCGTCGAATATTGCCGCAACAGTTCCGCCCAGATGCGCGGATCCTCGATTTCGCCGGGCGCGACGCCGGCCCAATGATCGGCCGTGATGTTGCGCGTGCAGTTGCCGCTGGTCTGCATCGCATGAATGCCGACTTCGGCGAGATCGGCGAGCGCGTCGGGCAATTCGGCGAGCTTGATCCAGTTGTACTGGATGTTTTGCCGCGTGGTGAAATGCCCGTAACCGCGGTCGTAGCGTCGCGCGACATGCGCCAGCCGCCGCATCTGCTCCGAGGACAGCGTGCCGTAAGGGATCGCGACCCGCAGCATATAGGCATGCAGCTGCAGATAGACGCCGTTCATCAGCCGCAGCGACTTGAATTCCTCCTCGGTGAGTTCGCCGGACAGACGGCGCCCGACCTGATCGCGAAATTCCGTGACACGTTCGTTGATGAGCGTGCGATCGATTTCATCATATGCGTACATGAGCGGATTGCCTTATGCCGAAACCGGCAAGTCGATGGTGACGCCTTGACGGCGGATATGTTCACGTAGATTTCCGGGCGAAACTTCGCCGCTCTCGTCGATTTCGACCGGCGCGATATAGGCGCCGATCGCGCCGACGTCGTCGGCGATCGATTCGGCGAGCAACGCGCGGGCTTCGTCGGCGGCGCGCACGATCGCCGCATTCGACAATTCGGTCGACCAGCCCTTCGCGGCGGTCCGATAAATCACGACGCCATCGAAGGTGCGGTTGGCGGTGACCACGGACGGACCCGTGATCTTGATCTTTTGCTGCAGTGGAGACGTCATTCGGCGGCTACCTGAAAATATGAGGCCAATTGGGTGAGAGTGGAGTTGCGCCACGGCGCGGAGTACGCGACCACGTCGCCAATGATGAGGACCGCGGGACCGCCGTCGATTTTTTCGATCAGGCCGGGCAATTCATCGAGCGTTCCGACCGCGGCTTGCGCGTCGGGGCGGGTCGCGCGGGCGAATACGCCGACCGGCGTTTGCGGGGCGCGACCCGCGGCAAGCAAGCCGTCGCGAACCGAGCGGGCCGCGGTCATTCCCATGTACACGACCACCGTCATCTTCTCATCCGTCAACGCCGACCAATCGACAACATCGGCGTCCTTGGCCTTGTGCGCGGTGAGGAAGGTGATGCGGAGCGCTTCATGACGGAACGTCAGCGGCACTTCGAATTGCGCGGCGGCACCGAGTCCCGCGGTGATTCCGGGGACGATCGAATAGGCGATGCCGGCCTCACGCAACGCTTCGACTTCCTCGCCGCCACGGCCGAACACAAAGGGATCGCCGCCTTTGAGGCGCACCGCGCGCTGGCCTGATCGGGCCGCTTCGATCAGCAACGCATTGATCGCGTCCTGGCCAATGCCGGGCTGTCCGGCCCGACGGCCGACCGGCACGCGCGCCGCGTCACGGCGGGCGCGGTCGAGAATCTCGGGCGAGACCAGTTCGTCGTAAAAAACAACGTCGGCGTCTTGTAACGCACGCAGCGCCTTGAGGGTGAGCAGATCCGGATCGCCCGGCCCCGCGCCGACCAGCGCCACGTGGCCCTCAGGAAGACCTCCCTGCACGCCGGCAAAAGCAGACGGATCGGAGATTTTCGTCAGTGCGGCTTGTGCGTCGTCGCTGCGCCCGGCGAGCACCAGCGCCCCGATCGGGCCGTCGATCACGCGCTCCCAAAACCGGCGCCGCAGCGGCATTTCCGGAATGCGGCCATGAATGTGTTTGCGCCACGTGCCGATGAAACTTGCAAGCTCGCCGATCCGCGCCGGCAATATCGCTTCGATGCGCTCGCGGATGCGACGCGCCACCACCGGCGAGGCTCCCCCGGTGCCGACGGCGACGACCACGTCGCCGCGATCGACAATGGCGGGAAAAATGAAGGTCGAATGCGAAAGGTCGTCCATCACATTCACAGGGACGCCAACTGCCTTGGCCCGCGCCGACATCGCAGGTCCGATCTCGCCGGCGCCCGCACAAAGGATCGCGATCGCGCCGTTCAGATCGGCCGCCAAGGGATCGCCCTCGGCAAGCTCGATTCGCGCCACATCGGCCGCGTCCAAACCGCTCACATCATGCTGGCCATCCGTGGCATACCAGCGGATGCGGGCACCCGCCGCGGCCAGCAGGCGCAATTTCGCCCGCGCCAATTCGCCCGCGCCGACCAGCAGCACCGGGCCGCTTTGCAGATCGAGAAACACCGGCAGGAATCGCATGCGAGACTCGCTTCCCCTACTTCCGGGGTTGACTGGAATTATTTTCTATATATGTCTACCCTGACACCCGCAAAGAGAAAATTATTTTTTCTCTATTGCAATGCAACTATAGAATTTTCGCCTTAAAAGTCCAAGGGTCAGAGATGCATCTTCTCGATAATGAATCAGCCGCAGCGCGCCCCCCCTGGACTGACACGATGGACGTATCTTCGGCGCAGCAAATTTCGACCGACGCGCCGGCGATGGATCACCTCGACGCGCTCGAGGCCCAAAGCATCTATATTTTTCGGGAAGCCTTCGCGCGGCTCAAGAAACTCGCGCTGCTGTGGTCGTTGGGTAAAGATTCCAACGTGATGATCTGGCTGGCGCGCAAGGCCTTCTTTGGCCGCGTACCGTTCCCCGCGCTGCATGTCGACACCGGAAAGAAATTTCCGGAGATGTACGCGTTTCGCGATCGCTATGGCAAGGAATGGGAGCTCGATTTACGGATCGAACCCTGCCCGCCGCTCGAGACCATCGATCCGACCTTGCCGCCGGCCGCGCGATCCGCCGCGCGCAAGACCGACGGACTCAAGATGGCGCTCGCCAAATACGGTTTCGACGGCCTGATCGCCGGCATCCGTCGCGACGAGGAAGCCACCCGCGCCAAGGAGCGGGTGTTTTCGCCGCGCGGCACCGAAGGCGGATGGGACGTGCGCGATCAGCCGCCGGAATTCTGGGACCAGTTCAACGCATCGCCGCCGCCCGGGGCGCATTTGCGCATTCATCCCATCCTGCATTGGACCGAGGCCGACATCTGGGCCTACACCAAGCGCGAAAACATTCCGATCATCCCGCTTTACCTCGCCAAAGACGGCAAGCGTTACCGCTCGCTTGGCGATGCCGACATCACCAATCCGGTGGCTTCGAGCGCATCTAACATCGACGAAATTCTGCTTGAGCTCGACAGCACAAAGATCCCGGAACGTTCGGGCCGCGCGCTCGATCACGAGACCGAAGATGCGTTCGAGCGACTCCGCGTCGCCGGTTACCTCTGACGGACATGGGTTGAGTGATCTGATGAACGCGATCGTCCTCGCAAGCGTTTCGGCAACCCCCAACGGCACCACGCGGCCGCAGGTTCGCATCGTCATCGTCGGCCATGTCGACCACGGCAAATCGACCCTGGTCGGGCGCCTGCTGCACGAAACCGGCAGCCTGCCCGAGGGCAAGCTCGAAATGCTCACAGCCGTCAGCGCGCGCCGGGGCATGCCGTTCGAATGGTCATTCCTTTTGGATGCGCTGCAGACCGAGCGCGACCAGGGCATCACCATCGACACCACGCAGATTCGCTTCCGCACGCGATCCCGCGACGTGGTGCTGATCGACGCGCCGGGCCACGCCGAATTCCTGCGCAACATGATCACCGGTGCGTCGCAAGCCGACGGCGCCGTGCTGATCATCGACGCGCTGGAAGGCGTGCGTGACCAGACCCGGCGCCACGGCTATCTGTTGCATCTTCTCGGCGTCAAACAGGTCGCCGTGGTCGTCAACAAGATGGATCGGGTCGATTTCAGCGCGGCGCGTTTCAACGAGATCAGCCACGAGATTTCCACCCATCTCATTGGCCTTGGCGTCACGCCGACCGCCGTGATTCCGATTTCGGCGCGCGACGGCGACGGCGTCGCCGAGCGCACCCCGCGCACCGGCTGGTACTTCGGGCCGACCGTGGTCGAGGCGCTCGACGCGCTTGAACCTGCGCGCCCGCTCGAACAACTGCCGCTGCGGCTGCCGGTGCAGGCGATCTACAAATTCGACGACCGCCGCATTGTCGCGGGCCGTATCGAATCCGGCAGCCTCAAGGCCGGCGACGAGATCGTCATCATGCCGGCGGGCAAGATTGCGAAGATCAAGACCGTCGAAGGCTGGCCGGCAACGCCGGTGAAAGGGAGTCAGGGCGCGGGACGGTCGGTCGGCGTCACGCTCGACCGTGAATTGTTCGTCGAGCGCGGCGACATGATCGCGCATGCCGGCACCAGCCCGCGCGACACGCGCCGAATTCACGCACGCATTTTCTGGCTGCACGACAAGCCATTGACGACCGGCGCCTCCATCCTGGTCCGCCTCGGCACCCGCGAAACCCGCGCCACCGTTGTGACGATCGAGAACGCGGTCGATCCCGGCGAATTGTCGAGTGTGGAAACCCAATCGATCGCACGCAACCATGTCGGCGAGATCGACATTTCGCTGGCGCAGCCCCTGGCCGCCGATCCCTATACCGACAATGCCCGCACCGGACGCCTGGTGATCGAGGTCAACGGCCGCATCGCCGGCGGCGGGTTGGTGCTATCGGTCGATGCCGGATCGCGCGCCATCCCGGTCGACATCGTGCCGGTGGAATCCGCGTTGCTCCCCGAAGAACGCTCGGCGCGTTATCGCCACCGTGGCGCCGTGGTGTGGATGACGGGACTGCCGGGTTCCGGAAAATCGACCCTGGCGCGCGCGCTGGAACGCAAGCTGTTTGCCAATGGCGGCTCGCCGGTACTGCTCGATGGCGATACGTTGCGCGCCGGACTGAACGGCGATCTCGGCTTTTCGGTGACCGATCGCAGCGAAAATATTCGCCGCCTCGCCGAAGTTGCCACCCATCTTGCACGCAACGGGCACATCGCCATTGTCGCCGCGGTCTCACCTGCCGCGGAAGATCGAGCCGCGGCACGGCGGATCGCCGACACCGCATTTCGCGAGATTTATATCGCCACGCCAGCCGAGGTGTGCGAGAGCCGCGACCCCAAGGGCCACTACGCCAAAGCGCGAGCCGGCGGGCTGCCTTCGTTCACCGGCATCGGCAATGATTACGAGCCACCCACCAACTGCGAATTAACGATCGATACGTCGAACCGTTCGATTCCCGATGCGACCAATGAGATTGAGCGGTTACTGACAAGATCGGGCATTCTGTTCGACGAAGTTGGTGACTTCGCCGCAAATATCTGAGGCTTTTTGCCTCGTTACAGCAAACGAGGGCCCGCAAGGGCTTCTCATCGCCCCATCTTTGGGGCTAAAAGCCCGTGAACCGGTGCCCCTTTGCGGCGTTCAATTACCGGTTTGCCCATAAAAAAAGCCAGCCTGTTCACCGCCGTTTCGCGAGAAACTCATGAATCCTATTGATACGCACGGATTGAAGATCGCTCCCGCCCTGTTCGACTTCATCGCCAGCGAGGCGACGCCGAACACCGGGATTTCGCCCGATGCATTTTGGGCCGGGCTTGCCGCCATCGTCCGCGACCTGACGCCGAAAAACCGCGAATTGTTGACGGTGCGCGACGCCTTGCAATCGAAGATCGACGATTGGCATCGCGCCAACAAAGGCAAGGCGTTCGACATCAACGCCTACACGGCTTTCCTCAAGGAGATCGGCTATCTGCTGCCGGAGCCGGCGACGCAGAAGGTCGAGACCACAAATGTCGACGAAGAGATCGGAAAAATCTGCGGACCGCAGCTGGTGGTGCCCCTCACCAATGCCCGTTACGCGCTTAACGCCGCTAACGCACGCTGGGGCAGTCTTTACGATGCGTTCTACGGCACCGACGCGATTCCGCACGAGCCGGGCGAAAGCCGGAACGGCTTCGACAAGGCGCGCGGCGCCAAGGTGGTCGCGAAAGCGAAAACCTTCCTCGATTCGGCCGTGCCGCTGGCGACCGCAAGCCACACGGACGTCATCGCCTACAGCGTCATTGCCGGCCAGCTCGCCGTCAAGCTGAAGAGCGGCAACGCCACCGCACTGAAATCGAACGCGCAGTTCGCCGGCTATCAGGGCGATGCAACTTCTCCTTCCGCGATCCTTCTCGCCAATAACGGCTTGCACATCGAACTCCAGATCGACCGCGGCCACATGATCGGCAAGGACGATCCGGCCGGCGTCGCCGACATCATTCTGGAGGCGGCGGTCAGCACCATCCTCGACATGGAAGACAGCGTCGCCGCGGTCGATGCCGAAGACAAGGTACTGATCTATCGCAACACGCTCGGTTTGATGAAAGGCACGCTGTCGGCGGATTTCGAAAAGGGCGGCGAGACGCTTCAACGCGCCCTCAATTCCGATCGCGCCTACACCTCGCCGGACGGCAAGACGTTCACGCTGCACGGCCGCAGCCTGTTGTTGATTCGCAATGTCGGCCATCACATGTTCACCGACGCGGTGCTGGACGCAACCGGCGCCGAAATTCCGGAAGGCTTTCTCGACGCCGCCGTCACCGGACTTCTGGCGCTCCACGACCTCAAGGGGCTTTCGACAACACGCAACAGCCGCACCGGCTCGATCTACGTCGTCAAGCCGAAGATGCACGGGCCCGACGAGGTCGCGCTCACCTGCGAATTGTTCGGCCGGGTGGAGAAAATGCTGTCTTTGCCGGAAAGCACCATGAAAATCGGCATCATGGACGAAGAACGCCGCACCACGGTCAATCTCAAAGCGTGCATTCAAAACGCCTTGCGGCGGATCATGTTCATCAATACCGGCTTCCTCGATCGTACCGGCGACGAGATTCATACCTCGATGGAAGCGGGCCCGATGATCCGCAAGAACGACATGAAGGCCCAACCCTGGATCAAGGCCTACGAAGACTGGAACGTCGACGTTGGCTTGATCGACGGCCTGCCCGGCCATGCTCAGATCGGCAAGGGCATGTGGGCCATGCCCGACAAGATGGCCGACATGTTGACGCAGAAGATCGCTCATCCGAAGGCCGGCGCGACGACCGCCTGGGTGCCCTCGCCGACCGCGGCCACCCTGCACGCGCTGCATTACCATCAAGTCGACGTCGCGGCGCGCCAACAGGAATTGGCAAAAGCCGGCCCACGCGCGAAGCTCTCGGATATTCTCACCATCCCGATATCCCAGTCGAACTGGGCGCCCGACGACGTGCGGCAGGAGATCGACAACAATTGCCAAGGCATCCTCGGTTATGTGGTGCGCTGGATCGATCAGGGCGTCGGATGCTCCAAGGTGCCTGACATCCACGACATCGGCCTGATGGAAGACCGCGCAACGCTGCGTATTTCAAGCCAGCATCTGGCGAACTGGCTGCATCAGGGCGTCATCACCAAAGCGCAGGTGATGGACGCGCTCAAGCGCATGGCTGTGGTGGTCGATCGCCAAAACAAGGGCGATCCGCTCTATCGGCCGATGGCGCCTTCCTTCGACGGCGTCGCCTTCAAGGCCGCCTGCGATTTGATCTTCAAGGGACGCGAGCAGCCGAACGGCTACACCGAATACATCCTGACGGAACGGCGCAGGGAAGCCAAAGCGGCCGGGTGATCGATCAATTCCGAGCAAGCCTCGCGAGCGGCAGTTCCCTCGGAACGTTTGAATTACTTGCCGGTTAGATCGCCATCCCAGATCAACAGGAGATGACGATGGATTGGAACCGGGTTGAAGGCAACTGGAAGCAATTCAAGGGCAAGGCCAAGGAGAAGTGGGGCAAACTCACCGACGACGACCTGAACGTGATCGAGGGTCGCCGCGATCAACTCGAAGGCAAGCTGCAGCAACGCTACGGTTTCGCCAAGGATCAGATCCACAAGGACGTGGATGACTGGTTCAAGACACTGAAGTAGGTTGCGACGCTGAAAGGCGCGAGCAACAAAGAAAAAGCCCCGGCGAGATGCCGGGGCTTTTTCTTTAGAGCATGATCCGGAAAAGTGGAAACCGGTTTTCCGAAAGGTCATGCTCAAACAAAGAGATGAGATCATGATGCGATTCCACTTAATCGCATCATGATCGAGGCGCGAAGCTAAAACACCGCGATGTATTTCAGCAAGGAGATCACGCCGAGGATGATCACGACGACGCGCACGATCTGCTTGGCACGGCCGTCGAGCGGCAACAGGTTGATCAGATAAAGAATAAGAATGACGACGAGAAATGTAACCAATGCGCCCATAAGCATGAAAACCCCCTTTGTGAGACGGCGGTCTGACGCTAACGCGCAGCGAGCGGTCCGGGTTCCGTGCAAGGAACTGGTTTGAAAACACGCAACTCAGGGTGGTCTAGCCAAAGGCGAATTGCCGAAAATAACGTCAGCAACGCTGTCTAAAATATTTACTCTTTTTTGCGTAACTGGATGAAATTTTTGGGAGCTTTTCGTGCTGCAACGTCTGACCATATCCGCGCTGCTCAAGGCGGTGATCCTGACCACAGCTTGCTGCGTTGTCGTCGGATTTTCAATAAGCGCCTGGAATTCGTGGGAGCGCTTGAAGCAAACCAGCCGAATCGCGGTGATCGCCGACGCCTCGACGAATCTTTTCAAGGCGATGCACAATCTGCGAAGCGATCGACCCACCACCAACCGGCTTCTGAACTCGGATCAGCCTGTCGACCCTGGAATCGAAAAATACCTGCGCAACGCGCGCGAGATGGAAGTACCAGCGATCGACGCCGCGATCGCACAACTAGCGTCGATCGAATTTCCGCAAGCGCAGACACTGGTGCCCGAGCTGGACCGCCTGTCCAAAATTCTGGTGGGGCTGCAAAAAGAATTCTGGAACGCCGTTGCGAAGCCGAAAGCCGAGCGCCGTCCGACGCTGGCGAAGGAATACCTGGAGACGGCGACGACGTTGCTGGAGATGCTCGACAAGCTTTCCATAACGCTCGCCGCCACCGTCAGCCATCAGGATCCCGTGACCGACCATTTGCTGGCGATCAAGCAGGCCGCATGGCTGTTGCGCAACACGACCGGAGAAGCCTCGCAACTGATCACCAATGGGCTCGCCGTCGGACGTCTGCCGCCGGAAGCATGGCTGACCTATATGAAGCTGGTTGGTGGCACCGAGGCCGCCTGGAAAGCGCTGGAACTAACGGCGTCGGGAATGCAACTGACGGAAGCGCTTGCCGATGCAATGGCCGCGACCAAGGCCGGCTATTTCGCTCCGGAAGATCTCGCTTTGCGGGACCGTGTGGTGAAGGCGCTGATTGCCGGCGAGAAGCCGGAGCTGACAGCCAATCAATGGACCCCGACGTCCGTGGGGCGCATGAGCAGCGCGGTCAAGGTCGCCGAAGCGGCGCTCGACGCGGCCAGAGAACACTCGTTGGCGCAGCATAGCCGGGCCCAGCGCTCTCTGGCGCTGCAGCTCGCGCTGCTGGCTCTGGCGATCGCGCTTGCTTTCGGGACCATGACGGCAGTCAGCCGCCGCGTCATCAAACCGCTCCACAACATACGCGATGCCATGCTGAAAGTGGCCGCCGGCGATCTCACGGTCGATACCGGATACGCGCAACGCCGTGACGAGATCGGCGCGTTGGCCGGCACCCTGGAGACGTTCAAGCAACAGGCCGCGGACAAATTGAGGATCGAAGATCAGGAGCGTGAACGCAACGCCGGCGCGGCGGCTCGCCAGCGCATGATCGAAACCTATGTCGGCGAATTCGAAAATATGGTGCGTCAGACGCTTGACCAACTCGGCGATGCTTCCGGCCAGATGCGGACGACGTCGGCAGGCCTGTCGGCGGTCTCCAGCCAAACCAATGCCCGCGTCGAGATCGCGGAAAAATCCGCCGGCGACGCATCCACGAGCGTGGAGAACGTCGCGTCCGCGGCGCAGGAATTGAGCACATCGATCGACGACATCAGCCGACAGGCCACGCACGCCGCTGGAATTGCCAACCGCGCGGTCAATCGGGCGCGCGAAACCGACGGCACGGTGCAGGGCCTGGCGAAAACCGCGGGCCGGATCGGCGAGGTGGTTGGTTTGATCAACACCATTGCCGCCCAAACCAACCTGCTGGCGCTCAATGCGACCATCGAGGCGGCGCGTGCGGGTGATGCCGGCAGGGGTTTTGCCGTCGTGGCATCCGAGGTCAAATCGCTGGCCAGCCAGACCGCCAAAGCGACCGAAGATATCTCCGAGCAGATTGCCGACATCCAGAAGGTGGCGGGCGACGCCATCGACGCCATCAAGGGAATCGGCAGCATCATCGGCGAGGTGAATGAGGTCGCGACCGCGATCGCGGCCGCGGTCGAAGAGCAAGGCGCCGCCACCCAGGAGATCACGCGCAGCACCCAACACGCCGCACAAGGCACCAAGAACGTCTCGGAAAATATCACGGGCGTCAAAACCGACGCGGGTACTGCCGCTGCGGCGGCAGAGAATGTAAAGCACGCCTCGCAGACGCTGGAGACACAGAGTCAGCGTTTGAGCACCCAGGTCACGGAATTTCTGGGCAAGATCCGCGCGGCGTGAGGCGAAAGAAGTTCGGGTCGTTACTCTGCCGCCACCACCGGCACGTGGCGATCGCGTGAACGCTGCTGTCCGGACACGGGCGAGAAATTCCCCGAAGCACCACGTTTGTCGCCGCTGCGGCCGGCGACCATTAGACCGTCGGCGCCGACCACGATGTCGCTCTTGCGAAGCGTCGGATCGTTCTCAATTTTGACTGGCGCAAGACCGATCTGGTCCTTGCCGTTGCAGGTACAGCCCGCGACGATCTCGTTCCGATAACGAAACGCGTTCGGCAATTCGGAATAAAGCTTTCCATTTTCCGTCGCGGCATCGTCGATAGTGCTGCCGTAGACCAGTTTGGTTTCGCTCGCCGGGCAAAAGCTGTGGCATGACGCCGCCCGGCTTTGATTGTCGGAGGCCGAAATCGGAAAGTAGCGGCCGTCGCAGCTACGCACGCAATAGGCTTGCGAACCGGAATAGGCGGCACGCGGATGTATGTCGGTTTGGAAGAGACCGCCTTCGCTTGCAAACGGCAGCGGGATCGACGGGGCATAGGATCGATGTCCTCGAAACGCCCCGAACAACGCCGAGAAAAAATCTTCGGCTTGCGCGGCCGGGACCGAGCCCAAGCCGCAGAGCGAAGCAGTCAATCCCAATGTCGCCAGCCAGCCTGATCTCCGGTTCATCTTCCGCTCCGGGACAGGGTTTCCATTCAGTACAGCGACGAAGCCGAAAGGTTCACCGCCTGGCGGCCCGACGGCAGCCTCGTCACGACGGGGCGCGACTGTGGCGCGGTCGTCGCACGAACGGCAATCGCGGCGCTCGCTTCCAGATGCGGCGCGCCCTTCGGTAAAACCACGACCTTGGCCCCGAGATCGACGCGGCCGAACAGGTCGGCAACGTCTTCGTTGGTCAGACGGATGCAGCCGCTGGATACGAACTTACCGATTGTCGAAGGATCGTTGGTGCCATGGATGCGGTACGCGCTGGTGCCAAGATACATTGCGCGCGCGCCAAGCGGATTGCCGGGACCTCCCGCCACGAAACGGGGCAGATAAGGTTGGCGGGCGATCATCTCCGCCGGCGGGTACCAATCCGGCCATTCCGCCTTTCGGCTGACGGTCAGCACGCCGGACCAGGCGAAACCTTCGCGGCCGACGCCGACGCCGTAACGAATGGCCCGACCCTGGCCGAGCACGTAGTAAAGCACCGTGTTGGCGCTATCGATGACGATGGTGCCGGGCGCCTCGCTCGTGTTGAAAGCGACCACGGCGCGCCGCAGCCTTTCGGGGACCACACCCACATTTCCATTGCCTTCGGTCGTCGGAGCAAGCGCCGCATTCTCCGAATCCGATGAAAGCCACCCCTGCGGCGATGCGTAACCGAGAGCTTGCGCGTGGACTTCGCCGGAGAGAATGGGAAGTGCCAAGCACGAAGCGACGACAATCATCGCGCACGACCACCTACGAATAGTTGCGATTTTTCGTGTCATGAGCCGCCCTGTTCGCTGCGCATCGTTCTGATGCTTCTCACAACAAACGCGACCAGGGCCGGACGGTTCCGCTTTCTCGTTTTTGCGGTGGAACTTCGCCAAGCAAAGCCGGTTGTGACCACAGCGCCTGTTCGTTAAGCCGCGACGACTTTTTGCAAGACCTAAGCCACGTCAGCCGCAGCGCAGCGCGGAGAGAGCCAGATTGTGCGTATCCCTCCCGACGAGCCGACGGGCACGCCATTGCCGGACCGCAAGGGCGAACCATCGTCGGTCGTTCGCCGCGCCGATGTCATTGCCTTCGCGCTGGTCGCACTCCTGGTCATCTGCGTGGTCGCCGTCCTCTACGTAGCGAAGGCGTTTTTTCTTCCCGTCGTGACGGCATTCGTACTCGGCACCATGCTGTCGCCGGCGGCGGGCTTGCTTGAGCGGCATCGCGTTCCCCGCTCGGTATCGGCAGTTCTGATTGTGACTGCCGCTGGCGCCAGCGTTGCATTCATTGTCGGTTTGATCTCTTCCCCATTGATGGAATGGAGCACGCGCCTGCCGGAGCTGGGATCGCGCCTGAAGGATAAGTTGCATATATTCGATCGTCCGCTCGCGCTCTGGCAGCAACTCCAGGGCATGCTCGGCGAATCCGATCCGCTCGTAGCCGCGCCGTTTCAGATACCGAAATTCGACTGGGTCCAGCCGACGTTCGAATTCCTGTCACCGACTTTCACCGAGTTTCTTCTGTTCCTTGCAACGCTGGTCTTGTTTATCGCGAGCTGGCGAGATCTGCGTCGCGCGCTGATCATGACGTTCCCCGATCGTGATTCGCGGCTGCGGATGTTGCGGATTCTAAACGAGATCGAGGTGAATCTTGGCGGCTATCTGCTCACTGTGACGATGATCAATCTCGGTGTCGGCACCGCGACCGGCATCATCTGCGTGGTCACGGGCATGCCTAATCCAGCCGGGCTTGGCGCACTGGCCGCGACCTTGAACTTCTTTCCGATCATCGGCCCGATCGCGATGTTCGTGATCCTGACGGCGGTCGGCGTGATCGCGTTCTCCACCCTCGGCGCGGGCCTGATCGCGCCACTGGCTTTCGTCGGGCTTACCTTCCTTGAAGGTCATTTTATTACACCGACCATCATCGGCCGCAGGCTCGAGCTGAACGCGCTCGCGGTGTTCATCGCGCTCGCCTTCTGGACCTGGCTGTGGGGGCCGATGGGTGGCTTTTTGTCTTCACCGCTCTTGATCGTGGCGCTCATTCTCAGGGAACACCTTCTTTCCACGACCTCGCCGCAACTGCCGTCGGGCTGATGGCGTTTTCGCCTGTCGCAACGCCGCTTGCCGGAAAATGCCTTCACGGAACTTCCGTCACAACGAAACGTTTGTGCGGTTATGAACCTTACAAATCCGGGAGCTTTTGATGTCGAGTACGGATGGCGAGATCGGAATGAGAGATCTGGCGGATAAAGCGACCTATGAACGCCTCGAAAAGGAGGTAGCAGCCGTGAAAGACGATATCTCAGCCTTGACCGATCAAATTACCGATGCGCTGAACACTTTTGCCGGCAGCGCCAAAAAGCAGGCGCGGCGCGGCTACAAGCAAGCCCGCGCCAATGTCGATTCGGCGGTGGAGGATATTTCGGAGCGCGGAAGCGCCGTGGTGGGCGCCGCCCAGGATACGGTTTCTTCGATCGAGGAAACGCTGGAAGACGTCGTCCAGCAGCGCCCGCTTGCGACCGTGGGCCTGGCACTCGGCCTCGGCTTCCTGATCGGCCTAACGTGGCGCCGGTAACGATCACCGCACCATTCGCGATGGAGGCGCTTGCTTGATTCGAAGGGCGGCTTGAGAAGCCGCGGAAATCTTTTTGCCAGCATTGATTTTGAACGGGGCGGTCCATGTTTCAGCGCGTGATCGATGATCTCAAGGAATCCACCGGCAGGACCTTGCGGCTGACATATCTCGCCGCGGCGGTCGTGGTGGCCCTGTTGGTCACGCTGGCGTTTCTTTGCGCCGCGGCGTTCATTTACCTGCGCCAGGAATACGGCACGATCGAAGCGTGCCTCGCCGGCGCGCTCGCATTCTTCGTCGTCGCGGTGATCGTGGCCGTCATTTACAAGGTGCTTAAAAATCGCGCCAAGGCCCGCGCGGCTGAGCGGACGAAATCGGCCCTGCAAGCCGCGCTTGCCGATCCGATGCTGGTCGCGTCCGGCATTCAGCTGATCCGCGCGATCGGCGTCAAAAGGCTGATCCCGATCCTGGCTGTCGCCGGCGTAGCATTGGGGGTGCTTGCGAACCGCCACCCTGGCGACAAAGCGCCGCAGCCGTAACATTGTTGCAATTTATCAGGTGACGCAACGGCCCGGCTGAAGTCGCTTGGCGATCTCGGTCAGCACGCTGACGACGGGCTCGCATGCGACCGTCGCTTTGCGGTCGCCGGACTTCGTCGCCGGCGGCGTGGAAGAACCATCGCGGGCCTCGCGCTCGACCGGTATGCGGACCAGGATCGACGTATCGGCCAACCCATCCAATCGAAGCGAAAACGTCCGCGTCGGCACTGCCGGGCCGCTCACGCCGACGGCCCTATCGGCCTTGGCCGTCCGATTGACAGAGGCGTCCGCGGTGCCTGCCAGCCCCGGCAAACGCTCTTGCAATAGGCCGGTGAGATCATGGCCCGACGCAAACTGAACCGCGCCGCACGCCAGCGAGACGGCGAACGCTCCGAAAACTCCAGTTACCAGCTGCGACATGCTCTGCCCGTCCCTCGCCCCCATGGCGATCGGGGACACAATGCGAGGGAGCGGCAAGGGTTCTTAATTCGGACGATCACTTAACCGTGTTCAAAAAAATCAGGCAGCGCCGGGAACGAGTTTGGTGCTTGTGCGTCATCTCGACAGCCGGTCATCCCCCCTGCCCCATTGACCGGCCATGTGGGGCGCGGCTGTGGTGATGCCAGCCGCGCCCTGCTTTTATGTTGAAGCTCTGATTTTCTTTTGAAAATTGAGTTGGGCGCGGGCCGCACCAAGATGCGGCCCACGCCAATCGCGCTCAATGTAATCGTTCTTCGATCAGGAAGCCGCTGCCCGTGGCGCGCGGTTGCGAGAGTTACGCTGGAAGAACAGCGCCTGGCTCGCCACGGCCGAGACCATCGCGGGCTGGAACGGCTTTGAGATCAAGAACGCCGGCTCGGGGCGTTCGCCGGTCAGAAAGCGTTCGGGATAGGCGGTGATGAACACCACCGGCACCTCGAAAACCCGCAACAGCTCGTTGACGGCGTCAAGACCCGAACTGCCGTCGGCGAGCTGAATGTCGGCGAGAATCAAGCCCGGCTTCTTGTTCTTGGCGAGCGCCACCGCGTCGGAATGGGTGCGGGCGACGCCGATCACATTGTGACCGAGATTCCTCACCAGACTTTCGAGATCCATCGCAATGAAGGTCTCGTCTTCGATGATGAGCACGTCGGTGGCGATTTCCGCCGCCATTTCCCGTCCCGCAATGTCGGCGAGCCGGCGGGTCTCGGCCACGTCGGTCGCGAGAATGAACGCGACCTCTTCCTCGGAGAAGCCTTCCAGCGACAGCAGCAGGAAGGCCTGGCGCGGCAACGGCGTGATGTTCGAGAGCCGGCGCTCCGAGGGCAGCGGCAAGGTGGCGACGTCGGCATTATCGTTGACCGCGACCGAATTCCATATCTGGGTAAACAGCCGAAACAGCCCGGCACGGGGTCCATGCTCCTCGTCGAGGAGGGACAAGTCCTGGAGCAGGGCTTCAAGCATGGCGCCGACATAGGCGTCGCCCGACGCCTGATTTCCGGTCAAGGCACGGGCATAGCGCCGCAACAAGGGTAGATGTTCAGCAACGAGCTGTGATCGGGACATCCCACTCCATCCTGTCTTGGGTCAAACGGTCCGTGATGGGGTGACCCGGCTCCCCCGACGTGGCCTGACTACGCCTTAACCCGAGAAAAGTTCCCGCCCCTGCGGAACTTTTCGGGTGAGTTTGAATTAGCTCCCATTAAGCGGCCTCAAAATCCAGGATAATTCTTGAAGCTACAGGGACTTAACCGTCGGGGAAGCGTGGAACAAGTCATGAAGGATGTAAAGTCTCAAGCGAGCAAGAATCCGGCATCGGGCAAGCAAGGTGGCCTCAATGCCGAGATTCAGTCCAGAATCGGGCACCAGCTCCGCGCGATGTACGACGACGTCGTGCGGCAGGGGGTACCGGAACGCTTCGCGGAGCTGATTCGAAAGCTTGATGTGCCCGCATCCAATCCCCAAGTGGAGAGTACAGGCGAACGAGTAGCCAAAAATGAGGGGAGGGATTAATGCCTCTCACAGATTCGCTACGTGACGACATCCTTGCGTCGGTCCCAAGTCTGCGTGCCTTCGCGATCTCGCTCAGCGGCAATGGCGATCGCGCGGATGACCTCGTCCAGGAAACCTTGCTGCGCGCGCTTGCCAACATCGATTCGTTCCAGCCTGGCTCGAACCTGCCAGCGTGGCTGTTCACGATTCTGCGCAACCTGTTCCGCTCGGACTACCGCAAGCGGCGGCGAGAGGTGGAGGACGCGGAAGGCAGCTACGCCAAGACGCTGAAAGCTCAGCCGGCACAAAACGCGCATCTCGAATTCGAGGAATTCCGTGCAGCACTCGACAAACTTCCCCAGGACCAGCGAGAGGCGTTGATTCTGGTGGGCGCTTCCGGCTTCTCCTACGAAGACGCTGCGGCGATCTGCGGCTGTGCCGTCGGCACCATCAAAAGCCGCGTCAACCGGGCGCGATCGAAACTCAGCGCCCTGCTCTATGTCGAAGGCGCCGAAGATTTCGGCCCCGACGAAACGGTGCGCGCGGTGATCGGCGGCAGCGGCAGCTAGGGCATATTCCGCACCCGAAGGGACGGCAGGTGGAAACTCAAAGCGTCTGCCCGACAACCATCCTCAAGCTCATTTGATGACCGGTCCCGTAGGCGCCGATATTTGTTCGGTCCGGTCTCGCTCCGTCATGTCGATGACGGTTTCCATCGGCGCTGTGAGTTCGTACACGTAACTCACATCCGTAAAATACCGCTTCGAGACGCCGCCAAGCGCCTCCGGTGCGACACGATCGAGCAAGATGAGGCCAAAATCGCTGTCCGAACGGCGTGTCGCTTCGCTGGTGTTGAACTCTTCCCAACGAAAATAAAACGTGGCGTCGAGGCCTTCACCGGTAACTTCCCAATACGCCACGATGTGGGGGTGCTTGCCGACCAACGAGAGGCCTTCGTCGGAATGCGACGCCAGTTCGAAGAACAACAGCGAGAGGCTTTGGGCCGCCCGCGCACTCACGGTGACATCGGGGCCGTTCACGGCGATGCGTTCGGCGTGAGGTATGGCGCGCGCCTCGAACAGCCCCTTTAGTTTCACGCCCTGCCACTGACTTTCGCTCAACAGCGACACCACGTTCGACATCGCATGGATGCGGCCGATCAGAAGTTCGCGGGCGATATCGATATCGGAACCGTGCCGCAAGGTGCGCGTGACGATCGACTGGATCACCGCGAGGATGTTCTTGACCCGGTGATTGAGTTCGTCGATGACCGCGGTCAGTCGCCGCTCGAAACCGATCCTGACCTCGATTTCACGGCTAAGCCGTAAATTGTTGTGGGCGACATATCCGAAAAGTCCGGCGACGATACTGGTCAGCGCAAGACCGATACCCGCCACCACCGCCGCCATCCGTTCGGCGCGGATCGCAATATTGGTCTTGGCATAATAGCCGAGAGTCCAGTCGCGGTCGCCGAACGTCACCGATCTCGCCACCGCCGGGGCAGGCCCCTCCTGGGTTGCAGTCCTCGACGTGACGACGCCGCGATCGTTTGCAATCAGTTCGCCATTGGCGCTGCGCGGGTCTTTCAGCACCACCGAGAATAGCGATAAATCGTCATTCGCAAGCATCAGCGGCGCCAGTTCATAAGAAAAAGTCACGAAGCCCGCCAGCGAACTGGCGCCCTCCTGTAAAACCGGCGCGGCAAGAACGATGCCGATCGGTCCATCGGGACGTAACAACGGTGTGGGATCCGATGCCACGGGCTTTTCCTTCGCCATCGCCCGCGCCAGCATCGGCCCCCGAACAGGATCTTGATCATAGGCGCGGCCCGGGAAAGCCGTCGTCTCCGCATTGCGAGGTTCGACGTCCATCAGCACATCGATCGGCCCACTGAGAGAGCGCGTATCCAGAGGCTGATCGTCAAACCGACGGATCGTCGGATTCGAAAATCCCGCGCTCGCCAGCTCGTTGCGCGCCGCATCCAGCTCGCTCGGCTTAAGCCGCGCGATCCAGCCCGCGACGACGAAATCGGTCTTGAAAGCGTAAATCGAGGACCGTAGCGGCTGCAGCATATTGGCCCGCATTACCGAAGGCGCGCGGAACAAGCCGGATGCGACGCGGGCGAGTAATTCACGCTCGGTAAGCCGATCCTGAACCAGGCTGGCATGTACGTCGATCGCGCGCGCCAATGCGATACCGTCGACCGTCAGCTCCTGCTCGTGGACACGATAAGCCGCGATACCGGAGAGCAGAACTCCGATCAGCGCAATAAAACCGACGATGAAGCCCAGCCGAACCACTCGCTTACTCAAATATGAGGAGTTGGCGAAGAACTAGAGGGACGCATCCAACAGACGCAACCGAATGAAAGCCAACCGTGTGATATAATGGAGGAGCACTCGTCGCTGCGCAACTGCGCGCTGTATGACACCAAGACCACGACGCCCGCCTCAAGCTGTTCATCAAGCCCTGCCCTGACGAGACGGTAAGTGTATCAAGTCACGTGGCGTGGATTTTGTTCCACCGAAGGCAAAAGGCGTTAACCCTATGTGGACGGGCCGAGCCCGCCCTTGACCTCGATGAAGCTGACGATGCGGTCGAGGCCCTCACGCTTCTTCAAATTGGTCATGACGAAAGGCCGCTCGCCCCGCATGCGCCTGGCGTCGGTGTCCATTTTTTCCAAGGAGGCGCCGACATGCGGCGCGAGATCGATTTTATTGATGACAAGGAGATCGGAGCGCGTGATGCCGGGTCCGCCTTTCGAGGGAATCTTGTCGCCCGCGGCGACGTCGATCACATAGATCGTGAGATCGGCAAGCTCCGGCGAAAAGGTCGCGGCCAAATTGTCGCCGCCGGATTCGATCAGCACCAGATCGAGGTTCGGGAATTTCGCACGCATGTCGGCGACCGCGGCGAGATTCATCGAGGCGTCTTCGCGTATCGCGGTATGCGGGCAGCCGCCGGTCTCGACGCCGGCGATGCGATCGGGCGTCAGCGAACCCGAGCGCACCAGAAATTCCGCATCCCATTTGGTGTAGATGTCGTTGGTGATCGCGGCGATATCGTACCGCTCCCGCATCGACTTGCAGAGCAGGTCCATCAACGCGGTCTTTCCCGATCCAACGGGACCCCCGATGCCGATTCGAAGCGGGCCGTGAGACTTGGGCATGTTAGGCATTCCTTTGGTTATTGTCGTCCCTGCGAACGCAGGGACTCATGCCGCGTGATCTATCGATAGGGCCGGACGGCAGACATTTCCCGCAACGACCAAGGTCGGTGGTTATGGGCCCCTGCGCTCGCAGGGGCGACGACGACTTGATACGCGCATAACCTTTCTCACGACCGAAACAACCTCGTATACTGCGTCTCGTGCCGCATGCTGGCGAGATCGGCGCGAAAGGTGGCGCTGCCGAGTTGCTCGAGCGATGATTCTAGCGCGCGCTTGGCGGTTGAGACAACGATCGGTTCCAGCGACGCAAGCACGCGCTGACTATCGGTTTGTCCCAGAGGGATGAGGCGCGCCGCCGCGGAAATCCAGTTCGAGGTCAGCGCGTGAAGGAAGGCGTGCATCGTCGGCGCCAATGGAATCGCGTGCGCGGCACTGACCAGAGCGAGCGCAACCGGATAGACGATTTTGCCATCGCAACACGAAACCATGCGATCGAGGCCGTCGCCGCACCATGCGGCCCGCGCGATCTCGATAAAGGCACGTCCCTGCGCCGAGGTCTCGAGATGACGCTCGCGGGAGGGTACGAACGCCGCGGCAAGCTCGGCAACCTCGCGCAAGGCCGCATCGTCACGCGACGCCGCCGCGCGATGCGCATGCGCCAGAAAGACCCCGTCGCAAAATCCCGGACCGTCCGCGAGCATCGAGGAAAGCCAATCGCGCAAGGATGACGCGTCGTGGATATCGCGGGCCTCCACCGCCCATTCGATACCGCTCGAATAGGAAAACGCCCCGACCGGAAACGACGGCGACAGCCAAGTCATAAGCCGGTAGAGCGCGGCCGCCTGGCCCGCATTCATTCCGTCCGGGCCGCCGGTCGTCCGCGCCACGCTTGCGCCAGACAATCCCCGCCGTGGCTTGGCCGGCGGCTTACTTGTGGTCATGAGCATGGGAGTGACCGTGATGGTGGTCGTGATCGCAATGCTCGTCGTGCTGATGGCCATCGTGGTGATGATGGTCGTGGTGACCATGCGAACGACCATGCGCGGCGTGCTCGTGCGGACCGCTCGCCGGGGCGTGTGCATGTCCGCCGCCGGCATAGGCGCCGCCTTCCGGATCGAACGGCGCTTCGATCTCGGTCACGCGTGCGCCCAGCCCTTTGACCATCGCTTCGATGACGTGATCCCGCCTGATGCGCAGACCCTTAGGGACAATCTGAGTCGGCAAATGACGGTTGCCGAGATGCCAGGCGAGGCGAACCAGATGTTGCGGATCGATGCCCCTGATCTCAATCAGCGGCTCCGGCGCCGCGACGACCTCGATCAACCCGCCATCGTCAAGCACCAACGCGTCGCCGCCGCGCAGCACGGTTGCGTTTTCGAGATCGAGCAAGAACATAAAGCCACGCGTGCCCGTCATCGCCATCCGCCGCCGATGACGATCGTCGAAATCGAGTACGACGGTATCGACCGGCGCTTGCGTCCAGTGATGCTGGGTCCGGACCTGCGTCGCGCGGATCATGCGAGAACTCTCATTGGTTTCGACCAGACATTTTTGATTAGCGAATATCGACGTTGGCAGGCGTGATGATTTCGATCTTTGGCGGCGCGGTCATGCATTTCACGGCGATGCGGCCGAACGTCTTCATGTGTTCGGCAGTTCGATGCGGAACCAGCGCTTCGGCATTTTCCCATTGCTCGACAAACACCATCTTGGTCGGATCGGTGACGCTTTCATGCATATCATACGCGATGTTGCCGGGTTCTTTGCGGGTTTCCTTGATGCAAGCGGTCGCGCCCGCAATGAATTCGGCGCGCGTCTCGGGTTTCACGGTCAATGTGGCAACGACGTAAATCACGAAATCCTCCCGGTCTTTTGTTGCGGCTTGAGGCGCCGGGAGCGAGCTTAGAACATGAAATAACGCTGCGCCATGGGCAGCACCTCGGCCGGGGCGCAGGTGAGGAGTTCGCCGTCGGCGCGCACCTCATAGGTCTCCGGATCGACCTCGATTTTGGGCGTGGCACCGTTGTGGATCATGCTCTTCTTGGAGATGCCGCCGCGGGTGTTTTCGACCGCGTAGAGTTTTTTGTCGATGCCTAGCTTCTTCGCAAGCCCTGAGGAAACGGCGGCCTTGGAGGAAAACACGACCGAGGACGCCGTCAGCGATTTGCCGTAAGCCGCAAACATCGGCTGATAGTGCACGGGCTGCGGGGTCGGGATCGACGCGTTGGGGTCGCCCATCGGAGCCGCGACGATCGAGCCGCCCTTGATGATGCAATCGGGCTTGACGCCGAAGAAGGCCGGCGACCACAGCACGAGGTCGGCGAGCTTACCCTTTTCCACCGATCCGATCAGCTTCGAGACGCCGTGCGCAATCGCGGGGTTGATGGTGTATTTCGCGATGTAACGCTTGACGCGAAAATTGTCGTTGTTGCCCTTGTCCTGCGGCAACGAACCGCGTTGTTTCTTCATTTTGTCGGCGGTTTGCCAGGTCCGGATGATCACTTCGCCGAGCCGGCCCATCGCTTGCGAATCCGACGACATCATCGAAAGCGCGCCGAGGTCGTGCAGGATGTCTTCGGCCGCAATGGTCTCCTTGCGGATTCGACTCTCGGCGAATGCAAGGTCTTCCGCGATCGAGGGATCGAGATGGTGGCACACCATCAGCATATCGAGATGTTCGTCGATGGTGTTGCGGGTGAAGGGGCGCGTCGGATTGGTCGAGGACGGCAGCACGTTTTTCAGGCCGGCGATTTTAATGATGTCCGGCGCGTGGCCGCCGCCGGCGCCTTCGGTGTGAAAAGCGTGGATGGTGCGGCCCTTGAACGCCTTCACGGTATCTTCGACGAAGCCGGACTCGTTGAGCGTGTCGGAATGAAGCATGACCTGAATGTCGTAATCGTCGGCGACCGCGAGGCAGTTGTCGATCGCCGCCGGCGTGGTGCCCCAATCCTCGTGCAGTTTGAGCGCGCAGGCGCCGGCCTTGATCATCTCCACCAGCGCGGCCGGACGCGACGCGTTGCCTTTCCCGGAAATGCCGAGATTGACCGGGAACGCATCGAACGACTGAATCATCCGCCCCATGTGCCAGGGGCCGGGCGTGCAGGTGGTCGCAAACGTGCCGTGCGACGGGCCGGTGCCGCCGCCCAGCATCGAGGTGACGCCGGACATCAGCGCGTGCTCGATCTGTTGCGGACAGATGAAATGGATGTGGCTGTCGAATCCACCCGCGGTAAGGATTTTGCCCTCACCCGCAATCACGTCGGTACCCGGGCCGATGACGATGGTGACGCCGGCCTGAATGTCCGGATTGCCGGCCTTGCCGATGGCGCTGATGAAGCCTTCCTTGATGGCGACGTCGGCCTTCACGATTCCCCAATGGTCGACGATCAGCGCGTTGGTGATCACGGTATCGGCTGCGCCCTGCTTGTTGGTGGCTTGCGACTGCCCCATGCCGTCGCGGATCACCTTGCCGCCGCCGAATTTCACTTCCTCGCCATAGACGGTGAAGTCTTTCTCCACCTCGATGATGAGATCGGTATCCGCAAGCCGGACCCGGTCGCCGGTGGTGGGCCCGAACATGTCGGCATAGACGGAACGCTTGATCTTGACGGACATGACTCAGCCCCCGCACCTTTCCAGCTCTCTCACAGCTTCCCCATCACGTCGCCGCGGAAGCCGTAGACGACACGCTTGCCGGCGAGCGCCACGAGTTGCACGTCGCGGGTTTGTCCCGGTTCGAACCGCACCGCGGTGCCGGCGGCGATGTCGAGCCGCATGCCGCGCGCTTTTTTCCGATCGAATTTCAGCGCCGGGTTGGTTTCGAAGAAATGATAATGCGAGCCAACCTGGATTGGACGATCGCCCGAATTGGCGACCGTGAGCGTCACCGTCTTGCGGCCGGCATTGAGCTCGATCTCGCCGTTTTGGATGAACATTTCGCCGGGGATCATCGTGCGTTCTCCTTGGTCATCTGATCGGCTCATGCACGGTGACGAGCTTGGTGCCGTCCGGAAACGTCGCTTCGACCTGAATGTCATGGATCATTTCGGCGATGCCGGGCATCATCTGCGCCCGAGTCAGCACCTGCGCGCCGGTCTGCATCAATTCGGCGACGCTGCGGCCGTCGCGTGCGCCCTCGACGATGAAATCGGAAATGATGGCGATCGCCTCGGGGTGGTTGAGCTTGACGCCGCGCTCCAGCCGCCGTCGCGCGACCATCGCCGCCATGGAAATCAGAAGCTTGTCCTTTTCGCGGGGAGACAGATTCATGCGAGCACTCTAGTGATTTTGAATAGACCTGTTTGACCGACCTAATTGAGCCAGAGCCGCGGCAGTGCCGCGCCGCTGGCACGGCCGAGCACGGCCATCATGTCGGCGCGAAGCCTTGATGCATCTTGGGCACAGAAGCGCGCCATTGCAAACCCATTCCATGCGGAGATGCCGACTTCGCCACCGAAGGATTCGGAAAGTCCGCGAATCCGCTCCACCAAGGCTTCATCGCCCGGCACGATCAACGCGGTGCCGACCGCCAACCCGCCTTTTGCAATCGCCGGCCTGGCGAGTTTTTCGCCGATGTCGCCCTCGAGCCGCACGGTTTCGGCGAACACCAATTTGCCGCCACGGCGCATGCGCCAGCGGTCGACAAATTCGCCATGCATCATGCGCTCGCCCATCGCCGCACGGCCGAACACCACGATTTCGCAAAGCAGGAGCGAGGCGCTGTCGGCAAGATCGATATCGATCCGACGCAACAGCCGCGCTTGGTCGAACAAAATGGTCTCCTGCGGCAACCACGCAAGGTGCGATCCTGCCGAAAGCTTCAAGGCAACGTCGAGCTGCGCCGCCGGTCCCTGGGCACGGTAGATTTTTTCCGCCGCCGCCGTCGTCACCGTAAGCCGCGATCCTTCGCCGGTCGCAATGTCAATGCCGAACCGGTCGCCGCCGGCGATGCCGCCTGCGGTGTTCACGAACACGGCCGAAAGGCCGTCGGCTTCGGGCGAAGGGAAACGCACGCGCAGCGAGCCGGATTCATGGAGATTGCCGCGGCGGGTGGCGCCGTCAACGAGGTGCACGTCGAACGCCACCGAGCCCTCAGCCCGATTGGCCGCGAAAATCGCCGAAGCCGCGCTGGTGACGTCGCTTTGCATTCATCCCCCGGCCTGCGACCCTTGCCGTCGCATCGCGAATCCTTAACTATAGAGCCATCTGGCGACTGATCTCGCCGGGATCGAGTTGACTTCGATCGCAGGCATATTTCACGGCACCTCGGTCCATGACGGCAAAATTGTCGCCGAGCTCGCAGGCAAAGTCGAGATATTGCTCGACGAGCACGATGGCGATATTGCCGAGGCTGCGAAGATACGAGATCGCGCGGGCGATATCCTTGATGATCGAGGGCTGAATGCCCTCGGTCGGTTCGTCGAGCAAAAGCAGTTTTGGCCGCATCACCATCGCCCGGCCGATCGCGAGCTGCTGCTGCTGGCCGCCGGAGAGATCGCCGCCGCGACGGCCCAACATCGATTGCAGTACCGGAAACAACGAGAATACGTCGTCGGGAATATGGCGGTCCTCGCGCTTCAAGGGACCAAAACCGGTCTTGAGATTTTCCTCCACCGTGAGAAGTGGAAATATCTCGCGGCCCTGCGGCACGAAGCCGATGCCGCGCCGCGCCCGCTCATAGGGTCTCAGGCCCGAGATATCGACGCCATCGAAGGTGATCGAGCCGCTGGCGATGGGATATTGCCCGACCATCGCCCGCAACAGGCTGGTCTTGCCGACGCCGTTGCGCCCGAGCACACAAGTCACCTTGCCGGGCTCGGCCGAGATCGAAACGCCGCGTAGCGCCTGCGCCGCACCGTAATAGAGGTTGATGTTTTCGACCTTCAGCACGGGCGACCTCCGGTCGCGCGAATAGCAAATGGGAAGCCGCGAATGGCGAATAGCAAATAGCGAATAGTCGAGATTTCCGGAGACATCATCTGCACCTTATTCCTATTCGCTACTCGCTATCTTCCCAGATACACTTCGATCACCCGCTCATTCGACGAGACCTGATCGATGGTGCCCTCGGCCAACACCGCCCCTTCGTGCAGGCAAGTCACCTTGACGCCGAGTTCGCGGACGAAGGTCATGTCGTGTTCGACGACCATGATGGTTTTCTCGCGATTGATTTCCTTCAACAGTTCGGCGGTCTGATGGGTTTCGACGTCGGTCATGCCGGCCACCGGCTCGTCGACCAGCAGCAATTTTGGATCCTGCGCCAGCAGCATGCCGATCTCGAGCCATTGCTTCTGGCCGTGCGACAGGCTTCCCGCCAAGCGATCGCGCGCCTCCGTCAGGCGAATGGTTTCGAGCACCCGCTCGATACGTTCGGTCTCGCCCCTCGTCTCGCGCCAAAACAGCGTGCCCTTCACCCGGTGGTCGACATTGAGTGCCAACAAAAGATTGTCCTCGATGGTCTGGCTCTCGAAGACCGTCGGCTTCTGGAACTTGCGGCCGATTCCGAGTTCGGCGATTCGCGTCTCATCGAGCCGGGTCAGGTCGGTGACGCCGTCGAACAGCACCTCGCCTGCGTCCGGCTTGGTCTTGCCGGTGATGATGTCCATCATCGTGGTCTTGCCGGCGCCGTTCGGGCCGATCACCGCGCGCATCTCCCCGGGCGCGAGCGTCAGCGATAGATTGTTGATGGCGTGAAAGCCGTCGAAAGAGACGTGCACGCCGTCGAGATAGAGCAACGCAGAAGTGGCCCGGACGTCGCTGACGTTCATCGCTTCACTCCGCCATATCGGGTTCGCTGACGCCGTCGGCGCGCGCAGCACTCGATGTACTCGCCGGGATGCGTTGCGACTTCCACGGCATGCACCAGCTGTTGAAAGTGCCGACGATTCCCCTCGGCAACAACAGCGTCACCAGGATGAACAGCGCGCCGAGCATGAACAGCCAATACGGCGCCAGCGGGCCGGAGGTAAAAAAGGTCTTGGCATAGTTGACGACGACTGCGCCGAGCGCGGCGCCGACCAGCGTGCCGCGGCCGCCGACCGCGACCCAGATCACGGCCTCAATCGAATTCCCCGGCGCAAATTCGGATGGGTTAATGATGCCGACCTGCGGCACGTAGAGCGCGCCGGCGACGCCGGCCATGCAGGCCGAGAGCGTAAAGACGAACAGCTTGTAGGATTCGACGCGGTAACCGAGAAACCGCGTGCGGGATTCGGCGTCACGGATCGCGATCAGGACCTTGCCGAGCTTCGAGGTCACGACCGCGCGGCAGATCAAGAACCCGACGACCAGGGCCAGGCAACTCAGCGCGAACAACGCCGCGCGGGTTCCGTCGGCTTGCACGTTGAAGCCGAGAATGTCCTTGAAATCGGTGAGGCCGTTGTTGCCGCCGAAACCGAAATCGTTGCGGAAGAACGCCAGCAACAGCGCATAAGTCATCGCTTGCGTGATGATCGAGAGGTAGACGCCGGTGACGCGCGAGCGAAACGCCAGCCAGCCGAAACAGAATGCCAACAGGCCGGGGACGACGACGACCATCAGCGCCGCGAACCAGAACATGTCGAAGCCGTTCCAATACCAGGGCAGCTTCGGGTAGTTCAGGAACACCATGAAATCCGGCAAAATCGGATTGCCGTAGACGCCGCGGCTGCCGATTTGACGCATCAGATACATACCCATCGCGTAGCCGCCGAGCGCGAAGAACGCGCCATGGCCGAGCGAGAGAATGCCGCAATAACCCCAGATCAGGTCGATCGCGAGCGCCAAAATCGCGTAGCAGACGTACTTTCCGAACAGCGCCACCAGATAGGTCGGCACCTGGAACAGCGAACCCGCCGGCAGCAGCAAATTCGACGCCGGGATCAGGATGCCAATCGCGGCAACGACGATCAGAAATAGGGTCGCGCCACGATCCAGCGAGCGCGTGAGCGCGTGCGGCATCATGCTTCCACCGCCCGGCCCTTGAGCGCAAACAAGCCCCGCGGGCGCTTCTGAATGAACAGGATGATGAGCACCAGAATGGCGATCTTGCCGAGTACGGCGCCTGCCACCGGTTCAAGGAATTTGTTGGCGATGCCGAGCGTAAACGCGCCGACCAGCGTGCCCCACAAATTACCGACGCCGCCGAACACCACCACCATGAAGGAATCGATGATGTAGCTCTGGCCGAGATTCGGACTGACGTTGTCGATCTGCGACAGCGCCACGCCGGCAATCCCGGCAATCCCGGAGCCGAGGCCAAACGTCAGCGCGTCGACCCGCGAGGTCGCAATTCCCATCGACGCCGCCATTCTGCGGTTTTGCGTCACCGCGCGCATCTCAAGGCCGAGGCTGGTATAGCGCAGCATGGCGAGCAGAATTGCGAACACGGCCATCGTGAAGCAGAGAATCCACAGCCGGTTATAGGTGATCGTGATCTGTCCGATCTCGAACGCGCCGCTCATCCAGGAAGGATTGCCGACCTCGCGATTGGTCGGACCGAACATCGTTCGCACCGCCTGCTGCAGAACCAGCGATAGGCCCCAGGTCGCCAGCAGCGTCTCCAGCGGGCGCCCGTAGAGAAAGCGAATGATGCTGCGCTCGATCAGGATACCGATCGCGCCGGCGACGATAAAAGCCGAAGGCACGGCGATCAGCAGCGAATAGTCGAACAGACCGGGGAAGCCGGTGCGAATGACGTCCTGCACGACGAAGGTGACATAGGCGCCGATCATGACCATCTCGCCATGGGCCATGTTGATCACGCCCATCACGCCGAAAGTGATGGCAAGCCCGATCGCCGCGAGCAGCAACACCGAGCCGAGGGAGAGGCCATACCAGGCGTTCTGTACCATAGACCAGATCGCGAGATTGTTCTGGATCGCCGCCGTCGCGTTGGCCGCCGCGCGCGCAATGGCCGGCGGCTGATCTCCGCTCAATCCGGTCAACAGCGCCAAGGCTTCCTGATCGCCCCGCGCCTTGATGGTGGCGATAGCCTCAAGCTTTTCGGCATCCGTCGCGTCTTGCTTGAACAACAGGATCGCCGCGCGCGCTTCCATGAAAGCCAGCTTCGCGCCCTTGTTGGTCTCCTTCGCGAGCGCCCCGTCGACCACCGGCAGCATGGTCTCGTCGTGGGTCTTGAACACCGATTGCGCAGCCTGGACTCGTTTGGCGGGATCGGGCGACAGCAGCGTCAGTCCGCCCAGCGCGGCTTCGACGCCGCGCCGCAGCCGGTTGTTCAGACGCACGGCCGTGGCGCCATCGGCAATGCTGGCGACGGGTGCGCCGGTCGCGGCGTCGATGATTTTGCCGTCGGGCTCGGTGACATAGACCTTTTTGGTCTCGGGATCGGCCATCAACCGGCCGTCCTGCAACGCGCTGATGATGGGGTAAGCGAGCGGATTGCCCCCGGTCGCAAGCACGCCGATGGCCTCTTCGGTATCGGAAAACTCGTCATTTGCGAATTTGGCGACGGCGTCTTCGAAAGGCCCCGCCATGACCGGCAATGCGGTCGCGAAAATCAGCAATAAGGCGAGTGGCAGCGCGGAAAAGTATTTAAGAGCCTTGGCAAGCACTGGACGACCCCGGCGGAAGATAGGGAGGAAGCGGCGCCATCGCCGCCTCCTCCGGTCTCTTGGATCAGGAGTATATCAGGAACCCTGACCGAGGCACTTGTTGGTCTTGGTGTTGTAGTTGCCGCACTTCTTGCCAACCCAATCACCGATCAGGTCCTTGGAGCCCTCAAGTTCCTTCGACCAGGCGTCGCCGGCAACCAGGCCCGGGGTCTTCCACACCACGTCGAACTGGCCATTGCCCTTGATTTCGCCAATGAAGACCGGCTTGGTGATGTGGTGGTTCGGAAGCATCTTCGAGGTGCCGCCGGTCAGGTTCTTGGCTTCGATGCCGGGCAGAGCGTCGATCACCTTGTCAGGATCGGTCGACTTCACCTTCTCGACCGCCTTGACCCACATGTCGAAGCCGATGACGTGAGCTTCCATCGGATCGTTGGTCACCCGCTTCGGGTTCTTGGTGTAGGCCTGCCACGCCTTGATGAACTTCTCGTTCTCGGGCGTCTTGATCGACTCGAAGTAATTCCAGGCCGCGAGATGACCGAGCAACGGCTTGGTGTCGATGCCGGCGAGCTCTTCTTCGCCGACCGAGAACGCGACAACCGGAATGTCGGTCGCCTTGATGCCCTGGTTGCCGAGCTCCTTGTAGAAGGGAACGTTGGCGTCGCCGTTGATGGTCGAGACCACCGCCGTCTTCTTGCCGGCCGAGCCGAATTTCTTGATGTTAGCCACGATCGTCTGCCAGTCGCTATGACCGAACGGCGTGTAGTTGATCATGATATCCTCGTCCTTGACGCCTTTCGACTTCAAGTAGGCTTCGAGGATCTTGTTGGTGGTGCGCGGATAGACGTAGTCGGTGCCGGCCAGCACCCAACGCTTCACCTTCTCTTCCTTGGCGAGGTAGTCGACCGCAGGAATCGCCTGTTGGTTCGGCGCCGCACCGGTGTAGAACACGTTGCGCTCGCTCTCTTCGCCCTCATACTGCACGGGATAGAACAGGATCGAGTTCAGTTCCTTGAACACCGGCAGCACGGATTTGCGCGACACCGAGGTCCAGCAGCCGAACACCACGGCGACCTTGTTCTTGGTGATGAGTTCGCGTGCCTTCTCGGCGAATAGCGGCCAGTTCGACGCCGGATCGACGACCACAGCCTCGAGCTTCTTGCCGAGCAAGCCGCCCTTCTTGTTCTGCTCGTCGATCAAAAACAGGACCGTGTCTTTCAGCGTGGTTTCGCTGATGGCCATGGTGCCGGAGAGCGAGTGAAGCACGCCGATTTTGATGGTGTCATCGGCGGCCTTCGCCGACGTAAAACCGGCCAGGCCCAAAATCAGTCCGGCCGTGGCCGCCATAACGCGACGGCGGCTCGGCCGCGTCGCCTTAATATGTGTAAGTCGATTAAGCATGAGTGTTATCTCCCTGACGCGGACGTGAAGCGCTGCGAACGGCCGCACGGCCGCTTGCGTTAATTAAGATCGCAAAAACCATGCCATTGGTCTAAGCATTTGTTTTGAATAAAAAATACCCCGCCGAACTACCGCGCCCCACGCACCTTGCCTAATCTTTGGGTTAGAAAAATGGATACCTGTCCGGCATTGTGTTTAATTTATCAGCAAAATTCATCAATTGACTAAATTTAGGGCAGCAAAATGCCTGCAGCTGCGCGAATTCTTAACCTCACAAACCCGCTACCTGACGATTCACCTTGAAAGCGCCGCCTTGGTGTTCCATATCAGCGCCACGACCCTTGGACGAATCATCGGGTCACCGCGAGCCGCGTGTTCTGAGCCCGTTGAAACGGTTTCTGGCTTGCCCCTTTAGCTAACCAAAACCAGCACCCCAAACACGCGGGTGTCTCTGACACCCCTCGCGCGCTCCTGGCGGTACTCGCCGGGCGCCTGCCTTTTATAATGGAAAGAACCCACCTTTTGACCTCCTTTCAGGATTTCGGCCTCGCCGATCCCATCTCGCGTGCGCTCAAAGAAGAGAATTATCTCACGCCTACGCCCATCCAGACTCAAACCATTCCCCTCGCTCTCGCCGGCCGCGACGTCGTCGGCATTGCCCAGACCGGCACCGGTAAGACCGCTTCTTTCGCGCTTCCAATCCTGCATCGCATTCTGGAAAATCGCATCAGGCCGCAGCCCAAGACCTGCCGCGTGCTCGTGCTCAGCCCGACGCGCGAGTTGTCGGGACAGATTCTCGAGAGCTTCAACACCTATGGCCGTCACATCCGGCTTACTTCAGCGCTCGCCATCGGCGGCGTGCCGATGGGACGTCAAGTCCGCTCGGTCATGCAGGGCGTCGAGGTCATGGTCGCCACGCCCGGCCGCCTGCTCGATCTCGTGCAAAGCAACGGCCTGAAGCTCGGACAGGTCGAGTTTCTGGTGCTTGACGAAGCCGACCGCATGCTCGACATGGGCTTCATCAACGACATCCGAAAAATCGTCGGCAAGCTGCCGATTAAGCGGCAAACGCTGTTTTTTTCGGCGACAATGCCAAAGGACATCGCCGAACTCGCCGAGCAGATGTTGCGCGATCCGGCCCGCGTCGCGGTGACGCCGGTCGCCTCGACGGTCGAACGAATTGCCCAGCGCATCATTCAGGTCGATCACTCGGCAAAGCCGGCGTTGCTGGCGCAGCTCTTGAAGCAGGAGCCGGTCGATCGCGCGCTTGTTTTCACCCGGACCAAGCATGGCGCCGACAAGGTGGTGAAGGGCCTCGCCAAGGCCGGCATCACCGCGGATGCCATTCACGGCAACAAATCGCAGAACCATCGCGAGCGGGTGCTGGCGGCATTCCGCTCCGGTGAAATCCGCACACTGGTTGCCACCGACATTGCCGCCCGCGGCATCGATGTCGATGGCATCAGCCATGTGGTGAATTTCGATCTTCCCAACGTGCCGGAGACTTACGTGCATCGCATCGGCCGCACCGCGCGCGCCGGCGCCGACGGCGTCGCGATCTCGTTGGTCGCAGGCGGTGAGGAGTTGGCGTATCTGCGCGATATCGAAAAGCTGATCCGCATCGCGTTGCCCAAAGAAGATCGTCGCACGCCGGGTCATCGCGATACGGCGCCGCCAGCTTCGCCGCATCGCAACGGACGCTCCGCCCCGCGCGTGCACGCGGCCAGGGTCAATGACGCCGCGCCCGGATCGAAAGGGCCTCGCCGCCGCCGCCGTTCCGGTGGTAATGGTGGTGTTCCACATACTAACCGACAGGAATCGTCACGGCCGTCGCAAGGCGGCGGCAAGGCCGAAGGGATGCAAGGGGTTGCTTTTTTGCATCGCGAAAGCCGGCCCAACACCCGTCCTAACCACACCCAACGGCCGCAGCGCTAGCCGTTCCGGAGACAACCATGGCTAAAGAAGAGCTGATCCAGTTCGAAGGACTGGTGACCGAAATACTTCCCGACGCGCGATATCGCGTGCAACTCGACGCCGGACACGAGATCGTCGCCTACACCGCCGGCAAAATGAAGAAGAACCGGATCAAGACGCTGGCGGGCGATCGGGTGACCATCGAGATGTCGCCCTACGACCTGGAAAAAGGCCGGCTCATTTTCCGTCACAAGGATGAGCGTCCGAGTGGCGGGGCCCCGCGTGGTGCGCCGCCGCGCGGCCAATTCCGCCGCAGGTGAGCGAGCCCACTTAACGGTGTCCTCAATGGCCTCTGACAAGATCAGCTCGATGCGCGCTATCCGTCCGGCACATGCGAGCCGGGCTGGAAATCAAAAAATCGTGCACGTCAGGATTGTTTTGATGGCTAGCTTCACATAATATGGGCCAATCGATTTTCGGCCGGACGACATTAGCTATCCACCGGTACAGCCGGTTTAGACGCTGACGACCCTTCCAAAATTCGATCTCACCAGCCCATCGAAAATGGGCTTCGACTATATCTATCTTGAGAAGGGACTACCCCCGTGAGCATGGGAACCGTGAAGTGGTTTAACGCAACCAAGGGCTTCGGCTTTATTCAACCGGATGACGGTGGCAACGACGTGTTCGTGCACATCAGCGCCGTCGAACGCGCCGGACTTGGAACGCTGCGTGAAGGCCAGAAGATCAGCTATGAGATCGTGGCCGATCGCCGCTCTGGCAAGTCTTCGGCCGACAATCTCCGCGCCGCCGGCTAAGCGAATTTCGTTCGGCCCCGGCTTCTCGAAAGCGCGGGTGCACGAAATGATGTCGCCTTAGATGACGTCCGCCTAAATAAGAAAGGCCGCGCTCCTGCGCGGCCTTTTGCTTTGAACGATACGGCGGTCGGCGCACCAGATCGGCTCAACGACCGTCACAAAGCCGGACATGGAGGATTGCCGCCGGCGGCAGGGGCAGATTAGCCGCCGCCACCGCCCTTCTTGCACAGCGGCGTGCAGGAAAGAACTTCGCGTTCGTCACCACGAAACACCGTTACGACGACGCCGTCTTTCGATTCCTCGGTGCGCGGAGCGTCGACGTTCGCGTCGACCAGGCTGCGCAGCGCCAGCGACAGGATGCCGGTCTGGCGGGCCCGTGCCAGCGCTTCGGCTTGGCCTGGCTTCAGTTCAAGGGTCGCGGTCTTGCCGACCACCGTATTCTGGCCATCCCGTTCCCGTGGTGCCTGATCGATCGCCAGCACGCGGATGTTGCTTAGGATGGCCTCGGAAGTGACGACTTCCGTGCCACCTGGTGACCTCTCCCGTCTCGACAGGATCACGTCGACGCGGTCGTTGGGCAGGATAAAGCCGCCAGCCCCCGTTTCAGGTGAAATTTCGGTCGAGACGGCGCGCATGCCGCCCGGCAATACCGCCGCCATGAAGCCGGAACCGTTGGTCTTGACCAGCTTCGGGTCGCGGATCGGCTCGCCCGCGATGAACGGCGAGCGCGCGATTGACCCGACAAGCTGCGCGGGCGCGTCCGGGCGGTCGGAGCGGCGAATGAAATTGTTACTCGCCGTCGCGGACGGCCAGGTCTGCCATTGCACTTCGTTCGGGCCTACCGCTTGGCCGAGGCCGATATCCGCTTTCGCTACTAGAACTTCGACGGTCGGCAATTGAGCTACCGGCTCGGTTACGGCCGGCTTGGGATCGGAGCCGCTTGCAAGATAGGCGGCGACGCCACCCGCAGAAAGAGCGAGGGCGAGAACGACAAGGCGCGCGGTTTTCATACGCTCTACTCTTTACGCTACTCTACTGACTTCGAATTCAGCAGCGCGATCGCTACAGGCAGATCGCGGCCGGACACCATACAGACCCGGCTAATCTGGACTTTATAAGTGAACGAATTGCAAACCGGCCGACGATCGGGCCCATCTCATATCCTATTGCCGAAACGGATAGGCCAATTGTCCGCCGATCTCCGAAGGAATGGCCTGGTCGTCCGCGCCGTAATTATCGGGAAGTTCGTGCGCCGGCATCCGGAAGGTTCCAAAAAGAATATCCCAGATCGGAAACGTCCCGGCAAAATTGGTATCGCCGCCCTGTTCGAGCGAAGTGTGATGCCAACGGTGGAAGACCGGCGTCGCCAGTACGTATTTGAGCGGGCCGAGCGTCCAGTTCAGATTGGCGTGGACAAAGGCCGAGTGGAACGTGGTGAAAGGCCCGACCCAGAGCATGATGTTGGGCGAAATACCCGCCATCAGCAATATGACGTCGACCGTGATGGTCCCCAGCATGAGGTTCACCGGGTGGAAACGCGCCGCCGAAATCCAGTCCAGCTCCTCCGATGAATGATGGATCGCGTGATATTTCCAGAAGCCGCCACCGTGGAACAGGCGGTGCAGCCAATAGAGCATAAAGTCCGACAAAACCAGGAACAACACGCCCTGGAGCCACAGCGGCAGCTCGGACAGCGGGCCGTGGCCGTTGTCGTAAAACGCGATGAGCGCGTCGGCATCATGGATTCCAAAGACGATGCCGGCGCCGAAGACGAGGAGTCCAATCCGCAATACGCGCGCAAACAACGGAACGAAGAACCAGTAGCAAACGTCAGTAACGAGCTCGCGTTTGCGCCACCACGGTTTGCCGGGATTGCAGGCCCAGAAATGCGTCAGGAACGAGAAGGTTAAAGCCAGCACGATCGTGATGGGCACGACTTTGGCAATCGTCTGGCCAAACATCTCGACGACTTCCAAGGCTAAATTGGGCATGGCCACCTCATTCTGATCGACACCTCAAGAGGTATCCGCTGATATTTAAGGAGCCATGAATCGAAAACTCGCCGACGCGATTCGAGGAGAGCGTCGATACCCGCCCGGATGAGCGGTCGAAGCCATATCGCGTTGTACGCAAAGCCTTAAGTCGAAATTCACTCTACTCAGGAACAGGCTGTGTCGGTGGCATTTGAACGGTCGAATTAACCCGGCTGCAATTGTCCGACCCTACGGTTGCGCCATGGTCACGGTGCTGAGAACGCCGGGGGACCTAACACAAGTTCGATCAGCCACGTGTACAGATGGAGTTACCATGAAGAATTTGATTGCGCGTTTTGTGAAGGACGAGTCCGGCGCTACTGCTATCGAATACGGCCTGATCGCGGCTGGCATTTCGCTGGCGATTATTGCCGCCGTCAACACCCTCGGCACCAACGTGAACGCCAAGTTCACCGCGATCAGCACCTCGCTGAAGTAAGCGGCGGTTTACGGGTTAACATCAAAGGCCCCGGTGCGCCGGGGCCTTTGTCATTTCTGCCAGATGATCACGGCGTCGATCACCATGCGTAAACCAACTGCCGCAGCCATAAGCAAAACGCCCTTTCGCGCGGGCCGCCATGACACCGCGCCCGTCGAGATGGTCTGCCTCGCGTTGACCCTCGCGCTTCTCGTTCTCGCATGCCGAATTGCCAGCATCTGGTGAGGGGTCTGACCGTTTCCCGATTATTCATCTCTCGTCGCTAGGCTTTTCGTCGCTGCTTTTCGACTTCGCGTTAGCCGCATGAACCGTGAAAATCCATGATCCTCGATCTTGTCCGCCTTCTGCTGTTTCCGGCCCTGATGGCCTTCGCGGCGGCGAGCGATCTTTTCACCATGACGATTTCGAACCGCGTGTCGCTCGCTTTGGCGGCGGGCTTTCTGGCGCTCGCGCTCTCGAGCGGCATGGGGTTTTACGACCTCCTCTCGCATGTCGGTGCCGGCGCTAGCGTGCTTGCGGTGGCCTTTGCCTGTTTTGCGATGGGTTGGGTCGGCGGTGGAGATGCCAAGGTAGCGGCCGCGGCGGCGCTCTGGTTCGGCTTCGGTCATATTTTGGATTATTTGCTCTACGCCTCATTGTTCGGCGGTGCCCTGACGCTTCTGCTGCTCCAATTCCGACAATGGCCCCTGCCCTACGCACTCGCCTGTCAACCCTGGTTGCTCAAGCTGCACGCCAAGGAGACCGGCATTCCCTACGGCATCGCTCTCGCGATCGGTGCATTGATGATCTACCCGGAAACGGAATGGGTCAAAGCGGTCGACCTGACCCACTTCGCCATTCGCTGATCGCGCTTTGCGCCTGGAGCCTGATCAAGGCTCCAGCTTTTTGTCTTGACGCGTTTTCTTGACGCGAACCGGTGTCCACTTCGCTCGAAAACGCTCTTAAGTAACTCGGCGTTAAGGCGATTTAGATACGCCTCATTAACCATGCTTTGACGAATAGCTGGTCAACTCCCATCACGGCGGCGGAAGCGTCGCGGCGTATTGTGGAAAGTGAAGCGTATGAAGACCGCACGCATTGTCGCCCTGACCATCGCTGTCGGTGCCGGCGGCGTTGCCGCATTTCTTGCAAGTGGACTCGACAATAAGCCTCTCCTGACCGAGCCGGTGGCGCAACACCAAAGCGCGGATGCTCCGGGACAATCGGAGCTGGTGGCTTGTGCGCGCCAGACCGGCCCCTTGGCGTCGGACGGCAAGCCATCGGAAGGACGCACGATATGAGCAGCAGGGGAAATCAGCGAATGATGCGGGCCTTTCTGGTCCGCGCGCTGTCGTTTTCGGCGGCGGCCGCGCTGACGCTTACCCTGACCCCCGTGGTGGCAAGCGACTACCGCACCACCGCACCAATTGCCGCCGACGGACAGCTCAACGCGCGCTTCCTGGCGCTCGGAATCGGCAAATCCGTCGTGATCGATTTGCCGCGCGACATCAAAGACGTGCTGGTCGCCGACCCGAAGATCGCCAACGCCGTGGTCCGCACGGCGCAGCGCGCCTATATTATCGGCGCAGCGGTCGGCCAGACCAACATCGTGTTCTTCGATTCGGCGGGCCAGCAAATCGCCGCCTATGACATCGCTGTCAAAAGGGACCTCAACGGTGCGCGCGCCGCGCTGAGGCAGACGCTGCCGGGTTCCGACATCCAGATCGAAGGCCTCGGCGACGGCGTGATCCTGACCGGGTCGGTATCGAGCCCGATCGAGGCGCAGCAAGCTGGTGATCTGGCCGCGCGGCTGGCGGGCGGCGCCGACAAGGTCGTCAACTCGATCGCCGTGCGCGGCCGCGACCAGGTGATGCTGAAAGTCACTGTCGCCGAAGTCTCGCGCTCCATCATCAAGCAACTGGGCATCGATCTCAGCGCCAGCTTGAATTACGGCACCACGGCGGTCACCTTCAACAACAGCAACCCATTTACCGCGCTCGGCCAACCGCTGGTCGGCGGCAACTCCGCAATCGCGTCGTTCGGCTCGACGTCATCGGTGAAGGCGACGTTGCGGGCGATGGAAAGTGCCGGGGTGATAAGAACGCTGGCGGAGCCGAATCTGACGGCCATCTCCGGCGAATCCGCAACCTTCATCGCGGGCGGCGAGTTTCCGATTCCGACCGGCGTAACGTGCCAAAGCACTTCGGCGGGCGCGGTCGGGCAGTGCGCGCCATCGATTTCGTTCAAGAAATTCGGCATCTCGCTCAATTTCACGCCGGTTGTGCTCAGCGAGGGCCGGATCAGCCTGCGGGTGATGACCGAAGTCTCCGAAGTTTCGAACGACAATTCGATCAACGTCACCGGGATTTCGGTCCCCTCAGTCAGAACCCGCCGCGCCGAAACGACTCTGGAAATTCCCTCGGGTGGCGCGATGGCAATGGCCGGCTTGATCCAGGAGCAGACCAAACAAGCCATCAACGGCTTGCCCGGACTTTCGCAGCTGCCGGTTCTCGGCTCGCTGTTCCGCAGCCGCGACTACGTCAACAGCCAGACGGAACTGATGGTGCTGGTGACGCCCTATGTGGTTCGCGCGGTGGCGCAAAAGGATCTATCCCGCCCGGATGACGGCTTTGCCGCCGCCACCGACCCGCAGGCGGACCTCTTGGGCAGCATCAATCGCATCTACGGCGTCCCAGGCCGCGTCGAGCCGGCTCGGAATTACCGCGGCACCTACGGCTTTATCACCGACTGAGGCGGACGAGGACGATGACAAACAAAATTCCCGTCGATCGCAATCGTGTCCTCCGTGTCGCCGGTGCGCTGACCGGCCTGGCCGTCGCGCTGGGCGCGTGCACGCATACGAGTTCAGACGTGACGGCGAGCGTTCCCGACGATTATCGCCAGCGTCATCCGATCACCGTTACCGAAGCCGACAAATCGATCGTGATTTTCGTAGGCGAAGCGCGCGGCGGTCTATCGCCATCACAAAGCGCCGACGTGGCAGGCTTGGCACAAACATGGCTGCATGAAGGGACCGGCGCGATTGTGGCCGATGTACCGGTCGGCACGCCCAACGCGCGGGCTGCGGCGGCTTCATTGCGGGAAATTCAAGCTCTGCTCGCTTCCGCCGGCGTGCCGCCACGCGGTATCGCCGTTCACCAGTATCACCCGAACGATTCGCGCCAGTTGGCAGCGATCCGCCTGAGCTATCCAAAAATCTCGGCCGTGGTCGGACCTTGCGGCTTGTGGCCGGACGATATCGGCCCCTCGATCAAGGATAAGAGCTACTTCGAAAACAAGTCGTATCACAATTTCGGCTGCGCCTACCAACGCAACATGGCGGCGATGATCGACAATCCGTCGGACTTCGAACAGCCGCGGCCTGAAACACCTGCTTATACGCTCCGCCGTACCGAAGCCTTCGAGAAGTATCGAAAGGGCACCTCGACCGCGACGGCATATCCCGACGCCGACAAGGCCAAACTAAGCGATGTAGGCAAATGATCAGCTCCGCTCGCCAAAATTCGGAGGAGCAGCCGGAGGTCGTCCTGGCCGCCGGGGACGATCATATCGCGCCGGCGCCGCGTGTGTCCGTACAAGCCTTTTGCGAGACGGTGGAGACCGCTGCCGCCGTGCAATCCGCGTGCGAAGACCGCCGGCTCGGCAAGGCCCACCTGAAGATACAAATGGGCGGCATGGCGGCCGCGATCGAAGCTTACCGCACCGCACCGACCCCGAACGTGATCATCCTGGAGACCGAGGGCCGCGTCGATATTCTCGCCGGCCTCGATCAACTCGCCACCGTATGCGATTCCGGGACCCGCGTCGTCGTAATCGGCCGCGTCAACGATGTCACGCTCTATCGCGAACTGGTGCGGCGCGGCGTCAGCGACTACGTCATTGCGCCGGTAAACGCGCTGGACGTTGTGCGCTCGGTTTGCGGGCTGTTTTCGGCGCCAGAAGCGAAAGCCGTCGGCCGGATCATCGCCATTGTCGGGGCAAAAGGCGGCGTAGGCGCTTCCACCATCGCCCACAACGTCGCCTGGGCGATCGCGCGCGACCTCGCGCTGGATTCCGTGGTCGCCGACCTCGATCTCGCCTTCGGCACCGCCGGCCTCGACTACAATCAGGACCCGCCGCAGGGAATCGCCGACGCGGTCTTTTCGCCCGATCGTGTCGACACGGCGTTCATCGATCGCCTGCTGTCGAAATGCACCGACCATTTGAGCTTGCTGGCGGCGCCGGCAACGCTCGACCGTGTCTATGACTTCGGCGCGGAGGCCTTCGATTCGATCTTCGATACGCTGCGCACGACGATGCCCTGCATCGTGCTCGACGTTCCCCACCAATGGTCGGCGTGGACCAAGCGCGCACTGATCGGCGCGGACGACATTCTGATCGTCGCGGTTCCCGACCTCGCCAACCTGCGTAATACCAAAAATATATTCGATCTCTTGAAGGCGTCGCGGCCCAACGATCGGCTGCCGCTGTATTGCCTCAACCAGGTCGGGGTACCGAAGCGACCGGAAATCAACGCCGCAGAATTCGCCAAGGCGATCGAGAGCCAGCCGATCGCTTCGATTCCGTTCGACCCGCAGATGTTTGGCTCGGCCGCCAACAACGGTCAGATGATCGCGGAAATCTCCGCGAATCATCGTACCACCGACATGTTCCTGCAGATCGCGCAACGGCTGACAGGCCGGGGTGAAACCAAAAAGCCGCGGGGTTCGTTTCTATCGCCTCTGATCGAGAAGTTGCGGGCAAAGTAGTCTCGCGTGGAGTACCATCGTGTTTGGTAAGCGTAGCGGAACAACAAACGATACAAGGCCGATAAAGCCGGCCGCCGCGCCGGAACCAGCTTCTGGCCCGGCCCCTGCGGTTTCGCGCCCCGCGTCGCCTCCCGCCGTCGCTTCGCCGCCGCTCGCACCGGCAAGATCGGCACCGCCCCCGCCCGTCGTCGACGCCCGGCGGTCAGACAGCTATTACCAGGTCAAGGCGACGATCTTCGGAGCGCTGATCGAGGCGATCGATCTTGCCCAGCTCGCCAAGCTCGACGGCGAATCGGCGCGCGAAGAAATTCGCGATATCGTCAATGAAATTATCGCGATCAAGAACATCGTGATGTCGATTGCCGAGCAGGAGGAACTGCTCGACGACATCTGCAACGACGTTCTCGGCTACGGCCCGCTCGAACCGCTGCTTTCGCGCGACGACATCTCCGACATCATGGTCAACGGCGCCGGAACGGTGTTCATCGAAGTTGCGGGCCGCATCCAGCGCACTGGAATCCGCTTCCGCGACAACCAACAGCTCCTGAACATCTGTCAACGCATCGTCAGCCAGGTCGGCCGCCGCGTCGACGAATCCTCACCGATCTGCGACGCCCGCCTTGCCGACGGCTCGCGCGTCAATGCCATCGTCCCGCCGCTGGCGCTCGACGGCCCTGCATTGACGATTCGTAAATTCAAAAAGGACAAGCTGACCCTTGAGCAGCTGGTCAAATTTGGAGCGATTTCACCGGAAGGCGCGACGATTCTGCAGATCATCGGACGCTGCCGCGCCAACGTCTTGATTTCCGGCGGAACCGGCTCCGGAAAGACCACGCTGTTGAATTGTCTTACCCAATTCATCGACGACGACGAACGCATCATCACCTGCGAGGACGCCGCGGAACTTCAACTTCAGCAACCGCACGTCGTTCGCCTGGAAACTCGTCCCCCCAATATCGAGGGCGAAGGCCAGATCACGATGCGCGAGCTGGTTCGAAACTGCCTGCGTATGCGGCCCGAACGCATCATCGTCGGCGAGGTCCGCGGACCGGAAGCTTTCGACCTGCTGCAAGCCATGAATACCGGTCACGACGGGTCGATGGGAACGTTACACGCCAACAACCCCCGCGAAGCCCTGTCGCGTTGCGAATCGATGATCACGATGGGTGGATTTTCGCTACCTTCGCGAACCATCCGCGAAATGATCTGCGCGTCGATCGACGTCATCATCCAGGCGGCTCGTTTGCGCGACGGCTCGCGCCGCATCACGCACGTTACCGAGGTGATGGGCATGGAAGGCGATACCATCATCACTCAGGATCTTTTCCTTTACGACATGGTCGGCGAGGACGCCAACGGACATATCATCGGCCGGCACCGCTCGACCGGAATCGGACGGCCGCGCTTTTGGGATCGCGCGCGATACTATGGTGAGGAAAAGCGGCTTGCCGCGGCGCTCGACGCTGCCGAAGCCGTCCCGGAGGTTTGAGAAGCGGGTCATGAATATGCAAACGCTCGCATTGGCTTTTCTCGTTGCCAGCGCCTTCGGCGGCATCGCCTGGGTCTTTATCTATCCCTTGCTGTCGGGAGAGGAGCAAGCCGCCAACCGCCGAGCTTCGGTGGCGAAGCCGGAGCCGGCTGCCCGCCAGTCCGAAAAAAGCCAACGCTCGCGCCGCGAACAGGTCGAAGGATCGCTGAAAGAGATCGAAGCGCGTCAGAAGAATAACAAAATCCCGCTGAGCACTCGTTTGACGCAGGCGGGCCTCGACTGGTCGACGCAAAAATTCCTGGTCGTCTCCGGCGTGCTCGCAGCCATTTGCTTCGCGGCGGTAATGGTGCTGGGAGGCGGCTTGCTTGGCGCCGCGGGCCTCGCATTCGCCGCGGGCTTCGGTTTGCCGCGGTGGATTTTGGGCTTTCTTAAAAAACGCCGCGAAAAGAAATTTCTTCGCGCGCTGCCGGACGCCGTCGACGTGATCGTTCGCGGCATCAAGGCAGGCCTGCCGCTGTTTGAATCCATCAAGGTGGTCGCCGCCGATGCGTCGGAGCCGCTCAGAGGCGAGTTCCTGGCCATTATCGAGACCCAGGCGATCGGAATGCCGCTCGGCGAAGCATGCGCACGCCTGTTCGAACGAATGCCGTTGCCGGAAGCCAATTTCTTCGGGATCGTCATCGCGATCCAGCAAAAATCCGGCGGCAACTTGTCGGAAGCTTTGGGCAACCTGTCCAAGGTCTTGCGTGACCGCAAGAAGATGGCCGAGAAAATTCAGGCCATGTCGATGGAAGCTAAAGCGTCCGCGGCCATTATCGGATCGCTGCCACCCATCGTCATGCTGCTCGTTTACCTCTCGACTCCCGACTACATCTCATTGCTGTGGACTCACCCGACCGGCCAATTGATGCTGGTCGGGTGCGCGATCTGGATGTCCGTCGGCATTATGGTGATGAAGAAAATGATCAACTTCGACTTTTGACGGTGCAGCATGATTGAGTTTCTCGTCGCAAAACTTCACGATGCGCGGTTCATGAGCATGCTGCTCGCCGCGATTGCCGTTAGCGCAACCGCCTACACGCTGATCATGCCGTTGTTCGCCGGCGAAGGCCTGGCAAAGCGGATGAAGGCGGTGGCGAGCGAACGCGAAAGGATTCGCCAGCGCGAGCGCGAGCGCCTGACCAAGACCGAAAAGGTGCCGCTGCGTCAAACGCCGAAGCAACTCGTTTCCAAAGTTGTGGAAGATTTCAATCTCGGCAAGTGGCTGGCCCAAGAAGCCGCGCGCGATAAGCTTGTCATGGCCGGCTATCGCGGACAGGCGCCTTACGTCACGTTTTTGTTCTTCCGCCTGGTGACGCCAATCCTGCTTTTCCTGGCGGCCGTGCTGTACGTGTTCGTGATCTCGCATACGGAGAAGTCAATGCCGATTAAGATCGGCATGTGCGTCGCGGCGGCCTATCTCGGATTGCAGGCGCCGATGCTGTTTCTGAAAAACGCGATCGCGAAACGTCAGCTTTCGATCAAGCGCGCCTTTCCCGACGCGCTCGATCTGTTGCTGATCTGCATCGAATCCGGCATGTCGATCGAAACCGCCTTCCGCAAGGTCAGTACCGAAGTCGCTTCGCAGTCGGTTGCGCTCTCGGAAGAATTCACACTGACCACGGCCGAGCTATCCTATCTGCAAGATCGCAAGGTCGCTTATGAAAACCTGTCGAAACGCACTGGCCTGGAGGGCGTGAAATCGGTCTGTCTCGCCTTGATGCAGTCGGAGCGTTACGGAACGCCGCTCGGTCAAAGCTTGCGCGTCATGGCGCAGGAAAATCGCGACATGCGCATGACCGAGGCCGAAAAGAAAGCCGCGGCTCTGCCGCCGAAACTAACGGTACCGATGATTTTGTTCTTTCTGCCGGTACTCTTCGTCGTCATCCTCGGCCCGACCGGAATCAAAATCGCGGCGATGCAATGAGCACGTCGCCCGGCTCGGCCGGCCGACACGGCTCTGCCTTGCCGGAAGAAAATGTTGCCTCGATGGTATGGTGAATCGAGCCCGTCACTCGGGACGGTTGAGAGACGCCACCGGCATCGCGGAAGCGCCTTCGCGCGGCGTGTTCTTGCGGCTCAGCATCTGCTTCAGATAAGCGACATTTGCCGCCGCCTCTTCCGGCGGCAAGTCAGCCTTGACGATGCTTTCTGCCTCGGCGAAGCGTCCCTGCAAACCAACCACCAGAGCCAAATTCTGCCGCACCCGCGCATCGGCCCTGGCACTGCCATAGGCGCGGCGAAGCGCCTCTTCCGCCTTCGGCAGATCCTTTGAAAGCACGTAGGAGAGGCCGAGATTGGAGAGGACCGACGGTTCGTCGGGCACGATCTTCAAGGCGGTGTCGTAATAGCGGCGCGCCTCGTCATGTCGAGCCATTTGATCGAGCACGGTTCCTTGCACCGACAAAATTCGCCAGTCGGGATTGTCGGGCGAATGGGCGTGCGAGAGAACGTCGAACGCTTGCTGGAAATTGCCGTTATCGGCAAGTGCCCGGCCATAGCCGGCGAGCAGCGTCTTGTCGCCGGGATGGGCGATGGTGGCCTGCTCGAACACCGCGACGGCCTGGGCGCGTTGACCCGTGGTCCTGAGCGCCTGGCCATAGGCCAAGGCCGCCTCGGTATCCTTGGGATTGGCGCGGTAGCGCTCGCCGTAAACTTCGACCTGACGCCGCGGGTCGGTATCGGGGGTGCGTTCGGCCTTCGGCGTCACCGATCCTGTGATGTCGGACATGGTCTGGCAACCGCCAAGCCCAGCGGCCAAGATCGCCGTCACGGCCGCGGACGCAAGAAGCCGGGCAAGGCTGGACTGCTGACGCATGGCACTTAACTCACGAAAATCGAGCCGAACGCGCCAAGCAATAGGCTGTTAACCCTAACGTCGAGTTAATATCCACGTTCGACGGAGATCGAGCGCCTGGATTTGGCCGGTCGCCGGGTCAGCCCGACCCGTCAATATTCGACCGCGAGCCGCTTCCTGATTTCATCGACCCGTTTTTCAAGCGAATCGAAGCGCGCGTGAATGCCCCTATCGTGAAGGTAAAATATGTAGGCCGCGGCCAGAAATCCGAAAATCCAATGGTGCGTTTCGACGTAGATGAGCGCCTGCTCAATCGCGTGACCGATAGAAACCACAATGTCCCACAACACGTTCATCGCATTCCCCTGCTGGCAGACTTAGGTTCCAACTCTCAGACGATCGGGTCGAGAGATCAGGCTACCATGCGCCCGGCGCGGCGTGTAGCGCTCGGCGGGGCGTCGATTGTCGGGACAAGCAATTGCGGAAGCGCAAAAAAACTGCAACGTCTTGCCGAGGTTGACCCTCTGCCCAGCACCGGCTGTGCCTGCCCGTTTCAATTCAGGACCGAGAAAAGCATGCCTTCCGTGTTCGAGGCCGCCCCCGTTACTTCAGCCATTCCCATTACGTTCGCGACCAAGACGACATGGGATGCGATCTGCGCCGAGCTTCCCGCACGGGCCCGGCAATTCGCGGTAGCCAACGGCTTTGCGGCCAAACCCGGGGCCTGTCTCACTTTGCCCACGGCCGATGGCGACATCGCTCACGTCATCTTCGGCCTGGAGGACGAAGCCAGCAAATCGCGTGACTTGTTTCGCCCGGGCCAACTACCGGGCCTATTGCCGGCGGGCATCTATCGCTTCGCGAACGCGCCGCACGACATGCGCCTTGCAGCGCTCGCCTTTGCGCTCGGCGCCTACCGCTTCAGCCGGTACCGCAAAGCGGATGCAACTGACGTCAAACTGGTACTGCCGGATGGCATCGACGCCGCCGACATCGCGCGGATGGCGGAGGCGGCGTACCTTGCGCGCGATCTCATCAATACGCCGGCGAACGACATGGGACCGGAAGAGCTGACACTCGCCGCGCAAGACCTTGCGACGCGCTTCGGCGGGAATTTTACCTGCATCGTCGGTGACGACCTCAAGCGACAGAATTTTCCGCTTATTCATGCGGTCGGGATGGCCTCCCCGCGCGCACCGCGGCTGATCGATTTTTCCTGGGGCGATCCCGCCCACCCCAAGGTGACCCTGGTCGGCAAGGGCGTCTGCTTCGATACCGGAGGGCTCGATCTCAAGCCTTCGAGCGGCATGCTGATCATGAAGAAAGACATGGGCGGGGCCGCCAATGTGCTGGCGTTGGCGCATATGGTGATGGATGCGAAGCTCAAGGTCCGCCTGCGGGTTTTGATTCCCGCAGTCGAGAATGCAGTCGCCGGCAACGCATTCCGCCCGCTCGACATCTTTCCCTCCCGCAAGGGTCTCACGGTCGAGATCGGAAACACCGATGCCGAAGGACGGTTGGTGCTGGCCGACGCACTTGCGCTTGCCTGCGAGGAGAAGCCGGAGCTTCTGATCGATCTGGGAACCTTGACCGGCGCCGCGCGCGTGGCATTGGGTCCGGATTTGCCACCCTTTTACACCGACGATGAGACGCTGGCGCTGGACCTCGCGCGGTTGGCCAGCCGCGAAAACGATCCGTTATGGCGATTGCCGCTGTGGCCGCCTTACGACGCCTGGCTCGATTCGAAAACCGCCAACGTCAACAACGCGCCTTCGGGCACGTTCGCCGGCTCCATCACCTGCGCACTGTTCCTGCAGCGCTTCGTCGGCGACGCCAAGAGCTGGCTTCATGTCGATATCTACGGCTGGACGCCTTCGGCGAAACCGGCGCGCCCCGAGGGCGGCGAATGTCAGGCCGCCCGCGCGATCTATAAATTACTCGGGGAACGCTATGGATGATCCACGCCTGACCCCGGCGCGACGCGACCTCGCCGCGCAACATCTCAAAGGCAAGATCACGGCGGCACGCTTCGTCAGCGGTGAGGAATACGAAATTGTCGATGCACTCGCCCCGCTGCGCGAGCAACCCTCCACTGAGGCCATGCTATTGACGCAAGCGCTCAAAGGCGAGCGCGTCACGATCTATGACCGCAACGGCGAGGGGTTCGCGTGGGGCCAATTGAAGAGCGACGGCTATGTGGGTTGGCTCCCCGATTCTGCGCTCGCAAAGCCGACGCTAGCGCCGACGCACAAGATTACCGCGATCAGAACGTTGGCGTTTCCGGGTCCCTCGATCAAACTGCCGCCGATCGAGACGCTTCCCTTTGGCGCGATGGTCGCGGTGAAGCGCGAAGACGGTGTTTTCGCCGTGACACGTGAAGGATGGTATCTGCCGCGGCAGCATGTCGGTAACATCGACCGCCATGAGGAAGATTTCGTCGCGGTCGCCGAGCGCTTCGTCGGCACGCCCTATTTATGGGGCGGCAAGAGCGGCGTAGGGATCGATTGCTCCGGCCTGGTCCAACTCTCGCTCGCCGCCGCCGGCGTCAATTGTCCGCGCGACAGCGATATGCAGCAAAACGCGCTCGGCAGGACCTTGGACGTGGCGCAATCAAAAAACTTGCAGCGCGGCGATCTGATTTTCTGGAAAGGCCATGTGGCGATCGTGCGCAACGCCGAGACGATCGTTCACGCCAACGCGCACCACATGGCGACCGCGATCGAGAGCATCAGTGAGGCGATCACGCGCATTGCGGCCGCGGGCAGTGAGGTCGTCGCCATCAAACGGATCGAATAGGTCGCTAGATCATGATGCGATTAAGTGGAATCGCATCATGATCTCTTCTCTTTGTTTGAGCATGATCTGCGCGCAAACGCGTTCCGCGTTTGTCGCGTGGAAAACCGGTTTCCACTTTTCCGGATCATGCTCTAATCCGCGACCGCACCGCCATTCGCCGTCTCGAGCCGGAACGCGGCGGCGAACAGCGCGCGGGTATAGTCGGTCTTCGGATTCCTGAACAGTTCCGAGGCCGGCCCCTCCTCCACCACCTTGCCGTGCCGCATCACGATCAGGTGGCTCGCGAGCGAGGCGACCACACGCAAATCGTGCGAAATGAACATGTAGGTCAAGTCGCGTTTGCGTTGCAGTTCGCGCAACAGATCGACCATCTGCGCCTGGAACAGCATGTCGAGCGCGCTGGTCGGCTCATCCAGCACGACGAAATTCGGCTCCAGCACCACCGCGCGCGCGATGCTGATGCGTTGACGCTGACCGCCGGAGAATTCATGCGGATAGCGAAACCGGGTTGCCGGGTCCATCCCGACGTCCTGCAGCGCCTTGATTACGCGCGTTTCGCGCTCAGTGGCCGAAAGCGTGTCCTGATGCACGCTGAGACCTTCGGCGACAATATCGCCGACCGACATGCGCGGACTCAAGGAGCCGAACGGGTCTTGAAATACGATCTGCATGTCGCGGCGGAACGGCCGCATCGCCTTGAAACGCAGGCCCTGAATATCCTTGCCCAAAAACACGATCGGCCCATTCGACGAAATCAACCGCAATAGCGCAAGTCCGAGCGTGGTCTTGCCGGAACCGGATTCGCCAACGACGCCGAGCGTTTCGCCCTTGCGCACCTTCACACTGACGCCATCGACCGCCTTGATATGGCCGACCGTCTTTCGAAGCAGGCCGCGCTTGATCGGAAACCAGACCTTGAGATCGGCGGCGGACATCACGACCGGAGCATCCGGCTGCGGCGGCGCCGGGTCGGGCTTCGGCTCGGCTGCGAGAAGCGCGCGGGTGTAGGGATGTTTCGGCGCGGTGAAGACCTGCTCCACCGGCCCCTGCTCGACGATCTTGCCGCCGTTCATGACGCAAACCACGTCCGCGATGCGGCGCACGATGCCGAGATCATGGGTGATGAACAACAGGCTCATGCCGAGCCGCGCGCGAATTTCCGCGAGCAGGGTAAGAATTTGCGCTTGCACGGTGACGTCGAGCGCGGTCGTCGGCTCGTCCGCGATCAAAAGGTCCGGCTCGTTGGCGAGCGCCATCGCGATCATGACGCGTTGGCGCTGGCCGCCGGACAATTGATGCGGGTAACTTGCAAGGCGCGTTTCCGCTTCAGGAATGCCGACCTGGGTGAGCAGTTCGAGCGTCCGCGCTCGCGCCTTTTGACCGCTAATGCCACTGTGAAGCTGCAGAATTTCGCCGATCTGGGCCTCGATCGTATGCAACGGATTGAGCGAGGTCATCGGCTCCTGGAAGATGATCGAAATGTCGTTGCCGCGAATGCCGCGCATCTCGCGCTCCGAAAGCCCAAGCAGTTCGCGGCCCTTGAAGCGAATGCTTCCCGAGGGATGCGAGGCGGTCGGATACGGCAATAACTTCAAAATCGAGAGCGCACTGACGGATTTGCCCGACCCCGACTCGCCGACCAACGCCACGCACTCACCGCGGCGGATCGTAAAAGAAATACGATCGACCGCCACCGAAGTGCCGCTCGGCTGATGAAACGCCACCGACAGAGCGTCGATGTCGAGCAGGGGCTGGGTGATGGCGTCCATTACGATAATTCTTCGATTAGTTGCGGTAGAGCGTCCCGAGTGAGGTGACGCATACCTTCCGGCAATTTTAACGCCCGATCAAATGACAACATCCTGCCGCATCCGGCGCGGACGGCCGTTACCACGTGGATGGCGTCGGGAAGTTTTGGCATGGAAGCATCTGGCTTCGACACGCCAGCGACTCGTCGATAAGCGGCAGTTTCCACCAAAATATCGCGAGTCACCGGGTGCAAGTCGAACAAGCCACTGTGTAAAATCAGCTCCAGATAATTTCGACGCCTTATGGGATTAGCCTTTGGGAGTACTTCCGCAAGCGTTAGCTCGCTCGTCACGGCCAGATAGAGGTTCCTACCCAACAATTCAAACAGCACGCGCAGGCGACCCGCGATATCGTCGCCACCCTCAACGGCATAGATGAATACATTGGTGTCAAAATAAAGCCTGGACGAAACACTCCCTTCAATCATCCCACTCGTCCCGCTGGCGCCGCAAATCGTCGTCGATCTCCTCTGCGGTTCGGAAGGGGGGGTGGCGCAGCGCGAAAATCTCCTCAAGCGTCATGATTTTTTCCGGCCGTTTCTCTTCCTCGACAATCGTCACCGTAACAGTCGACGAAGGATCGACACCAGCCCGCAAGTCCTCCGGAAGCTTCGAAGCCGGATAGTGTTCGCGAGTAATCCTGTTCATGTGACACCTCTATCTCGGAGGTAGACTACCACGATTTTATCGAAACGTCTTGCGCGGATCGAACGCGTCGCGCACCGCTTCGCCGATGAAAATCAAAAGCGACAGCATAATCGCGACGGCGAAAAATCCCGTGAAGCCGAGCCAAGGCGCCTGGACGTTGGCCTTGCCCTGCGACAGCAATTCGCCGAGCGAGGGGGAGCCGGGGGGCAAGCCGAAGCCAAGGAAATCGAGCGCGGTCAGCGTCATGACCGACGACGACACGATGAAGGGAAGGAACGTCATGGTCGCGACCATCGCGTTCGGCAGAAGATGCCGGAACATGATCACGGCATTGGAAACGCCGAGCGCGCGCGCCGCCTGGATATATTCGAAGTTGCGCCCGCGCAGGAATTCGGCGCGCACCAGACCGACCAGCGACACCCACGAAAACAACAGGAGAATCCCGAGCAAAACAAAGAAGCCCGGCACCAGCACCGAAGACAGGATCAACAGCAGATAGAGCGAGGGAATCGCGGTCCAGACTTCGATCACGCGCTGAAAGCCCAAATCGATCCAGCCGCCGAAATAACCCTGCACGCCGCCGGCGGCAACCCCGAGGATCGAGGAGATGATGGTCAGGGTGAGGCCGAACAGCACCGAGATGCGAAAGCCGTAGATCAGGCGGGCGACCACGTCGCGGCCCTGATCGTCGGTACCGAGCCAATTATATTCGAGGTCGCGGCAGCTCGTTAAACCTTTCCGCTGCACCACCTCCTTGCACTGCGCTTCGCTCAACATCCAGGTCGGCTTCGACGGCGCGGGCGTGGGCAGATCGAGATTGTGAGTGTCATAGGAATAACGGATCAGCGGCCAGACGATGGTGCCGCCCTTGTCCGCGATCAGCTTCTGCAAATACGGGTCGCGATAATCGGCGGCGGTTTCAAAATCCCCGCCGAAGGTCGTCTCGGAATAACTGACGAAGGCCGGCCAATAGAGATGCCCGTCGAACTTGACGAGAAACGGACGATCGTTCGCGATCAATTCGGCGAACAGCGAGACGAAAAATAGAATCAGAAAGAGCCACAACGACCAGTATCCGCGGCGGTTCGATTTGAAGTTCTGCCAGCGGCGGCGGTTGAGCGGCGAGGGGCTGAACCGATGGTTCATGACCGGCACCACCTCGCCGAGCGGCGACTGGGTCTTGGTTTCGATCGGCGGCGCGATGATCGTCATCAGACCTCCCGCGCCTCGAAATCGATCCGCGGATCGATCCACATGTAAGCGAGATCGGAAATCAAATTGACCACGAGGCCGACGAGAGAAAAGATGAACAACGTGCCGAATACGACGGGGTAATCGCGGTTCAGCACGCTCTCGAAGCCGAGCAAACCAAGCCCATCAAGCGAAAAGATGGTCTCGATCAACAGCGAGCCGGAGAAGAAGGCGTGGATGAACGCGCCCGGAAAGCCGGCAATCACGATCAGCATGGCGTTGCGGAAGATGTGATTGTAAAGCACCTGCCGTTCGCTGCAGCCCTTGGCGCGCGCGGTCATTACATATTGCTTGCGGATTTCGTCGAGGAACGAGTTTTTCGTCAACAGCGTCATGGTGGCGAAGGCGCCAAGCGCCATCGAAATCAACGGCAGCGTGATGTGCCAGAGATAGTCGAGGATTTTCCAATACCAGGGAAATTGCGACCAACCGTCGGAGGTGAGCCCGCGCAGCGGAAAAATATTGAAGAACGAGCCACCGGCGAACAGGATAATCAAGAGGATCGCGAACAAAAATCCCGGTATCGCAAATCCGACGATGACGACGGCCGAGGTCCAGGTGTCGAACCTCGAGCCGTCCATCACCGCCTTGCGGATGCCGAGCGGGATCGAGATCAGATAAGTCAACAGCGTCATCCAGATGCCGAGCGACATCGAGACCGGCAATTTCTCCTTGACCAATTGCAGCACGCTGACGTCGCGAAAATAGCTTTTCCCGAAGTCGAAGCGCGCGAAGTTCCACAGCATCAGCGCAAAGCGTTCCGGCGCCGGCTTGTCGAAGCCGAACTGCTTTTCGAGGCTCTTGACGAAATCCGGATCCAACCCTTGCGCCCCGCGGTACTTCGAATTCACCGCATCGCTCGCGGCACCGACCTGGTTGCGCGCGCCGAAATCGCCACCGGACGAGCCTGAGACGCGCGAACTCGCACCGGTGTCGGCGCCGCTGAGTTGCGCGATCACGCGCTCCACCGGCCCGCCGGGCGCAAATTGCACGACCACAAACGACACGAATAAGATTCCCAGCAGAGTGGGAAGCATCAGGAAAATGCGGCGGGCGATATAAGCGGTCATCGACGGAGGCCCATAGCTATTTCACCGCTTCGCCGGTAGCGGTGGATTTCGCCGCCGACCACCACAAATCAGGCACACCTGCGCCGAGATATTTCGGCAAGTTAGCAGGATGACCGAACACGTCCCAATAGGCCAGCCGGTGCGTGTTGGCGTACCATTGCGGCACCCAATAACGCCCGGCCCGAATCACGCGATCCAGCGCACGCGCGGCGAATACCAGCTTCGGTCTGGTATCGGCGGCAATCAACTGTTCCACCAAACTATCGATGACCGGATCGGCCATGCCCGCGAGGTTATTGGAACCCTTGGTGGCCGCAGCCTGTGAAGAAAAGTATGGCCGCAGCGAGTCGCCGGGAACCGTCGAAAAACCGAAGCGCTCGATCACGATGTCGAAGTCGAAATCGTCGCGTCGCGCGCGAAATTGCACGGGATCGACCAGCCGCAAGCTGGCTTCGATGCCGAGCGTCCCCAGATTCTTAATGAAGGGCATATGATGGGCTTGAAACGCGGGCTCATCGAGCAGGAACTCCACCCGGAACGGCTCGCCCTGCGGCGTCAGCCGCTTGCCGTCCCTGATCACGCACCCGGCGTCGGCAAGCAGTTGCACGGCCTTGCGCAATAGCATGCGGTCCTGCCCCGAGCCGTCGGACACGGGCGGCATGAACGGTGTGCCGAACACCTCGTCCGGCACCTTGCCGCGGAATGGCTCAAGCAGCGCGAGCTCTTCGGGTGACGGCGGCCCGACCGCCATCAAATCGGAATTCTGAAACGGCGAATGGGTACGGACATAGGCGCCGTACATGATCGTCTTGTTGGTCCATTCGAAATCGAACGCGTTGCCGAGCGCCTCGCGGACGCGCGGGTCCTTGAATTTATCGCGGCGGGTGTTGAGGAACCAGCCCTGCGCGCCTGAGGGCGTATCGTCCGGAAGCAATTCGCGCTTGACGCGACCGTCAGTTATGGCCGGAAAATCGTAACGCGTGTTCCAGATTCGCGAGGTGAATTCTTCGCGAAACAGGTAACTGCGGCCGGTGAAACCTTCGAAGGCGACGTCGCGGTCGCGGTAAAAATCAAAACGGATCGCATCGAAATTGGAGCTGCCGCGATTGACCGGAAGCTCTGCGCCCCACCAACCTTTGACCCGTTCGAACTCGACGAAGCGATTGACCTCGAATTTCGACACCTTATAAGGCCCGCTGCCGAGCGGAATGTCGAGCGTCGATTCATCGAACGGACGCTTGGTATAATAGGCTTGCGAAAAGATCGGCAGGCCGGCGACGAACAACGGCACGTCGCGGCCGCGCTTTGCGGCAAAGGTGATGACCAGCGTCGCGTCGTCGACCGCTTCCGCCTTCACCATATCGCGAACCTGCTGGGTGATGATCGGATGGCCGCCGGCTTTAAGAATATTCAGCGAGAACGCCGCGTCGCGCGCAGTGAGTTTGGAGCCGTCGTGAAAGCTCGCCTCCGGCCGCAGCGTGAACCGATACGTCAATCCATCGGGGGAAATGGCCACCGACTTCGCGACGAAGCCATACATCGCGTCCGGTTCGTCGCCGGCGCGAGCCATCAAGGTGGCAAACGTCATGCCCATGCCCTGTGCGCCATCGCCCTTGAGGATATAGGCGTTGAGCGAGTTGAAGGTCTGGAACGATTGATTGTAGGCACGACCGGAAGGAATCGTCGAAAACACGCCACCCTTGGACGCCTTCACATTGACGTAGTCGAAATGATGAAAGTCGGCCGGGTATTTCAGGTCGCCAAAGGCCGACATGCCGTGGGATTCGGTCGCGCCCTCGGCCGCCACTCTCGCACCGAACCACGCCGCACCCAAGGCGCCCGCGCCAAAACCCAGCACATGCCGGCGGGAGAGTTGCGTCATAGCGCGAGGCTCCTCAAGATCGTTTACCGATCCTGGCGGCCTTGTCGGCGTCGAACCACCAGATCGCCGGGAATCCAGACAGGCCGTATTTCGGCAATTCCGCCGGGTGGCCGAAGCGATCCCAGCGCGCGGTGCGGATTTTCGGATAATTCCACTGCGGCACGACGTAGTGATTCCACAACAGCACGCGATCGAGCGCTTTGGTCGCCGCAACCAGATCGTCGCGGTCCTTGGTAAAGATTACCCGCTCGATCAATTTGTCGATCGCCGGATTCTTGATGCCGACGATGTTGCGCGAGCCGGCTTGGTTAGCGGCTTGCGAGCCCCAATATTCGCGCTGCTCGTTGCCCGGCGACAAGGATTCAGGCCACGACGAGACCACCACGTCGAAATCCCAGCTGCGAAGCCGGTTTTCATATTGCGTCGGATCGATGGTGCGCACGCTCACCGCGATACCAAGTCGCTCCAGCGATGGTTTGAAAAAGAGCATCACCCGCTCAAAGCCCGGATCGTCGCCGAGCAGCTCGATCGTGAACTGCGCTCCGGTCCTGGTATCGACCAGCTTGCGGTCGCGCACGTCGTAACCGGCCTCCTTGAACAGCCGCAGCGCCTCGCGCAAATTTTCACGCACCGCTTCCGGACTGCCGCCAACCGGATTCGTATAGACGGTCGTGAACACGTCCGGCGGCACCTCGCTGCGAACGGTCTCAAGAATTTCCAACTCCTTGTCCTGCGGCAAACCGCTTGAGGCGAGTTCGGTGCCGTCGAAATAGCTGCTGATGCGCTTATACTGGTTGAAGAAAATCTGCTTGTTCATTTCCTCGAAATCGAACGCGAAATTCAATGCGCGACGCACCCGCGGATCGCCGAACTTGTCGCTGCGAATGTTGAGCGCAAACGCCTGCATGATGCCGGAGCTGCGGTTTGGAAATTCTTCCAGCAACACACGCTTTTCCGCGACCGCCGGGAAGTCGTAAGCGGTCGCCCAATTCTTGGCGCTGTTTTCCAGCCGCCAATCGACCTGATCGCCCTTGAAGGCCTCAAGCGCCACCGTCGTGTCGCGGAAATACTCGAAACGAAGTTCATCGAAGTTGTTGCGGCCGATATTGACGTTGAGGTCGGCTCCCCAATAATCCTTGACCAGCTCGAGCATGATCGAGCGGCCCGGGACGAACTCCTTGATGCGGTAAGCACTGCAGCCGAGCGGCTTTTCCAGTGTCGTGGCCGAGATGTCGCGCTTGCGGCCTTCACTGTTGGAACCTTCCCACCAATGCTTCGGCAGCACGGTCAATTGGCCGACGATTTGCGGAAGCTCGCGGTTGCCGGGCGCATCGAAAATAAATTTGATATCGCGCTCGCCTGCCTTTTCCGCCTTCACCACGTGACGGTAATACGCCGAAAATTGCGGATGGTGTTTCTTGAACGCCTCCAGCGAGAAGATCACGTCGTCCGGCGTCACCGGCTTGCCATCGTGCCATTTCGCCTGCGCCCGCAGGCGGTAGGTGACGGAGGAAAAATCCTCCGGGTGACTGACGGCTTCCGCCAACGCGCCGTATTCGGTCGAGACTTCGTCCAGCGACGGCGACATCAGCTGCTCATAGATCAGCCCGACCGCGCCCGCGATCGAGCCTTTGACGCCCGCGACCGCGAGATTGAAATTATCGAAGGTTCCGATCGCGATTTGCCGCGCCACGCCGCCTTTGGGCGCGTCCGGATTGACGTAGTCAAAACGCTTGAAATCGGCGGGATATTTGACATCGCCAAACAGCGACAGGCCATGCCGCCAGGCCACATCGGCCGCGCCCGATTGGGCCTGCGCCATATCGATGAGGGACGCGCCCGTCACACCCTCGAATGCAGGAGCCACCGCAACCAAAGCGCCGCTTTGCAGAAGACGTCGTCGGGTAATTGCCAAATCAAACATTCCTGTAGCTGGAAGCGGCCCCGATTAGGGACGCAATATAAGGCAGGGATTCGACCGATTATGTTGCTTTTTCCTCATGATAGCACCCCGGAACGGGGCCGGCTGCGGCAAAACGCCGATAACAAGCACGCGAGCAGACACACGAAAACGGCCAGGCAAGCCTGGCCGTCGTCATTTGATATTTCGCTGAGTGCCGCGGGGCCGTTACTTCGCCGCGGTCGGCAGCGGAACCGGCTTGTCCGCGAGGGTGTGCAGATAGGCGATCACGTCGGCACGCTCGCTGTCCTTCGGAATACCGGCAAAGCCCATCGCGGTGCCCGGAACAAAGCCCTTGGGACTGGCAATGAACTTGCTGAGGTCGTCATCGGTCCACTTGCCGGACTTGGCCTTCATAGCAGCGGAATAGTTGAATTCGGCCACCGTTGCACGGTCGCGACCCACGATGCCGTACAGATTCGGACCGACGCGGGCGGGGCCGCCCTTCTCGAAGGTGTGGCAGGCGCCGCATTTCTTCGCCGCAGCGGCCCCCTTCTCAACGGAAGCGGTCTGCAACAGCTTCTCGATCGGCGCGGATGGCGGCGCCGCGGCTTCCTTGGTGCCAGCGCCGGCGGCATGCGTGTCTTCCTTCACGGCGATCTCGTAACCCGGCTTTTCCGGCAGCTTGGGTGCGAAAATCGCGTCCGCCGTGAAGCTCGTCACCAGCAGAACAAGGCAGGTGCCCAGAATGGCACCGAGAATTTTATTGAGTTCGAAGGAGTCCATTTTCGATCAGGCCCCAGGCCGGAAGGTCAATTTGAGGCCGGAGAGAGGCGGCCGCGGATGAGCGTCAGGAATCAGGCTTTCGCACCGCACCCGAGTAGCGTTCAGATATCGGTTTGCCCGTAGTCTGGCAACCCGTATAAATGCGCCGACTTTCGACCCATCCCCATCATTTCCGCCCCGTTATCAACCCGGTCCAGACCTCACTTTGATGACCGAAACCCGCATTTTGGTGCTGATTCCCGCCCGCATGGCCGCCACGCGCCTACCCGGCAAGCCGCTTCTCGACATCGCCGGCCTGCCGATGATCGTCCATGTGCTGCGTCGCGCCGAGGCCGCAAAAATCGGCCGTGTCGCGGTCGCCACCGACACGCCGGAGATTGCGGCCGTCGTTAAGTCCCATGGCGGGGAAGTGGTCATGACGCGCGCCGACCACCCCTCCGGGTCGGACCGGATTTACGAGGCGCTCGGCAAGCTCGATTCCAAGGGCCAGATCGAGGCGATCATCAATCTGCAGGGCGACCTGCCGACTATTCCCTCTCATGATATCCGTGCCGCACTCATGCTGCTTGAGGATTCAAGGGTAGACATCGGAACGCTGGCCGCCGAGATCCGAAAGGATGAAGAACACGCCACCCCAAGCGTCGTGAAGCTCGTCGGCTCCCCTTTGGGCCGCCAAAGGCTCCGGGCCCTGTATTTCACCCGCGCCACCGCACCTTACGGCGACGGCCCGCGCTACCATCACATCGGACTCTACGCCTATCGGCGGGAGGCGCTGGAACGCTACGTCAAGCTGCCGCCATCCGTTCTAGAAAAGCGCGAGAAGCTGGAACAGCTGAGGGCGCTGGAAGCCGGAATGAGGATCGACGCCGCCATCGTGGATTCGGTGCCGCTCGGCGTCGATACGCCAGCCGATCTCGAAACCGCCCGGCACATACTGGCAAAAGCCTGAACGGCTGATACAAGGCGTCATGACCAAACGCAAGAAAATCGCATTCCAGGGCGAGCAGGGCGCGAATTCCCACATCGCGATCACGGAAGCCTATCCCGACGCCGAACCCTTGGCCTGCCCGACCTTCGAGGACGCGCTCGCCGCGATCTCGTCGGGGGAAGCCGACCTCGGCATGATCCCGATCGAAAACTCGGTCGCCGGCCGCGTCGCCGATATCCATCATCTGCTGCCGCAATCCGGCCTGTTCATCGTCGGCGAATGGTTCCTGCCGATCCGCCACCAATTGATGGCGCCGCGCGGCGCCAAGCTTGCCGACATCAAGACGGTGGAGAGCCATGTCCACGCGCTCGGTCAATGCCGCCGCATCATCCGCAAGCTCGGCATCAAGCCGATTGTCGCGGCCGACACCGCCGGCAGCGCGCGCGATATCGCCGAGCGCGGCGACAAATCTTGCGCGGCGATCGCGTCAAAACTCGCCGCCGACATCTATGGTCTCGACATTCTGGCCGAGGATGTGGAGGACGAGGACCACAACACCACGCGCTTCGTCATCCTGGCGCGCGAGGCGAATTGGGCCAAACAAGGCTCAGGACCGCTGGTCACCACGTTTGTTTTCCGGGTGCGCAACCTTCCCGCCGCGCTCTACAAGGCGCTCGGCGGCTTTGCCACCAACGGCGTCAACATGACCAAGCTCGAAAGCTACATGATCGACGGCAATTTCTTCGCCACGCAATTCTACGCCGACGTCGACGGCCATCCCGACGACAAAGGCCTCGCCTTCGCGCTGGAAGAGCTGCAATTCTTCTCGCGCGAGTTTCGCATCGTCGGTGTCTATCCCGGCCATCCGTTTCGGGCGACGTTCAGCGAGAAGGCGGAATGAGGGCTCGTGTCCCGGACGCGGTGCAGCGTTCTTCACGCTGCTCCGCAGAGCCGGGACCCACAAACCTCCACAAGATGTATAGGCCCCGGATCAGCAGCGCATCACGCCGCACGAGCGGCGTGCCGCGCAGCATCCGGGGAACGGAGAGCGGTCACGCCGCCGCCCTCTTCCCCAGTCCGAATGCATCCGCAAGCAGGCTGTAGGATTTCTTGCGTGCCTCATGATCGTAAATCGCCGTGACGATCATCAACTCATCGGCCTGGCTCGCCGCGATCATCGGCTGCAGTCTTTGCATCACGGTGGCCGGACTGCCGACGAACAGCCGCGAACGATTGCGCGCGACCAGGGCGCGCTCGCCTTCCGTGTAAGGATAGGCCAACGCCTCCTCGGGACTCGGTAGCGGCAGGTATTGGCCGCGATCCCGGCGCAAGCGATTGAGGTCCATCGAAGAGGCGAGCCGCTCGGCCTCCGCATCGGTTTCGGCGGCGACTACGGCGACCGCGAGAATACCGTGCGGCGTGGCGCGCCAGCCCGACGGCTTGAACCGCGCGCGATAATGAATCAGCGCCTCGACGGCATCGTAGGAGGCAAAGTGATGCGCGAACGCGAAGCCCATACCGACTTGGGCGGCAAGTTCTGAACTATAATCGCTGGAGCCGAGCAGCCAGATCGGCGGCAGCGGCGTGTCGTCCGGCATCGCGACCACCTTGTTGAAGGGGTGGTTCGGCGGAAAATCGCGCGTCTCCCACAACATCAATTCTTGCAGCCGTTCGAGAAAATCGTCGCCCTCGCGGTGATCGAGCCGGCTGCGCAGCGCGTAGGCCGTCGCCCCATCGGTGCCCGGCGCGCGGCCCAGGCCCAGATCGATCCGGCCGGGAAACAGCGCCTCGAGCATCTTGAAGCGCTCAGCCACCACCAGCGGCGCATGGTTGGGCAGCATCACGCCACCAGAGCCGACCCGGATGCGGTTCGTCACCGCGGCGATCTGCCCGATCATCAGGTCCGGCGCGGGGCTCGCCACCGAGGCGAGATTGTGATGCTCGGCCAGCCAATAGCGGACGTAGCCGAGTTGGTCCGCGTGACGCGCCAGATCGATGCTGTTGCGCAGCGCCGCGGCGGGCTTGGTGCCGGTGGTGACGACCGAGAGGTCCAGGATCGAAAGCGGGGTCATGGCGACTAAGCTAGTCCGGGAGACCGGGCCCACAAAGGGTCCACGCGCAAATCTGGCGCATCGACGGGACCAAGGAGGCGGGTGTTCGGTTGGGACAAGTGGGACATATGATGCATTGAAGTCATTTTAAGAATTTTGCCCACACTTAAACGGCGAAGCCTGGCCTGATCCAATTTGGAAAAAAATGTCAAATTTACAGTACTATACTGGGGAAATCGCCGAGACTTCGCGGGCAAACAATACTACCCACCTATATAATATTTTGACCAACATCATATATTTTATCGATAAATTGGGCAATTTCCCATCATCGATGGGCTATATGGGCAACCCTGTTTGACCTATTTTAGCGGTCTGCAGCTAAGCCTGAGGGCCCTGAAGTGGAGCTTATGGTGCCATGACTGAGGTTACGCCCCCCGCGCCTGATCGGCACCGTGCGCTTAATACGCCGGCGATCTCCTTTGAGTTCTTCCCGCCGAAGACCGAGGAGATGGAGCGCAGCCTGTGGGAAACCATCAAGCGCCTCGCCCCGCTCGCCCCCAATTTCGTCTCCGTGACCTACGGCGCGGGCGGATCGACCCGCGAGCGCACCCACGCCACCATCGCCCGCATCCTCGCCGAGACCAACCTGCTGCCGGCCGCGCATCTGACTTGTGTGGGGGCCGCACGCGGCGAGATCGACGAGATCGTCCATCGCTATCACGACGTCGGCGTCCGCCATATCGTCGCGCTGCGCGGCGATCCACCCGGCGGCATCGGCACGCCCTTCGCCACCCATCCGGACGGCTACCGCACGTCGGCGGAGCTTGTGGCCGGAATCAAACGCCAACATGGCGACATCGAAATTTCCGTCTCGGCCTACCCCGAGAAGCATCCCGAAAGCCGCGACTTCGATGCCGACATCGACGGGCTCAAAGCGAAGGTCGATGCCGGCGCGACCCGCGCGATCACCCAGGTCTTCTTCGACAACGATCTTTACTTTCGCTACCTCGACCGGGTTCGCGCGCGCGGCATCGACATTCCGATCGTGCCTGGCATCATGCCGATGCACAACTTCAAGCAGGCGAGAGCCTTCGTCACCCGCGCCGGCACCACCGTGCCGGACTGGCTTGCGGCAAAGTTCGAAGGCCTCGACGACGATCCCGAAACGCGCAAGCTCGTGGCGGCCACCGTTGCGGCCGGCCAGGTGCAAAAGCTTGCCAAGCACGGCGTCGATACCTTTCATTTCTACACCATGAACCGCGCCGATCTTGTGTTCGCCATCAGCCATCTGCTCGGCATTCGGCCCCACGGCGCGCAGAAAGCCGCCTGACCCGATGAGTTCGCCGGTTTCCAATAAACGCACCGCGATGCTCGCACTCGCGAGCGAGCGCATCCTGGTGCTCGACGGCGCCATGGGCACGATGATCCAGGCGCTCGGGTTCGACGAGGCCGCGTTTCGCGGCGAACGCTTCAAGGATTTCCACCGCGACGTAGGGGGCAACAACGACCTCTTGATCCTGACGCAACCGAAGGCGATCGAGGACATCCACGCGCAATATTTGCGCGCCGGCGCCGACGTCGTCGCCACCAATACCTTTTCCTCCACCTCGATCGCGCAAGCCGATTACGACCTTTCGGGCTTCGCCTATGAGCTCAACCTCGAAGGCGCGAAACTCGCGCGCGCCGCCGCAAAACGCGTGACCGCCGAGGACGGCAAGCAACGTTTTGTCGCCGGCGCGATCGGCCCGACCAACCGCACGGCGTCGATCTCGCCCGACGTTTCGAACCCCGGTTATCGCGCCGTCACCTTCGACGATTTGCGCGCGGCTTACGGCGAACAGATCAACGGCTTGCTCGACGGCGGCGTTGACATCTTGCTGCTCGAGACCATCTTCGACACGCTCAACGCCAAGGCGGCACTCTACGCCATTGCCGAAATCGCGGAAGCCCGCGGCATCGACGTGCCGGTGATGATCTCCGGCACCATCACCGACAAATCCGGACGGTTGCTGTCGGGACAATTGCCCGAAGCGTTCTGGAATTCGGTGCGGCACGCCAAGCCGATCACGATCGGCTTCAATTGCGCGCTCGGCGCCGAGGATTTGCGCGCCCATATCGCCGATATCGGCCGCGTCGCCGATGCACTGGTGTGCGCTTATCCCAACGCCGGATTGCCGAACGAATTCGGCCAGTACGACGAGAGCCCGGAATATATGGCGCGACTGATCGGCGAATTCGCCGCGAGCGGGCTCGTCAACGTCGTCGGCGGCTGCTGCGGCACCACGCCCGAACATATCGCCGCGATCGCGGCCGCGGTCGCGCCGCACAGGCCGCGCACGATCCCCACCATCGAACCGCGGCTGCGGCTGTCGGGGCTGGAGCCGTTCGAACTCACGCCCGCGATTCCCTTCGTAAATGTCGGCGAGCGCACCAACGTCACGGGATCTGCGCGATTCCGCAAACTGATCACCGCGGGCGATTTCACCGCCGCGTTGCAAGTGGCGCGTGACCAGGTCGAAAACGGCGCCCAGATCATCGACGTCAACATGGATGAGGGCTTGCTCGATTCGGAAGCGGCGATGGTGACGTTCCTCAACCTCATCGCGGCCGAACCCGACATCGCCCGCGTCCCGGTGATGGTCGATTCGTCGAAATTCGCCGTGATCGAAGCCGGGTTGAAATGCATTCAGGGCAAGCCGGTGGTGAATTCGATCTCGATGAAGGAAGGCGAGGCGAAATTCATCCACGAGGCCAAGATCGCGCGGCGTCACGGCGCCGCCGTGGTGGTGATGGCGTTCGACGAAAAAGGCCAGGCCGACACCTTCGCGCGCAAGACCGAAATCTGCCAACGCGCCTACCACATTCTCGTCGATCAGCTCGACTTTCCGCCGGAAGACATCATTTTCGATCCGAATATTTTCGCGATCGCGACGGGAATCGAAGAGCACAACAATTACGGCGTCGATTTCATCGAGGCGACGCGGTGGGTTCGCTCGAGCCTGCCGGGCGCGCATATTTCCGGCGGCGTGTCGAACCTCTCGTTCTCGTTCCGTGGCAATGAGCCGGTGCGCGAGGCCATGCATTCGGTGTTTTTGTATCATGCCATTCACGCCGGCATGGATATGGGAATCGTCAATGCCGGGCAGATGATCGTCTATGACGACATCGATCCCGAACTGCGCCAAACCTGCGAAGACGTCATTTTGAATCGCGATTCCAGCGCTTCCGAGCGACTGCTCGCCTTGGCCGAAAAATTCCGCGGCAAGGAGAAGCAGACGAGGGAACAAGACCTCGCCTGGCGCGAGTGGCCGGTCGACAAGCGCCTCTCCCACGCGCTGGTGCACGGCATCACCGAATATATCGAGACCGACACCGAAGACGCGCGGAAACTCGCGAGCCGTCCGCTGGACGTGATCGAAGGCCCGTTGATGACCGGCATGAACATCGTCGGCGATCTGTTCGGTGACGGCAAGATGTTCTTGCCACAGGTGGTGAAGTCCGCGCGGGTGATGAAGCAGGCGGTCGCGTATCTAATGCCGTTCATGGAAGAGGAGAAGGCGCGCAACCTCGCCAACGGTATCGTGGGAGATGGCCGCCACTCCGCCGGCAAGATCGTGCTCGCGACCGTGAAGGGCGACGTGCACGACATCGGCAAAAACATCGTCGGCATCGTCTTGCAATGTAACAATTTCGAGGTGATCGACCTCGGCGTCATGGTGCCGGCGGCGAAGATCATCGAGACCGCCAAGCGCGAGGGTGCCGACCTCATCGGCCTCTCCGGCTTGATCACGCCGTCGCTTGACGAGATGAGTTTCTTGGCCTCCGAGATGGAGCGCGAGGGGCTCAAGTTGCCGCTGTTGATCGGCGGTGCCACCACGAGCCGCGTCCACACCGCGGTGAAGATCGATCCGAACTATCGCGGCGGGCCGGTAGTGCATGTCAACGACGCAAGCCGCGCGGTCGGCGTCGCATCGTCGTTGTTGTCGCCCGACAAGCGCGAGGCCTTTGCCACTGAGGTTCGCGCCGATTACGCCAAAATCTCCGCGGCGCATTTCCGCGCGCAGGCCGACAAGAAGCGGCTGAAGCTTAGCGATGCCCGCGCCAACGCGGCCAGACTCGATTTTGCGAAGACGCCGCCGAAGAGGCCGGCGTTCCTCGGCATCAAGACGTTCAAGGATTACGATCTCGCCGAACTCGCCACCTATATCGACTGGACGCCGTTCTTTCAGACCTGGGAACTCGCCGGGCGCTTTCCCGCCATTCTCGATGACGCCAAAGTCGGCGAAGCCGCGCGCGCGCTTTACGACGACGCCCGCAAAATGCTCGACCGCATCGTGCAAGAGAACTGGTTCAAGGCGCAGGCAACGATCGGCTTCTGGCCGGCCAATTCCGAGGGCGACGACATCGCGGTCTATGCCGACGAGACGCGCCAAGAGAAGATCGCGACCTTTCATACGTTGCGCCAGCAGCTGGAGAAGCGCGAAGGCCGTTTCAACGCGGCACTGTCGGACTTCATCGCGCCGCGCTCCTCACGCGTGCCGGATTATATCGGCGCGTTCGTGGTCACCGCCGGGATCGGCGAAGACATCATCGCCGACCGCTTCAAGAGCGCGAACGACGATTACTCCTCGATCCTTTGCAAGGCGCTCGCCGATCGTCTTGCGGAGGCCTTCGCCGAACGGATGCACGCGCGCGTGCGCCAGGAATTTTGGGGCTACGCGCCGGACGAGGCCTTGTCGGCGGAGCAACTGATCCTCGAACAATATCGAGGTATCCGCCCCGCGCCCGGCTATCCTGCGCAACCCGATCACACCGAGAAGGCGACGTTGTTCGCGCTGCTCGACGCCGAGAACACCGCCGGCGTGAAGCTCACCGAAAGCTTCGCGATGTGGCCGGGTTCGTCGGTCTCCGGACTTTATTTCAGCCACCCGGAAAGTTTTTATTTCGGCGTCGGTAAAATCGAGCGCGACCAGGTCGAGGACTACGCCGCGCGCAAGGGCTGGAGCGTGGCGGAAGCCGAGCGCTGGCTGGCGCCGGTGTTGAACTACATCCCGGCGCAAGATCGTCTCGTGAAAGACGCGATACCGACGCTGGCGCCGACCTCCGCCATGCCCGCCAACGACGTCTCGTCGCATCCGCCCGGCTGCACCTGCGCGGTGCATCTGGCGTATCGCAAGAAGGCCGTGGGCGCGGGGTAAGCGCTTCCTTCTCCGCCTTCAACCTCTCCCCCCAGCGACTACTTCAACCGCGCCATGGCGACGCCGTCGCGGGCCAGTTGATCGGCGCGCTCGTTGACGTCGTGACCGGCGTGGCCCTTGACCCAATGCCAGCGCACCTGATGCTGATGCAACGCCGCGTCGAGCCGCTGCCATAAATCGACGTTCTTGACCGGCTTCTTGTCGGCGGTGCGCCAACCGTTCTTCTTCCAACCGTGAATCCAGCCGGTGATGCCCTGCCGCACATATTGGCTGTCGGTATAGAGATCGACGGTACAAGGCTTCTTAAGTGCCTCGAGCGCGGAGATCGCCGCCATCAGCTCCATGCGGTTGTTGGTGGTGTGGGCCTCGCCGCCCTTCAATTCTTTCTCGACATCGCCGAATTTCAGAATCGCGCCCCAGCCGCCCGGGCCCGGATTGCCCGAGCACGCGCCGTCGGTGTGGATGATGACGGAAGGGGCTACGTTCACGCCACCAGCCCCGAGGCCGCGATACCATAATCGCGCATGCTGGCGACGCTCTGCTGAAAGCGCAGCTTGCGGAAATATTCGAGCGGGTCCTTCGGCTTCACCAGCGCGCCGGGCGGCACGTTGAACCAGTCGACCAGCCGCGTCAGCAAAATCCGCAACGCCGCGCCGCGCGCCAACAGCGGCAACGCGTCCTGCTCAGCCTCGGACAATTGCCGCTCGCGGCCGTAGGCGCTGAGGAAGGCACGCGCCTTGGTGACGTTGAAAGAATGATCGGCCTCGAAGCACCACGCGTTGAGGCAGATCGCGATGTCGTAAGTGAGGATATCGTTGCAGGCGAAATAGAAATCGATCAGGCCGGAGAGCTTGTCGCCGAGAAACAGCACGTTGTCGGGAAACGCGTCGGCATGAATCACGCCTTCGGGCAGATTCTTCGGCCAGGCTTTTTCCAGATGATCGAGTTCATCGCTCATGAGCTGTCGCAAGCCATGTTGAAGCGTATCGGCGCGCGAGGCCGCCTGGTCGAACAACGGACGCCAGCCCGACACCGAAAGCGCGTTGGCGCGCGTCATCGAAAAATCGCGCCCGGCGAGATGCATTTTCGCCAGCGCCTGGCCGATCGCCGCGCAATGGGTGGCGTTCGGCTTGCGCGGCCACACCCCTTCGAGAAAATCGATGATCGCCGCGGGCCGGCCGGCAAGCCGACCCAGCGTTTCGCCATTGCGCATCTTCACCGGTTGCGGACAGGGGATGCCGTGGCTTGCAAGGTGCCCCATCAACCCGAGGAAGAACGGCAAATCGGCGAGCACCACGCGCTTTTCATAAAGCGTGAGAAAGAACGAGCCGGAAGTGGTGTGCAGCAGAAAATTCGAATTCTCGACGCCCTCGGCGATGCCCTTGTAGGAGAGCACTTCGCCGATGTCGTAAGCTTTCAGAAATTCCGCAAGCTCCTCGGCGGCGACGTCGGTGTAAACCGCCATCGCAACTACTCGGCGGCGTCGGGCCGCAGCGAGCGCGGCAACGGGAAGAACTCGTTCTCTTCCGCGGCCGAGACCGTCTCCACACGCAATTCGTAACGCTCGGCGAACGCGCCCATGATCTCTTCGACGATCACTTCCGGCGCCGAGGCGCCCGCCGTGATGCCGAGGCTCTTGATGCCTTCGAACCGCGACCAGTCGAGATCGCTGGCGCGTTGCGCCAGCACCGCGATTGGGCAGCCCTCGCGCTCGGCGACTTCGCGTAAGCGCTGCGAATTCGACGAGTTCGGCGCGCCGACCACGATCAGCGCATCGACCACCGGCGCCACCTTCTTCACCGCGAGCTGGCGGTTGGTGGTGGCGTAGCAGATGTCTTCCTTGTGCGGCCCGGAGATGTTCGGAAACCGCTCTTTCAACATCGCGACGATTTCGGCGGTGTCGTCGATCGAGAGCGTGGTTTGCGTCACGAAAGCGAGATTGTCGGGATCCTTCGGCGTGAACGTCGCCGCGTCATGGGCGGTTTCGATCAGCGTCACCGCGCCGGACGGCAATTGCCCAAGCGTGCCGACCACTTCCGGATGATGGGAGTGCCCGATCAGGAGGATTTCGCGACCGCGCTTGAAATGGATCGCGGCCTCGCGGTGCACCTTGGTGACCAGCGGACAGGTGGCATCGAGCGAAAAGAAATTGCGGGCTCGGGCGTCGGCGGGCACGGATTTCGGAACCCCGTGGGCCGAAAACACCACCGGCGCGTTGGTATTGTCGGGGATTTCAGCCAGTTCCTCGACGAAGATCGCGCCCTTGGTCTTGAGGCTGTCGACCACATAGCGGTTGTGGACGATCTCGTGGCGGACATAGACCGGGGCGCCGTAAATCGTGAGCGCCCGCTCCACGGTGTCGATCGCCCGCACCACGCCGGCGCAGAAGCCCCGCGGCGAACAAAGCACGATATTCAGGGGTGGTTTGGCCTGCATGTCTGTGATCTCGGACCGAATCACCCTTGAGCTTGCGGGCAGGAACGGTCGACTCGGATTAACACAATTCGTTAAAGGACTTGGGACTGGTTTTAAGCGCTGTCAAGGCCGATTAGGTCATAACGCGGTTAAGTGGAATTGCATCATGGTCTCATCTCCTTGTTTAAGCATGAACTTTTTGGAGAACCGGCCTCCCCTTCGTTAGAAAACGCTCTAGCTAAACCATTGCGCCGTAAGCCCGGGACGGCTTATATAGGAGGCAATTCCCGTCATCGCTGATGACCACGGTTTCGCCTCCGAAAGAGGTGGGCGAAACGCAAAGGAGCTTTGCCATGAGCAATTCACCGTTGATGCCGAAGGCGACCGCCGTCTGGCTTGTCGACAATACCGCGCTGACGTTCGACCAGGTGGCGGATTTCACCAAAATGCACCCGCTCGAGGTCCGCGCCATCGCCGATGGCGACGCCGCCCAGGGCATCAAGGGCATGGACCCGATTTCGACCGGCCAGCTCAGCCGCGACGAGATCGAAAAGGGCGAAAAAGACCCGAATTATCGCCTCAAGCTCAGCGAGAGCAAGGTGACGCTGCCGCCGCAGGCCAAGAAAAAGGGCCCGCGCTACACGCCGGTGTCGCGCCGCCACGAGCGGCCGAGCGCGATCCTGTGGCTGGTGCGCAATCACCCGGAATTGAAGGACGCGCAGATCATGCGCCTCGTCGGCACCACCAAGACCACCATCGCCAGCGTGCGCGACCGCACCCATTGGAACGCCTCGACCCTGACCCCGATGGACCCGGTGACATTGGGCCTGTGCTCGCAGATCGAACTCGATTTCGAGGTGCAACGCGCGGCCAAGGAAAAGCCGACCGACACCGCCTATGGTGGCGCGACCTTGCTGCCGGCCTCCGAGACCACCCGCAAGGAGGCGGAATTCGAGCCGACCGAAAAGCAACGCGAAGACCTCAACGTCGACGCCGTGTTCGCCAAGCTGAAAAACATCGGCGGGAAGAAGGCCGAGGAGGAGTAAGACGGGCATACCGTTTCGTTGCATCGATGGGCTCAACTTAAAAACAGTGCTCGTCATTTAGTCACCTCTCCCCGCAAGCGGGGCGAGGTGACATAAGCCACACCCCCGCGATCTCGCCGCGTGTCCGCGCGAGTTTTGCCATCCACATCCCGCCCTCTGAAACAGAAGGCGCAGGGAATGCCGGGCGCGCGACGCGCCCGCAGCCTCGCGTGCAAAAGTAAAAAGCACACGAGCGTAGTCACCACGGTCACACCGGCATCACCCGGCATTCCCCGCGCAATGGTTTTAACGGTTTCCTTCGCGCTCTCCCCGGTGACCGGGCTTGTTTGCCACCGTCGCCTCGCAGGAATAATTCCCCGCGAAACTTGACGCCAGCGTCGGGGCGTCAGGACCACACGACTTCGCCGTCCGCATCAAGCGCGTTTCGTCAAGCGCGCTTGCCTCGCGTCCACCGCATCCCGTCTCACGTTCGTGACGATCGCGAAACGCCCCTCTGTTTGAAACGGGACGCACAAGATGTGCCGCTGATTTGGGGGTAAGATCAACCGCGCCGATTGCGGCAGATTGGCACGACGGACAAATCAGCGCGGGACGTGTCAAGAGCGAAAACGATTGGCGGCGGGATAATGTTCTTCCTTCTCCCCTTGTGGGAGAAGGTGGCGCGTACACAGTCCGCGACGGATGAGGGGTTCTTCGCTGCGCTGCGCGAATGTGGTCGACAGCAATCCGAAAGGAAGACGGCATAAGCAGCAGGCAAATATCGTTGCTACCGACCAAACGGTTCGTCACTTCTCGCTGTGATCTTTGTGTGCATCTGACTTATCTGCTCGAACAATGTTTGGAACCGCTGAACTGTTTCGTTGAGCATCACCGAACCGGGGTCTTTCGCCATCTTTGAAAGAAAGAGCCGAGCTGGACGTGTTTTATGAAATTCGAGACCAACTTCTGCGAAGGCGGCTTCGTATCGCTTTACAATACGAGGAATGCTTTTATTGAGAGATAGCGTTTTACTTCCAAGCTCGGTCTTATAGCTTTCTCGTACCAGTGCATCAAAAACAGTTGTCTCCAGCAAATCCTCGATATCTGCTTCCGATGGCTTGCCGCTAGTAGGAAATGCAGCGGAAGCAAAGATTACGCTATCATCTCTTATCAGCTTTGTTTTCACAAGCTCTTCGCCAGTGATCCTTGATTGCTTTTCGTCGTCGAGTAGCACGAGAACACGTAAGCGCTCGGAGGTGAGCAGCGCCACCATGTAACTGACTTTTTGTGCGCCACCCGCAGGGGTGATAGTGAGCATCTTTGGAAGTCCAGATTTTCCAATTCCGAGCAGATACTCTGAGACGCTCGACAAAATCCAATAGTCCGTGACGCCTTCAACAACGAGATTATTTGACCCAACAAATAGGCTTTGCGAAAGCGAAAACCCTAATGCCATTTGCAGTGGAAACAATGTTCGAGAGTCGCCGGTTGGCGTATTCGTAACGGTGGTCCCTGCGTCTTGTTCTATATTCACTGTCCTAATGGAATCGAGATTGTCGGTTGGCACCATGAACGGTGAGTGAGTTGTGTAAATAATCTGATTCTTGAAATCTTGAGCAAAATGGCGAAGAAGATCGCTTTGTGACAAAGCGTGAAGATAGAGGCCCGGTTCATCCAGCAGCAAGATTGCATTATCCGCCGATCCGCCCTGAGTGTCGGCCGAGAACGTGATATAAAAAGAGAAGAACCACTTTAGACCTCGACTGCGTTCATCAAGATTGACTTCGACGTCATAGACCGAATTTGGATCGGCGATGAAGGTGTCAAGATGCTGCGCATCGGGGCTAAAGCGGACTTTTAATTGTCGATCCTTCCAAAGGCGGCGCAATTCAGTTGTTACGACGGCGCCAGCACGGTTCGTGAGTTGATTACGCGTCTCATGATCGCCGGCCGTGTGAAGCTCGTGGAGATTTTGTGGGTTAATTCCTGCGACCTTGCACATTTTCTCAAAATTATGTTCGGCGTCCGTCAACTGATTTGAGTTCTTTCGTGCAACGAAATCGGCAATATTCTGGTGGCCTGTCAGTTCAGGATATTCGTCGACATAGACGAAAATCGGGAGGCGACTTAACACCCATGCGTCGGCCTTCTCGTGCGCAGGAGAATCCGCGGTTATGGTTGCCGCCAGCTCTTCTAGTTCGGTTAGTAGGCCGTCCTCTCTGTTAGCCAGAACGATACCTGTGCTGGCAAGAATCCTTCTCAAATTGGCAAGACTAGGGCCAGCCGTCTGCGCCCACTGTATAGGTGACTGCGAGGATGAAAGATCGGTCGCAAACTTTTTGGCCGCATCTTGAGCCTGTTGTTTCGGCGCATCCTCTAGCTTGTCGGCTTCCGCTTCGATCACTGGCTGTATTTTGCGTACCCGCGCGACCACGTCGGAAGCCGTAAACGGCATTAGTTTCAGATCGGTGAGGGTGACCGAAAGCGTTGGAGCTTTATAGCGCCTTCCAATGTTGACCTTCGTAACACCAGTTGCACGCGGAAAGATTTGAACCAACTCGGCTTGTTCAGCAGTATCCAAATCCCAATCAGTGCTCACGGCAGGGGTGTCATCGGTGCATTCCGAAAGTCGCCGATGTCTCGGAAAATCCTTGATGCGGTTTAGGTCCTTGGGCCCTCCGGGAGGGTTGAGCGTTCGAAGACCAAGAAGCAGATTTGATTTTCCGCTCTCATTGCGCCCGACCAAGCTTGTTAGCTTATCGACAGTTACCGGACCGCTATCGTTGATTGATCGAAAATTTGTAATTTGAAAAGTCTTGAGCTTCATCGTGCTGTCTCTACCGCAATATGACCAGCGAAGCTGGCAATGAAAGTTTTGAGGTCCGTCAGTTCGGACGGGTCATTGAATTCACAAGGAGCGATAACTGAAATTCCACATCAGCTTCATAGCGGTTATTCACGATTTGTTCTATAGCAATTTCGGGCGACCAAACCAAAACCTGCGCGCTACCCACACATTTCTAACGCCGCTAAGCGAGGTTCGCGGAGCGCCCATGCCTAACGAGGAAATTCTCGTTCGGACTTTAGTCATAGAAAATGCATCTAACATGGACGTTATCGTGCAGAGTTGCGCGGGTTAAATGGCAAGGCCGGCCGCCGTTCTTTATTAGGGCGCCGATGCTTTTCATCGACTATGCGAAGTTCGCGACGGATGAGGGGTTCTTCGCTACGGAGGCAACCTCCAACCCTCTCCCACAAAGGGGTAGAGGGTAAGAAAGAGCGCACTCACCGCTCACGCCTTCTTCAGAAACTCCGTCCTCAGCACCAGGCCCTTGACCTTGTCGGTGCGGCCTTCGATTTCGTCTTCGTTGTCGGTGAGGTGAATGTTCTTGATCACGGTGCCGCGCTTGAGCACGGTGGACGAACCCTTCAGCTTCAAATCCTTGATCAGCGTGACGCTGTCGCCCTCGGCGAGAAGCGCGCCGTTTGAGTCTCTGACTTTGATATCCATGTGATGCAGTCCTTGAGGATGAGAAAAAGTGGAGAAGCGTTTCTTCCCTTCTCCCCTTGTGGGAGAAGGTGGCACGGACCTTTGTCCGTGCCGGATGAGGGGTTTGTATCCGCGGAGAGAACCCCTCACCCGTCTTCGCTTCGCGAAGCCACCCTCTCCCACAAGGGGAGAGGGGAAGAAGAACTCGCTCGCTCTCCTACCCCAACTCGATCTCGTCGTCGATCTCATGGGTGAGGTTGACGCCGCCGACGGTCAAAACCATTTTCGCCGGTAGCTTTTCGTTACCCTTGAGGCGGCCGGCCTCGATCGCGTCGCGCACGGCTTTTTCGATTTCGCGCTGCGAGGTGATGCCGACTTTTTTCAGGAATTTGCGCAGGCTCGTGTTGAAGACGTCTTCATTCATACCGACCTCCCGTTCGTCATGGCCGGGCATCGTCCCGGCCATCCACGTCTTTCTCGCTTAAACTGTAGCTAAAGACGTGGATGCCCGGGACAAGCCCGGGCATGACGAGTTTCGCAACAAGCTTTCGTCCATTGGCGGCGTCTTGAGTCGGACTCTGACCGTTACGGCCGAACCGGATTGTTGATCATATATTCGCCAAGCTTGCGCTGAGCGCTGTCGGCGCGATTGGTGGCGTTGGCGCGCTGGGCGTCGCGATTTTTGATGCACGCGACATATTCGGGAGAACCGGCGGCGACGTTGTTGGCACGGCAGATCGCATCGTCATCGCCGTCGAGGTTTGCCACCGGCACCTGGCCGCGTTGCGCGCAGCCGGAAATGGCGAGCGCGAGGAGGGTGAGGGCGATAAATTTAGTTGGGGTCTTTGATCGCATCGATACTTCCGGAGTTACCGCCTTCTATAACGACGTTTAAGCCCAATTGCGGGAAATGTAAGTCCGGTTATTCAGCTTCGTCATTCCGGGACGCCGCGAAGTGGCGGGCCCGATGGCTCGCAATAACAGACCTCGTGTCCCGGGCGCGGCGCGGCATGAGCGGAGCGAAATGATGCGCTGCAGAACCGGGACCCATTCCTTTCGCGGCACAAATGGGTCCCGGTTCTGCGAAGCGGCGTTGCACGCCGCATCGCGCCCGGGACACGAAGAGATGTCTCCCTCACACCCTCCCCTTCAACGCCTCCCCGATTTCATCGAGCACCTTCGGGTCCTCGATGGTCGCGGGCATGGTCCAGGGGTCGCCGTCGGCGATCTTCTTGATGGTGCCGCGCAGGATTTTTCCCGAGCGGGTTTTCGGCAAGCGGCCTACGGTGATCGCGAGCTTGAACGCGGCGACGGGACCGAGTTTCTCCCGCACCAAGGCGACGACTTCCTTTTCGATCTCGGCGGGGTCGCGGTTCACGCCGGCTTTGAGCACCAGAAAGCCGCACGGCACCTCGCCCTTGATCGCATCCTTGACGCCGAGCACCGCGCATTCGGCAACATCGGGATGCGAGGCGAGAATTTCCTCCATGCCGCCGGTGGACAGCCGATGACCGGCGACGTTGATGATGTCGTCGGTGCGGCCCATCACATAGACGTAGCCGTCCTCGTCCTTGTAGCCGGCGTCGGAGGTTTTGTAGTAGCCGGGAAAGTCGGTGAAGTAGGCTTCCTTGCAACGCGCGTCCTGCTCCCACAAGGTCGGCAGGCACCCCGGCGGCATCGGCAATTTGATCACGATCGAGCCCATGGTGCCGGCGGGCAGCGGATTTGCGTTTTCATCGACCACGTCGACCTGATATCCCGGCATCGGCACCGTCGGCGAGCCGTGCTTGACCGGCAACTGGCCGAGCCCGAGCGGATTGCCGGCGATGCACCAGCCGGTTTCGGTCTGCCACCAATGATCGATCACCGGCACTTTCAAATGCGTTTCCGCCCACGCCACCGTCGGCGGATCGGCGCGTTCGCCGGCGAGGAAAAGCGCGCGGAAGTTCGAAAGATCGTATTGACGGATGAATTTTCCGTCGGGGTCCTCTTTGCGGATGGCGCGGAACGCGGTCGGCGCGGTGAAGAGCGCCACCGCTTTATGTTCCGATATCACCCGCCAGAAGGCGCCGGCGTCGGGAGTGCCGATCGGCTTGCCCTCGTACATAATTGAGGTCGCACCGTGAAACAGCGGCCCGTAGACGAGGTAACTGTGGCCGACCGCCCAACCGATGTCGGAGCCGCACCACCAGATCTCGCCGGGCTTTACGCCGTAAAGATTGAACATCGACCATTTCAGCGCGACCAGATGCCCGCCATTGTCGCGCACCACGCCCTTCGGCTTCCCCGTCGTGCCGGAGGTGTAGAGAATATAAAGCGGATCGGTCGCAAGCACGGGGACGCAAGGCGCGGTTTTTTTCGCGGCCATCGCCTGCGCGCGCAACGACGCCCAATCGTGATCGCGCCCCGCGACGCGATCGCAGGCCTGTTGCGGACGCTGCAGGATGACGCAGGTCTCTGGTTTGGCGCTGGAGAGCGCGATCGCCTCGTCGAGCAATTGCTTGTAGGCCACGATGCGGCCGGGCTCGAGCCCGCAACTTGCCGAGAAGATCAGTTTCGGCTTGGCGTCGTCGATTCGAGACGCAAGCTCGCGTGACGCAAAGCCGCCGAACACCACCGAGTGCACCGCGCCGATGCGCGCGCAAGCCAGCATCGCGACCGCGGCTTCCGGCACGATCGGCATATAAAGAATGACGCGGTCGCCCTTGGTGACGCCGAGATCTTGCATGATCGCGGCAAGGGTTTGCACTTCGCGCAGCATCTCGGCATAGGTGAATTTGGCGACGTGGCCTGAGAGCGGCGAATCATAGATCAGCGCGACCTGCTCGGCGCGGCCGCCGGCGACGTGACGATCGAGCGCGTTGTAGCAGGTGTTGACCACTGCACCGGTAAACCAGCGGCCGTAAAGCCCCATCGTGGGATCGAAAATTTTCTTCGCGGGCTCGATCCAATCGATCTCGCGCGCCGCCTCGGCCCAAAAGCCCTCGGGATCGGCGAACGAGCGGGCGTAGACGTCGTGATATTTGCTGTTGTTTTGAATGTTCATGGCGTTTTCTCCCGCCGCCCAATCAATTCCGTCCATCCCGTCATGGCCGGGCTTGTTTCGACCACGACGATGCCGGGCGACTAGCGGCTCTGTTAGGCGCCATTCTCACCCGAAACAACTTCATTTCAAGTCAAACGACGGCGGCCTCACGCCCTGGGTTTGCTCGATCGTCTTGAGATGATCGAACCGCTCTTGCATGGCCTTTGGCAAATCGTAGCCGCCGCGCCCGAATTCGGCATTGCGGTGAGCAATGAATTCCTCCTGCTCGCGCTGCAAGGCCTGACCGGCGCGCGGGCTTTCCTCATTGGCTTTGCGGACCACACGTGCGTTCACCGCGGTGATCTCGCGGTCGAGATTGGCAAGCTCGGCATTGGCGCAGATCGCCTTTTCGGCCGCGCGTTTCGCGGTCGCGCAGTTGAAGCTCGGCTTGCCGTTGATCGCGAGCAACGCGCCCACACGCTCAAGCTCCACCGCCACCGATCGGATGTTGGCGCGTGCCGCCTCATGGGAAGGGTTGAGTTTGAGCGCCGCCCCGAAATCGGCCACGGCGCGGCGCCGATCGCCCTTTTTGCGCCAGAGCTCGCCGCGGGCGTTGAAGATATCGGCGAGCGTGGCATCGAGCCGCAACACCATGTCATAGTCGGCGATGGCGCGATCGAGCATGTCCTTGGCGGCGTAGGCGCCGGCGCGGCCGATCAGCGCCTTGAGGCGATCGTCTTTCGACGCCTTCGCGTTGTCGGTCAGGGCGCCGCAAACGCCAACGATCTGATCGGAATCATCGGCCGCGATCGCGGCAAAGCATGGCGCGGGATCGACCAGAGGCTCAGCCACCGGCTCCGTCCCGACCGCGAAGGCGCCGTGCGGGAGTACTGCCCATGCGATCGACGCGACGGCCGCACTGCGGAACAAGGTGATAAGATAGAATCGCATCGACTGAGCCACGAATCGCTTTCGATATGGGAGGACTGTTATAAGCCTATCGTCGCGATTCCGACCGCGAAAAAATTGAACACGCCGAACGAACTTCGACATCACATAACCGCTGACCAATTTATTTTGAACCTTAGTCCGGCCTTAGGAACTTAAATCTCATGACAACCTTGATCGACGACCGCGGCGTCCGCGCCGCCGCGCCAGCGCACGCGCAATATTTCTATTTCTACATGGCCCTCTCCTGCATGGCCGTCGCCTTCATTGGCTTCGTGCCCACCTATTGGTGGCCGATGGCGTCGCGGTCGTTTCCGGCAATACCCGTGGCCCATGCGCATGGCATGCTGTTCTTCACCTGGACGGTGTATTTTTGTTTCCAGACTTGGCTCGCCGCCTCGGGGCGCATCGCACGGCACCGAGCGACCGGAATGATCGGCGTGGCACTCGCGACCGCGATGACGATCTTCGGATTTCTGGTCTCGGTCGACGTGATGAAGCGCGCGGCGACGCTCAAGCTCACCGACGCCGGAATAGCCTTTGCAATCGTTCCTCTCAGCGGCATTGCGTTTTTCGCAGTGGTCTTTACGCTTGCGATCAGGGCCGTGCGCCAACCCGAAACGCACAAGCGATTGATGCTGCTGGCCGGCATCTCGATCCTGGACGCGGCGGTGGCGCGCTGGTTTTTCACCTTTCTGGCGCCGCCCGGGCCGGTCGGCCCGCCGCCGGTCCCGGTCACCATTCTTCCGGCCCTGGTGGCCTATCTGCTGCTGGTCGTCGCGATTGTCCACGACTGGCGTACGCGAGGGCGGCCGCATCCGGTGTACGTCTACGGCGGCGCGGCGCTGATCGCCGTGAAGCTCTTGAACTGGCCGATCAGCGTAACGCCGGTCTGGCATGGCTTCGCCGGCGGAATATTGGCGCTCGCGCAATAGGCCAACCGGCTTGGCGCTGGCAACGATACGGTTCCGCGGTTAGAGTGGGATAAACCGGTCCGTCAGAGGCCGGTTTTATTTGGGAGAATGCTACCATGCCTGTTATTCGATCCGTTGGATTATCGTTGGGGGCCGCCGTTCTGCTTTGCAGCGCCAGTCTCCATTTCGCTTACGCCAAGCCGTTCATGATCGTCGGCAATGACGAGAAGGTCTGGTGGGACGACGACGGAAAGCCGATTCTGTCCCCGAGCGGCAAAGATTCGGTTCTGATCGTCGATCTCGCCAATCCTGAAAGTCCCAAAATCGTCGCCACCTTGGCGCTGAAGAATTCGGTGGTCGGACCGCCGGTCAACCTCGACATCGACCCGACCGGTTCGGTCGCGCTGGTAGCGGATTCGGTCGACGTCACCAAGGATGGCGACGCGCTCAAACAAGTGCCGGACAACAAGATCTACGTCATCGATCTCAAGGCCAACCCGCCCAAGCTGGCGGCGACCATCACCGGCGGCAAGCAGCCCTCGGGCTTGAGCATCAGCCCGGACGGCAAGATGGCGCTGGTCGCCAACCGCGGCGACAACTCGGTCAGCGTGCTCTCGATCAACGGCACCGACGTCAAGATCACCGATACGGTTGCGATGCCGGACAGCGTTTCCCACGTCGTGTTCACGCCGGACGGCAAGCGCGCGCTGGCGGTGCGATTCCCGGCCCACAAAGTGTCGATCCTCGACATTGCCGGCGACAAGGTGACCTACAGCAAGCTCGATCTGCCGGCCGGCCAATGGCCTTACAATGCCGTGGTCGCGCCCAACGGCAAAATCGCGCTCACCGCCGACAACGGCGGTGCCGGCTCGTCGGACGGCAGCGTCGACACCACCAGCGTGATCGATCTCGAACTCAACCCGCCGCGCATCATCGACCGCGTGGTGGTCGGCGACGGCCCTGAGGGAATCGCGATGTCACCGAAGGGTAACCTTGCGGTCGCGGCCATCTTGCGCGGCTCCAACAACAAGAAGGCCTTCTTCCACAAAGACAATGGCAGCCTTTCGATCCTCAAAATCGACGGCAAGAAGGTAACCAAGACCCAGGATATCGAGGTGGGCGGATTGCCCGAGGCCGTCATGTTCACGCCGGACGGCAAATACATCCTGGCCGGAAACTACATGACCCAGGATTTCTCGATCCTGAAAGTCAACGGCACCAAGGTCACCGACACCGGCAAGCGCTTCAAGGTGCCGGGTCATCCGGCCTCGGCGCGCATGAGCCACTGAAGCACGCTGCGGCGGCACATTCTTCCCCTCTCCCCTTGTGGGAGAGGGTGCCCGCGATACGAAGTATCGTGGGCGGGTGAGGGGTTGTCTCCGCGGATGCAAACCCCTCATCCGTCTCGCATCTGTCGATGCGAGCCACCTTCTCCCACAAGGGGAGAAGGAAGGGGTAATCTGCACCAGAATATCAATTGAACGTCATGTCGACGCATTTTGAGACGTCGGAGCCGAGGCCGGAGCTGATGATGATGCAGCCGCGGACTTTCGGTGCGGTGGTGTCGCTCGCCCACACCGCATAGCCGCCGGGGCCGAAAAACGAGTTGGTGTTGGGCGGCTCGGTCTCGGTGGCGTCAAAGGCGTAGGTCGAGTCGGTCTCGAAGATGCGGGGCTTTTTGATACAGCCGCCCTCGCTCTGGACGTTGATCACTTCCTTGTTGTCCCGCGTCAGCGCCAGACTGACCGAGCAGCGAAAATATTCGGAAGTCTTGACGTTGAAGAGATAAGCGTAGGATTTGCACGTCGCGGTATTGAGCTTTCCCGGGCTCAAGCCCCGGCTGCAGGAAATTCTCTGGTTATTGCTGAGCTTGAAATCGTCGGCATGGGCAAAAGGAACCTGCGTCACAACCGACAACGCAACGCCCAAACAAATTTTCATGACGTGGTTCATCGAATCATCCCCGTGACATTCTTTGCAAAAGCGAGTTGTAAACCGAAACGCGGAAATAGTCGCGACGAGGGAGGCGGAAAACCACAAAGTCTTAGGCGCAAAATTTATGAGGACCGCACCGCGCAGGCGCGTGACATTGACGGGAGCGATGTATTGACGGGATCGTTGCGTTCGTGATTTGTTCAAAACATAGACATTCGAAGTTACTGGGAGCATGCACGATGAAATTTTCAACGAAGACCTTTTTGATCGCCGCCGCCTTGGCCGCGCTGACGACGTCCGCATTCGCGCAAGCCCCCGCCCCGACCCCCTGGGTGCTGTCGCCCGAGATGGGTTATGGCTACGACAAGGACGGCAAGACCTTCGCTTACAAGATGGGGACCAGCAATGCGGGCCTTCTTCTGAAGGGCGCCAAGAAAGTCCCCAAAGGGACGCTGTTCTTCCTCGGCCAGAACGGGCAACTTTATATGCGGACCGGACCCTTCCTTGAGGGCGACGGCAGGTTCATGTTCGGGCCGAATTGAGCGGCAATCCACCCGCAAAATTAAAACGCCCCCGCCAATTCCTTCGCGCCGGGCAGATTGCTGTTGCTGTCCATCCTTGAATCGGTGACCGCGAGAAGTTTCGCCACCGTGTTGTGGCGGATCGCCACCGGGTTGCGCTCGTAACCGGAGCGTTGGAAGAAATTCGAGGTCGGAACCTGCTCGCGTATGGCTTGCGGCATCGTCACCATGTCGAGCCCGGTGCTGTCGCCGGTGAGGTTCATCATCTCCAGCTCAGCGGCGGTGAGCGCGCGGGCATAGCCCTTGATACGCGCGAAGACCACGGAGGTGAGCAGTTTGTGGGTCTGCAGCAACGGGCCGACGTCGATGTCGAGCACCATCGCGTGAAGCGCCCAGCCTTGCGGCGTGTCGCCGAGCTTCTCGTGCTGCGCCCATTCGTCCGGCACCGAGCGCGCCAGCGTTACCATGCGTTTCAGCACCGCGATCTTGCGATCCATCGCACTTCGCGGCGCCCCCGACAGGCGCGACGCCTTCTCGGACAGCACGCGGAGAAATTCAGGCCCCTGCTCCGCGAGGAGTTCGACGCTGTTGGTGGTGAGAAGCTGATTGTAACCGATCGCGGTCGAGATCGCGCGCGAGGTGGGCCGCGTCGCGCTCAACCCCGATTGCATGTCGTGGTTGCCGTTGCCGCCGGTCTCAAACGAATACACCCGCACCGCCTGCTCGCGCGTCAGCCCCGCCGCGAGCGCAGTGCGGGCATAGGCGCGCTTGAATTCGACCTCGCTCGCGGGCCGTTCCGGCACAAACTGGAAATGCTCCGCGGCGGCCTTCAGGAGATCGGTCACGAGCGGTATGGCTTTGCGCACACGCGGCTCGACCGGCTCCGGCGAAGGGTTCACCGGCTGCTTCGGTCCGCTATAGATCGGCGGCTGCGTCAACACATAGTCGTCGAGCGCGATCGCTTGATGTTCGCGCCGCTTGGCGTTTCGGCCACGCCGCTTCTCGGCAACCATGCTCCAATAGGTGCTCGCCTCCGCCTCAAAACTGGCGCGCGCCGCCTGATATTCCTTGAGTTGGCGGCGATATTCCGCGATCGCTTGCGGCGACACCGCCTGCGCCATCGCATCGGCCGGAGCTGTGGAGGACGCGGCGTCGACCGCCACCGCGCGCGGCGCGGTCAGCAGCAGCGCGAGCGCGAACAAGCCGGAAGAGAAACGAATCGCTTGAGGACGCATCGGCTTCTTCTAAAGCGTTTTCGAGCGAAGTGGATACCGGTTCGCGTCAAGAAAACGCGTCAAAACAAAGAAAGAGCAAGCGTAGCCCGCGCAAGTCAGCTCCGAAAAAGCCAGCCCCGAAGCCGCAGTTCCCTCACTCCTGCTCCAGCCCGCTAGCCTTGATAAGCTGCGACCATTTCTTTTCATCCTTGTCGATGAAAGCGGCGTAGTCCTCCGGCGTGCCCGGCGTGATCTCGGTTCCGTCCTGCGACAATTGCTTCTTCACTTCCTCCGACGCCAGCGCCGCCTTCAATTCCTTGTTGAGCTTGTCGATGACCGCCCGCGGCGTGCCGGCCGGCGCGACCAGGCCGTAATAAAGCGAGACGTCGAAGCCCGGCAAGCCCGCTTCCGAAATCGTCGGCACGTCCGGCAACAATGTGCTGCGGCTCGCGCTCGTCACCGCCAACGCCCGCAACAATCCTCCCGAGACGTTGGCGTGAGCGGCCGGAATCGGCGCGAACGCCATCGGGATGTGTCCGCCCAGCACGTCGGTGAGCGCCGGCGCGGTTCCTTTGTAGGGAATGTGCACAAGCGTGATGCCGGCGGCCTGCGCGAAATATTCGCCGCAGATGTGGCTCACGGTGCCGACGCCGGCGGAGCCGAAATTGACTTGGCCGGGATGGGCCTTGGCATAGGCGATCAGCTCGGCGACGGTCTTGGCGGGGAAGGAGGGATGCACCACCAGCGAGTTGGGCGCGTGGCCGATCATGCCGATCGGCGCAAAATCCTTGCGCGGATCGTAGCCGACGTTTTTGTAAAGCGACGGCCCGATCGCGAGCGTGCCGGTATAGCCCAGTAAAAGCGTGTAGCCATCGGGTTCGCTTTTTGCGACCAGCTTGGTGCCGACCGTGCCGCCGGCGCCGGGACGGTTGTCGACGACGATGCTTTCGCCGAGCAACTGGCTCATCCGGTCGGCGATCACCCGCCCGACGATCGAAGTGCTGCCGCCGGGCGCGAACGGAATCACCAGGGTGATGGTCCGGTTCGGAAAGGCTTGCGCCTTCGCGTCGCCAGATGCGCCGGCCGAGCCCAAAGCAAAGGCAAAGGCCACGACCGCGCAACGCGATATTGTCCAGACGCGCATTTGAAGAGAGCCCCCCGCGAATTCTCGTTTTGTTTGGCCGCATCGTCGTCGAAACATTCGATGTCCGCAACCGCCTCGTCGGGCTTGACTTCGGCCTCGGCGACCGATGAAACCCAGGGCCGGAAACCCTGAACATGTCAGCGAAATTGAAAACCCCCGAAACGACCTATCCGGCCGCGGAGAAACTCAAAGCCGCCGGCTGGGTCATCGTCGAAACCACCGGCTTCCTCAGCCTGGTCGGGCCGCTGTGGCATCGCCTCGTCGATGGCGAGCATGAATACGCGATTGTGGCGCAGGACAAACATCACAACCGCCGCGGCCTGGTGCAGGGTGGGCTGTTGATGACGTTCGCGGACCGCAGCTGCGGCATGACCGCGAGATTCGTCTCAGGTCGCCCGACGCTCGCGACCGTCCAGATGGACACGCATTTTGTCGATAGCGGCAAAATCGGCGAGATTTTACGGTCCAAGCCGCGCGTGATCCGCGCCACCCGCAGCCTGATTTTCCTCACCACCGAGGTCACCGCGGAAAATCGCTGTATCGCCATCGCAAGCGGCGTGTTTAAGGTGCTGAAGGATGACACATAACGCTTCTCGTGAATGCGCGGAGAGACGTGAAGAGATGTCAATTTAGGGAGACACGACCAAATGGAATACCGTCAACTCGGCCGCAGCGGCCTGAAGATTTCGCCGATTTGTCTCGGCACCATGATGTTCGGCGGGCCGACCGATGAGGCAAGCTCGGGGCGGATCATCGCGAAGGCGCGCGAGGCCGGCATCAACTTCATCGACACCGCCGACGCTTACTCGACCGGCGGCTCCGAGCAGGTGGTGGGACGCGCGATCTCCAACAGCCGGCACAATTGGGTGCTCGCCACCAAGCTCGCCAACCCGATGGGGGACGATCCCAATCGCGTCGGGCTGTCGCGGCGCTGGGTCCTGCAGGCCGCCGAGGAAAGCTTGAAGCGGCTCGGCACCGACTACATCGACATCTATTACCTGCACCGCGAAGACCATTCGACGCCGCTGGAAGAAACCGTGCGCGCGATGGGCGAGCTGATCCGCCAGGGCAAGGTGCGCTATTTCGGCGTCTCGAATTACCGTGCCTGGCGCGTCGCGGAAATCTGCAACATCTGCGATCGCCTCGGCATCGACCGGCCGGTCGTCAGCCAGCCCTATTACAACGCGATGAACCGCATGCCCGAGGTCGAGCACTTCCCGGCCTGCGGCTATTACGGGCTCGGCATCGTGCCTTACAGCCCGTTGGCGCGCGGCGTGTTGACCGGAAAATACCGGCCCGACGCGGCGCCCGACAAGGACACCCGCGCGGGCCGCAACGACACCCGCATGATGCAGACCGAGTGGCGGCCGGAATCGTTGAAGCTCGCGCAGGAAATCCGCAAACATGCCGAAGCACGCGGAATCACCGCCGGGCAATTCGCGGTGTCATGGGTGCTCAACAGCGCCTTCGTCAGCGCGGTGATCGCGGGCCCCCGCACCGAGGAACAATGGGACGATTATGTGCGCGCGCTCGACTATCGCTTCACGGCCGAGGACGAAGCTTTGATCGACCGGCTGGTCGCGAGCGGTCACCCCTCGACCCCGGGCTACAACGATCCCGCCTATCCGATCGAGGGCCGCAAGGTGCGGACGGCGGCTGTGTAAAGCAGCAACGCTGAGGGCGCACCGCAAATCCGGTGCGCCTCAAGCGTCACGTGCAAATTAACCGCCTTACCTGCGCTTCCTTGCAGGCGGATCCGGAATCCCGACGCAGGTGGTGGTGCCGTCGGTCTCTCTGGCGAATGTGGTGCACGGGACTGCCTTGACGGTTTTTGTCGAGAAACCGTCCTCGGCGACCTTGTCCAGGCCGGTCTGCGTACCCGGCAGCAGAGGACTACCCGGCTCCGGCGTGGCCTCGGCGCGCGGGGGCGCTCCGATCCCCATTGTCGGCGGCGGCGCGATGTCGCCCGCGGGCGGGGGACTGCTTCCGACCGTTCCGGGCGTTTGCTGCGCCCAAGCGGTGAACGGTAATAGGGTAAGAGAAGCCACCACGAAAAGCGTGATCTTGCGCATTGAAGCCTCCTTGCGGATGCAACAATAGAATTGAGCGAGGCGGGTAAAAGTTCAACGCCGGGCTCGGATTTCTTCCGCAACCTCCGTCGCTTGCCGCAACGCCTCAAGCGCTGAGCCGATCCGGCACCGGCTGCCACCAATCGCGGATCAGCTTCTGGCGGCCCTTGAGTTGCGCCGCAAGATCGGGGAACGGCCGTTCCCTGGCAGGAATGGCGCTCTCGATTTTCCCGACCGCGATCGCGCCTTCCTGCGCATCGGTCTCGCCGCTAAATCGATGAATTTCGAAGCTGCGATAGTTCGGCATCATGTTTTGAAAGCCGAGATGCGCCAGCCAACTGAGCTGCAACAGCTCGTTGAGCGCGAAGTCGATGCGAATCTTTCCTTCGGCGGGTGCCTTGCGCCGGATGCCGGCGGCATGTCCCTTCAGCCAACACGCTTCGCCGATTGCGTCGCCGAGTATCCATAGTTGCGCATGATGGGGATCGGTCGCACCTGCCCTGAGCTTGAAGCGTTTGCCGGCAACGGCTTTGACGCCCTTGACGGCCTTGGCGACCTTCTCGGGCACCATTTGGCCCTCGGCTTCGTAGTGGGAGCTGATACCTCTGGCGATCTCGCGGGCGGCTTCCTCCATGCCGCGCAGACGCCCCTTCTCAAAGTACGATTTTGCGCACGACCAGCCGGCGACGACGAACGCGACGAGCAGGCCACTCAAGATGAGAAGAATTTCCACGGCCCCAAACCTCACCCCTGGCCCGACCGGACGCACGTTCGGACATATCCCCTCTGCGAAATTTACGTGGATTTCGTTAATGCAATCGTAAGGAACCGTGGCGCAGCGCCGAGCGCGGTCAGAGCATGATCCGAAAAAGCATGCCCTCGGACTTGATCCGAGGGTGGAAACTCTAGTTGTATTCCAACGCCGCCGATTCGGTCGTGAAGGCGCGCTCGAAGGCGACAAGCTCGGCGTGGGGCAAGTCGGAAACGACCATGTAGGTGCACTCGGCATCGTCCCAGCTGCGGACGTTGTATCCGGCAATGGCCCGGTCCGAGACCGATTGACCGGGCGGTAGCGTCGTCAGGCTGATGGTATGGGCGGCGTGCTTGTAGACGATCGTTGCAACCGCATCGTGGCCAACGACGTCGACGCGGCCGCCGACCAGCATGAATCCCTGCGGGGCAAGATCGAGGACTTGGGGCGCTTCATGCACGCGCGCGGTGAACCATGGCTTGACGGTACGGCTGTCGGAAGACGCAACGTCGAACGGCTGAGGGGCCATCAGGCTTCGGATGTGGCTTGCGACGACCTGGCTGGCGATCGCCTGGCGCAGATTGTATCGGTTGATCGTCACCATGACATAGCTTGAGATGACCGCGCCAAGCAGCGCTGCCGCGGCCAACGCGCGAAATGACCAGCTTCGTTGGCGCGACCGCCCTGGCGAGTGCAGGGGAGTTACTTGGGAAGCCACTCCGGCCGGACGAGCCGCCTTACCCAAACTACTCGCGTCCAACGTCGATGCTATGCGGGCCAGCAGATCTGACGGCAAGTCGTAGGGCGCGATCGAACGAACCGCGTGCCGCAACGAGAGGAACCGGGCATATTCGGCCTTCAGAAACGCGTCGTTCGCCAAGCGTCGTTCAAACACGCGCGCGGAAGCCGCGTCGAGTTCGCCGTCGAAATAGGCGTTCATCTGGAGTTCGGCGTTATCTGGTCTGGATGCGCTCATGACTTACCTTCGGTCTCCCAAAATCGCGATCAGGAGTTGCCTGCCACGCGACAGGCGGGACATCACCGTGCCGATCGGAGCGTTGGTGATTTCCGAAATGTCGCGGTAGTTCAGTTGATTGATTTCCCGCAAGACAACGACCTCGCGGAATTGCTCCGGCAACTTTACCAAGGCGCGTTGAACCTCTTCGGCATCCGCCTTGAAAAGAGCGATCTCCTCGGGCGTCTCGACCCGCGTTCCTTGCAGACCTTCCTGCTCAATTTGTTGTTGCTCGGTCACACTTAAATCGTCGGTGAAAACCACAGCCTTCGACCTGTTCTTCGTCATCCAGCTGTAAGCGGTGTTGCGGACGATCGTCAGGGACCAGGCGCGAGCGTTGACCGCGCCGAAGGTCTTGATACCGCGAAACGCACGAAGTGCGGCATCCTGCACCACGTCTTCGGCGTCATAGGCGTTCCCGGTAAGCCAATGCGCCAGACGATAGGCCTCGGCCATATGCGGCAGAAAGACTTCATCGAACATCGCGCGATCGTCCTTGCTTTGCACGAGCGAACCCGACGCCTGTTGCGGGGCCGACGAAAAATCCAAACCTTCCAGCCGCGCTCTTAATACCGGTTTCATTGGACTGTTCGCCCCCATGGGGAGGAGACTAGCCCCGCGCGTGCTTTATTCCCAAAATAATGAAAATAAGTGATCGCATGCCGGGTGATGGGGGGATCGAGCCTGCCGCCGGCCTGCACGGACGCACGCATGACCGCCGCCCTCGCGGCGAGTTGAAGGCTCTCACCATCGAAGTCCGGAATATCGAGATTCCCGCCCGAGTCTGATGATCAGACGCACCAACGTGCCGCAGGGATGCCTGCGTTAGGAAAGGAAATCCGATGACCGCTCACACCATTCATTGCACCAAATATCCCCACTCCGCCAAATATCCGATCAACCGCTGGGCTTTGTTGCGACAAGACCTTCTCATGATCTCGGCGTTCGGCATCTGGACGACCGCTTTGGGCTTGCTGCCGGTTTTTCTGGTTCACGTCTTGGCCGTCCACTATCTTGCGATACCGGCCTAGACAGCGATCGAGTTCAGTTCGTCGAAGTTTGCCGCGCCCGCGCTGGGCACGATCGACGGGCTTGCGACCATGCGCTCGTTGCGGCGCGCATCGTAGAACTCGAGCACCCGTTTCGCCGTTTGGGTCTCAAGCCGCTCGAAGCTTTCACGCGCTCGATCGAGATCCGCCTCCGACATCCTGCGGTTCGCCACCGTCATCACCAAGAGAGCTTTGACCGTGATCCAGGAGCAGCCGGCGACCTTTGCAACAACTTGCACCACGCCGGGGTTTTCGTTGAGGATCGCCCGCTCGGCCATCTCGATGGGGCAGCAGGCGAGAGCCGACAGGGCCACCGCCGTTTGCTCGAAGTTCTGCGAGCGCGCGGCCGCATGAACGTTGGTTTCGCCAAGCTCGTGCCAAAGCTGCAGCCGCTTGACCCTTGATTTGGCTTTCACGTGATCCGGCGACTTCTTTCGGACCTCGAGATTGATGTCGTCGACCACCTCGGTCACCACGTCCTGAACGGCATCGGTGAGTTGCGGGTTTGCCGCCGCGATCTTGCTGCACACCGACGCAGAAGCGATTTCAAGGAGTTTCAAAAGATGATGTCGCGGAACGTCGCGTCGCCTTCCCACATGCAGCGCAAGCTCGTCATCTTCGCCCGCGCGCAGGACGAGTTTTCCAAAGCTGTCGTCCGAAATGCGGGCCCCCGCATTCTTTGCAACCGTATGGACGACTTTGGGTTCGCCGCGTTCGATGAGGATTGCGGTGATGACTTCGCTGATCGTTCGGCGAACCGCGATGGCCTCAAGGTGATCCTGGCCTTTTGTGCGCGCGCTGACGACAAGATCGGACTCGCACAGCGCCTCAGATTGACTGAGCACCGGCGCCGCCACGGCGATCGCGTCGTCGAATGCAAAGGCTCGAACCAGCGACGCCGGCGCGCTCGGAATGGTTGCGAGATAGCGCGCGAGCTTGACCCGGGTTTTCAGCTCGATCACGGCAACGAGGACCTTGAATACCTCGTCGAATAGCTCGATTTGTTTCTGCGAATGACGACCGGACCCGGCCATGAATAGATCGGTGATCCGCGTCAGCGCTTTGAGCTGTCTTTCGGTGAGTGCGGATACCGTCGTGTCCTGGATTTCATTGAGCAGAGAAGAGAACGTTGCCATGGCTACCGTCTTGTCAGCAGGTGAAGCGGGAAGATGAGCGAGTGATACCCCACGCTACGCGCCAAGCGTGAAAATACCCGGCTCGCGTTGCCTCATAGACGATTAAAATTGCTGCGGATTTGAATACGTCCTGGCCACGATCCCGGTGGATATTCGCCGCGGTCGGCCCAGTGCCGGCTTCGCAAATTGATGCGAAAATGGTGCCCAGGGGCGGGATCGAACCACCGACACTGCGATTTTCAGTCGCATGCTCTACCAACTGAGCTACCTGGGCACTTCCCGGGCGGGGCCAGGGAGCGGGCGGTTTATAGTCAGGCCGGGCAGCCCTGTCCACCACGCTTCGCCTGCGGCTACGCGTGGCGCAGCCATGCGATTGGCCGAAGGCGGAGCGTGCCCGGCGTAGCCCGCAGGGCGAAGACGGGCTGCCGCTTGAGAGGGCGTTAACAGCCAGAAAACACACGAATATCGCTATTCCGCGTCTTCGTCCTCGTCCTTGCGGCCGGGGATGGCGTAGGAGCCGGACAGCCAGCGGTTCAGATCGACATCCCGGCAGCGCTCGGAGCAGAACGGGTGCGAGGCCTCGGTCGCCGGCTTGCCGCAGATCGGACACGGCTTGGCCGACCCCTTGGACTTGCGGGGGCGGGCTTCGTCTCGCGGCTTAGCTGGCATTCAACCAGCCAAAGCGGACGGGGAAACCTTCGCCGCCGAGCAGGGTGACCGATTCGTACAGCGGCAGGCCCACGACATTGGTGTAGGAGCCGACCATCTTGACCACGAACGATCCGGCGATGCCCTGCACCGCGTAGCCGCCCGCCTTGCCGCGCCACTCGCCGGAGCCGATATAGGCCTGGATGTCGTCCTCGCTCAAGCGCTTGAAGCGCACCCGCGTCTCGATCAGGCGCTGGCGAAAGGTTTCCTTCGGCGTCACCAGGCAAATCGCGGTGTAGACGCGATGGTTGCGCCCCGACAACAGCCGCAGGCATTGCGCGGCCTCGTCGACCAGATTCGCCTTCGGCAGGATCCGGCGCCCCACCGCCACAACCGTGTCGGCGGCGAGAATGAAGGCGCCGCGCAATTCATCGTCGAGTTGCACCGATTTGAGCGCGGCATCGGCCTTGGCGCGCGCGAGCCGATTGGCGCAAGCGCGCGGCAGCTCGCCCCGCTTCGGGGTCTCATCGACATCGGCGGGACGCAGCGCATCGGGCTCGATGCCGGCCTGGTTGAGCAGGCTCAGACGCCGCGGCGAACCGGAGGCGAGAACGAATTTGGGACGGCCTAGCATGCGGGCTTTTGTCAGGGTGGAATCGGGCAGGAACGCGCGCGGAACCTATCGGAAGGCTTTCGTTGAGACAACCACCGTTGTCGTCCCCGCGCACGCGGGGACCCATAACCACCGAAGGTTATGGTAAAAAAGAAAGCGACCACAGCCACTGCCTGAAATCGCACCTTCACGGCGTATGGGTCCCTGCGTTCGCAGGGACGACGTTAGACCATCACCCGCTCGCCGCGCCCACCTTTGAAAACCGTTTGCGGATGCGCAACAACAAAGTGTCACAAACCTCGCGATAGGCCTGCAGCTTCTGCTCGCGATTGCCTTCCAGGCCGGTCGGATCGTGGGTCGGCCAATATTCCACCTCGGCGGCGAGCGTGCGCGTCAGTTCCAGCGCCTTGTGGTGCGCCTCGGGCGACAACGTGATGATGAGGTCGAAATTGAGCCCCTCCCAATCGTCCAGTTCCTCGAACGTGACCGGCTTGTGGCCGGAAATGTTCTGACCTAGTTCCGCCATCACGGTCACCGCGAACGGATCGAGCTCACCCTTCTTGACGCCGGCGGATTTGACATAAAGTGCGTGCGGAAACATGTGCTGCAACAGGCTTGCGGCCATCGGCGAGCGCACGCTGTTCAAGCCGCAGGCAAACAGCACGGCTTGGGGGTTACGCGCGCGCGAAGGCGGCTCCATCGCCTCACACTTCTTTTATGGTGGGCACGACGCGTTCGGAAATTTGCTTTGCGCTTTTCCGGGTCATGCCAATTTTATAGGGCATGACCTGCTCGGAAAACCGCGTCGCACTTTTCCGGGTCATGCCTCGCCCTTCCAGTGCAGGACGCAGATCAGCGTGAACAGCCGGCGCGCGGTTTCGAAATCGATCCGCACCTTGCCCTTCAATCGCTCCTGCAGCGTGCGCGAGCCCTCGTCGTGAATGCCGCGGCGGCCCATGTCGATGGCTTCGATCCGGTCCGGCGTCGCGGTGCGGATCGCCTGATAGTAGCTGTCGCAGATCATGAAGTAGTCTTTGACGATTCGCCGAAATGGCGTCAGCGACAACAGATGCACCACGACCGACGCGCCGTCTTCGCGGCGGATGTCGAACATCAGCCGCGAGCCGGTGATGCCGATGTGCAACGTGAACGGCCCCCGATCGGCGCCTTGCGGCGCGAACAGATTTTTTTCGACGAGGTCGTAAATCGCAATCGCCCGCTCATGCTCGATATCGGGGCCGGAGCGCCCGATCGATTCCTCATCGAGCGTCACCGCGACGATGCGGTTGTGAGAATCCTCGTCTGGGGGCGGTTTGTTCATGACGAATTGAGGCGGACTCCAACCGAACGCGCATGGGCATCGAGGCCTTCGGCCTTGCCCAGCGTCATCGCCGCCGGACCGAGCGCACGCAACTGGTCCGGCCCGCATTTGAGGATCGACGTTCGCTTCATAAAGTCAAGCACGCCGAGCCCCGACGAAAATCGCGCCGACCGCGCCGTCGGCAGCACGTGGTTTGAGCCGCCGACATAATCACCGATCGCCTCCGGGGTATGGGCCCCGAGGAAAATCGCACCGGCGTTGCGGATTTTCGCCGCGAGGCGTTCCGGATCCGACGTCATGATTTCCAGATGCTCGGCGGCGATCGCGTTCGAAAGCGCGACCGCCTCGTCGAGATTCTCAACCAGAATGATCGCGCCGAATTCGTTCCACGAGGCGCGCGCAATATCCGCACGCGGCAAAGTGACGAGCTGCGACGCCACGGCGCGCTCGACCTCGTCGGCCAATCCGGCGTCGTCGGTGATCAAAATCGATTGCGCGTTGACGTCGTGCTCGGCCTGCGCCAACAAATCGGCGGCGATCCAGTCGGCATTGCCGGTGCGATCGGCGATCACGAGCACTTCCGAAGGGCCGGCGATCATGTCGATGCCGACCTTGCCGAACACCAGCCGCTTGGCGGCGGCGACATAGGCATTGCCGGGCCCGACGATTTTCGCCACCGGCGCGATCGTCGCGGTGCCGTAGGCGAGCGCCGCCACCGCCTGCGCGCCACCGACACGATAGATTTCGGAGACGCCGCCGAGATGCGCCGCCGCCAAAACCAATGGGTTGAGCTTGCCGTCGGGCGACGGCACCACCATCACCACGCGCGCCACGCCGGCGACTTTGGCCGGCACCGCGTTCATCAGCACCGACGACGGATAGGCGGCGGTGCCGCCCGGAACGTAAAGCCCGACCGATTCGATCGAATTCCAACGCCAACCAAGCTCGACGCCGAGCGCATCGGTGAAGCGATCGTCCTTGGGCAATTGCCGGCGGTGAAAAACCTCGATCCGATCGCGCGCAAATTTAAGCGCCTCGAGCGTCGCGGCATCGCAAGCTTTCACCGCGGCGTCGATTTGCTCAGGCGTCACGCGCAGGCGCTTGGCGTCGAGCTCGAGCCGGTCGAATTTGCGCGTCGCCTCGACCAGCGCCGCATCGCCCCGCGCCGCCACGTCCTCGACGATGGCCCGGGTCGCGGCCTCGATATCGGCGGAGACCTCGCGCTTCATCGCCAGGAAGCTTACGAAGCGCTCGGCAAAATCGGCACTTTTTCTGTTCAAACGAACGGGCATGGTGGCTTTCCGCTAAGGTCTTTATTGGCAGACCCCTTGCTCAATGGCGCGGCGACAAATCGCCGTCAACCCTTGAACGCCTGTCATGCCGGGATGGTGCGTTAGCACCAGACCCGGAATGACGCTCTATGTAAACGTGGGAATCAAGAACACGCGACTCGGGCTCAATCGCTGATGCGCTCGATCGAGGCGCCGCAGGCGGAGAGCTTTTCTTCGAGCCGCTCGAACCCGCGGTCGAGATGGTAAACGCGGTTGACCATGGTCTCGCCTTCGGCCGCGAGCCCCGCGATCACCAGCGACACCGAGGCGCGCAAATCGGTCGCCATGACCGGCGCGCCGCGCAATTTGTCGATGCCCTCGATGGTGGCGGTCTCGCCGTCGAGGTGAATCCGCGCGCCGAACCGCGCCAGTTCCTGCACATGCATGAAACGATTCTCGAAAATCGTCTCGGTGATGTGCGAGGAGCCCTTGGCGCAGGCCATCAGCGCCATCAACTGGGCTTGAAGGTCGGTCGGAAACCCAGGGAACGGCGCGGTCGACACCGTCACCGGGCTGATGCCCGCGCCGTTGCGGGCGACGCGGATGCCTTGGTTGTTGACCGTGATCACCGCGCCGGCCTCCGTCAGTACATCGAGCGCCGATTGCAAGAGTTCGGGCCGCGCGCCGGAGAGCTGGACATCGCCGCCGGTCATCGCCACCGCCATCGCATAGGTGCCGGTCTCGATGCGATCCGGCAATACCGTGTGCCGTGCGCCGTGCAGCTTAGCGACGCCTTCGATGACGATGCGCGGCGTGCCGGCGCCGGAAACCCGCGCGCCCATGGCGTTGAGGCAATCGGCGACGTCGAGAATTTCCGGCTCGCAGGCGGCGTTGGTGATGATTGTGGTGCCCTTGGCGAGCGTCGCCGCCATCAAGGCGACATGGGTGCCGCTCACCGTCACCTTGGGAAAATCGATTGCGCCGCCCTTCAACCCACCCGGCGCCTTCGCGACCACATAACCGCCGTCGATCGAGATTTCCGCGCCGAGCTTCTCCAGCGCCATGATCAAAAGATCGACCGGGCGCGTGCCGATGGCGCAGCCGCCGGGCAGCGACACCGTGGCTTCATGCATCCGCGCCAGAAGCGGCGCGATCACCCAGAAGCTGGCGCGCATCCGCGACACCAATTCGTATGGCGCCTTGGTGTCGATGATGTTGGCCGCCGAAATGTGCAGGGTCTGGCCCTGATATTCATGATCGCCGGGCCGTTTTCCCACTGAGGTGATGTCGACGCCGTGATTGCCGAGAATCCGCTGCAATTGCGCGACGTCGGCAAGGCGCGGCACGTTGTCGAGAACCAGCGTCTCCTCGGTCAGAAGCCCTGCGATCATCAGCGGCAGGGCCGCATTTTTCGCGCCCGAGATCGCAATGGTGCCATTGAGCTTGTTGCCGCCAATGATGCGAATGCGATCCATGCCAATTCCCGATTCTGCTACGCGCAATTATAGGGCGGACGAGCCCCTTCTGGCAAAAAGCTTGCACTTTGCGGCGATTTAATGGGCTAAATCGCCTTTCGTTACTGGCACGAAGGATCGGCCCGATCACGCCGGCCGAAATCGCCTCGACGCGCCGATGATCACAATCACAAAGAACACCAGCACGATGCCCTGGATGACCGCGAATGGCGGCTCGCTTGGCGGCACGCTCGGCGCCAGCGCATGCAACGCCGGCACCTTCAGGAAGGCCTGAACGACCAGAACGAATATGTTGAGGTAAAGCGAGGTCATCGCGGTCACCACATAGATCGGGCGCCAGGCGCCGGACAGTTTCATGCCGTAAAGCGCGAGACATGCGATTGCGAGCAGACCAAGCGAGAGAATGCCGATCATGTGCGACGGCAAAAGCTGGGTGAACGGAAACAGGAAACCGGTGGCGCTGGTCAGAATGGTGAAGAGCAGGAATATCGCGGTCATTCCCGGCATCCGCTTGGAGCCGAGCAGGCCGAACATGACGATAATGCCCGACACGATTGCGACGAGGCTGATGACCACATGCACCGCTGTAAAGATAGACAAGCTCATACCCAGGACCATGACGCGCTCCCCTTTTTAGAATTTGCCAAAGGGTACGACTCCCTCTGCCAAATAGCTATATACGCGGATTACATACGGTTTCCCTTTTTAAATTGAAACCCGCCTTCAATAGTAACGCGGGATCGGACCGTTATGCGGCGTCATCCGGTTCGATAGATCGAACAATACTTCATCGACATAGCACCAACCCCAACCTTCCGGCGGATCGTAGCCTTCGATGACCGGATGCCCGGTGGCGTGGAAATGCTTGGTCGCGTGCCTGTTGGGAGAATCGTCGCAGCAGCCGACGTGACCGCAGGCGCGGCAGATCCGTAAATGCAGCCATACGCTGCCGCTCTTCAGACATTCCTCGCAACCGAGCGCGCTCGGCGTGACGCTGCGGATGCCGGCTATATGTGTGCAGCCCTTTGCCATGACTGGCTCACACCTTCACCACTAGCTCAGCCATCGCGTTTCTCCCTTCAAATAGCCACCAATATGACGGCAATACGCGCCCGCTAAAGCGGCGGTTTCGCGGTATCGCCAAGAAAACCGTGCAGCGCCGCCACCACCTGCGCGCCCTCGCCGATCGCACCGCCGACCCGCTTGACCGACCCCGAACGCACATCGCCGACGGCGAACACACCCGATACGGAGGTTTCCAGCGCCGTTGCCGATTGCCCTTCGCTCTTTTTGCACCGCGCGCCGGTGACCACGAAACCTCCGCGATCGAGCATGACGCCGCAACCGTCGAGCCAGCCGGTGGCCGGATCGGCGCCGACGAACAGGAACAAATTGCGGATATCGGCGGTGCTCTCCTCGCCGGACAGACGGCTGCGCCAACGCACGCGCTCAAGGGATGCGTCTTCCGTACCTTCAAGCGCGACCACCTCGGTGTTGAACACCAATTCGATATTCGGCGTGGCCTCAATGCGCTCGATCAGATAGCGCGACATGCTGGCGCCAAGGCCGCCGCCGCGGATCACCATGTGAACCTTGCGGGCGTAACCCGACAGAAACACCGCGGCCTGGCCGGCAGAGTTGCCACCGCCCACAAGGACGACTTCTTGTTCGGCACATAGTCGCGCCTCGATCGGCGACGCCCAGTACCAGACGCCGCGGCCTTCGAAATCAGCAAGGTTTTCGATCTCGGGGCGCCGGTATCGCGCGCCGCTCGCCACGACCACCGATTTCGCACGCAATAGGTCGCCGCCATCGAGCGCGAGCGTAAAGACGCCATCCGCCCGCGTGCAATCGAGCGACTTCACCCCGATGGGAATCATGATGTCGGCGCCGAACTTCTGCGCCTGGGTGAAGGCGCGGCCCGCAAGCGCCTGCCCCGAGATTCCCGTGGGGAAGCCGAGATAATTCTCGATGCGCATGCTGGCACCGGCCTGTCCACCGAAAGAGCGTGCATCCATCACGACCACCGAAAGGCCTTCCGACGCCGCATAGACTGCGGTCGCCAGACCGGCCGGACCGCAGCCTACGATCGCGACATCGTAGATTTTGTCCTTGGTTGCACCGCCGATCATGCCAAGCGTGCGGGCAAGTTCGGATTCGCTAGGGTTACGAAGCACGGTCCCGTCAACAGCCACCACCAGCGGCCAATCCGCCGGCGACGGCGAGTAACGCGCAATCAGTTCGGCGGCATCGCGATCCCTTTCCGGATCGAGCAGATGATGCGGATAGCCGTTGCGGGTAAGAAATCCCTGCAGGCGAATGACGCCGCCCGAATTCGACGGGCCGATCAACACCGGGCCGCCGACGCCGCCCTGGATCAGGTTCACCCGGCGCAGGATAAGCGCGCGCATGATGCGCTCGCCGAGATCCGCTTCCGCAACCAGCAGCGCGCGCAATTTCTCCGGCGGGATCAGCAACGTTTCGACATCGCCTTCGGCATGGCCATCGACCAGCGCGACGCGGCCGGAGAGCTGACCGATTTCGGCGAGAAATTGACCTGGCCCCTCATCGATGACCGGCGTGACGTGACCAAGACCGTCGCGCTGGGTGATCGCGACATGGCCGGACAATATGACGAACATCCCCGGTCCGGGTTTGCCGGTCTCGAACAATCTTTCGCCGTCGCGGTAGCTCCTGACGTCGCCGAATCGGCGTATACGCGCGATCTCTTGCGGCGTCAGCGTCGGAAATGTCTGCTCGTGACGCGGAAATGCGGCAGCTAGCGACCCGCGCCGTTCCGTCTTATTTCCTGTCGTGGTGTCTATATCCATTTCCATTTCACCTCGCTCCGAGGAAACAGAAACTGCCGCAGGATCGACGAATGTTCCGGGCCACTTTACCTTGCGGTCAGGGATTTCTTTCCCGGTGACCGAATGTGGCTATTCGCCCGGCTTTTTTCCACTGGCTTCATCCAGTGAGACCTCTTCATCATTCGAGGGCGCGATCGTGACACCGCTTCGTCCCCTCGCCTGCGATTTTCGCCGTTTGAGATTTTCCCGCAACGCGAGCTTCAGGCGGTGCGCGCGCGGAGTTTTTTTCTGACCTTGCGCTTCGTCTTTCGCCGGCGTCCCGGCTTGGTCCTCGCGTGCGCGTTTCTCATCCTTCATTGTCGACCCGCTCAAACTCGGTCAATTCCGCCCCCACGAACTCGAAGCGCCCAAACTTGCGGCACGCCCCGCGCCGATTGTGGCCTTTTTTGATGGGTACGGAAGGCGCGGGGCGCGCTTGCGCAGCTTAGGGCCTTGTGGCAAGGATCGGCCCGCCTTGTAGGGTCTTTTGGTCGATTCTTCGTCTTTCGGGCACGCTGCCGTAGCTCAGTGGTAGAGCACTCCATTGGTAATGGAGAGGTCGACAGTTCAATCCTGTCTGGCAGCACCATCCCCTTCACAAAATCCGGTGTTTTGGCGCCCGCCGCGGCCTTTCCCCATGCCTTCACAGGCGAGCCCGGCCCGCCGCCCGGATCGGCACCGGCGTGCCGGAACGTGCAAAAATTAAGGCTTCTTTTAGGTTTCATTAAGGCCCCATTAGTCACAAAAAATTGTTTCTGCCCAATAGGTTAGGGAACTTATCCACTGTGGCTCGGGAGTGACAGCATTTTAGGCAAAAGCTGTCTATCTGCGCGTATAGACGACGCCGATATGCGGCCAGTCTGAAAAACCTGAATACCTCTCTGGAGAACGACTCTAATGAAAAAATTTCTACTTGGAACTGTGGCCCTCGTCGCTCTCGGCGCGACCGTGCCAGCACTTGCCGCCGACCTCCCGGCCCGCACCTATAGCAAGGCGCCGGCTTACGCCCCGCAGCCGATCTACACCTGGACCGGCTTCTACATCGGCGGCCACCTCGGCGGCGCTTTCGCCGGCGACAACAACCTGACCGGCACCGACGGCCGCTTCCTCGGCGGTCTGCAGGGCGGCGCCGACTATCAATTCGCCCCCAATTGGGTGATCGGCGCCGAAGCCAATTACAGCTGGCTTGGCACCAACGGCAACGGCGTGCTGTTGCCGGGCGGCACGCTCGTGAACACCAGCAGCGAGCAACTCGGATCGGTCACCGGTCGGCTCGGATACACCTGGGGCGCTCCGGTCCTGCTTTACGCGAAGGGCGGTTTTGCCTGGCGCGATGGCGGCAACCTCTCTGCGCCGGTCGCCTTCACCACCACCGGCAACACCCGCGACGGGTATACCGTCGGCGCCGGTCTCGAATACATGTTCGCGCCGAACTGGTCCGCCAAGGCCGAATATCAGTATTACAATTTCGGCAACACCACCTTCGCCACCGGCCCGGCCGCCATCGTCGGCCTGCGCTTCCGTGACGACGAACACACCATCAAGGCTGGCCTGAACTATCGCTTCACCTGGGGTGGCCCGGTCGTTGCGAAATACTGATCCGACATAAGAAGAAGCATTCGAACATCAAAGACTCAAAAGGCCGGCCTCGCGCCGGCCTTTTTTCGTCTGGACGGAACCTCGCGCGCCCGTGCTTTTCGGCTGGCGCCGCGCCGCCCGTGCGGCTAAGCCGGTTAAGCATACCAGCGCGATTTCAAACGATGCATTCAAAACCAGACACGGTCCATTCCTCAAGCGAGGCGCTGCGGTACCCGTGGGAAAATCATCCGGGTCCCGATCAGGTCGTCGAGGTGATGCCCGGTGTGTTGTGGGTCCGGCTCACGCTGCCGTTTCGCCTCGACCATGTGAACATCTACCTGCTCGCCGACGGCGACGGCTGGACCATGGTCGATTCCGGCTTCGGCAACGAGGAATCGATCGCGGCCTGGACTGCGCTGTTCGAAGGCCCGCTCGCGCACGTCAACATCACGCGGCTGATCGTGACCCATTCGCACCCCGATCACGTCGGTCTCGCGGGCTGGATCGTCGAGCGCTTCAACTGTTCATTGCATATGTCGCAGGTCGAATATCTGCAGTCGGTCTATCATCAGAACCGCGGCACCGAAGAACGCCGGAACGCGCAACGCCTGTTCTTCCGCCGGCACGGCATGGACGAAAGCCTGACCGACAAATTGCTCGGCCGCGGCCAAGACTATTTGAAGCGCGTTTCGGTGCTGCCGCCGTCCTATCGGCGCATCTCGCATGGCGATGAAATTTCGATCGGCACGCGGCGCTTCAAGGTCATCACCGGCGGCGGCCATGCGCTCGACCAGGTGATGCTCTATTGCGCCGCCGACAAATTGTTTCTCTCCGCCGATCAGGTGCTGAGCAAGATTTCGCCCAATGTCAGCGTCTGGGCGGTCGAGCCCGACCAGAACTCGCTCGGCGAATATCTCGCCTCCTTGGCGAGCCTCACCACCACGCTGCCTTACGACGTGATCGTGCTGCCCGGTCACGGCGTGCCGTTTTACGGCTTGAAGACCCGGATCAAGCAACTTGCCGATCACCACGAGGAACGCTGCCGTTTGATCGCCGATGCCTGCCGGGAGACGCCGCAAACCTCGAAAGAGCTGGTGCCGGTCGTGTTCCACAAGCACGCGCTCGACCCGCACCAAATGGGCTTCGCCGCCGGCGAGTTGATCGCCCATGTGAACTATATGATCGTCGAAGGGCGTCTGACCGCCGAGGAGGCCGACGGCGTGCTCCGTTTCAGGACGACGTGACGCCTTAGAGCGTTTTCCAGCGAAAGCCTGCCCCGGACGCGATCCGGGGTGGACGCCGGTTCGCGCCAAGAAAACGCGTCAAAACAAAGAAGTAGAGCCTCCGTTCCGATTCAATCGGAACGGAAAAGGCTCTCGGCGATCTCTCTCTACTCGATCACCTCGGCGGTGCGTGCAAGCACGGCCGGTTCGGGCGATTTCGTCGCTTCGATAGCGACCAATTCGATCTGCGCTGGTTGGATCGACGGTGCGGCTGACGCGACGTTATGCGGACGCTGCAGTGCTGGTTCCTCGACCGGTCTCGCTACAGACACGCCCATCCACTTCGCCTGACGGCTTACCACGATGATCGCGATGCAGACGACATAGAAGCCCACGCCGAGCGCGTAGGTCTTGGCGATGCCAAATTCGATGGACAAGGCCATGCCGAGCACCGACGCAAGCATCGAGGTGATTCCGTTGGCGCTCCATAAGAACGGAAGCAGCTCGGTATGACGGCGCCAGATACTCAAGCCGAGCGGGAACATCATTCCCATGCAGAACGCCGGGGGCGCCAGGAGCAGGACAGACAGCAGAATGCGCATGTCGGTCGCTTCCGATCGCGCCCAGGTGGTGAGCATGGGAGTCAATAGTCCCGCCACCGCGAGCGTTGTCAGGAGCGCGACCACCCGGGCAATGACCGCGCCCGGCCGAGGGGTATCAGCACCGACCGTCGTGCTGCCGATGCCGCTGAAGAGAAGAATGGTGAAAAGCACCACAGCCAGCCCGTAGACGGGATGACCAAGGAAGACCATCAGCCGCTGCATCTGCGATATTTCTATCAGCATGAAGCCCATACCGATTGCGCAGAAATAGGTTACGGGGGGCGCCAGCGTTGACAGCGGCATCCGCCTCGCGAGACGGGCAAACGGGATGATGACGAAGTAGCCGCAGGCGCAAAGCGCGAACACGATCAACAGCAGCGTTAGGGTGATCGCCACGTTGTTATTCGGAATTGCCGCTAGCGGGTGGCCGAAAATATCCCCGAAGCGCGCTGTATAGAAGAAGAACGGATTGTCGTCGGTCGACGGGGCGATATTTCGCGGTAGTGACGCGAAGAAAGCCGTGTCTGCCTTGCCGGACATCAACGTCGATGTGACGCTGTCGAACGCGACATCGGGGCCCATGAGAATCTTGAAGCCTTGGGCCAGAAGTCGCGCACGCGCACCCTGCCATTCGGCATTGGTGAAGGCGTCAGGGCGGCTGATCACGGTTACGACGCTGTCGACGTTCAGCGCGATGACATGGTCCGGCAACTCGGCCGCGGGCACGCCTTTGCGCTGGAGCGCGCTCGCGGCAATCGCCACGAGGCGGTAGAACTCGTCGCGGTGATCTTGCGGATCGAACCAGCGCGATACCGACAGCAACCCGCCGGGCTTCAGCGCCCGGTAGAAGTCACCCCACGCCTCCACGGTATAAAGCCGGTTTTCCGTGAGTGTCAGCCCGCCTGCCGCCGTTGCCGCCCAGGTATCGATCAGCGATATCTGGACGAGGTCGTATCGATCGGACGAGTGGTTGATGTAGCTGCGGGCTTCGGCATTGACCAACGACACGCCGGGCTGGCGATCGAGATGACCGGAGAAATCGGCAAACTTGTCCGTGAGAACCTCGAAAATCGCAGGGTTGATCTCAATTCCGCGTATGTGCTTGGCGCCGAAAAAGAGCCCGGAAAGAATGTCACGGCCACCGCCGACGCCGACGACCGCGACATCGGCCGGCGGCTGCACCAAATAGGCGGCATTGATGACGTCGTCCTTCAGGTAGGACAGCTTTCCGAGATCGCCATCGTGCCGGGTGATGACCGTGCCCGCATCGGCGTCAATATCGAGGCGGTTCTGCTCGATTTTCGTCTCCGGCGCGTGGGTGAAGCCCCACCCGAGCGGAGTGCTCTCGCCGAGCGCCGTCACTCTCACGCGCGAATAGGTATTCCAGCGCTCGAAGAGCGTTCCGATCTGCGCGGTCCCCTTGGCCCAGAACACGCCCAGATGGCCTTTGCCGGAAACATCGAGTCCGATGTGCACGCTGGCCGCCGCAGCCAGGACAAGCGCAACGGCGCCGCTCAGGCGCAGGGTGCGGATGTCGCCGCTGTGCCGCACCACGATCCAGCCTGCACCGGCGGCGCAGGCGCCGATCCCCAGCATGGCGCTCACGGGATCGACGACGAGCAATACGAAGATGAGCCCGAGGCATCCGAGCGCGGCCCCTGCGAGGTCTGCCGCATAAAGCCGTCCGCCGCCATAGGGCAGGCGAGTCAAGAGAAGCGTTATGCAGACGCCGCTATCGGTAAATGGCCTTACGAAGGCGACCGTTGCGATCGCCAGGGTCACCATCACGTATCCCTCGGGGATCACCAGCGGCACGTACAGGAAGGCAATCATTGCGCCAACGCCCGTCATCGCGAACCACGATGCGTGGCGTGCGAATTCCACTGCCACCCGTTCAGGACTGTAGCGCTCCGGATTGTTGTAGACCTCCATCGCGCCGCGCGTAAGTCCGAGCATGGCGAGCGAAATGGCGGCAAATGCAAAATGATAATACAGCATCACGCTGAAGAAACGCGTGATCAGGATCTGGTAAGATAGGGTGGCGGAGGCCAACACAAAAATTGCCACATAATAGCGGCTTTGAATCTTCGGGAAGGTTTGCAAAATGCTGCCTTTGTTGAAATTTTGACCAATCCGCGATGCGGCCGCTTCCGGAGGCTGAACGAAACTTCCTAACAACCGGTTGATCGAGCACCACAGGTTGTCTACCCGGAGCAACAAATATCCTCACCCGATGCGTCTCTGCGAATCTCGAGGTCGCGGATGGTTGCGATTAAGCTGTAGGCGGTAAGCAAATTTCTCCACCGGAACGACAGGACTCGTGACTCCGCGATCGCCCTCGTTCCATGGCGCCGCATGGAACTGACGTCGGTCGTATCCACAAAGAGCGCCTCACGGCCAAGGAAGCCGACGGCGTGCTCCGTTTCAGGACGACGTGACGGTCAAAATACCGAGGACGGCAAAACGCACTCACCGTGCTGATCCGGATCAAGCTCTGGCCCGCGCGGGACGCAACCCGCCTCCTCGCTTATTGGCCTCTCAAAAAGCCCCGATTCGGCTCGACATCAATCCTGGAAAAGCTCTAAAAAGGGCTCACCGCTTCGGCCCTTCCGTTTCAGGTTTCGCGATGGACTACAGCCAATTCTTCAGTGCCGCCCTCGACCGCCTCCATGACGAGCGGCGCTACCGGGTTTTCGCCGATCTCGAACGGATCGCGGGCCGCTTTCCGCACGCGGTGTGGCATTCCCCGAAGGGCCGGCGAGACGTCGTGATCTGGTGCTCCAACGACTATCTCGGCATGGGACAGCACCCCAAAGTGGTCGGCGCCATGGTCGAGACCGCGACGAGAGTCGGCACCGGCGCCGGCGGCACCCGCAACATCGCCGGCACGCATCACCCCCTCGTCCAGCTCGAGGAAGAACTCGCCGATCTCCACGGCAAGGAAGCCGCGCTGTTGTTTACCTCCGGCTATGTTTCGAACCAGACCGGCATTTCGACCATCGCCAAGCTCATTCCAAATTGCCTGATCCTCTCGGACGCGCTCAACCACAATTCGATGATCGAAGGCATCCGCCAAGCGGCTTGCGAACGCCAGATATTCCGCCACAGCGACATGGCGCATCTCGAAGAATTGCTCCGCGCCGCAGGGCCCGACCGGCCGAAACTGATCGCCTGCGAGAGCCTCTATTCGATGGACGGCGATATCGCGCCGCTGGCACAGATCTGCGATCTCGCCGAACGCTACGGCGCCATGACCTATGTCGACGAAGTGCACGCCGTCGGCATGTATGGCCCGCGCGGGGCCGGCATTGCCGAGCGCGACGGCGTCATGCACCGCATCGACATTCTCGAAGGCACGCTCGCCAAGGCGTTCGGTTGCCTCGGCGGCTATATCGCCGGCAAGCGCGACATGATCGACGCCGTCCGCTCTTACGCGCCCGGCTTTATCTTCACGACCGCGCTGCCGCCCGCGATCTGTTCGGCGGCCACGGCTGCGATCAAACACCTCAAAACCTCGAGCTGGGAGCGCGAGCGCCATCAAGACCGCGCCGCCCGCGTCAAGGCGATCCTCATCGCCGCAGGGCTCCCGGTGATGTCGAGCGACACCCACATCGTGCCGCTGTTCGTCGGCGAGCCGGAAGCCTGCAAGCGCGCTTCCGACATGCTTTTGGAAGAGCACAATATCTACATCCAGCCGATCAACTATCCGACCGTCGCCAAGGGCACCGAGCGCTTGCGCATCACGCCCTCGCCCTATCACGACGACGTCCTGATCGATCAGCTCGCCGAAGCGCTGTTGCAAGTGTGGGAACGCCTCGGCCTGCCGCTGCAACAGAAATCGCTCGCCGCCGAATAAAGCGCTCCCGACCCCCTTCTCACGGCGGATTTCCCCGGTTCGGACCGGCGAGTTGCGATGATTTGCCGGACCGAACCGGCTAGAGCCTTTTCCGTTCCGATTGAATCGGAACGGAGGCTCTATTTCTTTGTTTTGACGCGTTTTCTTAACGCGAACCGGCATCCACTTCGCTGGAAAACGCTCTATACTCCCTTGATACGACGACGCATCGTTCGCGGTGGCGCGGGTCCGGACCCACCCCGAAACGTTCAACGGAGGTAAGCAGCGATGCTGCACGATTGGGGCGTGATCGCCGCCGCATTCGGCTACATCGGGTTCCTGTTTCTGGTGGCGAGCCATGGCGACCGCCTCTCGCCAAAGCGGCGCGGGCGCGCCAGCGCGTGGATCTATCCGCTGTCGCTCGCGATTTATTGCACGTCCTGGACGTTTTTTGGCTCGGTCGGTTTCGCCAGTCGCACCAGCGTCGATTTTCTCGCGATCTATATCGGTCCGATCCTGATGATCGGCCTCTGCACGCCGCTACTCCGCCGCGTGATCAAACTGGCGAAATCGCAAAACATCACTTCGATCGCCGATTTCATCGCCGCGCGCTACGGCAAGAGCCAGGCGGTGGCGGCGACCGTGGCGCTGATCGCGATTATCGGATCGGTCCCCTATATCGCGCTCCAACTCAAGGCCGTGGCATCGTCGCTGGAGACGATCCTGAGCGGGGACCAGGCCTTCCTCTCGATTCCGATCGTCAGCGACATGGCGCTGGCCGTGACGCTGACGATGGCAGCCTTCGCCGTGCTGTTCGGAACCCGTCAAGCTGATGCAACCGAACATCAGCATGGCCTGATGCTCGCGGTCGCGACCGAATCGATCGTCAAACTGGTAGCCTTCATCGCGGCCGGGGCCTTCGTCACTTTCTGGATGTTCACCCCGGTCGAGTTGATTGAGCGCGCGATGAAGACCCCGGAAGCCCTGCGCGCCATCGCCTACACACCCTCGACCGGCAACTTCCTCACCATGGTGCTGTTGTCGTTTTGCGCGATCATGCTGTTGCCGCGGCAGTTTCATGTCAGCGTGGTGGAGAGTTCCAGCGACACTGAGGTGGGCCGCGCCCGCTGGCTGTTTCCGCTGTATCTGGTCGCCATCAACCTGTTCGTGATTCCGATCGCGCTCGCCGGCCTCGTCACCTTCCCGTTCGGCGCGGTCGACAGCGACATGTATGTGTTGGCGCTGCCGCTGGAGGCGAATTCACATCTGCTCAGCGTCGGCGTCTTTGTCGGCGGCCTCTCGGCGGCAACCGCGATGGTGATTGTCGAATGCGTCGCGCTTTCGATCATGGTGTCGAACGACATCGTGGTCCCGCTGGTGCTGCAACGAGGCACCGAGACCCGAGCCGGCGGCAAAGACTTCGGCGACTTCCTGCTCAAGCTTCGCCGTTTCGCGATTTTCGCCATCATGGCGATGGCCTATTTCTACTACCGTGTCCTCGGCAACACCCAATTGGCGGCGATCGGACTGTTGTCCTTCGCGGCCATCGCCCAGCTTGCCCCGGCGTTCTTCGGCGGCCTGTTCTGGCGGCACGCGACCGCGCGCGGCGCCTTGGCCGGCATGGTGGTCGGCATCGCCGTGTGGAGCTACACGTTATTTCTTCCGAGCTTCCTCGACGGTAGCACCGCGGGCATCGAGTTTTTGCAGCACGGCCCGTTCGACATCGAAGCGCTGCGCCCGCAAGCGCTGTTCGGCGCCGATTTGCCACCGCTCCTGCACGGCGTGTTGTGGTCGCTCTCGCTCAATCTTTTGACTTACATCGCGCTCTCGCTGGCGCGCCAGCCGTCCTCGATCGAGCGTTTGCAAGCCGATATTTTCGTCCCAGTGGCGCTGGCACCGATCGCGCCGACCTTCCTGCGTTGGCGCACCACCGTGACGGTGCAGGACATTCAGAACACCGTGGCGCAATATCTCGGTCCCGACCGCGCCCGTCATTCGTTCGAAGCCTTCGCGGTCACCCAAAAGGTCCTTCTCGAGCCGGAAGCCCCGGCCGAGCTTGAGTTGCTCCGGCACGCCGAGCACCTGATCGCCTCCTCGATCGGGGCGGCATCCTCGCGGCTCGTGATGTCGCTGTTGCTGCGCAAGCGCACGGTTTCGGCCAAGGCAGCGCTCAAACTGCTCGACGATTCCCACGCCGCGCTTCATTTCAACCGCGAAATATTGCAGACCGCGCTGAATCACGTGCGCCAGGGCATCGCGGTGTTCGATGCAGATTTGCAGCTGATCTGTTCGAACCGACAATTCGGCGAGGTTTTGGGATTGCCGCCACATCTCGTGCAGATCGGGATTCCGCTCAAGGAGATCCTGGAATTCATGGACGCCGCCAGCCCTGCAGGCTTTGGCGACCACGGCGCGTTGATGGAAAAACGTCTCGCCGCCTATACCACCGAAGGCAAACCCTATCTGGAACGTCTCGCCGATCGACACCTGGTGATCGAGGTGCGCACCAACCGGATGCCCGGCGGCGGATTGGTCATCACCTTTTCCGACGTCACGCCGTCATTCGAGGCCGCCGAAGCGCTGGAGCGCGCCAACGCCACGCTGGAAAAGCGCGTGCGGGATCGCACCGAAGAACTCACGCGCCTGAACTCCGAACTCGCTCACGCCAAGAGCACCGCCGAGGACGCCAATATCTCGAAGACGCGGTTTCTGGCTGCCGCAAGCCACGACATCCTGCAACCGTTGAATGCGGCGCGGCTTTACGTGACGAGCCTGGTCGAACGCCAGAACGGCGGCGAGGATTCACGGCTGGTCGAAAACATCGACGATTCGCTTGAAGCGATCGAAGAAATTCTCGGCGCGCTGCTCGATATCTCCCGGTTGGATGCCGGCGCGATGACGACGTCGATCACACGTTTCAAGATCGGCGATCTGATGCGGTCGCTGGAGATCGAATTTGCCCCCGTCGCCCGCGCCAAGGGATTGAAGCTGACATTCGTGCCGTGCTCGCTGCCGGTGGAATCCGATCGCATGCTGCTGCGGCGGCTGTTGCAGAACCTGATCTCCAACGCCATCAAATATACCCCGCGCGGACGCGTGCTGGTCGGTTGCCGGCGCCGCGGCCAGTCGCTGCAGATCGGCATTTACGACACCGGCGTCGGCGTTCCGGTGCTCAAGCGCGGTGAGATTTTCAAGGAATTTCATCGCCTCGAACAGGGCGCGCGGATTGCGCGCGGCCTTGGACTTGGACTGTCGATCGTCGAGCGCCTCGCGCGCGTGCTCAACCACGGCATCGCGCTCGATTCCAACGCCGGCGGCGGATCGTTCTTTTCGGTGACGGTGCCGATTGCCAAAGCGATCAACCACACCGCGGCAGTCACCAGCGCGACGCCGCTATCCAAGACATCGATCAGCGGCTCCCTCATTGTTTGCATCGAGAACGACGTGGCGATCCTGGACGGGATGCGCACGCTTTTGACCGCCTGGGACGCCGAGGTGATCGCGGTCACCGATCCCGACGCCGCGATCGAAGCCATCGCTGCGGCCGGCGGCCGCGTCACCGGTCTTCTGGTCGACTATCATCTCGACCGCGGCAATGGCGTCGCCGCGATCCGGGATATTCGCCGCCGCTTCGGCGAGAACATTCCGGCGATCCTGATCACCGCCGATCGCAGCCCGCACGTGCGCGCCGCGGCGCGCGAGGAACAAATCGCGGTGCTCAACAAGCCGGTGAAACCGGCGTCACTCCGAGCTTTGCTTGGTCAGTGGCGCACGCAACAGATGGTGGCGGCGGAGTAATTTATTGCGGTGACGGCACGCTCTGCCGCCAGTTGTCGCCCGCGATTTTCGCCGCCGCTATCACGGCCTGGGTGCGGCTTTCGACGCCGAGTTTTTGCAGGATCGCCGAGACGTGCGCCTTGATCGTCGCTTCCGAGACGCCGAGCTCGTAGGCGATCTGCTTGTTGAGCAAGCCTTCCGACAGCATCATCAGCACCCGCACCTGTTGCGGCGTCAGCGTCACCAGCCGGTCGCGCAGGCGGGTCATTTCCGGGTCGGTCGCGGCGGTGAGGTCGGTGTCCGGCGGAATCCAGACGTCGCCATCCATCACTTTAACGATCGCGTCGCGCAACGTCTCGACCCCGAAGCGCTTCGGAATGAAACCGGAGGCGCCGAAATCGAGCGAGCGGCGGATCGTGCCGGAATCGTCGGTGGCGGATACGATCACCACGGGGGTCGCGGGATATTGCGCGCGCAGATAGATCAGCCCGGAAAAGCCCGAGATTCCCGGCATGGTCAGATCGAGCAGGACCAGATCGACCTCGGAATCCTGCTCCAAAAGCGCGGTCAAATCCTCGAACGATCCCGCCTCGTCGATTTTCGCCGACGGCACCACGCTCGCCACCGCCTGCCGCAAGGCATCGCGAAACAGCGGATGGTCGTCGGCAATGACGAGGCGAGTGCTGACAGCGGCGGTCATTTACTTCTTGCAGGGCACCGGGTTTCTCACCTCGATTGTCCTCTTATGGACGCTCGCATGCAAGCAAACAGTGTTGCCATGCAACAAAGCGGTTAATCCGCAGCGGTTTGTGCGCCGCAATAGGGTGAATGTGGAGGCGCGATCGGCGTTCGGGATATGCGGGGATAGCAACGCTGGGAGCCAAAAGTCTTATTGGGTGAGGTTTCACCGCGATGTTACCGTGAAGCGAACCCCATGGCTCAATCCGGCCAAGTCCGGCGCATGGGGGCGAGCCTTGCATCAACGAATTTCGGGGAGCGATCCAAAATGTCCACCATGGCTGCAACGCAAGCTAGAACCGGCGGCATGACGAGCGAAGAACGTTTCGTCATCCTCGCTTCCTCGCTCGGCACCGTTTTCGAATGGTATGATTTTTATCTCTACGGATCGCTTGCCTCGATTATCGGCGCGCAGTTCTTCTCGGCCTATCCACCGGCGACGCGCGACATCTTCGCCTTGCTTGCCTTCGCCGCCGGCTTCCTGGTGCGCCCGTTCGGCGCCATCGTGTTCGGGCGCATCGGCGATATCGTCGGACGCAAATACACCTTCCTCATCACCATTATGATCATGGGCCTGTCGACCTTCATCGTCGGCCTGTTGCCCAACGCCGCCACCATCGGCTTCGCCGCGCCGGTCATTCTGATCGCGTTGCGGCTGGCGCAAGGCTTGGCGCTCGGCGGCGAGTATGGCGGAGCCGCGACCTATGTCGCCGAGCACGCGCCGGATGGCAAACGCGGCTTCTACACCTCGTTCATTCAGACCACCGCGACGCTTGGCCTGTTCCTGTCGCTTCTGGTGATCCTGTTCACCCGCGCCGCGTTCGGCGAGGCCGATTTCGCTGCCTGGGGCTGGCGCATTCCCTTCCTGGTGTCGGTCGTGCTGCTCGCGATCTCGGTCTGGATCCGGTTGCGGCTCAATGAATCGCCGGTGTTCCAGAAGATGAAGGACGAAGGCAAGAGTTCAAAGGCCCCGTTGACCGAAGCCTTCGCGAATTGGAACAATGGTAAGCTGGTGCTCCTGGCGCTGCTTGGCGGCGTGATGGGTCAGGGCGTGGTCTGGTACACCGGCCAGTTCTACGCGCTGTTCTTCCTGCAATCGATCCTGAAGGTCGATGGTTACACCGCGAACCTTCTGATCGCATGGTCGCTGTTGTTCGGCACCGGCTTCTTCATCGTGTTCGGCGCGTTGTCGGACAAGATCGGCCGTAAGCCGATCATTCTGGCCGGCTGCCTGATCGCGGCGCTGACCTTCTTCCCGATCTTCCGGATGATCTCGAGCAATGCCAATCCGTCGCTGGAAAAGGCCATCGAAGCCACCAAGGTCGAGGTCGTCGCCGATCCCGCCGGTTGCGGCGATCTGTTCAACCCGGTCGGCACGCGGATCTTCACCGCGGCCTGCGACACATCCCGCGCCTTCCTGGCGCAGTCGTCGGTCAAATATTCGACGATGCCCGGCCCCGCCGGCTCCGGCGTGAAGATTGTCGTCAACGGCAAGGACGTCTCCTATACCGACGCGAAAACCAGCAACCCCGCCGTCGCCGCCGCCGTGGCCGCCGCCGGCTATCCGAAGGCCGGCGACGCCGGCATCGTGAAGATGTCGAACCCGTTCGACATCTTCCGTCCGCAGGTCGCGGCGGTCATCGGGCTGTTGTTCATCCTGGTGATCTTCGTCACTATGGTGTACGGGCCGATGGCGGCGATGCTGGTCGAACTGTTCCCGACCAAGATCCGCTACACCTCGATGTCCCTGCCCTACCACATCGGCAACGGCTGGTTCGGCGGACTCTTGCCTGCGACGTCGTTCGCGATCGTGGCCTCGACCGGCGATATCTATGCGGGTCTTTGGTATCCGATCATCTTCGCGTCGATCACCGCGGTCGTCGGTTTCCTCTTCCTGCCGGAAACCAAGGACGTCGATATCACGGCGGGTTGACATTTCGGCCGGCGGCGACTGCCGCCGAGACATCCGCCATCAAAACACCGGCCGCGGGGCACACGCTCCGCGGCCGGTTTTCTTTTCGGGCCCTTTTCCTTTCAGCCCGTGGCGCCGGCAAACTGCAGCACGATCTCGCGCCGGTGCGGGCGTGCGCGATGCTCGATCAAATAGATCGCCTGCCACGTTCCCAGCGCGAGCTCGCCGTTGAGGACGGGGACGTGCAGCGAGGTCGTCGTCAGCATGGATTTGACATGCGCCGGCATATCGTCGGGCCCTTCGGTGTCATGGCTCCATCCGGCATTCTCCGGCGCGAGGCGGTCGAGCAACCTCGTCAGATCGTCGAGCACGGCGGGATCGGCGTTTTCCTGGATCGTCAGCGACGCCGAGGTGTGACGGATGAACAGCGTCACCGCGCCTTCTCGCGCGTGCGCCTCGCCAACAAATTTTGCGATCTCGGCGGTGAGATCGACGAAGCCGCGCCCGGAGGTTTGAACGCTCAAGAGCGAGGTGACAATGGTGTCTACGCGGACGGCCGACAATTTAGCGCGGGAAAATGATTTGGATGAAGTCATCGAAGCCTCGGAATCGCAGGAATCGAGCGCCGGCATCAAATCTTGCCGCCGACATCCTTCTGCACCCGGTTCGCCATCTCGACCAGCCGCCGCCATGCCTGTTCGAGGAACGACATCGCACGATCCATGTCGCGGTCGCTCGGCAATGGAATTTCGATTTTTGGAATTTCGATCTTGCGCTCGCCTTCGGCTGCTTTGGGTTCGGGTTTTTTCAATGAATCCGTTTTCGGCAGCGGTTCGTCGATCTTTCCGGTGACCGTCGGTTCGCGCGCCGCCAGCTGGGCTTTAAGTTTTTCGTTGTCGGCCTGCAGCCGGCCGATTTCCGCATCGAGCGCGGCGCGTTCGTCGGGCACCGCGTAGCAGGCCCAGCCGGTGCCGGTATCGTTGCAGGTTGAAACCGCGCCGGTGCGGGTGTCGAGCCGGATCACGCCGTCGGCGACCGGCGACAATACATAGCGGCCGTTCTCGGTGTCCGGCAGCGATTGCGCGACGGCGGCAGCGATTCCGCTCAGGCAGATTGTGAACGCCGCAGCCGCGATCAGGGTGGAGAATTTCGAGGGCGATGTCGCTGTCGTCATGGGTTGCTCCGCCTCAAAACCGATCAAGTCTCCTCGTATCCTACGCTTGCGAACGGTAGGGCGCACGACCTGACTTCAACGCGTCCGCGAGCAATTCGATCCGATCCTGTCACCCGCCAGACCACGCAAGTTTGGGGTAATCTCCGGCCAACGCGTCGCGTTTGCACCCCTCAAAACCACCTCGGCGCGCGCGCAGCTATTGCAGTGCGGCGATTCTCGATCGGGCGGCTTGCCGCCGATGGAATAATTCCAGCCGAATCAATGTCCTAGGTGGCGATGACGCAATCTTGACTTGGTTGGAGGCGGTCAGTATGGTCCGCGCGGCTTTTGAGGGTGACGGGACGTCATTTCCAACAACCGATCGCATCGTTTCGGGTCTAAACAGCATGGCTGAAGGCACGGACGACAACGGAAATGGAAATCGCGATAAATCGCCGGACGAAGCTGCGCTTTCCGCAAGGCTCGGAAGTCTGGATCAGCGGTTGTCCGAAATTCGCGACAGCCGGAAAATCGAGACTGACCAACCCGGAGCTGGAGGCGGAAACGGAAGCGCCAGGGCCTCGGCGATGGCGCGCGGTTTCCGACTTTCTTCGGAGTTGATCGCCGGCGTTGTCGTCGGAGCGGTGATTGGCTGGGGTCTCGACCGTTTGCTGTCGACATCGCCCTGGGGACTCATTGTGTTCTTCCTGCTCGGCTTCGTGGCCGGCGTGGTCAACGTGATGAGGGCCGCGGGCGTGGCTCCGGACAGAACCGGCCGTTAGACATCGGAAAGCCGGACCAATTGATTGCAGAGCGCCGGCGTGGCCGGCGGGACCTTAGAGATGCCGCGCGGATGATCGATCCGATCCACCAGTTCAACATCGAGAAGATCTTCACGATCGGCCATATCGGCAATCAGGAGATCGCCTTCACCAATTCGTCGGCTTACATGTTCCTCTCGGTGGGGCTGATTTCGCTTTTGATGATCGGCGGCGTCGCCGGACGGCAGCTGGTGCCCGGCCGCTTCCAATCGATGGCGGAGCTGGCCTACGAATTCGTGGCCAACACCATCCGCAGCAGCGCCGGTTCGGAAGGCATGAAGTTCTTCCCGTTGGTGTTCTCGCTGTTCATGTTCATCATGGTCTCGAACATGATCGGGATCATCCCCTACACGTTCACGGTTTCGAGCCACATCATCGTCACCGCGTCGCTGGCGCTGTTGGTGTTTCTCACGGTGCTGGTCTACGGCTTCTACAAAAACGGTTTGAAGTTCTTCAAGCTGTTCGTGCCCTCCGGCATTCCGATCGCGATCCTGCCGCTGGTGGTGCTGATCGAGGTGATCTCGTTCCTCTCGCGCCCGATTTCGCACAGCGTGCGTCTGTTCGCCAACATGCTGGCCGGCCACATCACCCTGAAAGTGTTCGCAAGCTTCATCACCATGCTGGGCGCGCTCGGCATCGCGGGCTGGGCCGGCGCCGTGCTGCCGCTCGGCCTCACCGTCGCGCTGACGGCGCTCGAGTTGCTGGTCGCGTTCCTGCAAGCCTACGTCTTCACCATCCTCACCTGCATCTACATCAACGATGCTATCCATCCCGGCCACTGACTTAAGGCCGGCTCACCAAACCTCAAGAAGGAGTTCGTTTCATGGATCCGATTGCCGCGAAGTACATTGGCGCTGGTATTGCCTGCATTGGCATGGGTGGCGCCGGCGCGGGCGTGGGCATCATCTTCGGCAACTATCTCGCCGCAGCGGTGCGCAATCCTTCGGCAGCCCAGGGCCAGTTCGGCAACCTGATTTTCGGTTTCGCCGTGACCGAAGCGCTCGGCATCTTCTCGCTGCTGATCGCGCTGCTGCTGTTGTTCGCGCTCTAAGATCGCTTTAGATCATGATGCCAGTCGTATCATGATCTCATTCCTTTTGTTTGAGCATGATCTTTTCGGAAAACCGGTTCCCACTTTTCCGGATCATGCTCTAGCTAGCCGAACAGGAGTGGCCCATGGCTGAAAGTCATGGCGACGCCAAGGGCACGACCGCCCACACCGAAGCCGATGCCCATGGACGGGCGTTTCCGCCGTTCCAGAAGGACACCTTTGCTTCGCAGTTGGTGTCGCTGCTGATCGCGTTTGTCGCGCTCTATCTGATCGTTTCGAGAATCGCGTTGCCGCGCGTCGGCAGCGTGCTCGACGAACGTCAGAATACGATGGAGGGCGATCTGACCGAGGCGCAGAAGCTGAAGGACGCTTCCGACGGCGAGCTGAAAGCCTATGAAAGCGAGTTGGCTTCGGCACGCTCCCGGGCGCAAGCGATCGGCGCCGAGACCCGCGAAAGGCTGAACGCGGCCTCGGAAGCCGAACGCAAGACGCTGGAAGAGCGGCTCTCGGTCAAGCTCGCCGAGGCCGAGAAAACCATCGCCTCGACGCGTGAAGCGGCGATGCGCAACGTCCGCGGCATTGCCGCCGATGCCGCCGCCGCGATCGTGCAGCGGCTCACGGGGCTTGCCCCCGACGGCAAGTCGGTCGAAAATGCCGTTGACGCGTCCTTAAAGGGATAATCTCGATGTTCTCCGAGCCGGAATTCTGGGTCGCCGTCGCGTTCGTCATTCTGATGGGTGTGTTCGCTTACTTCGGCGTTCACCGCACGGTGTTGACGGCGCTGGATCATCGCAGCGATCGCATCAAGGCCGAACTCGACGACGCGCGCCGGCTCAAGGAAGAGGCGGCCAAGGTGCTCGCCGAGTACAAGGGCCGCCACGCCAGCGCCGAGCGCGAGGCGCAGGAGATCATCGCTTCGGCCAGGGCCGAAGCCGAGCGGATCGCCTCCGAAGCCAAGGCCAAGATGGAAGACTTCGTCGCCCGCCGCACCAAGACCGCCGAGAGCAAGATCGCGCTGGCCGAAGCCCAGGCGCTCGCCGACGTCCGTGCCGCAGCCGCCAACGCCGCGGTGGCGGCGGCTTCCACCATCCTGTCGCAATCGGTGAAGGGCCCGGTTGCGGACGAGCTGCTCGCCAAGGGCATCGCGGAAGTTCGCGAAAAGCTGAACTGAGCCATTCGATTCTCAAAAACCAAAAAGCCGGCCTGAGACAATCGGGCCGGCTTTTTGTTTGAGATCGTCACCCGCGGGTCGCGCAAGCCTTACTTCTTTTTCCGCACCGGCTTGGCGGGCGCCTCGGGCGTTAACGCCTGCGGGTCGAAGCCGATATAGAAGATATAAGCTTCGGCGACGGCTTCAGGCGGCACCGGATATTCGATGCCTTCTCCGACCAGGCTGAAAGGCACGCTGCCGCCTTCGCTGAAAGGAACCGTCGTCCGGAAGACCTTGGTGACGATCGGCTTCTCGCTCACGCCGCCTTGCACCACGGCGACACGTAGAGGAATCTCGACGCTCGGCGGCGCCCCGGCCGGGCCGGCGATGAGGCGGCCCTCGATGCCGATCCTTGCGGTGATCTGGTCGCCGTTCCGCATGCAGTCGCGCGCGGTGCGCGTAATCGTCGCCTGAAAGCGCAAATCGCTGCCGATGGGCTGCTTGCCGGGTAGCGCCACCGCATAGGTGGACGCACCCGGACGAATGTTCACCGGAGGACAGTCCACGCCATTTGGCCCGGTCGCCGGCGAGGCTTCCCCGACGGCTACCGTTTTCCCGCCGAACAACTGCACGAACCTGTCCCCGATCGTCGGCAAAGGCACGTCCTTCGGCTCTTCGCCGAAAATCCTTTTGACATCGGTGCCGCATCCCGACAGCACGGCGCCCGCCACCACGAGCGCGAGCGCGACACGCAGATGTCGTGACCGATCGGCGCCCGTCGTCTGCATCAAATTGTTACGCATGATCGTGATGCCCCCAAAGTCCATCGACATATCCAGCGCGCCCGTCCGGGCACGCGTTATAACAGCGCAATGGCAGCGAACCCAAGACAACTGATAAGGCAGCTGACAAGGCGCTCCAAGAGGCGTCGAAGACGGCACTCAAACCAGGCATCTTCTGAACCCCCTTAACCGCGAAAATCCTCGTGCAGCAGGCCGAACAAAAGGTGGTCCTGCCAGACGCCGTTGATGCAGAGATAGCGCCGCGCCAAGCCCTCGCGGGTGAAGCCGCATTTCTCCAGCACGCGAATCGAAGGCGTATTGGTGGGAATGCAGGCGGCCTCGACGCGGTGAAGATTGAGCTCCCCGAACAGCGTCGGCAGCAGCGTCCGCAACGCCGCGGTCATGTAGCCGCGATGCGCATAGGGTTGCCCGACCCAATAGCCGATCGTGCCGGCCTGCACGATGCCGCGGCGGACATTCGCCAGCGTAACGCCGCCGATCATCGCCCCGTCGGACTCCCGGAACACGATGAACGGATAGGATCGGTCGGCGACGATGTCCTCGGCGTAGCGGCGCAATCGGCGCCGGAAACCCGCGCGGGTGAGATCGTCTGACGGCCAGATCGGCTCCCACGGCGTCAGATATTCCCGGCTGTGTTCGCGCAAATGCGCCCACTGCAAAAAATCGGACATCTGCGGCGCGCGCAGCAACAACCCGTGACCGCGCGGCGCAAGCGCGGTCGGCCTGCTGGATGGCAAACGAAACAGCGCCATATCCGATACTCCCCGGTGCCCTAGATCGTGATCCGATTAGGTTGAATCGGATCACGATCCTATCTCTTGTTTGAGCATGATCTTTTCGGAAAACCGGTTCCCACTTTTCCGGATCATGCTCTAGTGAAGGCGAGCCTTGACCATCGGCCGTGTCAATCCTTCCGCGAAAGCCACCGCCGTGTCCAGACCCCTTCCGCTGCCAAGCGCCACCACCGCCGGGCTACTGCGCGACAACAGCCCGCGCGCCGCTTCCCGCGTCGATTCCACGCTCACCGCGTCGATCTTGGCGACGAGTTCTTCCACGCTCAAGGGCCGCCCATAGGCCAGGATGTGGCGCGCCAGCTGTTCGGCACGCGAACTGCAGCTTTCCAGCGCCATCAACAGCCCCGCCTTCATCTGCGCCTTCGCCCGCGCGATCTCGGCCTCGGTCAAGGTCTCGACCGCGTCGTTGATGACGTCGACGATCACTTCCATCATTTCCGGCGCATCGGCCGGGTCGGTCCCGGTGTAGAGCCCGAAGAACCCGGTATCGGTATAGGGCGCATGGAAGGTGTAGACCGCGTAACACAGCCCGCGCTTTTCGCGCACCTCCTGGAACAGCCGCGACGACATCCCGCCGCCGAGCGTATTGGTGAACACCTGTAACGAAAACAGCGACGGATCGCTTTGCGGCAAGCCTTCGAGCGCGAGCGTCAGATGCGCCTGCTCAAGCTCGCGATGTACCACGCGGGAACCGCCCTTGCCGAACATCGCGGCCTGCGGTTTCGGCGCGGGCGCGCCGTCGAAACTTGCGAAGCGCTGCGTCACCTCCTCGACGACGCGCTTGTGATCGATCGCACCGGCCGCCGCGACCACCATGTCCGGCCCGCGATAATGCATCGCCAGATAACCGCGCAAGGTGTCGCGGGTGAAACCCTTCAACGTCTTTGGTGTGCCGAGCAGCGAGCGTCCCATCGGCTGGTTCGGGTAACACAGCTCGTTGAGGTGTTCGAACACCACGTCGTCGGGCGTGTCCTGCGCCGCGCCGATCTCCTGCACGATGACGCTTTTTTCGCGCTCGAGCTCGTCCGGCACGAAGGAAGGATTGGCGAGAATGTCGGAGAGCACATCGAGCGCCAGCGGCACGTCGGCCTTCATCACGCGGGCATAGTAGGCCGTGGTCTCAGTAGAGGTGCCAGCGTTCAGATCGCCGCCGACCGCCTCGATCTCCTCCACGATTTCGCGTGAGGTGCGCCGCGTCGTGCCTTTGAAGGCCATGTGTTCGAGCAGATGCGAGATGCCGTGCTCGTTCGGCTTTTCGTCGCGGCCGCCGACGCCGGCCCACACCCCGAGCGCCGCGGTTTCGAGATGCGGCATGGCGTCGGTGACGACGGTGAGACCCGAAGCAAGCTTGGTGACATCGACACTCATCCGGCAACTCCTTGCTTCGCGGCGCGGCTGACCGAGCGCACGAAGCGCTCGACTTCGACAGAATCGTTCTTGATGACTTTGATGCGCTCAGGCCTGGTCATCAGGCCCTCGAGCCAGGTCGGCAATTCGGGGCGCACGCCGCACGCGGCTTCCACCGCGTCGGGAAATTTCGCGGCATGCGCGGTCGAGAGCACGATATTGGGCATCTTCGAATCCGAAGTATCGCGATCGGCCACCGCCAGCGCCACCGCCGTGTGCGGATCGACCAGATCGCCGGCCTCGCGCCAGGCGGCGCGGATCGCGGCACTGGTTTCGGTCTCATCGGCGCGCCCGGCATCGAATTCGGCGCGGATCGCGGCCAAGGTCGCGTCGGGCAACACGAAACGTCCGGACTGTTGCAGCGAGGCCATCAGGGCGCGAACGATACTGGAGTCGCGGCCGCTCGCCTCGAACAAGAGCCGCTCGAAGTTCGACGACACTTGAATGTCCATCGAGGGCGAGGCCGTCGCGTGAACCTCGCGCACGTCATAGATGCCGGTCTTGAGCGTGCGCGGCAGGATGTCGTTGATGTTGGCGGCGATCCGCAACCACCGGATGGGCAATCCCATCCGCTTGGCGACGTAGCCTGCAAAGATGTCGCCGAAATTCCCGGTCGGCACCGTGAAATCCACCGTCCGCGCCGGCGCGCCGAGCGCGACCGCGGAGGTGAAATAATACACCACCTGCGCCACGATCCGCGCCCAGTTGATCGAATTGACGCCGGACAGTGACACCGAATCGCGAAATGCGTGATGGTTGAACAGTCCTTTCACGATCGCCTGGCAATCGTCGAAGGTGCCTTCGACGGCGAGCGCGTGAACGTTGGCAGCCCCCGTCGTCGTCATCATCCGCCGCTGCACGTCGGAGATGCGGCCGTGCGGAAACAGCACGACCAGATCGACATTCTCAAGGCCGGCAAAGGCCTCGACCGCGGCACCGCCGGTATCGCCGGAGGTGGCGACCACGATGGTGGTGCGTTGCGCGCGCTGTGCCAGCACATGATCCATCAGCCGCGAGATCAACTGCATCGCCACGTCCTTGAACGCGAGCGTCGGGCCATGAAAGAGTTCCAGCACGAATTGATGCGACCCGATCTGGCGAAGCGGAACCACGGCCGGATGGCGGAACGTCGCATAGGCCTCGTTCGCCATGCGCCCGAGATCGGCGTCGGAAATTTCACCGCCGACGAAGGGACGGATCACGTCGACCGCGACTTCCCAATATGGCCGGCCGAAGAAGGCCGCGATGGTCTCGCGCGACAATTGCGGCCAGGTTTCGGGCACGTAAAGGCCGCCATCGCGGGCAAGCCCGGTCAGCATCACGTCGCAGAAGCTTAAAGTGGGGGCCTCCCCCCGGGTCGAAATATACCGCGTCAAACCGGCCTCCAAAGGCTTTACGATAAGTCCAAGCCTTTGATATTCATATATATTTTACATCTGCCGATGGCAAAGCAGGGCGGCACCATAAAGCGTTTTCGGGACAATGGGAAATGGCACCGTGCGAGGACATTTTTCCGTCAATGTCGGTGCATGCCGATCTTGATCTCCACGCAACATACGTTCTGACCGAGCAGCGCATGACCACCCTCCGCTGATCCATCCTGCTCGGAAAAGGTAGATGAGCGCGCCAGGAGCCGCCCGCGTTCCATTCAGATTTCCATTCACCACATCAACGCCACGTAAGGAACATGCGAGCACCGCGATTCTATCCCAAACATGGCGGAGTCTTGACGTTTAGTTTGATTTCCAATGCTAACGGAGTTCAACAATGTCGACTACGCCCCGGGACAAATCGAGCGGCAGGCCCCGTCAACGCAGCCGGAAGACGGATCAACGGGGCCAGAAACCTGAACAACAACAGAACCCGAAGGTCGATCAACGGCATGAAGATGAAATCGGGCCAATGGTCGCGTCAACTGACGCGCCCACGAACGGCGCAGCCGCGCTACCGGATGTGCCCTTAATCGGCGAAGTCGCACCGGCGGATGCCCCCTCAATCGCCACAGCCGCGCCCGCGGCCAACCATGAAATCAGTCTTCAAACCATCGCGAATGCGTACGGGGACTACACCAAAAAGTCATTCCAAGAGACGCGGTCTTTTGTCGAGAAACTCATGGGTGCGCGGTCGTTCGACAAGGCGATGGAGGTTCAGACCGAATTCGCGAGGCAGGCTTATGCGAACTTTGTCGCGGAGTCGCAGAAAATTGGTGAACTCTACGGTGAACTTGCCAAGCAGATTTTTAGCGCGGCCCGCCCCTCAAGTGGGGCGGGATGGTGAAAGTTGCAGATTTGATTTGGATTAGCGGCGAAGCACAAAATTTTTAGAAACGGGACTAGACGACCCGAATCAAAAACAAATCTTCCAGCCGCTATCCACCATGCCGGCTGATGATGTTAGAGCCTTTTCCGTTCCGATTGAATCGGAACGGAGGCTCTATTTCTTTGTTTTGACGCGTTTTCTTGACGCGAACCGGTATCCACTTCGCTCGAAAACGCTCTAGTTGTGCAGGCGCGCGTTCTACCTCGCACCTGGATCGGAAATCACGCGGCTGGCCACGAGCCTGTTCCAAATGAACAGCACCACCAACGCGCCGATGGTCGCGGTGATAAAGCCGGCGCCCTGATCCGGCCCATAATGACCAATGGCTTGGCCGATGAAGGTCGCAAGAAACGCGCCGGCGATACCCAGCACGGTTGTCAGGAGGAACCCGCCAGGATTGTTCGGGCCGGGTGACAATAGCCGCGCCACAATTCCTGCGACGAAACCGACAATAATGACCCAGAGAATTCCACTCATTGCTGCTGTCCTTTGCTAGAGCCTTTTCCGTTCCGATTGAATCGGAACGGAGGCTCTACTTCTTTGTTTTGACGCGTTTTCTTGACGCGAACCGGTATCCACTTCGCTCGAAAACGCTCTGAAAGCCAAGGCCTCACTGCGTTAAGGTGCGAAGCGAGGCCGTGGCGTCGGTGTCAGAGTGACACTTCGCTTTCACTCGGCAGGCGCCCAGCCGGCGTCAGTTGGTTCACCACCTCCGGCAAATGCTGGCTGAGGCCCGCCAGCAGTTCATCGCGAGACAGCCCGGTTTGCGCAATCAGCGTGTTGATCCGCTCGGCGCCCAAAACGTTGGCGAGATCATCCACCGAGATCGGTTTGTTCGGCCCCGCGCTCACCCATGAATTGGCCGTGTCGCCGTGGCCGCCCTGCTGGAATTGCCTGAGCAGATCGCCGAGGCCACCACTGATAACGCTTCCCGCGGCGCCGCCTGCGAGCAGGCCACCAAATCCACCCTTGAACAAATCGCCGAGCCCGCCGCCAGAAAGGTCGGCATTCGCCGTCTTGCCGAGCGATGGCGCTGGAGTAGCCGGACCCGTCGTCGCTTGGCTGCCGCTGAGATGTTTGACCGCTTTATACGCAAGCACCCCAAGGATCGCCAGGGTCATTGGCGACATGCCGCCCTTGGTGTTGGGATCGCTTGGACCACGTGGGCCGTTCTGCATGCCGTTGATGACATCGAGTACACCCATGATGTTATCTCCTCTTAGATGCTAAGCCCCCGCCAAGTCGTCTTTCGCAGCCTCCTCTCACAAGGCGCAGCCTTCTGGGAAAGCGGCCTCTTGCATTTCCAGCCTACCGAGCAACCAGGCTATATTTTCAGATCTGCCGGCAACTTGCCGCCATTTTCGGCAAGCTTGATCAAGACCTGCTTATGCAGCCAGACATTCATGGTTGCGGAGTCGTTGGTGTCGCCGGGATAATTCAGTTCTTTCGCAAGCGCTTTGCGCTCGCTTAAGCTCGAGTCGAGATCAAGGGCCTTCATCAAATCAACGATTGATGTCCGCCACTCGAGCTTTTCTTTCTTTGCAGCGACCGCTTGGTCGAGAATGGGTGCCACATCGACGCTCGGTGCGATTGTCGCGGTGGATGCACCTGGCGTCGAAGCGCCACCGGCGGCGGCGGTTCCACCCGGCGTGACGGCGTCTGCCTTGGCGCCAAAGACTGCGCTCATGATTTTTCCAAAAACACTCATCGTGGTGCTCCAACTTGAATTTACCGTCCCGACGAATGTCGGGGTCGAATCGGGGGTCTGTAGATTGACTAAGGCCGCTCCGCTGTTGCTCGTTCCGCTGCTGCCCGGCTTTTTTTGCGGTGCTCTGGCAATGAGCGCGCAGCGAGGCAGATTTTGTTTCTGCCACTTTCAGCATCATGTCTTCGCGGGAACCATGCGCGAAATGGGCGCCGCTTACTTCGCCACCCTATTGCCGATCGACCCACTCCAGGATCGCAACCGCTTCGGTGGAAACTTTCGTCTGCCAATCGGCGATCGGACCGCTGCCAGCTTTTTTGAGGGCGGCGATGAGGGCGGGTGAGGCCGGCTCGTCGATGCTGACGCCGTTCGCGCGCATTCGCGCGTAATTCTCGGCCGTGCGGTTGGCGAGGAGGCCGAGCTGACTTTGGCCCGTCTCGGCGGCGGCCGACTCGACCTGATCTTGCGTGTCCTTCGGCAAGGCTTCGAACGCGTCCTGGCGAATGAACGCGATCGAGATCGGTATCGCGTAATTGATGGGTGTGAAGTGACGCAAATCGTCCCACAGATTGCGGCCGGCACCGCCATCGCCGGACGTCAGGACCGCATTGAGTTTGTGCGCTTTGATCCTCGCGACGGCCTCGTTGAAGGGCAGGTTTTGCGCGTCGGCACCCACGCTTCGCATCACCTCCGTCGAAGTGCGGTCATAGGTTCGCACCGACAGCGCGCTCAGGTCTTCGACGCCTTTGAGCGGCCGATCCGACCACAGGCCGGTGGCCGGCCAAATCGTGATGTAAAGAAGCTTGAGGCCGCGCGCCGCCAGCGCGCGCTCGTAAAGCGGACGCGCTTTGGCGTTCACCGCGCGTGCCGCATCGACCGACTGGACGGCAAACGGAAGCGTCGCGAGGCCGAAGATCGGGTCGAACGCTTCGAGCGGCCCGGCAAACGCATCGCCCCCGTCGATGCGACGGTCCTGCGCGGCTTGCGGCATTTCGCCTGCGCCGATTTTCATTTCATTGTTGAAGCCATTTGCCGTCGTGACCAAGCCATGCGTGTGCGCGGCCAGGAGTTTTCCGAACGTCGCGAGCCCGACGCCTGAGATATTGCTCTCGGGATATTCGGTGGTCATCTTCCACTGAACTTGCGCGATGGCCGGCGCAGGGATCGCCCCCAATATCCATGCAATCGCGCATACCGCGATAACAGCGCTTCGCCCGGCGCTCCACGCGATGGGCCGATGCCTATCGCGCGTTGTCCGGTGACGCATGTTTCGGCCTCAATTTCTCAGCGCGCAGCCTGTAGCACGAGTGAGCCAAAGGCGTAACCCGCCTCTTTATCGTCGGCCCTGGCCTCATGGTTCAAGACGCGCGAAGACGCGCTCGATCAAAGCGCTATCCCGATAACCCGTCAGACGTTCGCCGTTGCGTCCGCTATTTCTTCTTGCCGGAAGCGAAGCTCGGCTGCCATCCCGCGGTCTTTTGGCTCGGCGCTGCGGCAATTGTCTTGATCTTCTGTTTCTTGGGTTTTTTGGTTTCCCGATTACCTCTTTGCTCACCTTTGGCCATGCCGATCTCCTTTGGGTTTGATGACGGCGTATTCGTTGAGTGTCGCGCTACCGACTACCACTGATTAATGACCGCGGCAGCGATCAGCAACGCGAAAAAGATCGGCAACAACACCGGAGGGACGAGCCACTCACGAAGGCTGAATTTGTGGGTATCGGACATGTGACCGCCTTTTAGTTAGGGCGGGAGCGCAACGCTCTCAGTCACCGATAACAGCCGGAGAAGCGCGGTGATGTTGGGAGTGTAACAGTTCCCTCGCCAAATAGCGAGGCTATTCGCCTCATCGCCGCCAAGGCGAGGGTTATTCGGCCTGAAGCCGCCGATACCCGTGAGAAAGCAATAGCTATTCGAACCAAACGAGCGCACGGTAAATGCATGCATCACAATGGCGCCGGCGAAGAGCTGTTTGCGAAAGGCATTCGGTCATGACCATGCGCTCGCGGCGGGAAACCATCACCTTCAAGCACCCTTTTTGGATCGAGGGCATCGATCGCCCGTTGTCCGCGGGCGCTTGCGCGATACTTGCAGACTTTGCCCGGCTCTCGAACGAGAGTTGAACGAACGGTTGTTCGTCGAACAACCGGAAGCTTCGCCTTACGCTCGACGGAAGAAAACGAGCGCCATCCGGAAAGTAGACTTCATGCAGAATCTTTCGCCGCGCCACGTCAAAACAGAAGAGTCGCTTCGGCTCGGAGTCGTATCGGGCTGGTACAGCACAAAGGTGAGCGGAACATTTGTTTCGGGGCCGCATGTTTCCGAAGCCGATTGCCTTCGCAAAATTGCGGAGATCGATCCGCCGCCACCAAAGGCTCGAAAGGTGCACACGTAAAGGCGCGCCGGTCGTGTAGATCGTGACAGAGACGGGGGCTCTTGTTTTGACAAGACCGCACAATATCTCTTGAGAGAGGAACGCCCTCCGCAAGAGGCAAGTGAAATGATACTCACGCGCGCCCACTTTCACGGCTACGAACATGACCGGATGGTCATCTTGTTTTCGATGACTGACGGTCAACAAGAAATACCATGCGCGATCAGCACCGCCGCTTTGGATGATTTGGAAAGCCCGGTGCGGAACAAGCCAGACGAGCGCGAAGCTCAATTCATGAGACTGCGCGAACGGATTGAAGAAGGTGCCACCCGCAAATTCCTCGCAATGGAGTTCGAGGGCGCACCTCCTGGCATTATCTTGCGCAGCATCGATTTTCGGAAATACGCAAAATAAGGCTTCGCCCGGTCTTCCAGGGTTTACATCGATCTCAATCCGCAGTTTTCTCCTTCCGCAAACATGCACATCAGCGAAGGCAGAAGCATGCGCGATCAGTTTTCCAACCTCCAACAATTCCGCAAGCCGGCGGTCGTCTCCAAGGGCGGCATCGTCGCGGCGCAATCGCGGAAAGCGGCGGAAATCGGCGCGGCAGTCCTGGCCGACGGCGGCGACTGCGTGGACGCGGCGGTCGCGACCTCGTTCGCGCTCGGCGTGCTCGAGCCCTGGATGAGCGGCATCGGCGGCGGCGGGGCGATGGTGCTCTATCGGGCGCGCGAGGACAAATACGAAGTGATCGACTTCGGCATGCGCGCACCGCTCGGCCTCCGCCGCGAGGATTATCCGCTAACCGGCGAAGGCGCGGCCTCCGATCTTTTCCCCTGGCCGCGGGTGAAGGACGATCGCAACCTGCTCGGTCCCGGGTCGATCGCCGTGCCCGGCGTGGTGGCGGGAATGGAAGAAGCGCATCGCCGCCACGCCAAATTACCGTGGAAGGAATTGCTTGCGCCCAGCGTGGCGCTCGCCGATGAAGGCCTCGCGGTGGATTGGTGGACCACGTTGGCGATCGCGAGTGCCGCGGCGGACCTGCGGCGTTACCCGGTGAGCGCGGCGGCGTATCTCGAAGACGGCCTGCCGCCGCACGCACCCTGGGGAATCAAATCCAGCGTGCGCCTGCCGCAAGACAAGCTCAAAGCCACGCTTTCACATCTCGCCGCGCAAGGACCGCGCGATTTCTACGAAGGCGACCTGGCGCGCGCGATTGCCGCGGACGTGCAAGCGGGCGGAGGGGCGCTCGCGGTCGAAGACCTTGCGGCCTTTCGCGCTCGTGCGTGCGAGCCCTTGGCGATTCCCTATTCCGGCGGCGTCGTATACGCGACGCCGGAACTCACCGCCGGGCCGACCTTGGCGCATGCCTTGCGGCTCTTACAACAGACCATGCAGCCTTCGCGTGGCGCGCCCGACGCGTCGGCCTATGCGGCCTATGCTTTGGCGTTGCAATCGGCTTACCAAGAACGCCTGTCGGGCATGGGCGATGCCGACGGCCGGCGCGCGCTCGGCGCCGAGCAGCTCGCGCCCGCCTGCACCACGCATTTTTCCGTGGTCGACCGCGAGGGCAACATGGCGGCGGTGACACAAACTTTGTTGTCGATTTTCGGCTCCAAATTCGTGCTGCCGCAAAGCGGCATCCTCATGAACAACGGCATCATGTGGTTCGATCCCGCGTCCGGCGGTCCCAATTCGCTGGCGGGCGGCAAGCGCTGCCTCACCAATTATACGCCGGTGGTGGCCCACGGGGCCTGCGGCCGACGCCTCGCGCTCGGCGCCTCGGGCGGGCGGCGCATCCTGCCGGCCGTGATGCAGATGCTGTCCTTTGTGATGGACTTCGGCATGGATCTCGATGCGGCGATCCACCAGTCCCGCATCGATGCGAGCGAAGGCGCGCTGGTGATCGGCGATGTGCGCTTGCCGACGCCCGTGCGCGACGCGTTGCAGGCGCGCTTCGACTACGAAGAGGCGCGTGTGCAGACGCAGCCGATGAAATTCGCCTGCCCGAGTGTGGTTTTGCGCGAGGGCGCGACCAACAGCGGCGCCACCGAGATCTTCCAGCCCTGGGGCGACGCGGTCGCGCAGGGTTAGCTGGCGTATTTTCCGGTTCGTTCGAATCATTGCCGCTTGTTCCGTGGCCTCATGGTTCGAGACGCGCGAAGACGCGCTCCTCACCATGAGGGTCGGAGACCTCATCCTGAGGAGCATCGCTAGCGATGCGTCTCGAAGGATGAAACCATCGAAATTGCGCTAAATCCGATCCGGGAAGCGGATGATGAAATTATCGCGGTTTGGCATTTTCACTTTCGGCAGGCTCTGCGCATCCATCGTGTCGGTGGCGCCGATCAATTTGTTTTCCGAAAGAATGTAGGCCGTGAGCGCGTAGACTTCGTCATCCTTGAGCGAGCGCGGCTCCTGGAACGGCATCGCGCGGCGAATGAAATCGAAAATCGTCGTCGCATAGGGCCAGAAGCTCTTGATGGTTTTCTGCGCCGCGGAGATGCCGGTGATCTGGACGTTTGGACGCTCGTCCACCAGAGCCGCGGCGATGCCGCCGCCTTTGCCCTTATCGCCATGACAGGCGACGCATTTTTCGGCGAAGATCGTAGCACCTTGCGCCGGCGTGCCACTGCCCTTCGGCAATCCAGTGCCGTCGGGCAGGATGCTGATGTCCCAGGCCGCGATCGCGGCCTCGTCGATCGGCTTGCCGAGATTGGGCGTCTCGGCCGATGCGGCGGGCATGGCGGCGAGCAAGAGCGAGGTGGCGAGCAGCGCGCGCTTAGGCATAAGCATGCTTGACCTCCCCATTGCTGCCTACACCCCAACTGGTGATCGAGTTGTAGTGCTGATTGAGAAAACCCAATACCGGTGGCGGCTTCGGCAACTCGCCGCGTTCGGCGATGAATTCGGCGCGGGTCGGTTGCACATTGCCCGATTCATCCCACGCCCGGCTCTGCAACGTGGCGGGACCGCCGTTCCAGCGCCACGGCATACGGAAGCGGGTGAAGGCCTTGCTCAGCACCGGCTCTTGAAGCGCGGCCTGCGCCCAGCTTTGACCGCCATCGGCTGAAACCATCACCTTCTCGATTCGCCCGGTTCCGGAATAGGCGATGCCGGAAATCTCGTACAAACCGGGGCCCTTGAGTATGTGGCCGTGCGAAGGGCTGGTGATGAAGGATTTGACCTCCTGCAAGAAATAAAAGCGGTAGGCTTTGCCGTTCGGCAAGATCGGCGAATAAGTGCGCGACTCATACATGCTCATGGCGGGCTGTTCGACGAGCTTGATGCGGCGCAGGAACTTGACGTTCATGTTGCCCTCGTAGCCGGGCAGCAACAGGCGCATCGGATAACCATTGCCGGGCATCAGGCGCTCGCCGTTTTGGTAGATCGCGATCATCGCGTCATCGAGCGCCTTCTTCATCGGCACGCTGCGGCTCAGACGCGGCGAGTCGGCGCCCTCGGCGATGAACCATTGCGCGCGTGGATCGATGCCGGTTTCTTCCAGCAACGTCGAAAGCTTGACCCCGGTCCACTCCGCGCAGGAGACGAGCCCGTGCAGCGCCTGCACGGTTTCCTGCAGCGGCTCGGGTGAAAACATCGGCGCGCTATTGCCGCCGCATTCGACGAACGACAAGCGCGAGGTCATCGGATAGCGCAACAACGCCTCAAGCGTGAATTCCAGCGGCTGTTTCACCAAGCCATGGATCACGAGCTTGTGCTTGTCCGGGTCAATGGTGGGAACGCCGCCGTGATTGATCGCGAAATGCAAACCGTTCGGCGTGGTCGTGCCCTCGAGCAGATGATGCGGGGTGCGGGCGTGCGAATTGCGCGGCTCGTGATTGGGATTGCTCAGCGTGCGCGCGACCTTGGCCTCGAACTTCGACGGCACCTGATAGCGCGGCATCGGCTCGCCGAATTCAAGGCTCCATGGATCCTCGGTGAGCGGTTCGGCGCCCGCGGCGGCCGGGCCGATGCCCGCGCCCATCGCGCCGGCGAACACCATGCCGCGCCCGAGCAGCGCGCGGCGGTCGATCAAGCCGTTGCCGGCGACGGCTTCCAACGACTGCCCACGCGCGTTGCGGTCTTTGATCTTGGCCATCCGAGCCCCCCCTTGAGTTTAGGGCGTTATCGATCGCCCTTTGTGCTCATTCGTCACGGTAGCTGCTTTGCTGTATCTACGTCTCATACACCGAATACGTCAGACAGACCAGGGAGGAGCCTCATGAAACCAAGCTCGCTTGTTCGATGGTTAGGCATCGCCGGTGCGGCCGCCCTGTCGATGGTCGGGACGGCATCCGCCGCCGATGTGCAGGTGATGATCTCGGCCGGCTTTTATCGGGTCTATTCTGAGTTGGGCCCTGCTTTCGAGCGCGCGAGCGGTCACCATCTGGTCACGACGCGCGGTCCATCAATGGGCGACTCTCCGGAGGCGATTCCCGCTCGACTCGCTCGCGGCGAGGTCGCGGATGTGGTGATACTGGATGGAGGGGCCGCCGACGAGCTAGGCCGACGAGGATTGGTGCGCACCGACAGCAAGATCGAATTCGCGCGTTCCCTGATCGGCATGGTCGTGCGCGCCGGAGCTGCGAAGCCGGACATCGGCAGCGTCGAGGCACTCCGGAGCACGCTACTGGCGACAAAGTCTGTCGCGTATTCGGACAGCGGTAGCGGCACCTATCTATCGACCGCGTTGTTTCCCAAGCTCGGCATCGCAGACCAGATCGCGGGCAAGAGTCGAAAGGTGCGAGGACCTCCGTCGGGCGAGTCGGTGGCCGAGGTTGTCGCTCGCGGCGAGGCGGAAATCGGCTTCCAACAGGTCAGCGAGCTGATACATGTCCCCGGAATTACCTTCGTCGGCACGATTCCGGCTGAGGTCCAACCCATATTCTTTTTCGCGGGCGCGCTCACCAGTACGGTCCGGCAGCCTGAGGCGGCTGGTGCGTTGATCGGCTTCCTCGCATCGCCCGAAGCGGCGCCGGTGATCTTGAAGGCTGGGCTGATGCCGCTCTCAAGGTAAGCGGCAGAACATTAGATCGTGATGCGATCAAGTAGAATCGCATCACGATCTAATCTCTTTGTTTGAGCATGATCTTTTCGGAAAACCGGTTCCCACTTTTCCGGATCATGCTCTAATGAGACGCGTCAGAAGCCTTGCTCGCGGAATGCCGAAGCCCGCTGCCCACGCAACCACACCCCGAATGCGATCATCACTGCGCCCGCGACGGCGAACCAGGTGATGGCGTATTGTAGGTGATCGTCCTTGAGATGGACGGTGAGCGGGCCGGGTTTCGGGATGCCGTTTTCCGGCACCGGCTGTTCGAGATCGATATAGAATGGTGCGACTTCACCCCAGCCGAGCGTGCGCGCCATCGCGAAATGATCGCGGGCGAACCACAGCCGCTTGACGATGTTTTCCGCCGGCGTCAGTAGCCCCGCTTGTTCGGGAAAGCGGATGTAGCCGGTTAGCTCGACCTGCTCTTTCTTCATCAGCGGCGCCACCACGCGATCCTGAAAGCTGCGATCCTGCAGCGTGTTTTGCACGAAGCCGGCATTGACCACGACGCTCTCGCCGCTTCCGAGTCGTACCGGCAGGATAGCCCAGGTGCCGGGACCGGAAATATCCTCGCGCACCGCGGAGCCGGAACTATAGACCATCACATCCGGCGCGCGCGCGTAGGCCGCCGAAAACCTGACGCGGCGGAATTCGTCGCTCGCCGGCGTCAACGCGACCCAGCGCGAGGGCAACGGCAGCGGTTCGGGCCTGGCGGCGAGGCGTTCGCTCAACGCCGCGATCAAGGCGTGCTTCTCAGTCCGGCGCTGCAACTGCCAGAGCCCGAGGCCGACAAAAACCGCGACCATCAGAAGCGTGAAAACGCCGAAGCTCAAGCCGCGCGGATGAGCGGATATTCCGGTCATTTCGGCTCGCGATCGATCAGCCGGCCTTCGGCGGCCTTGTGGTGGAATTGGAGCGCGATCAGAAGCGCTTTCATCGAACGCAGCGGCAACAGCGTGGTGGCAAGAATCAGCGGCAACCAAAGTGCGGCGTGAAGCCAGAACGGCGGCTGGTATTTCACCTCCACGATCAACGCGCAAGCAACGACGATCGCACCCGCAAGCATGATGATGAAGACCGCGGGCCCATCGCCGGCGTCGATGAAGGCATAATCGAGCCCGCAGGATTCACAACTTGGCCGCAGGGTGAGGAAGCCGGCGTAGAGCCTGCCCTTGCCGCAGCGCGGACATCGGCACGCCAACCCGCGGAGTGCGCTTTCCGTGACCGTAGGCAATTTCTGATCCATGCGTTCCCTTTCCCTCTCCCCTTGTAGGAGAAGAAAACAAAAAGGGCGGCCCTGCGGCCGCCCCTTGTACCACACTCATTTCAAATCAATGCGCGCCGTGGGCCATGGTTTCGGCGCCGTGGCCCCAGACGTAGATGCAGATGAACAAAAACAGCCATACCACGTCGACGAAGTGCCAGTACCAGGCGGCGAATTCGAAGCCGAGGTGCTGGGTCGGCGTGAAATGCCCGGCATAGGCGCGGATCAGGCAGACGAGCAGGAAGATCGTTCCGACCAGCACGTGGAAACCGTGGAAGCCGGTCGCCATGAAGAAGGTGGCGCCGTAGACATTGCCGGCGAAGGAGAACGCCGCATGGGCGTATTCGTAACCCTGCACGCAGGTGAAGGTCGCGCCCAGCAAGACGGTGAGGATCAAGCCGTATTTCAGGCCCTTGCGGTCGTTCTCCAGCAGCGCGTGGTGCGCCCAGGTGACGGTGGTGCCCGAAGTGAGCAGCAACAGCGTATTCAACAGCGGCAGATGCCAGGGGTCGAAGGTCTCGATGCCCTTGGGCGGCCACACGCCGCCGAACAGCGCCTCGCGGGTGGCGTGAACCGGATCGGCGGGGAACAACGCCGCGTTGAAGAAGGCCCAGAACCAGGCGACGAAGAACATCACCTCGGAAGCGATGAACAGGATCATGCCATAGCGATGGCTGATCTGCACCACGCGGGTGTGGTCGCCCTTGTACTGTGCCTCGCGGATCACATCGCCCCACCAGCTCGCCATCGTGTAAAGCACGCCGACGGTGCCGATGCCGAAGACGATCGGCGCGGCGGCGGACATATGATGCATCCAAAGGATCGCGCCGACGGCCGTGATGAAGGCCGAAACGGAGCCGACGATCGGCCACGGGCTCGGATCGACGAGGTGGTAGTCGTGGTGCTTGACGTGCGCCGTAGCCATGTTCGGTCTCCCGTTAGCGGTGCCGGTGATGCGGCACGTATCCGTGTCAAAAAAGCAAATCCCCGAAACTCAAAGAGTTTCGACGATCAAAGATTCCCCTTAAGTTTGTCCTGCTCACGCGCCGCCAGCGGCTTCGGCGCCGGCTCGCGCAAGGCGTAGAAAGTGTAGGACAAAGTGATGGTGTTAAGCCCGTCATTTTCGGCGTCCGCGGCGAGCGCGGGATCGACGTAGAACACGACCGGCATCTCGCGCTTTTCGCCCGGGCCCATGGTCTGTTCAGTGAAGCAGAAGCAGTTGATCTTCTGGAAATACGCCCCGACCGTCAGCGGCGCCACGTTATAGGCCGCCTGCCCCGTCGTAATCCGCGCCGCCTGGTTGGTCACCGAATAAAACACGGTCACGACCTGGCCTATATTGACCTCGATTTCGGTCTGCTCCGGCTCGAACTTCCACGGCAGCCCGGGCGCCACATTGGCATCGAAGCGTACCGCGATCTTGCGCGAAAGCGGCGCCGAAGACGGTGCCGCGGTCGCCACCTGGGTGGTGCCGTTGAAGCCGGTGGCGCGGCAGAACCAGTTATAAAACGGCACCGCCGCATAGGACGCGCCGACCATCAGCACGACCACGAAACCGCAAATCGAAGCCACCGCCGCGTCACGGCCCAAGCCGCGACGAGCCTTCAGGCCGCGATGAGCCTTGCGGCTTTCGGTCGGTTGTACGATCGCAGGCTCGTGTTTCATTCGATCAAACCTTACCCATCACATCTTATCGATCATAGGGGCCGTACCAGCACGGCCGGGCCCTTGACGATGGTGACCGCAAAGAACAGCACGACGAGAACGCCGAGCGCGAGCGCGATGGCGATCGAACGCTCGCGACGGCTTTTCTTCTGAGCCTCGGTGAGGACGATTCCATCTGGCTCCTGCTTGTTTTCCATTGTTGCGCCATGCGCCCCCTACCAGATCGACGGGGCAGCGGCATGGGCGACGACCTCGAGCAACAAGGTCGCGAACAGCGCAAACAGATAAAGGATCGAGAAGGCGAACAGTCTTCGCGTGGCGCGCAACGCAGCACTTCCCTCGCGACGGCGGTAGACGTTGATCGCGAGCGCCAGCATGCCGCCGCCGAGCAGAAGCGAGGTCACGCCATACACCGCGTCGAAATAGCCAAGCGGCCAGGGCGCGAATGCGACCGCGACCAGCAGGATCGTATAAAGGAGAATCTGCAACCGCGTCGCGTCGGGGCCGGCGACGACCGGCAACATCGGCACGCCGGCGCGGGCGTAATCGTCGCTGCGAAACAGCGCCAGCGCCCAGAAATGCGGCGGCGTCCAGAAGAAGATGATCAGGAACAACAGAATCGGTTCTATCGACAGCGACCCGGTCGCCGCCGCCCACGCCACCACCGGCGGCAATGCGCCGGCGGCGCCGCCGATCACGATGTTCTGGGCGGTCCAGCGCTTGAGCGCCATGGTGTAGACCACAACGTAGAAAAAGATCGTGAACGCGAGCAACGCGCCGGCGAACCAGTTGACCAGGATGCCGAGCGTCATCACCGAGAAGAACGCCAGCGTCATGCCGAACGTCAGTGCTTCCGGCCGCGTGACACGGCCGCGCGGGATCGGCCGGTTGGCGGTGCGCGACATCTTGGCGTCGATGTCGCTCTCGTACCACATGTTCAGCGCGCCCGAGGCGCCGGCACCGACCGCGATGCAAAGGATCGAGGTAAAGGCCAGCACCGGATGGACATGAACCGGCGCGATCATGAGCCCGACCAGCGCGGTGAAGACCACGAGCGACATCACCCGCGGCTTGAGCAGCGCGATGTAGTCGGCGACCGCGGCCTCGGAAATCCGGGGCGACAGCTCGATTGAGTTGTGATCGACAACCGACAAGACAGGTCTCGCTTCTTGATAAAAGCGCGGGGCGATTGACGCACCGCGCTTGGTATTACTGCACGCGCGGCAGTACTTCGAACTGATGGAACGGCGGCGGCGACGACAGCGTCCACTCCAGCGTGGTCGCACCCGTACCCCACGGATTGGCGGCAGCCTGCTGCTTGCGCACGAAGGCGTCGATCACGCCGTAGATGAAGATCAACACGCCGAAGCCGGAGATGTAGGAGCCGATCGAGGACACGAAATTCCAGCCGGCAAAGGCATCGGGATAATCGACGTAACGGCGCGGCATGCCGGAGAGACCGAGGAAGTGCTGCGGGAAGAACACCAAATTCACGCCGATGAAGGTAAACCAGAAGTGCAGCTTGCCGACGCTCTCCGAATACATGTAGCCGAACATTTTCGGGAACCAGTAGTACCAGCCAGCGAAGATCGCGAACACCGCCCCGAGCGACAGCACGTAATGGAAGTGCGCGACCACGTAATAGGTATCCTGCAGCACGCGATCGACGCCGGCATTCGCCAGCACGACGCCGGTAACGCCGCCGACCGTGAACAGGAAGATGAAGCCGACGGCCCACAACATCGGCGTCTTGAACTCGATCGAGCCGCCCCACATGGTGGCGATCCACGAGAAGATCTTCACGCCCGTCGGCACCGCGATCACCATGGTGGCGGCGACGAAATAGGCTTGCGTCGCCGACGACATGCCGACGGTGTACATGTGGTGCGCCCACACCACGAAGCCGATGCCGCCGATCGCGACCATCGCGTAGGCCATGCCGAGATAGCCGAACACCGGCTTCTTCGAAAAGGTCGAGACGATCTGGCTGACCATGCCGAAGCCCGGCAAAATCAGAATATAGACTTCGGGGTGGCCGAAGAACCAGAACAGATGCTGGAACAGCACCGGGTCGCCGCCGCCATCGGCGGAGAAGAACGCGGTGCCGAAATTGCGGTCGGTGAGCAGCATCGTGATCGCGCCCGCGAGCACCGGCAGCGACAACAGCAGCAGGAACACCGTCACCAGGATCGACCACACGAACAGCGGCATCTTGTGCAACGTCATGCCCGGCGCGCGCATGTTGAAGATCGTGGTGATGAAGTTGATGGCGCCCAGAATCGACGAGGCGCCGGCCAGATGCAGTGAAAGAATCGCGAAATCGACCGCCGGTCCCGGATGGCCCGAGGTCGACAGCGGCGCGTAGATCGTCCAGCCCGCGCCGACGCCGTTGGCGCCGGGTTCACCCTCGACGAAGGTGGAGATCAAGAGCAGCGCGAAGGAAGCCGGCAGCAGCCAGAACGAGATGTTGTTCATGCGCGGGAACGCCATGTCGGGCGCGCCGATCATCAGCGGCACGAACCAGTTGCCGAAGCCGCCGATCATCGCCGGCATCACCATGAAGAAGATCATG